>Ga0209643_1000022_pt1 | contig 543930 bp, 530 predicted proteins | sample AutmiccBRH37_all_FD_187383 | JGI IMG/M metagenome (GOLD analysis project Ga0209643, IMG submission 187383) | Deep subsurface microbial communities from Mt. Terri, Switzerland - Autotrophic microbial communities BRH/37_all (SPAdes) (version 2) | ecosystem: Environmental > Aquatic > Deep...
GGGGCGGGTTTCTACATCGGCGGCGCGGCGGCTTGCCCCGCTGACGCCGATGTAGAAACCCGCCCCAATCCCGATGGAGGATACGATGAACGATCTGTTGTCCAAGAACCTGGAAACCGTGCGCCTGACGGCGACGGTCAAACACGACGGCCAGTTTCATGGCCCCGGTTACGTTGTGGCCGCCCCGCGGGCCCAGACCGATGCCTGGATCGCCGCCGGCAAGGCCGAGGCATACAAGCCCCGGAAGCGGGCCAAGGACCCGGCTGGCGATAAAACCGATCCGCCCGATCTGACGCACCCGGACGTGCGCACCGCCGTGGCGGCCGCGATGGTGAACCTGCCGGTCGATCCGGAGCATTTCACCAACGCCGGCCTGCCGGAAATCAAGGCGGTGACCGCCGCCGTGTCCGACACCCTGCCGGGCCTGGTCATCACGGCGGCGCAGCGTGACGAAATCTGGGCCGAGATCCAGGCAGGCAAGGAAAACGGCGGGGAATGAGCCCCGCGGCCAACGACCTGGACGCCATGCACCGCGCCAACGAGCGCGCCTACGGTTCCCAGGCGTTCACCTATACGCCGCCCGCCGGCGATCCGGTTGCCGGTCTGATCGGCGATTACCGGGACGAGCCGGAAGCGGTGGAAGCCGGCGGCGACGCCCAGGCGGAGGTCCGCAGCGGCGGCCTGCGCATCGGCGCCCGCACGGCGCAGCTGCCCGCCGGTGTCGAATTCGAGATCGACGGCGCGGTGACGTTTCCCGACGGCCCGGCCTTTCCGGGCGGGGCGTCGTTCCGCGTGATCGATGTCCTGCCCACCGCCGGTCATGCCTGGGTTTATCTGCACCGCGCGTAATGCGAACGCCGTTCGCAGCAAGGATTTCCGTCCATGCCCAACCGCTTCGAACACGCCGCCGACGTGGCCGACCGGCTGACCGCCGGCGGGCTGACGGTGACCGGTCTGCCGGGCGGCGACGTCACGGCATCCGTGCACAAGACGCGGGTGGTGCGGTTCAGCGACAAGGTGCTGCCGGTCTGTTGCGTTTACGGCACGGGCGAGGATGCCCAGCCCATGGGCAACGGCTGGCTGCTGACCCATACCATCAAGATCGATCTGGTGGTCAAGGCCGCCGACGGGTTCGACGCCGTCAGCGGGCCTTTGATCGAACGGGTCAAGGCCATCCTGTTCAGCGATCCCGTCTGGCTTGGCCGGTGGCGCACGCTGCCGTCGTTCACGGTCCAGCAGCTGGGCGAAAAGGAAGCCGAACAGGTGATCGCCTATGAAACCCTGGTCATGCGCTGCACCGACACGGCCATCACCAACTACACGCCGCCGCCGTCCCTGGCGCCGGTGATCGAAGGCGTCGATACGGACATCGACATCGTCACCGGCGATCCGCCGGAACCGGACGGGTCCGACGACCTGATCCTGGTTCAGGATACTCCCGAGACCTAACCCCGAAAGGACAGGAACATGAAAGTCTGCGTTCGACCCGTGATGGTCGGCGACCGGCCGCTGGCCGTCGTCAACCCGCGCACCGGCCGTCCGTTCCCGCAGGGCGTGATCTTCACCCTGCAGGACCTGGATGCGAAGCACCCCCGCGTCCGCCAACTGTTTCCGCGCAGCGTCGCCGGCGGGCGCGACGGCGATCTGTTGCCGGCCGAGGCCCTGACCAAGGCGGAGCGCGACGCCCTCAAGGACATCGCCGATCTGCTGACCCCGGCGGCGGCCACCGCGGCCCCGTCCGGCGGCGGCAAGTCCATCGATAAATCCGCAAGCCAGGAGACGTGACATGGCCGACGACATCATCCCGAGCAACGCATTCGACCAGGTTCCCGTGGAAGCGGTCGTTCCCGGGTTCTACGGTGAAATCAGCGCCGCCGCCTCGCGCAAGTCGGTCAAGCGCGTCCTGATCGTGGGCCAGCGCCTGACGGGCGGCACCATCGCCGCGGCGGTGCCGCAGTTCGTTTCCGGCGACGGGTCCATCGCCAAGACGTTCTGGGGCCGGGGGTCGCTGCTGGCCGATATGGTCATGGCCTACCGCGCGGGCGACCCGACCATGGAATTGTGGGGCGTCGCCCTCGACGACGACGTCGCGGGCGTCGCGGCGACCCTGGACGTGACCATCACCGGCACGGCCACGGCGGCGGGCACCCTGTCGTTCTACGCCGGCGACGTGAAGGTCAATGTCGGCGTCGCCGTGGGCGACGCGGCGGCCGACGTGGCGGCGGCGCTGTCGGCGGCGATCAACGCGGCTACGGACCTGCCGGTGACCGCGTCCGTCGCACTTGCGGTCGTTACCGTTACCTTCCGGCACAAGGGCGCCGTGGGCAACGACCTGCGCCTGCAGGTCAACGTCGGCGGCCTCGACGCGGGCGAGGCCACGCCCGCCGGGATCGCGGTGTCCATCCCGGACGACGGTTTCCTGGCCGCCGGCGCCACGGACCCGGCCCAGACGGCGGCGCTGGCCGCCATCGCGGGCGAGACGTTCGACTTCATCCTGATCCCCTATACCGGATCGGATGAACTGGACGCCTGGGCCGACGAAATGGAATCCCGGTTCGGGCCGCTGCAGATGGAATACGGCGGCGTGTTCACGGCGCGGCGCGCCACGGTCAGCAATCAGGTCACCTGGCTGCAGGGCCGCAACGACAAGCACATTTCCGTCACCACGGTCTACGACACGCCGGGCCCGGTGTGGAAGACGGCGGCCCGCATGCTGGCCCGCGCCGCGCGGTCGCTCGCCAATCATCCGGTGCGCGGGCTGAACGACCTGGCCCTGATCGGCGAATTGCCGGCCCCGCGCACCAGCCGCCTGACCTGGCAGGACCGGCAGTCGCTGTTGACCTATGGCGGATCGACCCTGAAGGTCGGCACCGACGGCACGGTGATGATCGACAAGATCGTCACCACCTACAAGACCAACAGCGCCGGCGATCCCGACGATTCCTGGCGGGATATCCAGTCGGCCTACACGGCGGCGTATATCGCGCGGGAACTGCAGTTCGTCATCAACCGCGACTACCTGACCAAGCGGGCGATCCTGGTCGACGACGGCACGGCCATCGCCGCCGGCATCCCGCATGTTACCCCGCGCCAGGCGCGCACGCGGCTGATCTCGCACTACGCCTATCTGGAAACGCTGGGCATCGTCGAGCGCGCGGACCTGTTCGAGCAGTTCCTGATCGTCTCGCGCGAGGCCAAGCGGCTGAACGTCAAGTACGCCCCGGATCTGGCGAACCCGCTGGATATCGTCGCCATCAAGATCGAATTCTCGATCCAGTGGCCCGACGATCTTGTGGCCGCGTAGGTTTAAGGAAAGGACACGGAAATGGCAGTCAAGGGTGGCGCTTCGGCGCTGATCGTCGATGGCGAGGTGTGGCAGATCGACGCCGAAGCGGCGAAGGCTTCGCATATCACAACGACCCATGAATCCATTATCGGCGGCGCCGGCATGGTCGGCACGACGGAAAAGGGCAAGGCGGCATTCATCGAGGTCAAGGTGTTCCGCGATGAAAGCCAAAGCTGGGACAGCCTGAAGGGGGACAAGGATTCGGTGATCTTGCGCACACCTTCGGCGGATACGACTATCGGGCCCAACGCCAAGTGGGTCGGCGATCACGAGGAAGCATCGTCCGATGTGTCGGCCACCGTGCGCTTCGAAGCGCCCCGCGGCAAACAGGTGAAGGCATGAGCGGCGTCGACAGCGCCGCCCTGGCCAAGGCCCTGTCCGCCGTGGCCGCCGGCCAGGCGGAACAGGAAGCGGCCCTTGACGTGGATAAATACGTCACCGTCCACCCCGACGGCACGATCACCCAGACCCTGGAATATCCCTTCACCCAGACCGTCGACAAAGGTCAGGGCGCCCGCGAGGAAAAGGTCACGTCCGTGACCTACGCCCGGCCCAAGGGCCGGCACATGAGCGCCATGACCCGGGCGCCGAAGGACGGCGAGGTCGAGGTCATCGAGGGCATCCTGGTCGACCTGGCCGGCATCCGCCCGGAGGTTCTGGCGAACAAGTTCGATTCCAACGACTACATGCGGGCGTTGGCGGCCTTCGGGCGTTTTTTTCCGAAGCCGCCGCCCCCGGCGATGCCGCCAAACTAGACCGCATGGTCGAGGACCTGATGGGCTACCACCACTGGCCGCCGGCGCAGATCCTCGACATGGCCTGGGCGGACATCGTGTTCGCCCACGCCGCCACCGCGCGGTACACGGCCCGCGAGGCGAAGGCGATCAAGGACGCAACGGGTAATGGCAACTAACAGCACGCAATACGCGGTCGCCTTCGTGATCGACGCCAAGGCGCGGGTGTCCGGCGCGGTCAATTCCGCGCGGGCGGGCTTCCGCGCCCTGCGCGCGCAGGCGGACCTGACGTCCCGCGCCCTGGGCTTTCCCCGCGTCGCGGCGGACGCCCGGCGGTTCGGGGACGAGGTGCGCGGCCTGGGCGCGCCGCTGGGCCGTCTGGGCGGCACGGTGCGGGGGTTGGCGGCTAACGTCGGCGTGCTGGGCGGCGGCCTGGCGGCGTTCGGCGTGGGATCCCTGGTATCGGGCGCGGTCGACCGCGCCAACGAAGTGTCCCAGGTTGCGGAACGCTACGGCCTGCTGGTCGGCGAGCTGCAGGAACTGCGCTTCGCCGCCGAACGCAACGGCGCCGCCGGCCAGAACATGGATGACTCCCTGAAGGACTTCAACAAGTCCATCGGCGAGGCGGTCAACGGCACGGGGGCGGCCAAGGAAATCTTCGACGCCCTGAACATCAGCCTGACCGACCAGCAGGGCCGGGTGCGCGGCACCAATGCCGTGATGCACGATTTCGCCGACCGCATGGCCGAGATCGAGGATCAGTCGGTTCGCCTTGCCGTCGCCCAGGCGGTGATGGGCGACAACGGGGCGCTGCTGGTCAGCATGCTGGCCAAGGGCAGCGACGGCCTGCGGTCCTATGCCGAGGACGCGCGCAAGCTGGGCCTGGTGACCGAGGAACAGGCCGCCGCCGCGCGCATGCTGAAGGACCGGCAGACGGACCTGGGCAAGGCCTTCGACGCGGTGGGGAATTCGATCATGAACTCCCTGGCGCCCACCCTCGGGCCGTTGCTGGAATTCATGAAGGATCTGGCCCTGTCGCAACGCGAGGTCATCGCGACGGAAATCACCGGCATGGTGCGGGGGTTGTCCGATGGTCTGCGCGGCCTGGATTTCGCGGCCATCGTGTCCGGCATTCGCGGCTTCGTCCAGGGGGTCCGGGAAACCGTGCAATGGGTCGGCGGATGGGGCAACGCCATCCTGATCGTCGCCGGGATCATGCATGCGGACCTGATCGTGGCCCTGGTTCGGGCCACCTGGGCGCTGGGCGTGCTGGGTGTCTCGGCCTCGGTCGCGGCGGCGAAAATGGCATTCCTGGTCGGTGCGTCGATGCTGGGCATGATCAAAAGCTTTTTCGTCGCCATGCAGTTCGGCGTCGGGGTCATGACCGCGTTGAAGATCGCGATCATGGCCAATCCCATCGGGTTTCTGGTGACGGCGATGGCGGCGGCAGCCGGCTTGATCATCGCGTATTGGGAGCCGATCAAGGCCTGGTTCGCGGACCTTGACCTGTTCCGCCCGCTTCGCCGGCGGATCGCGGCGTTCCTGGGGTCCTTGCCGTCGTTCGTGCGCGAAGCCTTCAACATCACGGATCAGGACATCGCCACGGTGGCGGGGCGTGATCCGGATGGGGCCGGGGCCTCGCCGGCGGCGCGTGCCGCCGGGACGGCCGGTCGCGGCCTCGGGGACGTGTCCGGCCAGGTTCAGGATGCGTTCACCGTCGGCGCGGCGGTGCCGCCGGCCAATGATTTCACGGCGCCGGCGGCGGCGCGGGCGGCGGCGTCCGCGCCCGGTCTGGGCGGTCAGGCCATGGTCGTGGTGCGGTTCGAGAACGCGCCCGAAGGCATGCGGGTCACCCAACGCACCCCGGCGCCCGGCTTGGCGCTGGCGGTCGAGTTGAACCGGGGGCGGTCCCTGGCCGGGGCGTCCTGATGGCGGATTTTTTCAACATCGGCCGCGCGGCGCAGGCGATCACCCTGGACGATATCGACCGGCTGTTGACGGACATCGAACGCCGTCACGTTCCTTATGCCCAGCAGCGCGCGGTGAACGGCACCCTGTTCGCCATCCGCGCGGCGGTGCAGGACGGCATGGACAAGACGTTCGTGCTGCGCCGGCCCTGGGCCAAGCGCGGCGTGCGCGTGGCCAAGGCGCCGCGCGGTGGTGCCGGCGCGGTCTATACCCTGGACTGGTTCATGGCCGATCAGGAAGCCGGCGGAACGCGCAAGCCGCGCAACGCCCGGTTTCTGTGGCGGCCGACCCTGGATGTCCGGCGCGGCGGCGTGATCGAGGGTCTGCCGGCCAAGAGGCCCAAGACCCTGCTGCGCCAGGCCCGCGCGGCGGCCAAGCGGCCTGGCCGCCGCGGCAAGGGGCGGCGGAAGCCGACGCCGTTCATGGCGACCATGAAGACGGGCAAACAGGGGTTGTTTATGCGGCGGGGGTCCGGCCGTCATCCCCTGGTGTTGCTTTACGCCATGGAACAGGAACAGGTCATCCCGCCGATCTGGCGGTTCAACGAAACGGCGACGCGGGTGTCGGATAAGCAGCTGCGCCGCGCGTTCATCAAGGAAATGCGGGACGCCCTGGCGGGCAACCGGTCCAACGGCAAGGCGATGCCGATCCGCTCGCCGTTCCTGGATTACCTGGCGGAGTTTCCCGCCGCCGCCGAAGACCCGGTGCGCCACTTCGGGGCGCCCGGTTAGGGGAATGCCATTCACGCCGGAAAGGTGGTATCATGGGACATGTTGAACGCGCTTGCATCCTGGGTCTTTTACATGGTCGTCGTGATCGTGATCTGCGCCAAGATCTGGGGCTGACGCCCCACCTTGGGGCCGTCGCATGAGCTGGCGGGAACGCCGGCGCGCGGCGTCCTTTCGCGGGGTTCCATTCACCACGGTCAAGCGCGACAAGACCGGCGGGCGGCGGGGCCCGACGCACGAGACCCCGCAACGCGACCATCCCGATGCCGAGGATACGGGGGCCCGGGCACCCGGTTTCGCCGTCAGCGCCCTGCTGATCGGCGAGGATTACGACGTCGCCCGCGACAAGCTTCTGGCGGCCCTGGACAAGCCCGGCCCGGGGATCTACATCGATCCCTGGGGACTTGGCGAACAGCGTGTCCTGGTGCGTCAATACCGCCTGACCGAGGACGACAAGACGGGCGGCCTGGCCCGGTTCGAGATCCAGTTCGAAAACGCCGGCGATCCGACCTTTCCCCGCGCCGCGACCCTGACGCCCCAGGCGGTCGAGACATCGGCGGCCGGGTTTTCCGATGCGGCGGTCGCGGATTTCGCGGCGCGGTTCGATCTTGCCGGCCGCCCGCAATTCGTCGCCGACGCCGCCCAAGGCCATGTCGACGATCTGACGCGGTCGTTGGGACGCCTGGCCCAGGGTCTGTCCATCGACCGGGCGTCACTGGTGCGCGATGCCGTCGCGGCGGGGTCCGTGAATATGACCGCGGCGTTGCGCGGCGATCTGGGATCGGCGGTGCGTGACACCATGTCGGCGGTGGCCGGCGAAGGTTTCGGCGGCCTTGGCATCCCGGGCGACCCGGTTCTGGTGCAGGGGACATTCGCCAACATGGCGTCTTTCGGCGCCGGCTGGCCGGCCGTGCCGCCCGTCACGGCGACGCGGCAGGTGCAGGCGGCGAACGCCGGAGCCTTCAGTTCATTGGTTCGGACCGTTGCCGTCGCGACCGAGGCGCGCGCCTTGGCGCGGGTGGCCTTCGACAGCGTCGATCAGGCGCTGGAGTTGCGCGACGGTGTGCTGGGGCGGTTGTCGGCGGTCGCCGATGTGGCGGCGCTGGCGCTGGAGGACCGGTCCGTCGCCGCGGCGGAGGCGCTGCGGGCGGCGGTGGTCGAGGACGTGCGCGTGCGGTCCGGCGGCTTGCCGCGCCGGCGCACGGCGACGGTCAACGACGCCATGCCGTCGGTGGTCATGGCGTACCGCCTGTACGGCGACGCGGCGGCGGCGGACGATCTGAAGGGACGGAACCCGGATTTCCGGCATCCGCTGTTTTCGCCGCCGTCGATTACCTATCTGGAGTAGCCGCGTGGACATTAACCTGCGAACGCCGTTCGCACGCGGCGGTGACGAAGACCAGGTCGTCGTGGTGTCCGGCGGGCGCGAATATGTCGGTTGGCAGCGCCTGACCCTGACCCGCGAGATCGGCGCCGCGGCCAGCGTGTTCGGCCTGGACATGGGGCGCGAGCCGGTGTTGGGGCGCCGGTCGGTGGTGCATAAACCGCTGACCGCGGGCGCCGCGGTCGATATCCATGTCGGCGGCGCGCTGATCCTGTCCGGCCGCGCCGAACGGGTCGATCCCAAGCGCGGCCCGGACGACCATTCCCGGACCATTCAGGGCCGGTCGCATACGGCGGCGCTGGTCGATTCGTCGGTCACCACGTCGCCGCTGCAATACAAGGGCCTGACGGCGCCCGGCCTGGCGCGGCGTCTGGCCCAGCCCTATGGCATCAAGGTGGTGGCGCCGGCGGACGAAGGCCGGGCGATCCCCAGCTTCGACGTCAATCAGGGGGAATCGGTTCAGGCGGCGGTGGAGCGCGCGGCGCGCAACCGGGGAATGGAGTTGACCGACGATGCGCACGGGCGGCTGGTGTTGCTGCGGCCCGGCATCGGCGGGCGGGCGGCGGCGCCGGAATTGCGCCACCTGGACGGCCCCGACGGCGCGCCCGACGCGCGCAACAACGTGATCGAGTCGAAGGGCAGTTTTTCGACGGCGGACCGGTTTCAGGAAATCGAGGTCCGGTCGCAAAGCGACCCCCTGCCGTGGGAGCAAATCAAGAAGGCGGCGGGGGTGTCGGCCACGGCCCGCGATCCGGCCATTACCTGGCCGCGCAAGCTGGTGCTGGTGCCGGACCAGCAGATGACGGCGGCCGACGCGCGCGCCCGGGCGGAATACGAAGTCACCCGCCGTGCCGGCATGGGCGTGATCTACACCCCGACCCTGGCCGGGTGGCGGCGCCAGCCCGGGGGGGCGTTGTGGGAAATCAATGTTCTGCATGCGGTCCGCGACGTGGTGCAGGGCCTGGACCGGAACATGCTGGTGACGGCGGTGACCTTCACCCTGGACGGCGACGGCGGGCATCAGACCCAATTGAAATTGCAGCCGCCCGAGGCCTTCGCCGCCAACCCGGACGCCCTGCGCGACGTGGCGTCGGATCTGGCCTATGACCGCCTGCGCCGGCAGTTCGCCGATAACGGAGATCCTGAAACATGAACGATCTGCTGGCGTCCCTGCGCCACCGCATCGCCGGATTGATGCGGCGGGCGGGGGTCGTGTCCATGGCGCCTCGGGTGGCGGGGGATCTGCCGCGGGTTCAGGTGGTGGTCATGGCCGGCGAGGTCAAGGACGGCGTGCCCACGTTGATGCCCTATGGGTTCGCCGCGCGGCCCCTGCCGGAATCGGCCTTGGGCCAGGCGGAGACCCTGGCCCTGGCCGTCGCGCCCAATCATTACATGGCGTTGCCGCCGGCGGACCGGCGGTTCGCGCCGCCGGATCTGGCGCCGGGCGAGGCGGCGGTTTACGACGATCAGGGTCAGGTGATTCACCTGACGCGCACCGGAATCGTGATCAGCAGTCCGCATAACATCATCGTTAAGACGGATGGTGTCCTGCGGTTGGAGGGCGACGGCGTCGAGATACACGGCCGCACTTATGTGCAGACGGATGTTCACGGCAAGGGCCAGCGGGAAACCTGGATCGGCGGCACCGACTACCACACCGACAGCTACGTCGACGGCGTGGGGCTGACGACCTCGACCGAGCACGGCCTCGACCAGCCCGACGTTCCGTCGAATCACCCGGACGAATCCTAGGATACGTGATGGCCGATTTCACCTTGATCCCTGACCAGGACGCCCTGGTCTTCGACCTGGCGGCGGGGGTGTCCGGCGCGGTCCTGGCGGAGGACGCGGGCCTGCGCACGGCGGTGATCGCCAGCCTGTTCACCTGGCGCCGCGCCAACGCCGATGACGTCTTGCCCGACCCTGCGGGGTCCGACCGCAAGGGATACTGGGGCGACAGCTTCGCGCTGGTGGGCGGCCGGCAGGTCGGGTCGCGCCTGTGGCTTTTGTCGCGGCGAATTCTGAACGCGGCGACCGCCGAGGAAGCCCGGCAGATGTGCGTCGAGGCCCTGGATTGGCTGATCGAAGACGAGGTCGCGGCGGCGGTCGAGGTGATCGTCACGGTGGTTCCGCCGCGGCGGTTGAACCTGGGGGTTCGCATTCGCCGCCATGACGGCACGGTCGTGGATCTGGATTTCGGCGACGTTTGGCAGGGCATCATGGAGACGGCGGCATGACGACACAAACCGGGTTCGCGCGGCCGAGCCTGACGCAGCTGATCACCGAGGCGCGGGCCAGCTATGCCGCCCGCCTGCCGGACGGCGATCTGGCCCTGGCCCAGGGCATCGTGCCGCGCCTGCCGGAAATGGACGCCGCCGGACGCAACGCCCTGCATGCCCATCTGGACTGGATCGCCAATCAATCCCATCCGTTGTTCGCGGCCTCGGCCGCCAGCGGGGGATGGCTGGATGATTGGGGGCGCCTGTTCGGCGTGGCGCGCAAGCCGCCGACGGCGGCGGCGGGGCCTCTGGTGCTGACCGGCGTCAACGACACGGTGATTCCCGCGGCGACGGAATTCCGCCGCGCCGACGGGGTTCTTTACGCTGTCGATGCGGAAGGCGCCATCGCCGCCGGCACGGTCACCGTCGCGGTCACGGCCCTGGACACGGGCGTGGCGGGCAACGCCGCCGAAGGCGTGACCCTGGATGTCGTCACGCCCATCGCCGGGTTGGATGGCGCCGCAACCGTCGGCGCCGGCGGGCTGATCGGCGGGGCGGCGGTCGAGGCCGATGGCCGGGGCGGCGTGGCCGAGGATTACCGGGCGCGCATCCTGGCCCGCATCCGCCGCCCGCCGCACGGCGGCGCCGCGTTCGATTATGAACGCTGGGCCCTGGCGGTCGCCGGCGTGACGCGGGCCTGGGTGTATCCCCTGGAACAGGGTGCGGGGACGGTGGTGGTCCGTTTCATGATGGACGACACCTACGTCGACGGCATCCCGCAGGGGGCCGGCGCGCCGGATTACACGGGCGATCTGGCCGCCGTTTATGACCATATCGAAGGTCATGTCGATCCGGAAACCGGCGACCAGGAAGGCCGGCCCGTGGGCGCCGAGGTGTTCGTGGCGGCGCCGGTGGCCGACCCCCTGGCCGTGACGATCCGCGACCTGACGCCGGATACGGCGGATGTCCGCGCGGCTATCGCCGCCGAGCTTCGGGACATGCTGCGCCGCCGGGCGGAGCCGGGCAAGGCCATCAAGCGCGAGTGGATCGCCGAGGCGATTTCCATCGCCGCCGGCGAGGATTCCCACGAACTGGACGCGCCCGCCGCGACGGTCGCCGTCGCCGCCGGGCACATCGCGACGCTGGGGGTTATCTCCTATGTCGTCACCGAGTAGCGACATCACGGCGCGGTACGCGGCCGGCCTGACGGCGCTGCTGCCCGAAGGTCCGGCCTGGAGCGGCTTCCGCCAGACAGGCGGCCGAGGCCGCGCGATGATCGAGGCCAAGGCGGAAAGCCTGGCCGCTGTGCATGCCCGGGGCGACGATCTGGCGCGGGAAGCGAATCCTCTCTACGTGCAGGAAATGCTGCCGTCTCGCGAGCGCGAGGCGGGCCTGCCGGACCCCTGCCTGCCGGGCGATCTGACGATCGAGGAACGGCGCCTGCATCTGGTCGCGCGATGGCGCGGCCGGGGCGGGCAGACGGTGGCCTATTTCCAGGGCCAGGCCGAGGGCCTGGGGTACGACGTGGCCATCGAGGAGCGGCGGCCGTTCCGGTGCGGATACTCCCAATGCGGCGGAGCCCAGCAATTGGGGGACCCGGTCATGCGGCACCACTGGTACGTCGCCGTGCATGAACCGCGCATCAATTACTTCCGTTGCGGGCAGGGTCGATGCGGGCGCGATCCGCTGGGCTTCGTGCGCCGCGCGGAAGACCTGGAATGCCTGCTGTCGCGGGTGAAGCCCGGCCATATGGCCCTGCACTTCGTTTACGAGGGAATCTGACATGAAATACCAGCCTCCCGTCGGCGGTGACGCCGGCGATCCATACGTCGATTTCAACGCGGTGACGGGCGAGTCCGGCAGCATCCCGCCGGCCGTCGCCATCGAGGCGCCCCAGCGGGAACTGGATCACCTGATCACGTCCGCTGGCCTGACGCCCGACGAAGAGGATAACACCCAGGTTGCCCAGGCGATCCAGCAGATGATCAAGGCGTCCAAGGACGGGATCGTCTATGAGGACGTCACCTTCGGCGCGGGCGTGGCTGATGGCGAACCGGTGCGCCTCGATACCGGCGCCGGCGAATACGTGAAGGCGGTCGCCGACGGCACGGCCAACAACCAGGCCGTGGGCTTCGCCGACGTGACCAACTCGCGGGTCTACGCTTTCGGCCTGACGCGCCCCGACCTGTTCAGCGGCCTGACGCCCGGGACCATGTACTACCTGGACGAAGCCACGCCAGGTGCGATCACCGATACGCCGCCCGATGACGCGGTGAAGCTGGGCATCGCCGTTTCGGCGACCCAGATGGACGTGGACGTGGACACGGGTCAGGCGGTCGCCGTCGTGGCCGACATGCCCTTCATCATGGGCTGGGAACAGGGCGTCGGGAACCTGGACCTGGAAGTCGCCGAGTATTTCAGCTTCATCCCGGCGGCCTGCCGGCTGACGGCGGCCCTGGGCGCCGGCGCCGGGGTGATCGGCGAAGCTCCCGAGGGCGCCGCCGTCGAGGTCGACGTGCTGAAGAACGGCGTCAGCGTGTTCGCCACGCGGCCGAGCTGGGCCGCCACCACGGGCGCTCTCACGGCCGGGGCGCTGACCGGCACCATCACCTTCAACGGCACCACGGACATCATGAGCGTCGAGATCGCGCAGATCGGCAGCATGGCGGCCGGGCGCAAGCTGCACTACACCCTTCTGGCGGAGCGTATCTGATGCCCGCGACGCACCTTCACACCCCGCCCTGGGGCCTGATCCTTCCGCAGGCGGCGAACTTCGACGGCGGCCACGCCCTGACGTTCACGCCGGCGGTCAGCGAGCATCGCGACACGTTTTATTTCGAGACGTGGGTTCAGATGACGAAGATCGCCGTGCCGCCGGGGGATCAGCACCGCGCGCTCGTCCAGGCCGGTAACGACAGCACCGACTTCGAGGTCATCTTTCTAAGTCTGAGCGGCAACCTGGTCTATCAGTTGGTCGTGGGCAGCAGCACGAAATGCAATTTCTCCACTGTCGCGAAGCTGACGGACACGACGCTGTGGCAGCACGTCGCCGTCCGGCGCGTGGGCACGGACCTTCGGTGCTGGATCAACGGCGAGGAGGTTTCAGCCTTCAGCTCCTTCAGCGTCGGCGCGGACGCGGGGTTCTTCTCTCACAACATCCCGCAGAACGTGGGCCTGTGGGCACCGACCCATCACCGCCTGCACGGCAACCTAGCCCGCACCCTGATGGTGTTTGGCGATCCGTCGATCACGCCGGCGGACACGCTGCGCCGGCGCGGCGTGATGGTGCCCAAGCCCTTGGCCATCGCGGACTATGGCGCGAACGGGTTCCTGCTGAACTTCGCCAACGCCGCCGACACCGGCGAGGACAGCAGCGGCAACGGCAACGACATGGCGGCGGCGGCCGGCTACGCGAAGCCGGTGCAGCGGCTTGGTCATAGCCCGACTGACGGCAAGGGCGGCGCGGCAGGGTGCCACGCGGCATTCGAGCCTTTGACGCTTAGCGCGGACGTCGTCACGTTTTCCAACGGCAATCTCGACGCGGCCGGTACGACGACGGTGCAGGGCACCTTCAAGTCCACCATCGCCCTGCCGGCGAAAGACAAGTGGTACGCCGAAGCGGAAATGGACACCGTCGGCGGGTCCGGCCTGTGGATGTTCGGCATCGCCGAGGTGGACTTCGCCTCCGGTTCCTTTGGCGCCGCCGGCAGTTGGGGCGGGCATGCGTCTTCGACGACGCTCACCATTTATGACGAGACCACGGCGGTCGCGGCGCCGACAATCGCCAACGGCGACATTCTTCAGGTGGCCTATGACGCCGATACGGGCGAATTCTGGATCGGCGTCGACGACGTCTGGTACGACAGCGGCGGCGGGACGACGGGCAATCCCGCGACCGGCGCGAACCCCACCGGCGTCATCAGCACGGCCAAGCCCCTGTTCTTCCTGAGCGGGGTTTACAGCGGTCAGGTGCTGAAGGCCGATTTCGGCCAGCTTGGGTTTACCTATACCCCGCCGGCCGGGTTTAAGGCTCTCAACACGGCGAACCTTCCCCCGGGCGGCACCGTCACCGCCGGTACCAATGACGAGGGCGACTTCGTCTACACCGGCGGGACGCCGGCCAGCGTGACCTGGGACGGCACGCCCTACGACCACAGCCACGACGGCTCCGTCATCCGGTTCCACGGCACCGGCTTCACGCCGCAGGCCGGCGCGGGTCTCGCCAAGGCCTGGACCGCCGTGATCGAAACCCCTGTGGGCGTGCGGCGGTCCATGCAGCCGCGCGCCTTCCTGACGACTTAAAGGAGAACTGACCCATGAGACTGACAAAACTGACCCCGGACGGACAGGGCGGCTACGGCCTGCCGCGGGCCGGCGTGTTGCAGGATGCCGTCATCCGCAAGGAAACGGACGGGACGCTGATCCGCCTGTCGGACCTGACCGAGGCCGAGCGCCGCGCGATGGGTGCCGCGCAGCTGATCGAGGAAGCGGTGGACCGGCGCCTGTACGACGCCGGCGAGGCGGCGGAGGCATTGACCGCCGAGGCCTGCGAGGTGACGTATCCCGACAAGGCGTTGAAGCCGGCGCCGGAGCTGGACGCGCTGAAGGCGGCGGCGGTCCAGGCGGCGCTCCACAGCATCGACACGACGGCCGAGGCGGCCCGCCTGGCGTTTATCACGCCGGGCGCCGGCCAGGCCCTGGTCTATCAGCGTAAGAACGAGCAGGCGCGCACCTGCATCGCCGCCCATGACGCCCAGAACCCGCCGGCGCCGGGCGCCTATCCGGCGCTGGAGGCCGAGGTCGGCATCACGGCCGAGGACGTGCTGGGCGTGGCCGCCGTGGTGGCCGGACAGGCCGACGCCTGGGCCGCCGTGGGCGACGTGATCGAGGCCACGCGTCTGGCCGCCAAGAAGCAGGTGGCCGAAACGACGGGCGACCTTCCCACGGTCGAGGCGGCGATCAAGGCCATTCTCGACGGTCTGACCTGGCCGGCGCCCTGAACAACAGGAGGAATCGATGGCCTATTTAGCATTCTGCATCGCCGTCATGGTGACCTGGCGTCTTTACGACGGCCGGGGCTATCCGTTTTCCGAGGCCGCCGCGTGGATCGGCGCCGCCATCGCCGTGGCGGGTTGGGGAAGTTGAAGACAGAAATCGGGTGAATTTCTCGTTGGCGGAAGGCCGTCGCCATAAGAGCCCGCGCCACCGTGTCCCATCCTTCAATCCCCTGGAGAATGCCATGCTTGAAAACCTGCCGGAGGAAGTGCGGGGCTTTCTGATCGGCGTCGCCGGCTTGGTGCCGACCGCGTTGACGGCACGCATGCTGTACCACCGCAAACTGGTCAAGGCGGGACACCGCCGGTTCTGGTCGCGGGATCTGTTGTGGGAGGGCCCCACGGCGGTGCTGTGCGCCATCATCGGCGGCGGCCTGGCCCAATGGCTGGGCGCCGAAGGCATGGCCTCCAACGGCATCGTCGGCTTCGTCGCCTGGCTGGGCCCGCGTGGCCTTGAGGAACTTGTGTTCCGGTTCGCCAGCCGCCCGGGCGGTCCGCCGGCGGCCTGACCGTCACCGAGATTTATTGCGTGCCCGCCGGGAAACGGCGGGAAGCCGGGGTGCTGGTAACACCCCAAGCCGGGGCGTGGCGCGCCCCACGGGAAAGACCCGCTCCCGCCTGCCGTCGACGGCGGCGCGAGCCTACCCGGAACGGACAATCCATGGAAAGGGAACCTGTCACGCCGCTGGACCCGCCGGCGGCGTGGTTGGGCGGCAAGTCGCGCCTGGCCGCCCGCATCATCGCGGTGATCGAGGCGCTGCCCCATGCCTGTTACGCCGAGCCGTTTTTGGGCATGGGCGGTGTGTTTCTGCGCCGCCCGCGGCGCCCGAAGGTCGAAGTGATCAACGATCTGAACGGCGATATCGTCACCTTCTTTCGCGTCATCAAACACCATCCGGATGAATTCCGCCGTCAGGCGGAATGGCTGTTGTCGTCGCGGCGGGAATTCGACGACCTGCGGGCCCAGCCCGTGTCGGCCTTGACGGATATCCAGCGGGCCGTGCGCTTCATCTACCTGCAGCGTCTGGCGTTCGGCGGTCAGGTCGGCGGTGTGTTCGGCGTGTCGATCAATGGGCCTTCCCGGTTGCGCTACGACGACCTGATGGCAATGGCGGGGGCGTTGCATCAGCGCCTGAAACTGGTCGTCATCGAGAACCTGTCCTGGGCCGATTTCCTGCCGCGGTACGACGCCGCCGATGTCCTGTTCTACCTGGACCCGCCCTACATGGGCGGCGAGGGCGATTACGGCAAGGGCCTGTTCGCGCCCGCCGACTTCGCGCGCATGGCCGAAATGTTGGCCGCGATCCAGGGCGGGTTCGTGTTGTCGCTCAACGACTGCGCCGCCGCGCGGCGGATCTTCGCCGCCTTCGCCATGGCGGAACTGGAGATGACCTACACGGTGGCCCGTGCGGCGGCGCCGGCCAAGGTGCGTGAACTGCTGATTTCCAACCGCGACCTGGCGGGTCTGGCGGCCCCCGGCGATCTGTTCGGCCCATGACGATTGAAAGGAGATCCCCATGCGACTTTTCCTGACCGGCGCCCTGATGGGCGCTTTTTTCATGCTTGCGGCGCCGGCCTTTTCGGGCGAGCGGCAGACCACGCTGCGCGCGGGCGACATGATTTTCTACGGCGCCGGCTGTCACGCGCTGGCCGATATGGAGGCCGTGGTCACGGCCGACGATCCCGGCGCGGCGTGGCGGGACAGGCTGGCCGATGAACGGTGTTTCGTGGTCGGCGTGATGACGCCCGCCGGCCTGCTGCGCCGCCCGATCCCGGCGCGGCTGGTGGAATGGATGTCGGGTCCATGGCGGCCGGGCGGGCAGGGGGACGCGCCGGGGTCCATCTGGCGTATCCACGACGCGCAGGGCGATACCGAATTCGTGTTCCTGCCCGACGACGGCGGCGGTCATGCCGCGGCCCGGGAAATGCGGCTGTAGGGGGTATGTCATGAGCGAGTTCAGCATGTTCGACGTCGGCCTGTGGGGTTTCGTGATCCGGCTGGTCTATTTCGTCATCGCCCTGATCGTTCTGCGCGGCCTGCTGTGGTGGCTGGACCGGTCGCTCGGGCTCCGCTTCGCCGACGTTCTGGAGACAATCCGTGAGAACCCTCTGGCTTGCAGTATTTATTTCGGCGCTCGCCTGTTGGCCGTCGGCATCCTCGGCGCGGCCTTTCTCTGACCGCTACGACGCGCGGATCGAAGCGGCGGTCGATCTGTACTGGCCGGACTTTCCTTTCTGGCGGGCGTGGAAGGCGCAGTTGTACCAGGAATCGCGGCTCGACCCGGATGCCGTGTCGCCCGTCGGCGCGCGCGGCCTGGCGCAGTTCATGCCGGGCACCTGGCGCATGATGGCGGCGGAACTGCGCCTCGGCCTCGACGCCTCGCCCCACTCGGAGATCGCCATCGAGGCCGGGGCCTATTACATGGCCAGGCTGCGCCGGCAATGGTCGTCGCCCCGGCCGCAGGCGGACCGCCACAAGCTGGCCCAGGCGTCCTACAACGCGGGCCTGGGGCACCTGCTGACGGCCCAGAAACGCTGCGCCATGGCGGTGCTGTACGACGCCATCATCCGCTGCCTGCCCGGCGTCACCGGCCGGCATTCGGAGGAAACGATAACCTACGTCACGCGGATCTGGCGCTGGTGGCGGCTGATGGAGATTGAACAATGAATGCCGTGGTCACCAAATCCGAAAAGGGAAATATATTTTTTGATTGCCCGGGGTGTGGGCAGCAGCATTCCGTGAACGTTGACAATCCGGAGCGGCCGCGCTGGACGTGGAACGGCGACCTGGCGCGACCGACCCTGTCGCCGTCGATCATGGTGCAGGGGACCTACCGAATTACCGATGCCGAGGCGGACCGGATTATGGCGGGCGAGAAGATCGCGCCCCGCCCGCTGGTCTGTCATTCGTTCGTTCGGGATGGAAAGATTGCATTCTGCCAAGACAGCAATCATGACCTGGCCGGGAAGACGGTCGATTTGCCGGGGGTCGGGCAATGATCGCGGCGATCTGGGCCGGCGCCAAGGCGGCGCTGGGCTTCGTTTCTGCCTATCGCACCCTGGCCCTGGCCGGCGGCGCCGCCGTGCTGGCCTTGGGCCTGTGGGCCTATGTCAACGGCCTGCGCGCGGATCTGGCGCAGGCGCGCGCCAACGCGACCACGGCGACGGCGGCCGCCCAGGCCAACGCCCTGTCGCTGATCGAGGTCAGGGCCGACGCGGCGGCGCGCGAGGCGGCCCTGGTTCGTGCCACCCGCGCCCTTGAGGCGCGCATCGCCCATCTGGCCCCCCTTCGTGCGGAGATCGAACATGCCCCGACATCTGATGACGGTCCTGTTGCCCCTGTGCTGCGCCGTGTTCTTGACGGCCTGCGGGGAAACCCGGCTGGTGCCGCAGATCCAGACCATTCGCCTGTCGGTGCCGCCGAGCCTGCTGGCCTGCCGCGCGGCGCCGGCCCCGCCGCCCGTTGAAACCCAGCGCGACGTCGCGCGCTATGTGATCGACCTGTACGACGCCGGCGCCGATTGCCGGGACAAGCTGCGCGAGGTGCGCGGCCTGGTCGACGCCGACGCCAAGTGACCGCCGTTGCCTAAGACGAGAACCTGCCCCCTCCGGTTTCGGCCGGAGGGGGCTTTTTTGTGCGCGGCACGGGTTCTCTCATTCCGAACCGCCGCCGGAAACCCGCAGAAAACATACGCTTGGATTTCATTGGAAAGTTCGGAATTTTGGCGGAAACCCTTGGTCAGACGCCAACTCTTAATCAGCGGGTCGTAGGTTCGAATCCTACACAGCCCACCATTTTTTCCGAATTATCAGGCTTTTCGGCGGCCTAGCGCGCCGATGCCCCGCCAATTCCCCCCCCCCCCCCTTGCTCCAGCCCCCGGATGCCCGCCGTCGCCGGCGCTGCGTCGTCATACGGCCGGGAAGACGATATCGGGTCTTCCGTAGTCTGCATGATGCGTATCTTCCGGTATGGGGGCTGAAACTTGACTTTGCGCAAGGAGGCGTGGCTGGTGCCGTGCGATCCTTGGTAAACAGAGTCAGCCCATAGAAGCCGGAAACCGATTACCATGAACGTCAAGCCTGACATTCCGCCGTCCCTTGGGGCCGAGCAACTTTCCGTTGTCGTGGACCCCGATCGTCTGGGGTTTCGCACGACCGAGGAGGTCACGCCCCACGATCAAGTTCCCTGCCAGGCGCGGGCCCTGGAGGCGATCCGCTTTGGAACCGGCATCCGTTCGCCCGGATTCAACCTGTTCCTGCTCGGCTCCCAGGGCACGGGCCGTCATGAACTGATCTCCGCCTTCCTGGACGAAAAGGCGGCGAAAGAGCCCGACGGCCAGGATTGGGTCTATGTCGACAATTTTGACACGCCGCACGAGCCGCTGGCCATGTGCCTGCCCGCCGGGCGCGGACAGGAGTTGGCCGATGCCATGGCTGAGTTCATCGACGACGTGCGGACGTCCGTTCCCGCCTACATCGGGAACGAAGAAAACCAGAACCGGTTGCGCTCGATCCGCGACGAATTCAAAAGCAAGCCCGACGAGCTGATTCAGGCCCTGAGCGAGAAGGCGGTGGCGGAAAAGATCATGCTGGTGCGCACGCCTCTGGGGTTCGGGTTCGCGCCGCTCGACGGGGACGAGATCATCAAGCCCGAGGAATTCGAGAAACTGCCCGAGGAGCAGCGCAAGGCGACCGCGGCCAAGATCGAGGAACTGCAGGAGGAACTGCAGGAAATCATCAGACAGGTGCCGCAATGGGAGAGACAGAGCCGGGATGCCCTGCGCGAGGCGATCTCCGAGATGACGGAGATTGCCATCAAGGCGTCGATGGAGCGGGTCGTTGAGCGCTTCCAGGACCTGCCCGACGTGCTGGATTATCTGGACCGGGTGCGCGCGGACCTGATCGCCAATTTCGATTCCATCGAACCCTTGGAAAGCGGTGGCGGCGGACACCCGGGAACCCCGGGACGCGGATGGGGGAAGAAGGGCGGCGACGGGTTGGAAAAATACCTGGTCAATGTGCTGGTGACGCGGGAGGCGGGCAGCGGCGCGCCGGTCGTGCACGAGGCCAACCCGACGTTGCAGAACCTGGTCGGGCGTGTCGAGCACATGTCCGAATTCGGTGCGCTGATGACCAACTTCCGCCTGATCAAGGGTGGCACCCTGCATTTGGCCAACGGCGGCTATCTTGTGCTGGATGCTGAAAAAATGCTGCGCGAGCCTTTCGCCTGGGAGGCCTTGAAGCGCGCCTTGACGGAACGCAGCATCACCATCGAATCGGCGGGCGAAATGCTGAGTCTCGTCAGCACGATCTCGCTCGAGCCCGAGCCAATTCCCTTGGACGTGAAGGTCGTGCTGATCGGCAGCCGGTTGCTCTATTACCTTTTGACGATCTACGACCCCGAGTTCCTGGAGTTGTTCAAGGTCGAGGCCGATTTCGACGAAGACGTGCGGCGCGACCCGGAAACCGAGGGCCTGTTCCCCGGCATTCTGGCCGGCCTGGTGCGGAGCAAGAACCTTCTGCCCCTGGCCGCCGATGCCGTTGCCCTGGTCATCCAGCGCGCGATCCGGCTGGCCGGCGATCAAAAACGGATTTCCGTCCATATGCGCCAGCTTTCCGAACTGTTGGAAGAAGCCAATTACCATGCGCTCACCGCGTCGTCGCCGCATGTCGCCGGCGCGCACGTGCAGACCGCCATCGACCAGCAAATTCGCCGATCCGACCGGATCCGGGAACGGTCTTACGAAATGATCACCCGCGGCAAGATACTGATCGACACCGAGGGTGCGGCGGTCGGGCGGATCAATGGCCTGAGCGTTTTGCAGTTGGGCGACTTCGCCTTCGGCCAGCCCACCCGTATTTCGGCCCGGGTTCGCCTCGGCGCGGGCAAGGTGGTCGATATCGAACGCGAAGTCGAACTGGGCGGGCCGCTGCATTCAAAAGGCGTTCTGATCCTGTCCGGCTATATCGCCGCGCGCTATGCCGCCGACGAGCCGTTGTCACTCGCCGCCTCCCTGGTGTTCGAACAATCCTACGGCGGCGTGGAAGGTGACAGTGCCTCATCGGCGGAACTCTACGCCCTATTGTCGGCCATCTCGGACCTGCCGTTGCGCCAGGACCTTGCCGTGACCGGTTCCGTCAACCAGTACGGCGACATCCAGGTCATCGGCGGCGTGAACGAAAAGATCGAGGGATTCTTCGACATCTGTCAGGCACGCGGGCTCAGCGGGACACAGGGGGTGTTGATTCCCGCGGGCAATGTCGATCATTTGATGCTTGAACGCCGTGTCATCGACGCCGTTGCCGCCGGCACCTTCCATATCTATCCGGTTCGCACGGTCGATGAGGGCATGTCCCTTTTGACCGGCGTCGTGGCCGGGGCGGCGGACGCGGAAGGCGCCTTTCCGGACGACACGATCAACGGTTTGGTCGAGAAGCGTCTGCGGACTTTCGCCAAGGCGCGCCGCCGGCGCGGCCGTCTGCCGGAAGACGGGGAGGGTGAGGACGACAAGCCATGAACCCGATCGCAGGGCCGGAAAGCTTTCGACGCGTACTCCTGCCGCTTGAAGCGGAAGGTGCCCATTCTGGGTTGTTGGAAAATGCGGCGCGGCTGGCGCGTTCGCTGGAACTCGCCCTGGTCGGATTGTATGTCGAGGACGCCGACCTTGTCGCCTTCGCGGACCTGCCCATCGCGCACCAGATCACCAGCACGGCGGCACGGGTTTCCGGTCTCAGCCGTGTTTCCCTGGCGCGCCATTTCGAGGGGGAAAAGGCTCGGCTTCTCCACCGATTGACCCAGGCCGCGGCAACGGCGGAGGTTCCCCATGAATTCATCCTTCGCCGTGGCCGGCCTCGGCAGGAAATTCGGAAGGCGGCCCTGCGGCACGACATTTTGGCGGTGGGCGGCCGGAACGCCTTGCTGGCAGGCAATGGGCAAGGGCTTTTTGCCTGTGCGGCGACAGCGCTTTTGTTCGTCCCCGAATCGCCGCGCGCCAGCGCCGGGCCGGTGGCCGTCGTGGCGTCCGCGGGCCAGGTTGGCGGCCGTTTGATTGATCTCGCGGCGCGTATCGCGGTCCGTCAGGGCCGGGCCTTGCGGCTGCTTGCGGCCGGCTCCACCGCGAACTTTGGCGCGGCCTACCAGAAAGGGCTGCATGATCTCACCGCGCACCTGCCGCAGGACGCGGCGCAACTGGTCGCCGAGGCGGCCCGTATGCCGTTGGCCGGACTTGCCGGTCCGGGGCCTGGTTTGGTCGTGACCGATGCCCATTCGGCCCGTCAGGAGGGGGACCGTTGGATCGAGAGCGGAACGCCGCTGCTTGTCGTCAGGGACGATACGGAGACGGCGGGAGACGGGTAAACCCCGGTGTGGACCGGCGGGACTATAAGCCCGTCAATCGCTGGCCTGTATCATGCCTTGCCGGCGGCCTTCAGGGCCTGTTCGCGGTAGGCCTGGATGCGGGCCTTCAGCCCGGGGACGGAGGCCGTGCGCGCGATGTCGGCCATGTCGGTGTCGCGGGTGTCGGTTGCGGTGACGCGGAACAGATCGGCCGTCGCCAGGGGGCTGAGGATCTGCGCCGCGGTGCCGGCGTCGGCCGCCGCCTGCGGCCAGCCGTCAGTATCGATCATGTCCGTGGCGAAGCCCAGGCGCAGCGCCTCGGCCGCATCGAAGGTCAGGCCGGAATTCTGGATGTGGCGGGCCGCGTCCTCGCCGACCCGAACCTTGAGCCGCCGGGTACCCAGCACGATGCCGAAGCCGAGCCCGGGCATGCGGAACGACGTGCCGGGTGCTGCGACGCGCCGGCTGCAGGCGCAGAACAGGTCGGCCCCCGCGCCGAACACCCGCCCGTGGGCGAGGGCCAGGGTCGGGAACGGTGCGTGGTAGACAGCCTGCAGCAGGGTTTCGATGCGGATCAGGCGGTGCACCAGATCGCCGTCCGTGACGCTGTCCAGGTCCGACAGGTCGAACCCGGAACAGAAGCTTTTGCCCTCGCCGCGCAGGACGATCAGCCGCGTGCCGTCGGTCGCGGCGGCCGTGACGGCGGCAAGCAGGTCTTCGACCAGATCGGGGCCCAGGGCGTTCGCCTTGTCGGTCCGGTTCAGGGTGATTTCGGTCGTGCCGTCCTGTTTCGCGATGATGAGGTTCTGGGTCATGTCGTCGTCCTTATGGTTCCGAAAGGCAGGCCGATCAGTTCGCAGATTTGCCGCATCCGGTCCACCCTTTCCTTAGAAGGGCCGCGGGGCCAGCGCCCTGGTCCGGGTTGAAATCCGGCCGTGCAATTCCCATCTTAATCCATAAGGCTACAGGTTGCGCCCGTCGGCGCCGGCCAGTGACCGCTACATCATGGCTGATATTTTCCCGGACATATTCCCCAACACCGCCCATCGGAATCAGGTTCCGGCCGCGCCCCCGGTGACGACGACGGAGGCCGGAAACCCCCGCCGCGTCGGTGTCGAGATCGAGTTCGCCGGTCTGGACGTGCCTGCCGCCGCGAACCTGGTACAGGCGCATTTCGGTGGCGACATATCCCGGGAAGATCCTCATCGCCTGACCGTCGGGGAAACCGAATTCGGCGATTTCGTCATCGAACTGGATGCCCAGGCCGTTCACAAGGGCGCCGATGGCAAGGAAGGGGAGGACAAGGCGCTTCTGTCCGAGGAACTGGACGCCGCCGCCCGCGAGGCGCTGGGCAAGGCGGTGACCGGGATCGTCCCGGTCGAGATCGTCACGCCGCCCATGCCCTGGTCCGATCTGGGCCGCCTTGCGGATGTCACGGATGCCCTGCGCCGCGCCGGCGCCAAGGGTACGGACGACAGTGTGCTGTATGCCTTCGGCCTGCATCTGAACCCGGAATTGCCGGCGACCGACGCCGGCACGATCCTGCGTCACCTCAAGGCCTATGTGATTTTGGCCGATTGGTTGCGCGAACAGGTTGCAATCGACCTGACGCGGCGTCTGATGCCGCATGCGGACCCGTTCCCCAAGGACTATGTCCTGTTGCTTTTGGACCCGGAATACACCCCGGGCCTGGACGGACTGATTGCCGACTACCTCCATCATAATCCCACGCGAAACCGCGAACTGGACATGCTGCCCCTGTTCCGTCACCTGGACGAGGCGGCGGTCACGGCGCGGCTGGACAACGATCTGATCAAGGCGCGACCCACGTTTCATTATCGGCTTCCCGATTGCGCCCTGAGCGATCCGTCCTGGTCGCCTGTCGCCGAATGGAACCGCTGGGTCCGGGTCGAGGAACTGGCCGCCGACCCGGGCCGTCTGGCGCGGCTTGGCGCGGCCCTTCGCGATAACCTTCGGCGCCCTGCCGCCGAGCGTTGGCTGGACGAACTGCAAGGCTGGCTTCAGGGATGACGGCCCGGCCCCGCATCGGCGTCACGGTCTCCGACCGCGGCGCCACGCTGACTTGGCTTGCCCAGTGGCTGGCGGTCCGGCGCGCCGGGGGGTGGCCCGTACGCCTGTCGGCGGGTGGCCGGACGGATACGGCCGGCCTTGACGGCGTGGTGATCGGCGGCGGCGACGACATCGGAGCCGAGATGTACGGCGGCGAGGTGAAACTCGATCTGCGCATCGACCCGGACCGCGACCGGATGGAGCGGCGGGCATTGGATTGGGCGCTGCATGCGGAGGTGCCGGTTCTGGGCGTGTGCCGGGGGGCTCAGATGATCAACATCCACCTCGGCGGGACGCTGCACCAGGATATGTATGCCACCTACGGGAGCCTGCCGCGTCTGCGCACGCCTCTGGCGCGAAAGCAAATCACTCTGGCGCCGGACAGCCGCCTGGCACGCCTGATGGGCGGGGGACGGGTCGCCGTCAACAGCCTGCACCATCAGGCGGTCAACCGCCTTGGCCGGGGGCTTCGGGTGGCGGCGCGGGATGCCCATCGGGTCGTGCAGGCGCTTGAGCATCCGGCGGCAGGTTTCCTAATGGGCGTCCAGTGGCATCCGGAGTTCCTGGTGTTCCGCCGCCGTCATCAGGCGCTGTACCGTGGATTGGTCCGCGCCGCGGGGGAATAGGGGGCAGCGGCGGGCCGGCGATAAAGTTCGGGGAGGGACAGCAAAAACTATTGCGAATGACTCGCATTCTCATTATTTAGGTCATCGAGGAGACGCACTCATGACCGACCTGACACCCAAGAGGAACCTGTTGAACGCCGGCGAGGGACTTGTCCTTCTGGCAATCCGGGCGTGGCGGGGGGTTACCCCGGAAAGCACGCGTTCCGAAGGGCCGGGACGGGACGGCTCGGCAAGGGCCGAGGCCCAAAATGTTCCCTCTGCCCTTGCCGATGCCGTCGGTGCGTTCCTTGATACCCTGTGGCGCAACGATCCGTTCATCGTCCGCTTCAACCCGATCGCCAACAACGGCCTGACCCTGTTCGAACTGCAGGCCATCTACGCCCTCGCCGAATGGCGCAAGGGCAACCACCGCACGGTCCACGAACTGCTGGCCTGGTGGTTCCCCGACACCCAGATCGCCCATGGCCGGGCGCTGCTGTCCGAAGTGTCCGAGGTGCTTGACGATCTGGGCATTGAATTCCAGCCCAGCAAGTGGGTGCATGCCCATTTTCTGGGGCCGCGGCCCCGTCGCGGCAACCCCGGGTCGGTCATTCCGACCGGCACGCGCCTGGCGCCCCCCGGGGTCCTGTGGGCCGCCCGGCAGTCGAACCGGACCCTGCACTGACCATCCCCCCACCCCCCATACTGAAAAAGAGGCAAGACATGGCCGACACGCCATTGGTTGAATTCGACGACCTGCATGTGACCTTTCCCACAAGCGGCAAGCCCGTGGAGGCCGTGCGCGGCGTTTCCTACACCATCATGCCCGGCGAAACCGTGGGCGTGGTCGGCGAGTCCGGGTCGGGCAAGTCGGTCACCGCCATGTCGCTGTTGCGTTTGAACGAGATGATCGGCGCTTACGTGCCCAAGGGCCGTATCCGATTCAACAGCCGCGACCACGGCCGCATCGATCTGGCCACGGCCGAAAGCGCCGTAGTGCAGGGCATCCGCGGCAAGGAAATCTCGATGATCTTCCAGGAGCCCATGACCTGCCTGAACCCGGTGCTCAGCCTGCGCACGCAGCTGACGGAACCCTTGTTCCAGCACCAGAACCTCGACCCGGCCGAGGCCGAGGAAAAGATCGTCCGTCTTCTCACCCGGGTGCGCATTCCCGACCCCCTGGGCAAGCTGGCGCAGTACCCTCATCATCTTTCCGGCGGCATGCGCCAGCGCGTGATGATCGCCATGGCCCTGGCCTGCGAGCCGGCGTTGCTGATCGCGGACGAGCCGACGACGGCCCTCGACGTGACGATCCAGGCGCAGATCCTGGACCTCATCAAGGACATTCAGGAAGAGTTCGGCATGTCCGTCATGTTCATCACCCACGACATGGCGGTGATCGCGGAAATGGCCGACCGGGTGGTCGTCATGTATCAGGGTCAGGTGGTCGAACAGGGCCCGGTGGACCAGATCTTCCACGCCCCCCAGCATCCCTATACGCGCAAACTGATCAACGCGGTGCCCCGCATCGGCAGCATGACCGGCAAACCAGCGCCGGAAAAATTTCCCGCCATCGCCGGCTGACGCCGGCCCCGTTCCAAGAAACCTAAAAGCGATTGGGTGCAAACAGCATGAACGAGATTTCAAACCCTGACTTCCTTTTGGAAGTCGATAACCTGACGACCTATTTCGACATCAAGGAAGGTATCATGCGGCGGTCCATCGCCCGCGTCCATGCGGTCGAAGGCGTGTCCTTCAAGGTCAGGGCAGGGGAGACCCTGAGCATTGTCGGCGAAAGCGGCTGCGGCAAGACCACCACGGGCCGCACCATCATCGGTTTGGAAACGGCGACCTCGGGCGACGTCATCTTTCAGGGCCAGTCCATGGCGTCGCACCGGGGCGGCGACCGGCGGGATTTCTACACCAAGGTCCAGATGATCTTTCAGGATCCCTATTCGTCGCTCAACCCGCGCATGTCCGTGCGCGACATCCTGGCGGAACCGCTCAGCGTGCATAACCTGGTGCCGCGGGCCGGTGTCGACGCGCGGGTCGCCGACCTGCTGCGCAAGGTCAACCTGCCCGCCGACTTCGCGTCACGCTATCCCCATGAATTTTCCGGTGGTCAGCGGCAGCGCATTTCCATCGCCCGGGCATTGGCCATGGACCCCAAGCTGATCATCTGCGACGAGGCCGTGTCCGCCCTCGACGTCACCATCAAGGCCCAGGTCATCAACCTTCTGATGGATTTGCAGAGCGAACTGGGCCTGTCCTACCTGTTCATCAGCCACGACATGGCCGTGGTGGAACGGATCAGCCATCGGGTCGCCGTCATGTATCTGGGACAGATCGTCGAAATCGGAAGCCGCGAGGACATCTTTGAAGACCCCCGGCATCCCTATACGAAAAAGCTGCTGTCCGCCGTGCCGGTGGCCGACCCCAGATTGCGCCGCAAGGAACGCAAGCTGATGGTCGATGAAATTCCCAGCCCCGTGAAGCCGATGGGCTACAGCCCGGAACTGGTTACTTTCGACGAGGTGTCGCCGGGCCACATGGTGGCGCGGGCGTAATTCCGTCCGCGCGACGGCACGCAATGCGGCGTCAGGCCGCGCGGCTGTGAATCGACTGTTCGATACGTTCGCGCAGCAGATTGACCGTCGCGGGTTTGGTCACGAAGCCGTCGGCGCCGAGGGCTCGGGCCTGGGCCACCAGTTCGTGGCGGCCATGGCTGGTCAGGAAGATCACCGGTGTGTCGCGGATGGTCCTGTCCGTGCTGTCGCGCAGTTCCTTGAGGAACGTCAGGCCGTCCATGGGCCGCATCTCGATGTCGCACAGCACGACATGAGGTCGAACGCCGGTCATCGCATGAAGACCGGCCTGGCCGTCGGCGGCGGTTTCGATCCGACCGAAGCCGATCTGTTCCATCATCTTAGAGACGATGTTCACCACGAATTCCTGATCGTCGATGATCAATGCGGTCATGTCGGCGAAAGTTGTGTCGCTCAAGACCATATGCCTCCGAGTATCTTTGCCGCGGTGCATCACTCTTGCTGAGCGCGCGTCCGCGCCGGTGCGGCCAAGTGAAACAAGTATGAAATTTACACTTTCAATAATGGTAACACGGCTGCCGCTTGTGGCAATGGCGTTTCCGGCGACAGTTCAACCATAGGTGATGGTTTTTCCGGTCAATCTGCGAAACAGAGATTTGCGGGGTCAGGAAATGGAGCGGCGGTCGTGTCCGGCCACCGCCTGGGAGACGACGGCAAGTTCGGGTTCGATGCGCCGCGAGTATTCTGCCGCGCGGGAGGTCTCGCCGGCGCATAGGAACAGTTCGATCTGTTCGCACAAATTGGCGAAGCGTACTGCGCCGGCAAGCCGTGAGGTGCCCTTGGCCGCATGCGCGGCTTCGCGGGCACGGACGAAATCCATGTCTTCGAAGGCATCCAGCATGTCATCGACCAGCCGGCGCGCATTGCGAATATAATCATCAAGCAAGGGGGCGACCATGGTTTCGTCACCGCCGACGGCGTCATGGATGTAGCGCAGGTCCAGGATCGCGTCATCGCCGAAAGATCCGCCGCGCGGAGCGGCGTGGTCATCGGCCACGGCGGGCCGCCGCAGTTGTACCGCCTTGGGCAGCCAGCGTTGGATCAGTTCGTTCAGGGTCGCGCGATCGACGGGTTTGGGCAGGTAATCATCCATCCCGGCGGCGCTGCATCGCTCCTTGGTGCCGATCAGGGCGTCGGCGGTCAGGGCGATGATCGGCATATGCGGCCGGTCGCTGGCGCGTTCCAGCGTGCGGACCTTTTCCGCAAGCTCGTAACCATCCATTTCCGGCATGTGGCAGTCGGTGATCAGCAAGCCGTAGGATTGGCGGCGAATGCGGTTCCAGGCATCGTTGCCGTTGCTTGCCGTTTCGACGGCAATGCCCAGGCGCTCCAGCATCATGCAGATGACCTTGCAGTTAACCGGATTGTCCTCGGCGAACAGGACAAGAGCTCCCTCGGCACGGGCGATCTCCGCGTCCGGCGTGACGTAAAGCGGCAGCGCCGCCGTGTCCGATATCCGGCGCACCGGGGCGCCGATCCCGGGCAGGTTGAGACCCATCGCCATCGCCGCCGCGTTCCAGATCATCGCGCGTTGAACGGGTTTCGGTACGAACATGTATTGTCCGGTAAGGTGGTCCGGGTCGATGGACAGGATGTCGCTACGCGGCATGAGAACGATCGTTCGCGGCGATATCGGGTCCCCCGCCTTTTCCCGCGCGGCGACGAACCGGCTGACGCCTTCGGCGCCGCGGTCGTGATCGACGATCAGAAGGTCGAACCGATCGCCCAACATCTTGCCGCCGGATACCATGCGGTTCAGCGCGCGAAGGCTGGGAATGATGTCGGTACGCGCACCCAGGTGGCGCAGGTAGGTGCCGACGTATTCGGCGGTGCCCGGGTCGCCGGCGAGAATTCCGATACGGTGCCCGGCGAACGGGCGGCCGATGACGGCGGTCGGATCGCGGCTCGGCACCATGGAAATGCGGAACCAGAAGGTGGTGCCGCCTTCCTTGCGTCTGTCGGCGCCGATTTCGCCGCCCAGCATGTCGACCAGTGCCTGGCAAATTGACAGACCCAGCCCCGTTCCCCCGAACCGCCGCACGGTCGAACTGTCACCCTGTTCGAAAGGCTGGAACAGCTTGCGCTTATTCTCTTCGGAAATACCGATGCCCGTGTCGTGGACACGGAACACGAAACAGGAACCGCCATCCGTCGCCGTTTCCGCGCGCACGTCGATATCGATGCGTCCGTTGTCCGTGAACTTGACCGCGTTGCCGACGAGATTGAGAAGGATCTGGCGCAGTCGGGTCGGATCGCCGATCAACTCGTCCGGAATGGCGGGGTCGATGAACACGCCGAGGCGGTTGCGCTTCTCCTCGGCCCGGGGGGCCATAAGGTCGGCGACGCCCTCGACCAGATCGCTGAGCCTGAAGGGACTGAGGTCCAGTTCCAGGCGGCCGGCCTCGATCTTCGAAAAATCGAGAATGTCGTCGATGATGCTCATCAGCGTGCGGCATGAATCCTGAATGATGGTGAGCATGCCGCGTTGTGTGCTGTTGAGGGCCGTGTCGTGCAGCATTTCCGCGACGCCCATGATGCCGTTCATGGGGGTGCGGATTTCATGGCTCATGTTTGCGAGGAAAATGGACTTTGCCTTGTTGGCGCTTTCCGCCGTGTCGCGGGCTTCGCGTAGGCGTTCCTCGAACTGCACGCTTTCGGTGATGTCCACGTGGATGCCGACGATGCCGCCGTCCGGCAGCCATCCGCGCCGGGTTTCGACCGTTCGTCCGTTCTTGAGACGCCGGCGGATGATGAGATTTTTCCGTTCTTGAATGCCGGAGATATGCTGCTCGACGATCTCGTCCGGCGTGCCTTGATCTCCGTAATCACCGCGTTCCGCGAGGAAGCGCAGGGTATCTTGGAGAGGGGCGCCTTCTTGCACCAAGTCCGGGGGGAAATCGAACAACTTGATGTAGTGGTCATTGTAGGCCACGAACCGAAGGTCGGAATCCAACACGACAATCCCGTTGTTCATGGCGCGCACGGCCGTATCGAACAGTTCGGTCTTCTGCTTCAGATCCGCTTCGATGGTTTTCAGTTCGGTAATGTCCGTGGCGGTAACCGTGATCCCGCCGTCGGACGTGCGGCTTTCGCGCAACAGGAACCAGCGGCCGTCCGTGAATTCGCGGATGATCGGCGGGCCAGGATTGCGGTGTTCAGATATACGCTGGGCGATAAATTCCTCGCCGCGTCCCCGGGCGTCGGCGATGCGCGGCAGGCTGGCGCGAAGGACATCCTCGAAGGTTCCCCCTTGTTCGAGAATTTCCTCGGCATTGGGATGGGTGGCGGCGTAGCGCGAGTTCATCAGGACAAGACGGTCGTCGGCGTCGAAAAGGGCGAACCCTTCCTGCAGGCTTTCCAGGGCGCCGCGCAGCCTGGTCTCGCTCTCCTGCACCGCCAGTTCGGCGCGCCGGCGTTCCTCGACCTCGCGGGTCAGTTCCTGGGTGCGTTCCTCGACCCGCTTTTCCAGGTCGTCACGGGCCTGACGCAGGGCGTTCTCCGTCCGTAGCCGCTCGCTGATGTCGCGGGAGTAGGCGAAGATGTATTCATGACCGTCATGGTCGATGAAGGTCGAGGTGGTTTCGACGGGAAAGACCGTGCCGTCCTTGCGGCGGTGCTCGCCGAACGACACGCGGTGACCATGGACCTTCAGATAATCCCAGCGTTCCCGCCATTTGCTTCCGGTGCGGGCCGGATTGATATCGGACACGGCCATGGTCAACAACTCTTCGCGGCCATAGCCGAGGGCACGGCAGGACGCATCGTTGACGTAGATGAACCGCCCGTCCGGATCGACGGCGAAGAAGGGGTCGTTGGCCTCCTGCATTGCCGATTCCAGAAGATAGAGCTGCTGCATCGCGTTGCGGTTCTTGGTTACGTCGAACAGCACGGTGCAGACCGCCGGCCCGTCGCCCCAATCGATCAGGAACGACCGGTTGTTCAGCCAGACCTCGGTCCCATCCTTGCGGATACCGCGATAGATATAGTCGCTTGGCGCGTTCTGCCCCTGCATGCGGGCCAGGTCATAGCCGCGGATGCGGGCGACTTCCTCGGGCGCCAGGGTGATTTCCAGGCTGCCTTGCTGCAGGAATTCGTTATGACTTTCAAAACCGAAGATGTGCAGGAATGCCGGGTTGACGTAAAGCGGATAGAACCCGCGGTGGACGACGATCCCCTGGTTGGCCTCTTCGGTCAGGGTGCGGAACCGGCGTTCGCTTTCGATCAATGCCTGTTCGCGGGCCAGGCGGCGGGAAATGTCCTGGGCGAAGGCGAACAGGAATTCCTCGCCGGCGTACTCCATGACTGTCGCGCGAACCTCGACCGGCACGGCGGAACCGTCCTTGCGCCGATGACGGGTGTCGAAGCGGATCTGGCCGCCGCGTTTCAGTTCTTCCCAGAAGGTGTCCCAATCCTTGTCCGACGGCGGGCCGTCGCTGAAATCGGGAAACGACATGCGCAGGAGTTCTTTCTGAGTATATCCCAGATGCCTGCAGGTGGCGTCGTTGACATACAGAATGCGCTGATCACGACGCAGCCAGAATAGGGACTCGCCTGAATGGGACAGGGAGAATTCAGTGAACTTCAGGGTTTCCTGCGCCGCTTCCTTGTCGGCGATTTCCCGTTGCAGTTCGTAAGTCCGCTCTTCGACCCGCTGCTCAAGCTCCGACTGGTGGTGTTCCAGGGCCTGTTCGAAGGCCGCGCGCTCGGTCAGCAGGTCGTTGATCTCGCGGCTGACCAGCGCGAATTCGTCCTGGCCGTTGGCCGGTATGGTTTTGGTCAGGTCGCCGGACGCGCGAATGTCCAGAAGTTCGCGTTTCAAATTCGCGAAAGGATGCACGATCAGCCGGCGCATCAGGAAAACGATCACGGCAATGACGACGAATGATGCCAGAATTGCCATGATGCCCGCGGTGCGCACCGTGTCGGCGCCCAATCCATGGATGGTCGACCACGCGGTGATGGAATAAAGCGCCGCCGGGTATCCGAACAGATCACGTTGCACCAGAAGCGCGGTCCAGGATCCGTCGGTCGATCGCTCGATGACCGGCTCGTCCAGGGCAAGGATGTGGTTGACCGTCTCGCGTTGACCGGAGGAGAGTCCCTGGGTGATCGGGGTCATTTCCAGGGCGTTGTTCATCTGCCCGGAAATGCGCGACACGGCCGCCTTGTCCATCAGGCGCCCGATGATCACCGTGCCCGCCGCGGGCGGAGTACCCCGTTTGCCCAACAAAGGAGCGGCGGTCGTCAGAATCGGGCCGTTGTCCGTGGCGATGGTGCCGCGGATATGGCCGCCGCCCCGGTTATGGGCGAGCAGCGGATGGTCCTCGGGGAAATCGCCGTGTTCCAGATTGTCCGCATGGATGGCGCCGCCCGTCTGGCGGTTGTGGAAGCGGCTCAACATCACCCGGCCGTGGCGGTCGACGACGATCACCATGTCGAGGGCGAGGGTGTCGAGAACGGTGTTTGACAGCTGCTGTTCGGCGAAGGCGGGGTCGCCGGTTTGAGCAAACTCGGCAAGGTCGTCCCATTGCGCCCAGTTCGACGCAACGGGGTCCAGGCTTTTTACCTCGTCATCGACGATCGCCATGGTGCGTCCGATCTCGCGCCGGGTTTCCTGATTCTCAAGCTTGCGGAAACCTTCGAGAACGACACGATCGAGCACGATCAGGTCGCCGAGCAATAACCCGCCCAGCACCACCACCAGAACAGTAATTATCTTGGTCTGGATCGACATTTTAGCGGCCTCTGAACCTTCTCTTTTCGGCCGGCCGCCGCTTCTGCGACGGCTTGCGACATTTTGGCACGAATTGGTGGAAGACCACAAACGTCGTTGGCGGTGGCGGTCATCAAACCGTCATAAAACCGCAAGAATTGGGTCACCGGCGGTCCCTTAGATACAGGCCAGATACGCACCGCTTGTCGTGCGAACGCCCGCATTTCGCCGCCCGGCAGGCTGGTCCGCCTTGGGCCGGTATTGGCAACCGCAGATCACAGTCGCAAAGACAGGGATGACCATGACGTCCGTAACCACGCCCGCGATCCGTGTTCACAATTTATCGAAAACCTTCCGCAAGAGGTTCCAGACCACCCAGGCGCTCGACAACGTCAGCCTGACCATCGACGCCGGTGAAATGGTCGCTCTGATCGGCGCCTCGGGCTCGGGAAAGTCGACCCTCATGCGCCATATCTCGGGCCTCATGCTCGCCGACCGCGCAAGCGATGGGGTGATCGAAGTGCTGGGTTACCCGGTCCAGGAGAGCGGCCACCTGGCGCCTGGGGTGCGCGCCGTGCGGGGCCGCGTCGGCGTCATCTTTCAGCAGTTCAATCTGGTCGACCGGCTGTCGCTTTTGACGAATGTCGTGCTCGGCGTGCTCGGCCAGATTCCGGCCTGGCGCGGTTGGTTCGGGTTGTTTACCCGTGAGGAAAGGCTGCGCGCCCTGGAAGCGCTCCGGCGTGTCGGCATCGATCAATACGCGACGCAGCGTGCGTCGACCCTGTCCGGCGGCCAGCAGCAGCGCGCCGCCATCGCCCGTGCCCTGGTTCAGCGGGCGGAGATCGTACTGGCGGACGAGCCCATCGCGTCCCTCGATCCGGAATCGGCGCGCCGCGTGATGGAAAACCTGGCCCGCATCAACCGCGAGGACGGCATCACGGTCGTCGTATCCCTGCACCAGGTCGATTTCGCGACCCGCTATTGCGCGCGCACGGTGGCGCTGCGCGACGGCGTGGTCGTCTATGACGGGCCCAGCGAGGCCCTGACCCATGATTTCCTGCGCGAACTTTACGGCGCCGCCGGGGAGGAGTTGATCCTGCCGGGCCCCATCACGGCCGGCCCCCGGCGAACGGCTGCCGCCCGGCAGTTGCGCCCGGCTTCCGCGTAAGCGCTACGCCTTTCGTTTGTCCCGTCCAGTCCCGCATTTCCACATGCTCACTCAACTCAGGAGGAAGTCGAAAATGTTTAAGAAGGCCATGATCGCCGGCATCGCGCTGGCGGCCTTTGCTACGGTTCACGTTGCGTCGATCGGCGCGGCCCGGGCCGACATGCCGAACCCGCTGACCTTCGGCATCATTTCCACGGAAACGTCCCAGGGCCTGAAGAAGAGCTTCCAGCCGTTCCTTGACGACATGGCCAAGGAATTGGGTGTCGAGGTCAAGCCGTTCTTCGCGTCCGACTACGCCGGCGTCATCGAGGCCATGCGCTTCAAGAAGGTCGACATGGCATGGTTCGGCAACAAATCGGCCATGGAAGCCGTCGACCGCGCCGGCGGCGAGGTCTTCGTGCAGACCGTCGACGTCACCGGCAACCCGGGCTACTGGTCCCTGCTGCTGGTGCACAAGGACAACGACAAGCTGAACAAGCTGGAAGACGTTCTCAAGTGCGACCAGTCGCTGACCTTCGGCAACGGCGACCCCAACTCGACCTCGGGCTTCCTGGTGCCCAGCTTCTATGTGTTCGCCAAGAACGACGTCGATCCGAAGAAGTGTTTCAAGACCGTGCGCAGCGCGAACCACGAAACCAACGCCCTGTCCGTCGCCAACAAGCAGGTGGACGTTGCGACGAACAACACGGAATCGATGTCGCGCCTGCAAACGAACCACCAGAAAGCCTTCGAGAATATCAAGGTGATCTGGAAATCGCCGCTGATCCCTTCCGATCCGATCTTGTGGCGGGCCGACCTGGACAAGAGCGCCAAGAGCAAGATCAAGGGTTTCTTCCTGTCCTATGGCCGGTTCGGCGCCAACGCCGAGAAGGAACGTAAGACGTTGGCCGGCGTGTCGTCAGGATGGGCGCCGTTCGAGGACTCGTCCAACGCGCAACTTTATCCGATCCGTCAGCTCCAGCTGTTCAAGGACAAGCGCAAGCTGGCCAATGACGAGCGTATGGACGCGGCCGAGAAGGCCAAGAAGATTGCCGAAATCGACCGCAAGCTCGACGTGCTGAAGGTTCTCAGCGAAAACCAGCTGGCCCTGCGTTAGGCCCGGCCTTTTCAAGGCGCCGCGCCCACCCCGGGCGCGGCGTTCCTCTTGTTTCACCTCAACCGCCCGCAGGAACCGAAGTCACATGACCCTGATCGACAACACCGGCGCCGCCGCCCAACCGCTGACGTTGCCAGCACGGGACGTCAAGCGTTCGACCATGAACATGCTGGGCTGGGTGGTGGTCCTGGCGATCCTGGCCTGGGCCTGGGAAGGGTCGGAGATGAACCCCCTGGCCCTGGTCCAGTACGCCGACAACATGGCCGAATTCGCCTCCGGGTTCTTTCCGCCGAATTTCTATGAATGGCCGACCATGCTGCACGAGATGCTGATCACCGTGCAGGTCGCCATCTGGGGCACGGTGCTCGCGGTCGTCTGCTCGGTGCCTTTGGGCATTCTGTCGTCCCAGAACTTGGTGCCCTGGTGGGTCTACCAGCCGACTCGTCGGCTCATGGACGCGGCCCGCGCCATCAATGAATTCGTGTTCGCCATGCTGTTTGTGGTCGCCGTGGGTCTGGGCCCCTTCGCGGGCGTGCTGGCCTTGTGGGTCCATACCACGGGCGTCCTGGCCAAGCTGTTTTCCGAAGCGGTCGAAGCCATCGATCCCAACCCGGTCGAAGGCATCCGTGCCACCGGCGCCGATGCCGTTCACGAGGTCATCTTCGGCGTCATTCCGCAGGTCCTGCCGCTTTGGATTTCCTTCTCGCTCTACCGGTTCGAGAGCAACCTGCGCTCGGCGACGGTGATCGGGATTGTCGGCGCCGGCGGCATCGGCATGGTGCTGTGGGAATTCATCCGCGGATTCTACTACGCGGAGACGGCGGCGGTGATGCTCATCATCATCGGCACGGTGACCCTGCTCGACATCGTTTCCCAGGTCCTGCGCCAGCGCTTTACCTGACTTTTTGCCCAGGCTTTTGTCTTGCGGAAATCCATCCATTCCCCGCTTGGCCGCTTCGTGCGAATCGGCTACGGTCCCTGTCCGGGCCTCTTGGGGGGGCTGCCGCGCGGCCGCGGGCCGGGCGGACATTCGATTGAGGACACAACAACAATGCGTAGGACGCAGGTATGAGCACCGAAGTTGCCACCGCCGCTGGGACGGCCGTGACAGGCGATGACCGCAACGCGGAAATTCGCGAGGAAATCTCCAGCCTTCAGACGGAAATCGCCCAGGTCGGGAAGGTCGCTGAACAGATCGATGCGATCGCCAAGCAGACCAATCTCCTGGCCCTGAACGCGACCATCGAAGCCGCCCGTGCCGGCGATGCCGGCAAGGGTTTCGCCGTCGTCGCGGGCGAGGTCAAGAACCTGTCGGCACAGACCGCGCGGGCGACCGCCGAAGTCGGCGAGGTTCTGGAAAACCTGCGCCGCCGCGTCGATCATCTGGCCAGACTTCTGTAATCGGATTTTCCCGGCTGACGCCTGCCCGCCTGGATAGGGCGGGCAGGGGTGGCCTTTTGTGGCCGGATTGTCGGCCTAGGCCATCTGACGGCCGCTGCGCCACACGCCTCTGATTGCCGGCATGTCCCGGTAGGACTTCACCCGGACCAGATCGGCACGCTTGCCGGGCGCGATCTCGCCGCGGTCGCTCAGACCGACCATGGCGGCGGGTTCGGCCGTCACCATGGCGACGGCGTCAGGCAGGGCGATTCCGTGGTTGTCGGCCAGGATGAACGCCGAATGGATCATGGAAATCGGCACGTAGTCGGACGCCAGGCCGTCCAATAGGCCAGCCTCGGCCAGCGCCGCGGCGGCGACGTTGCCGGAATGCGATCCGCCCTTCACGATATTGGGGCTGCCCATGATCGTTTTCATGCCGTGGGCATGGGCGGCGCGGGCGGCGTCCAGGGTGGTCGGAAATTCGGAAATCAGGATGCCCTCATGGTGGCCCTGTGCCACGTGCTCGGCCGTGGTGTCGTCGTGGCTGGCGAGCGGGATCCCGCGCCTGCGCGCTTCCTCGATGACCGCCTGACGGTTCTGTGCGCTGTAGTTCTTCTGCCGTTCGATCAGGCCGTCGATCTGGGAGTCCAGTTCGTCGGCCGTGTAGATGCGGCTGTACATCCGTTTCCACTTGTCCAGATCGCGCCACTGCCGCTGGCCGGGCGTGTGGTCCATCAACGACACCAGGGCGACCAGGGGATGGTCGATGATGTTGGCCAGTTCGTTCATCACCGTGTCGGATGCCACCTCGGCGCGGATGTGCAGGCGGTGGTCGGCCTTCATCAGGTCATCGTCGGCCGAGGTCGCAAGCACGTCCTTGGCCAGGGCCAGGGCGCCGTGGCGGCCCGGCTTGCCCAGGTGCAAGTCGCCGACGACCAGGGAATCGAACACCGTCGTGATACCGGCGGTGGCCAGCATGCGGTCGTGAACCTGAAACGCCGCCAGACCCGGCCATTTCACGCCGGGGCGCGGCTCCAGATGCTTTTCCAAATTGTCCGTGTGGATGTCGACCAGGCCGGGGATCAGGTAGTCGCCCTCGCAATCGATGGCATGGGGCAGGCCGCTGCGCCCTTCGTCGACGTCGCGGATCATGCCGCCCGTGACCCGCAGGGTGCCGGTGAAGGTGCGCTCACGGGTGACCACCGCGGCATTGGTGAAGATGAGGTCCGAAGCCATGGAACGACTATTTACCACGATGTTCATCATCCCGCGCACCTCTGTTCGCCGGTGGCCAGGGGCGGCCCGCCGGTACCCTTCCAAGCCTCTTAGAAGCCGGGAATGTCCTGAATATGACGCAGGGATGACGTATCGGTGACACCGCCGTCTTGCGGCGCCTGGGGCGTCAGGTCGAAGGTTCGAACAGCAGCTGCACGCGGTCGCCGGCGAACCGGGTCAGGCCGTATTCGATGGGCTTGCCGTCCGTGTCCACGTTGATGCTTTCGGCGACCAGCACCGGTCGGTTGGGCGGTTGGCTGAGAAGCTGGATTTCATCGGCATCGGGCATGCGGGTGGTGACGCGGGTGATCTTGCGGAAGAAGTCGGTGACGCCGAACTGGGCCAGGACCTTCGAGATCGACCGTGATTCCTCGAACGCCTCGATCATGCTGGGGAAGCGTTCGGCGCAGAAGTAATGGTCGGCGACGCTGATCGGCCGGCCGTCGGCCTCGCCGATCGTGCGGATCAGGGACACCAGCGCCCCTTCCGCCAGATCGAGGGCTTCGGCGACGTCGCCCGTGGCCTTGACCCGTTCGCTCAGCACGACCCAGCCGCCGGGCTGGCGGCGCTGGGCCATAATGTTTTCCGTGAACCGGGTGCGGCGGCGAACGGGATAGTCGATGACGTGTTCATGGACGAAGGTGCCGCGGCCCTGTTCGATGCGGATCAGTCCTTCCTGCTCCAGCGCCTTCATGGCGCGGCGCACGGTATGGCGGTTGACGTTAAAGCGTTCGGCCAGGTCGTGTTCCGTCGGCAGACGGGATCCGGGCGCGATCATGCCGCTGGCGATGTCGTCGGAAATCTGTTCTTCGATCTGGCGCCACAGGGATACGCCCGATCCGCGCTTCACTCTTGTTGGGTCCATGACTTGGCCTCATTCCGTCCCATGATGAACCGTCTCCGGGCGTGTCATTGAATCGTCATGACTTGCCGATTTACTTGCCGGGTACGTCGGGCCATATTATCACGAAAGAAATAGACGTCTAGACAAATATTCAGTTTGTCTATTCTCGCCGCAAGGCCCGGATCGGGTCCGTGCGACGCATGAAACCGGCGGAGATTCGAACGCAAATGACCCGTTCTCCCACATTCCAGGCCCACGGCGGGGTAGGCGGTCCCGATGGCCGCGCGGAATGGATGGGCCTGCTGGCGCGCGCACAGGAAGCCGACCTGGAGGCCGCCTGGCGGGTGCTGGAACCGGATTTGGCGGCGATTGGATATGATCTGCTGCGCGCCCCGCAACAGGGCCTGGCAATGGTGCGGGGGCGTGCGGGCGGCGACGGGCAGGCCTTCAACCTGGGCGAAATGACGGTCACCCGTTGTTCCGTGCGCTTGGCCGACGGCACCGTCGGGCACGGCTACGTCGCCGGCCGCTCGGCGCGGCACGCGGAGCTGGCGGCCCTATTCGACGGCCTGTTGCAGACGGAAACATGGACGGACCGGATCACGGAGCGCGTGATCGCGCCGCTGCGCGCGTCATTGGCCATGGCACGGGCGCGGGTTGCTGCCAAGACCGCGGCGACCAGGGTCGAATTTTTCACTTTGGTCCGCGAACAATCGGCGGACTCCGAATGACCGCCTTGATGGATACAGCGGCGGGCGGCCTGGCAGCCGGGTTCCATGACCCGGTGCATGATGCGCAGGGCGTGTTCCGCGACGTGCTGCGCGCGATGTCGCGGCCGGGTGAGGTACGGGAAACGGCGGTCCAAATCGATCCGCCGGCCCCCCTGATCCCGGCGGCGGCGGCGGTTTGCCTCGCCCTGCTGGATTTCGAAACGCCGTTGTGGATTGGCGGCGGCGGCCAGGACACGGATGCGGCGGCATCGTTCCTTGCCTTCCACACGGGGGCTCCCCGCGCGGCGGGAGCGGATCAGGCGGATTTCGTTCTGATCGCCGACGGCGCGACCTTGCCTGCCCTTGATGCCTTCCGCCAAGGCACGGACGAGGCTCCGGAAGGTTCGGCGACCGTGATCGTTCAGGTCGCGGATCTGGCCGCCGCGTCCCCCGGCGCCGCGGGCGCCTGGCGCCTGACCGGCCCCGGCATCGACGGCGCAGTGGGGCTTTGCGTCGGAGGCCTGCCGGGCGGGATCGTCGAAGATCTTGTCCGCAATGCGGACCGTTTCTCGCGCGGCATTGACTTGATCCTGTGCGCCGGGCGACGCCTCGCCGCCCTGCCGCGCACCACGCGGGTGGAGGGCTGACGCCATGTACGTCGCGGTCAAGGGCGGGGAAAAGGCCATCGACAACGCCCATGCGCTGCTGGCCGAGGAACGGCGCGGCGATCCGGGCGTGCCGGAACTGACGCTCGACCAGATCAAGCAGCAGATGGCGCTCGCCGTCGACCGGGTAATGGGCGAGGGCTCGCTCTACGACCCCGATCTGGCCGCACTGGCCATCAAGCAGGCCCAGGGCGATCTGGTCGAGGCGGTGTTCCTGCTCCGCGCCTTCCGCACCACCTTGCCGCGTCTGGCCGTTTCCACACCCGTCGACACGGCGGCGATGACGGTCCGGCGGCGCATCTCGGCGGCCTTCAAGGACTTGCCGGGCGGTCAGGTCCTGGGCCCGACCTACGACTATACCCACCGCCTGCTCGACTTCGCCCTGGCGGCGGGGGCACCCGTGCCGCCGGCGCCCGAGGGCGATCCGGCGGGGGTGGCGGACACCATGCCCCGGGTCACGGATATTCTGGCATATCAGGACCTGATCGAACCGGAAGCGGGGGATGCGGACGGCAAGGTCGCCGACCTGACCCGCGAACCGCTGGCCTTTCCCGCCGGGCGCGACCTGCGCCTGCAGAACCTGGCCCGCGCCGACGAGGGGTTCCTGCTGGCGCTGGGTTATTCGACGCAGCGCGGATACGGCCGCAACCATCCCTTCGCCGGGGAAATCCGCATGGGTGAGGTCGCGGTCGAGATCGTGCCCGAGGAACTGGGCTTCGCCATCGAGATCGGCGACATCACCGTCACCGAATGCCAGATGATCAACCAGTTCGCAGGCTCGGCAACGGAGCCGCCCCAGTTCACGCGGGGTTACGGCCTGGTGTTCGGGCGCTCGGAACGCAAGGCCATGTCCATGGCCCTGGTCGACCGGAGCCTGCGCGCCCGCGAGTTGGGCGAGGAAATCGAGGCCCCGGCCCAGGACGAGGAATTCGTGCTCTACCATTCGGACAATGTGGAGGCCCAGGGCTTCGTGCAGCACCTGAAGCTGCCTCATTACGTGGATTTTCAGAGCGAACTGGTCCTGGTCCGCGCCCTCAGACGCGAGGCCGAGGCTCGGCGCAACGAGGCCGCCGAATGACCCAGGCGCAGACATCGATTGAGGGCGGTTACAACTTCGCCTATCTGGACGAACAGACCAAGCGCATGATCCGCCGCGCGATCCTCAAGGCCGTGGCGATCCCGGGCCATCAGGTGCCCTTCGGCTCGCGCGAAATGCCGCTGCCTTACGGCTGGGGCACCGGCGGTATCCAGGTCACGGCCTCGATCATCGGTCTTGCGGATGTGTTGAAGGTAATCGACCAGGGAGCCGACGACACCACCAACGCCGTGTCCATCCGCCGTTTCTTCGCGCGCACGGCGGGGGTCGCCACGACCGAGGCGACGGCGGATGCCACGATCATCCAGACCCGCCACCGCATACCCGAAACGGCGCTCAGCGGCGACCAGATCATCGTCTATCAGGTGCCGATCCCGGAACCCCTGCGCTGGCTCGAGCCGCGCGAGGCCGAGACCCGCAAGATGCACGGCCTTGCCGATTACGGCGTCATGCATGTGAAGCTGTACGAGGACATCGCAACCTACGGCCATATCGAGACGTCCTACGATTATCCGGTCCTGGTCAACGGCCGTTACCTGACGGCGCCGTCGCCGATCCCCAAGTTCGACAATCCCAAGATGGATGCGATGGCTGCCCTGCAGCTGTTCGGCGCCGGGCGGGAAAAGCGGATCTATGCCATCCCGCCCTATACCCGGGTCGAAAGCCTGGATTTCGAGGACCATCCTTTCGCGGTCCAGACGTGGGCGGCCCGCTGCGCCATCTGCGGCGCCGGGGACAGCTTCCTCGACGAGGTCATCACCGACGACCACGGCGGCTCCATGTTCGTCTGCTCCGACACCGATCATTGCGGACGCCGCGTCGCCGCCGGTCACCGGGGGGAGGAAGGATGATGGACGGCGCCGCGATCCTGGACATCCCGCTGTTAAGTGCACGGGGGATCACCCATTCCTACGGCGAGCGCATCGGCTGCCGCGACGTTACCTTCGACCTGTGGCCGGGCGAGGTTTTGGGCGTGGTCGGCGAAAGCGGGTCCGGCAAGACGACGCTGTTGAACTGCCTGTCGGCGCAGGTGATGCCGTCGTCGGGCAGCCTGACCTACCGCCTGCGCGGGGGGGATCAGGCGGATGTCTATGCCCTTTCCGAGGCCGAGCGCCGCATGCTCATGCGCACGGACTGGGGCTTCGTGCACCAGAATCCGCGTGACGGCCTGCGCATGGGGGTCAGCGCCGGGGCCAACGTGGGCGAGCGCCTGATGGCCGTGGGGGCGCGTCATTACGGCGGCATCCGCGCGCAGGTCACGGATTGGCTCAGCCGGGTGGAAATGGATATGGAGCGCATCGACGACCTGCCGTCGCAGTTTTCCGGCGGCATGCAGCAACGGGTGCAGATCGCGCGCAATCTGGTGTCGGGGCCGCGCCTGGTGTTCATGGACGAACCCACGGGCGGGCTCGACGTCTCGGTGCAGGCGCGCCTGCTCGACCTGCTGCGCGGCCTGACCAACGACCTGGGCTTGTCCGCCGTGATCGTCACCCACGACCTGGCGGTGGCGCGTCTGCTGTCACACCGGCTGATGGTCATGCGCCGGGGCGAGGTGGTGGAACAGGGCCTGACGGATCAGGTTCTCGACGATCCTCAGCATGCCTATACTCAGCTTCTCGTGTCCTCGGTGCTGCAGACATGAGCGCGCCGGTGATCCGCATCGAGGGCTTGTCCAAGTCCTTCATCCTGCACAACCAGGGCGGGGTCGAACTGCCCGTGTTCCGGGATATCGCCCTGGAAGTCTTCGCCGGCGAATGCCTGGCTTTGCACGGCCCGTCGGGCACGGGCAAAAGTTCGCTGATCCGGTTGATCTACGGCAATTACCTGTGCCCCCAGGGCCGCATCCTGGTCCGCCACGACGGACGCATCACCGATGTCGCCCGCGCCCTGCCGCATGAAATTCTCGACCTGCGCCGCCGCACCATGGGCTACGTCAGCCAGTTTCTGCGCGTGATCCCCCGCGTGCCGGCCCTGCAAGTGGTGGCCGAGCCGCTGCGCGCTCAGGGGATCGATGCGGCGGCGGCCGAACAGGCGGCGGGTGCCATGCTGGCCCGCTTCAACATCCCCGAACGCCTGTGGCATCTGGCGCCTGCGACGTTTTCCGGCGGCGAGCAGCAGCGTGTCAACCTGGCTCGCGGTTTCATCGCCGAGTCCCCGATCCTGCTGCTCGACGAGCCGACGGCATCTCTCGACAAGGCCAATCGGGACGTGGTGATCGACGTGATCCGTCAGGCGACGGCGCGCGGCGCGGCGGTGGTCGGCATTTTCCATGACGCGCAAATGCGGGACGCCGTGGCGACCCGCGTTCTCGCCCTCGCCCCCGCCGGGGCGGCGGCCTAGGTGCCCGGTGCCGACGGTCCCGTGACCCAGAGCGCGGAACGCTACGCCGTCTATTTCATCCCCGGCCCGGATACGGCGCTGTGGCAAACGGGCTGCCGCTGGCTCGGCCGGAACCCGGATATCACCGGGGACAATACGCCGGTACCGCCGCCGCAAGCGGCCGCAGCGGGCATTTCCCGGGAGGAGTGGGCGACGGCGACGGCCGAACCCCGGCGTTACGGTTTCCATGCGACCTTGAAGCCGCCCTTCCATCTGGCGGAGGGCTGCGACCTTGCGGATCTGGACACGGCGCTGGCGCGGTTCGCCGCCGGGCGCGTGGGTTTTGAAGGACCGCCGCTTGCCGTGACGCGCCTGGACGGATTCCTTGCTCTCTGTCCCCGTACACCCGCGGCGGTCTTTGGCGCCCTGGCCGCCGATTGTCTGCGGGCCTTCGAGCCGTTCCGCCGCCCCCTGGATGCGGAAACCCTGACGCAGCGCCGGGCGCGGGGGCTCACGCCCCGGCAGGATGCTCTGCTGGAAACCTGGGGCTATCCCTTCGTGCTCGAGGAATTCCGCTTTCACATGACCTTGACGGGACGCCTTTCGGACGCGGCGGCGGCCCGCTATTTGCCGTTGCTGGACGGACTGTTCGCGGCGGTCTTGGCGGCCCCGCTTGCCGTGCGTGGCATCGCCCTGTTCCGCGAGCCGGCCCCTGGCGCCCCTTTCGAAACCGTCCGTCGATATCTTTTTTCAGCGCGGTGATGCGGGCCGGTTGAACGGCCGCTATATCTCGGAAACATAATTTATTTTCAGATAATTAGACCGGTTCCACCCGCGTGCTTCGAGGCCGTCGCAAGGCCCTCTGGGCGGCTTTCGAGGGGTGATTATTCAAATGAGTCTCAAAAAAAACCATTGATCTTTCCCGGAGGGAATGATCTTATTTTACCTGTGGTATACCAAATGCCAAAGAGCTCAAAAGAGCCAAAGCAAGGTGTATTGCAATGTTTGGGAAAACATCGACCAAGTGAATTGACAGGACCGTCCGACCCGACCGCCGGATAAAAACAATACAGGCGCAAGGGGAAGACATTTAACCGCCGTTCGACTTCGGCTTATACTGTGGCCGAGTGCGCTATGGCGCTATCAACAACTGGGAGGACACCCATGAAGACTTTTGTCAAGAAACTGCTAGGCGTCGGCATCACCGTCGGCCTAGTTTCCGGTTTCACGGCCATTGCGGGCAAAACTGCCCTGGCCTGGGAGCCGGTTAAGCCGATTCAGTTCGTGGTGATGGCCGGCAAAGGCGGGGGCGCCGACAAGCTGGCGCGCCTGATGCAGTCGATCATCGAAAAGCATAAGCTGTCGCCGAAGCCCGTGACCCCGGTCAACAAGCCCGGCGGTTCCGGTGCGGAAGCCCTGGTGTACATGAAGAACTCGAAGGATCCCGACCATTCCATCATGGTCACCCTGAACAGCTTCTACACCACGCCGATGCGCCAACCGAAGCTGGGGGTCGACCCGCTTGCCTTCGCGCCGATCGCGCGTATGGCCGAAGACACCTTCCTGCTGTGGGTTCACAAGGACGCCAACCTCAAGACCGTCGATGACTTCGTGAAGGCGGCCAAAGCGGCCGGCAACAACTGGATCATGGCCGGCACGGGCAAGGCGTCCGAAGACAATCTGCTCGCCGATTTCCTGAACGCGGCCTATGGCCTGAACATGAAGTACGTACCCTATAAGGGCGGCGGCAAGGTCGCCAAGCAGCTGGCCGGCAAGCACGCCAATTCCACGGTCAACAACCCGTCCGAAGCTCTCGGTTTCTATGAGGCCGGAACGGTCGTACCGCTGGCCGCTTTCACCGGCGAACGTCTGCCTCTGTTTAAGAACTCGCCGACCTTCAAGGAACTGGGTCAGGACTTCGAATACTACATGCAGCGCTCCGTCGTCGGCGCGCCTGGCATGAGCAAGGAAGCGCAGGCTTTCTATCAGGACCTGTTCAAGAAGGTCTACGCGACTGAAGACTGGCAGGCCTACAAAAAGAAGCAGAGCCTTCAGGGCGACCTGATCCAGGGTGCCGCGTTGATGGACTACTGGAAGCGTGAAAACGAGCGGCATCGCAAGATGCTGATCAAGATGGGCGCCATCAAAGGCTAAGTTCGTCTGAAATCCGAAGAAACGATATAGGGGAGGTTCCGTCGTCATGCGTCGTGCTGAAATTATCACTGCTGTCCTGATGGCGGGCCTCTCCATATATCTAATGGTCAAAAGCGCCGAACTGCCCATCGGCTGGATCTCCGGCGAGGGGCCCGGCGGCGGGTTCTGGCCCTTCTGGCTGGCCGCGTTCATGTTCGGCTCGATCATCTGGGTGATCGTCAATTGGTTCCGCCGGACGAGCCCGCCGTCCAAGTCCGAAGAGCCTTTCCTGGACGCCTACGGGATGAAGATGTTCATTCTGGTCGGAGGTGGCGTCACCGGCATGATCACCTTGGTGGAGATCGTCGGCATGCACTTGGCCGCGGCCGTCTTCCTGATCTACTACATCCGCTTCCTGGGCGGCCATTCCTGGAAGGTGACGCTTAGCATCGCCGCGCCGACGCCGGTGGTCCTCTTCCTGTTCTTCGACATCGCCCTGCGCAACTTCCTGCCGACGGGGTTGATGGATCCGCTCTACATCAAGCTTTACGATTACTTCCTGTAAGATCGCCTGCGCGGATGGTCCCTGCGTGCGGGGATACGAGCGGAAAAAACTCTGGTCTACAAAAGACCAAGAACCACGAAACATGATGGCCAATCCGGCAAAGACCGGCGCCGTCTGGGGAAACAAAGTAAAGAGCCATGGAACTTCTCGGTCTTCTCACTGACGGATTTCTGGTCGCGTTCGAGCCGCTCAATCTCGGCCTGATCGTGCTGGGGGTTATCGTCGGCCTGTTCGTGGGCGCGATGCCCGGGTTGGGTTCGGTCAACGGTGTCGCCATTCTGCTGCCCATGACCTTTCTGGTCCCGCCCGCGTCCGCCATCATTTTCTTGGCTGCGCTGTATTACGGCGCCATGTACGGCGGCGCCATCTCGTCGATCGCGTTGGGCATTCCCGGCGCCTCGACGGCCGTGGCCACGACCTTCGACGGCCGCCCGCTGGCGATGAAGGGCGAGGCCGACAAGGCCCTGATCGCGGCAGCGTTGGCGTCCTTCGCCGGGGGCACGATCTCGATCGTCCTGTTCACCCTGTTCGCGCCGCCCTTGGCCTCCGTCGCCTTGGATTTCGGCGACCCGGAAATCTTCGCGCTGATGATCCTGGCCTTCGCCACCTTCGTCGGGCTGTCCGGCGACGACATCGCCAAGACGATCTTCTCGATCTGTATCGGCATGGTGATGTCGGCGATCGGCTTCGACATCATTTCCGGCGAGCCGCGCCTCGTGCTGTTCGACCTGATCGGCTTCCAATCCAAGATCAATTTCCTGGTGCTGGCCATCGGCATCTACGGCATCGGCGAAATGATGTGGACCATCGAGGTCAGCCGCGGCGAAACCATGATGTCCAAAGTCACGATGTCGGTCGACCGGGTGTTGAGCAATCTCAAGATCATCTGGGGCACCTGGAAAGCCTGGTTGATGGGCTCGTTCCTCGGGTTCTTCGTCGGCATCCTGCCGGCGGCGGGCGCCACGCCGGGTTCTCTCATGGCCTACGGCGTCGCCAAGATGACGTCGCGCGAGCCGCACATGTTCGGCAAAGGTGCTGTCGAGGGTGTGGTCGCGCCGGAAGCGGCCAACAACGCGGCCTCCACGGGCTCTCTGCTGCCCATGTTGACGCTCGGCATCCCCGGGTCGCCGACCACGGCGGTGCTGCTTGGCGGCATGGTCATCTGGGGATTGCAGCCGGGCCCGCGCCTGTTCGTCACGGAAACGGAATTCGTGTGGGGTCTGATCGCCTCGCTTTACGCGGCCAACCTGTTCGCGGTCATCATCAACATCGCGTTCATTCCGCTGTTCCTGTGGTTCCTCAAGACGCCGTTCACCATTCTGGCGCCGCTGATCTTCGTCCTGTCCATGGTTGGCGGATATGCCGCGACGGAACGCATGTTCGACGTCTGGCTGATGCTGATCCTGGGCGTCGGCGGATATCTGATGCGCAAGCTGGACTACCCGGTGGCACCCGCGGTGCTCGCCATCGTGCTGGGACCCATCGCCGAACCGGCGCTGCGCCAGTCCCTGCTGATTTCCAGCGGTGACATCATGGTGTTCTTCAACCGGCCGATCGCCGGTCCGATCACGATGATCGCGTTGGTGCTTCTGTTCCTGCCGGCTTTCCAGATGGTGTGGCGGCGCGTCCGCGGCAAGAAGCCGGTGGCGGGGTAAATTACGGCCGTAACGGCGGGGCCGCGGGGCGGTTCCGCCGGGCTGTGCGGGAGGTGACGTTAAGGACGGAAAGTGCTGGCTTCTGGTTTCTGGTGTATTGTATACCACAGTGAAAGCGGCTATACCCTCGGCCAAGCTGGCGGAGGGTAAGTGGGAACCCGCCGGCAATACCATCAACTTAGGGGACTCCCCGGGACAAAACCATGGAAAGAGAAGCCGAAAGCATCGCCGATACGGAAGCGACGGGATCGTCCGGACTGGTCGTTCAGCCGATCGACGCCAACTTCTCGCTCAAGGACCGGATCTACGATTCCTTGAGGCGGGCGATCACCTCCATGAACATCTATGCCGAGGACGCCGAACTTCGCCTCGACGAACGAAAGCTTTCCGAACAGCTTGAGATCAGCCGCACGCCGATCCGCGAAGCCCTGGCCCGTCTGGAGCAGGAGGGCTTGGTCCATATCGTTCCGCGCAAGGGTGTGTTCATCGTGCGCAAGACCAAGCGCGAGGTCCTGGAATTAATCACTGTCTGGGCGGCGCTGGAAAGCATGGCCGCGCGGCTGGCGACGGAAGTCGCGTCCGACGAGGACATCGCCGAACTGCGGACCATGTTCGCGGACGTCGAAAGCGAAGAGGCCAAGGCCGCCATCGACGAATATTCGTCCAAGAACATCCGTTTCCATCAGGCGATCCTGAAGCTCGGCGGTTGCAAGCTGATCCAGGATATGTCCGACAATCTGTTTATCCATATGCGTTCGATCCGCGCCCGCACAATTTCCGAGGGCGACCGCGCCAAGCGGTCGGTGATCGACCATATGCATATCATTGAGGCGCTCGAACAACGGGACGCCGAGCTGGCCGAACGGCTGGTCCGGGAGCATTCCATGAATCTGGCCCGGCATATCGAACAACACGTGGATTATTTGGACTAGGGACAATCCGTCGGACCCCCCGATCCGCCATCGGCAGACGGGACCCGACTTCGGTCCAGCAGAGACCGCAAGGGAGAATAAAGAAATGGCAAATACGGCAACCGATACCCAGGCGCAGGAGGCCCCCGAGGCCGGCACGCTGACGGACGGTTTTCACCTCGTCATCGACGCGCTGAAACTGAACGGTATCACCAACATTTATAATGTGCCGGGGATTCCGATCACCGACCTGGGCCGCTTCATGCAGGCCGAGGGCATGCGCGTTCTGTCGTTTCGCCACGAGCAGCACGCCGGCTATGCCGCCGCCATCGCCGGCTATCTGACCCAGAAGCCGGGTGTGTGTTTGACCGTGTCGGCGCCGGGCTTCCTCAACGGCCTGACCGCGCTGGCCCATGCCACGACCAACTGCTACCCGATGATCCTGATTTCGGGCTCGTCCGAACGGGAAATCGTCGACCTGATGCAGGGCGACTACGAGGAAATGGACCAGCTCGCCATCGCCAAGCCGCTGTGCAAGGCCGCCTACCGCGTGCTGCACGCCGAAGACATCGGCATCGCCGTCGCCCGCGCCATCCGTGCCGCCGTTTCGGGCCGCCCGGGCGGGGTTTATCTCGATCTTCCGGCCGCTCTCCTGGGCCAGACCATGGACGCCCTGAAGGGCCAACAGTCGCTGGTCAAGGTTATCGACCCGGCCCCGGCGCAGCTGCCGGCACCGGCAGCTGTTACCCGTGCCCTCGAGGTCCTGAAGGCCGCCAAGAAGCCGCTCATCATCCTGGGCAAGGGTGCGGCCTATTCCCAGGCCGACGACAAGATCCGCGAACTGGTCGAAAAATCCGGCATTCCCTACATCGCCATGAGCATGGCGAAGGGCCTGCTGCCGGATGATCACGACCTTTACGCCGGCGCCGCGCGCTCGTTGGTCCTGAAGGAATCGGACACGGTCATGCTGATCGGCGCCAGGCTCAACTGGTTGCTCAGCCACGGCAAGGGCAAGCAGTGGGGCGACGCGCCGAAGAAGTTCGTGCATATCGACATCGATCCCAAGGAAATGGATTCCAACGTCGAAATCGCGGCGCCGATGGTCGGCGACATCGCGTCCTGCGTCTCGTTGCTGCTCGACGGCATGGGCGGCGACTGGAAGGCCCCGCCGTCCGCCTGGGTCGACGCGGTCAAAGCCAAGCGCGACAGCAACGTCGAGAAAATGGCGCCGCGCCTGCAGAACAACAACGTGCCCATGGACTTCCACGGCGCCCTTGGCGTGCTCAAGCGAATCGTCGCCGCGAACCCGGACATGGTGCTGGTCAACGAAGGGGCCAATACCCTCGATTTCGCGCGCTCCATCATCGACATGTTCAAGCCGCGCAAGCGCCTGGACGTCGGCACCTGGGGTGTCATGGGCATCGGCATGGGCCAGGCCATCGCGGCCGCGGTCGAAACCGGCGAACAGGTACTCTGCATCGAGGGCGACAGCGCGTTCGGGTTCTCCGGCATGGAGATCGAAACGATCTGCCGCTACAACCTGCCGGTCTGCGTGGTGGTGTTCAACAATGGCGGCATCTACCGCGGCACCGACAAGAACCCGACGGGCGGTTCCGACGTGGCGCCGACCGTGTTCGTCAAGGACGCCCGCTACGACAAGATGATGGAGGCCTTCGGCGGCCTCGGCTTCTACGCGACGTCTCCGGATGAACTGAACCAGGCGGTGACCGAGGCCATCAAGGCCGGCCGGCCGGCCCTGGTCAACGCGGTCATCGACGAAAACGCCGGCACCGAAAGCGGTCGCATCGGCAACCTGAACCCGCAGAGCGTCGTCGCGAAGAAGTAACGCTGCTCTATCCGATCAAAACCGAAAACGGGAACGAACAATGAAAGCTCTCGAAGGCGTCAAAATCCTGGACATGACCCACGTGCAGTCGGGTCCGACCTGCACCCAACTGCTGGCCTGGTTCGGGGCCGACGTGATCAAGGTGGAACGTCCCGGCGTCGGCGACGCGACCCGCAAGCAACTGGTCGACGTGCCCGGCGCCGACTCGCTCTACTTCACCATGCTGAACCACAACAAGCGTTCGGTGACGCTGAACACCAAGTCCGATGAGGGCAAGGCGATCTTCACCAAGCTGATCCAGCATTGCGACGTGATGGTCGAGAACTTTGCCCCGGGCGCCCTCGACCGCATGGGTTTTTCCTGGGAGAAAATCCAGGAAATCAACCCGCGCATGATCTACGCCTCGGTCAAGGGCTTCGGCCCCGGCCCGTACGCCGAATGCAAGGTCTACGAGAACGTCGCGCAATGCGCCGGCGGCTCCGCGTCCACGACCGGCATGCTGGGCGACATCCCGATGGTCACCGGCGCCCAGATCGGTGACAGCGGCACGGGCCTGCATCTCGCCCTCGGCATCGTCACGGCGCTGTATCAGCGCACCCATTCGGGCAAGGGCCAACGCGTCGAATGCGCCATGCAGGATTCGGTGCTCAACCTGTGCCGCGTGAAACTGCGCGACCAGCAGCGCCTGAAGGCCGGCCCGCTGACCGAGTATTCCCAGTATGGCGAAGGTATCCCGTTCGGCGACGCGACGCCGCGCGCCGGCAACGATTCCGGCGGCGGACAGCCGGGCCGCATCCTGAAGTGCAAGGGCTGGGAAACCGATCCCAACGCCTATACCTACTTCATCACCCAGGCCGCGGTGTGGGAAAAGATCTGCGACGTCATCGGCAAGCCCGAATGGAAGACGGACGAAGATTTCGCCACGCCGAAGGCGCGGCTGCCGCATCTCAACCAGATTTTCGAGGCCATCGAGGCCTGGACCATGACCAAGACCAAGTTCGAGGTCATGGAAATCTGCAATCCGCTGGACATCCCCGTCGGCCCGATCCTGTCGATGAAGGAAATCGCCGAGGAACAGAGCCTGCGCGATACCGGCACGGTGGTCGAGGTCGACCACCCGGAACGCGGTCCGTACCTCACGGTCGGCAACCCGATCAAGCTGTCCGACTGCCCGGCCGACGTGAAACGTTCGCCGCTGCTGGGCGAGCACACGGACGAGATCCTTGCGGAAATCGGCCTGAATCCGGATGAAATCGAAGCTGCGAAAACCGGGGGCGCGGTCTAACCGCTCCCGTTGCAGCGAACCAAAACGATCCCCAAGGGAGGACCCTCATGCGATTGATCCTTAACGGCCAACAGGCCTTCGGCAAGGCCACGTTGGAAGCGATTCTGGAGAAGGGTGCGGACGAAATCGTCGGCGTGTTCTGCGCGCCCGACAAGGAAGGCAAGCCCGTCGATCCGGTGAAGGAATTCGCCCTGGAAAAGGGCCTGCCGCTGTTCCAGCCGCCCAACTACACGGACCAGGAAGTTCTGGATCACATGCGGTCCCTGAAGGCCGATCTGATGGTCATGGCCTACATGATCATCTTCGTGCCGGAAGAGGCGCGCGACATCCCGACCCACGGGTCGATCTGCTTCCATCCGTCCCTGTTGCCCAAGCACCGCGGCCCGTCGTCCATCAACTGGCCGATCATCGGCGGCGCGACGGAAACGGGGATCACCATCTTCTGGCCCGACGACGGCCTGGACGAAGGTTTCATCCTGCATCAGGACAAGGTCGCGATCGGCCCCGACGACACGCTGGGGGACATCTACTTCGGCAAGATCTTCGACCGAGGGGTGGCGATGATGCTGGAAGCCATCGACATGGTGAAGGCCGGCAACCCGCCGAAAATTCCCCAGAACGAAGACGAAGCGACCTACGAATCCTGGTGCCGCAAGAAGGACATGCAGATCGATTGGTCGAAGCCCGTGGCCGAGGTCTACAACCAGATCCGCGGCTGCAATCCGCAGCCGGGCGCCTGGACCACCATCGACGGCAACGAACTGGCGATCTTCGACTCGCGCCGGGTCGACGGCGACACCGGCGGCAAGCCGGGCGAAGTGGTCGACATCGCCGACGATCACATCCTGGTCGCCGCCCCCGGCGGCGCCATCAAGGTGATGCGCCTGCGCCCCCATGACGACAAGAAGATCACTGCATCCGAATACGTGGCCAAAGTCGGCCTGCAGAAGGGGAAGGTGCTGGGCGCCTAAGCGGCGGCCGGCATCGACCCAGAGGAAACAACCCAGGCTCCAGAGATCCCGAAAGAGGGACGCGAGAGGAAACCATGCCCAAAAGTGATATCGAAATCGCCCGCGAAGCCACAATGAAGCCGATCGCCGATGTCGGCGCCGAGAAGCTGGGCATTCCCGGCGACGCGCTTCTGCAGTACGGCCCGCACAAGGCCAAGGTCGACATGAACTACCTGAAGTCGCTGGAGGGCAACCCCGACGGCAAGCTGATCCTGGTCACCGCCGTGACCCCGACCCCCGCCGGCGAAGGCAAGACCACGACCACCGTGGGCCTGGGCGACGGTCTGAACAAGATCGGCAAGAAGGCGATGATCTGCATCCGCGAACCTTCCCTGGGTCCCTGTTTCGGCATGAAGGGCGGGGCCGCCGGCGGCGGTTACGCCCAGGTCGTTCCCATGGAAGACATCAACCTGCATTTCACCGGTGACTTCCATGCCATCGGCATCGCCCACAACCTGCTGGCGGCGCTGATCGACAACCACATCTACTGGGGCCTGGAACCGGCCATCGACAGCCGCCGCGTCGCCTTCAAGCGCGTCGTCGACATGAATGACCGGGCGCTGCGCCAGATCACCAACTCGCTGGGCGGCGTCGCCAACGGCTTCCCGCGCGAAGACGGCTTCGACATCGTCGTGGCGTCGGAAATCATGGCGATCTTCTGCCTGGCCACGGACCTGCAGGATCTGACCACCCGTATCGGCAACATCGTGATCGGCCAGAACCGCAACCGCGAGCCGATCTACGCCCGTGACGTCAAGGGTCCGGGTCCGATGTCGGTGCTGCTCAAGGAAGCCATCGCGCCGAACCTGGTGCAGACCCTGGAAAACAATCCGGCCTTCATCCACGGCGGTCCGTTCGCCAACATCGCGCATGGCTGCAACTCGGTAATCGCCACCAAGTCGGCGCTCAAGCTTGCCGATTACGTGGTGACCGAAGCCGGCTTCGGCGCCGACCTTGGGGCCGAGAAGTTCTTCGATATCAAGTGCCGCAAGGCGGGCCTCAAGCCGGCGGCGGCGGTCATCGTCGCCACCGTGCGCGCGCTGAAGATGCACGGCGGCGTGGCCAAGGCCGATCTGGGCACGGAGAACGTGGACGCGGTCAAGAAAGGTTGCGAGAACCTTGTCCGCCACATCCGCAACACCAAGCAGTTCGGCGTGCCGGTGACCGTTTCCATCAACAACTTCATCACCGACACGGATGCGGAACTGCAGGCCGTGAAGGCGGCGGCCGAGGCCGAAGGCGTGAAGGCCTTCATCGCCACCCATTGGGCCGACGGCGGCGCCGGCACGGAAGACTTGGCCAAGCATGTGGTCGAGCTTGCCGACGGCGGTACGGCCGACTTCAAGCCGCTGTATCCGGACGACATGTCATTGCGCGACAAGGTCGAAACCATCGTCAAGAAGATCTACGGCGGCGACGGCATCACCTGTGACGGCGCGATCGAAAAGCAGTTCGCCGAATTGCAGAAGGACTACGGGCACTTCCCGGTCTGCATGGCGAAGACGCAGTACAGCTTCTCGACCGATCCCGACGCCAAGGGGGCGCCCACGGGCTTCACCGTGCCGATCCGCGAACTGCGGCTTTCGGCGGGGGCGGAATTCATCGTTGCCGTGACCGGCGCCATCATGACGATGCCGGGTCTGCCCAAGGTGCCATCGGCGAATAACATCTATCTCAATGACCAAGGTCAAATCGAAGGTCTGTTCTAGACACTAGAGTGACCTGAGAAATTCCGGCAGCCCCGGCCATTTTGGCCGGGGCGGTCCGGCCATAAGGGGAGGACGAGCATGAGCATCCGAAATATTCTTGTTCCCGTACGTGGTGACGGTAAGGGCGAACTGGTCCTGAACGCCGCGGTGGCGCTTGCGAAGAAATTCGATGCCCATATCGACGTCGTCCATGCCCGAATGAGTTCCCAAGACATGCTGGCCTACGGCGCGACCCTGGCCGGCGTGCGTGACGTGGTGAACGAGATCGCGGAGACCCATGCGGCCGACGAAGAGGCCCGGGTTAAGAAGCTGTACGTGGATTATTGCGAACGCCACGGCATCGCCGACATCACCGAACCGCGCAACGGCGAGAAGGGCGTATCCGCCTCGTGGCACGAGGAAAAGGGCCGTCAGGCCAACGTCGTCGCCCGCCGCGGCCGTCTGACCGATGTGATCTTCGTCGCCCAGCCCGATGGGCAGCTTGGCGTCAATACCTTCGAAGCGGCTCTCATGGAAACCGGCAAACCCGTGATCTGCGTTCCGCCCCGGGACATCAAGGAGATCGGCAAGAACGTCGCCATTGCCTGGAATGGCAGCGCCGAGGTTTCGGCCGCCGTCACGTCGTCCCGGCCGATCGTCGAAGAGGCTGCCAAGTTGCTGATCCTATCGGCGCCGGAAACCCATGGCGATGAGCTTCCCGCGTCGGACCTTGCCGAATATCTGCGTTGGCATGGCAAGAAAAGCGATATCCAGATTCTCGACTGTGACCCGCACGAGGTCGGCCAGGCGCTGCTGAAGGCTTGTGCCGACAATGGCATCGATCTGTTGCTGATGGGCGGCTATGCCCATGCCCGCCGCCACGACTTCAAAATCGGCGGCGTCACCCAATACGTGGTCGAAAAGGCCGAAATACCGGTTCTCTTCCACCACTAAGTTCCGACCCGGCGGCATTTCTCCCCGCCATTTCCACGATCAGGAATAATCCCCGCTTTCGCTGCACTGCGTCATCGCGTTCTGTTGCCATGCGCGGCGCGGCCTGTTTAATGTCGCCCCCCGTTGAAACGTATACAATCCGTCAGCAATCGGGGCGGCCCAGGCCGCGTCATAAGCAGCAATTCGTGGGGAAACAGAAGAATGACTTTGTGGATCAGGTACGCGCGCCAGGGTGCGGAAGGTTTCGGCACGCTTGACGGCGATGTCATCAGCGTGCATGCCGGGGACATGTTTCAGGGAGCGAAGGCGACGGGCGAGACCGTCAATCTGGCCGACGTCACGGTTCTGGCCCCGGTGCGGCCGGGCAAGATCGTCGCCCTGTGGAACAACTACAACACCATGCGCGAGAAAATGAACGGCGTGCGCCCGGAAGAACCGCTGTGGTTCATCAAGACCAACAACTCGGTCATCGGCACGGGTGCCGCCATCGAGCGGCCCGCCGGCTACGACGGCAAGATCGTCTACGAAGGCGAACTGGGTATCGTCATCGGTAAACGATGCAAGAACGTGTCGGAAGCGGACGCGCTCGGCTACGTGTTCGGCTACACCTGCGTCAACGACGTCACGGCCATCGACATCCTGAAACGGGACGAAACCTTCGCCCAATGGACCCGGTGCAAGAGCTTCGATACCTTCGGCCCCCTGGGGCCGGTCATCGCCACGGGTCTGGATCCCATGAAACTGACCGTGAAGACGATACTCAACGGCGAGGAACGGCAGAACTATCCGGTCAACGATATGCTGCGCACACCGGCCAAGCTGGTCAGTGAAATCTCTCATGACGTGACGCTGGAACCGGGCGACGTCATCGCCTGCGGCACCAACGTCGGCGTCGGCACCATGAAGGAGCCTAGCAACACGGTGGAGATTGTCATTGATGGAATCGGCACGCTAAGCAACACTTTCGATAATTAGACGGATCCGCTTCGCAACCGGGTCTGACGCAGGGAATACCGTGCGGGCACGCGACGAGCCCGCCGCAGGGAAACAGAGAAAAGCAGGGAGAACATCATGCGAGTATGCGTGATCGGCGCCGGCGCCATCGGCGGCCTTATGGGTGCCAAGCTGGCCTTGGCCGGAAACGACGTCAGCGTCATCGATATGGGACCGCATCTTCAGGCGATCCGCCAGAACGGACTGAAACTGATCTGGGAAGACGGATCGGAACATGTTGCCCAGGTGAAGGCGTTCGAAAAATGCGCCGACGCGGGCGAACAAGACCTGATCATCCTGGGGCTCAAGGCCCACTACCTGGAACTGGTCGCCAAGGACCTGGGCGCGATCATGGGCCCCAACACCATGATCATGACCGTGCAGAACGGCATTCCGTGGTGGTATTTCCACAACCACGGCGGGCCGCACGACGGCAAGCAGCTGGAAAGCCTGGATCCGGACGGCGTGCTGACCAAGTATATCGACGGCGACCGCATCATCGGCTGCGTCGTCTATCCGGCCGCGGCCGTGACGGAACCGGGCGTCATCAAGCATGTCGAAGGCGACCGCTTCCCCATCGGTGAGCTGGACGGATCGATCAGCGCGCGGGTGGAAAGCCTGAAGGATCTGCTCGAAGGGGCCGGGTTCCGGTCTCGGGTGCTCGAGGACATCCGCTCGGAAATCTGGCTCAAGGCCTGGGGCAACCTCAGCTTCAATCCGATCAGCGCGCTGACCCATGCGACCCTGGTCGACATCTGCCAGTTCCCGGAAACCCGGCTTCTGGCGCAGAAGATGATGGAGGAAGCCCAGATCGTCGCGGAAAAGCTCGGCATCACCTTCCGCCACACCATCGAAAAGCGCATCGACGGTGCGGAAAGCGTGGGTGCGCACAAGACCTCCATGTTGCAGGACGTCGAGGCGGGACGCTCGCTCGAAACCGAAGCCCTGATCGGCGCCGTGCTGGAACTGGCCAAGCTGACGGAAACGCCCTGTCCGCATACCTTCGCGGTCTATTCCTGCGTCAAGCTGCTGAACAAGGTGATGGTTACCCAGCATGCGGGCGTCATCGTGCAGACCGCGGGGCAGGCCGCCGAATAGGGGCAAATTTTGGGCCGGTCACGATCCGGAATTGCGTAGGCCCGGGGCTGCTCTATAATACACTCCGGCGGGGGGGAATAGGTTTGTCCCCGCCGGAAGAAGCCTTGGGGAAGGGTTAATGGCATCAGTTAGCGCCAAGGTGGTCGGCCTCTGTGACGCCGCCCGTGAACGCGATCATCTGCCGCAGGAATGCGCCAATTGCGTGGCCCGTCATCTGGCCATGTGTGCCGGCCTGGAGACGGATGAGCTTTCCCATCTGGCTGAATACGTAAGCCGCCGCAAGCTGGCGGCCGGCCAGACCCTGTTCCGGGAAACCGACCCGGCGGGCGATGTGTTCACCGTCACCTCGGGCCTGTTCAAACAATACAAGCTTCTCGCCGACGGACGCTGCCAGGTCACCGGGTTCTATTTCTCGGGCGATTTGATCGGCCTGCCCGACAGCACCGATTATCCCGTCACGGCCGAGGCCCTGACGGCGGCGACCGTCTGCGCCTTCCCGCGCGCCCGCATCGTGGAACTGGTCGACCGTTATCCGTCCTTGGCCAAGGCGGTGATCCTGAAATTGCAGGGCGAAATCACCACCGCCCAGGGGCAGATGCTGTCGCTCGGCCGTTTGACCGCCGAGGAACGCATCGCGGTCTTCCTGCTGACCCTGATGGACAAGGTGCCCGATTGCGTCAACGGCGACGGGTCGCTGCGCTTGAACATGCGCCGCGCCGATATCGCCGATTACCTGGGCCTGACCGTGGAAACGGTCAGCCGTTCGTTCACCAAGCTGCGCAACGCCGGGGTGATCGGCGCCGAGCGGGGCGGGGCGGTCGAAATTCTGTCCCGTGACGGGCTCGAAGACATCGCCCAGGGGCCGGGATAAACCGTCCGCCGGGCTTGCGGCCGCAGCAATTGCCGGCCATATGTGATGAGCAACGCCAGCCGGGAGCCTGCCCATGAGCAATCTCAAAGCCGCCCATCGCAATGAAGATACGGCCATGCCGAGCCCACGTTGGCAGGAATTGCACGATCATCTACAAGCGGCCAAGCGGCCGATCTTTCAGGAACTCCGCGGGTATCCACCTCAGGTCGCCGGCTGCGATCTGCATTTCAAGGCGCTTGCCGAAAAGCGCGATGCCGTGTGCCGGGAGTTGGACCGCCTTGACGCCTTGCGAGAGGCCACGGCGCAGGAATTGGACGATTTCGCGGCGTCCTCGGCCTTTCTTGCCAAGGACGGCTGAGCCCGCGACAGATTTGGGGGCCGCAGATGCCCGTCACAGGAGAGCCGCCATGCCACCCGTTACGTCACCGACCCTTCGCCGCGCTACCGCCGCTGCCCTCGCCCTGATGCTGACGGCCGTTCCCATGGCCGCCCAGGCGCAATCCAAGCCGGCGGATCCGGAAATGCTGCTGGAGGAGGGGACGAAGAAGATCCTGCGCGCCTTCGAGCTGTTCATCATGACCATCCCGCAGTACGAGATGCCCGAGGTTCTGCCCAACGGCGACATCATCATCCGGCGCAAGAACCCGCCGGGTGAGGATCGCAAAGAGGACCCCGGCATCGTCGAGCCGCCGGTCGCCGGGGAAAAGACGTAAGCCAGGCCGCCCTGGGGAGGGGCTTAGTCGGCGGCCATGTCCAGCAATTTGAACACCGTTTCCTGGGTCAAATTGCCGCCCGTCAGCGCGGCCACGGTCTTCAGTGACGTATCGACCTTGCCCGACAGGAACCCGGCTGCCGCCGTGACGCCGGCCGGCTCGCCCAGCATCTTGGTGCGGGTCAGGATCGTCTTGAAGGCGCGGGCGATGTCCTGTTCCGAGACCAGCACGATGTCGTCGAGAAAGGCCTCCAGATGCATGAACGGATACTCGCCGGGGCGCCGGGCACTCAGCCCGTCGGCGATGCTGTCCCAATGGTCGATGGCCGTGGGCGTGCCCGCCTGGCGCGAGACATAGGCCGCGTTGGCGCCTTCCGGCTGGATGCCCACGACCTTCACGTTCGGGTTGATCAGCTTGATCGCTGCGGCGATCCCGCCGGCGACCCCGCCCGACGACACGGGAACCAGGACCTGCTGCGCGTCGGGGCATTGTTCCATGATCTCGAAGCCGATGGTGCCGTGACCGGCGATGATCGGCGGGTCTTCCCAGGTATCGATGGCGGTCATGCCGCGCTCAAGCGCCAGGCGTTCCACCGTGGGTTGGCGGGCGAGGGCGTCCGTGCCGCACAGATAGACCTCGGCGCCGTAGCCTTCCGTGCCGGCGATCTTGTAGGGGCTGGTCGCGTCCAGCATGACGACGGTGATGGGGACGCCCAACGTCTTGCCGGCGAAGGCGAAGCCCTGGGCGAAGTTGCCGGACGAGGCCAGAACCACGCCCTTGGCCTTCTGTTCCGCCGTCAGGTAATGCATCACATTGAACACGGCGCGCACCTTGAACGCCCCCGTGACCTGCAAATTCTCGCACTTCAGGAACAGAGTTTCGCGACCCACTTCCGCACTATCCCTGGCCACGGGCACGACGGGCGTGCGCCGGATGGCATGGGGCATGTTGGCGCGCGCGGCGCGGACGGCGTCGAGGGTGACCAGCCGGTCACGGGAAAACAGGGAACCTTCCATGGCGGGGCAACTCCGTTGTGCCGGCCGCCCAGGGGTATCCAGGTTGGCCCATCCTAAGGTTTACTGCACCACGAGGTTCAGGCTCAAGGGATCAAGGCGGCCGAGGGCGAGAAGAAGCTGATAGGCGGCGGTCTTTTCGTCGTAGGACGCGGTGGTGAAGTTGATCTGCGCGTTGTTGACCTCGTTTTCGGCGTCGAGCACGTTGATCACCGTTTCCTTACCGGCGGCGCGCAGCTTGCGCCGGCTTTGCGCCACTTCCGACGCGATGTTGACCGCGTTTTCCAGAAGAATCACCCGTTCGCGGGCGGTTTCCAGGGCCTGCCAGGCAAGGCGGACCTGTTCCTCCACCGTGCGGGCGGCGGCCTGCAGTTTGTTGCGGTTGGCGGCCGTGTCATAGGCGGCACGCAGGGTCGAAGACCGGGTGGAAAAGCCGGAAAACAGTTCCCAATCGGCCTGGAATCCGATGGTGTAATCGCGCCGGGTGCCGAGCACGCCGCCGTTGTTCTGTTCCATGTTGAACTCGCCCTCCAGGTCGATGGTCGGATACAGCGCGGATTTGGCCTCGACCTCGCGCTGGCGGGTGATGTCGATGCTGGTGCCGGCCTCGCGCACGGCGGGATTTTCGACCAGCGCGATGGCAAGGGCCCGGTCAAGCTCGCTGGGCACGGCGTTGACCGGCGGGCGCGGGTCGTACATGTCTTCCAGATTGGGGGGGAAGCCGAACACCTGCTGATAGCGCGACATGGCGTCGCGCAATTGGCCTTCGAAGCCGACGCGCCGTTCCTTGGCGACCTGTAGGCGCGATTTGGCCTGCAGCACGTCGACGGCGATCCCGGACCCGCGGCGCACGCGTTCGTCTTCCAGGTTCAACTGGCGCTGGATGCGGCCTTCGCTTTCGATGGTGATGCCGAGCAGCCGCATCTGCCGCAGCACGGTGATATAGGCGCGGACCCCCTGGAACAAGGTGTTCTGACGTGTGCCTTCCAGTGTGATGCGGGCCAGATGCTCGTTCAATTCGGCGATATGGATGGCCGTCCGCGTCGCATAGCCGTCGAACAGGTTCTGCGACAGGGTGAAGGTGGCGACGTTCTTGTTCTCGATGCTTTTGGCGCCCGACGCGCGCGTTGACGGGCTGTCGATGAACTCGCGCCCCGCGTCGCCGGTCATGCTCAGGGTCGGCAGGCGCTTGGCCTTGGCGACGTCGATGCCCTGGCGGTTGCTTTCCAGGGTGTTTTCGGCGGCCAGGATGTTGGGGTGGTTGGTAATCAGGCGGGCGAGCTCGATCTCAAGCGCGGCCGCGCGAACGGTCTGCGGCGTGCAAAATGCCGCCGCCAGAAGCCATCCAGCAATCGTCATTCCGGCGATCGGCCGTCTGCGCACGCGGTGAAACTCCCTCAAGTTCGTTAGGATTCGGTCGGCGCGCCGAACTGCCGGGCGAGTCTATGCCCCGGCGGCCCGGTCGTCAAACGCCTCCCCGAATCGCGGCCAAAATCCTGGAGATCTTATAGAAAACCTTGGTTAAGCCCCGGTTAAGGGCACCTTACGCCGCGCCGAAGCCGCCGCCGCCCGGCGTTTCGATGACGAACACGTCGCCGGGTTTGAGCTCGCGGCGGTCCGTGCCGGTCAACTCCTCGACCTCGCCGCCGGCCCGCTCCACGGCGTTGCGCCCGACCATGCCGGGGCCGCCGCCGCCGATCCCATGGGGCGGCACGCGGCGGTGGCTGGACAGGATCGCCGCCGTCATGTCTTCGAGGAAACGGATGCGGCGAACCACGCCGTCGCCGCCCGTGTGGGCGCCCGTGCCGCCCGAACCGCGCCGGATGGCGAAGCGTTCGACCATGACCGGAAAACGCCATTCCAGAACTTCCGGATCGGTCAGCCGCGTGTTGGTCATATGGGTGTGGACCGCGTCGGTGCCGTCGAAGTTGGGCCCCGCGCCGGACCCGCCGCAGATGGTTTCGTAGTACTGATGACGGTCGTTGCCGAAGGTGAAGTTGTTGCAGGTCCCCTGGCTGGAGGCGAGGGCGCCCAAGGCGCCGAACAGCGCGTCGGTGACGATCATGCTGGTTTCCACGTTGCCCGCGACCACGGCGGCGGGATATTCGGGCGACAGCATGGATTTTTTGGGGATCACCAGCTTGAGCGGCTTCAGGCAGCCGGCGTTTAAGGGAATGTCGTCGTCGATCAGCGTGCGGAAGGTGTAGAGCACCACCGCGTGGCAGACGGCGGTGGGCGCATTGAAGTTGCTGTCCAGCTGCGCGGACGAGCCCGAGAAATCCAAGGTTGCCTCGCGCTTCTTATGGTTGACCTTGATCTTCACGTCGATCACGGCGCCGTTGTCCATTTCGCAGGTGAACTGGCCGTCGGTCAGCACGTCGAGCACCCGGCGCACGCTTTCCTCGGCGTTGTCCTGGACGTGGTCCATGTAGGCCCAGACCGTTTCCAGGCCGAAGTGATCGACCATCTTGCGCAGTTCCTGCGCACCCTTTTCGTTGGCCGCGATCTGGGCGGCCAGATCGGCCAGGTTTTGATCGAAATTCCGTACGGGGTAGGGGCCGCCGCACAGCAGTTCACGCAGGGCGTCCTCGCGCAGGTTGCCTTGATCGACCAACAGGAAGTTGTCGATCAGCACGCCTTCTTCCTCGACCGTTTTCGAGTCGGGGGGCATGGAGCCCGGAGTGATGCCGCCGATGTCCGCGTGATGGCCGCGCGATCCGACATAGAACAGAATATCCTGGCCCTTGTCGTCGAACACGGGGGTGATCACCGTGACGTCCGGCAAATGCGTGCCGCCGTTGTAGGGCGCGTTCAGGGCATAGACGTTGCCGGGCTTTATCCGGCCTGCGTTGTCCCGCATCACGGCGCGGATGCTTTCGCCCATGGAGCCCAGATGGACCGGGATGTGCGGCGCGTTGGCGATCAGTTCGCCCTTGCGGTCGAACACGGCGCAGGAGAAATCGAGCCGTTCCTTGATGTTCACGGAATAGCTGGTGTTGGCCAGGGTCGTGCCCATCTGTTCGGCGATCGACATGAACAGGTTGTTGAAGATTTCCAGCATCACCGGGTCGGCCTGGGTGCCGATGGCGTGGACTTCGGGGCGCGGCTCCGCCCGGGTCAGAATCAAGTGGCCCTTGCGGGTCATTTCGGCGGCCCAGCCCGGCTCGACCACGATGGTCGAGGTGTTCTCGACCAGGATCGTCGGCCCGGCCAGACGGTCGCCGGGCAACAAGGCCTCGGTCCGGTAGACAGGTGTTTCATATGTCTTGCCGCCCGAGGTCATGGGCACCAGGGTCATGGGGCGCAGCGCCGCGACGCCGGGGATGTCCGCGATGTCCGGGTCCTCGGCCATGCCGGCGCGGCCGACAACCTCGACCGACACGGCCTCGATGATGTGTCCGCGGCCGGGGGCGGTGAAGCCGTAGCGTTGGCGATGCAGGACCTCGAACGCGTCGATCATCTTGTTGCGGTCGCCGAAGGGCACGATCAGCGCCGTGTCCGTGCCCTTGTAACGCAGATGGGCGCGGCGGAAGGTTTCGATGTTCTCCTTAGGCAGCCCCTGGCCGTCGATCTCGGCCCGGGCGTCCTTTTCCAGGCCCTCGATGAGTTCCATCAGGGGCGCGGTCAGGCCGGCGGCCAGCGGCGCCTCCACGGCCTTTTCGCGGATCGCCCGCACGTCGGCCAGCCCCATGCCGTAGGCCGACAGCACGCCCGCGAAGGGGTGCAGGAACACGCTGTTCATGCCCAATGCGTCGGCGACCAGGCAAACGTGCTGCCCCGCCGCCCCGCCGAAGCCGTTGAGTACGTAGCCGGTCACGTCGTGGCCGCGCTGCACGGAAATCTTCTTGATGGCATTGGCCATGTTCTCGACGGCGATCTTGAGGAAACCCTCGGCGACCTCTTCCGGCGTACGGTCGTCGCCGGTCTGTTCGTGGATGGTCTGGGCCATGTCCTCGAACTTGCGGCGCACGGCGCGGTCGTCCAGCGGCTGATCGGCGTCGGGGCCGAACACGGCGGGGAAGTACTGGGGCTGCACCTTGCCCAGCATGACGTTGCAGTCGGTGACGGTCAGCGGCCCGCCCCGGCGGTAGCAGGCGGGGCCGGGATCGGCGCCGGCGCTGTCGGGACCGACGCGGTATCTGGCGCCGTCGAAATGCAGGATCGATCCGCCGCCGGCGGCGACGGTGTGGATGTTCATCATGGGGGCGCGCATGCGCACGCCGGCGACCTGGGTTTCGAAGGTGCGCTCGTATTCCCCGTCGAAATGCGAGACGTCCGTCGAGGTGCCGCCCATGTCGAAGCCGATGACCTTGGCGAAGCCCGCCATGCGCGCCGTCTCGACCATGCCGACCACGCCGCCGGCAGGTCCCGACAGGATCGAATCCTTGCCCTGGAACAGGCGCGCGTCGGTCAGCCCGCCGTTGGACTGCATGAACTGCAGCGGCGTGCCGCCCAGGTCGGCCGCCACCCGGTCGACATAGCGGCGCAGGATCGGCGACAGGTAGGCGTCGACCACCGTGGTGTCGCCGCGGCTGACCAGCTTCATCAGGGGGCTGACCTGATGGCTGGCCGAGACCTGGGTAAAGCCGATGTCACGGGCGATGGCGGCGGCCCGGCGTTCGTGGTCCGGATAGCGGTAGCCGTGCATGAACACGATGGCGGCGGCGCGGATGCCGGCGTCATAGGCGTCCTGCAACCCGGCGCGAAGGCGAGTTTCATCCAAGGGCGTCAGCACGGCCCCCTGGGCGTTCACGCGCTCGGGCACTTCGATCACCTGCTCATACAGCATTTCCGGCAGTTCGATGTGGCGGGCGAAGATATTGGGCCGGGCCTGATAGCCGATGCGCAGCGCATCGCCGAAGCCGTCGGTGATCGCCAGCGCCGTGCGGTCGCCCTTGCGCTCCAACAGCGCGTTGGTGGCCACGGTGGTGCCCATCTTGACGACGCTGACGGCCCCCTCGGGGATCGCCGCACCTGGGGCCAGGCCCAGGATGTCGCGGATGCCTTGCAGGGCCGCGTCCGCATACTGGTCCGGGTTTTCCGACAGCAGCTTGTGGGTGACGAGCCGCCCGTCCGGTGCCCGCGCGACCAGGTCCGTGAACGTCCCGCCCCGGTCGATCCAGACGTGCCAGCCCGATTTTCGTGTTTGGTCCGCCATGTGGTCGGTCGCCGGTCCTCTCAAGCCCCCGAAGGCCCCGGTTTTTCTTGTCGGCTTTATGACAGACCGGATAGAACAGCCTCACAAGCAAAAACACAAGCCCAGAGGACATCCCTCCCCATGTCGCGCACTCTTGCCTATTTCAACAAATTCGTCGATCCCATCGCCATGGACATTCTGGCCGCCGCGCCGGAGATCGCGCCCCAGCGCATCGCCTTCGAAGACGACGCCGAGTACAATTGGAACCTCCTTGCCCAAGTCCACGGCATTCAGTTCATGCCGACCAACGAAACCCCGAAAGCCTGGTATCCGAACCGGGCGTTCCTGGAACGCTGCCCCAATCTTCTGGCCGTGTCATCGACCGGGGCCGGTTACGACATGATCGACGTCGATGCGTGCAACGATCTGGGCATCATGGTGGTCAACAATTCGGGCGCCAATTCGGTGTCCGTGGCGCAGCATGTGCTGGGCCTGGCGCTGACGCTGTCCAAGCAGATCGCGCAGACCGACAAGGCGATCCGCGCCAACCCGAGGATCGACCGCCAGAACTTCATCGGCTCGGAGTTGACCGGCAAGACGATCGGTATTGTCGGTCTGGGCAACATCGGCCGGCTGGTCGCGGGCTATGTGAAGGTGTTCGGCGCCAAGGCGATTGCCTATGACCCTTATATCAGCGACGCCGATTTTGCCGAGCGCGGGGCGGAAAAGGTCGATTTCGAAACCCTGTTCCGGGAAGCGGACATCGTTTCCATCAACTGTCCGCTGAACGCCGAGACCCGCGGCATGGTCGACGCCCGTGCCTTCGGATTCATGAAGCCCACGGCTTATTTCATCACCACGGCGCGGGGCGGTATCGCCGACGAAGACGCGCTGGTCGCGGCGCTGCGCGAGAAACGCATCCAGGGGGCCGGGCTCGACGTGTTCGATGTCGAACCTACGGGCAATGCCGACAACCGATTTGTCGAATTCGATAACGTGCTGCTGTCGCCCCACAACGCGGGCGTCACCTATGAGTGCAACTACAACATGGCCAAGGCGGCGGCCGAGCAGTGGGTCACGATTATGCGGGGCGAAAAGCCGCCGCGCCTGAAGAACCCGGAGGTCTGGGGTCGCTATACCGAACGGTTCGTGCAGATCTTCGGCCAGGGCGTCGCCGCGGAATAACCGCGGCGCGCCTGTCGGCGGCTAGGACGGAACCAGCGCCGCGACCCGTTTGGCGATCGCGAGAGACGAGGTCAGCCCCGGGCTTTCGATGCCGTAAAGCCCGACGTAATTGGCCAGTCCGTGCACGTCCGCGCCCTGGATGACGAAGTCGGCGGCGTACTTGTCGTTGCTGTTGGTCAGCTTGGGCCGCACGCCGGTATAGCCCGGCGACAGCGCGCCGTCGGCCAGCCCCGGCCAGTAGCGGCGGATCGCGCCGTAGAAGCTGGCGGCCCGGCTTTCGTCGACCTTGTAGTCGATCTGGTCCGGATGGGTGACGTCGAGCCATTCCACGTCGGGGCCGAACTTGGTGCCGCCGCCCAGATCCAGGGTTGAATGGGTGCCGAGCCCGCCCGGCACGGGGGCGGGATAGATCAGGTGGTTGAAGGGGCTTTTGCCGGCGATGGTGAAATAGTGGCCCTTGGCGTAGAAGCTGCCGGGGATGCTGTCGGCCGGGATGCCGTCAATGGCGCGGGCGATGTGCTGGGCATACAGCCCGCCCGAATTGACCACCAGGGAGCAATCCAGTTCCATGGGGGCGTCCCCGCCGGCGCGGATGCGGATGCGCCCATCGGCCAGCACCTCGCCGCCCAGGACGGGCGTGTTGAAGGCGATCATGCCGCCCCGGTCTTCCAGTTCGCCCTGTAGCGACAGCATGTAGCCGTGGCTTTCGATGATGCCTGTGGAGGGGGACAGCAGGCCCGCCGCCGCCGTCACGTTGGGCTCCATCTCCTTCATCTGCTTGGCGTCCAGCCAGGTCAGGTCGTGAACGCCGTTGGCTTCGCCCTTGGCCTTCAGTTCCTCCAGCTTCACCACCTCGTCTTCGCTGATGGCGACGATGATCTTTCCGATCCGGTTGTGCTCGATGCCGTGGCTTGCGCAGTATTCGTAGAGCATCTCCTTGCCCTCGACGCAGCACAGCGCCTTAAGGGAATCCTTGGCATAATAGATGCCGCCGTGGATGACCTCGGAATTGCGCGAACTGGTGCCGGTGCCGATGTCGTCGGCTTTTTCCAGCAGGATGACGTCGCGGCCGGCCTGGGCCAGGGTGCGCGCGCAGGCCAGGCCCACGGCGCCCGCGCCGATGACTACCGTATCAACCTGTTCGGCCATGGATGCTCCTTGGGGATCGGGATTTCTTGATCGGATTGTATACATCTCGGTTTGCCCCATAATCGGCATCCGCGCAAGTGCCCGGATGCCGCCCGTTCCATCGCAGGACAGCTCGAATGACTCCCGCCGCCTCGATCATCACCGCCCTGGCCTTTCTCGGCCGCCACGCCACCACGATGATGGCCGTGGGGGTGTTTTCCGGCCTGGCTTTTCCCGGCGTGACGGTCCATCTGCAGCCCTGGCTGACCGAAATGGTCTGGGTCCTGATGTTCGTCTCCATGGTGCATATCGACTGGGCGGATGTGATGGGCCATATCCGCCGGCCGTTCCTTTTGGGCGCCACGCTGGTCTGGATGCTGGCGCTGGCGCCGGTATTGATGTGGCTGCTGGTCAAGGATTCCGGCCTGTCGCCGGGGCTCGTCGTCGCCGTGGTGCTGACGGCGGCAAGCTGCCCGCTGATGTCCACACCCGCCGTCGGCATGGTTATCGGGCTCGACGGCGCGTTCCTTTTGCTGGTGCTGATCGCCGAAACTTTCCTGGTGCCGCTGACCCTGCCGGTGGTGTCGGCGACCCTGGTCGACATTCCCCTGTCGACGCTCGACCTCATGGGCCGGTTGGCGGCGCTGGTCGCCTCGACCTTCGCCGCCGCCGTGATCGCGCAACGGATTCTGGGCCGGGCGCGGATCGACGGTTGGCGCCAGCCCCTGCACGGGGTGTCGGTGATCCTGCTGGTCGGCTTCGCGGCCGGGCTGATGGCGGGCGTGCCGCAGGCGTTCCGCGACAACCCGGACCACGTCGTCTTCGTGACGGCCCTCAGCTTCGCCGTCTATGGCGGGTTGCAGGTCGCGGGAGCAGGGGTCTTCGTCGTTGTCGGGCGGGTGCTCGGCCGCGACTGGGACCGGGTCAAGGTGCTGTCGGCGTCCTTCGCCTCGGGCAATCGCAACCTGGCGATCCTCATCGCGGTTTTGCTGCCGGCCATCGATCCGGATACCATGCTGTACTTCGTGCTCGGCCAGTTTCCCATCTATCTGATGCCCGCAGTGTGGCGGCAACTGGCGAAGCGGCTGCTGCCTACCTAAATAAGGCGACGGGTTTATCGGGATTACTATGTACAAAACCAAAACATTGCGGACCGTGGCGAAGGGGCTGTTTGTGCTTCTGGTCATCGGCGCGGCCGCCGGCATCGGAAAGCACACCGTCATGGCGGATTGGCGCACGGCCAGCCGGGAGCCCCTGGGTATCGCGCCCGACCCGGCGGTGACCCGGGAAGCGGTCGTTCAGGTCTATGCGGCCAGGGCCTTTTCCTGGCGCGGCATTTTTGGCGTCCATACCTGGATCGCGGCCAAGCCGACCGACGCGGACGCCTTCACGGTCTACGAGATCATCGGCTGGCGCGCGCGCCATGGCGGATCGGCCCTGGTCATCACGGAAAAGGCGCCGGATCAGCGTTGGTTCGGGGCGGAGCCGGCAATCATCGCGGACAAACGCGGCGCCGGTGTCGACGACATGATCAAACGCATCGATGCCGCCGCGCGGTCCTATCCCCATGCCAGGACCTACACGGTCTGGCCCGGGCCCAATTCCAACACCTTCACCGCCCACGTCGCCCGCGCCGTGCCGGAACTGGCCCTCGACCTGCCGCCCACGGCGATCGGCAAGGACTACCTGCCGGGCGGCGGCATTGCCGCCAAGACGCCGAGCGGCACCGGCTATCAGCTGTCCCTGTTCGGTCTGCTGGGCGTAATGGCCGGCGTCGAGGAAGGGGTCGAGGTCAACATCCTGGGCCTGACTTTCGGTATCGACCCCAAGGACCTGGCGGTTAAACTGCCCCTGGCGGGACGGCTCGGACCGTCCTAAATTGCGCCCCGAGGAAGCGCGCCGCCGGCGCCGTCAACAAGCCGCCAAGGGCGGGGGAAGTCAATCGACCATGAGCATTTGGGGTAAAGTCGTCGGCGGGGTTGCCGGGTTCGCCATGGGCGGGCCGCTGGGTGCGCTCATCGGCGGCATCGCGGGCCATATGTACGATCAGAAAAAGGCCGAGGACGAAGCGCTGCTGTCCGGCGGCCATGCCGGCGCCGACGCCCAGAACGAGGCCCGCCAGGTCGCCTTCACCCAGGCCGTCATCGTGCTGGCCGCCAAGATGGCGAAATCGGACGGTGCGGTGTCGAAGGACGAAATCCTTGCCTTCCGCCGCATGTTCCACGTCCCGCCCGAGGACGAGGCCGCCGTCGGCAAGCTGTTCAACGAGGCGCGCAAGGACGCGACCGGCTACGAGCCCTATGCCGAACAGATCGCCATGATGTTCGCCCGCGAACCGGCGGTGTTGGAGGAACTGCTGGCCGCCCTGTTCCACATCGCCAAGGCCGACGGCGCCGTGCATCCCGGCGAGATGGAATTCCTGCGCCGCACGGCCCTGATCTTCGGCTTCACGCCGCAGGGGTTCGAGCGCCTTAAGGCCATGCATCTGGACGAGCCCAAGAAGGCGGATCCCTACGAAATTCTGGGCGTGAAGCGCACCGATTCGGACGCCGACATCAAGAAGGCCTACCGCCAGCTGATTCGCGAAAACCATCCGGACAAGCTGATGGCCGACGGCATGCCCCAGGAATTCATTGACCTTGCCAACGAGAAGATGGCGACCATCAACGCGGCCTTCGATCAGATCAAGAAGGAACGCGGGTTGTAGGATATAATCGGCGCGGGACTTTCCAGGCCCATGGGGGGAATGTTCATGCCCGATATCGTCATCGATCCCAGCCCCAATTGCGACGACCGCGGCCCGGGTTTCACCGTGGACATGCTGGTGCTGCACTACACCGGCATGGAAACGGCGGCGGCGGCGCTGGACCGCCTCAAGGACCCCAAGGCCGAGGTCTCGGCCCATTACCTGATCGACGAGGACGGCACGGTCCATCGCCTGGTGGACGAGAAAATGCGCGCCTGGCACGCGGGCGTCGCCCATTGGCGGGGCCGCACGGACATCAACGCGCGGTCGATCGGGATCGAGCTGGTCAACCCGGGCCACGAATGGGGTTACCGCGAATTCCCCGAGGCGCAGATCCGGGAGCTTGAGGCCGTGTGCTTCGGCGTGCTCACCCGCCATCCGATCCCGGCCCGCAACGTGGTCGGCCATTCCGACGTGGCACCGACGCGCAAGACCGATCCGGGCGAACTGTTCCCCTGGGAACGGCTGGCCGGGAAGGGCATCGGCCTGTGGCCCGCCGAGGCGGACACTCTGATGATGGATCAGCCCGTACTGGCCGACGCGCTCCGGGAAATCGGCTACGACGTCATGGATTTCACGGCGGCGCTCAAGGCCTTCCAGCGCCACTTCCGCCCCGACCGCGTTACGGGCCGCATCGACGCCGGGACGGCGCGGCGCATTCTGGGGTTGGTCGAGGCGATCCGCCGCGACGAGGCCGGGTTCGTTTAAGTAAACCACAGAGACACAGAGGCAGTGAGAAGAGAAAGATTTTGGATTCCCGCCTTCGCGGGAATGACGAGAATGAAGTCGTCACCCCCGCGAAGGCGGGGGGCCAGGAATTCTTCTCACCGCCTCACTGTCTCTGTGGTGAAATTCCCTTTGCATGGACTATATTGCCGTCAGGACCAGACGGCTGGACGGCTGCCTCTTGCTAGGGCGAAAGCTGCAAGGGGAGGAAAGTCCGGGCTCCACGGAAACACGGTGCCGGGTAATCCCCGGCGGGCGCGAGCCTAGGGAAAGTGCCACAGAAAGCAAACCGCCCCGCGAAGCCTTCGGGCGAAGCAGGGTAAGGGTGAAAGGGTGCGGTAAGAGCGCACCGCGTCCTTGGCAACAAGGACGGCACGGTAAACCCCACCGGGAGCAAAACCGAATAGGAAGGGCCGGCGGCTTCGGACCGCGGATGCGTTTCCGCATCGTCCTTCGGGTAGGTTGCGCGAGGCGGGCGGCGACGTCCGTCCCAGATGAATGGCCGTCCATCGGGCCGCCGCGAGGCGCCCGGGGACAGAACCCGGCTTACAGGCCGTCTGGTCCTACTATAATAGCTGCAAATTGACGTTTAGTACTGGGTGGGTGTTGTTTTGAGAATCGGAAAACGTCCAGCATTTTGGGTCAGAATTTCTACAGGGGTTACCGCTGTTGCCACAGCGCTGTGGTCTGCCCGCGCGGGCGAAACCTCTACTTGGGATCAAGTGTCGGATCCGGCTTTCATCACGGCATTCATTGCATGGTTAGGAGCTGAACTGTTTTTTGACGACAGTAAGGTTGCAAACGAGACAAATTCGCCGACTCAGCACGACTTAGCTCTCGCATTGCGGGTCTTTGAAGGTGTTTCACATCACGATCTCCATTTCATCAGAACCTACGATTTTGGAGGTGCGGTCTCATGGAGTGATATTAGATTCCTCCATCGGTTAGATGTGGATTTTGAAGATGTTCGCGGGGAGTTCGATGATCCAGAAGTGAATGAAAAGTTCCAGATCGCTCGTCATTGTGCGAGAAAATCTTATTGTCATATTGTCGACAATGCATCGATCAATGAAAATAATTTTCTTTTTCTTGCATCGCCAAATAAAGAGTTAGATCGCGATGCGCACATTCGAGTTCAGACAGCAAATCGCAATGCAGAAGAATTTTTGAACAAATACGCGGAATTTGAAAGGTTGGCGCGACGTTGCTTAGGTGTGGTCCCACCTTCTCATTCTCTTTGATGTCGTCCCCATTTCAGATTGTTCCGCTGGCGATTCCGGTCTGATCCGCCCCAAAAATGCCCCCGTGCCCGCAAAATTAGGCCCGCATCGGGGGCTTTAATCGTCCCACATCGGAACTTTTTTGACCCGGCCCTGGATGTCGGCGGCCCGTGGCGGCTGCGCGCGCCGGGCCGGGAAGCGGGGAAATCATGGTTTCATCTTCGTTAACGGTCGGCCTGGGACCCGCCGAGGCCCATGGAATCCCAGGCCAATTCCATTGACGCCCATGATATCCCATGATATCCCAAACATGCCCAAAGTGCATGAATGGCGCAGTGTTTCCGGATGCCGGGCCGCACCTTGTCCTTACGGATGGGGCGGTTATCGGGGTCGGGGGTGGCGCCACAGAGGAATTCCGGGAGGGAATCGCGGAGTTCTTTCCGGTCCGGGGGACCGGGCGCGGCGGGTGCGGGGACGACGTCCGGAGTCGGGCGCGATCATCCCCGCCGAGTGGGAATCGGGTGGAAGCCCTAAGGGGGTAGCGGTGGCGCTGCTGGTCGGACGGCACGTCAACAGGATCGACAGGAAGGGACGGGTCAGCGTACCCAAGCCCTTCCGCGCGGCCCTGTCGCGCGGCCGCACCGACGCCGATGCCGACGCCTTTTCCGGCCTCTATGCCTTTCCGTCCTTCAAGTATCCGGCGCTCGAAGCCTGCGACGAGGCCTTCATGATGCGCTTGGCGGAAGGGTTGGAAAATCTCGACGTGTTCTCCGACGACCAGGACGACCTGGCCGCCGTGATCCTGGAAAACGCCCGCGAACTGCCGATGGACCCGGAAGGCCGCATCGTGCTGACCGACGACCTGCGCGACTACGCCAACATCAAGGGCGATGTCCTGTTCGTCGGCCGCGGCACCCGCATGATGATGTGGGAGCCCGCCGCCTATGAAGCCCAGCGCGGCGGCGCCTTCGAGCGCGCCAAATCGCGCGGCATGACACTGAAATTACCGAAACGGCCAGGCGCATCGGCCGGGGAGGACGGCGATGGCTGATCAATCCCGTCACTCCCCGGTCATGCTTGCCGAAGTCCTGCGCGCCCTGGAACCCCGGGACGGCGGCGTCTATGTCGACGCCACCTTCGGGGCGGGCGGTTATTCCCGCGGTCTGCTGGAAGCCGCCGACTGCACGGTCTGGGGCATCGACCGCGACCCCTTGGCGCAAAGCATCGGCGCCGATCTGGGTCGGGAATTTCCGGGCCGCCTGACGGTGCTGGCCGGACGCTTTGGCGACATGCGCGAATTGCTGTCCTCCGTCGGGGTGGAGCGGGTCGACGGCGTGGCGCTCGATCTCGGCGTGTCCTCCATGCAGTTGGACGACCCGGCACGCGGATTTTCGTTCCGCGCCGACGGGCCCTTGGACATGCGCATGGACGCCGACGGCCGCCTCGGCCACGACATGGCGACCGCCGCCGACGTGGTCAATTCCCTGGCCGAACAGGAACTGGCCGACCTTATCTACAAGTACGGCGAGGAACGGGCGTCGCGCCGCGTCGCGCGGGCCATCGTCGAGCTGCGCGAAAAGGCGCCGATCACCCGCACCGAGGAACTGGCGGACCTGATCCGTGGCGTCGTCCGGAAATCCAAGGACGGCATCGACCCCGCGACCCGCACGTTCCAGGCGCTGCGCATCTTCGTCAACGACGAACTGGGTGAACTGGCCCGCGGCCTCGCCGGGGCCGAGGCGCTGTTGGCGCCGGGCGGCCGGTTGGCCGTCGTGTCCTTCCATTCCCTGGAAGACCGGGTGGTGAAGGAATTCCTGCGCGAACGCTCCGGCGCCGGGCCGCGCCCGTCGCGCCATCTGCCGGACCTGCCGGTCAGCACGCATAAGCCGACCTTTACCCTGATCACCCGCGGCGCGGTCAAGCCGGGCGCGGCCGAAACCCGGTCCAACCCGCGCGCCCGTTCGGCCCGCCTGCGCTGGGCCCTGCGCACGGACGCCCCCGCCCGGGCGGCGGCATGATGAGGAGGGATCGCACATGAGCAAACGCACGACCTTCCTCGCCCTTGTTCTTGCCGCCGTCATGTCGCTCGGCCTGTTCATGGTCAGCTACCAGGTCCAGGACCTGGAGGATCAGCTCGACGCCCTCAACCGGGGCATCGCCCGCGACAGCCGCGCCGTCCACGTGCTGCAGGCGGAATGGGCGCATCTCAACGATCCGCAGCGCCTGCGCCTGCTGGCGGAACGCTATCTGGGGCTGGAGCCCATCGCGACCAAACAGCTCGGCACGGTCGAGGACATTCCCTGGCGGCCCACCGTCGAGGTCGCCGACCGCACGGTTGAACCGGCGGCCGAGGCCGCGCCCGCACCCGCACCCGCAGTCTCCTCCCCCCGCGACAAGGCGGTCGAGGACGCCCTGCCGGCGATCCGCCGGGCTCTCGGTCTCGCCCCCCTGCCGGTCAAGGAGGGTGGGCGATGATCGCGTCTCTGATGCAGGGCGATCTGTTCGATTTCGCGCGCTACCGGGGCGGTCCCACGGGGCGCACGGCCGAAGCCCTGGAAACCGGGCGCTCGCGCCTTATCGTCACCGGGCTGGTCATCACCATGGCCTTCATGGCGCTCGGCTGGCGGGTGGTCGACCTGACCCTGTTCGCCGACCGCGCCGAGCCGCGCCTGGCGCGCAGCGTCAACCCCCTGGTCCCCGTTCAGGAACGGGCCGACATCGTCGACCGCAACGGCATCGTCGTCGCGACCTCGCTGCCGGCGGTGTCGCTGTATGTCGATCCCAAGCATGTGATGGACGTACAGGAAACGGCCGACAAATTGATCCGCGTGCTGCCGGATCTGGACCGCGAGAAGCTGGAAAAGCGCCTCGCATCGCGCGGCCGGTTCGTTTACCTGAAGCGGAACCTGACGCCGGAACAGCATTACGCGGTCAACCGCCTGGGCCTGCCGGGCATTCAGTTCGAGCGCGGCGAACGCCGGGTCTATCCCCAGGGCCGTCTGCTGGCCCATGTGCTGGGTGTCACCGACATCGACGGCCGCGGCACGGCCGGGATCGAGCGCCATTTCGAAAGCAAGCTGACGGGTGGGGGTGCCCCCCTGCAACTGTCCATCGACCTGCGCATCCAGGCCATCGCCCACGAGGTGCTGACCAACACGGTGCAGGAATTTTCCGCCCTCGGCGGCACGGCCGTCGTGATGGACGCCAATACGTCCGAACTGGTGGCCATGGTCTCCCTGCCCGATTTCGACCCCAACCGCCCGGTGGAAATGCTGGGCGAGGCCGGTTTCAACCGCGCCACCAAGGGCGTCTATGAAATGGGCTCGACCTTCAAGCTGCTGACCGCCGCCATGGCGCTGGACTCCGGCGTGGTCGCCATTTCCGGCGGCTACGACGCGTCCAAGCCGATGCGCGTCGCGCGCTTCTCGATCACCGATTATCACGCCAAGAACCGCTGGCTCAGTGTGCCGGAGATTCTGATTTTTTCATCGAATATCGGGGCAGCCAAAATGGCCCTCGATGTGGGCAGCAAAGCCCAACAGACCTACCTCGGGCGGCTCGGCCTCCTGCGTCCGTCCCCCGTTGAGTTGCCTGAGGTAGGTCATCCTCTTGTCCCGTCGCCGTGGCGCGAAATCAGCACCGTGACCGTTTCCTACGGTCACGGCATTTCGGTTTCGCCGGTGCAGCTTGCCAATGCCATCGCGACCACCGTCAACGGCGGCATCCGCCGGCCGACCACGCTGCTCAAGCAGCAGGCGCCCGAGGGCATTCCGGGGGCGCGCGTGTTCTCACCCGATACCTCGGCCAAGATGCGCGGCCTGATGCGCCTGGTCGTCAGCCGCGGCACCGGCAAGAACGCGGAGAAGGAAGCCGACGGTTACCTGATCGGCGGCAAGACCGGCACGGCGGAAAAGATCAAGGCCAGCGGCGGTTATTCCGACAAGGCCAATATCGCGTCCTTCGTCGGCGCGTTCCCGATCCACGCGCCGCGTTATGTGGTCTGCGTCGTCGTGGACGAGCCCAAGGGCACCAAGGAATCCTTCGGTTATGCCACGGGCGGCTGGGTCGCGGCACCCGCGGTCGGCCGTATCGTGCAGCGCACGGCCGGGATCATGGGTATTTCGCCGGAATACGGCATGCCGCATCTGGCCGCGACCCGGGAATTGCCGGCCGATGCGAATGAAATCACGGCCGCCCTGAAGCCGGCGGCCCTTCGCGACGTTGAAAACGTTTCCCGTCAACCGGAGCAGGTGCGTGCGGCTGAGTGACATGTGGGTGGACGATATGAACAGCAGCCAGACGGCCGGGGCGGGGGCCTCGGAAATCACGGGTGTGACCTGTGATTCGCGCCGCGTCGCGCCGGGCTTCCTGTTCGCCGCCATTCCCGGCACCGCCAACGACGGCCGCGACTACATCGCGGATGCCCTGGCGCGGGGTGCGGCGGCGATCCTGGCGCCGCCCGGCACCCGGTTGCCCGACGGATATGAGACCACGCCGCTTCTCGATACGGACAACCCACGCCGCCGCTATGCCCTGCTGGCGGCGCGGTTCTATCCGCGCCAGCCTGAAACCATCGCCGCCGTCACCGGCACCAACGGCAAGACCTCGGTCGCCAGTTTCCTGCGTCAGATCTGGAAACAGGCGGGCCTTGAGGCCGCCAGCGCCGGAACCCTCGGCATTCAGTCGGACGTGTTTTCGCGCAGCGAGGGCCTGACCACGCCCGATCCGGCGGATCTGCACGCCGACCTGGCCCGTCTGGCGGACCTCGGCGTCGATCATCTGGCGCTCGAGGCGTCGAGCCACGGTCTCGATCAGTGCCGGCTCGACGGCGTGCGCATCGCCGCCGGCGCCTTCACCAACCTGACCCGCGACCACTTGGATTATCACGGCAGCACGGACGCCTATTTCAAGGCCAAGCGCCGTCTGTTCGATGTTCTGATCGCCGATGGCGGGGCCGCCGTGGTCAACGCCGACGATCTGCACGGCGCCGACGTGATCGCCGCCGCCCAGGCGCGCCACCTGCGGGTCCGCACCTATGGCGAACGCGGTGTCGATTTCAAGTTTCTGTCTTCCCGGCCCGAAGCCCGCGGCCAGCACCTCCGCCTGATGGCCGAGGGGCTTGAGCGCGATCTGTTTCTGCCGCTCGCGGGACGCTTCCAGGCCATGAACGCGCTGTGCGCCCTGGGCTTGGCAAGGGTCACGGGCGTGCCGGCGGAAACGGCCCTGGCGGCGCTGGAAACCCTGTCGGGGGCCCCCGGGCGCATGGAATGGATCGGCGAAAAGCCCACGGGCGGCGCCGTCTATGTGGATTACGCCCATACCCCGGACGCCCTGGAAAACGTGTTGGCGGCGCTGCGTCCCCATGCGGCGGCGGCACTCGCCGTCGTATTCGGGTGCGGCGGCGACCGCGACAAGGGGAAACGCCCGGAAATGGGCCGCATCGCCAGCGATCTGGCCGACCGCGTCATCGTCACCGACGACAACCCGCGCAGCGAGGACCCGGGGCAAATCCGCGCCGAAATTCTGGCCGCCGCCCCCGGTGCCTCGGAAATCGCCGACCGGGGCGAAGCGATCGAGACCGCCGTCGCCGCTCTGTCGGCGGGCGAGGTCCTGGTCATCGCCGGCAAGGGCCACGAACGGGGCCAGATCGTGGGATCCCGCATCCTGCCCTTCGACGACCGCGAGGCGGCCCGCGCCGCCCTGGCGGGGGAGGGCTGAGGCCATGGGGATGAAGAAAGCGCCCTACGTGCTGTGGAACGCCGGTGCCGCCGCCGCCGCGACGGAAGGCGATGCCGTCGGCGAATGGCAGGCCACGGGCGTGTCCATCGATACCCGCAGCCTCATGCCCGGCGATTTGTTCGTCGCCATCAAGGGCGTCGCCTCCGACGGCCATGACCATGCCCGGGAGGCCCTGGCGAAAGGCGCCGCCGGCGTCGTCGTGCGGCGCGGGTTCACGGACATTCCCGCCGACGCCCCCGGCGTACGGGTCGATGATACCACGCAGGCCCTGGAAGGCCTGGGCCGCGCCGCCCGCGACCGGTCGCGGGCCAGGATCTGCGCCGTCACCGGCAGCGTCGGCAAGACCGGCAGCAAGGACGCCCTGGCCATGATCCTGGCACGCAAGGGCGAGGTTCATGCGTCGAAGGGCAACCTGAACAACCATTGGGGCCTGCCCCTCAGCCTGGCCCGCATGCCGATCGAGGCGATCTCCGCCGTGTTCGAAATGGGCATGAACCATCCGGGCGAAATCCGCCCGCTGTCGCAGATGGCGCGTCCCCATGTCGCGCTGATCACCACGGTCGAACTGGTCCATAGCGAATACTTCCGGTCGGTGGAGGAAATCGCCGACGCCAAGGCGGAAATTTTCGACGGTCTGGTCGCCGGGGGCACGGCCGTTCTTAACCGCGACAATCCCATGTTCGACCGCCTGTCCGCCGCCGCCCGCAACGCCGGCGCGGGGCAGGTGATATCCTTCGGCCTGCACGACGCGGCCGACGTGCGGGCCACGGAAACCCGCCCCGACGCGCTGGGCACGGGCGTGCTGGCGGATGTCGCCGGGACGGCGTTGCGCTACCGCGTCGGCGTGCCGGGCCGCCACTGGGTTCTCAACACGCTGGGCGTTCTCGCCGCCGCCATGGCCATGGGGGCCGACCCGGTCATGGCCGCCGCCATGCTGGCGCGACTGGCGCCGCCCAAGGGCCGGGGCAACCGCCTGGCCATTCCGTTTGCAGGAGGGGAATTGACCCTGATCGACGAAAGCTACAACGCCAGCCCCGTCGCCGTGACCGCGGCCATCGAGGTCCTGGGCATGAGCGAGCCGGCCACCGGCGGGCGGCGCATCGCCGTGCTGGGCGACATGCTGGAACTGGGCGACGCATCCGACGACCTGCACCGCGCGCTGGCGGCCCCCTTGGCCCAGCGCCATATCGACGCAGTGTTCACCGCCGGCCCCGGCATGGGCAGGCTGTTCGACGATCTGCCCCGCGAGATGCGCGGCGGCCATGCGGAGACGTCCGACAAGCTGGCACCCCTGGTCGCTTCCGCCGTGCGGCCCGGCGACGTCATTCTGGTCAAGGGATCGTTCGGGTCGCGCATGGGGGTCGTGGTCGATGCCCTGACGGCATTGGCCGACACGCAGACAGATCATCATCACGAGCACGGCGGGCGCGGCCGCGCCGTCAACGGGGAATAGGGGGCGGACGATGCTGTATGAAATCCTGTTCCCCATGGCCGGCGAGTTCGCGGTCCTTAACGTGTTCCGCTACCTGACCTTCCGCACGGGCGGCGCCGTCATCACGGCGTTGATCATCAGCTTCATGGTCGGCCCGGTGCTGATCGAGGTGCTGAAGGCGAAGCAGAAGGGCGGCCAGCCGATCCGCGACGACGGCCCGGAAAGCCACCTGATCACCAAGCAGGGCACGCCGACCATGGGCGGGCTCTTGATCCTGGTCGCCTCGGTCGTGGCGACCCTGTTGTGGATGGACCTGGAAAGCGGCTTTGTGTGGACGGCGCTCGGCGTGACCATCGGCTACGGCGTGATCGGCTTCCTCGACGATTACCTGAAGGTGACCAAGCGCAATTCCAAGGGCCTGCCCGGTAAGCTGAAGCTGATCCTGCAGATTTCCATCGCGGGGGTTGCCGCGTTCTGGGTGTCGGCACACCTGCCGGATCCCCTGGCGACCACCCTGGCTCTGCCGTTCTTCAAGAACGTACTGATCGACCTGGGCTGGATGTTCATCGTGTTCGCCTGCTTCGTCATGGTCGGCGCCTCCAATTCCGTGAACCTGACCGACGGACTGGACGGGCTCGCCATCGTGCCGGTGATGATCGCCGCCGGGGTGTTCGCGCTGATCGCCTATCTGGTCGGCAACACCGTGTTCGCCAACTACCTGCAACTCCACTACGTGCCCGGTTCCGGGGAACTCGCCGTGTTCATGGGCTCGCTGGTGGGGGCGGCGCTCGGCTTCCTTTGGTACAACGCGCCGCCGGCCAAGGTCTTCATGGGCGATACGGGGTCCTTGGCGTTGGGCGGGGCGCTCGGCGCCGTCGCCGTCATCACCAAACATGAACTGGTGCTGGCCATTGTCGGCGGGCTGTTCGTGCTGGAGACCGTATCGGTCATCGTGCAGGTGATTTCGTTCAAGCTGACCGGCCGCCGCGTGTTCCGCATGGCGCCGCTGCATCATCATTTCGAACAGAAGGGATGGGCCGAAGCCACCATCGTCATCCGTTTCTGGATCATTGCGACCATCCTGGCCCTTGCGGGCCTCGCCACCCTGAAGCTGCGGTGAGGGGGCGATGATCGATCTTTTCTACTTCTACAAAATGCCGGTCGCGGTCCTCGGCCTCGGCCGTTCGGGCCTGGCGACCTGCAAGGCGCTGATCGACAGCGAGGCCGAGGTCTGGGCCTGGGACGACAACGAGGACAGCCGTCAGCGCGCCCGCGAGATGGATATCCCCCTGGTCGATCTCTACACCTGTAACTGGCGGGAATTGACGACCCTGGTGCTCAGCCCCGGCATCCCGTTCCATTATCCCGAACCGCATCCCGTCGTGAACCTGGCCAAGGCCGCCGGCTGCGAGGTCGTCAGCGATATCGAACTTCTGGCCCGCGCGCAGCGCGACGCCGCCTACATCGGCATCACCGGGACCAACGGCAAGTCGACCACGACGTCGCTGATCGGTCACATCATGCAACTGGCCGGGCGCGAAGCCGATATCGGCGGCAACCTGGGCCCGCCCGCCCTGTCGCTTGAGCCCTTGGGCGAGGGCGGAAACTACATCCTCGAGATGTCGTCCTATCAGCTCGACCTGACGCTTTCCATCACCTGGGACATCGCGGTTCTGCTGAACATCAGCCCCGATCACCTGGACCGGCACGGCGACATGGACGGCTACGTCGCGGCCAAGCGTCAGATCTTCCATCGTCAGACCGACCCCAAGTCGGCGATCATCGGCGTCGACGACAAATACTGCGAAGCGATCTACGAAGATCTGGCCGACGCGGGCGAACAGATCGTGGTGCCGATCTCGGGCGAGCGGCGCATCCACGGCGGCGTCTACGTGGTCAACGGCGTCCTGGTCGACGATATGGACGGCCAGGAAGTTCCGGTCACCAATCTCAAGGACATTCCCGCCCTGCAGGGACCGCACAACTGGCAGAACGCGGCGGCGGCCTATGCCGCCTGCCGGCGCGCCGGGGTCGAGGGCCGGGTCATCATGGCCTGTCTGCAAAGCTTCCCCGGTCTGGTCCATCGCCAGGAGCCGGTCGAGGTGGTCGACGGCGTCGCCTTCGTCAACGATTCGAAGGCGACCAACGCCGCCGCCGCCGCCAAGGCGCTGGCCTGCTACGACACCATCTACTGGATCGCCGGCGGCCGTCCCAAGGAAGGCGGCATCACGGGGCTTGCCGAGTATTTCCCGCGCATTCGCCACGCCTATCTGGTCGGCGAGGCGGCGCTGGGTTTCGGTCAGGTGCTGGACGGCAAGGTGCCCTTCACCATTTCCGGTGAGGTCAAGAAAGCCGTGGCCCAGGCCTTCGCCCAGGCCAAGCAGGACAAGGCGGAAAAGCCCGTGGTCCTGCTGTCGCCGGCCTGCGCGTCGTTCGACCAGTTCGCCAGCTTCGAAGACCGGGGCGATGCCTTCAAGGACGCGGTCGAGGCCCTGCCCGGAAAGCATCTCGACCCGACCGAAGCCCCCGAGGCCTTCAAATCCGACATATCGGGGGAGGCTGCCTAGATGAGCACGCTTGCCCGCACCGACAATTCGATCCTGGCCCGTTGGTGGTGGACCGTCGACCGCTGGAACTTGGCCGCCGTCGCCGTGCTGGCCATGACCGGCGCGGTGCTGGCCTTGGCGGCCTCGCCGCCGGTGGCATTGCGCCTGGGCCTCGATACCTACTATTTCGCGGGCCGTCAGGTGCTGTACCTGGGGCTCGGCCTGTTCATCCTCGTCTGCACGTCGCTGTTGTCGCCCAAGGGCGTGCGCCGCCTGGCCATGGCGGTGCTGGCCGGGTCCATGGTGCTGATGGTGGCGGTGCTGGCCGTGGGACCCGAAATCAAGGGGGCCACGCGCTGGCTCAGTTTCGGCGCACTGTCCTTACAGCCGTCGGAATTCGTCAAACCGGCCCTTGCCGTGACCGCCGCCTGGTTCTTCGCCCAGGCCCGGCTGCAGGAAGGCTATCCCGGCAACCTGGTCGCCACGGGCCTGTTCCTGATGGTCGCGGCCTTGTTGCTGATGCAGCCCGACGTCGGCATGACCATGGTGGTCGCCGCCGTTTGGGCCGTGCAGTTCTTCCTGGCGGGTCTGCCCATCGTCATGGTCATGGGCATCGGATTGGCCTTTCTGGGCGCCAGCGTCGGCGCCTATTTCACCTTCGGCCATGTGCGGGCGCGGGTTGACCGCTTCTTCGATCCCTCGGCGGGCGAAGGCTATCAGGTCATGCGTTCGCTCGACGCCTTCCACAATGGCGGCCTGACCGGACGCGGCCCGGGCGAGGGCCGGGTCAAGGAAGTGCTGCCCGACGCCCATACGGATTTCATCTTCGCCGTCGCCGGCGAGGAATTCGGCATGCTGGTCTGCGTCGCCATCGTCGGTCTGTTCGCCTTCGTGGTCATCCGCGGCCTGACCCGCGCCTACAAGGACGACAACCTGTTCGTGCTGCTGGCCTCCGCCGGCCTGCTGGTCCAATTCGCGGTCCAGGCCATGATCAATCTGGCCTCGACCCTGCACCTGATCCCGCCCAAGGGCATGACCCTGCCGTTCGTGTCCTACGGCGGGTCGTCCACGGTCGCCATTGCGCTGGGTTTCGGCATGATGCTGGCGCTGACCCGCCTGCGCCCCGGCGAAGGAGGCGTGCGATGACGGACAGGATGACATCGCATCTGGCCGTTCTCGCCGCCGGCGGCACCGGTGGGCACGTGTTCCCGGCGGAAGCCTTGGCGGCCGAGTTGGGGGCGCGCGGCTACCGCCTGGCGCTGATCACCGACCGCCGGGGCGGTGGGTTCGGCGGCGCGCTCGCCAATCTGGAAACCCATCATATCCGGGCCGGCGGCATCGCCGGCAAGCGTTTCACGGCGCGCCTGGAAAGCGTATTCGAACTGGGCCTCGGCATGCTGCAGGCGCGCAAGCTCCTGGCCAGGCTGAAGCCCGCCGCGGTCATCGGCTTCGGCGGCTATGCCTCGGTCCCGACCATGATGGCGGCGACCTGGGCCGGGTTGGCGACGGCGATCCACGAACAGAACGCGGTGCTGGGCCGCGCCAACCGCCTTCTGGCGACGCGGGTGCGGCGCATCGCGACCTCCATCGACGGCACCCAGATGATCCCGGAAGCGGCCAAGTCGAAGGTTCATCTGACCGGCATGCCCGTGCGCCCGGCGGTCCTGGCGGCGCGCGAGACGGCCTATGACGAAATTACCGACCGGGGGCCCCTGAACCTGTTGGTCACCGGCGGCTCGCAAGGGGCGCGGGTGCTGTCCGACGTGGTGCCGGCGGCTTTGGCGTCCCTGCCGAGTGCCCTCAAGAAACGCCTGAACGTGACCCAGCAGTGCCGGGCCGAGGATCTGGAACGCGTGCGCGCCGTCTATGCCCAGGCCGGGATCGCGGCCGACCTGAACAACTTCTTCGACGACATTCCCCAGCGTCTTGCGGCGGCGCATCTGTTGATCGCGCGGGCCGGGGCCTCCACCGTCGCCGAGATGACGGCCATCGGTCGCCCGGCGATCCTGGTGCCCTATCCTCATGCCATCGACAACCACCAGTTCGCCAACGCCCAGGCCGTGGACGAGGCCGGGGCCGGCTGGCTGATGGCCGAGGACGTGTTCACCGCCGAACGCCTGGCCGGGCGGCTCGCCAGCCTGTTCGAAAGCCCGCGCCACCTGGCCCATGCGGCCCGTGCGTCGCGGCGCATCGGGCGGCCCGACGCGGCCCGTGCCCTGGCCGACATGGTGGCGGACATGATGCCCAACGGACATTCCGGCGAAGGGAGGCAGGCGGCATGAGAGCGCTTCCCCTCGACATCGGCACCCTGCACTTCGTCGGCATCGGCGGCATCGGCATGAGCGGCATCGCCGAGGTCCTGCATTCGCTCGGATATTCGGTCCAGGGGTCGGACATCGCCGACAGCGCCAACGTGAAACGCCTCCGCGACATGGGCATCGACGTGCATGTCGGCCATGACGCGGCCAATCTGGGCGGGGCCCAGGTCGTCGTCGTGTCGTCGGCCGTGAAGCCCGACAATCCCGAGGTCGTGGCTGCGCGTCAAAACCTGATTCCGGTCGTCCGCCGCGCCGAAATGCTGGGCGAGCTGATGCGCCTGAAATGGTCGATTGCGGTGGGCGGCACTCACGGCAAGACGACGACGACTTCCCTGGTGTCCGCCGTGCTGGACGGTGCGGGGCTCGACCCCACGGTCATCAACGGCGGCATCATCAACGCCTACGGCACCAACGCGCGTCTGGGCACCGGCGACTGGCTGGTGGCCGAGGCCGATGAAAGCGACGGCACTTTCCTGAAGTTGCCGTCGACCATCGCCGTGGTCACCAACATCGACCCGGAACACATGGAACATTACGGCGACTTCGAAACGCTGAAGCGCGCCTTCGTGCAGTTCGTCGAAAACATCCCGTTTTACGGCTTCGCGGTGCTGTGCATCGATCATCCCGAGGTCCAAAACCTGATCCCCCGGGTATCCGATCGCCGCGTCGTGACCTACGGCTTCAGCCCGCAGGCCGACGTGCGCGCCGTCAACATGACGCCCGGCCTGGACGGCATCGCCTTCGACGCCGTGATCCGTGACCGCAAGACCGGCGACACCCGCGAGATCGCCGACCTGCATCTGCCCATGTACGGCCAGCACAACGTGCAGAACGCCCTGGCCGCTATCGCCATCGCCAATGAAATGATGCTGTCCGACGCCGACGTGGCGCGCGCGCTTGCCAAGTTCGGTGGGGTCAAGCGGCGGTTTACACGCACCGGCACGGTCGGCGGCATCACCGTGATCGACGATTACGGCCATCACCCGGTGGAAATTTCCGCGGTTCTGGCCGCCGCCCGCGACGCCACCAACGGCAAGGTCATCGCCGTGGTGCAGCCGCACCGCTACACCCGCCTGCGCGATCTGTTCGAGGACTTCTGCACCTGCTTCAACGATGCCGATGCCGTGGTCGTCGCCCCCGTCTATGCGGCGGGCGAGGCACCGATCGAGGGCATCGACCGCGACGCCCTGATCGAGGGACTGAAGGTCCACGGTCACCGCAAGGTGATCGCCTTGGACGCTCCCGAGGACTTGGCCCGCATCACCCTGGATCTTGCGAAAAGCGGCGACTTCGTTGTTTGCCTGGGTGCCGGCACGATCACGGCCTGGGCCAATGCCCTGCCGGAACAGCTGCAGGCACTGGGGGGCGGGCTGCGCGAAATTCCCGGCGGCAACGGCAGAAGCGGGGAGGCGGGCGCATGATGGCGGCGCACTACGACACGACCCTGCTCGACCGTCTGCCGCCCGTGAAGGGTCGGCTGACGGCCAACGCTGGCCTGGCGGGCTTTTCCTGGTTCCGCGTCGGCGGCCCGGCCGAGGTCCTGTTCGAACCGGCGGATGCCGACGACCTTGCGGTCTTCATGGCGAACCTGCCTGCCGACGCGCCGGTCACGGTGATCGGCGTGGCGTCGAACCTTCTGGTCCGCGACGGCGGCGTCGCCGGGGTGGTGATCCGCCTTGGGAAAGCTTTTGCCGATATCGCCGTCGACGGCGATATGGTCACCGCGGGTGCGGGGGCCATGGATGTGAACGTGGCCCGTGCCGCCCGCGACGCGGGCCTCGCGGGTCTTGAATTCCTGATCGGCATTCCGGGTACGGTGGGCGGTGCCTTGCGCATGAACGCCGGGGCCTACGGCGCCGAAGTTTCCGATATTTTCGCGGCCGCATGGGCAGTGACCGGCAGGGGAGAGGTTGCGGCCCTCTCCCCGGCCGACATGGCTTTCGCCTATCGCCACTGCGGCCAGCCCGACAACGTCATCTTCACCCGGGCGGCGTTCCGGGGCGTGCCCGGCGACGCCGATACCATTTCTCAACGCATGGCCGAAATCCAGAAGGCGCGGGGCGAAACCCAGCCCGTGAAATCGCGCACGGGCGGATCGACCTTCGCCAATCCGGACGGCCACAAGGCCTGGGAATTGATCGACGAAGCCGGCTGCCGCGGCCTGACGCGGGGCGGCGCCCAGGTATCGCCGCAGCATTGCAACTTCCTGATCAACACGGGCAACGCCACGGCGGCGGACCTGGAGGGCCTGGGCGAGGAAGTCCGGCGCCGGGTGCTCGAGGAAACGGGCGTCGAGCTGCAATGGGAAATCCGCCGCATCGGCGTGCCGTCGGCACCCAAGGCACGGGAGGTCACGCCATGACCGGTCATGTCGCCGTGCTGATGGGCGGCTGGTCCGCCGAACGCGAGGTGTCCCTGGTGTCGGGTGCGGCCTGCGCCAAAGCCTTGCAGGACGCCGGATATCAGGTCACGAGCATCGACGTGCAGCGCGACGTTGGTGCGCTGATCACGCGCCTTTATCCGCGCCCGGACGCCGTGTTCAACGCCCTGCACGGCCGCTTCGGCGAGGACGGCTGCATCCAGGGCCTGCTCGACATCCTGGGCATTCCCTATACCCATTCGGGCGTGCTGGCCTCCGCCGTCGCCATGGACAAGCCCATGGCCAAACGCCTGTTCGCGGCCGAGGGCATTCCCGTCGCCGACCACGTCGTCACCACCATCGAAGCCGCCCGTGCCAAGGAGCCCATGGCCCGGCCCTATGTCGCGAAGCCCATGAACGAGGGCTCCAGCGTCGGCGTCCATATCGTCCGCGAAGGCGATAACGAGCCGCCGTTCGAGGGATCGGGCTGGAGCTACGGCGAGGAAGTGATGATCGAACGCTACATCCCCGGGCGCGAACTGACCGTCTCGGTGATGGGCGGCAAGGCCCTGGCGGTCACCGAAATCACCACCGCGCGCGGGTTCTACGATTACGACGCCAAATACGCCGACGGCGGGTCGATCCATGTGATCCCGGCCGAGGTCGACAAGGACGTCTACGACCAGGCGATGGAACTGTCCGAGCGCGCGTTCAAGGCGATCGGCTGCCGCGGCGTGGCGCGGACCGATTTCCGCTACGACGGCGACACCCTCTACATGCTGGAAATCAATACCCAACCGGGCATGACGCCCACGTCCCTGGTGCCGGAACAGGCCGCCCATGTGGGCCTGTCCTTCCAGGATCTGGTCGTCTGGATGGTTGAACAGGCGGAGTGCGATTGATGGCCGAAAAGAAGACGGAAGCGAACGACACCCAGACGGCGGGCAACCGGCGTACCCGCAAGTCCGGGGCACCCAGAAAGCGCGTGCTGCGCGGGCAGGTGAGCCGTGCCGTCGGGATGGGCGCCCTGATCGCCGTGCTGGCCGGTGCCGGTGGCGTCGGCTGGTGGGTGTGGTCCAACGACATCGTGCCGCATTTGTACACCAAGGCCCAGACCTGGACGGTCGATCAGACGGCCGAGGCCGGCCTGCGCATCGACGATATTTTTGTGACCGGGCGCTCGCAGACTTCCCGCGATGACCTTCTGGCCGCGCTCAAGCTGACCCGGGGGGCGCCGATCTTCGGGTTCGACCCGGACGAGGCCCGCGAGCGGGTCGAGAAACTGCCCTGGGTCAAGCGCGCGGTGGTCGAACGCATGCTGCCGGGCACGGTCATGCTGCATATCGAGGAACGCTCGCCGCTCGCCCTTTGGCAAAACAAGGGCGTGTTCCACCTGATCGACGACGAGGGCGTGGTGATCCTCAACAAGGGGCTGGAGCGGTTCTCCGACCTGCCCATCGTGGTCGGCCCCGAGGCGCCCCGTCACGCCCGGGCGCTGCTGGAAACGCTCAAGGCCGAACCGGACTTGATGAATCAGGTGCGCGCGGCCGTCTGGGTGTCCGGGCGTCGTTGGACGCTGACCCTGGAAAACGGCATCGACGTGCAGCTGCCCGAGAACGATCCCGGCGGTGCCTGGCTGCGGCTGGCGGAATACGAGCGCCAGCACAAGGTCCTGGACCGTGACGTGGAGGTTCTGGACCTGCGCCTGCCGGACCGCCTGATCGTGCGCAAGGCCGCCAAGCCGCGCCCGCCCAGAAAGCCCAAGGGCCAAGAAACGTGAGACTGACCAAGGACCATATGAGACGACGGCCATGAACAAACCATTGGGAAATGCAAAACCGCGCAGCGGACTGATCGCCGCCCTGGACCTGGGGTCGTCCAAGGTCACCTGCGTGATCGCGCGCCTTGCCACGAGCGTGTCGAGCAACCAGATGACGGCGCGGGTCGTCGGTATCGGCCATCAGAAATCCCACGGTTTGAAATCGGGCAGCGTGATCGACCTGGACGCCGCCGAGGCGACCATCCGCGCCACGGTCGAGGTCGCCGAGTCCATGGTCGGCGAGAACATCCACAAGGTCTTCGTCAACCTGTCCTGCGGCAAGCCCAAGTCCAAGCTGGTCGCCCATGAGGTAGAGATCGGCGGCCGCGAGATCGAGGAGGCGGACCTGTACCGCGTTCTGACCGCGGATCAGGTCACCGCCGGCACTCCGGCCGACCGGGAAATGATCCATTCCATCCCCGTCGGCTACTCGGTCGATGACAACCGCGGCGTGCGCGATCCGCGCGGCATGTACGGCGCGCGTCTGGGCGCCAACGTGCATCTGGTGACGGCGCAAAGGGGCCCGGTCAAGAACCTGCGGACGGTCATCGACCGTTGTCAGCTTGAGATCGAGGCCATGGTGGCGACGCCCTTCGCGTCGGCCCTGGCCTGCCTGGTCGACGACGAACGGCAGCTCGGCACCACCTGCATCGACATCGGCGGCGGCGTCACGTCGCTGGCCATCTTCTGCGACGGCGAACTGGTCCATACGGACGTCATTCCGCTCGGCGGCGGCCATATGACCAACGACATCGCGCGCGGCCTGTCGACGCCCCTGGAAAGTGCGGAACGCATGAAGACGCTGTTCGGCTGCGTCATTCCGTCGCCGTCGGACGATGCGGAAATGATCACCGTGCCGTTGATCGGCGAAGACAAGGAAGCGGCCCAGACGCAGGTGCCGCGCTCGGTCCTGGTCGGCATTGTCCGGCCCAGGGCCGAGGAAATCATGGAACTGGTGCGTGACCGTCTGACGGCCAGCGGGTTCGACAAGACCATCGGCCAGCGCGTGGTGCTGACCGGCGGGGCAAGCCAGCTGTCCGGATTGGCGGAACTCGCCGGAGACGTGCTCGGCCGTCAGGTTCGCCTGGCCCGGCCGCGTGGGGTTGAGGGGCTATCGGAAGCGGTTTCGGGGCCGGGGTTCGCAACCTCGGTCGGGTTGATCCGCTATGCCGTGGAAAACCCCTTGGAGGTGGCTGGGGGCGATTTTCAGCCGATCAAGGAACGCAGCGGCGCCTTTGGGCGGCTCGGCCAATGGCTGCGGGAGAATTTCTGAATGAGCAACGAACACCACGTTTTCAACCAATCCCCTGAATGCATCGACGACGGGTCCGGTCGTGGTTGCATTTATTCAGGCGGCAAGTAATCATCGGAGGCAGAGAAATGACCATTAAAATTACAGTACCGGAAGAGAACGACACGCCCGAGCTGAAACCTCGGATCAGCGTGATCGGCGTCGGCGGGGCCGGCGGCAACGCCGTCAACAACATGATCGCGGCCAATCTCGAAGGCTGCGACTTCATCGTCGCCAACACGGATGCCCAGGCCATCAAGGGCTCCAAGGCCGACCGCCGTATCCAACTGGGCACGGGGGTGACCAAGGGGCTGGGCGCGGGGTCCAAGCCGGAAGTCGGCAAGGCCGCGGCCGAGGAATCGATCAGCGAAATCCTCGACGAGCTGAACCATTCCAACATGGTGTTCATCGCCGCCGGCATGGGCGGCGGCACCGGCACCGGGGCGGCGCCGGTGATCGCCAAGGCCGCGCGTGAGCACGGCATCCTGACCGTCGGCGTGGTGACCAAACCCTTCCAGTTCGAAGGCAGCCACCGCATGCGTCTGGCCGAACAGGGCCTGGACGAACTGGCGGGCTACGTCGATACCCTGATCATCATTCCCAACCAGAACCTGTTCCGCGTCGCCAACGAAAAGACGACCTTCGCCGACGCCTTCAAGATGGCGGACGACGTTCTGTACTCGGGCGTGCGCTCGATTACCGACCTGATGGTGATGCCGGGCCTCATCAACCTGGACTTCGCCGACGTGCAGTCGGTCATGCAGGGCATGGGCCGGGCCATGATGGGCACGGGCGAGGCGGCCGGCGAACGCCGGGCCTTGGATGCCGCCGAAGCGGCCATTTCCAACCCGCTTCTGGACGATGCCTCCATGCGCGGTGCCCGCGGGGTGCTGATCAACATCACGGGCGGCGAGGACATTACGCTGTTCGAAGTCGATGAAGCCGCCAACCGGGTCCGCGCCGAAGTGGACGAGGACGCCTATATCATCATCGGCTCCGCCTTTGACCAGTCCATGGAGGGCACCATGCGGGTGTCCGTCGTGGCCACGGGGCTGGAGGCCGCCGAAGGCGAGCAGCCTTCGCACCTGCATATCCTCAACCAGGCCCAGCGCATCGCGCCGGTGCGCGTCCCGCGCCCGGAAGAAGAGCCGAAGGCCGCCGCACCGTCCATCGTCACCATGCGGGACGAACCGGTCCCGGCGCCCGAGCCCGCACCGGAAATCACCGACGACATGGCCGAATCGGCCGCCCATTCGTACGATTCCGGGCCGATGGAAGCGGTCGCCGAGGCCGACGCCGAGCCCATGCACAGCCTGCCGGAAGTCGCCGACGCGGCCCCGGCCGAACTACAGCCCCGGGTTCCGGCAGCCATGCCGGGGGCAGGCAATGTTGAATCCTTCATTCCGCAGCGTGCCGTCGAGGTCGAAGACGACGACGCCATGGACGGCCCGGCGGCCGGTGCCGATCCCTTCGAAGTGGCGGCCATGGTCAACGGCTCCCACGCCGAGGACGACGCGCCCAGGATGGGCGGGTTGCTGCGGCGGCCCAAGAAGGAAGGCGGCGGTCTGTCGCTGTTCGAACGGGTCACCGGCACCGGACGGGCCAAGAAACCCGAGGAAACCGCCGGTTTCGAGCCCGCCCCGGCGGCTCAGCCGGCGGCGGTGTCCGAGCGGGGCACCATCGACGCCCTGATCCGCTCGCGCATGGCGACCCCGCAACGGGCGGAAACCCCGGCCCCGGCCCCTGCTCAGCCCTCGGCCCCGGTGCAGGCGGCCCCGGCCCAACCGGCTCCCGTCAAGTCGCCTCTGGGCGGGGTCGATCCGGCCGATCGGCTGCCCTCGGCGGAAACGGAGGATGACCTTTTGGACATCCCGGCCTTCCTCCGCCGTCAGGCCAACTGAAGGGACGGTGGAACACCGTAACATTCGGAAACAATTAGTGATTTGAGGGGATCCCAGGTTCTGTTTATTCAAGAGCCTGGGATTTCTTCAATGGTCCCGGAAAACGAAAGAAAACGGGGAACCTGATGGGTTTGATCACCGTCGGCCAGAAAGACCAGCAGACCAAAGCATCGCCCAAGGAAGCTGTTCAGCAGCGGACCTTGAAGGAAGCGGTGTCCCTGACCGGGATCGGCCTGCACTCCGGCACGCCGGTCACCTTGACCCTGCATCCCGCCCCCGCCGATTACGGCATTCATTTCCACCGCACCGACCTGTCCGAAAACGGTGCCGTCGCCGCGCGCTGGGACTGTGTCTCCGACACCCGCATGTGTTCGGCCCTGGCCAACGACCAGGGCGTTTCCGTGGGCACGGTCGAACACCTGATGGCGGCCCTGGCCGGTTGCGGCATCGACAACGTGCGGATCGAGTTGGACGGCCCGGAAGTGCCCGTCATGGACGGCAGCTCCCAGCATTTCGTCGACATCATCCGCGCCGCCGGCGTGGTGGCGCTTGCCGCCGACCGCCGCGTGATCCGCGTTCTCAAGCCGGTTTCCGTGGAAACCGACCATGGCCGCGCCGAACTGACCCCGTCGCCGGTGTTCTCGGTCGATTTCGAGATCGAATTCAAAAGCCAGGCGATCCGCCGCCAGCATCTGCGGCTCGGCGTCGTCAACGGCGCGTTCTGCAAGGAACTGGCCAATGCGCGGACCTTCGGCTTCATGCACGAGGTCGAAGCCATGCAGAAGGCCGGTCTCGCCCGTGGCGGTTCCCTCGACAACGCCATCGTCATCGACGGCGACAAGGTGCTGAACCGCGGCGGCCTGCGCCATGAAGACGAATTCGTGCGCCATAAGGCCCTGGACGCGGTCGGCGACCTGTATCTGGCCGGCGGCCAGATCATCGGCGCCTACCGGGCCGAACGGGCCGGCCATGCCATTAACAACGCGCTGCTGTGCAAGCTGTTCGCCGACCCGGATGCCTGGTGCTACGACGTTCTGCGCGGCGACGAATCGAAGACCGCCATGGACGGCGGCATCAAGGCGGAAGCCGCCGTCGCCTGACGGACCGGGAATCAAGCGGATTGCGGCGGCGCCTTGGGGGCGCCGTTTTCATTTTATCCGGCCCGCTGCCTTGCAATCCCGCGAAACCGGGCCAAATCCCGTGGAAAAGGGGATATTGGCCTTTTTCAATTGGTTTCCCCGCGTGATATATTCGCGCTCCCGGCACACCCCGGTCCGACCGGATAGGGAGTGTCCGACCTTGAGACCTGACACAGCAGATCATCCGCCGATGCGCATATCCGACCGGATCAGAATCCTCATTCCCGTCCTGGCGGTGTCGCTGGCGGTTTCCGCCTGCTCGATCTTCGAGGACGACAAGCCCGTCTACGTGGAAAAGCCCGTGGACGAGCTGTACAACCGCGGCGTCGACCAGATGGGCAGCCGCAAGTTCGCCGACGCGGCGCTGACCTTCGAAGAGGTCGAGCGCCAGCACCCCTATTCGGTCTGGGCCACCAAGGCGCAGATCATGGCGGCCTACGGTTATTACAAGTCGAACAATTACCAGGAAGCCGTCGCGGCGCTCGACCGCTTCATTCAGCTGCATCCGACCCATGAGGACGTGGGCTATGCCTATTATCTGAAGGGCCTGGCCTATTACGAACAGATCTCCGACGTCACCCGTGACCAGCAAATGACGACCCTGGCGCTGCAAAGCCTGAAGGAAGTCGTCACCCGCTTTCCCGAATCCAAGTTCGCCCGCGATGCCAAGTTCAAGATGGAACTGACCTATGACCATCTGGCCGGCAAGGAGATGGAGATCGGGCGCTATTACCACAATCAGCACCAGTACCTGGCCGCCATCAACCGCTTTCGCGCCGTTGTCGACAAGTATCAGACGACGACCCACGTGCCCGAGGCCCTGCACCGCCTGACCGAGGCCTATCTCGCCCTCGGCCTCAAGGACGAAGCGCGTAAGACCGCCTCGGTCCTGGGCCATAACTTCCCGGGCAGCGAATGGTACATGGATTCCTACGAGATGCTCACGGGCGAGCAGGTCCGGCCTCAGGCGGCGGAAGAGAAGGTCTGGTACGACCGCATGAAGTTCTGGTAACCGGCCCATGCTGACGCACCTGACCGTCAGGGATGTCGTGCTCATTGACCGTTTGGCGCTGGATTTTCCGGCCGGCCTCTGTGTGCTCACCGGCGAAACGGGTGCGGGAAAATCGATCCTTCTGGATGCCTTGGGGCTGGCACTGGGCGGACGGGCCGAGGCCCGCCTTGTCCGCGCCGGCGCCGGCCCCGCGACCGTCACGGCGGCCTTTCAGATCGCGCCCGGGGCGCCGGTCCTGGCGGAGCTTGAGGAACACGGCATTCCCCCCCTGGACGACAGCGGCGACGGCGGCGGCCTCATCATCCTGCGCCGCACGTTGGGGGCCGACGGCCGTTCGCGCGCCTTCATCAATGACGCGCCGGTCAGCGTCGGCCTGTTGAAGCGGGTCGGCGAGGATCTGGTTGAAATCCACGGCCAATTCGACAATCAGCGCCTATTGAACCCGGTTCAGCACCGGGCATTGCTCGACGCCTTCGGCGGCCTGGCCAAGGCTCGGGAGGCCTGCCGCACCGCCTGGACCGTCTGGCAAGACGCCGCCCAGGCCCGCGCCAAGGCGGCCGAGGTCCTGGAAGCCGCCCGTCGGGACGAGGAATTCCTGCGCCATGCCGTGGGCGAACTGTCGGCCCTGGCGCCGCGGGCGGGGGAGGAGACCGAACTGGCCCAGGAACGCTCCATGATGATGCACGGGGAAAAGGTCGTCGAGGCCATGAACCGGGCCAAGGCCAGCCTGTCCAGCGGCAAAGGCGTCGAGAGCGCCTTACAGTCGGCGCTCCGCGATCTGGAAGGCGTCGCGGAAAAGGCGGCGGGGGCGCTGGAAGGGCCTATCGCCGCCCTCGGCCGGGCTCTGGACGAGACGGCGGAGGCAGAGACGCTATTGGATCGCGCCTTTCAGTCCGTGGACTTGGACCCGCGCAAGCTGGAGCAGACGGAGGAACGCCTGTTCGCGCTGCGCGCCCAGGCGCGCAAGCACAATGTTCAGGTCGACGGCCTGTCCGATCTGCTGGCCGGAATGGAGGCGCAGATCGCCGCCCTGGACACGGGGTCCGGCGACCTGCAGCGCCTGGAACAGGCCGAGGCCGAGGCCCGCAAAGGCTATATCCGCGCCGCCGGCGACCTTAGCCTGGGGCGCAAGACGGCGGCGGCACGGCTCGACGCCGCGATCCTGAACGAACTGGCGCCCCTGCACCTCAAGGGGGCGCGGTTCGAAACCCGGCTGACGGCCCTGGACGAGGATGCCTGGGGCCCCGCCGGGACCGAGAAGGCGCAGTTCCTGATCGCGACCAACCCGGGGGCCGAACCGGGGCCTTTGAACAAGATCGCGTCGGGGGGCGAGCTGGCGCGCTTCATGCTGGCGCTGAAGGTCGTGCTGGCCGACGCCGACCCGGTGCCGACCCTGATCTTCGACGAAGTCGACGCCGGCATCGGCGGCGCCACGGCGGCGGCCGTGGGCGAACGGCTGGCCAAGCTGGGCCGGGCCGTACAGGTTCTGGTCGTCACCCATTCGCCCCAGGTCGCGGCCCAGGGGGGCAGCCACCTGAAGGTCCGCAAGGCGTCCCAGGACGACAGCGCGGCGACCACCGTCGCGGTGTTGGACGCCGACGCCCGGCGCGAGGAAATCGCCCGCATGCTGGCCGGCACGGAAGTGACCGAGGAAGCCCGCGCGGCGGCCCTGTCGCTGCTCGACCGCCGGGCGTCGTAATGTCGGTATCGGACGGCCTGCGCGACATTCCCGTCGACCGCCTGCGGCCCGAGGACGCGGCGGTCGAACTGGAACGCCTGGCGGCGGAAATCGCGGCCCATGACAAAGCCTATTACCAGCACGACGCGCCGGCGATCAGCGACGCCGACTACGACGCGTTGCGCCAGCGCAACGCAGATATCGAGGCGAAATTTCCCAAGCTGATCCGCGCCGACAGCCCGTCCAAACGCGTCGGCGCCGCCCCGGCGGACGGCTTCGCCAAGGTCGTCCATGCCGTGCCCATGCTGTCCCTCGCCAACGCCTTCTCGCGTGAAGACGTGGCCGACTTCCTGGACCGCGTGCGGCGGTTTCTCAACCTGCCCGAGGACGAGACGGTCGAGGTCCTGGCCGAGCCCAAGATCGACGGCCTGTCGGTGACAGCGCGCTATGTGGACGGCAAGTTCGAGATGGCCGCGACACGGGGCGACGGCCGGGAAGGGGAGAACATCACCGCCAATCTGGCGACCTTGGACGATCTGCCACGCGAGATCGTCATGGGCGACCCGCCCAAGGTGCTGGAGGTCCGGGGCGAGGTCTACATGGCCAAGTCCGATTTCCGGGCGCTCAACGAGCGGCAGGAAGCGGCGGGCGGCAAGGTCTTCGCCAATCCGCGCAACGCCGCCGCGGGATCGCTGCGCCAGAAGGATCCGGCCGTCACCAGGGCACGGCCGCTCAAGGTGTTCTTCTACGGCTGGGGCGAAGTGTCCGACATTACCTGGGACACCCAGGACGATTTTAATTTCAAGCTCCGGTCTTGGGGGTTTAAGCCCAATTCAAAAGCGGTTCTCTGCCGCACCCTGGATGAAATCATGGCCCATTACGCGGCCATCGAGAGCGAACGGGCCGGGCTCGACTACGACATCGACGGCATGGTCTACAAGGTCAACCGCCTCGACTGGCAGGAACGCCTGGGCCAGGTGTCCCGCGCACCCCGCTGGGCGACGGCGCACAAGTTCGCCGCCGAAAAGGCGACCACGGTGCTGGAAAAGATCACCATCCAGGTCGGGCGCACGGGCGTGCTGACGCCGGTCGCCAACCTGACCCCGGTCACCGTCGGCGGCGTGGTGGTCGGCCGCGCGACCCTGCACAACGAGGATTACATCGCGGAAAAGGACATCCGCGAGGGCGACACGGTGATCGTGCAGCGGGCCGGCGACGTGATTCCCCAGGTGGTTGAGGTCGTCACCGACCGGCGTCCGGCGGGGGCCGTGCCCTTCGTGATGCCCGATACCTGCCCGGAATGCGGCAGCCTGGCGATCCGCGAGGAGGGGGCGGCGGCGAAACGCTGCACGGGCGGCCTGATCTGTCCGGCGCAGGCGGTCGAGCGGCTGAAGCATTTCGTGTCGCGCGACGCCTTCGACATCGAAGGTCTGGGGGCCAGGAATATCGAATCCTTCTGGGCCGAGGGCTGGCTCAAATCCCCCGCCGACATCTTCGACGTCGCGGGTCTGACGGCGAAGCTCGACGGCCGCGAGGGATGGAAGGAAAAATCCATCGACAACCTGCGCAAGGCCATCGAGGACCGCCGCAAAATCGGCCTCGACCGCTTCATCTATGCGCTCGGCATCCGCCAGGTCGGGCAGGCGACGGCCAGGCTTCTCGCCCGCACCTATGGCTCCTTCACGGCGCTGAAGGCCGCCATGGCCAAGGCCCAGAACCGGGAGTCGGAGGCTTACGCGGAGCTTATCGACATCGACCAGATTGGCCCCGCCGTGGCCGACGATCTGCTGGGCTTCTTCGCCGAGGACCACAATCGGGAAGTCCTGGCCGCGCTCGAGGCTGCTCTCGATATCCAGGACATGGTCGCCGCCGACACCTCGAACTCGCCCGTGGCCGGTAAGACCGTGGTGTTCACGGGCACGTTGGAGACCATGGGCCGCTCCGAGGCCAAGGCGAAGGCCGAAAGCCTGGGGGCCAAGGTTTCCGGCAGCATCTCCGCCAAGACGGACTATCTCGTGGCCGGGCCGGGGGCGGGCTCCAAGCTGAAGAAGGCGGAGGAGTTGGGGGTCACGGTGCTGACGGAAGAGGAATGGTTGGCCCTGATCGGCTAAACCGTCAGCCCCCACCGCCGCCAGCCGTCCTTTTCCGCCCCGTCGAGGCTTTTATAAAACGCCTGGGCCCGGGCATTGTCCGTCAGCACGTTCCATTCCACCCGCTCAAACCCGCCCGCTCGGGCGTGATCCAGAACCGCCCCCATGAGGGCGCGGCCGACGCCCTGGGCGCGCCAGGGTTCTGTCACGTAGAGCATTTCCAGTTCCAGGGACGGGCGGGCGGCATAGGCGTAGGGGATCGGGAACACGGTGGCGAAGCCGACAAGGCCGCCGTCTGCCTCCGCCAGCACGGCCTGAAGAGCCGGCGGGGTGGCCGCGGCGCGGCGGGCGATCTCCGCCGCCGTGACGGACAGCAGGTCGGGCCAGCCTTCGAAGATAGCCAGTTCCTTCATGAGGGCGCGCAGGCCCGGCGCGTCGGCGTCGGCGCGGGCGGCGGTCATCCAGCGGATCGTGGCGTTGGTTTTCATGCCCCCCGAGTCTATCAGCAGCCTTGTTCGAGGGCCATGCAAGAGGTGCGGACTAACGTCCCAGACCGGCGGAACGGGTGCCGGGACGAAATTTTTTTTGCTTCGGACAAAGGCGCAAAAAGTGCGCCCCGGGCCTGTCCGAAACGGCGCGAAAAGCGGTCTGAAAAATCCGGATAATATTGTTTTGGTTCAATTTATTACCCGGGGTTCGAAACGGCGGGTTCTTGCAAGAGGCCGCTGCGGACGGTCCGCGCATCGGTGCAATGCAAAAAGATGTGATCTGTTTTGAGAATTAGTTCTTTACAGCGGGGGCGTTCGACTTTAAATCGCCGGGTTCGGGCTCCTCGTGAGGCCGATTGGTGAGGCTGTTTTGGGAGTTTCCCATGCGATGGAAAAGTTCCCCTCTGCACGTGCGCTGGCTCGTTCACTAGCGCCTATCAATCCGGTAACGTGTCTCCGGCCGCATGCGGTCCGACGCGCGGTTCACTTTTTCCTTAACGAGTTCCCCGGCGAAATCCTCTACGCCGTCAAGACCAACCCCAGGCCGGAAGTCCTGGACGAAGTCTATGACGCGGGGGTCCGGAATTTCGATGTCGCCTCCTTGGCGGAGATCGAACTGATCGCCGGGCGATACCCCGACGCCAGAATGGCCTTCATGAACCCGGTGAAGAACCGGGACGTGATCCGCCGCGCCTACGAGGAATTCAGGGTGCGACACTTCGTGCTCGATTCCGAGGAGGAGTTGAAGAAGATCGTCGAGGCGACGGGCCATGCCCAGGACCTCAGCCTTCTCGTTCGTCTGGCCGTTCCCAACCATCATTCGGAACTGGAACTGTCGTCCAAGTACGGCGTGCAGCCCGAACAGGCCCCCGATCTGCTGATCGCGGCCCGTCAGGCCGCCAGCCGCCTGGGCGTCGCCTTCCACGTCGGCTCGCAGTGCATGCAGCCGACGGCCTGGGGCACGGCGCTGCACATGGTCCGCGACCTGATCCTGAAATCCGGGATCATTCTCGACATCGTCGATGTCGGGGGCGGTTTTCCGTCGGTCTATCCCTACATGACGCCGCCGCCGCTGACCGACTACATGCGCGAAATCACGGCCGCCGTCGACAAGCTGCCGATTTCGGAAGCCTGTGAGATCTGGGCCGAACCCGGCCGCGCGCTGGTCGCCGAAGGTGGGTCCACCCTGGTACGTGTTGAAATGCGCCGGGGCGACAACCTATATATCAACGACGGCACCTACGGCAGCCTGTTCGACGCCGGGTCGTTGAACTTCATCTACCCGGTGCGCCCGATCCGCCCCGAAGGCAAGTTCCAGAAGCCGCTGATCGGTTATGCCTTCTACGGCCCGACCTGCGACAGCCTGGACCACATGAAGGGGCCGTTCTACCTGCCCGCCGACATGCGGGAAGGCGATTATATCGAGATCGGACAGACCGGCGCCTACGGCTGCGCCATGCGGACCAAGTTCAACGGCTTTCATTCCGATGAAACAGTCGTGGTCCAGGATGAGCCCATGTTGACGGCCTATGGCGACCGCATCGCCGCGCAAAACGACACGGTTCCCGGGCTTTCCGGTGCCGTGCTGCTGGAGCAGATGAAATGAAGACCGCCGAACAGAAGATGGCCGACGAAAAAGCGGCCCTGCTGAGCAAGACCGTCGAACACGTCGACATCACCAAGATCGACGCCCGGCCGATCATCGACAGCATGGCGAAAATGTCGTTCACCTCGCGCGACCTGGCGCGGGCGACGGGCATCTACAACGACATGCTGGCCGACAAGGACTGCACGATCTTCCTGACGCTGGCCGGTTCGACCTCTGCCGGCGGCTGCATGAAGGTCTATGCCGACCTGATCCGCTACAACATGGTCGACGCCATCGTCTCGACCGGGGCCAGCATCGTCGACATGGATTTCTTCGAGGCCTTGGGCTTCCGCCACTACCAGGGCTCGCCGGACATCGACGACAACTATCTGCGCTCGCAGTACATCGACCGCATCTACGACACCTACATCGACGAGGAAGAGTTGCAGGCCTGCGACCACGCCATCGGCGAGATCGCCGACGGGCTGGAGCCGCGCGCCTATTCGTCGCGGGAATTCATCCGCGAAATGGGCCGCTATCTTGCCGAAGGCAAGGCGCGCAAGAAGGATTCCCTGGTGCAACTGGCCTACGAGCACGACGTGCCCGTGTTCTGCCCGGCGTTCACGGATTCCAGCGCCGGGTTCGGCCTGGTCCTGCATCAGGTGCGTAACCCGAACAATCACATGACCATCGATTCGATCGCCGATTTCCGCGAACTGACGGACATCAAGATCAAGTCCGGCACCTCGGGCCTGCTGATGGTCGGCGGCGGCGTGCCCAAGAACTTCGTGCAGGACACGGTGGTCTGCGCGGAAATCCTCGGCCACGAGGTCGACATGCACAAATACGCCGTGCAGATCACGGTCGCCGACGTGCGTGACGGGGCGTGTTCCAGCTCGACCCTCAAGGAGGCGTCCTCCTGGGGCAAGGTCGACACGGCGCTGGAACAGATGGTCTATGCCGAAGCCGGCAGCGTCATCCCGCTGCTGTGCAGCGACGCCTATCACCGCGGCCATTGGAAAGACCGGCCCAAGCGCCGCCACGCCAAGCTGTTCGACTGAACGTTTAGGTAGCCACAGTGAAAATTCTGCCTCCTGAAGAGGGCTTCCTCGGCCTGAGCGGGGACGACGTTGCCGATGCGGCCGAGAAGCCCGGCGTGACGATCGTCCCCTACGGCTTGGAGGCCTCCGTCAGCTACGGCGGCGGCACGGCCGCCGGGCCGCAGGCGATGATCGACGCCTCGCACCAGGTCGAACTGTTCGATGAGGAACTGTGGCGCGAGCCCTGCCGGGATTTCCACCTGAACACCCTGGCGCCGTTCGATATTCCGCGCGACATTCCCGCCGCCCTCGACCAGTTGGCGGGCGTGGTCGGTGGAATTCTCGACGCGGGGCGCTTTCCGCTGACCTTCGGCGGCGAGCATTCGATCACCCCGGGCGCCATCCGGCCCTTCGTGGAACGCTATCCGGACCTTTGCCTGTTGCAATTCGACGCCCATGCGGACCTGCGCGATGGGTATGAGGGCGAGCATTTCTCCCACGCCGCCGCCATGCGCCGCTGTCTGGACCACCCCGGCTTGTCGATCGTTTCGGTCGGCATCCGCAACATCTCGGCCGGGGAAATCCCGTTCCTCGACGCCAACCGGGACCGCATCCACATCTATTGGGGCAAGGACCGGCGGGACTGGGACGTGGACCGGATCGTCTCGCACCTTGCCGGTAAGACCGTCTACATCACCTTCGACCTCGACGGCTTCGATTCCAGTCTCATGCAGGCCACCGGCACGCCGGAGCCGGGGGGCGTGTTCTGGGACGACGCCGTGCGCATCATCCGCGCCGCCAACCGTGTCGCGGGCAGGGTCGTGGGTGCGGACATCAACGAACTGGCGCCCATCGAAGGCCTGCATTCCTGCAACTTCCTGGCCGCCAAGCTGGCTTACAAGATCCTCGCCTACAGGTTCGCGGACGGCCTGCCCAAGGTGGCCTGACGCCTCGGAAAAACCCCCCTCACCCTGCCCTCTCCCCCCGGGAGGGGGAGAGGGATAAGAAGGCTTGGCGAGGCGAAGCCGCGCTTAGCCGGAGTTGGGTGAGGGGGGTAAACCACAACGCATCGGACAAAATAAAAGGGGCTCCTCGGCGGGAGCCCCTTTCGTTTTCTTGGATGTTTCTTCGAAAGCTTAGTGCAGCTTGCCGGGCAGGGCACCGATGGCGTCGTCGATCAGCTGATCCGCCTTCTTGCCCTTGATGCTGTCGGCCAGAACCTGGCGCGTGGCGGCCATGGCGACCTCGACCGTATGGGCCTTGAGGTGGTCCAGGGCGGCGGCTTCGGCCTGGGACAGACGGTCCATGGCCTGTTTTTCGCGTCGGGCCAGGGAATCCTTCAAACGCTGTTCGCCCTGCTTGGCGATGCGTTCGGCCTCTTCCTTGGCGGCGATGACGATCTTCTCGGCTTCCTTCTGGGCGTCGCGCTGCTTTTTCTGGTAGTCGGCCAGAAGTTTCTGCGCTTCCTCGCGAAGCTTTTCCGCCTCTTCAATGTCGGCCTTGATCTTGGCCGCCCGCTCGTCGAGAGCGCCGCCGATCAGGCCCGGCACCTTGAGGTAGACCAACACGCCGATGAAGGCGGCGAAGGCGGTGGCGACCCAGAACGTGGGATCCTGCAACATATGGTCCATGATCCGCTTCCTTCCTAGGCCTGCCGCGCTTTGGCGGCGCCGGCGACGGCCTTTTGCAGGGCCTTGGCGTCGGGTGCTTCGCCGGTCAGGCGTTCGCAGGCGGCCGTCGCGACCTCGGTCGCCATGGCGTCAAGACCCGCCAGGGCATCCTGCAAGGCCTTGTCGATGGCCGCTTCGCCTTCCTTGATGCGGGCGTGCAGGGTCTGGGAAAGCTTGGCTTCCTCCGCGTCCTGCTTGGCCTTCAGGTCGGCCTGCACCTTGACGATTTCCTCGTGCGCCGTGGCGCGTGCTTCGGTCAGGGCCTTTTCATAGGCTTCGATGGCGGCTTCGGCCTCGGCCTTCAGGTCCGCCGCGCGCTCCAGGTTCTGCTCGATCTTCTTCTGCCGCGCCTCGAGGGCGCCGCCGATCCGGGGCACGCAGACCTTCCACATGACCAGGAACATGGCGGTGAAGGAAATCACCAGCCAGATGATCTGGGGCACGTAGGTTGTGAAGTCCAATTGAGGCATGGAAAGACCTCTTTATCCGAAAGCCGTTGATCCTTGGGTCAGCCGTCCGCAGACGAAACGCCGTGGCCGGGACGGAATCCGCCCCGGACCCGCGCAAGACCGAAAGATCAGCCGAACAGAATGACCAGGGCGATAACCAGCGCGAACAGCGCGATGGCTTCCACGAGGGCGAAGCCCAGCATGGTCATGGGGAACACGGCGCCCTGAGCGGAGGGGTTGCGGCCCACGGCCTGAATGAACGAGGCAAAGATGGTACCGATGCCGATACCGGAACCAATCACGCCGATAACGGCCAGGCCGGCACCGAGCAGCTTCGCAGCTTGAACTTCCATGGGGTTGATCCTTTCTTGATGCTAGATCTTGAGTGTTTGAGTTGACTGGTGAATGAGGTTGTTTGGTCGCCTGTCCGGTTCGCCGCGCCTTAGTGAAGGTGCAGGGCGTCGTTCAGGTACAGGCAGGTCAGAATGGTGAACACGAAGGCCTGCAGGAAGGCGATGACGATTTCCAGGCCCGTCAGCGCGACCACGAACAGCCAGGGTGCGACGCCGAACACGCCGAGCGAGATGATGAACCCGGCGAACACCTTCAGCAGTGTGTGTCCGGCCAGCATGTTGGCGAACAGACGGACGCTGAGGGAGATGGGACGCGACAGGTAGGAAATGATCTCGATCGGGATCAGCAGCGGCGCCATGAGAATCGGCACGCCCGGCGGCATGAAGAACGAGAAGAAGTGCATCTTGTGCTTGGCCAGCGCGATCAGCGTCACGCCGACAAAGATCACCGCCGCCATGGTGAAGGTCACCACGATGTGCGACGTGAAGGTGAAGCTGTAGGGGACCATGCCCAGCAGGTTGCCGAACAGCACGAACATGAACACCGTGAAGATGAACGGGAAGTAGTTGCGGCCCTCGGATCCGACCGTGTCCTTCACCAGATTGGCGATAAACACATAGGAGAGTTCCGCGATCGACTGCCAGCGTCCGGGGACCAGGGCGTTGCGGCGCATTCCCAGGATCAGGAAGGCGCTGACCACGACCACCGTCGCCACCATCATAAGCGCCGAATTGGTGAAAGAGGCATCGAGGCCGCCGAAATTCAGCGGCACAAGTGTTTTGATCTCGAACTGAGCGAGCGGGCTGTGCTTCTCGGCCAAGGCTCGGTTTCCCGTCTGTCTATAGCGCGTTTAAGCGGGTGCGATTTTATTGGCGATCTGCATCGTCGGTCGGATTTTCATCCTGCTGATACCCCGCGGCGTAACCGTAGCCACGGGCCATCCGGTAGACGTTCAGAATGCCGGCGCATCCCCCTAGGATTATGAACACCAACATGAGCCAAGGCTTGGTATCGAGCCACTTATCAAGCAGCCAACCGATACCCAGCCCAACGGCGACGGCGGAAACTAACTCAATGCCGACACGAAATGCAAGGCTAAGAGCGCTATTTGGCGGCTCCTTGTCGCGATTTTTCTGCGCTTGCGAAAACCCGCCCTTGTCCAGGGCGCCGTCTATGCGCTTTTGCAGGCCGTCCAGGTCCGAATGGGGCCGTTCGTCGGTCATGAAAAATACCTAGGCATGAAGGGGTTATCGGGCTCAGGGGGGAACAATAGCACCTCGGGGAGGCGGTTGTCAGGCGCTCTCGCGGAAGCTTTCGGCCTGTTGCAGGTCGACGGAGACAAGCTGCGACACGCCGCGTTCCTGCATGGTTACGCCGAACAGGCGGTGCATGCGGGCCATGGTCATGCGGTGGTGGGTGATGACGATGAAGCGGGTCTGCCCCGTGGCCGCCATTTCGTCGAGCATGGAGCAGAATCGGTCGACGTTGGCGTCATCCAGCGGCGCGTCCACTTCGTCGAGCACGCAGATCGGCGCCGGATTGGTCTGGAACACCCCGAACAGCAACGCCAGGGCAGTCAGCGCCTGTTCGCCGCCCGACAGCAGCGACAGCACCTGCAGGCGCTTGCCCGGCGGGCTGGCGAAGATTTCCAGGCCGGCTTCGAGCGGATCGTCCGATTCCACCAACTCCAGATGCGCCTTGCCGCCGCCGAACAGGCGCTGGAACAGAACCTGGAAGTGGCCGTTGACCTCTTCGAAGGAGGCCAGTAGACGGGCCCGGCCCTCGCGGTTCAACTCGTTGATGCCCTGGCGCAGCTTGTCGATGGCGGCAAGAAGGTCGGTCTTTTCCGTTTCCAGGCCGGTGATCTGTTCCGACAGCTCGGTCATTTCCTGCTCGGCGCGCAGGTTGACCGGGCCCATGGTGTCGCGTTCGCGCAGCAGGCGGTCGACCCGGCTTTCCGCGTTCTCCAATTCGGGCAGGTCCTTGCCGTCCTCCACTTCCGCCAGTTCGGCCAATTTGTCCGGCGCGACGTGCAGGCGGTCGTTGATGCGCTCGATCAGGCCGCGGCAGGCCTCGCCGGTCTGTTCCACCGCGCCCTCGGCGCGCACCCGGGTCTCGCGGGCGAAGGACAGGTCGTGTTCGGCCTGGCGCATGTCGCGGTCGGCCTCGGCCAAGGCCGCTTCCGCCTGGGCCAGCTGGTCGGCGGCGGCGTTGCGGCGTTCCTCGGCGCCCTGAATGGCGGTCAACAACTCATCACGCTTGGCCGCGATCTCGGCCGGTTTCTGCTGCAGGGCGTCCAGGTCCGTTTGCAGGGCGGTGGCCCGCTCGGCCAGTTCGCCAAGCTGGCTTTCCGACCGCGACCGGCGGGTCACCCACATCTGGGATTCGGAGGCGACGGCGAGAAGGCGCTGCTTGCGGGCCTCGGACGCCTGGAACAGCTGGTCGTGGCGCGACCGGCATTCCATCTGATGGGTGCGTTTTTCCGCCAGGGCCGTGCGCTTGTCGGCCAGGGCCGTGCGCGCGGCCTCCAGGTCCGGCAGTTCGCTGCGCTCGGTTTCAATCGCCGCCTTCTGGGCCCCGGATTCTTCCTGGTCGGCGGCGATGGACGCCTGAGTTTCTGCCAGGGCGGCCAGCTTGTTCTGCACGGCGGCGGCGCGGTCCTTGACCTCGGCCAAGCGGTCGCGGGCGGCGTTGAAGGCGCGGTCGGCCGCGTTCAGGGCCTGACGGGCGTCGCGTTCCTGGGCGCGCAGGGCTTCGGCCTTGGCCTTGGCGGCCTCGGCTGTGGCCCGCAGGGCGTCCAGGGTTTCGCGGGCGGCTGCGGCCTGGGCGGCGACCTCGTTCAAACGGTTGCGCTGGGCCAGGCGCTGGGCGGCGGCGGTTTCCGCCCCTTCGGCGACGCGGAAGCCGTCCCAGCGCCACAGGCCGCCGGCGCGGCTGACCAGGCGCTGGCCGGGGGCCAGGCCGGCCTGTAGGCGGGTGCCTTCGGCGGCGTCCTCGACGATACCGATCTGCGACAGGCGGCGGTCGAGGGCGGCGGGAGCCTTTACGACATCGGCCAGGGCACGCACCCCGGCAGGCAGGGCAGGGGCCGCCGCCATGGGGCCCAAGGCGCGCCAACCGATGACGGCGCCATCGTCGTCGCCCAGGGCGGGCGCCGACAGGTCTTCACCGAGCGCGGCACCCAGTGCATCCTCAAACCCCTTGTCGACGCTGATCTGGTCGAGCATGGGGGGCAGGTCCGTTTCCGGCCCGGTGGCGAGGACGCGTTCTAGAGTGCGGATTTCCGTTTCCAGGGCCGTCTGCTCGGTCGCCTTTTCGCGCGCGGCCTGGGCCGCCTGTTCCGACGCCTGATCGGCCTCGGCGCGGGCGGCCTCTGTCGTGGTCAGGGTTTCGCGGGCCGTGTCGGCGGCGGTGCGCGTGGTTTCGACGGCGGCATCGGCCTGGGCCAGATCGACCAGATCGGCGGAACGGGATTCCAGTTCGGCCTTCTGCGCCTCGGCGTCGGCGGCGCGCTGGGCCAGCCGGTTCAAGCGGTTTTCCAGTTCGGTCAGGCGTTGGTTCAAGGCGTTGCGGCGTGCTTCGGCGGCGGCCAGATCGTTGGTGTCGCGGTCGACCTCGCGGTCCATTTCGGCGACGGCCACGTCGGCGGCGGCGCGGGCCTCGGCGGCGGCGGTCAGGTCGTCGGCCTCTTGAGTCTGTGCGGTCTCGATGTCCTGCTTTTCAGCGGCCAGACGCTGGATGGCCTCGGCCGCGTCGGTCATCAGCCCCTGTTCCCGCTCGCGGTCGCGGGCGGTCTGCTCCAGCCGGCCCCGGGTTTCGGCCATGGTCTGGGTGATGCGGGTCTCTTCTTCGTCCAGGCCCTCGCGGGCCAGGGTCAGGCGCTGCAGTTCCGCCGCCACCTGGGCCTCGCCCTGGCGCAGTTCGGGCAGGCCTTCGGCTGCCTGGGCCTGGCGGGTCGTCGCCTGGGCCGCGCGCTGGGTCAGCTCGGTGACCGCGTGTTCGGCTTCCTTCAACTGCGCGCGGGCCGTATCGCGGGCGGTTTCCGCGTTGGACCACAGGATATGGAACAGGGTCGCCTCGGCCTTGCGGATATGGTCCGACAGGTTGCGGTAACGGGTCGCCTGGCGCGCCTGTTTCTTCAGGTTGTTCATCTGGGCGTCCAGGGTGACCAGGATGTCGTCCAGGCGCTCCATGTTGGCTTCGGCACCCTTGAGGCGAAGTTCCGCTTCGTGGCGGCGGGAATGCAGACCGGTGATGCCGGCGGCCTCTTCCAACAGAAGCCGCCGTTGCGCCGGCTTGGCGTTGATCACGGTGCCGATACGGCCCTGGCTGACCAGGGCGGTCGAGCGCGCGCCCGTGGCCTGGTCGGCGAACAGCAGCTGCACGTCGCGGGCCCGCACTTCCTTGCCGTTGATGCGGTAGTTCGATCCTTTTTCGCGTTCGATGCGGCGGGTGACCTCCAGTTCGTCCGTGTCGTTGAACTGGGCCGGGGCCTTGCGCTCGCTGTTGTCGAGGGTCAGCGTCACCTCGGCGATGTTGCGCGACGGCCGGTCTTGCGTTCCGGAGAAGATGACGTCTTCCATCTCCGTGCCGCGCATCTGCTTGGCCGAGGTCTCGCCCATCACCCATTTCAAGGATTCGACCACGTTCGATTTGCCGCAGCCGTTCGGCCCGACCACGCCCGTCAGGCCCGGTTCGATGAACAGCTCCGTGGGGTCAACGAAGGATTTGAACCCCAGAACGCGGATTTTCTTGAAATTGAGCAAGTCGCCTCGCCGATCCTGATTACCTGTCCGCGCCGTTTATTTCTTCAGGGCACGTTCGATGATGTCCTCGAACACCTTGAAGTTCTGCGCGCCCGAGACCTTTTCACCGGCGACGATGAAGAACGGCGTGGAATCGACGCCATGATCCTTGTTGCCAGCTTCCGCGGTCTTCTGGATGCCTTGCAGCAGATCCTCGTTGCGCAGGCAGGCATCGACCTGGGCCGGCGACATGCCGCCTTTCTTGGCCGTCGACTGAAGGGCCGCCATGCCGTCCGGCGCCTGACCCCAGACCGCCTGGTCGCGGAACAGGATGCTGATCATGGCGAAATAGCGCACGGGGCCGGCGCAACTGGCGACCATATGCGCGGCCAGGGCGCGCTGACCCAGGGGAAAGTCGCGGAAAATCAGCTTCACCTTGCCCGTGTCGATGTACTTTTCCTTGATCTGGGGCAGGGTCTTTTCATGAAATTCGCGGCAATGAGGGCAGCTCAGCGAGGCATACTCGATCATCGTCACCGGCGCGTCGGCCTTGCCGAGTACCTTTTCCGCCAACATGTCCTGGGCGCTCTGCGCCTGTGCCGGGCCCGCGAAGGGACCGGAAAGGGCCAAAATCAGTGTCATTGCGAGCGCAAGACCTTGTGCTAATCGCAGCAAATTAACCTCCTGAAACACAAGATGTTGATGACTATAGAATCGGCCCCGAGATGGAGTCGACTCCTTTTGCTAAATCGTTGATATGGGCCGCCGATCCGCAATTTATCCACCGTCCCCGCGGCGGCGCCGGACGGCCTGTCCCAGGCCTTCGAGGGCACGGCGCAGGTCCGGGTCGGTCACGGCCTTCAGATCGCGCTCCAGCGCCGCCCGTTCGGTCGGGCTCAGCGTCCGGGGCGGGGTGGGGGCAGTGTCCTCGCGCGGCGGCAGGGGGCGCTGGAAAATGTGGATGCCCCTGACGGCGCCGTAGCCGAAATAGGTGTTCACCTTTTCCACGATCAGGGGTTCCAGATGCTGGACCTCGGTGGCGACGGCGGAATTGCCGGCCTGCAGGTGCAAAAGCCCGCCCGTGCGCTGGCCGCGGGGAAAGATGATGCGGTCGGGCAGGGTGTGGCGGGCCAGCAGGTCGCCGGCGATTTCCGGCCAATGGCGCAGGATGTCGCCCTGGGCGAAGCCGCGCTTGCCATAGGCGGCGGCGGTCACCTTGCCCAGCGCCTGACCGACGGCGCGGACCCCGCCTTTGCGGCGGCGGGGCGGCTTGGTCGCTTCGTCGTCCTGGGCCATGGTGTTCCTTTCGCGCCGCCGGCCCCCTTTTCCGCGTCCCGGCGGCGTGGCATTAACAAGGGATGCATTTAAGAGTGCCGACCCAGGGCCCCGCAAGGGCCTGCCGGTGGAAGCCGGGGGATAACACGGATATAGCCGAAACCGGGAGCCTGCCATGAGTCTTTCGTCCGCCGATGATGCCCTGACCGGGGCGTTGCTGGGCTGGTACGACCGCCACCGGCGGGTATTGCCGTGGCGGGCACCCGCGGGCCGGCGGGCGGACCCCTACCACGTCTGGCTGTCGGAAATCATGCTGCAGCAGACCACCGTGGCGACCGTAAAAAGCTATTTTGACCACTTTGTGGCGCGCTGGCCCCGGGTCGAGGACTTGGCGGCGGCGGACCTGGACGCGGTGCTGCACGCCTGGCAGGGGCTGGGATATTACGCCCGTGCCCGCAACCTGCACAAATGCGCGAAGGCCGTTACCGGGGATCACGGCGGCCGGTTTCCCGATACGGAAGCAGGGCTTTTGTCCCTGCCCGGCGTCGGCCCCTACACGGCGGCCGCCATCGCCGCCATCGCCTTCGATATCCCGGCGTCGCCCGTGGACGGCAATATCGAGCGGGTCACGGCGCGGCTTCGGCGCATCACCGATCCGTTGCCGGGTGGCAAGAAGGCGATCCAGGCAGCGGCGCGGGACCTGACCCCCAGCAAGCGGCCCGGCGATTTCGCCCAGGCGATGATGGACCTGGGGGCCATGGTGTGCACGCCGCGAGCCCCCAAATGCGGCCTGTGCCCCTGGCATGACCCTTGCGCCGCGCGGGCGGCGGGCGATGCGGCGGACCTGCCCGCCCGTGCGCCGAAAAAGGCCAAGCCGACGCGCCATGGCATCGTGTTCTGGATCGTGGACGGCCAGGGCCGGGTGCTGCTGCGCCGGCGGGCCGAACGGGGGCTTTTGGGCGGCATGATGGAAGTGCCGTCGACGGACTGGCGGGACGATCCCTGGGGTATGGGCGAGGCGGCGGGCCAAGCCCCTCTTGCGGCGGCGGTCTGGGCCGAGGCCGGCGAGGTCCGCCATACCTTCACCCATTTCCACCTGCGTCTTACGGTCATGCACGGGACGGTGGCGGGCGGAGATATCGCCGACGGAGTTTGGGTGCATCCCCGCGATTTCGGCGCCCAGGCCCTGCCGACCCTGATGAAGAAGGTGGCGAAGGCCGTGCTCGGCTAATCCAGGTCCAGGTCCAGGGTCAGGTAGCGGCTGTTGGGATCGAATGCGTAGTCGCCGAAGGGCCCCGTGTCGGTGAAGCCAGCGGTGCGGTAAAGCGCCTGTGCCGCCGCGAAAGGACCGGTGCCGCCGGTTTCCAGGCTGAGCCGCCGATATCTCCGGCACTGTGCTTCGGTCAGGATATGGGTCAGCATGGCGCGCCCGTAGCCCTTGCCCCGGAACCGCGCCAGGGTGTGCATGGATTTGATTTCGCCATGGCGGGGGTCGAGTTCCTTGAGCGCCCCGCAGCCGACGATCTCGCCCCCGTCCCAGACGGACCAGAAGGTCACTTCGGGCGCCGTCAGGCCGGACAGGTCGAGGGCATAAACGCTTTCGGGCGGCGTCTGGCGGAACATCTGGTCGAGGTGTGCCCGGATCACGCCGCGCACCGCGTCGCCTGTCAGGTCGTCCTCGCGGATATCCATGATCCCAACTCGCGAACGGTTATTCGTCGTAGGCTATCAGAGCGCCGAACGGCACGTCCGGCTTGCCCCGGCCCTTGAGAAAGGCCAACTCGATCAGGCATCTTGTGCCGCCTCTGCTTGTCTTCCATCGGAACGCGAAAGCACGGCAATCCCGGCCAGGAAGCCTTCAACCAGGCCGTGAAAGATTTTGGGCTCATCACCATGGACATAGTGGCTTGCCCCCGGAACAGTGACATGGGTCAGCATCGGATTGCGCCGTTCCAGTTCCCTAGTGGTGTCGAGATTGCAAAAATCGGAATTGCCGCCGCGGATCACCAGGGTCGGCGTGCGGATCGTCTCCACCACCGGCCACAGATCGACCACACGGGCGGGATCGGGATTGATCCGCGTTGCGGCAATTCCGGCCGCATCATAGCGCCAGACGATTTTTCCCCCGTCACTTTCGCGCATGCTTTCGCTCAGCCGCTCTTCCAGGGCAGATACGCTGATATTGGGGCGCAACTTGCGCCAATAGGCCCGCGCCTCGCCCCAATCGGCAAAGCTTGCCGGCAGCGCGGACATTTCATCGACAATGCGTTCAAAGCCGGGCCCTTTCACCGATGATCCGGCGGTGATGTCCTCGATGATAAGGGCTGCGAGCCGTTCGGGATTTCGCGCGGCATAGCAATAGGCGGTCGTGCCGCCCATGGAATGGCCAAGCAGCACGAAGCGGTTGAGCCCAAGCGCATCGACCGTGACCTCCAGGTCGGCGAGATAGGCGTCAGTGTAATAGTTGCGTTCAGTGTCCCAGTCGCTGTCGCCGCGGCCACGCGCATCCAGCGCAATCACGCGCCAGCGGTCATGCATCGTCGCGGCAAGCTGGCGCCAGGTTCCCGAATAACCGCGCAAGCCATGCAACAGCACGATGGGCGGCGCGGCCGGGTTGCCCCATTCGCGAAGGTGCAGCTTAAGCCCGTCATTTTCGACCAGACTTTCACGTTCGCCCGGCAATTTCCCAACTTCCCGGGGCGGCTTCTTACCGAGCTTTTGCGAAGCAGGGGTCATGAATCAGGTCAGTCCGGTTATTCGTCGTAGGCCATCAGCGCGCTGAACGGCACGTCCAGCTTGTCGCGGCCTTTCAGGAAGGTCAGCTCGATCAGGCAGGTGGCGCCCGCGACCTCGGCCCCGGCACCGCGCAGCAGTTCGATGGACGCGGCCATGGTGCCGCCGGTCGCCAGCAGGTCGTCCATGACCACCACGCGTTGACCCGGTTCGATGGCGTCCTTCTGAATCTCGATGGTGTCGGTGCCGTATTCCAGGGAATACTCATGGGCGATGGTCTCGCCGGGCAGCTTGCCCTTCTTGCGCACCATGATGAATCCGCAGCCCAGCCGGGAGGCCAGGGGGGCCGCCGTCAGGAAGCCGCGCGATTCGATGCCGACGAGAAGGTCCGGCCGAAATCCGGACACGATCTTGGCCAGGCGGCCCAGGGCCACCTGCCAAGCGTCGGGATGCCGCAGCAGGGTTGAAATATCGTAAAACAGAATGCCGGGAATGGGAAAATCGGGAATGCCCCGGATGTGGTCTTTCAGGTCCATGTATCCCCCCTGGGAAAAAATTAATCTGCGTAAATACCCGGCGCATCCTATTGGATTGACGCGCGGCCATGCAATCGCGTCCTATGGGCGAATGGATTGCGGAACGGAATGTCGCATGACCAAGGTTTTCTATCGCGAACTTAAGTCCGACATGCCCGTCGCCGTGAAGGGCGACGGCATCTACCTGATCGACGCCACCGGGAAACGCTATCTGGATGCGTCCGGCGGGGCCGCCGTGTCCTGCCTGGGCCACAGTGACGCCGAGGTCATCCAGGCCATCAAGGATCAGGTCGATAAGGTCGCCTTCGCCCATACAGGCTTCTTCACCACCCAGCCGGCGGAGGACCTGGCCGAATTCCTGGTCGGCGCCGCGCCCGATGGCATCGACATGGTCTATTTCGTGTCGGGCGGGTCCGAGGCGGTCGAGGCGGCGCTCAAGATGGCGCGGCAGTATTTCCTGGAAACGGGTGAACCCGAGCGCACCCGCTTCATCGCCCGGCGCCAGAGCTATCACGGCAACACCCTGGGCGCGCTGTCGGTGGGCGGCAACCTGTGGCGGCGCGAGCCCTACAAGGACATGCTCATGCCGGCATCGCACATCGCGCCCTGCTACCCCTACCGCGACATGCGGGACGGCGAGAGCGAGGCGGAGTACGGTCGGCGGGTCGCCGAGGAGCTGGAAGCGGAAATCCTGCGCCTGGGTCCGCGCACCGTCGCGGCCTTCATCGCCGAGACCGTGGGCGGGGCGACGGCGGGGGTGCTCGCCCCCGTGCCCGGATACTTCAAGCGCATCCGCGAGATTTGCGACAAATACGGCGTGCTGATGATCCTGGACGAGGTGATGTGCGGCATGGGCCGCACGGGCACCCTGTTCGCGTGCGAGCAGGACGGCGTGGCGCCGGACATCATCTGCATCGCCAAGGGGCTGGGCGCGGGCTATCAGCCGATTGGTGCGACCCTGGTGTCCGGCGACGTCTACCGTGCCTTCAAGAACGGTTCGGGCGCCTTCCAGCACGGCCATACCTACATGGGCCATCCCGTGGCCTGCGCGGCGGCCCTGGCGGTTCAGCGCAAGGTGCGGGACGCGAACCTGCTGGACAACGTGACGGCCATGGGGGCCGTCCTGGTCGACCGGCTTCACGACCGCCTGGGCAACCATCCGCATGTCGGCGACATCCGGGGCCGCGGGCTGTTCCTGGGGATCGAGCTGGTCGCCGATCGGGCGACCAAGGAAACCCTGGACCCGACCCTGAAGATCCATGCGCGGGTCAAGAAGGCGGCCTTCCAACGCGGGTTGATCTGCTATCCCGCCGGCGGCACGGCGGACGGTGCGCGCGGCGACCATATCCTGCTGGCCCCGCCGTTCATCATCGACATGACCCAGGTCAAGGACCTGGTCGAACTGTTGGGCGAATCTATCGACGCAACATTGAAGGAGGTGGGGATCATGTGATCCGGGGGGAGGAACCGGATTAACATCAAAAAAGGCAACCGAAATATGGTCATCCAGGGCGGCCCGGGCGGAACCCGGTTCAAGGGGGCGTTTGTGAACGGTATCGTCATGGCCGGCTGCGCCGTATTTCTGACGTTGGGCGTTCTTGCCCCGGCTCAGGCAAAGACCCTGACCATCGGCACCGGCAGCAACAGCGGTGTCTATATTCAGCTCGGCAAGGCGATCTGCGACATCGTGCGGCGGGAAATGCGCGGCACGCAATGCAACGCGGTCACCAGCACGGGATCCATCGACAACCTGATCGGCCTCAAGAAGGGCACCTTCGACCTGGGCGTCGTTCAGTCGGACATCCAATACCACGCGGCCAACGGAACCGGCACCTTCGCCAACATCGGCGCGGTCAAGGGCGTCTATTCGCTGTTTTCGGCGCATCCCGAATCCCTGGCCATCGTGACGAAGAGGGACAGCGGGATCGCGGCGCTGAACGACCTTGTGGGAAAGCGCATCGACATCGGCAAGGTGAAGTCGGGCACCAACGCGACCATGCGCCTGCTGTTCGAGGCCATGGGCAAACCGCTTTCAAGTTTCCCCCTGGTCGCGACCTTGGACGTAAAGGACCAGTACGGCGCCATCTGCGGACGCAAGGTCGACGCCACGGCGTTTCTCGCCGGTCATCCCAACGGCAATGTGAGCAAGCTGATCAAGCTGTGTGACATTGCGTTCGTCGGCGTTTCGGGTGCTGCCGTGGATCGGTTGATCGCGTCCAACCCCTACTATGTACACGCGCTGATTCCCAAGGAAGCCTATAGCGGAATGCAGGCGGACGTGCCGACGGTCGGCTTGGTGGCGACGGTCATGGCGTCGGACAAGATGGATACGGCGACGGCCTATTATCTGACCAAGGCGGTATTCGAAAATCTTTCCTTTATCCATTCGAAGCATCGCGCGTTTCTGCGGCTGCATCCCCTGGAAATGGCCCGCAAAGGCATGACCGCCCCCCGCCACCCGGGTGCCGAACAATATCTGCGCGAGGTCGGACGCCTGCCTTGATGCCCCAGCCTTGATGTTGATGTCCGCGTCTTTCTCAGGAACAAGTCCGCACAGCATAAGACAAGGTTAATCTTCGCCGTTGGCCTTTCCCGGCGATGTGTTACACTTTGGCGCAACGACATGGTTCAGGGAATCACATGGCATTGTCAGGGGGGAGTCTGAAAAGGACGCCTGCGGTGGGGATTTGCGCACCGGCACCGGTAAAGCCGCCCCGATCCCTGGTATACCAAGACGCTTGCCCATCTTGCTCGGCACGTCGCTTCCCGCCCATTCATCGAAATTCGGTCCCGCGGGACGGCTCCGGGGCTGCCGCCTCTGGATTCCGTGCGGCCGATACGCCGGGGTATTCCCGGCAACTCCCCCTGCCGGACGGCTCGGCGCGTGCCGCGTCCCGGCGTTTAATCATTACCCAACCCGAAAAAATCCAAGGAGGAATGGAGATGTTCCTGAGAAAAACTCTGGCCGCGGCTGTTGCCGTCGCCGCGATGGCGGCGACCTTCGGCGGCGCCCAGGCAGCAGACGAAAAATTCATCACCATCGGCACCGGTGGGCAGACGGGCGTCTACTTCGTCGTCGGCCAGTCGATCTGCAAGCTGGTCAACCGCAACACCGCCAAGCACGGCATCAAGTGCACGGCGCCGTCGACCGGCGGCTCGATCGCCAACATCAACGCCATCAAGGCGGGCAACCAGGACATGGGCGTGGCCCAGTCCGATTGGCAGTACCATGCCTACAACGGCACCGCGAAGTTCAAGGACGATGGTGCGTTCAAGGACCTGCGGTCGGTGTTCTCGGTGCATGGTGAGCCGTTCACCGTGGTCGCCCGCAAGGATTCCGGCGCGACCAAGTTCGACGACCTGAAGGGCAAGCGCGTCAACGTCGGCAACCCCGGTTCCGGCCAGCGCGCGACCATGGGTGTCGTACTTGACGCATTGGGCTGGAAGGAAAGCGACTTCGCCCTGGCGTCCGAGTTGAAGTCCTCCGAACAGGCGGCCGCCCTCGGCGACAACAAGGTCGATGCGATCGTGTTCACGGCCGGTCACCCGAACGGCTCGATCCAGGAAGCGACGACGACGACTGACGCGCTGCTGATCCCCGTGGTCGGCCCGGCCATCGACAAGCTGGTCGCCGACAATCCCTACTATGCGCACGCCGTCGTTCCGGGCGGCATGTACAAGGGCAATCCGAAAGACACCAAGACCTTCGGTGTGAAGGCGACCTTCGTATCTTCGGCCAAGGTACCGACCGATGTCGTCTATCAGGTCGTAAAGGCCGTGTTCGACAATTTCGGGCGTTTCAAGAAGCTGCATCCGGCCTTCGAACATCTGAAGGAAACGGACATGATTTCCGCCGGCAACTCGGCCCCGCTGCATGACGGCGCGGCCAAGTACTACAAGGAAAAAGGCTGGTTGAAGTAATCTGCGAAAGCTTCCCCGCCGGGCGACCGGCGGGGAAGTTCTTCGTCCGCCCATCGCCGGGAAGGGAGAAACCGGCCACGGACGGCACATCGACTGCTTTGGCGGCGATGCCTTTGGGGGTCTAAGAAAAAGCGAGACGACAATGAGCGAACAGACGAACGATTCCGGCGCCAGCGCCGACGAGTTGGCCGACCTGGTTGCATCGACCGATACCGGGGGACGGCATCCGGGCAAGACCTGGACCGCGGTCCTGTTCTTCACCGCCCTGGCGTGGTCTCTGTTCCAGCTATGGTTCGCGTCGCCGCTGCCGTTCGCGCTGCGCATCGGGGTGTTCAACGACACCGAAGCCCGCTCGATCCACTTGGCCTTCGCGATCTTCCTGGCGTTTCTGGCCTATCCGGCGTTCAGCCGCTCGCCACGCAATTACATCCCCATCCTGGATATCGTGTTCGCCTTCGTCGGCGCGGCGTCCGCGTCCTACCTGTTCGTGTTCTACCGCGACATCGCCGACCGTGTCGGTGCGCCGATTGGACAGGACTTCGTGGTCGCGGTGATCGGGGTGCTGCTTCTGCTGGAAGCGACCCGCCGTGCGCTCGGTCCGGCGCTGGCCATCGTCGCGTCGGTGTTCCTGCTCTATACCTTCTTCGGCCCGTACATGCCGGGCATCATCGCGCATAAGGGCAATTCCCTCGCCGAAGTGGTCAACCACCACTGGATCACCACCGAAGGCGTGTTCGGTATCGCGCTCGGCGTTTCCACCAGCTTCGTGTTCCTGTTCGTGCTGTTCGGCGCGTTGTTGGACAAGGCCGGTGCGGGCAACTACTTCATCCAGGTCGCGTTCTCGCTGATGGGCCACATGAAAGGCGGGCCGGCCAAGGCTGCCGTCGTCGCCTCGGCCATGACGGGTCTGATCTCCGGCTCCTCCATCGCCAACGTGGTGACCACGGGCACGTTCACCATCCCGCTCATGAAGCGCGTCGGGTTTTCCAGCGAAAAGGCGGGTGCGGTCGAGGTCGCGTCCTCGGTCAACGGCCAGATCATGCCGCCCGTTATGGGGGCGGCCGCGTTCCTGATGGTCGAATACGTGGGCATTCCTTATTTCGACGTGGTCAAACACGCCTTCATTCCGGCGCTGATCAGCTACATCGCCCTGGTCTACATCGTGCATCTGGAAGCGATGAAGCTGGGCATGGAAGGCCTGCCGCGCGCGGTCGAGCCCAAGCCCTGGGTGCAGCGCCTGGTCGGTCTGGCCTTCGGCATCGCCATGGTGTCGGGCCTGTCGCTGGCGGTCTATTACGGGCTCGGATGGATGAAGCCGGTCCTGGGCGGTTACGCGTCGATCGTCGTCGCGTTGGGCATTACCGTCGTCTATGTCCTGCTGGTGCGCTTCGCGGCCCAGTTCCCGGACCTCAAGATGGACGACCCGAACAAGCCGGTGGTCAGCCTTCCCGAACCGGCGCCGACCATCAAGTCGGGTCTGCATTTCCTGCTACCGGTCATCGTCCTGGTGTGGTGCCTGATGGTCGAACAACTGTCGCCCGGCCTGTCGGCGTTCTGGGGCTCGGTTCTGATGATCTTCATCCTGCTGACCCAGCGGCCCATATACGCCTTTTTCCGAAATCAGACGGACATGGCGGCCCAGATCAAACGCGGCTGGCACGAACTGCTCGACGGCCTGGTCACCGGGGCCCGCAACATGATCGGCATCGGCATCGCCACCGCGACCGCCGGGATTATCGTCGGCGTGGTCAGCCAGACCGGCGTGGGTTCGGCCCTGGCCGACGTGGTCGAGGTGCTGTCCGGCGGTAACCTGATGGCGATCCTGTTCCTGACGGCCTTCCTGTCGCTGATCCTGGGCATGGGCCTGCCGACCACGGCCAACTATATCGTGGTGTCGGCGCTGCTCGCCCCGGTCATCGTGACCCTGGGACAGCAGAACGGCCTGATCGTGCCGCTGATCGCGGTGCATTTGTTCGTGTTCTACTTCGGGATCATGGCCGACGTGACGCCGCCGGTGGGTCTGGCGTCCTTCGCCGCCGCCGCCGTATCCGGCGGCGATCCGATCCGCACGGGCTTCGTTGCGTTCTTCTATTCCCTGCGCACGGCGGCGCTGCCGTTCCTGTTCATCTTCAACACCGATCTGCTGCTCATCAACGTGGATGTCCTGCACGGCGTGTTCGTGTTCATAACGGCGACATTGGCGATGCTGTTGTTCGCGGCGGCGACGCAGGGATACTTCCTGACCAAAAGCAGGATATGGGAGACGGCGCTGCTGCTGCTGCTGGCGTTCTCGTTCTTCCGGCCCGGGTTCTGGATGGACATGATCTCGGCGCCCTACATCGACCACAAGCCGGCGGAAATGGCGACGGCCTTTGAGAACACGCCGGAGGGCGAAAAGATTCGCCTGATGATCGCCGGCAAGGACGAGGTCGGAAACCCCCGCGAATGGATGGTCGTCCTGCCCATGGGGCCGGCGGCAAGCGGGGCCGAACGCATCAAGGCGGCCGGCATCACGCTCCGCGAGGACGGCGGCAAGGTCCTGATCGACGACGTCGCCTTCGGCTCCGAGGCCAAGAAGGTCGGCCTGGATTGGGACCAGGAAATCACCCACGTCCTGCAACCGGCCGATCAGGTGAACAAGTACTGGATCTATATCCCGGCGCTGGCGATCCTGTGTCTGGTCGTGTTTGCGCAGAAGGCGCGCATCCGCAAAACTTCGGCCCAGCCGGCCTGATCGAGGAGCCAAGAACATGTATAAGGACATCCTCCTTGCCATCGATATCGACGACAAGTCGTCCTGGGCGGCGTCCGCGCCGGTCTGTATCGAGCTTGCCGAAAAATTCGGGGCGACGCTCCATGTGATGGTCGTCATCCCGACATTCCGCTCCTCTCTGGTCGCGAACTTCTTCCCCGACGACTACGAAAAGAAGACCATGGAGGCGGCCGCCGCCCATCTGCATGCCTGGACCAAGGCGAACATCCCAGGCGGGATCAGGATTCAACATGTCGTCGGCCACGGCAGGGTCTACGAGGAAATCCTCCGCGCCGCGGACGAGACCAAAAGCGACCTGATCGTTCTCTGCGCCCGCCACACCGACGCCGACATGCTCGGCCACAACACAGACAAGGTCGCCCATCAGGCCAAGCAGTCGGTGCTGATCGTCCGTCACTGACCGTCGGCGGCATGCCCGTGTGGATCGGGCCTCATCAAACGCGATAGGAACGGCTATCATCCGCGCGCGTGGGGCCGGCAGTGTCCCCCGCGCGGCATATGCACGGCAGGCATCCATCAGGGAGCAGACGAATGTGGTTTAGACGGGGCGCTTTGATCGTGGCGATGGCCATCGCCTGGGCGATGGCGACGGCGGGGGCCGCGCGGGCGGCCGAATTCGTTTCGATCGGCACGGGCGGGGTCACGGGGGTTTACTTCCCCGCGGGCGGGGCCATCTGCCGGCTGGTCAACAAGGGCCGCAAGGACCATGGCGTGCGCTGTTCGGTTGAATCGACCTTTGGGTCCGTGTTCAACATCAACGCGATCCGAACCGGCGACCTGGACCTGGGCCTGGCCCAGTCCGATACCCAGTACAGCGCCCTGCGCGGCGAAGGGCCGTTCGACAAGCGTGGCCCCTATGGCGAGCTGCGCGCCGTGTTCTCGCTGCATGCCGAGCCGGTGACCTTGATGGCGCGGGCGGATTCGGGCATCACGCACATCAATGACGTCAAGGGCCGGCGCATGAACATCGGCAACCCCGGGTCGGGGACGCTGGCGACCTGGCAGGTGATCGAACAGGCGCTCGGCTGGTCGCGCCGCGACCTGGCGCTGGCCGCCGAGTTCAAGGCCAACCAGCAGGGCGAGGCCTTGTGCGACAATAAGATTGACGCTTTTTTCACGCTGGTCGGTCATCCGTCCGCCGCCACCCGCGAGACGGCGAATAATTGCGCCGCGATCCTGGTGCCGGTCGACGGCCCGGGCATCGAGGCCCTGGTCAAGACCAGCCCCTTCTACCGTTGGGCGGTCATTCCGGGCGGCATGTACCGGGGCAATCCGAAGGACGTGAGGACTTTCGGTGTCGGCGCGACATTGGTCGGTTCGACCAAGACCAAACCCGAAATCATCTATACCATCGTCAAGGCCGTGTTCGACAACTTCGACGCCTTCCGCGACATGCATCCGGCGCTCGCCAACCTGCGGAAAGAGGAAATGGTGCGCGACTCCCTGACCGCCCCCCTGCATGCGGGGGCGGCACGGTACTTCCGCGAAGCGGGGCTGATCAAGTGATGGACCCGCGGCCGGCTAGCGGCCGCGGGCACCGGATCATTTCGCGCTTTTCAGATATTCGATGATCAGCGCGCGCTGATCTTCTTTCTTCAGGCCCGGATAGGCCATCTTGGTCGTCGCCTTGGGGTCGCCCAGATAATCCTGCAGGAACTTCTTGGGGTTGGCGATGTAGGCGTCGAGGGTCTTGGCGTCCCACACCAGGCCCTTTTCGCCGGCGGCGACCATGGACTTGGAATAGCGCGACGTCTTGAAGCCTTCGGCCGTACCGGCCTTGCGGCCGATGACGCCGTTCAGGGACGGGCCGATGGTGTGCTTGCCGGAAACCGTATGGCACTGGGCGCAGCGGTTGCCCTTGAACGCCTTGGCGGCATCGGCCTGAACGGGCGCCGCGGCGACCATCATGGAAGCTGCGATGCCGGCCACCGCGGCGGCCATCAGGGAAGCATGTTTCATGAGATAAAACCTTCCGTCGTGCTGTGGTTGGATATCTTGTGGGCGCCCTTGCGGGCGGGCCCGCATTATCTTCATCATGCCGGGAATGTGCAATCGGCAACCCCGGCAGGCGGAGATGATTTCATTCATCCGGCGATCCGCATTATACTGTTCGCCATGGAAGTCGTGGGCGCAGTCATGGGGACCTTCCCCGGACTGTGAAAGGAGTGTTGCATTCTCATGCCGGTAGATAATCTAAGCAAAGCGGATGTTGCCAAGCTTTTGTCCGATCCCACGCCGGACAACCGTGCTACGACCGCCGCCAAGGTCGCCGGGGCCTTCGACCCCGGCAAGCTGAGCCCCACCGAGAGAGCCCTTGCCGAGGAAATCTTTCGCCTGATGGTCAAGGATGCGGAAGTCCGCGTGCGTCAGGCGTTGACGGAAAACCTGAAGCAGAACGGCAACGTGCCGCACGACGTGGCGGTGGCGTTGGCCAACGACATCGATCAGGTGGCGCTGCCGATGATCGAATTTTCCCAGGTCCTGAACGACGACGACCTGATCGCCATCATCGGATCGCAGGATCCGGCCAAGCAGGAAGCCGTCGCGGGGCGCGCCACCGTGTCGGAGGCGCTGTCCGACGCCCTGGTCAACTCGGGCAACGAGGCGGCGGTGACTCGCCTCGTCGCCAACGAAGGGGCCGCCATTTCCGAAAGCACCTTCCAGAAGGTGGTCGACGATTTCGGCGACCGCGCCGGGGTGCAGTCGGCCATGGTCAACCGCACCTCACTGCCGGTGACGGTGGCCGAGCGCCTGGTGACCCTGGTGTCGGAAAACCTGCGCGACGAACTGGTCAAGCGCCACGAACTCCCGGCGGCGATGACCACGGACATCATCCTGCAATCGCGCGAGCGGGCGACCATCAGCCTGTCGTCCGATTCCGGCGTCGACGATGTGATGGTTCTGGTCCGCCAGCTTGACGATCACGGACGCCTGACGCCGTCGATCACGCTGCGGGCACTCTGCATGGGCGATATCACGTTCTTCGAATGCGCCATGGCCCAGCGCGCGGGCGTGACGCTGGACAATGCGCGGCGTCTGATCCACGACCGCGGCCCCCTGGGCCTGCGCGCGATATTCGACAAGGCCAAGCTGCCGCCGGCCCAGTTCATGGCGGTGCGCGCGGCGCTCGACGTCAGCCGGGAAACGCAAATGGACGGCGGCGAGAACGACCGCGAACGCTACGCCCGGCGCATGATCGAGCGGATCATGACCCAGTACGACGACCTGGGCGTCGAGTTCGAGTCCTCGGACCTGGAATATCTGCTGACCAAGATGGATGAATTGCCGGCCGACGTGCTGGGCCACGACGGGCCGGGCACCGTGTCCGGCGCGGGTCAGTAAGCAGGCCGATCAGGGTGAATTAACGGAACGGGGCCTATCGGCCGCCCGCGTCGCGCCACACGGCGTAATCCTTGCGGAACCGGTCGAGCGATTTCCACACCTTGGCGAAATCCTTGTCGTGCTTCGCGGTGTCGCGCGCGACCTCGTCCCAGGCCTTTGACAATTTGCCGAGAATCTCCCGCGGCCAGCGGCGCACGGTCACGCCTTCCTTGGTCAGGTTCAGGAGGGCGCGATACTGCGAGGCCTCGCCTTCGGCCAGGCCGTGGCGCACGTTGTCGCCGCATACGGCGCGCAGCTGCGAACGCTGCACCGGTTTCAGGTCCGCCCAACGGTCATTGTTGACGACCAGCGCCAGCAGCGTCGCCGGCTGATGCCAGCCGGGGAAATAGTAGTTCCGTGCCATGCGGTGCAGGCCGAGCTGCACGTCGATGGCCGGCATGGAATACTCAGCGGCGTCGATGGCACCGGTTTCCAGGGCGTGGAAGATTTCCCCTTCGTTCAGGGTGACCGTCTTGGCGCCCAGGCGGTTCATCACCCTGGCCCCCAGGCCCGTCATGCGTACCCGCAGGCCTTTCAGGTCCTCGACCGTGGTCAACGGCCGACGGTACCAACCGGCCCCTTCGGGTGACACCAGTCCGCAGATCACGATCCGCACGCCCAGGCCCTCGGCCAGGCCGTTCAACAGCTTTTCGCCGCCGCCGAAATAAAGCCAGGCCAGGTATTCCTCGGCCCGCGGGCCGAACGGCACGGCGCCGAACAGCTGCAGGGCGGGGATGGTCGCCGGCCAGCTTTCGGGGGCGACGAAGGCGGCGTCGACGGTGCCGTCCTTGACGGCGCTGACCATGTCCTTGCCCTGAACCAGGGTACCTGGCTCGTTGAAGGCGATCTCCATCCCGCCGGCGGACACGCGCCAGATCTCCGTTTCGATCCGCTTGGCCTGGGCGCCCAACTGCGGCAGGCCGCTGGCAAACGCACTTTCCATGCGCCAGCGTACGATGGGGTCGAGGGTGATGGCGGGGGCCAGCAGGCTTTCCGCGGCGGCGGGCGGGCCGGAGGGTTCTGCCGCCGGTGCGGGGGAGGGTTCGCTTGGCGCGGCGGGCTCGGGGGTAAGTCCGGCCACGGCCCGGGCGGCGGTTTCGGGAAGCGATGCGTTCAGGCGGGGGGCGATGATGGAGACCCCCAGGACAACGCCGACAACCAATCCCACGACGATGCCGATGACGGCATTGCGCATGATGATGACCTTTCCGTTCCGCCCTCCCTTGGGCGGCCCTACACGGGGCGGCCCTACACGGGCGCGCAAGTGTACCCGAAGTGGTCCGGGGCTCGGAGTCCTTAGGCCGCGGGGTTATGCACAATCTGTGGATATGTCGGACGGGTCCCGCGCCGGAATCCCCGGATTGTTGATCTAGATCAATGCCGGCACCTTTTCCGGCGCCCTAAAGTTGCGTCATTGGAGCCACGGGAATTTCGAAAGATGACGACAGGAAGCATGATTTTTCTTGGTGTTTGCATCGCCGCCGCCGTCGCATTTATGGCTGCGGCAGCTTATGGCATTCGTCACACCAACAACCCCCGCTAGGCGGGACTGCATTCGTTAGGGCATTACGCCCGATCCGACCCCAAGGATTGGCAAACCCACGGCCCCGGCCCGCGTTCGCGCGGGCCGGGGTTTTGCGTTTGGCGGCGAATCGGATGGGGCGCGAAATTCGAAGGGGTCGGGCGGCCGTCAGTCGCACTTGCGGTAGACGAGGTCCACCTGATGCCATTGGTTGTTGTACTTGACCGCGTAGGACCGCAGTTCCGTCGCGCTGACGATCTTGTCCTGATAGATCAGGCCGTCGGCCTCCAGCACCAGGATATCGTCCTCGCGGCGCACGGTGTAGACGGCGGCGCTGCCGTCGTCGCGGATGACCCGAACCTTGCCGGCGTCGACCTGGTTATAGGTGACGCCGTTGCCGCCTTCCTTGCGCGAACAGTCGATGGCCCAGCGGCCCAGGACCCAGGGCACGGGGAACTGGCCCGGCGGGGCGGGCGGCGGCATCTGTCCGGCGGCGTGACGAACCGCGGGCGGCCGCGGCTGCTCCGTCGCATAGGTCGAGGGAACATGTGTTCCCTGGGTCGGCTGCAGGGTCGCCAGCCGACGGCGCGCCAGATGGGTCAGGGCGCTGTCCGGATAGGTTTCGATGAAGGTCTGGAACACGGTCGGGTCGTCGGATTCGCGGATGCGTTCCCATTTCTCCACGTCGGCGCGGCGTTCGCGGGTGGGGTCGCGGCTGAGTTCCCTGTCCTCGCCGCGGTTAAACGGCGACGACATGGTGTTCCACAGTTCGGCGGATTTGTCCGCAACGGTCGAGAGGGCGTTGTTGGCCGTCTCGCAGCCGCCGAGCAGCAACAGGGCGGCCAGCATCGGCGCGGCCGCCAGACGACGGGCCCTGGCGGCGCGGCGCGGCGTTTCGGTCAAAGAAGTCATGGCACGGCCCCGGCGTGTGGTTCTTGAATCTGCAAGGAGCGGTGCTCCTCCCCTTCGGCCGCCTAACCTAGCCAATTAAACGCGAAAGCGAAAGCGCCCGGTCCCGGCCGCAAGGGCCGTCAAATGCATTTAGGCGATTGCTGTCATGATGTCCTTGCGGGGTTCCCGCCCCCGGATTTCCTGGGGTGCGGTCCGCGAATATCGTAATATTTGCAGTTGAGGACTCTGGGATTGAAGACCTGTCGCGTGCGTCCTTGCAACGGAATTGGACGCGCCGCTCGCGCGGGCCCCGGGAAACCGGACGGGCCAGCGGTGTCAGGCACCACATGCTGCTTGTTCAGCCCTTAATGCGTCACTCTCAGCGCCCCTGGATGGAACCGGGAAGCGCCTTTGATGGAGCACTTCCATGTCGCTTTCGAGCGTCAAAAAGACCGCCGCCGTTCTTGGCTTCCTTTCTTTCGTGCCGTTCGCCACGGCCGTGTCCGCGCAGGAAATCGCCACCCTGCCGATGTGTGAACAGGTCATCGCCGATACGCTGAAGACCAGGGACGAAAACCCCGTGGTCGGCGAACAGGCCGAACTGCTGTTCAACCAGCTGATCGAGCGGGCCCGCGTCGAATGCGCCGACGGCAACTTCCGCGACGCCGCCGCCACGCTGAACCAGGCCCGCACGCTGGTCGCCGCCGAATAACGGCCGGCCCCCTGCGCCCGGCATCTGTCGGGGTGCGGGGGCGGAACGGAAAAACGGCCCCTGGGGGATAAAATCCCCAGGGGCCGTTTCCGTTTCGACACATCGGGCCTGTGCCCAAAATGGTCGGAGTGAGAGGATTCGAACCTCCGACCCCCGCCTCCCGAAGACGGTGCTCTACCAGGCTGAGCTACACTCCGGCATGACGCCGCGGTCAAGGCGGCAAGGACTTGGTGTCCCTTGCCGCCGGGCCGCGACGGGCGCCCGTTATAGCGGTGCTTGAGGGCCAGAGCAAGCGCCTGAACGCGCGGTCATCACGTGCCGCTTTTCCATCATGCTGCGGGGCCGCGAACGGGGGCAGGCGGGTTGCCGCCGTGGACGAATTTCTTGATTGATCGCAGGGGGTGCGGGCTGTAGTCTGAAAAGACGCACTTTGTGCGGTTTTGTATGGTGAGCGGCAAATCGTGGGCGGTCGAACAGGGATGAATCGCGGGACTTTGATTGCCCGGCGGGGGGCATTTTGACGGACAGCACGCAACGCGGCCGGGGGGATGAAGCAATGACGTCAACGGCGTCCCACGCCGCTGGGACCGGCGGCCGGGAGTACGAGTGCAAGCTGGGCGGCACCGTTGCCCAGCTGCGCGCGGTCCGGAAGGCCGCCCAGGGCCTGTCGAGCAGCCGCGTGACCTGGGTCACCGACGATCTGGAAAGCGTCTATTATGACACCCCGGACATGCGGCTTGGCCGGCGCGGCGCGACCTTGCGCGTGCGCCGCAAGAAAGGCCGCTTCATCCAGAACGTGAAATCGCAAAATGACGGCACCGGCGCGTTGTTCGCGCGCGGCGAATGGGAACAGGAAGTCGACAGCCTGACCCCGCGCCTGGACCTTTTGCCCGAGGCGGCGGTCGAGGTCATGGGCCTTGTCCTGCCCGGCGAGTTGCAGGAAACCTTCCGCACCCGCTTTACCCGCGAACGGGCGGTGGTGACCCGCCGCGGCGCCATGGGTCCGGAAAGCCGCATCGAGATCGCCATCGACAACGGCGAGGTCGTCGCCGTCAATCGCAATGCCGCAGGCATCCCGGTAAAGGGGGCCCGCGCCAAGCTGCGCGAGAAGATTCAGGAGTGTGAGCTGGAACTGCTGCAGGGCGATCCCCGCGACCTGTTCGAGGTGGCGCTGGAGTTGCAGCAGACGGCGGGCCTGACCATCGTTCAGGAAACCAAGGCGGCGCGCGGTTATCGGCTGCTGACGCCGCCCAAGGTGGTCCCCGTGCGCGCCGGGCGCACGGCCTTGCGCCCCGATCAATCGGTCAACGCGGCCATCACCGCGATTTTGCGCGCCGGTACCCGCCACATGCTGGACAACGAAGGCCCCGCCATCGACGGCACGGACCCGGAAGGCGTGCATCAGTTCCGTGTCGCCGTCCGGCGCATGCGGTCCATGCTGTCGGTGTTTTCAAAGCTGCTCGATCCGGCCCGCGTGGACTGGCTGAAGGCGGAATTGAAGTGGATCGCCGACCAGTTCGGCCCGGCCCGCGATTGGGACGTGTTCGTCGCCGAAATTCTCGGCCCGCCGAAAAAGGCGGGGGTCGAGCCGGCGGCCATGATCGAACTGGCCGCGGCCGCCGAGGACCGCAGGCTCGACGCCTATGCCCTGGTCCGCGAGGCCCTGAAATCGCCGCGCTATGCCGGTCTCGTGCTGCGCCTGTCGGCGTTCACGGAAACCCAGGGCTGGGCGCCGCAACCCTGTCCGCCGGACCATCCGTTGGCCCAGCCGATCATGGATTGGGCCGCCCCGATCCTGAACCGCGCCCATAAGAAGACGCTACAGGCCGGCGACGGCCTGGCGAAACTGGACGTGCCGGCGCGGCACCTGTTGCGTATCCGGCTAAAAAAGCTGCGCTACAACACCGACTTTTTGCAGGCGCTTTACGAATCGCCGGTCAAGAAGAAATACCTGCGCGCGCTGGAGCGCCTTCAGGACGATTTCGGCCATCTCAACGACGTCGCCGTGGCGGAAACCCTGCTCGCCGATCTCGCCGCCGACCATCAGGGCGGGCGCGGTGGCAAGGAATCCGAGATCCACGCGGCCTCGGCCGCCATCATGGGCTGGCACGCGCGGGGTTTGTACGACAGCGAACCGCGCCTGCTGGCCGATTGGGACAAGTTCACCAACGCCCCGCCGTTCTGGCGCAAGGGCAAATAGCCGCCGGCTGGCCGGCAGAGGACGACGGATATGGCACGCGCGATTCTGATCGCCAATTCCAAGGGCGGCTGCGGCAAGACGACGATCGCCACCAACCTTGCCGCCGCCTTCGCCCAGGGCGGCCTGAACACGGCGCTGGCCGATGTCGACCGTCAGAAAAGCAGCCTGTCCTGGCTCAAGCGCCGCCCTTCGGGGCTGCCGGACATCACCGGGCTGGATTGGACCAAGACCTTCAAGGCGCCGCCCAAGAAGATTCAACGTCTGGTCATCGACGCGCCGGCGGCGCTCGGCCTGGCGCGGTTCCGCGAATTGCTGAAGATGGCCGAAGTCATCATCCTGCCGATCCTGCCTTCGGCCTTCGATCAGGCGGCGACGCAGCGGTTCCTGAAAAAGATCGACGACCTGAAGCCGATCCGCAGCCACAGGAAGCCGGTGATCCTGGTCGGCAACCGGGTGCGGGCGCGCACGCGCTCGGCCCAGGAACTGGAAACCTTCATCGAAAGCCTGGACCATCCGGTCGGCGCCATCATCGCCGACCGCGCCCTTTATACGGATGGCGCCTATTCGGGCGTCAGCGTGTTCGACAAGGGCGACCGGCGGTCCCTGGACGCCCAGGCCGATTGGTCCCCATTGATTACCTTCGTCGAGACGAACTAGATTACCATGACATTTGAGTTACAGAACATGAGCATGGACGGCGACGCATTCCGGCATTGGCGCAAGCGTCACAAATTGTCGCAGAAGGACGCGGCAAAGGCGCTGGGCCTCAAACCCCGCATCATCCAGTATTATGAAAAGGGTGAGCGCGACGGAAAGACGGTGGAGATTCCGCTGTCCGTCCGGCTGGCCTGCTATGCCATCGAAAGCGGCATCGGCGATTTCGATGGCAAGGACAGCGCCAAGCTGAAACCGCGCGGCAAGAAGGTCAAGGACTGAGCACCGAACCGAAGCCGTATTCCGGGGTCAGTACGCCCGCTCGATACAGAAATCGACCAGTTCCAGCAGCGCCTGTTTCTGCGCATTGTCGGGGAAGATGCCGAGCGCGTCGCGCGCCACGGCGCCGTAGTGCCGCGCCCGGTCGACGGTATCGGAAAGCGCATGATGTTTGGTCATCAGGGTGATGGCATGGGCCAGATCGTCGTCGGTCTGCGCCATGTCCTCGAGCGTGCGGCGCCAGAACGTGCGCTCGGTCTCATTGCCCCGGTTGAACGCCAGGATCGTCGGCAGCGAGATCTTGCCCTCGCGGAAATCGTCGCCCACGGTCTTGCCCAGTTCGGCCTGCTTCGCCGAATAGTCCAGCACGTCGTCGATCAATTGAAACGCGATGCCCAGATTGGTGCCGTAGGACAGCAGCGCGTCCTCTTCCGCCTTGGGCCGGTCGGCGACCACGGCGCCGATGCGGCAGGCGGCGGCGAACAGTTCCGCCGTCTTGGCGGTGATAACTTCCAGGTAGTTGGCTTCGCCCGTCGCCGTGTCGCCCGTGGTCATCAGCTGCATGACCTCGCCCTCGGCGATCACCGCCGAGGCGTCGGACAGAATTTTCAGCACCCGGATCGATCCGTCGGCGACCATCACCTGGAACGCGCGGGAAAACAGGAAATCGCCGACCAGCACACTGGCCTGGTTGCCCCAGACCGCGTTGGCCGAGGCCTGGCCCCGGCGCAGTTCGCTTTCGTCGACCACGTCGTCGTGCAGCAGGGTCGCCGTATGGATGAATTCGACACAGGCGGCCAGCGGGATATGGCGCTTGCCGTCGTAACCGCACATGCGCGCCGCCGCCAGCGTCAGGATGGGGCGCAGGCGCTTGCCGCCCGACGCCACCAGATGCCCTGCCAACTGCGGGATCAGGGCAACCGGGCTTTCCATGCGCTGGACGATGACCTCGTTCACGGCCTTCAGGTCGTCAGCGACCAGGGCCTGAAGCTTGTCCAGGTTGGGTTTCTTTTGGCGTTCGCCTTCAAGGTCGACCACAAGGGCCACGGCGTTTCCCCTTATATCCGTTTGTTCGTCGCTTGACGGTTGTCCCAGGAGCCGTGAGCATAGGGACCGCCGGGCCCCATGGTCAACCGCGACGGACGGCTAGGGGCGGCCCACGGGAAGGTAGCAACGGAAACGCCATGGTCGAATTGTTCCGCACCAACGATCCCGTTCTGCTGTCCTGGATGCAGGCGCGGCTGGCCGCGCTCGACGTGCCGGCTCAGGTGTTCGACACCCACGCCAGTTTCATGGACGGCAACGTCCTGGCGATCCAGCGCCGCATCATGGTCGACGAGGACGACCTGGCCCGCGCCAAGCGCGTCGTCGCCGAGGCCGAGGAAATCGCCCGCGGCGACCGCGATCCCCTGGACTGAGACGGACGATGACAGCCGCGTCCGCCATCGCGTTCGACGAGACCCGCCTGCTGGACGGCCGGGTCGTCTGCTATCAGCCCCGGCGCGGCTACCGCTCCGCCATCGATCCGATCCTGATGCAGGCCGCGGTTCCCGCCCGGCCCGGCGACCGGGTTCTGGAACTGGGATGCGGCGCCGGCGCGGCGACGCTCTGTCTGGCCCGTCGCGTGGCGGGCGTGACGGTCACCGGCCTGGACATTCAGGAACCGTTGATCGACCTGGCCCGCAAAAGCGCCGCGGCCAACGGCATGGCGGGGGCGGTCCAATTCGTGGCGGGCGATTTGTTGGCCCCGCCGGACGGCATCGGGGCCGGGGCCTTCGACCATGTCATGGCCAACCCGCCGTTTCAAAAAGCCGGCACCTCGCGCCCCTCGCCCGATCCGGTGAAGGCGCTGGCGACGGTCGAGGGGCGGGCCGAATTGGCCGATTGGGTGCGCACGGCCGCCCGCTTGGTGCGGCACGGCGGCACGGTCACGGTCATCCATCACGGCGGGCGGGGGGATGAGTTGGCCGATCTCATGGCGGCGTCCTTGGGCGCGGTCACCCTGCAGCCGGTCCGGGGAAAGCCAGAGGACGCCCGCCCGGGGCGGATCATCGCGCAGGGAATCATGGGTGCGGACGCGGATATGCGGACGCTTCAGCCCCTGATCCTGCATGATCCGGGGGGCGGTTTTACGGCCCGCGCGGACCAAATCCTACGGGGGTATGCGGATATCGTCCTGAACCGCCCCTGAGGTCCAGAAAGTGGGCAAAAGTGTGCGTCTCGTCACTTGTCAGGCCGGCATTCTCCTGGAATATTCCCCTCACAAAATGTATGGCGCGGAACGACGCCAAATATCAAAAATTCAGGGACGGTCTTCGAGGGCCGGTGAAATAGTGGGTAACGTAGCGGTTATCGCCATCATTGGCGCATTCATCGCATTGGGCGTTCTGGGCGTGCTGTTCTATGTCAGCACCCTGGCCAAGAACGTCTATCAGATCAAAATCCAGATGAAGGACGACCTGGCGTACGAGCTGGATCGTCTGAAGGATCACGTCGAAAAGGAAATGGTCCAACGCCAGAAATGGATCACCCGCGATGTCGCCAGCGTGTCCGACGCCAAGTTCGACCTTGTCGACGGTGAAATGGCGGCGCTCAAGTCGCAGGTCCGCGCGGATCTCAACATTCTCGATGAAAAGCTCCGCAAGCTGGCGGCCCTGCAGCAGGCCATGGCGGCGAAGTCGAATCGGTCGGCCGGCGATTTCGATGCGCCGGATATGGACCCCGCCTTCACGGTGGACAGCGCGGGGCGCAAGGCCGCACAATAAGGCATGTCAGACACCCAGCCGGAATCCCGCGGTCTCGGCGGCCTTCCCATCATCGGCGCCTTGCTCGACCCGCCGCCCACGGTGGCGGTGGTCCGGCTGTCCGGCGTCATCGGGGGCATGGGCGGGTTGCGCCGGGGGCTCAGCCTGGGCAGCCAGGCGGGCGTCCTGCAGCGCGCGTTCAAGCTGCGCAATCTCAAGGCCGTGGCGCTGGCCGTCAATTCGCCGGGTGGCTCGCCCGTGCAGTCGGCCCTGATCGCGGGCCGCATCCGCCAACTGGCCGATGAAAAGCAAATCCCCGTCGTCGCCTTTGCCGAAGACGTGGCGGCGTCCGGCGGTTACTGGCTGGCCTGCGCCGCGGACGAAATCTATGCCGACGCGTCCTCCATCATCGGCTCCATCGGCGTGGTGTCGGGCGGATTCGGCCTGCAAGGCCTGATCGAAAAGCTGGGGGTGGAACGCCGCCTGCATACCGCCGGCGACAAGAAAGCCATGCTCGATCCGTTCCAGCCGGAAAAGCCGGCCGAGGTGAAACACCTGAAGGACATCCAGGGCGACATCCACGAGGCCTTCAAGGACATGGTGCGCGCCCGCCGGGGCGACCGCCTCAAGGGCGCGGAAAAGGACCTGTTCTCCGGCGCCTTCTGGACAGGGACCCGGGCCTTGGACCTGGGCCTGATCGACGGTCTCGGCGATCTGCGGGCGGTCATGCGCGCGCGCTACGGCGACAAGGTGAAACTGCGGGTGGTCGGCGAGCGACGGGGGCTTTTCGGCCGCCTGCGTTTCGGCGTCTTGTCTGACGATGCGCCCGCCGGCCCTGATTGGGCGGGCCAGGCCGTGGCGGCCATCGAGGAACGGATGATCTGGAACCGTTTCGGACTGTGACGCCTTTTCGGGATTCCTTGACCGCTCTGCCGCCCAACCCCTAAAAGGCTGCATGTTCGGATTTTCCATCCAAAAACTGTTGTTCACGGGCTTGGCCATCGCCGCCGTGTGGTATGCGTTCAAGTGGCTGGGCCGCATGCAGGCCCAGAAACGCGCGGTCGACCGCCAGGAAGCCCGCCGGATGAAGGAACCCGGGCCCACCGGGGCCAAGACGCCCGAGGTCGAGGACATGGTCGAATGCGCCACCTGCGGTGCCTTCGTCGCCGCCCAGGGCATGCGAAATTGCGGCAAAACCGACTGTCCCTATCCGGAGTGACGAAGGTGCGGTTCCTTCCTTGACCGTCCGGACCCCGCCCCCTATTTTCTGGCACCGCAACATAACGCGATTTCTTAACCGCAAATCCTTTGGAACCCGCCGCCATGGCGAATACCTCCGGCGACAAGCCGAGCTTTCAATCGCTCATCCTCACGCTTCAGCAGTTCTGGGCCGACCAGGGCTGCGTGATTTTGCAGCCCTACGACATGGAAGTGGGGGCGGGCACTTTTCACCCGGCGACCACCCTGCGTTCGCTGGGCAAGCCGGACGACGTGTGGAAATGCGCCTATGTGCAGCCGTCCCGCCGCCCGACCGACGGCCGCTATGGCGAGAACCCCAACCGCCTGCAGCATTACTACCAGTTTCAGGTGCTCATGAAGCCGAGCCCGGCGGACGTGCAGCAGACCTATCTGGAAAGCCTTTATGCCATCGGCATCGACAAGGACACCCACGACATCCGTTTCGTCGAGGACGACTGGGAAAGCCCGACCCTGGGCGCCTGGGGCCTGGGCTGGGAAGTCTGGTGCGACGGCATGGAAGTGACGCAGTTCACCTATTTCCAGCAGGTCGGCGGCTATGAGTGCGATCCGGTGCCGGTGGAAATCACCTACGGGCTGGAGCGTCTGGCGATGTACGTGCAGGGCGTGGAAAACGTCTACGACCTGGATTGGGACGGCCAGCCCAAGGACAAAGGCGGCAAGACCTACGGCGACGTGTTCCTGCAGGCCGAACGGGAATATTCCGCGCATAACTTCGAACATGCCTCGACCGACATGCTGCGCCGCCATTTCGAGGACGCCGAAAAGGAATGCGCGCACCTGTTGGCCAAGGACCTGGCGCTGCCCGCCTATGATTACTGCCTGAAGGCGTCGCATCTGTTCAATCTGCTGGATGCGCGGGGCGTCATCAGCGTTACCGAACGCCAGGCCTTCATCCTGCGCGTGCGCGACCTGGCCAAGGGATCGGCCAAGGCCTGGATGAAATCCCAGGGGGTCGAGGTCGCGTGATGCCCGAGCTTCTTTTGGAATTGCTGTCCGAGGAAATCCCCGCCCGCATGCAGGCGCGCGCGGCCGATGACCTGAAACGTCTGGTCGGCGACGGCCTGAAGGGCGCCGGGCTGTCCTTCACCAATGCGCAGACCTATGTCACCCCGCGCCGCCTGACCCTGGTCGTCCACGGCCTGCCGGCCAAGCAGGCCGACATTTCCGAGGAACGCCGCGGCCCCCGCGCCGACGCGCCGGAACAGGCCAAGCAGGGCTTCATGAAATCCCTGCCCAAGAACACCAAGGTCACGGAACGGGAAACGGAAAAGGGCACCTTCCTGTTCGCCCAGGTCGAACAGGCGGGCGGCAAGACGCGCCTGATCCTGCCGGGTATCATTCAGGCCGCCCTGCAGGCCCTGCCCTGGCCCAAGTCCATGCGTTGGGGCCGGGGTAAGGCGCGCTGGGTGCGGCCGCTGCATTCGATCCTGGCGGTTTACGATCAGGAAGGCCTGGAGATGGAATTCGCGGGCATTCAGGCCGGGGTCACCACACGCGGCCATGCCTTCATGGCGCCCGCCGGCATCTCGGTGTCCGATTTCGCCGACTACGAAAAGGCGATGAAGGCGGCCAAGGTCGTGATCGACCCGGACGCCCGCAAGCAGACCATCGCCGTCGACGCCGCCAGAATGTGCAAGGGCGCCGGCGTGACCCTGAAGGACGACCCAGCTCTGTTGGACGAGGTCGCGGGACTGGTCGAATGGCCGGTCGTGCTGATGGGCGACATCGACGCCGAATTCATGGACGTGCCGCCGGAGATTCTCATCACCTCCATGCGCAAGCACCAGAAATATTTCGCGTGCCTGGACGCCAAGGGCAATCTGGCGGCCAAGTTCGTCGTCGTCGCCAACCGCGAGACCGCCGACGGCGGCCGCCAGGTCATCGCCGGGAACGAACGGGTTCTGCGCGCGCGGCTGGCCGATGCCAAGTTCTTCTGGGACCAGGACCGCAAGACGACCCTGGCGTCCAAGGCGCCGCAGTTGAAGGACCGCGTGTTCCACGCCAAGCTGGGGACGCTCGACGAAAAGGTCGACCGCATGCAGGCCCTGGCGGTTGCCTTGTGCGACTACGTGCCCAAGGCCGACCGCGACAAGGTGCGCTCCGCCGCCCGTCTGGCCAAGGCGGACCTGTCGACCGGCATGGTCGGCGAATTCCCTGATCTGCAGGGCGTCATGGGCGCCTATTACGCCCGCCATGACGGCGAGAGCGAGGCCGTCGCCGCCGCCATTTCCGATCATTATTCCCCGCTCGGCCCGTCCGACGCCTGCCCGTCGAAACCGGAAAGTGTCTGCGTGGCGCTGGCCGACAAGATCGACAGTCTGGTCGGGTTCTGGAGCATCGACGAAAAGCCGACGGGATCGAAGGACCCCTATGCCTTGCGCCGCGCGGCATTGGGCGTCATCCGCCTGATCATCGAAAACAAGCTGCGCCTGCCGCTGCTCGCGGCCTTCACCCAGGCACGGGACCTTTACGGCAAGGGCGATGCGGTCGGACCGGACCTGCTGGCCTTTTTCGCCGACCGCCTGAAGGTCCATCTGCGCGAACAGGGTGTGAAGCACGATCACATCGATGCGGTGTTCGCGCTCGGCAACGAGGACGATCTGGTGCGTCTGCTGGCCCGGGTTTCGGCGCTGGCCGATTTCCTCGGCAGCGACGACGGCGGCAACCTGTTGACCGCCTACCGGCGCGCCGCCAACATCCTGAAGATCGAGGAAAAGAAGGACGGCACGTCCTACGCCGCGCAGCCAGACCAAACGCTTCTGACGGACGACGCGGAACGGGCGCTGTTTAATGCGCTTGAGAAAGCGGCCCCCGCAATTTCCGAGAAAGTCACGGCCGAGGACTTCACCGGCGCCATGACGGTGCTGGCCGCCCTGCGCGCGCCCGTCGATGCCTTCTTCGACAAGGTCACCGTCAATACGGACGACGCCAAGGTTCGCGAGAACCGCTTGAAACTACTCTCCATGATCCGGACGGCGCTGGAAGGCGTCGCCGATTTTTCCAAGATCGAAGGATAGGTATTCGATGACACAATGGGTCTACAACTTCGGGAACGGCACCGCCGACGGCGATGCGGGGATGAAGGAACTTCTGGGCGGCAAGGGCGCTAACCTGGCCGAAATGGCGGGCTTGGGCTTGCCGGTGCCCCCCGGGTTCACCATCACGACCGAGGTCTGCACCTATTACTACGACCACGAAAAAACCTATCCCGGCGACCTGAAGGACGCCGTGGCAGGGGCCTTGGCCAAGGTCGAAAAAGGCCTCGGCCGCACCTTCGGCTCGACGGACAAGCCGCTGCTGGTTTCCGTGCGTTCCGGAGCCCGCGCCTCCATGCCGGGGATGATGGACACCATCCTCAACCTGGGCCTCAACGATGAAACGGTCGAGGCCCTGGCCAAGGAAAGCGGCGACGCGCGCTTCGCCTATGACAGCTACCGCCGTTTCATCCAGATGTTTTCCGACGTCGTGCTGGGTGTCGAGCACCACAATTTCGAGGACGTTCTGGAAGAGCACAAGGACCGCCTGGGCAAGAACCTGGATACGGAACTGACCGGCGACGACTGGAAGGCCGTGGTCAAGGATTTCAAGAAGCTGGTCCAGGACGAACGGGGCGAAGGCTTTCCCCAGGACCCGCAGGTTCAGTTGTGGGGCGCCATCGGTGCCGTGTTCGGCAGCTGGATGAACACCCGCGCCATCACCTACCGGCGCCTCAACGACATCCCCGCCGCCTGGGGCACCGCCGTCAACGTGCAGGCCATGGTGTTCGGCAACATGGGCGACGATTGCGCCACGGGCGTGTGCTTCACGCGCAATCCGTCCACGGGCGACGATCATTTTTACGGCGAATTCCTGATCAACGCACAGGGCGAGGACGTGGTCGCCGGCATCCGCACGCCGCAGCCGCTGACCGAGTTCGAGCGTGATCAGCAGGAATCCAATCTGCAGTCCCTTGAAACCGCCATGCCGCCCGTGTTCGGCGAGCTGGCCGCCGTGCGCGACAAGCTGGAGCGCCACTACAAGGACATGCAGGACATGGAGTTCACCATCGAGCGGGGCAAGCTGTGGATGCTGCAGACCCGCTCGGGCAAGCGCACGGCCAAGGCCGCGCTGAAGATCGCCGTCGACATGGTGGCCGAGGGCCTGATCACCAAGGAAGAGGCCGTCGCCCGTATCGATCCGGCGCAGTTGGACCAGCTTCTGCACCCGACCCTGGACGCCAAGGCGGAAAAGACCGTCATCGGGCGCGGCCTGCCGGCCTCGCCGGGGGCAGCCACGGGGCGCATCGTGTTCTCGGCCGAGGACGCGGAAATCTGGGTCGACAAGGGCGAGAAGGTCATCCTGTGCCGCACGGAAACCTCGCCCGAGGACATCACCGGCATGCATGTGTCCGAAGGCATCCTGACGACCCGCGGCGGCATGACCAGCCACGCCGCCGTGGTCGCCCGCGGCATGGGCACGCCCTGCGTGTCGGGGGCCGGCGAACTGCGCGTCGACTACAGCAAGAAGACCCTGCACGCCCTGGGCAAGACCCTCAACGAAGGCGACGTCATTACCCTGGACGGTTCGACCGGCGAGATCATGCTGGGCGAGGTTGCCATGATCCAACCCGAGGTGACCGGCGATTTCGGCGAGCTGATGGCCTGGGTCGACGAGATCAAGGTGATCGGCGTGCGGGCCAACGCGGAAACGCCGCTGGACGCCCTGACGGCCAAGAAGTTCGGCGCCGAGGGCATCGGCCTGTCGCGCACGGAACACATGTTCTTCGATCCCCACCGCATCGTCCACATGCGCCAGATGATCCTGGCCCGTGACGAGACCGAACGGCGCAAGGCGCTGGACAAGTTGCTGCCGCATCAGCGCCAGGACTTTTTGGAGCTGTTCCACATCATGGACGGCCTGCCCATCACCATCCGCCTGCTGGACCCGCCCTTGAACGAGTTCCTGCCCCATACGGACGAGGAAATGGACGAGGTCGCCAAGGCCGCCGGCGTGACCACCGAGGACGTGCGCGTGCGCCGGGCGGAACTGGACGAAAGCAACCCCATGCTGGGCCATCGCGGCTGCCGCCTCGCCATCGCCTATCCGGAAATCTGCGAAATGCAGGCCCGCGCCATTTTCGAGGCCCAGGCCGAAATCATGAAGGAAGGCAAGAAGGCCTATCCCGAGGTCATGGTGCCGCTCGTCTCCATCAAGAAGGAGTTCGAGATGCAGAAGGCGATCATCGACCGCATCGCCAAGGAAGTCATGGCCGAGCAGGGCATCGAGCTGGAATACGCCGTCGGCACCATGATCGAGCTGCCGCGTGCCTGCCTGATCGCAGACCAGATCGCCGAACAAGCGGAATTCTTCTCGTTCGGCACCAACGACCTGACGCAGACGGCCTACGGTTTCTCGCGCGACGATGCGGGCACGTTCCTCGACATCTACCACCGTCAGGGCGTGCTGGAGCAGGATCCCTTCGTGTCCATCGACCAGGAAGGGGTGGGCGAACTGGTGCAGATCGGTGTCGAGCGCGGGCGCAAGACCCGGCCGGACATCAAGCTCGGCATCTGCGGCGAGCACGGCGGCGATCCCGCCTCCGTCGCCTTCTGCCACCGGATCGGGCTGACCTACGTGTCGTGCTCGCCCTACCGCGTGCCGATCGCGCGCCTTGCGGCGGCGCAGGCGGCGCTTGCGGATAAATAGGCCGACCGCGCGCCGGACCCGGTCAGGAACGGCGGAAAATCTTGTTGATGCCCGGGTATTCGGGCGTTCCGGCGTTGCCGCCTTCACCGCTGTCGGCGAAGCCGTGGCGGGTTATCAAGTCGGTCATCCGCGCGTTGCGGGCCGTGTCATGCGGCGTGAATTCAAGCAGCACCGATTGCAGGCGCCGATCGGCCAGGCACTTCTGGGCACCCAGAAGGATCTGTTCCTCGATCGAATCCACGTCGATCTTCAGGTGATTGGGCATGGGTGCTTCGAACAGGTCGATGAAGGCATCGACCGAGCAGCCGACCGCGCCCTGCGTATTCGCATGTTCCAGGCGGTGCCCCATGCTGGTGTCGCGGGTGCCGAAGGCGTTGCCAACGCTGCCGGCGTTCGCGGCACTGAGGTGCAGGGCACCCAGCCCCGTCATGTCAGAAAAGGCGATCGGATAGGCCATGGCGCGATCCGTCAGGCCGTTGGCCGTAAGGTTCCGGTTCAACAGGGCATAGTTGGCAGCAGCCGGCTCGAATGCCAGGACCCGCAGATCGCCGCGCAAGGCCGCATACAGCGTAAATTCGCCGATGTTGGCGCCGATGTCCCAGAACACGCTGCCGGCTTCGAAGGAATCGATCCAGGCAAAGGTTTCCGGCTCCCGGTCGAAATACTTGCGGGCCATGTCCAGGTTTTGCGGATGGTCGGCGAGCATGACCAGCGGGCCATGGCGCGTTTCCACGGGCACGCGGACTTCTAAGGATTTCATGGTCAGGACGCGGGTGATTTCCGCACGCTGGCCGTGCTGAATCGCCAAAACGCCGCGGACGACCATCGATAGAAATTTCGCGAGGGATTTGCTCATGCCACGGTGCCTGACCTTCGGAAAGCTGCGCATTTGTATAGACATGGTCTTGCGGTTTCAATCAAGCCGCATGGGCATCGGCCATGGCTGGAGCGGGGGAAAAGCCGTCGCCGCTCGGAATTCCTGTCTGTATACTCCGGCGCACGGATCGCCAGCGGTTCAGCCATGAGGGGGACAAGTGAGCTTCGACACGTTGCGCAAGTTGTTCAAGGAAATCGGCCGTTATCGCGTGACCCGCGACAAATGGCGGGGCCGCCTGCGCCTGCGCCATTTGCTGTGCGATCCGCGCGCCGGGTTTGCGCGGCGTCTGGCGGCGGACTGGCGGGGCGGCTATGTGCCCTACGGCGACGGTGGATTGTGGCTGTATATCCCGGCAGACCTGGACCGGCAGGGGCAGCGGCTGGTGATCGACGGCGGGGTGCGGGACCCGGTGACGGCCCTGGTGGCGCGGCCCGGCGATGTGGTGGTCGATATCGGCGGCAACCTGGGCGAGTGGATGGCGCCGCTCGCGGCCGCCGTCGGCAAGGAAGGCCGGGTCTACACCTTCGAGCCGGTGCCCGTTCTGGCCGACGCCCTTGCGAAGACGGCGCGCCTCAACGGCCATGGGGCGACGGTCGAGATCGTACGATCCGCCGTGGCGGATGCGACCGGCGAAGCCCTCTTCAAGGTGACCATGGCCGCCGGCGGTGACGGCGCTCTGTCCGGCCTGTCGTCAGGGGGTGAGGCCACGGTGCCGACGATCACGCTGGACGACTTCATGGCGGAGCACGGCCTGGGCCGGCTCGACCTGATCAAGATCGACGTCGAGGGCGCGGAACGCCGCGTGCTGGAAGGGGCGCGACGCACGCTGCAAACCTGCAAACCGCGCCTCGTGTTCGAAAGCGGGCACGAGAGTGCCGGGGACCGGGCGACGATCGCCGATCTTCTCGACGAGGCCGGATATGACCTCGTCGGCGTGTTGCTGGACGGCGTCATCGTCGACTGCGCCTGGCCGGATTTCCGCGACCCCTCGGGCACCTTCGCGGACGGCCAGACGCGCAATCTGCTGGCCCTGCCGCGGGACTGATTGAACATTAGGTTTTCCCCATGTTCCACAGGGGTGTGGATTGAATTGCCGTTGTCCGCCCCGGGGCCGGGGCGTAATCTGCACATGGGTTCAGGGACAAGGATGGTCCGCAAGGAACATTCCCAGGCCTAGGGCCCGGTCAGTTTTCCCAGGGGCCCCCTTCGGGGGGAATGAAGGATCTCTGATCAGGAGCGGCCCCACCGGGCAACCGGTGGGGCCGTTCTCTGTTTGGCTTCCCGATTGTCCCCGCAGACGGACCGTTACGTCGTTGCATGCCGGTCAAAAATGCTATGGTCTCCGCCAAACAGGCAGGGGAGCATCCGGCGGTGAAACTGACGTTCATGGGGGCCACGGGCACGGTGACGGGGTCGAAGTACCTGGTCGAGGCCGCCGGCGCCAAGATTCTCGTCGATTGCGGGTTGTTTCAGGGTCTCAAGGACCTGCGCCTGCGCAACTGGGCGCCGCTGCCCGTCGCGCCCGCAGAAATCGACGCGGTGATTCTGACCCATGCCCATATCGACCACAGCGGCTACATCCCGCTGCTCGTGCGCAACGGATTCAAGGGGCCGATCTATTGTTCCGAGGCGACAGAGGATCTTTGCGCCATCCTGCTGCCCGACAGCGGCTACCTGCAGGAAGCCGATGCGGAGCGCGCCAACCGGCATTCCTACACCAAACACAAACCGGCCCTGCCGCTTTATACTCAGGCCGACGCCCATCGCTCGCTGGAGCAGTTCAAGGCCGTTCCCTTCGGCGCCGCACAGCCCCTTGCCGACGGCGTGACATTCAGCCTGTCGCGCTCCGGGCATATCCTGGGATCGGCGTTCGTGCGCATCGACGACGGCGCGACGTCCTTGGTGTTCTCGGGCGACCTGGGGCGGGCCGACGATCCGGTCATGGTGCCGCCCGTGGAAATTCACGATGCCGACTATCTGGTCGTGGAATCGACCTACGGTGACCGCCTGCACCGCGACAGCGACGCCGAGGCCAAACTCGGCGCCATCATCCGCGACACGGCGGCACGCGGCGGCACGGTCCTCATTCCCGCCTTCGCCGTGGGACGCACGCAAAGCATCCTGTTCCATATTCATCGTCTGAAGCAGAAAAGGGCCATTCCGGACATCCCGGTATTTCTCGACAGCCCCATGGCGATCAACGCGACGCGTCTTCTCAAGCACCACCGCGCCGACCACCGCCTGTCGGGGCCGCTGTGCGCCAAGGTCTGCCACGTCGCGAAATATGTGAATACGGCCGATGAATCACGGGCCCTGGACGACGGGCCGGGCATGCCCCAGGTCATCATCTCGGCCAGCGGCATGGCGACGGGCGGGCGTATCCTGCACCATCTGAAGCACTTTATCGGTGACGCCCGAAACACGGTCCTGTTCACCGGATTCCAGGCGGCGGGGACGCGGGGCGCGCGGCTGGTCCATGGCGAGGACGAGATCAAGATTCACGGCCGCCTATGGCCCGTGCACGCCGAGATCGACATCCTGCACAACATGTCCGCCCATGCGGACTACAGCGAAATTCTCGGCTGGCTGGGGCATTTCCGCACGCCGCCCAAGCGCACCTTCGTCACCCACGGAGAGCCCGAGGCGGCGTCTTCATTGCGCATGAAGATCGAGGATCACCTGCATTGGGACGTGACGGTGCCGGACTACCTCGACCAAGTGGACCTTTAGGGCGCTATTTCGCGAACACCTTTTGCAGCAGTTCGGTGGTGCGTTTGGCGGGGCTTTCGCGGATCGCCGCCTCCTCGCGGCCCAGGTACAGGAATACGCCGTCAATGGCCTTGGTCAGGACGTGATCGGTCAGGTCCGCCTTCACATCGGGGACGAAGGGCAGGGATTTGTACTGCCCCATCATCTTGTCATAGGCGGCGATGGCGCCGACTTCCGACAGTTGGGTGTCGACGATCGGTTTCATGTCGGCCGCCAGCGGCGCCGACATTTTCGTGCGGAAATACTGCGTCGCGGCGTCGTTGGGGCCGTTCAGGATGCCCTTGGCGTCATCGACCGTCATGGCGGAAATGGCGTCGACGAACAGGGACTTGGCCTTGGGCACGGCGGCTTCGGCCGCGCGGTTGAGCCGCAGTTCCACATCATCGGCGAGCGACGACATGCCGACCTTGGACAGGGCCGACTGCACCTTCTGCAACGTGTCTGGAAGGGGGATATGAACGTCCGGGGATTTGTTGAAGCCGTCGGCGGCACCCAGCGTGCCGACCACCCGTTCCGAGCCGACACGCAGCGCTTCCTTGAGCCCGGCCGCGATCTCGGTACCGCTCAGGGCGCCCGCCGAGGCCGAGGAAGAGCCGCCGAATCCCTTGAGCAGGTCCTTCCCCTTGTCCAAGAAGCTTTGAGCGCCGGCGGGTGGGGTGACCGCCGCGACCCCGGCAAGCAGGGTGCAAATAGCGGCAAGCTGTTTCATGGTCATGGCGGTCTCCTTGGGCCGTCTGCGGGATCAGATGGTAACGCGGATATGGGCGCGGCGGGAGGAATTCAGGCGGCCCTTGGGGACGTCAAAGGGCTCAACATTTTGCGTGACACGGCGTCACGATTTTTGCTCATATGAAGGCCCTCACCCAGCGCAGAAGGACGGCCCGTGGAAGACAAACCGGAAACCAATTCGGCGATCCAGAAGGCGCTGTCCATCCTGGAAATGGTGACTCAGGAAATCCGACCGCTCGGGATTATCGACATCTCGCGCGACTTGGGCCTGCCGCGCCAGACCGTGCACCGGGTGATCCGCCAGCTGGAAGACCTCAACCTGCTGCGCAAGGATCCGGGCACCGACCGTTACACCACGGGGGCGCGGCTGCGCGCCCTCGCCCTCAACACCATTTCGTCGTCCCATTCCACCCGCGCCAGCCACGCGATCCTTCAGGGGCTGGTCGACGAGGTCAAGGAGACCTGTAACGTCGGCATGCTGGACGGCCACGAAGTCATCTATATCGACCGCGTGGAATGCGATTGGCCGCTGCGCATGCTGTTGAAGGCGGGCAGCCACGTCCCCGCCCATTGCACGGCCATCGGCAAGCTTCTGCTGGCCTATCAGTCCAAGGACGCGCGCGACCGCATTCTGCGCACGGCGCCGCTGCGCAAGTTCACCAAATACACGATCACCGATCCGGACCAGTTGGAGGCCAACCTGGACCAGATCGCGGCCCAGGGGTACTCCATCAACAATCAGGAGGACGCCATCGGTCTGGTCGCCATGGCGGTGCCCGTGCGCGACCCCCAGGGCGACGTCATCGCCGGCCTGGCCGTACATGCGCCGGAACCCCGGTTTCCCATCGCCAAGGCCATCGAGCATATCGACAGGTTTCGCGAAGCAGCCGACCGGATCGGCCAGTCCTTGTTCGAGGAAGAATAAAAAACGGGACGGTATGTCACGTTTTTCGTTGACACTCGCAACCCCCTCAAGGAATCCTGACGGCACTGGTCATCCAAGGGCGGATGTCGAAAATCGGCCGAGCCGGCAAAAAGACATCTAAGAAAATGCACCGGCAGCGGTCGTTCCCCAACGCCTCACAGGGAGAGCGAGAATGCTGCAGAAATTTCTTAAGACCATGGCCGTCAGCGGCGGGCTGTTTGCCGCCGCGGCCGTCACGGGGCCGTTCAGCGGTCCCGCCAACGCCACCGACACCATCAATTTCGGGACCCAACCGGCGACCATGCCGATCTACATCGCCAAGGCGATGGGGCTGCTGGCGGAGATCGAGAAGAAGCACGACGTCAAGATCGAGTTCAAGGTGTTCTCCTATGGCGCGCCGGAAAACCAGGCGCTTGCCGCCGGCGAACTCCAGATCGCGTCCGCCGGCATGGGCCCGGCCATCGTCGCTTCCGCGCGCCTGCCCGCGAAACTTCTGGCCATTTCCATCCTTGAGCAGACGGCGCTCATGGTGCCCGCCGACTCGTCCATCAAATCCGTGAAGGAATTGAAGGGCAAGCGCATCGCCTTCCCGGGCAAGGGCTCGCAGCAGTATCCGCTGCTGGTCAAGGCGCTGGCCGATGCCGGCCTGAAGGTCGGCGACGTGGAACTGTTCAAGACCAAGGGTTCGGACGTGCCGACCCTGCTGGCGAACAAAAGCGTCGATGCCGGGATCACCTGGGATCCCCATGTCTCGAACGCCTTGGCCGCGGGCCATTCCAAGGTTCTGATCAAGGCCGAGAAGATCCTGCCGATCAAGGCCGGCCATTACATCGGCAACGGCGTCTATGCCCGCGAGGATTTCATCGCCGCCCGGCCCGAACTGGTCCAGGACCTGATCACGTCCATCGTCAAGGCCATCGATTTCATCCTCAAGAACGAGGACAAGGCGATCAAGATGTGGGCCGAGCAGATCAAGTTCCCGGAAAAGGTCATCACCTACGCCCTGAAGGAAGGCATCTCCGTCTATAACCTGGACGTGGCGCCCGAGGCCTCGACCATCGACGCCTATACCAAGTTCCTCAAGGACGCGGAAATCCTCAAGCCCGAGGACAATCCCAAGTACGATCCCAGCTTCGCCAAGAAGGCGCTGGAGATGATGAAGAAATAACGCATTCCGGCGTTCGGCGGCGGGTGCCATCTGTACCTGCCGCCGATGCCGCTGCGCTTTCTACCCCCGCATTTTCAAGGAATTCCCGTGAAAACATCGGTCAAGACCGCTGCGTCCGTTCTGCCCTATCTATGGGCGGCGATCTTCATCGTCTTCGTATGGCAGATGGCGGTCATCTTCACCCAGGCGCATGTCGCGCTGCTGCCGCCGCCGCTGTTGGCGGCCAAGACCTTCGCCGAACTGGTGGTCAACGGTCAGTTGTTCGTCCATGCGGGCGCCAGCTTGGGCCGTGTGATTTCGGCCTGGCTGCTGTCCGCCGCCGTCGCCATTCCGCTCGGCCTCGCCATGGGCCGCTGGCGGCGCTTCGAACATCTGGTCGATCCGGTGATCGAACTGTTCCGGCCGATCTCGCCGCTGGCCTGGATTCCGCTGGCCATCCTGTGGTTCGGCATCGGCGAGACCGGCAAGATCTTCATCATCTTCATCGCCACCTTCTTCCCCATCCTGCTGAACACCGTGTCGGGGGTGAAGGGGGTCGATCCGGTTCTGATCCGCGCCGGTCAGGTGCTCGGCTGCGATACCGACCGCGCCCTGTTCCGCAAGGTCATCCTGCCCGCCGCCATGCCGACCATCATCGTCGGCCTGCGCATTTCCTTCGGTACCGGCTGGGCCGCGATCATCGCCGCCGAACTGGTCGCCGCCCAGGTCGGTCTGAGTTACCTGATCGCCGACGGGATGGAGGTTCTGCGCTCCGACCTGGTGCTGGTCGGCATGGTCGCCATCGGCATCCTGGGGGTGCTGATCGACGCCGTGTTCCGCACCATCAACAACCGTTTCTCCTGGGGGGCGTAGGATGGCCGATCACACAAGCTCCAACCGCGGCACCAAGGGGATTTCCATTTCCGAGCTGGCGGTCACCTTCCATCCGGCAACATCGGAGCCGGTCGAGGCCCTGCGCCCGACCAGCCTGGAGTTCGCGGCGGGCGAGTTCATCGCCCTGGTCGGCCCGTCGGGCTGCGGCAAGTCGACGCTGTTGAACGTGCTGGCCGGTTTCATCAAGCCGTCGGCGGGGCGGGCTCTGGTCGGCGGCGAGACGATCACCAAGCCCGACATCGACCACGGCATGGTGTTTCAGGACTACGCCCTGTTTCCCTGGCTCAACGTCATCGACAACGTCGCCTTCGGCCTGGAACGCCAGGGCATGGCCTTGGCCGAACGCCATGCCAAGGCCCGCGACTATCTGGACATGGTGGGCCTCAAGGACTTCGCGGAAAAACGGGTGACCGAACTGTCCGGCGGCATGAAGCAGCGCGTCGCCATCGCCCGCGTGTTCGCCACGGACCCGTCGATCATCCTGATGGACGAACCGTTCGGGGCGCTCGACGCCCTGACCCGCCGGTTCCTGCAACACCAATTGCTGGAAATCTGGCAGCGCAACCGCAAGACCGTCGTGTTCGTCACCCATTCGGTGCAGGAAGCGGTCTATCTGGCGTCGCGGGTCATCGTCATGACCGCCCGTCCGGGGCGCGTGAAACTGGACCAGAAGATCGACCTGCCGCATCCGCGCGATTTTTCAGGCGAGGAATTCCGCCGCCTGGAAAAACTGATCTACGACCAGCTCGACGAGGAACTGGCCAAGTCCTTCAAGCTTGAAGGCGGGGGAGGGACCTTTCATGACTGAGGCGCCGCCCCGTCCCGCCAACGACACGATGGGGATCGCCGCCGCCGCCACCGAACGGTTCCTGGCCCGCGCGGCGGAGATCGAGCCCGTTCTCCGCGCGTTCCGCAGCATCGACGCGGCCCGCCTGCGTGCCGACGCGGCCACCCTCGACGCCCTGCCGGAAATCCGGCGCGGGCCGCTCCACGGCATGCTGATTGCGGTCAAGGAGGTGTTCGACGTCGGCGGCTACGTCTGCGGCTGGGGCACACCGATTCACGACGGCCGCCGCCCGGCGGCGGATGCCCGCGCCGTGGCGCGCCTGCGCGCGGCGGGGGCGCTGGTGGCCGGTGTCACCGTGTCCTCGGAATATGCCATTTCGCGGGCCGGCCCCACGACCAATCCGTTCGACCCGGCGCGCACGCCGGGGGCCTCGTCGCAAGGGTCCGCCGCCGCCGTCGGCGCCGGCCTGGTGCCGGCGGCGCTGGGATCGCAGACCATCGGCTCGATCATCCGCCCGGCTTCGTACTGCGGGTGCATCGGGTTCAAGCCGACCTGGGGGGTCATCGACATCGGCGGGTCCATGCCGCTGTCCGGTGCGCTCGACCACGTCGGGTTCCTGGCCGCCGATCCGAAGGTGGCGTCGGCGTTGATGGATGTGCTGATGCCGACGGCGGCGGCCGAGCCCGTGGGCCTGCCGGCCACGGCGACCGTGCTGCGGCCCTGGTATCCCGATGGGGCCGCGCCGGCGGTCCTGGCCGCGCTTGATGCGGCGGCCGGTCATCTGCGCACCAGGAAAATCGCGGTCGACGACGGGGCGCTTCCCGATGGAGTCGCCGCCCGGGAAGCGGGCGTGATCGACACTCTACTGGCCCATGACATGGCGCTGCACCATGGCGGCGATTTCGACGCCCAGGGCGACAAGATGAGCGACCGGGTGCGGGATTACATCACCCGCGGGCGCGGGATGACGGCGGCGGATTACACCGCCGCCCTGGCCGGACGCGACAAGATCGCCGCGGCGCTGGATGACTGGATCGGCGACGGCGTGATCCTGATGCCGGCGACGGTCGATGTCGCCCCCTTGCTGAGCGAGGGCACCGGCCCGCGCGAGCCGCAGCGCCTGTGGACCCTGGGGGGGCAGCCGGCAATGACCGTGCCCGTGACGCGGGCCAATGGCCTGCCCATCGGCGTGCAGGTGATCGCGCGGCGCGGGGCCGACCGCCGGGTGCTGGCCGTGGCCGCCCTGCTGTTCAACAACGCCTAGGGGTCAGCGCCTGACGATGAAGGTGTAGTCGGGCAGGGGATCGTCGTTGGTGACGGTTGTGCGGGGTGAAAGCTCGGTCCGGCAGAAATTCAGGAACTCCCCGCCGTCGACATAAAACAGACCCTGATAGCGTTCGACGGCATCGGCGCGCAGCAGATTGAAGGCAAGGGTCTTGTTGGTCTTGGCCCATAGTTCGCGCAGGCTGTCCTTCACATAGTCGCCCCATTCCGCGCCGTCGGCCCCCATGTGCATGTTGTAGGTGCCGCAGGCGAAGACGTAGTCGGCGGGCTCGGTCACGGTGATCTGCTGCAGGAAGCGGGCGCGGGGATCGTGGATACGCGCACGCGCGGCCTCGACCATCTTTTTCGACATGTCATAGCCGACGTACCGCCCGTCCTTGAGGGCGGGGGTGTCTTTTAGAAAATCGAACAGGGCGCCGTAACCGCAGCCGAAATCGGCGATGGAGAGTCCGCCCATCCGCGCGTCGGCGTCGTCGATGACCTGATACAGAGTTTCGAAGCGGACAAGCTGATGATCCTCGCTTTTCCAGAACACGGCGCGGGCGTCGGGGCCCAGTTCGGCCAGCCGGCGTTCATAACTGCGCGCCACGGGTTTCAGCAGGCGTGCGGCGCGTTTGAAAAAGAACAGGGTCATGGGCCGAGAGAGTAGGCCCAGGGCTTCGGCGGAACCAGTTTCTTTACGGCTCGGTCTGGAACACGGCCCAATCGGGCTTGCGCGGCGTGATCCTGGCGCCCGCAGCCTCGAACGGTCCGCCGGCCTCCAGATGCTCCAGGCGAATCAGGGCAAGGCCGCGTCCGCCTGACCCGGCGGCGGCGGTGGACCGCACCTCGCCCACTTCCTTGCCGTCCAGGGTGATCGGCGTGCCCGCCTCGGGCAGGGCGCCCTCGATCTCCACAGGCAGCAGACGTTTCTTGATCAGCCCGCGGTACTTGGTGCGCGCCGTCAACTCCTGGCCCATGTAGCAGCCTTTTTTCCAGTCGACGCCGTTCAACTCGTCAAACCCGCTTTCCAACAGGATCGATTTGTCGACCACCATGTCGCGGCTGCCGTCGGGCACGCCCAGACCGAGGCGCAGGATGTCGTAGGACGCACGGTCCCCGGCGGAGAGTGCCGCAATGAACGCATCCTTCGATTCAGTGGACAGGATTGCCCGCACCCCAAGGGCGGGCAGGCGGGGGTCTACGTAGACTACGCCACCTTCCTTGGTGACGGCGGCTCCGGCCGAGTTATCGAGACCCTGTGCGGTGGGCGCATCGGCGCCTGGAAGGGCGAACACTGTCCACGCCTCGCTCTGGTCTTCAATTACGACCTTGGCGCGCAGTTTGTAGAGCTTCAGGCGTTTGGCCAGGTCCTCCAGGCGTGCCCGCTCGCAATCCATCAACAGCCCGCCGCCGGGGGCTTCGGTAATGAAAAAGTCGTGCAGATACTTGCCCTGGGGCGTCAGCAGCGCCGCGTGGATCGCGTGCGTGGCGGATACCTTGTTGATATCGTTTGAAATCAGGCCTTGGAGGAAGGTCCGCGCATCGTCGCCGGAAATGGCGAGGACGCCGCGGTCTTCAAGGATGACGTAGGTATGTTCAGTCATGCTCTGATCCCGAAAATTGGTGCGTGGCGATGCCTTGAATATGGGAGCGCCCAGCGGCCTAGGCAACAGGGGATGGTGGCCCTATAAGACGGGGAACGTGTAAAATCGGCCGCAACAAGGGGGCGGCCGAAAATCTGCCCATGCAATCGAGCGGCCGGAACGGCCCGAGAAACGATAGGTTATGGCAAAAAGCATCCTGTTCGTCACGGCGACGCGAATCGGCGACGCGGTCCTGTCCATGGGAATTCTGGGCCGTCTGGTCCAGGACAACCCGGGGGCGCGGGTCACGGTCGCCTGCGGACGGGCGGCGGCGCCCCTGTTCGATGCCGTGCCCGGCCTGGAGCGGGTCATCGTCCTGGACAAGAAACCCTATTCCCTGCACTGGCTGGGCTTGTGGGCGGAATGCGTGGGGCATGTCTGGTCGGTCCTGGTCGACCTGCGCAACACGCCCATGAGTTATCTGATCCCGGCGGTTCGGCGTTTTCGCATGGGGCGCAAGGGGGCGGGGCACCGGCTGGAACGTTATGCCCAGGTCATGGGCATCAAGGACGGCGTGCCGACGCCGAAGATCTGGATCACCGATGCCCACCGTGCCACGGCGGACCGTCTGATGCCCAAGGGCCGGCCGGTGTTGGCCGTCGGCCCCACGGCCAACTGGCAGGGCAAGACCTGGCCGCAGGACCGCTTTTCGGACCTGGTCCGCCGCCTGACCGGCGACCAGGGCATCCTGCCGGGTGCCGCCGTCGCCGTGTTCGGGCATGAGACGGAGCGCGCGTCCGTGCAAGGCTTCCTCAACAGCATCCCGGAAGACCGGCGCATCGATCTGGTCGGGCGGATTTCCCTGCTCGAGGCCTATGCCTGCCTGGAACGGGCGTCGCTTTATATCGGCAACGATTCCGGACTGATGCACCTGGCGGCGGCGGCGGGCGTGCCGACCCTGGGGCTGTTCGGCCCGACGCAGGATCAGTTGTACGGCCCCTGGGGCGCCCATTGCCGGGTCGTGCGCGGGGCCGGGTTCCTGGAAAGCTTTCCGGAAAACTACGACTGGGACAATTCACCGTCGCTGATGGAAACGCTCACCGTCGACGCCGTCGCGGACGCGGCCCGCGACCTGTGGACCGAATGCAAGGAAGCGGCGTCGTGACCGGCGGTGCGGGCACCGGCCCCCGGCTTTCCATCGTCGTCTGCGCCCATAACGAGGCGGCGCACCTGGGGGACTGCCTGGCGACCCTTGGCTTCGGGGACGAACTGGTCGTGCTCGCCGACAAATGCACGGACGCGACGGCTGAAATCGCCCGCCGCTTCACGGACCGGGTGATCGAAGGCGCCTGGGACCCGGAAGGAACCCGCCGCAACGCCGCCATCGATGCCTGCACCGGCGACTGGGTGCTGGAGGTCGACGCCGACGAACGGGTGCCGGACGCCCTGGCGCGGGAAATCCGCAGCGTCATCAACGAAACACCCCACGACTGGCACGAAATCCTGGTCGACAACTACATCGGCGGCCGTCTGGTGCGCTGGGGCTGGGGGGCGAGCTTCGGCAAGGCCGCCTATCCGGGGCTGTTCCGCAAGGGCGTCAAACGCTGGGGGCCGCAGCGTGTCCATCCGGCCCTGACCTGGACCGGCGCCAAGGGTCCCATGCTGACCCATCGTCTCGACCATTACGTGGACCGCAACGTGTCCGACATGCTGAAACGCCTCGACAGCTATACCACCGCGCGGGCGGCGGATTTGCGGGACAGCGGCCAGATCGGCTCCTTCGCCAACAATCTGCGCCGGTTCTTTACCCGGTTCTTCAAATGCTACGTGCGGCGCAAGGGCTACCGCGAAGGCGGATACGGGTTCCTGATCGCGCTCTGCGCCGGGCTCTATCCGCTGATTTCGCACCTCAAGGCGCGGCTCGAGGACGACGCCGGCAACCCGAAAAGCGGGGAGGCCTGAATGGCACGCATCGTTCTGGCCGACGACGGCATCGAATTCGACGGCCGCACGCCCGAGGAACGCCCCCTGGGCGGGGCGGAAAGCTCCCTCGTCTTTCTGATGGAAACACTCGCGGCGCGCGGCCACGAGGTTTCGGTCCACAACAACTGCCAGGCCCCCCTGGTGCACAAGGGCGTTTCCTGGGCGCCGTTGAAGGCGGGCATGCCGGACAAGGCCGACCTGTTCATCGCCAACCGGGGGGACAAGGTTCTGCCGCTCATGCCGCGGGCGGGACGCACCGTGTTCTGGACCCACAATCCGGCGACCTACATGGTCAAATGGCGTTATCTGTCCAAGCTGTGGCGATACGCCGACGCCATCGTGTTCATCGGCGATTATCACGCGACGACCTATCCCCGTTGGTGCCCGGTCAAAAATCGCGTGGTCATTCCCTACGGCCTGCCCGACGATTTCTGCAACGCCCCGCCGGCCTCGGCCCCGCCCGGCCCCCGCGCGGTGTTTTCCTCAAACCCGCTGCGTGGGCTCGACTGGCTGCTCGACCGCTGGGCCCAGGACATCCAGCCCCGGGTGCCGGGGGCGGAATTGATCCTGTTCACGGGGGCCGCCGTCTACGGCAGCGCCGGCGCGGCCAAGGCCGACCCCATGGCGAAAGTTCTCGACAAGGCTAAATCGTTGGAAGAAAAAGGGGTCCGGTTGCCAGGTCCGGTGCCCAAGCAACGTCTCATCGACGAATTCCGACAGGCCAGATGCATGCTCTATCGTGGTGACATCAACGAGACCTTTTGCATGGCCGTGGGCGAGGCCCAGGCCATGGGTATGCCCGCCGTGGTGACCGATCTGGGCTCCATGCGCGAGCGGGTGATCGACGGCGAAACGGGTTTTGTCGCCCGAGACGACCGGGCTTTCGCCGATGCCGCCGTGAAACTGCTGACCGACGACGCCCTGTGGTCGGCGCAACAGGCGGCGGCGCTTGAAAAGCAACGGTCCTGGCGCTGGCCCGCGGCGGCCGAGGCCTGGGAAAGGCTGCTGCCGTGAAGGTCATGCAGGCCATGGCGGGGGCGGAATTCGGCGGCGCCGAAGCGTTCTTCGTGCGCCTTGTCCGCGCCCTCAACCGCGCCGGGCTGGAACAGCGCGTGCTGATCCGCGAGAACAGGGCCCGCGCGCAATCCCTGCGCGACGCCGGGATCGATCCTTTGCAACTGCCGTTCGGCGGCATGCTCGACCGCCGCACGCCGCGCGCCTTCAAACACGAAATCCAGACCTTCCAGCCGCAGATCGTCATGACCTGGATGAACCGGGCCAGCAAGATGTGCCCCAAGGGCGATTTCGTCCAGGTCGGCCGGCTGGGCGGCTATTACGACCTGAAATACTATCGCAACTGCGACCACCTGATCGGCAATACGGAAGACATCGTCAACCATATCGTCGGCCAGGGTTGGGACAAAAACCGGGCCCATTACCTGCCCAATTTCGTGTCCGAGGAGCAGGCCGAACCGCTCAGCCGCCGTTCCCTCTACACGCCTGAAAATGCCGTGCTGATCCTGGCCCTGGGCCGGCTGCACGAAAACAAGGGTTTCGACGTGCTGCTGCGCGCCATGGCGCGGGTGCCCAACACCTATTTGTGGCTGGCCGGCGACGGCCCCTTGCGCGAAAGCCTGGAAAAGCAGGCGGAAGACCTGGGCATCAAGCCGCGCGTGCGGTTCCTGGGCTGGCGCGAGGACACGGCCGAATTGTTCGCCGCCTGTGACCTGTTCGTCTGCCCGTCGCGGCACGAGCCGCTGGGCAACGTGGTGCTGGAGGCCTGGGCCCAGGGGGTTCCCGTGATCGCCGCCGACAGCATGGGGCCGGGCACCCTGATCGATCATATGGACTCAGGAATCCTGGTGCCGGTCGACGATTCAGACGCCCTGGCCCGGGCCGTGCGTGCCGTGATCGACGATTACGAACTGGCGGACCATATCGCCCGGCGCGGCCGCGAGGTCTATGAAGAGAGATTCACGGAAGGCCAGGTCGTGCAGCGTTATCTGGACTTTTTTCAATCGATTGTTACCAATCGGGAAAACTGACGTAAGATCATCCCATGTGCGGTATCGCAGGCATCATGACACGAGACGGCTCCGCCCCACCGGCGGGGGTTCTCGACGCGTTGGCCGTTGCCCTGGCCCATCGCGGGCCTGACGGCCATGGCCGTCATGTCGACGGCGACGTGGGCCTGATCCAGACGCGCCTGGCCATCATCGACCTGGAAACGGGCGATCAGCCCATCGCCGCCAAGGGCCCCGACGGCAACGAGGCGGTCCTGGTCGCCAACGGGGAAATCTACAATTACGTCGAGATCAAGCTCGACCTGGGCCGGGTGCCGTTCAAGACGCGGTCCGACTGCGAGGTCCCGCTGCAGCTTTACCTGCGCGAGGAACTGGGGTTCACCGACCATCTGCGCGGCATGTACGCCATCGCCATCCATGACCGTGCCCGGGGCCGACTGGTGCTGACCCGCGACCCGTTCGGCATCAAGCCGCTGTATTTCACGCAGTCGGGCGCGGCCTTCGCCTTCGCGTCCGAACCGCAGGCGCTGATCCGCGCCGGGCTGGCGACGGCGCGCCTCAACGCAACCGCGCGGGACGAGATGCTGCAGATGCAGTTCTCCTCGGGCCGGGAAACGCCCTTCGCCGGGATCGAACGGGTGCTGCCGGGGGAAACCCTGATCGTCGAGAAGGGCCGGGTGATCGGGCGCAACCGCATGACGGCCCTGCCCGAAGGCGGGCCCAAGGCCACAGGTCGGTTCGACGCCCTGATGCGGCTCGACGATTTGCTCGACGATGCGGTCGGCGTGCATCAGCGCTCCGACGTGCCCTACGGCATGTTCTTTTCCGGGGGCATCGATTCCACGATCCTGCTGGCCATGATGTCGCGCCTGAACGAACGGCCGGTCACGGCCTTCACCGCCGGATTCTCGGGCACCCAGGTTCATGACGAGCGCGCCCTGGCCCGCGAGATCGCGGCCCATCTGGGCGCCGACCATCACGAGGTCGAATTCGGCGCGGCGGATTTCTGGGACCTGTTGCCGGAAATTGCCGCCGCCGTGGATGATCCGGCCGCCGATTACGCGGTGCTGCCCAGCTACAAGCTGGCCCGCTCGGCGCGGGCGGCGGGGATCAAGGTGATCCTGTCCGGCGAGGGCGGGGACGAAGTATTCGCCGGCTATGGCCGCTACCGCCGGGCCGTGCGCTGGCGCGTCCTGGGCGGCCGTCCCATGCGCGAGCGCGGCGCCTTGGAAGGGCTGGGCGTGCTGCGCGAGGAAAATCGCGCCTGGCGCGCCGGCCATGAAGTGGCCGAGGAAGACGCCCGGGGCAAGGGCTGGACGCCGCTGCAGCGGGCCCAGGCCGTGGACATGGCCGACTGGCTACCCAACGATCTGCTGACCAAGCTCGACCGCTGTCTGATGGCCCATGGGGTCGAGGGCCGGGTGCCGTTCCTGGATCCCAAGCTGGCGGCCTTCGGCTTCGGCCTGCCGGATACGCTGAAGGTGCGGCGCGGTCGCGGTAAATGGATTTTGCGCAAATGGCTGGAGAAGGTCGTGCCGATGTCCCGGCCGTTCGCCGCCAAGCGCGGCTTCACCGTGCCCGTGGGCGAATGGATCGTGGCCGAGGGCCGGCGCCTGGGCCCCCTCGTCGCGGCCCAGCCGGGGATCGCGGAAATCTGCCGCCCCGATGCGGTGGCAAGCCTGTTCCGCAACGCCGGCAAGCGCGAGATGCAGGCCGCCTGGACGCTTCTGTTCTACGCCGTCTGGCACCAGCACCACATTCTGGGCGGGGTGCCCAAGGGCGGCGTCCTCGAAGTCCTGGGAGAGGCCGTCTAATTCGTGACTGACCCGCAGACCCTGACCCTCCGCCGGCCCGACGACTGGCATGTGCATTTCCGCGACGGCACCATGATGGCCGCCGTCGTGCCCTTCACGGCGCGCCAGATGGGCCGCGCCATCGTCATGCCCAACCTGGTGCCGCCGGTGACCACGGCGGCCCTGGCGTCGGTCTACCGCAACCGCATCCTGGCCGCCGTGCCGGAAGGTGTCGATTTCACGCCGCTGATGACGGCCTATCTGACCGACAAGACGGACCCGGGCGATCTGGCCGCCGGGTTCAAGGACGGCGTGCTGACGGCGGTGAAGTACTACCCTGCCGGGGCCACGACCAATTCGGATTCCGGCGTCACCGCCATCGATAACGTTTATCCCGTGCTGGAACGCATGGCCGAGATCGGCATGCCGCTTTTGGTCCACGGCGAGGTCACGGATGCCGACGTCGACGTGTTCGACCGCGAGGCCGTGTTCATCGAGCGCACCCTGGCCCCCCTGGCCGCGCGCCTGCCGGACCTGAAGATCGTGTTCGAACACATCACCACGGCCGATGCCGCCACCTTCGTCGAAGGGGCGGGGGCGGGCGTGGCGGCGACGGTCACGGCGCATCATCTGGTCATCAACCGCACGGACATCTTCCGGGGCGGCATTCGCCCGCATCTTTACTGCCTGCCCATCGCCAAGCGGGAACATCACCGCCAGGCCCTGGTCAAGGCCGCGACTTCGGGCAATCCGAAATTCTTCTTAGGCACCGACACGGCGCCCCACGCGGCCCATACCAAGGAAGCGGCCTGCGGCTGCGCCGGCATCTTTTCCGCCCCGGCGGCGATCGAGGTCTATGCCGAGGTATTCGACAAGGCCGGGGCCCTGGACAGGCTGGAAGCCTTCGCCTCGCTGAACGGCCCGGCCTTTTACGGCCTGCCCGCGAACGCGGCGACCATCACCTTGGAGCGCAAGTCCTGGGAACAGCCGGAGGCCGTGGACCTGCCGAACGGCGACCGCCTGATCGCCTTCCGCGGCGGCGAGACGCTCGCCTGGCGGCTGGCCGGCTGATCGCGCTCCCCCGTTGACCCGGGGCGGGGGCTTCTCTACACCCATTAACAACCCATCCACATCGAACACCGCTCCCGGGAGGCACGCTCATGTCCACGTTCAAAGGACTTCTGCTCGAAGAAACCGACGGCAAGGTATCGTCGTCCGTTCAGGACATCGACGAGGCCCGTCTGCCCGAAGGCGATGTCACCGTCGCCGTCAAGTATTCGACCATCAACTACAAGGACGGCATGGTCATCAACGGCATCGGTAGGCTGGTGCGCGATTACCCGCATGTTTCCGGCATCGATTTCTCCGGCGTCGTCGAGGCCTCGGACAATCCCGCCTACAAGCCCGGCGACGAGGTCATCCTGACCGGCTGGCGCGTCGGTGAGGTCCATTGGGGCGGCCATGCCCAGAAGGCGCGGGTCAAGGGCGACTGGCTGGTGCCCCTGCCCAAGGGATTGGACCTCAAGCGCGCCATGGCCGTCGGCACGGCGGGTTTCACCGCCATGCTGGCGATCATGACCCTGGAAGACCACGGCCTGACGCCGGAAAACGACGGCGAGGTGCTGGTCACCGGCGGCTCCGGCGGCGTCGGCTCGGTCGCCACGTCGATCCTGGCCAATCTGGGCTACCGGGTCGCGGCCTCTACGGGCAGCCCGGAATCCCACGCCTATCTGAAGGACCTGGGGGCGACGACCATCGTCGACCGGGCGGAACTGGAAGAGGCCCCCAAGGGGCCGCTCGCCCGCGAACGCTGGTCCGGGGCCATCGACAACGTCGGCGGGCCGACCCTGCACACGGTCCTGGCGACGCTCAAGTACTGGGGCACCTGCGCCTCCGTCGGCAACGCCGGGTCGTTCAAGCTGGAAACCACGGTGCTGCCGTTCCTGCTGCGCGGCATCAACCTGTGCGGCATCGACAGCGCCACCTGTCCCAAGGATCGGCGCATCGTCGCCTGGAACCGCATCGCCCGGGACCTGCCGCTCGACAAGCTGGACGCCCTGACGGAAACGGCATCCTTGGGCGATCTGCCGGACCTCGCGAGCAAGATTCTCAAGGGCCAGCTGCGCGGCCGCACGGTGATCGACGTCAATTCATGATGTCTGACCGGGAGCATGGGCATGGATCAAGCGGCTAAGGTAGCGGCGTTTCAAAAACTGCATGCCGACCCGGGATGTTTCATCATCCCCAATCCCTGGGACCGGGGATCCGCCCGCATGTTGGAAGCCATGGGCTTCAAGGCGCTGGCGACGACCAGTGCGGGGTATAATCTTTCCCGGGGCCAGGCCGACGGCGACGCGACGGTTGAGGATCATTTCGCCCATTTCCGGGATATCAGCGCCAGCGTCGATGTGCCCATGAATGCGGATTTCGAGAACGCTTACGCCGAAACCGCCGATGGCGTCGCCGAAAACATCCGGCTTGCGGCGGGGACCGGGCTCGCCGGCGGATCGCTTGAGGACTACGACGGCGAGAACATCTATGACATGGCGGAGGCGGTCGACCGGCTGACGGCCGCCGTCGAGGCGGCGCGCGCGGTCAACCCGCCCTTCGTGCTGACCGCCCGGGCGGAAAACCTGATCCGCGGCAACCCGGATCTGGATGACACCATCAAGCGGCTCCAGGCCTATCAGGAAGCCGGCGCCGACGTTCTGTACGCGCCGGGGCTCAAGACGGCGGACGACGTGCGTGCCGTGATCTCGTCCGTCGACCGGCCGGTCAACGTCCTGGGCGGCATTGCCGGCATGACCCTGAATTTTCAGGAAATGGCTGAACTCGGCGTCAAACGCATCAGCGTCGGCGGCTCCCTGTTTCGCTCTGCTTACGGAAAAGCCATGGCGGACGCCCGGGAAATGCTCGATGCCGGGACCTTCGGCTTCGCCACCAGCGCGCCGCCGCTGTCGGCGTTCGTCAAACTTTTCCGGCAAGGGTGAGGGGCTGCCTGCACGGCCGGAATTAACCGATTGCTAACCATCGGGTGCCATCCTGAAGTCGGACGAGTTTTGACGCAGGATGGGACAGAACGCCCATGAGAAAAATCATCGCAGCCATTGCCTTCTCGGCCGTGCTGACCGCGTGCGGTTACGTGGACAAGTACGAAGAAGGCGTCGCCGGTTACGAGCCGACCTATTGCTACGCGGCGCTCGGCGGCGGCGTCGAATGCTACCGCGAGCCCGTGGCCGGCGAGGACCGGCGGCTGGTCAACTATTACGGCAAGCATCCGTCGCGCTTCGACGCCCCGGCCAAACCGGCCCCGGCCCAGTATCAGGCGCCGCCCACGGTCAACGCCTGGGTCAAGGACCCGGAACCCGTGGTCCGCGTCCTGCCCAAGGGCGATCTGACGGACCGGCCGTGGCTGGCGTCAGGCTATCGGGAACCGGTCGCCCGCGCGGCTTCGCCCGCCGCGACCCAGGCCCTGCTGCGCCAGGCCCATGAACACCTCAGCCGGTCGATCCAGCAGGATTCGCAGGACAAGCTGAACAGCCTGAACGGCGCGGCAAACGAGGACGCGCCGCCTTTTCGTTAATCCCGGCGTCTGATCCCTGGGCTGAAAAGCCAAATTCCAGCCTTGTAAAGTCTGAATGGCCGTCCCGTCCTGGGGCGGCCATTCGATTTTTCGAATATTCCACAGCTTTTTGGACGCTTGTGACGCATATCACATGACTCTTTTAGTCGTATTTGCTACGAGTCCCTTTCCACAAACCTGACAAAAACCTGACATGTTGACGGAGGGGTGCGGTGGACCAGGACAAGACCCGAAAACCGGCCATCAAGCAGACCGAACTGCAGCGTTTGCAGAACGAACTGGTTGGCGGTGCGGCAGCAGACAAGGCCAAAAAGGCCCCGTCCGCGGCAAAAACCCGCATGATGAAGGGTGCGCGCAACGCTTGCGGTCCGTTGAATGGCCGCGATTGGCGCTGGGGCGGCAACTGAACGCCGCCCGGCCGCCGGGCTTCCCGATCACGACAGCAGCAGGCGGCGGAGTTCCGTCGCCAGCATGACGGCGGCGGACAGCAGCCCCAGCCAGGGAATCCACGACGCGACGATGTAGGCGCCGGGCGGTGACGGGGCCTGGCGCTTGAGCCGGATCAGCGCCGCGTTGACGGCCACGAAGATAATCAGGATCACGGCGCTGGTGAATTTGGCCAGGGTGGCCACGGGAAAAAGCAGGGCCAGGACCAGAATGGCCCCCGTGGCCCATAAGGTCGCGTTGACCGGGGTCCGCGTGCGCGGCGACACCACGCCGAGATGGCCGGGCGCCAGGGAATCGCGGGCCATGCCGTAGAGCACGCGGCTCGCCATCACCAGTTGCACCATGATCCCGTTCACCGTCGCCAGCATGCTGATCACGCCGAGCACCCAGGCCGGCAGCCAGGGCGTGCCGCGCACCAGGGCGGCCAGCGGTGTGCGTTCCTGGGCCAGATCCGCCGGCGCCACGGTCAACACGGCGGCCAGCGAAACCAGGATGTACAGCATGCAGACCCCGGCGATGCAGATCAGAATGGCGACCGGCAGGGCGACCGGGGCGTTCTTCGTTTCTTCCGCGACGTTGACCATGTCCTCGAAGCCGATGAAGGCATAAAAGGCCAGGAAGGCGCCGGCGAACAGGCCGGCCCAGGCGGCCCCGTCCGCCTCGACGGCGACGATCTCCGGCAGGCGGGCGGGCAGGTCCGCGAAACTGCCGGACGTGGCGGCGATCACAAGAATCAGGCCGCCGATCTCGACCACGGTGATCAGGGTCACCAGCCAGACCGATTGCCGGATGCCCCAGATGGCGACCGCGCCAAGTCCCAGGACCAGGACGGCGGCCAGCGGCTCCCGCGGCAGGGCGACGAAGTCCTGAAGGAATCCCGCCGTGGCGTTGGTCAGCGCCGCCGATGAGGTCAGGCCGATCACCACCACCAGCCAGCCGATGCCCCGCGACAGCCAGGGCATATTGAAGGCGCGTTCCATGTAGCGGACTTCGCCGGCGCTCACCGGATGGCGGGACGCCAGTTCCGCATAGGAGAACGCCGTCAGCAACGCCAGCAGGGCGGCAGCGGCGAAGGCGAGGGGGGCGTGCATGCCGGCAATGCCCGCGACCTCGCCCGTCAGGGCGTAAATGCCCCCGCCGATCATGGTGCCGAGGCCGTAGAACACCAGGTGCGGCAACGAGATGCTGCGCTTCAGTCGGCCGGTTTTCGCGGGATCAGGGCGCATGACGGCCGATTCCTTGTGTCGAGGGCGGGATGGCGCCAATCCTAATCGCAGGCCGCTGCCGCTGTCTTGGCCTGGATCAAGTCCCGGTCGAATCAGGTCGCGCTTGACACCCGTGCATCAGGGCCTTAAATCCCTCCACGCCGTCGCGCGAACGCCCTCGGGCCCGCACATCGGCTCCCCGCCTGGGGCGGAGTAGCTCAGCTGGTTAGAGCAGCGGAATCATAATCCGCGTGTCGGGGGTTCGAGTCCCTCCTCCGCTACCAATAAAAAAGCCCGTTAGGTCAATGACTTAGCGGGCTTTTGCTTGGGCTAAATGTCCGAATTTCATGTTGCATATGTCGCAAATAGGAATCGTTTAATTTCAATGAGTTGCAAGTAGTGCGAGATATTACGTGCGACATGAATGCGACATGGTGTAAACTTTCGCCATGGTCAACGAACACAATTGCGATGCGGAAGGCTACCCGCTGGACCCGGCTCACCCTTGGAATATCTCGCCCGTGGCGTGGCACAACGGGCGCGTAGATTCGTTCGCGGCGCGACGGTTGCGGGAACTTGAAACTGTTTGGCGCGCGGCCAGTCACGCCAGCGTTGCCGTTGAGGCGTGGCGGGTGTGCCGCCGTTTCGGGATTGCCGAGCCGACGTGGTTGCGGGAAGCGCGCGACATGTTCCTCGGCCTTGACCCGTATGAGTACCCGTTAAAGACGAAACGCGGTCGACTCGCTGGTGAGGCCACTATCGAACGAAAGGCTGCGGTGCACTACGCACGTTGGGACGCCGTGGCCGAGTTGCGCGAACGCCGCGAAGAACTGGCCCTTGGCGGATCGATCTACAGCGCCGCCGCGACCATGCTTCGACGGCACGGCGACCACAAGGCGACGGCGGACACTGTGAAAAAGTCCGTTCTGATCGTTGAGGGCAAGCTACGGTCGGCCAGCGCCGCCGCCGCGCACCTCCGTTAACCTTTCGGGGAAATTTCTCGTCGCGGATATCGCGGCGGTTTGATGTAAATGGTTGGGCATCGTGATCACGGTGCCCTTTTTTGATTCGTCGGCACCGTCTGGAAATGAGGTGCCAAAATGAACGAATCGGAACGGACCATCGCCTATGGCGTCGAGGAAATCGCCAAGGTTATCGAGGAACCAAACACGCGGCGCGTTAACTATATGCTCGCGCGCGGAATGGTCCCCGGTGCATCGAAAATGGGGAACCGTTGGGTTCTTTCCATCCCCGCCTTTCGGCGCGCGGTGCACGGGGAGGCCGCATGATGCAAAACGCCCGCCCCGTGCTGGGGGCGAGCGCTGCGGAAAATTCTAAGGCGTCGAAACCAAAGAAGCATACCGCAACGCCCCGGACCCCTCAAGAATTTTGGCCCCGTCTATACGGCCTGCCGCTGCGCCCGAAGTCGCGCGCCGAGGCGCAAGCCCGCGTCCGCGCCGCCCGCGCCGATCTGCGAGACGCCGAACGCATCGCCTTCCGCGTTGTCAATCGCGCGCGACTTTCAGCCATCGGCACGATGATCCAGCCGGGTTCACCTGGACCGGATCGCCACGAGTGCGAACTGGCCGCGCGGATCGTCCGTGACGCCAAGGCGCGGCTTGCGCGGGCGGAAATTCAGCTTCGCCACATGAAGCGGGAGCGCCGCCGATGACGCCGGCCCAATTCCTTCAAGCCGTGCAGCCGGGCGGGCCTTGGCTCGTGACCGCAATAGCGCCCGGTGCCGCGCCCTGCGGCACGCTCGCCAGGACGCCGGGCGACGTTGATGCGCTGACGGCGATTCACGCGGGTGCGGACCTCTATTTCAATCCCGCCCTACTGACCGGCGCGCCCGCGAACGGCAAGGCCACCAAAAGCGACGTGGCGGGCAGTTGGTGGCATTGGGCGGACCTCGACCCGCCGAAGGGTGCAGACCTCGATACATGGCGTTCCGATGCGCTCGCCCGGTTGCGGGCCGTAAACCCGACCATCATCATTGATAGCGGTCGCGGCTATTGGGGCCTGTGGCAACGGGCCACCTTTAGCGCCGATCACGCCGAAATCGAAGGCATCAACAAGGCGCTAGGCGATGCGCTTGGCGCGGATCACTGTTGGAATGTGGATCGCTTGGCGCGCCTGCCGGGAACAGTGAACACAAAGACCGGACGCACCGCCTCCGTTGTCGCCTGGACTACGGGACCGGCGACGTTGCCCGTGCCCGCCGTTGTGGCGACGGATGCGACGATACCCGCAGAATGGACCGATCAAGGCACAGACCCGGCGACCGATGATGACCTGATTACCCACGCCTTGGCCGAGGCCGTACCGCCGTTCGGCGACCGCGTGGCCTTTGCCGCGTTGTGGCACGCCGACGCGGATACGTTGGGGGCCGCATGGCCAGCACGTAACCCGGACGATCCGTTTGATCGCAGCGAGGCAGATATGTCTTTGGCGTCACGATTGATGCGGATGACCGGCGGCGACTGCGCACGAACCGAAAGGATCATGCGGCGCTCGGGGTTAGTAAGGGACAAGTGGAATCGCCCGGACTACCTACGCCGCACGATCCTTAAAACTGTGGACCCGGCGAAGCGCCGCGCCGACCAGCTGGCCGAGAACGCGCGGATCGGTGAGGAAGTTGTAGAGCCTGCCGTTCCCGCCGTGATGACGCTTGATGATATGCGGGCGCGCTTGGTGTTCATTGGATCCAGCGGTGCAGTTGTGGATAGCGCAACGCATCGGGTTCGCAAGAAGGATGCAGCTGCCGACGAATACGCCGCCAGCGTTCACAAGTACACCGACCCGGATACGGGGAAACCTAAATCAATGCCCGCCTTGAAGGCGTGGATTGCTTCTCGTGACCGCATTACAGCGGACGTTCTCGCATGGGTGCCGGGCGCTCCGCAAATCTGCCGACCGCCGGAAATCATTGATGGCGGAACAAGGGCCTTCAATACGTGGCGGGGAATCGCCCCCGTGATCGCGCCGGATGATTGGCAGGACCGGGCCACGCCGTTTGTGGAACACCTGGCCTATCTGGTCCCGGACGAATCCGAACGGCGGCGCTTTACGCAATGGGTAGCCCACATCATCCGGTTCCCCGAGACCCTTCCGCACACTGCGTACCTGATGATCGCGGAAACCACGGGCATCGGGCGTAACGCACTGGCGTCGATCCTCGTTCGCGTGTTTCGAGGATACGTCGCGGCGGGCGTCGATATCGCGGCAATTTTGGACGGCCGGTTTAATGGGCGCTTATCGCAGAAGCTGTTGGCCATCGTCGATGAAGTCCGGGAAGGACTAGGCGAGCGGCGCTATCAACGCGGTGAACGTCTTAAATCGTTGGTGACGGAAGAACACCGCCAGATCGATATCAAGTACGGCCTTCAATCGGTAGAGAAAAATTGCTGCAGATGGTTGATGTTCAGCAATTACCTGGACGCCCTACCGTTCGAAAATACCGACCGGCGCATCATCGTAATTTCCAATCCATCGGAACGACGCGAGCCGACCTATTACGCGCGGTTGTACAGTCTGATCGATGACCCGGCTTTCATCGCCAGTGTGCGGGCGTATCTCGACGCCGTGGACCTGAGCGACTTTCGACCCGGTGAACATGCTCCGATGAACGACGCCAAAACCAAGGCGCTCGTGGAAATGATGACGGACACCGACCGGGCCGTGATCGACTTCCGCGACAACTACCACGCCGACCTCACGACGCGGGACGCCATCAAGTCGTTCGCCCGGATGCACTACGGCGCGACACCGACAGAGAATCACCTGACGAAAGCGATTAAGCGGGCGGGTATGGCGAACACCGGCAAGCGCGTGACCATCGGCAACACGAAACAATCCGTGGTGATCGTGCGCGGCGCATGGACGCCGGAAATGGTCAACGACGCATCTGGCGAAGCGCTGGCTTCGGTAATTACCGGGACACCCAAGACACCCAAGACACCCGTTCTAAACAACGAGGCAAATTGAAATGTTTGTTTTGGGTAGAAGTAGGGAAGGGGTGTCCCGGGTGTCCCGGGTGTCCAGCAGGACCATCGGCGCCAGTGTGGTCAAGGGGTACGGGGCAGGGAAAAAACAAGAGCCGCCTCCGCCCTAGGACCGCTCGGGGTACTCAAATTTTCTACGCCGCACTTCCGCAAAAACGCGATTCCATAATTAGCGAGGATTTATAAAATTATGAGCAGACGTAAACCGCCCGATCTCGTCGCCCTTGAAGGTAATCCGGGAAAACGCCGCGTCCGCTCCCGAGGCGTGACGCCGACCGGCGACGCCATGCCGCCCGTGTGGCTGTCCGAGGGTGCCCGCGCCGTCTGGGATCGGATTGCCGACGCCATGCCAGACGGCACCTATCGCACGACGGACACGGAAATCCTGGTCGCGTTTTGTTGCGCCGCCGACCAACACCACAAGGCGACGATAGCCCTTGCAATCGAAGGCCCGATCTTGACCGGCCCGCGCGGACGGCAGACTCGCAATCCGTGGTGCAGCGTGCAGAAAGACGCCGCCGGGCAGATCGAGCGCCTTGGCCGTCGTCTCGGCCTCGATCCGACCTCCCGCGAACACCTTCCGCAACCCGCACCGCAACCGGCCGCATCGAAGTTCGCCGGGCTGGTCGGGATCGACCCTTCACCAACAGAGAAAGAGGAACAGCACGATGACTGAACAACACGCCGCCATCGCCAGCGACAAGCTGGCCGACGCGATGATTGCCGCCGCCGACGCGGGTGTGCCGGATGAAATTATCGGCAACGAAATCGTCAAGCTGGCGCTGACGATCATCCAGGCCGCGCAAGGCGGTCGGCGCGAAGCCGTGGCCGTCGTGTTGCGGAACATCGCCGACCATATCGAGACCAATCCCGAAGCCCCTGTAACCATCAACTGAAAGGAACCGAACCGATGACCAAACGACCCTATGACCCGGATCTGAAAACCGAGATCGGCAACCTGATCCAAGCGGCCCAGGCGTTCAAAAAGCGGCAGGTCGAGCGCGCCCGGCAACGCGAGGCCACGGCGCGGCGACTCGACGCAATCATCTTGTCGACGGACCCGTTGCCGCCGACCGCCGCGTGAAGGGACTTGTAATTCACACCAAACGTCCGTAGATTGTGGATGTTGCTATTCGGAATCGGCGGGACGCTGACCGGCTGGCGACACTCCCAACTTCGCAACCGGCGCGACGCCGGGCGTTTGGATCGTTTTCCATTCATGCCCGAGGTATGCGCTGATGCTCGAACAGACCGTTCCCCTTCAAATCAAATTCGCCCCCGGTGACGCGGGCACGCTATCCGGCTATGCCAGCGTTTTCGGCCCGCCTGCCGACCGGCACGGCGACGTGATCGCGCCCGGTGCGTTCAAGGCGTCCCTCGCGTCCGGCGACGTGCCCCTAATGTTGTGGTCGCATGACCTGAGCGAACCCATTGGCACATGGACCTCCCTTAAAGAGGACGCCAAGGGCCTGCTGGTCACGGGCCGATTGACCCTTGAGACCCGGCGCGGCGCGGAAGCCTACGCGCTACTCAAGGACGGCGCGTTGAACGGCCTTAGCATCGGGTTCCGCGTTGTGGATTTCGAGGAACTGCCCGAAGGCGGACGGCTGCTGAAAGAAATCGAATTAGCGGAAATTAGCTTGGTCACGTTGCCGAGCGCATCGCGCGCCCGCGTGACCTCGGTTAAGTCCGGCGAGATAACCCCAAGGGTTATTGAAGGAATCCTGCGGGACGCAGGGATATCGAAGCGCATGGCGGCGGGGATCGTCGCCAGTGGCTTCAAAGGCGCGACGGATACCGAGCGGGACGTTCGATCCGTGGCGGCAAAATCCATCCTCAACACCATCAACGCCGCGACCGAGCGGCTTACGAAAGGACTCTAATCATGTTTATCCGAACCCCTCTCGAAACCAAAAATGCGCCCGATGGCGGCGCGACCCTGGACGACATTTCCGCCGCTATCGAACAGCACGCGGAAGCGACGGAAAAGAAGATCGCGGAACAGGCGGGCATCATTGCCAAACAGGCCGAGAAAATCGACGGCCTGAATAACGTGGTTGTCGACCTGGAACAGAAAGCAGCCGAACGCCAGCTTGGCAACGTCGGCGGCACTGGTCGAAGCCTTGGTTTCGCGCTGGCCGCGAAGCTGGGGCAAAGCCCGGCCTTCCAGGCGGTCGCCAAGAAGGAATCGCAGCGCACATCCGTCGAAGTGAAGGCCAGCGACCTCTTGGAAACGAAAAACACGATCACCTACGACTCGGATTTCTTCGACGTGTCGGAACGCCAGCCGGGGATCGTGACCGGGCCGAAGCGCCGAACCTGGTTGCGCGAACGGTTCCGTTCGGTGCCGGTGAGTGGTGGTGACGTGGAATATCACCGGCTGCTGACTTTCACAAATGCCAGCGCGCCCCAGGGCGGCGGAAGCCCGCATGTTTTCGAAGGTGTGACCAAGCCGGAAAGTACCATGACCTTCGAGGCGAAAACGGAAAAAATCCAGACCATCGCGGCGTGGATCAAGGCGTCGAAGCAAATTCTCGGCGACCAAGCCATGTTGGGAATGACGCTCGACACCCAGCTTCGCTACGGGCTTGAACTGGCCATCGAGTCGCAGATCCTGACCGGCAGCGGTGTGGGATCCAACATGAGCGGCCTGACCACGAACGCGACCGCGTTCACGCCGACCAGCGGCGACACGCCGCTGGACTCTTTGTCCCGCGCTCAGGCCGCTATTTCGGCGGCTGAAGGTGTGGCCGATTTGGTGGTCCTGCATCCCAACGATTGGGCGTCGATCCAACGCCTCAAGGCGAGCACGGCGGGAACCTTCCTGTTGGGCAATCCGGCGGCTGGCAACGCTCCGAACGTCTGGGGCCTGCCGGTGCATTTGACGCCGGCCATGACGAGCGGGAAATTCCTGATCGCGGACACGGCCCAAGCGGCTGTGATTTTCAATCGCAGCGATGCAGTGATCGAGACGGGTTATGTAGGCGATGATTTCACGAAGAACCTCGTCACGATCTTGGCCGAGGTCCGGCTGACCATCGCCGTACAGCAGCCGACCATGCTGCGGTTCGGTTCACTCACGCTGGCATAGCCTCCCAGGCGCGACGGGTAGCACGGCCCGTCGCGCCATTCCGGTAGCGCCGCCTGTGTGTTTCCTATGCCACACGGGCGGCGCGCCGGTCCTTTCCGTCCCGGGAGATCGCCCCGCCATGCCAGTTAAATTCACAGACCAATACCGACGCCAAGTTGTGACCCGCTACGACGCGGCCCGCCGCGACGGCGTGCCCGTAGGCAAGGCCGCGCTGCTGGCCGGCGGCGGTCACTCTATTTCAGTCATAAACGACTGGCGCGCCGCGCTGGCCGAAGCCGATAGCGACGACGGCCCGCGGCAGATTGCCAAGCGTAGGCAGTGCCTCCGGTGCCGCCGGGATTTTAGGTCAACGTGGGCCGGGCATCGTGTGTGCGACAGGTGCAAGGGCGGGCACGCGCTGGACGGCTTACCGGCGGGCTTTGCGGAGACGGCGACCTTGGGCGTAGTGGATCGCTAGGTGTGGTAAGATCGCCTTTTGCAACGGGAGGTGATTATGGAAATCGAACCGAAATTTAAGATCGTCAAATATGGATCATCATCATTAGCCGGCGGGGCATTGGTGTTGAAGCCTGCTTATGGTGGGAAGTGCATTCTCGGTATCAAGGCGTCTGAATGCTTGGTGGTGTTGTCTCTTAATGGGACACGCTCCCCCGACAATTCCGTGCGCTCAACCCTGAGGGATGAAGAACTTGTGTTCGATCTATCCGAGAAATTTCGGATTACACCGTCGTCAGATTGTGCCGATTACTCTCAGTGCAGCGTGGATGATAATACACCGGTCCTGACACTCGTTCTGGGAGACGACAAAGCTTTTCTTGCTGTACCGGCAAAAACGAATGAGAGCGGCCCCAGGCTTCTTGATCTTGAGGACGGATCAATCATCAATCCGCCGAGCGGATATCTTGTCGCCGTCTCGAAATGGGACATCGGCCCCGTCGCTATCGACCGGAAGGTTACGACTGAAAAAGTCGAGCCGATGGGGGCGATTTTCACATTCCCGCAACCGAGTGTCCCCTAACGACAAACCACTATGACAAGCGGAATAAATGAGACATAATGCGACACGTCCGCATTAATTGGGAGCGCGTGTTATGGCATCTATCCGCAAACGGTCATGGACGACCAGCCGAGGCGAACAGAAAGAGGCGTGGATTGTCGATTATTTCGACCAGTCCGGTAAGCGCCGACTCAAGACGTTTCAGAAAAAGAAAGACGCAGATGCGTGGACCATCGACGCCCTGCACGAGGTAAAGCAGGGAGTCCACACAGCCGCATCGGCTTCCGTGACCGTCAAGAAGGCGGGGGAGTTGTGGTATCAGAGCGGCGAGGAAGCCGGGCTGGAATGGTCTACGCTCAAGCAGTACCGCACCCATTTGAAGTACCATATCTATCCGCGCCTAGGTGACTCGAAGCTATCTGCGCTTAGCGCCCCGTCCGTTCGGGAGTTTGAAACATGGCTACGCCAGAACGGACGCAGCGAGGCGATGGTGCGAAAGGTAGTGTCCAGCCTTGGCAGTCTCTTGGCGGACGCTCAGGATCGCGGCCTAATTTCGCGGAACGTGGTGCGGGAACGCGGCCGGCGGAAACGCAACGTCGAACGCCAGAAAGAGAAGATCACGGCGGGTAAGCATTTCCCGACCGCCGACGAAGCCAAGGCGATTTTAAACGCCGCGTCGGGATCATGGCGCGCCGTGATTATCACAGCGATTTTCACGGGGATGCGAGCGAGCGAGTTGCGCGGCCTCAATTGGGCCGATGTGGATTTTGCCGGGGGTGTGATTCATGTTCGGCAGCGTGCCAGCCTAAACAATGAGATCGGCGCGCCGAAATCCGTAGCCGGTCGGCGGTCGATCCCGATGGGCGACTACCTCGCCAACACGCTCAAGGAATGGAAATTGAAATGCCCGAAGCGGAAACAAGAGGATGGCAGTGAGTCCTTGGAACTGGTGTTCCCGAACGGCGCGGGCAATGTCGAAAATCATTCGAACGTCTACCGGCGGGGTTTCTGTGCGGCACAAATCTCGGCGGGTGTATGTGATCCGAAACTGAATGATAAAGGCGAGCCGGTCCTAGACGACAAGGGCGAGCCGGTTATGGACGCCCGCTATGGTGTTCACGCCTTCCGGCACTACGCAATTTCAACGTGGATCGATTTGGGCTATCAACCGAAACGGATTCAGGATATAGCCGGGCACGCCACGTTGACCATGACAATGGACACCTACGGCCATTTGTTCCCTGACCCGGACGGCGATGCGGAACTTGCCCGGAAGGCTGAACTACGGTTGATCGGGTGACTGCGACATGGATGCGACATATTTCTAATTAATGGCGGAAACACAAGGGTTATGACGGAATCATAATCCGCGTGTCGGGGGTTCGAGTCCCTCCTCCGCTACCAATTTTTCCATGGATACGGTCGGATCATCCGTCCCGGTCCAGGATGCATGGAGGCCGCCACATGGCCGGCAAGAAGTCCAAGGGCAAAAGCCCTCAGTTCCTGATGTTCAATGTGACCTACGGCGACGGCACGGTGACCTCGAACCGCCGGGTGTCGACGGACCTGCTCGATCAGTCCTATGGCGACGCCCTGGAAGACCTTGTGCGCGCCGCCATCGAACAGCAGGACAACGACATCGCCGCGCGGTCGGGCCAGACCCGCGCGCCGATCAAGTCCATCGCCAAGGCGTAACAGACCGGCCGCCGCCGTAACCACGGCGGATCGAGATGGGGAAAGCGGGCTTTCGGGCCTGCTTTTTTTCATCCCGTGTCCCCGCAATTTGTATACAATTCCAAACGCTGGGAGGCAGGCAGGGGCGGGCGATTTTCCGTCCCGAGGCGTTTCCGGCACGCCCTCGTAACCGGATGACGCCCCCGTGCAGACCGACAATCCCGCCATCGCCAGACAGTTCGAACGGTTCGGGCCGTCCTACCGCTGGTGGGCGACGGCCTGCGGCATGCTGGCGTCGATGACGATGGTGCTGTCGTCGACCATCGTCAACGTGTCCATCCCCTCGATCATGGGGGCGTTCGGCATCGGCCAGGACCTGGCGCAATGGGCGTCGACGGCGTTTCTCACGACCATGGTGGCGAGCCAGCTGCTCAATTCCTGGACCTCGCGCTTCATCGGGCCGCGCAACACCTGTCTGATGGCGCTTGGCGTGTTCGCCGCAGGCGCCGTGCTGGCGGCGGTCAGCCCGTCCATCGAGGTGCTGATCCTGGGCCGCATCATGCAGGGGTTCAGCGCCGGCCTCGTGCAGCCCCTGGCGCTGGCCACGGCGGTCGCCGTGTTCCCGCCGGAACGCCGGGGTTTGGCCGTCGGCACTGTCGGCATGGGCATCGCGCTGGCGCCCACCTTCGGGCCGCTGGTCGGCGGGGTGACCATCGATCTGGTGACCTGGCGTCATGTCTTCATCGTGCCGCTGCCGCTGGTCGCCTTGTCGGCCATCATGGCGCTGACCTTCATGCCCGCGCGCAATCCCCTGGAAAAGAAGCCGAGTTTCGATTGGGTCGGGTTCATTCTGCTCTGTGTGGCGCTGATTACTCTCATGGCGGGGATCGGCAACGGCCAGCGCTGGGGCTGGGACTCGGCCAAATTCCTGACATTCATGCTTGTCGGAACTCTCTCGGCGGTTCTGTTCGTGGCGACCCAGATGCGCTCCAACAGTCCGCTCCTGGATCCCAAGCTATTTCTCGACGCGCGCTTCGCCTCGGCCGTGGCCGTGGCCTTTGCCTTCGGGCTCGGCAATTTCGCGACCAACTATTCGATCCCACTGTTCACCCAGACCATCCAGGGCTACACGGCGACCAAGGCCGGTCTGGTCCTGGTGCCGGCGGGGCTGTTGCTGGTCATGATGATGCAGGCCTCGGGGCGTCTCGCCGATGCGGTCCCGCCCCATTGGCCGATCATCATCGGCTGCAGCACCTTCGCCGTGGCGGCCATGGTGCTGGCCACCATCGACGTCAACACGGCCTTCGTGACGGTGGCGCTGCTGGCCATGTGGACGCGCGGCTCCATGAGCCTGATTTCCCCCAACATGGGCAAGGCGGCGCTCTCGGCCGTGCCGGCGGACAAGATCGCGCAGGGGGCGGGAACCTTCAATTTCTTCCGCCAGATGGGCGGCGCCTTCGGTGTCAACATGACGGCCGTGACGATCGAAATGCGTACCGCCTATCACGCCGATTTCCTGACCGCGACCCAGACCAACGCCAAGGGGCCGACGGCGGAGATGCTGGACAAGGTGCGCGACCTGTTGAACGCGGGCGGCGTGCCGTCGCCCGCCGACGGGGCCATGGCCTTGGATTTCCTGGGCCGCGTCCTCTACGCCCAGGCCAATACCTTCGCGTTCCATGATTCGTTCCGCCAAATCGCCCTGGTCTTCGCCCTGACCCTGATCCCGGCCATCGTTCTGGGGCGCTCGCGGTCGAAGGAATAGGTCCGCCGCGCGTCTGTCCGGCAGTGTGGGTTACTTCGCCGCTGCCGCCGTGCGGATCGGCAGGATCACGCGCACGGTGGTGCCGCGGCCGACGCGGCTGTCGATCTGCAACTCGCCATCGTGGGCCTCGGTCAGGGCCTTGGCGATGGTCAGGCCCAGCCCGGTGCCCAGCTGGGCGATGTGCGGATCGGAATGCAGCTGCTGGAACGGCTCGATCACGCGCTCAAGCTTTTCGTCGGGAATGCCCTTGCCGGTATCGGAGACCTCAAGGATGTGGCGGTCCGCCTCCTCGCGGGCGTTCAGGGTCACCAGGCCGCCCGGCGGCGTGAACTTCACGGCGTTGAACAACAGGTTGAGAACCACCTGCTTGATCGCGCGCTCGTCCGCGAAAAGGTGCGAAACCGTCTCCGGCACCTTGATGTCGAAATAGATCTGATTGCAGTCGATGGCGCCGGTGACGACCCGCAGGCAGTCGTCGAACAGGGCGGCGATGTCGATATGCGACCGGTTGAGGGTATTGCGCCCGGCCTCGATCTTCGACAAGTCCAGAATGTCGTCGACCAGGGACAGCAGATGGCGGCTGGAGTGCATGATGTCGCCGGCATACTCATGGTATTTTTCCGAGCCAAGGGGCCCGAAATACTGCCGGTTTATCATTTCCGAAAACCCGATGATGGCATTCAGCGGCGTGCGCAGCTCGTGGCTCATGGAGGCGAGAAAGTTGGATTTGGCCTTGCTCGCCTGTTCGGCCTCCATTTTCGCCGAATACAGGTTTTCCAGCACCAGGTTGTACTGGCGGGCGATGTCGCCGATGTCGGAATTGGGCTCGACCGGAATGGGCCGGGAGAAATCGCCGGTCAGGCGCTGCACCTCCATGGACCGCAGGATGTCGAGCTGTTCCGTCGATTGGTTGTGTTCGCTGACGTTCAGGCCGATGCGTTCGGCCTCGGGCGACACGCGCAGCGGCACGACTTTGTTGATGAGCGACAGGAGGGTGTAGCTGACGCCGAAGGCCCAGACGGCGGCGGTCAGCACGCCGGTGCCCTGGGCGACGAACTGTCCCCAGCGGTCGAGGCCGGTGCCGAGCGTTTCCAGGTCGCCGAGGAAGGCGACGGCCATGGTGCCCCAGATGCCGGCGACGCCGTGCACGGGAAAGGCATAAACCACGTCGTCGAGCTTCCAGCGGTCGAGCAGCAGGGAGGTCAGCACACAGAGCCCGCCGCCGACGGCGCCCAGGGTCACCGCGCCCGCGGTCGATACGCAATGGGCCGCGGGCGTGATCGCGACCAAACCGGCGAGCGCGCCGTTGAGCATGGTCGGCACGTCAAGCCGCTTCATGATGAGGGGGCCCAGCAACATTGCGCCCAGACCGCCGAAGGCGCCGGCGATGACGGTGTTGAGGATGATATGCGGCACCTTGTCCGTGGCCGCCAGGGTGCTGCCGCCGTTGAACCCGATCCAGCCGACCCAGATGATGAACACGCCGAGTGCGGCCAGCGGCAGCGAGTGGCTGCGAAAGGGGGCGCCCGATCCATCGAACCGCCCGGTGCGGGGGCCGATGATGATCACGGCGGCCAGGCTGACCCATCCGGCGACGGAATGGACCACCGTGCCGCCGGCGAAGTCGACGAAGCCCAACGCCGCCAGCCACCCCGAATCGCCGCCGAAAGCACCGCCCCAGGCCCAATGGCCGAAGATCGGATAGATGAGCAGGGCGACGACAAGGCTGATCAGCAGATAGCCCGTGTAGCGCGCCCTCTCGGCGATGGCGCCGGATACGATGGTCGTCGCCGTGCCGCAGAACATGAGCTGGAAGACGAAGAAGGTCGCGGATTTGGGATCGGTTAGGGAGAACAGGAAATTCTCCGTCCCGATCAAGCCATTGTGGCTGGCGCCGAACATCAGGCCGAACCCGACGAACCAGAACACGCCGGCGGAGATGCAGAAGTCGGCGAAATTCTTGGCCGCCACGTTGATCGAGTTCTTGGAGCGGACGGAGCCGCTTTCCAGGCAGCAGAAACCGGCCTGCATCATGAAGACCAGTGACGACGCGGTCAGAACCCAGACGATGTCGACTTTGGTTGCGTCCATCAGGTTCTGCCCGCAGGTATCAGCCGGTTATCCATCAGGTCTCGAATGACCTGTATCGGCCGGCTGCCTGCCGAGGCGTCGCATCGGCGTGTAAGCAAAAATCCCTCCCCCACGGAGTGGTCCCCATATGTTGCAGTGCAACATACAAAGAATATTACGGTCCCCTTCGATTGCAGACAAGTCCCAAGACGGTCGATTGATTAGACCAAACGGCATCGTCACCGCCCCTAGGGAGGGTTTTCCGCAACGGGTTGTCCGCATTCCTCTGTTCTGTCGAATGGGTGGCCGGGGCGAAAGTAGATATAAGTTTCGCAGAGCAAAATTAAATTTCGAAAATTGACCAAAATTTTTCGCCGTGACAAAGTGCCGCCCGCTCGGGAGAGGATTTCCCGTCTCGGGCCTGAATGAGGAGGCGGCGCGCATCGGCGCCGGACACAGGAACATGGCTGGCCGTGCCGACCGCAGCGCCCTGCCGCTGGACGATTATCCCGAAGCAACCGAAACCGAAGACCGGCAGTTCGTCACCGCCCTGGCGCGGGGGCTCAGCGTGCTGCGCGCGTTTCAGCCCGGCGACGGCGTGCTCGGCAACGGCGACATCGCCGAGCGCACGGGCCTGCCCAAGCCGACGGTATCGCGCCTGACCCATACGCTGACGCGGCTGGGCTATCTGGTCCACGCGGAACGCCTGGGCAAATACCGGCTGGGGCCGGGGGTGCTGTCACTGGGCTATTCGCTGCTCGCCAACATGGACATCCGCAAGATCGCGCGGCCCTACCTGCAGGAGCTTGCCAACGCGTCCGGCCTGTCGCTCGCCCTGGGCTCCCGCGACCGCCTGAACATGGTTTATCTGGAACACGCCCGCGACGCCGGTTCGGTGACGCTGCGCCTCGACATCGGCTCGCACATTCCCATCGCCACCACGGCCATGGGCCGGGCCTTTCTGGCGGCCATTCCCGACAACGAACGCGCCTATCTGATGACCGCCATGGCGGAGCGCGCGGGGCCGGCCTGGCCCTCCATGGCGAAAGGCATCGAACGCGCCGTCCGGCAGGTTGCGACGCAGGGGTTCTGCACGTCCTTCGGCGAATGGCAGCACGACGTCAACGCCGTCGGCGTGCCGCTCCGGTCGTTGGACGGGGCCACGGTCATGGCGCTCAACTGCGGCGGCCCGGCCTTCCTGCACAAGCCGGAAAAGCTGGAGGCGGAATGGGGACCGCGCCTGGTCAACGTGGCGCGCACCATCGAAGCGGACATGCAGAACGGATTTGCCGCCCAGGGAACCTGGTAACGGCAGGCCGCAGCGGGAGAAACAAGCATTGGACCTGAACCTGACGCCCGAGGAATTGGCCTTTCAGAACGAAGTGCGCGAATTTCTGCGCGCCAACATCCCGCCCGCGACCAAGCGCAAGGTCGATCTCGGCCTGAAGCTGGTGAAGGACGATTACGTCGTCTGGCAGCGCATCCTGCACGCGCGGGGCTGGATCGCACCCAGCTGGCCCAAGGAATACGGCGGTCCCGGCTGGTCGCCGGTGCAGCGCTTCCTTTACGAAGAGGAACTGGCGGCGGCGTCGAGCCCACGCCTCATCACCTTCGGGCTCAAGATGCTGGGACCCGTGCTGATCGAATTCGGCACGGATGAACAGAAGGCGCATTTCCTGCCGCGGATCCTGGCCAGCGAGGATTGGTGGTGCCAGGGCTTTTCCGAACCGGGGGCGGGCTCCGATCTGGCGTCGCTGACGACCCGGGCGGTGCGCGACGGCGACCATTACGTCGTCAACGGCCAGAAAACCTGGACCACCTTGGCGCAATACGCCGACTGGATATTCTGCCTGGTGCGCACGTCGACCGAGGGCAAGAAGCAGCAGGGCATTTCATTTCTTTTGATCGACATGAAAACGCCGGGCGTCACCGTGCGCCCGATCAAGACCTTGGACGGCGGCCGGGAAATCAACGACGTGTTTCTGGAAAACGTCCGCGTGCCCGCCGAAAATTTGGTCGGCCGGGAGAACGACGGCTGGACGATCGCCAAATTTCTGTTGAGCCATGAACGGTTCGGCATCGCAGGTGTCGCGCGGTCCAAGAAACAGATGGAACGCGTACGCGACATCGCCGCCAAGGAAATGAAGCGCGGCCGCCCGCTGATCGAGGATGCCCGGTTCCGCGAACGCATGGCCGAGGTCGAGATCGAACTGACGGCGCTGGAAATGACCGAACTGCGCCTGCTGTCCGAGGAAGCGGCCGGGCGCAAGCCGGGGCCCGAGGCCTCGATCCTCAAACTGAAGGGCACCCAGGTGCAGCAGGGCATCACCGAACTGCTGCTCGAAGCCGTCGGCAACCGGGCCCACGCCTTCGATCTGGGCATTCTGGAGGACGAGTGGCCGGGGGTGGGCAACGACGGCCCGCCCGTGCCGGAGCATGCGGCGACGGTGGCCAGCCATTACTTCAACTGGCGCAAGGCGTCGATCTACGGCGGCAGCAACGAAATCCAGCGCGGCATCATCGCCAAGGCGATCCTCGGGCTCTGACAGGCATCTTCCGACCATGAACTTCACCTTCTCCGACGAACAAATCCTCATCCGTGACATGGCGGAACGGTTCTTCCGCGACGACTACGGGCTGGACGCCCGGCGCCGGCACCAGGCCATGCCCGGCGGGTTCTGCCGCGACACCTGGGCGCAATACGCCGACATGGGCTGGCTGGCGCTCGGCATTCCCGAGGATCTGGGCGGCATCGGCGGCGGCACCGTCGACATGGCGATCCTGATGGAAGCCATGGGCGGCGGCCTGGCGGTCGAACCGTTCCTGGCGACCGTGGTGCTGGGCGGCACGCTGGTCCGTGACGGGGCTTCGGACGCCACGCAGGCGGACCTGCTGCCGCAATTGGCGGCCGGGGAATTGCACCTCTCCTTCGCCTATTCGGAGGCGCAATCGCGCTATGACCTGAACGACGTGCGGACCCGCGCCCGTGCCGACGAAAGCGGCTTCGTCCTCGACGGGGTGAAGACCATGGCGCTCCATGTCGGGACGGCGGACAAGATCGCCGTCACCGCCCGCACGGCGGGCGCGGAACGGGACAACGGCGGGATCACCCTGTTCCTGATCGACGCCGGCGCCCCCGGCGTGACGGTTACGGACTATCCCACAGTCGACGGCCTGCGCGCCGGGGACGTGACCCTGGAAGGCGTGCGCGTCAGCAAGGATGCTGTTCTGGGCGACGTCGATGGCGGCCTGGCCCTGACCGAGGCGACAATTGACCGGGCGGCGGCCCTGATTTCGGCGGAAGCCGCCGGGCTGATGGCCGCCCTCACGCGTGATACGGTCGCGTTCCTGAAGGAGCGCAAACAGTTCGGCCGGCCCTTGGGCGATTTTCAGGCCCTGCAGCACCGCGCCACGGAAATGTACATGGAAACGGAACTGACCCGCTCCCTCGCCTATATGGCGGCCGTGCGCCAGGACGGCGGCGACCGCGCGGCCGCCCGCCGCGCGGCGTCCCAGGCCAAGGCCAAGGCCGGGCAGGCGGGCCGTCTGATCGGCCAGGAGGCGGTGCAGCTGCACGGCGGCATGGGGGTGACGGACGAGATGTCCGTGGGTCATTATTTCAAGCGCTTGACTCTGATCGACCACAGCTTCGGCGACCGGGCGCATCATCTGGACCGTCTGGCGGACATGGCATGACCGTCACGAACCTTCGCGAGCCCGCCGTCCTCGGCCTGCTGTGGCTGGTGGCGCTGGCGGTCTCCGCCATCGGTCCGGCGGACCGCCTGACCTGGTTCATGGAGGTCCTGCCGGTGATGGTCGCCCTGGTTCTGATGGCGGCGACGCAGCGAAGCTTTCCCTTGACGCCGCTGCTCTACCGCCTGGCCTTCCTGCATGGGTTGGCGTTGATCCTGGGCGGCCATTACACCTATGCCCATGTGCCGTTGGGGTTCTGGTTTCAGGATATATTCGATCTGGCGCGCAATCCTTACGATCGCATCGGGCATTTCTTTCAGGGCTTCGTGCCGGCGCTCCTGGCGCGGGAGATCTTGATCCGCAAGGGCTTCCTGTCCCGCGGACGCATGCTGTTTTTCATCGTGACCTGCATCTGCCTGGCGTTCAGCGCGTTTTACGAGCTGATCGAATGGTGGGCGGCGGTGCTCCTGGGGCAGGGGGCGGTGGAATTCCTGGGCACCCAAGGCGACGTATGGGACAGTCAATGGGACATGTTCATGGCCTTGATCGGGGCCGTTCTGGCGCAGATGCTGCTGGCGCGGCGTCATGATCACGAGATCGCGAATATCAGATAAAGCGGATTTCGTGCGCCGCCGTTCCATGAGATACTTGGGATCTATCCACAGTCTGGGAGGCTGACACCATGAAGAAGCTGATTCTGTCCGCCGCGGCCGCGTTGCTGCTCGCCGCATCACCGGCTTACGCCAGTTCGTGTCCGAAGATCATGAAGCAGTTCGACGCGGCGATGTCCAAATCGAGTGCATCGGCCGAAAGCAAGGCGAAGGCGGCGGCCCTGCGCGCCGAAGGCGAGGCCCTGCACAAGGCCGGCAAGCATGCCGCCAGCGTCAAGGCGCTGAATGAAGCGATGCAGCATCTTGGCGGCAAGTAAGTAACCTAGAAACCCGATTATAGACACCGGCCCCACATGGGGCCGGTGTCGTTTCAAGAGCGTTCCATGACCATCATCTCCATCGACATCCTCCGCGTCGGCGTGCCCTTCGATACCGGCGGGCCGCGCCAGGGCATGCGCCCGGGACTGAACACCAACCCCTGGCTGGTCAACGAATCCCTGATGGTCCGCATCGAGACGGCGGACGGCCTTGAGGGCTGGGGCGAGGGCTTCGGCCATTTCAGCAATCCGGGCACGGAGGCGATGCTCAAGGACCTGATCGCGCCCTGGTTCATCGGCCGCGACGAAGCCGACCTGAAAGGCCTGATGGACGGCGCCCACAAGTCGTTTTTCGGCTTCGGCCGCCAGGGGCCCTGCATGTACGCGCTGTCGGCCCTGGACACCGCGTTGTGGGACCTGCGGGCGAAGCGGGCCGGCAAGCCGCTGTATCAACTGTTGGGCGGGCCCGCGGGCGACGCCACGATCACCCGCTATGCCTCGCTCATGCGTTATGGCGGCGACCGGGACGCCATCGCCCGCAACACGGACCGCGCCGCCAGTCTGGGTTTTCCCATGGTCAAGCTGCATGAACGGGACATGCCGGCCTTCATGGCCGCGCGGGAAGCCGCACCCGAGGGCGTGGCCATCACGCTTGACGTCAACTGCCCCTGGACCGTCGAGGAAGCCTCTGGCATCGCCCGCGAGTTGAAGGAACGGGAACATGTGAAGGGCGGCTTTTTGTGGCTGGAGGAACCCGTCTGGCCGCCCGAGGATTTCGACGGCCTGGCCCGCGTGCGCGGCGAGGGAACCGGCATTTCCGGCGGCGAGAACGTCGGCTCCCTGACCGAATTCGGTCATGCCATCCAGGCCGGCGCCTACGACATCATCCAGCCTTCGGTTGCCAAGATGGGCGGGGTGTCAACGGTCAAGGAGGTCTTTTCCATGGGCCGGGCGGCGGGCCTGCGCGTCGTGCCGCACAGTTTTTATTGGGGCCCCGGCTACGTGGCGACGGCGCATATCATCGCGGCGCAGCCACAGACGGAATGGCTGGAAACGGCCTTCATCGACTACGCGGAAAACCCCCACGACCTGATCGACCCGTTCGACCCGAACATGACCCTGTCCGCCGGCCGCCCGGGCCTGGGCTTCAACGCCGACGGGGCCTTGTTCGACCGCTACCTGATTTCCCGCAGCGTGATTTCCTGATCCCGCCGAGGTTCGCGTGCAACAAGAAAGGCCCGCCGGGGTGCGGCGGGCCTTTCCTGAAATAAACCGACCGTGGCCAGGGGTTAGTGAATCTCCTTCGCCCCCTTCATGGCGGCCTTCAGCTTTTCGATGTCGAAGTCCGGCGCCTTGGCGGCCGTCAGGATGACCGCCTCGCGGCGGGAAATCCGGGCGACGGCCTCGGGAATTTTCTTCACCGCTTCGTCCGGGATCATCACAGCACCATGGTGGTCGGCGTGGATGATGTTGTTGGTGACGACGGTCATGCCGTGGATGGTCACCTGACAGTCGATGTCGACGACATGGACCCAGGCGTGGCTCGGGCCGACCTCGCCGCCGATCAGGTTGAAGCCGCGCGCACTGTCCTTCAGATCGCGGAACGATCCGTTGGTCACGCCGCCGACCGCGCCCAGGCCCTTGTGCACGGTGGTCTGGACCTCGCCCCAGAAGGCGCCGTAGCCGGGCCGGGGGTCGATGTCCTGGATCACCACCACGGTCGGCTTGGGACCCTGGGCGATGTACTCGTAATAGGCTTCGCGCTTGGCCGCCATTTCCGCCGGGGTTTCGTTGGGCGGCTCGGCGGCGCGGATGGTCGCCGTGCGGGCATAACCGCAGATCGGCGGCAGGTCCGGATCGAGCGGCACCAAGGGCTCGGTGGTATAGCCGTGCCCCCGCCGTTCCGGGACGATTTCCTCAAGCGCGTTGCAGATGGTGGGCGTGTCCCATTGGGTCAGGACCGCCAGGTCCTCCGGCGTGAAATCGGTCAATTGGATGTCCTCTCTTTTTGGTTTTCGTCGCGCCCTATTCGGCCGCGCGGGTTTCCGCAGGTCCGGCGAAGGAGGCTTCGTCGAACGACCGTTCGTTGTCCCACACGTTCTTGGGGATCGGCAAGCCCGCGAAGTCGGCGTCGGTCAGGGGCCGGTCCGGCTCGATCCCCAGCTTCTCGCGCAGCATCAGGATGATCTGGCGGGTGTGCTGGCCCGTGTGCCAGCCCGTGCGTTCCAGGACTTCGTGGAGCGTGACCTCGCCGTAATAGACCTTGCCGGGCTGCTTGAAGTCGGTGGTCTTGCCGTCGCGGTCCCACCAGGCGGCGAACCGCGTGCGGGTATTTGCGCCGTAATCCAGCAGGTCCTGTTTGCTCTTCATGGTCCCGGGCAGAACGGACTTCAGCGCCTCGTAGGTATAGGGCGCATCGTTCTCGACCCGGTTGAGGAATACGTCGGCGATGTTGAAGACGTGATAGACCAGTTGGCGGTAGGAGCGCGGGCGGCCCGGCAGAAGTTCGTCCAGACGGTCTTCCGGAATTTGCGCAAGGTAGCGTCCGGCGGCGTCGAGGTTCTGCAGGACCTTGTCCTTCATGTCCTCGGGACTGAGCATTTTGTGGCCGTCGTAGTCGAACCCGGCGACCTTGGCGACGTCGCGGAACACAGCACCGTTGGCCCATTTGTCGCCCTTGGCGACGATCGGAACCAAGCGCACGCCCAAGGCTTCCAGTTCCTTGAAGCCTTCCTCGTCCTCGATCACGTTGACGGAGACGAAGGGAATCCCGTGTTCAAGCAGGAATTCCTTGGTTTTCAGACAGCTGGAGCAGCCGGGCTGCCAATAGACCTTGACGGGCAAGTCTTCGCCATTGGGACGGCTTTGCGTTGACTGGGACATGTGACGTTTCCTCTCTGTTGGACCATTGAAACCAGCCCCTTTTGTATACAAAAGGATAGGCCTCCCGCCGTAGTGTAGGCAAGCCGCATTGTCCCTGGCAGGGTGGGGCATTGGAAAAAATCTACAGCGGCGCCATAGAAAAACGAAGTCTTGCCGCGTAGTCCCGGCGCGCTAATCTGGCGCGCGACCGTCCATAACCAGAATAAACGACCCCAGGAGACTTTCCGTGACCCCCTTAGCCGGTATCCGCATTCTCGACCTGACCAACGTCCTGGCCGGGCCTTTCTGCTGCCATCAACTGGCCCATATGGGTGCCGACGTGATCAAGGTCGAGGTTCCCGGTTCCGGCGACCTGGCCCGGCAATTAGGCGCCGATCCGGATTTGAACCAGAAGGGCATGGGAACCTCGTTCCTGGCCCAGAACACCGGCAAGCGGTCGATCACGATCAATATGAAATCGGACAAGGGAAAGGAAATTTTCCACCGCCTGGTCGCCACCGCCGACGTCTTGGTGGAGAACTTTCGCCCCGGCGTCATGGACCGCCTGGGCGTCGGTTACGAGATGTTGAAAAAGCAACACCCCAACCTGATCTACTGCGCCATCTCGGGGTTCGGGCAGGACGGTCCGCTGAAGTCAGCCCCTGCCTATGACCAGATTATTCAGGGTATGGCGGGCGTGATGTCCGTGACCGGGACGCCGGAAACCGCGCCGCTGCGTGTCGGCTATCCCATGGCGGACACCATCGGTGGCATGACGGCGGCCTTCGCCGTGGCGTCGGCCCTGGGCAATAAGGATTCGAAGAACCGCGGCTGCTTTATCGATGTCGCCATGCTGGAGGCGGTCCTCTCGACCATGGGCTGGGTGGTTTCCAACTTTCTGCAACTGGGCATGGAACAGCAGCCCATGGGCAACGACAACTTCACGGCTAGCCCGTCCGGCACCTTCCGTACCGGCGATGGGCCCATCAACATCGCAGCCAACAAGCAGGAACAGTTCGAGGCCGTCTGCGACGTGGTCGGCCGTCCCGACCTGAAGACCGACCCTCGCTTCGCGGACCGGCAGGCGCGGCTCGACAACCGCCCGGCCCTGACGGCGCTGCTGGAGGATGCCATGGCCGCGAACACGGCCGCCCATTGGCGGGAGGCCCTGAACGCCGCTGGGGTGCCGGCGGGCGAGGTTCTGACCGTGCCTCAAATTTTAGCTCATCCGCAGATCGCCGACCGCGGATTGATCGCCACCTTCGAGAACGTGCCCGGCGTCGGCCGTGACGTAAGGGTCGCGCGGGCGGGGATCAAGATCGACCACGCCCCCGTGGCCACGAACACGCCGCCGCCGCTGTTGGGCCAGGACACGGACGATCTGCTGGGCGAACTCGGCTATTCCGCCGACGACATCGCGGCGCTCAAGGCGGACAAGGCGGTATGACGGGGGAGCCGGCGCATCCGCTGAACCTGGCGGCGCTCGCCGACCATATGGCGGCGCACCTGGACGGGGTGACGCCGCCCCTGACCGCCCGCCAGTTCGCCGGCGGCATGTCCAACCCCACGTTTGAGTTGACCGACGCGTCGGGCCGCCGCTTCGTTCTGCGCAAGAAACCGCCGGGCAACCTGTTGCCCTCGGCCCATGCTGTGGACCGGGAATTCCGCATCATGTCGGCGCTTCGGGGCGGCGAGGTACCGGTTGCCGATCCCTTGCTGCTGTGCATGGACGACGCTGTGATCGGGCAGGCGTTCTACGTCATGGCCCATGTCGACGGGCGGGTGTTCCGCGAACTGGAACTGCCGGGCATGGCGGCATCGGAGCGGGCGGCGATCTACGACGCCATGAACGCCACCCTGGCCAAGCTTCACCGTGTCGACTGGCGGGCGGCGGGGCTGGCCGACTTCGGGCGCGAAGGCGGCTATGCCGAGCGCCAGGTCAAGCGCTGGACCGGCCAGTATCAGGCTTCGGCCACGGACGATCTGGCGGCCATGAACCGGCTGATCGACTGGCTGCCGGAAAACCTGCCCGCGAATGCGGAAACGACCATCGCTCACGGCGATTTCCGCCTGGAGAACATGATCTTTCATCCGACGGAGCCGCGCGTGCTGGCCGTCGTCGATTGGGAACTGTCGACCCTGGGCGATCCGCTCGCCGACCTTGCCTACAACTGCCTGCCCTGGCACATGCCCGATACGCGGCGCGGCGACCTGCGCGAAAACGATCCGGCTGAGACGGGCATTCCGGCGGAAGCGGGTTACCTTTCGGCATACGCGGCGCGGACGGGCCGCGCGGATACGGGCGACTGGACCTTCTATCTGGTGCTGTCCCTGTTCCGCCTGGGGGCCATTGCCCAGGGGGTTTACAAGCGCGGGCTCGACGGCAACGCCACCTCGTCGGCGGCGCTTGAACGCCGCGACGTGTGCCGCAACCTGTCGGAAATCGCCTGGGCCCTGATCCGAACGGCGGGCCGGGATTAGGTCACGCCGCGCGGCGGATTATCCCCGCGCCGCCCGCCACCGCTTCTTGCCACACGGGAATGAGATCGCGGGCCAGGACACCCGCCCAGGAGGGAAACCGCCGGCGGGCATTGACGGCCGCGGCGGCGCCCCAGGCTGCGGTTCCGTGGGGATCGGCGGCGGCCGCCCGGGCCGCGTCCCGCCAAGCCCCCGGGTCGTCCGGCGGCAGGTAGCGGCCGGTGACACCGGCATCCACGTCGCCAGCCCCGCCGCCCCGGTCCGACACCAGAGCGCCGGTGCCCGAGGCCAGGCATTCGCGCACGACGTTGGCGAAGGTTTCCAGGTGCGACGGAAAGGCGAACAGGTCCGCCGAGGCCAGGACGCGGGCGGTGTCGGCCTGCGGCAGGGTGCCCGGAAGGCTAGCCCGTGGGCCGAAATGGCGGGCCAGGATGGCGCGTTCCGGCCCGTCGCCGGCGAACAGCAGGTGGGCGTTCATGGCCGCCAGATTGTCGCGGTCGAACGCCCGGGCGAGCAGGTCGACGTTTTTGCAGCAGTCCAGGCGCCCGGCATAGGCGATCAGGAACCGGTCCGGGGGCACGCCGTAGGCCCGTTCCAGGAACGGCCGGTCCCGGGCCGCGGGGCAGAAGGTCGCAAAGTCGATGCCGCGCTCCAGGGGCCGGACCCGTTCCGGTCCGACGGCGGCTTCCGCCTGCCGTCGCTGGTCGGCGGAGGACACCAGGGTAAAGGCGGCTTCCGCCTGATGGCGGGCCAGACGGTGGGCCAGGACGTCGTGCAGGCGGCGGGACGGGTCCAGGCGGCGTATCAGGGGCCGCGTCATGGGCAGGCGGGCGATCAGGCGTGCCGTTTCGCGGGCAGCCAGCGTGCGGGCGTATCCGGGAATATCCGTGTGGACCGAGGTGACGAGGGGCAGGCCCCGTGCCGCCGCGGCCCGGCGAGCGCTGCCGGTGAAGGAGAAGAAGGCGTCCGTCGTGTGGATCACGTCGGCGGTGTCCAGGCTGCGGATCAGGCCGTCGTGGGATGGGGCCAGGTCCGTGTCGCCCGGCGTCTGGCCGAGGAACGGTAGCCGTGCGGTGCAAAACCGGGGCTGCCAGGTCTTCAGACGCACGTTGGGCGCCAGATCCTGACGGCCTTCGGCGGCGCCCAGGAAATGCACGGTCAGGTCGATCTGGTCGGGAAACGCGGCGGCGGCGGCGGCGAAGCGTTCCCAGCATTTGACGTGGCCGCCTGCATCGGGGTGGCGGAACAGGGCCACCAGGACGGCGACCTGCAAGGGGGCGGCCTGCGGCAATGCGGTGACGGCGGTCATGAACAACCGCTACGTGCCGTTTGTGACCGCCGTTTTACGACTGCTTGAAATTCCCGGTTCAGGCGGCCGGCGGGTTGACGACACGTGCCTTTGGCAGGTGGATGCGGGCCGTCGTGCCTGTCCCGGGGATGCTGTCCAAGGACACCCGGCCGCCGTGCAGTTCGATCAGCGATTTCACCAATGTCAGGCCGAGCCCCGATCCTCGGCGGGAGGCAACGTATTCATGGGTTCTGTGCTGCGCGAACGGCTCGAATATCCGGGCAAGGTCGGATTCGGCGATCCCGATGCCGGTATCCGCCACGGTAATCACGCATTCCCCGGCCTCGTCGAAGGAGACGGACAGATCGATGCGGCCGCCGGGGCGCGTGAATTTGACGGCGTTGGACAGCAGGTTAAGGGTCGATTGATAGATCGCCCGCCGGTCGGCGCGAACGAACAGGCCCGTTTCAAGACCATGGGCCTCAAGAATCAACGGGGTCGAGGCCTCCCACCCCTTGACGACCTGGAGTGCGCCATGGGCACATTTGCCGATGTCGAAATCGCTTTCCGTCAGATCGTACTTGCCGAAGTCGATCTTGGACAGGTCGAGCACATCGTTGACCAAGGACAGCAGATGATCGCCGCTGTCGTAGATGTCCTGCACGTATTCCCGATGCTTGGGGTTCTCCAGCGGACCGAGATCGCCGCGCAGGAGAACTTGGGTCAGCCCTTGGATCGAATTCAAGGGCGTGCGGAACTCGTGGCTCATGTGGGCGAGAAATCGGCCCTTGGTCCGCTCCGCCTCGCGCGCGCGGTTGCGTTCGATGTTGAGAACGTGGTTCTGGCGGCGCAGCTGCAGGGCTGTCCAGAAGGCGACGCCGGCGGGAAAGCTGAGCGCTAGGATGGCCAGTCCCGCGGCGCGCCACCCGAACGTCTGGAAGTCGGCATGCAGCGCCGCCGTTTCGGTCGTGCGGTCCATGTAGACCTCGGCGACCGCGACCATGCGTTCGTTGCGCCATACAGGGACATAGGTTTCCACGTAGATGTCCGGGCGGTCGGGCTTGAGTCTGCCGTCCTCCAGCTCGGAATAAGGCTCGCTCGATTTAACCACGGAGAGCGCCTTCCAATTGTTCTCGCCCACTGTGGGATTGTTGGCGAGATCCGTATGCAGGTCGTCGGAGATCAGCCGAATGCGGCCGCTGGTGTCGAACAGCTTGAACCGGAAGATGTCGCCGAACCCCCGCACCCCGTTGAGAAACTGCTGTTCCTCTTCGCTGAGCGGGGCACCCTTGGCAATGTCCTCGATCCGGTTCATGCGGTTGCCGATGTAGCCGGCCCAGGCGATCGAGGTGCGTTCCGCTTGCTCAATCACAATCCGCTCAAGCGTCGCGTTGAAGATTGTGACGCCGACAAAAATCAGCACGGCGAAAACACCGAGCACAAGCGCGACGATCGGGACGAGCCGGTGTTTCAAAAAAATCATACCCGCTTAAATGGCAAGTTTCTGGAATCTAAGACATTATACCCATCGGGTGCGCGCGCATATATGACCAAAGGCTGATCGGCGACGGTCTGAAAGGAGCAGGTGGGGATAACGATGATGGGTCGGCTTGCCTTATTGATTTGCGTTCTGGTCCTGGTCGTCCGGCCGCTCGGTGCGGATACACGGTCCCCTTTGTCTGTGCTGTCCGAAGGGGGGCATTTCGCCATGGTCCGTCATGCCCTGGCGCCGGGTGGCGGGGATCCAAAAGGATTCACGCTGGGCGACTGTTCGACACAGCGCAATCTGAACGATGTGGGACGCACACAGGCGCGGCGTATCGGAGAAACGTTCCGCGCCGGCGGGATCACGCAGGCGCGGGTGTTCACCAGCCAATGGTGCCGCTGCCGAGACACGGCGGCGGGCATGGCGCTTGGTCCGGTCGTGGAATTACCGGTTCTGAACTCATATCACCGGGAACCCAAACAGAAGGACAGCCGACTGGCGGGGCTTCGTAAATGGCTTGCCGAGCAGCCGCTGGACCAGCCGACGATTCTGGTCACGCATTTCACGGTGATTTCGGGGCTTATAGGCATCGGACCCCGACCCGGTGACATCGTCATCGTGCGGCGTGACGGCGGCGGCCGCTTCACGGTTGCTGCAACCGTGGCGACGGATTGATTGGAAGTCTGGGATTGGAAGTCTGGGGGTGGCAAGGAAACCGTCCTTGCCGACGGGACGGCCGACAGATGTCAGCCGACGGTCGGGCCGGATCGCTGGGGAAGGGGGGCGTCGTTGCGCCAAGCACTCGATCCCTTGCAGCGCGGACAGATCCGTTCGCCCGACCATGCGCTCATGAACCGGGTTTCGCACCGAAGACAGGCCCGGGCCTTGGGCCGGTCGGAGGAAACCTGGCCGCCGTCGGCGTCCGTTTCATAATCCTTGGTGTCGATGGCGTCGGTCACGTGTCTTCTCTTCGTCCAATATCTTCGTACAGATGCTGCATTCAACGGGCCGTGCGGCGTTAGAAGCGATGGAACTGGGGCAGGTTGCCGGCCGGTTTCTTCTTTCCCGCCTTGATGGGCTTCACGGCCGTCGCAGCCTTGGCTGCCTTGACGGGTTTTGCCGGTTTGGCGGCGGCTTCGCGTTCGGCTTCTTCGCGCTCGACGGCTTCCTTGGCCAGACGCTGGGCCTTCAGTTTGGCCACGTGCTGGGATTTCTCATCGCGCTCGCGCTCTTTTTCCTCGAGCACTTTTTTGTTCTTTTTCTGAGTGGCGAGAAACTCGTCCTCTGCCCGTGAACGGGCGGTCGTGCGTTGGCGGGTCGATGTCGACACGGGAGCTCTCCTTTGCTGTAACCAAGGTGGAGGCGGCATGAAATGCACACAGCCCGCGAACGATTGAGCCCGCCCCCGGCCCAAAAGCAGGGGGCGGGATCTCAGACGCTAGTTAGTCGGCGATCGACAGGTTCTCAGCAGAGGACTTGCCGTTCTGCCCGGCCTGGAGGTCATAGGTGACCTTCTGGCCTTCGCGCAGGGAATGAATGCCGGCGCGTTCGACGGCGGAAATATGCACGAAGGCATCCTTCGAGCCGTCGTCGGGCTGAATGAAGCCGAAACCCTTGTTCGGGTTAAACCATTTCACGGTACCAGTAGCCATTGTCGTTTTCCTCGTTCAATGGGTGAAGCAAAGGCGCCCCGCACCATGCGCGGCGCGGCGTTTTAACGTTCACATTGTCAGGGGATAACGAAGCTACCCGGCGAACCGGTATCTAAGATCGACATAACAAATGTAACACGTATCAGCCATATGGGGGTGAAAAGGCCCAAAAGTCAATGGTCAGGGTTTCCGTGTCGCCGTCGCAATGCCGTCGATGGCCTTGAAAAAAATCAAAAATTCCTGAAAAGGACGATTTTTAACAACGGCCTACGGTGGGTTTCATGAATATTTGCCGGAACCCTGCCGGATAAATAAAATTTTGCGATTGTTTGCTTTGTTATTTTTCAATTCAGGAAGCGGGCTCATTCCCTGGGCGGCCAGTTCATCTGGCGGCGCAGTTCCGTGCGCGCGATCTGGCGGCGGTGAACCTCGTCGGGGCCGTCGGCGAATTTGAGGGCCCGCATGCGCGCCCAGTAGTAGGCGAGCGGCGTGTCCTGGCACATGCCGGCGCCGCCGAAGGCCTGGATCGCGCGGTCGACGACCGCCAGCGCCATGTTGGGCGCGGCGACCTTGATCATGGCGATTTCCTGTCGGGCCGCCTTGTTGCCGGCTTCGTCCATCATCCAGGCGGCCTTCAGGACCAAAAGGCGGCACATCTCGATCTCGATGCGGCTTTGGGCGATGCGTTCCTGGGTCACGCCCCGGTCGGCCAGGGCCTTGCCCCAGGTTTCGCGCTCGGTCGCGCGCTTGCACATCATTTCCAGCGCCCGCTCGGCGATGCCGATAATCCTCATGCAATGGTGGATGCGCCCGGGGCCCAGGCGCCCCTGGGCGATCTCGAACCCGCGCCCTTCGCCCAGCAGCATGTTGCCGGCGGGCACGCGGACGTTGTCGAACACGACCTCGCCGTGGCCGTGGGGCGCGTCGTCGAAGCCCATGACGTCGAGCATGCGCAGGACCGTGACGCCGGGCGTGTCGACCGGCACCAGGATCATGGACTGCTGGCGGTAGGTTTCCGCGTCGGGGTCGTTCTTGCCCATGACGATCATGATCTTGCAGTGGGGCGAGCCGATGCCTGACGTCCACCACTTGCGCCCGTTGATGACGTAGTGATCGCCGTCCCGGTGGATGCTGGTCTTGATGTTGGTCGCGTCAGACGACGCCACGTCCGGTTCGGTCATGGCGAAGGCGGATCGGATGTCACCGGCGAGCAGGGGTTTCAGCCATTGTTCCTTCTGCGCCGCGTCGCCGTAGCGGACCAGGGTTTCCATGTTGCCCGTGTCGGGGGCGGAGCAGTTGAAGACTTCGGGCGCCCAGGGCACGCGGCCCATGATCTCGCACAGCGGCGCATATTCCAGATTGGTCAGCCCGGCGCCCAGTTCGCTTTCCGGCAGGAACAGGTTCCACAGCCCCGCCGCCTTGGCCTTGGCCTTCAGGTCCTCGACGATGGGCAGGACTTTCCACCGGGTATCGCCGCCCGCAAGCTGCTCCTGATAGAGCCCCTCGTTGGGATAGACCTCGGCTTCCATGAAGGTGGCGAGTCTGTCCGCCAGTTCGACGGTGCGGGGGGAGGGGGTGAAATCCATGGCCGGGTCCTTAGGTCTTTTCGATGGTCTGATGGAAAGCGCCAGAAGTGTTAGCGCATCGCCCGGCGAATACAAGGCCCGCCCGACCCCCGTTCCGCACTGCGAACGGCACTTTCATGGACGCTTGATCTTGGCTGCGGCGTGCCGCCATAGTCCGGAAAACCGGGTGCAAGGCCCGGGATAAAGACCAATACGCATGAAGGAGGACCACCCTTGCAGGGATTGATAATGGACGTGCCGCTGTTGACGTCGATGATCGTCAAGCACGCGGCCGCCTGGCACGGCGATGTCGAGATTGTGACCCACCGGGTCGAAGGCGACATGCACCGCTACACCTATGCGGATGCCTACAAGCGCATGTGCCGCCTGGCCAATGCGCTGACGCGCCTGGGCATCCGGCAGGGCGACCGCGTCGGCACCATGGCCTGGACCACCTACCGGCATTTCGAATTGTATTTCGGTATCGGCGGCTCGGGGGCGGTGATTCATACGATCAATCCGCGTCTGTTCCCCGATCAGATCGTCTATATCGTCAACCATGCCAAGGACCGGGTGATGTTCATCGACACCACCTGGATCGAGATGATGGAAGGTCTGCAAGACCAATGCCCGACCATCGAGAAGTTCATCATCCTGTGCGACAGCGGCAAAATGCCGAAGACGTCGCTTCGGAACGCGGTCTGCTACGAAGACCTTCTGGCCGCCGAGGACGAGACCTTCGATTGGCCGACGTTCGACGAGAAAACGGCGGTGGCGCTGTGCTATACCTCGGGTACCACGGGCAACCCCAAGGGCGTGCTCTATACCCACCGGGCCATGGTGCTGCATGCGATTGCCGGAACGTCCAGCGACCATCCGCTGTGCATCGATTCCCGTACCGTCCTGTTGCCGGCGGTCAGCATGTTTCACGTGCACGGCTGGATGGTGCCCTATGCGGCACCCATTTCCGGCACCAAACTGGTGCTGCCCGGCCCGCACATGCACGGCGACAACATCTACCGCCTGTTGGAAGAGGAAAAGGTCACCGTCACCGCCGGGGTGCCGACGATCTGGATCGGCGTGCTCGAGCATCTGAAGAAGACCGGCGCCAAGCTGGCCCACCTGAAAATCTGCAACATCGGCGGCTCGGCGCCGTCGCTCGCCATGATCAAGGCGTTCGAGGAAGACTACGGCGTCGCCGTCGTCCATGCCTGGGGCATGACGGAACTGAGCGCCGCCGGCACCACCGGCCGCCTGCGCCAACGCCATCAGGACCTGCCGGCCGGTGAACGCTACAAGATCCAGCAGACCCAGGGCCGTCCGCTGTTCGGGTTCGAGGTCAAGATCGTCGATCTCGACGGCACCCGGCTACCCCATGACGGCGAGGCCGTGGGCCAGATGTTCGTGCGCGGCCCCTGGGTCGCCGCTGCCTATTTCGAGGACGACGCCGCGACGGACGCCGCCTTTGACGCCGAGGGCTGGTTCGGCACCGGCGACATGGCCTCGATCTCGCCCGACGGGCTGGTCCGCGTGTCCGACCGTTCCAAGGATCTCATCAAGTCCGGTGGCGAATGGATCAGCTCCATCGATCTGGAAAATTATGCTCTTGCCCATCCCGACGTGGTGGAAGCCGCCGCCATCGCCGTCAAGCATCCGAAGTGGGAAGAGCGGCCTTTGCTGGTCGTCGTCCCGCGTCCGGGGGCCGAGGTCTCGGCGGACAGCATCCGTCAGGTGCTGGCCGAACACGTCGCCAAATGGTGGCTGCCCGACGACATCGTGTTCGTCGAGGAAATCCCCCATACGGCGACGGGCAAGATTTCCAAGAAAGACCTGCGCGAACGATTCGCCGACTATCGTTGGCCCGAGGCGGCGGGCGTCGCGGAATGAAACAGCACACCATTTTCACCTGATCGCGCCATGCTAATGTTCCGGAAAGATCCAATCCGGGAGGAGACAACAAGATGAAACGCGCCGCCGACGCCTTGGTGGATACACTGGTGCTGCACGGTGTCGACCGTGTGTTCTGCGTGCCGGGAGAAAGCTACCTCGCCGTGCTGGACGCCCTGCACGACTGCGACGACATCCAGGTCGTGTCCTGCCGCCACGAAGGCGGCGCCGGCTTCATGGCCGTCGCCGACGCCAAGCTGACGGGGGCACCCGGCATCGCCCTGGTCAGCCGTGGACCCGGTGCCTGCAACGCCGCCATCGCCGTGCACACGGCGCAGCAGGACGCGGTGCCGCTGGTCCTGTTCATCGGCCAGGTGCCGCGCGCCGATCTGGGCCGGGGTGCTTTTCAAGAGGTCGACTACAAGATCACCTTCGGCGACATGGCAAAGCATGTGGAAGAGGTCCACGAGCCCAGGAATCTGGCCAAGGTCGTCGCCCAGGCGTTCCAGATCGCCCAGGAAGGCACGCCCGGCCCCGTCGTCGTGGTTCTGCCCGAGGACATGCTGACCGATCCGGCCGAGGATACGGGCGTCAATCCGATGGCCCTGGAAAAGCCCAGGGCGACGGACGCCCAAGTCAAGGCCGTGGCGGCGGCCATCGGCCGCGCCAAGCGGCCGGTGCTGATCGCGGGCGGCATGCTGCGGGCCCCGTCGGCGCGGGCGGCGCTTCTGGCCTGTTCCGAGGCCTGGTCCCTGCCGGTCGCCGCCAGCTTCAAGAATCAGGACATCTTCCCCAACGAACACGACCATTTCGCGGCCCATCTGGGATACGGCGTGCCCGCGTCGATCCGGGAGACCCTGCAGGACGCGGACCTGATCGTCGCCGTCGGTACGCGCCTGGGCGACGTCACGACCCAGGGATACCTGCTGCCCGAGGCCCCCCAGCCCAAGCAGCCGCTGATCCATGTCTATCCCGACGGCGAGCATCTCGACCATGTGTTCGAAACGGCGCAGGCGGTTTGCGGCGATGCCGAGGATTTCATTGGGCGCCTTGCCGCCATGACGCCGCCGGAAGTGCCGAAAGGGCGAGGCGACTGGCTGAAGCGCCTGCGCGACGCCAATCGTAAGATGGCGGAATGGAAACCCTGGTCGGCGCCCGATGGCGTCAACTTCGGCCATGTCATCGCGGCTTTCCGCAACCAATTGACCGACGACGCGATCATCACCATGGATGCGGGCAACTTCAATTCCTGGGTCCACCGCTATTTCCCGTTCAAGCCGACGCAGATCCTGCTGGGTGCGGTGTCCGGGGCCATGGGCCTGGGCGTCCCGTCGGCGGTGGCGGCGGCGCTGCGCCATCCGGACCGACAGGTCGTCACCGTGTGCGGTGACGGCGGCACGCTGATGACCGGGAACGAGCTGGCGACCGCCGTGCAATACGGCGCCAAGGTCCGCGTTTTCGTGTCCAACAACAAAAGCTACGGCACCATCCGCCTGCATCAGGAAAAATCCTTTCCCGGCCGCATCGAGGGCACCGATCTGGTCAACCCGGATTTCGCCAAATGGGCGGACAGCTTCGGCGCCAAGGGCCTGCGCATCGATACCGCCGGGGACGCGGACAGGGTGCTTGCCGAAGCTCTGGCCCATGACGGCCCCGTGGTCGTCGACGTCGCCGCGTCGCTGGAACACATCAGCGCCTATACCAACCTGAACAGCCTGAAACCGGGCAAGGCCAAATAGCCCCGCCGGCAAGAACAAAGGAATCCATCATGCCCGCATCCGATCCCGCAACGCCCGTGACTCTGGAGATCAAGGGCCGCGTCGCCGTCGTCACCATCGACAGCCCGCCGGTCAACGCCCTGGGCCATGCGGTGCGCAGCGGCGTCATGGCGGCCCTGGACCGGGCCGAGGCCGACGACGCCATTGACGCCGTGGTGATCCGGGGCGGCGGGCGGTGCTTTTCCGGCGGTGCGGACATCCGCGAATTCGGCACGCCTCCGGCGGAGCCGACCCTGCGCCAGCTCTGCGCCCGGGTTGAGGATTTCCCAAAGATCGTGGTCGCGGCCCTGCATGCCACGGCCTTCGGCGGCGGCCTGGAACTGCCGTTGTCCTGCCATTACCGGGTCGCCGACGCCTCGGCCCAGATTGCCTTGCCCGAGGTTAAGCTGGGCATCGTTCCCGGCTCGGGCGGTACGCAGCGTCTGCCGCGCATCATCGGCGCCAAGCGGGCGTTGAAGGTCATTCTGTCGGGCGATCCATTCTCGGCTCAGGAAGCCCTCGACCTTGGCGTGCTCGACGCCATCTTGGATGGCGACCTGACCGACGTCGCCGTGGCCTATGCGGCCAAGCTGGTGGCCGACGGCGCCCCCCTGCGCAAGGTGCGCGATTTGAGCGTCGCCGATGCCGGCACCAAGGTGTTCGCCGAGGCGCGTAAGACCTGGGAGAAACGCTCGCGCGGGCTGCTGGCCCCGCTCGCCTGCATCGACTGCGTCGAGATTGCGGCGACCAAGCCCTTCGACGAGGGCATGCAGCAGGAGCGCGACATTTTCGTGAAATGCCGGGATTCCGAACAGTCCAAGGCGCAGCGTCATCTGTTCTTCGCCGAGCGCGAGGCCGCCAAGGTCAAGGACGTGCCGCGCGACACGCAAAAGCGCCCCATCGATACCGCCGCCGTCGTCGGCTGCGGCACCATGGGCGGCGGCATCGCCATGTGTTTCGCCAACGTGGGCATTCCGGTCACGGTGCTGGAAACGACGGAAGACGCGCTTAGCGCCGGCATGGCCAAGATCGCAAAGAACTACGCCGCGACCGTGTCCAAGGGCCGCCTGGCCCAGGCCGATATGGACAGCCGCATGGGCCTGATCACCGGCACCACCAAATATGCCGATCTGGGCGCGGCCGACATCGTGATCGAGGCCGTGTTCGAGGACATGGACCTGAAGAAGACGATCTTCGGCGAGCTTGATAAGGTGATGAAGCCGGGGGCGGTGCTGGCGACCAATACCTCGACCCTGGACATCGACGAAATCGCCGCCGCGACCAAACGGCCCCAAGACGTCATCGGCACCCACTTCTTCAGCCCGGCCAACGTCATGAAGCTGATGGAGAACGTGCGCGGCAAGGAGACGGCCAAGGACGTCATCGCCACGGTCATGGCGCTCGGCAAGACCATCGAGAAAATTCCCGTGCTGGTCGGCAACTGCGACGGCTTCGTCGGCAACCGCATGTATCATCGCTATACCCGCCAGGCCTATTTCCTGCTGGAGGAAGGGGCCCTGCCGCAGCAGATCGACAAGGTGTTCCTGGATTTCGGTTTCGCCATGGGGCCGCTGGCCGTGGGCGACCTGGCGGGGCTCGACGTGTCCTATCTGGTGCGCAAGCGGCAGAAGCAGTTCATCAAGCCGGGCGAACGCTGGCCCGTGGCCGCCGACCGGGTGGTCGAGGCCGGGCGCAAGGGGCAGAAGACCAATGCCGGCTGGTACCGCTACGAAGAGGGCTCGCGCAAGCCCCTGCCGGACCCCGAAGTGCAGAAGATCATCGAGGCGGCCTCGGCCGAACTGGGGATCGCGCGCCGCGCGATCACGGATGCGGAAATCCACGAACGCTGCTTTTATGCCCTGATCAACGAGGGCGCCAAGATCCTCGACGAAGGCATGGCCCAGCGGGCGTCGGACATCGACATCATCTGGACCAACGGCTACGGCTTCCCCATCGCCAAGGGCGGCCCCATGTTCCATGCCGACCAGGTCGGCGCCAAGCATGTGTACGAGCGCCTCGCCCATTGGGCCAAGGCCGCTTCGCCGGCATTGGAGCCCGCGCCGCTTCTGGAAAAGCTCGCCCGCACGGGCGGCAAGTTCGCCGATCTCTAGAGACCAAGAAGGAAAAAGAACATGCAACGCGCCGTCATCGTTTCCACCGCCCGCACCCCCATTGGGAAAGCATCACGTGGGGCGTTCAACAATACCCATGGCGCGACCCTGGGCGGGCACGTCATCCAGCACGCGGTCGCCCGCGCCGGGATCGACCCGGCCGAGGTCGAGGACGTGGTGCTCGGCTGCGGCATGCCCGAAGGGGCGACCGGCAAGAACATCGCCCGCATGTCCGTGATTCGCGCGGGCCTGCCGGTGACGACCGGCGGCACAACCATCAACCGGCTGTGCGCCTCCGGCCTGCAGGCCATCGCCGTGGCCGCCAACCGGGTCGTCCTGGACGGCCTGCCGGTGGCGGTCGCAGGTGGTCTGGAAAGCATCAGCCTGGTGCGCGACAACGCCATGAAGAACGAGGTCAAGGAAGACTGGCTGCTGGAACACAAACCGGAAATGTGGATCCCCATGATCGACACGGCGGACCTGGTGGCGGAACGCTATGGCGTCACCCGCGCGGCCCAGGACGAATATTCCCTGCAAAGCCAGATGCGCACGGCGGCGGCGCAGCAGTCGGGCAAGTTCGATGACGAGATCGTGCCGCTGACCACCAGGATGCTGGTCAAGAACCGGGAAACGGGCGAGGTCACGGAACAGGAAGTGACCCTCGACAAGGATGAGGGCAATCGCCCGACCACGACGCTGGAGGCCCTGGCCAAGCTGGAGCCCGTCATGGGTCCCGGCAAGTTCGTCACGGCGGGCAATGCCTCGCAGCTGTCCGACGGGGCCTCGGCCTGTGTCATCATGACCGAGAAAGAGGCCGAACGCCGGGGCCTGGAACCCCTCGGCATTTTCAAGGGACTGGCCACGGCGGGCTGCGAACCTGATGAAATGGGCATCGGCCCGGTGTTCGCGATCCCGCGTCTGCTCGAGCGCCAGGGGTTGAAGATGGACGACATCGATCTGTGGGAACTGAACGAAGCCTTCGCCTCGCAGGTGCTTTACTGCCGCGACAAGCTGGGCATTCCGCAGGAAATCCTGAACGTCAACGGCGGCGGCATTTCCGTGGGCCATCCCTTCGGCATGACGGGTGCGCGCCTGACCGGTCATGTCCTGATCGAGGGCAAGCGCCGGGGTGCGAAGAACGTGGTGGTGACCATGTGCATCGGCGGCGGCATGGGCGCGGCCGGCCTGTTCGAGGTCTGCTGATCGGCTCTAGGCGGCGGTTTTCTGCCATAAGGTGGTGACGACGGTGCCTTTGCCCAACTCGCTTTCCAGCGAGAATTTCCCGCCGTTGAGGGCAAGCAGGCGGTTGACGATATACAGGCCCAGCCCGGCGCCCTTCGTGCCGTTTTTGCCTGCGGTGGCCTGATAGGGCGTCAGGGCCTGGGGGAACGGCTGACCGATGGCGTCGATCAGGTTGGCGGGAATGCCGGGGCCGTCGTCGGCCACCAGGATACGGACATACTCGCCGGAAACATTCGGATCGACCCGGATTTCGACCTTCACGTCGGCGCCGCCATGGATGATGGAATTGTTCGCCAGATTGAGAACGATCTGGCGGAAGGATTGCCTGTCCGCGGCGACCAACGCGGGTTTTCCCTGGGCGGTGACGGACAGGCGCGGCTTGCCCGAGAGCAGGGTCGCGCGCAGCGGGCGCAGCGCGTGTTCGACCTCTTCCACGGCGTCGAAGGTTTCCATGTGCATTGCGCGGTTGCCTGATTCGACCATCGACACATCAAGGATTTCATTGACCAGGGACAGCAGGTGGGCACCGCTGGTGCGAATGTCATTCAGGTAATCGGTCAGGCGTTCCGGGTCGTCGCGCATGTCCTTGAGCTGAAGCAGCATATCCGCCATGCCGATGACGGCGTTGAGCGGCGTGCGCAGTTCGTGGCTCATGTGGGAAATGAATTCGGATTTCGCCTGGTTGGCGTTTTCGGCGTCTTCCTTCGCCTGGGCCAGGGCCAGGGCGGCGACCATGCGTTCGGTGATGTCGCGCAATGCGGCGACGATGACCGTGCGGTCGTTTTCCGTCACTTCCGACAGGGCGGCCTCAAGGAACACCACGGATCCGTCGCCCCGCCGGCCGATCACTTCGAATCCCTCGCCGCCGGTCTGACGCGACGCGGGGTCGAGAAGATAGCGCATCAGCTTTCTCTTCCGCGTGCTTTCGTCTGTTTCGCTGATCAGCGTGGTCAGGGGCTGGCCGACGATGGCGTTGTTGGGCAGGCCGAAAATGCGTTCCGCCGCCCGGTTGGATGTCTCGATGATTCCCCGCTCGTCCAGGGTGATCACCGCGTCGGCCACGTTGTCCATGATCAGTTGCAGGCGCTGATCGGTCTGGTGGGCGCGTTGGGTCGCCTCGTTGCGGTGGAGGATTTCCGATGCCAGCCGGCGGTCGAACACGACGGCGGCAATCCCCGCGATCAGGATCAATGAGGCGACGATGGCCGTGGCCCCGGCCAGGACATCCGCCCCGAGAGGCTGGATCGGGTTCGAACCGTCCGAACGCGCGAAACAGATGGTCGAACTCATGGCCGTATAGTGCATGCCCGCGACGGCCATCCCGATGAACAGGGCCGACAGGCTCTCGCCCGCCAGGGTGCGGATGGTGTCGCGGCGGGACATCCGAAAGGCGACCCAAAGGGCGCACATGGCCAGCGCCACGGCGACCAGCAGGGACAAGGCGAACAGCAGGGGATCGTAGCGGATGAAGGCGTCGAAATCGACCGCCGCCATCCCGGTGTAGTGCATAAGCCCGATGCCGCCGCCCAGGACGATGCCGCCGAGGAACAGGCGAAACCTGGTGACCCGGGCATGAGCGACGATCTGCAGGTTCCACGCACTCGCGAGCACGGCCGGCACGGCCGACATGAAGGTGACGAGTGGATCGTAGGCCATCCGGATCGGTAATTGATAGGCGAGCATGCCGACGAAATGCATGGCCCAGATGCCCAGGCCCATGATCAACGCCCCGCCGGCCATCCACAGATGGCGTTGGGCGGAATGCTCGTGTTCGGCGATGCGGTGGAGCAGATGAATGAAGGCAAACCCGGCCAACGTCGCGATGAAAAACGACAGCGTGACCAGCACAGGGTCATATGATGCCGGCAGGATCACCGCCGGGTCGATGTGAAGCGCGAAGAAGCCTGCCAGGTCTTGGGATGAAAGTTGCATTCCCGATCATCCGGTTTGCGTTTCTATTGTTGATCGTCGGTTCTGTTCGTCGGTTTGTCTCGGTGGGCGCGGGCGTTGATATTAAAAGGATATCGCAGGATTGCCGTGCCCGAATGTGATCGCGGCCACGGCATTGCGAATTTCTCGGGCAAAAACAACCCAGACTGAAAATGACATAAATACGACCGATCACATATATGTCTTCCGGCCAGCAGACCGGTCCAAAGGCATGGGAATACAGTGGTATACGGTCGAAGTTGCTTCGCGCCCGAATGCGGAAATGATTGCCAGGGCCGCCGGTTTTCCGCTTTATACGGCCCATGACGACGCAAATCGCAATGATCCATGCCACCCGCGAGGCGATCGCGCCGGTTGAGATCGCGTTCAAGGACCTGTGGCCCGATGCCGAGCATTGGACCCTGTTGGATGAAAGCCTGACCATGGATCTGGCGGCGGCGGGCGGCAAGCTGACCCCGGGGTTGAGCGAACGGTTCCTGAACCTGGCGGCTTACGCCAAGGCCAGGCGGCCCGACGGCATCCTGTTCACCTGTTCCGCGTTCGGCGCGATCATCGACCGGATCGCGGCACAGTACGATGTGCCGGTGATGAAGCCGAACGAGGCCATACTCGATGCGGCCGTAAATCAGGGCGGGCGGGTCGGTCTGCTGGCGACTCATCCCCAGACCTTGCCGGACATGACAGTGGACATGGAAAACCTCGCGGCGGCCCGGAACGTCGATCTGACCGTGGTTCCGTTGCTGGTCGAAGGGGCCTGGGCCGATCTGGGGGCGGGAAACCGCGCTGCCCATGACCGTGCCGTGATCGCGGCGGCACCCCGGCTCAACGATTGCGGCTGCATCGTGCTGGCGCAGTTTTCCATGGCGCCGCTTGCGGCCGAAATCGGTGCCGGCACGGGCCTGCCCGTGCTGACCAGCCCGCACGCCGCCGTGGCCGAAATGAAGCACCGCGTGACGCATTCTTGACGTGAGCGGGGCTTGACGTGGCCCGGTTTTTCACGGCGGTTATGACTTCGTGAACAACATCGCCGCAACGCCGATGCCGATCACGATCAGCACCCCGAAAATGAAGAAATCCCGCATCGACCTGGGCTGCGGCCGGTTCTGGTTCTCGGTATGGCCCTCGGGCGATTGGCTTGTGCGGTTCGTATCCATGCCTGCTCCCTCCGTTTATTCATACGTCCAGTCAATGGATAAACGGCCGCGGGCGGCAAAGGTTCCGACACGAGGCTGGTTTTTTCGGCGAATGCGTCGTTCTTAAACTTAAGAAAAATCAATGGATTGTAGGTTTTTGGCAGACTTGGCGGCGGGCCGGACGAAAATATGGTATCATCCGCACCATGACCGAGAGGCGGCTCATGCAGGCGATCGAGGATCAGATCCCCCATCTGTACCGGTATGCACGGTTCCTCGAAGCCACCCCCGACCGCGCCGACGATCTGTTGCAGGATTGTCTGGAACGGGGCGTGTCGCGCCTTGACCGCTTCCAGGCGGGGACGGACATGCGGGCCTGGTTGTTCGCCATCATGCATAATTTGTTCATTGATCGTGCGCGCCGGCGGCAGCGACGGGGGCCCCATGTTCCCGTTGAGGATTGGCTTGTGGAAGCCCATCAGCCGCCCGACCAGATCGACCGTCTGCGCCTCAAGGATCTGGATCGCGCCTTGGCCGCCTTGAAACCCCGGGATCGGCGGATCCTCCGTCTGGTGGTGATTGAGGGTAAGCGTTACCGCGATGTCGCCAGAGAACTGAATATCGCCATCGGGACGGTGAAAAGCGGCCTGTCCAGGGTGCGTCGCGTGCTGGCCTGCGCGGCCTGAAACCGCCCGGTTGTGGCCGGGAAATCACCACATTTGTTCCGTTTACTGAAAATGTATCCCGTCTTTCGGAATGCATCCTTGCGGTTTGGTTGCAGCCTTCAGACGTCAGTGGCGCGTACAACCCGCAATGCGGTTTGCGCGGTTTGTCCCATGCATTGCATCGAAAGAGGAAGAAGATCACATGACCTATCGAACTCATATTCGAAAACCCAACGCCCGCATCCCCATCGCCATTCTTGCCGCTGCTGCGGTCACCGCCGGCCTGTCCGCCGCGCCGGGCGCCGCCCAGGCCGCCGGCGACAAGGCCAATTCCCAGGAAGCCACGGCAGGGGAAACCGTCGACGACTTCGCCGGCTGGGCGCAAAAGCAGGCCGAGGCGTTGGACAGCAAGCTCGACGAAGCGGCATCCGATGCCAAGCAAGCCGGCGCCAATGCCGCCGACGAGGTCAAGGAGGAATGGCGCGAAGCCCGCGCGGCCATCGACCGTCAGCGCAAGGCGCTCAATCAACAGATCGCCGAACTGAAAAAAACGGCCAAGGGTGAATGGGCGGATGCCAAGGAGGCGACCAAGGAAGGGCTGGAGGATCTCGGCGACAAGATCGAGGAGTTCCGCGCCATGGTCACTGACAAGCAGAAGTCCTGAGCCACGGGCTTGACGACGGACGCTGCGGCGTCCGTCGGCTGACCCCACTGCCGATCGGCGTAGAGTTAACCCCCACGATCACGAAGGAACAGACAATGACTTTCAAACTCCCCGACCTGCCGTATGCCAAGGACGCCCTGATGCCGCATATGTCGGAGCAGACGCTGACCTTTCACCACGGCAAGCATCACAAGGGATACGTCGACAAGCTGAACGACGCCGTCCAGAACACGGAATATGACGGCATGGCGCTGCTCGACGTTGCCCGCCGCGCCCATGAAAAGGGCGACACGGGCGTGTTCAACAACGCGGCGCAGGCCTGGAACCACGGGTTCTTCTGGCGCTGCATGTCGCCGGACCGCGCCGCGGAGCCGACGGGCCCCCTCGCCGCCAAGATCAAGGACACCTTCGGGTCCTTGCCGCAACTGCGCACCCGGTTCATCGCGGAAGGCATGGCCCGTTTCGGGTCCGGCTGGGTGTGGCTGGTCGAAGGGGCGGACGGCGTGCTCGGCGTGGTCAGCACCGCCAACGCCGATTTTCCGCAGACCGCCGGGCTGAAGCCGCTGATGACCTGCGATCTGTGGGAACACGCCTATTACCTGGATTATCAGAATGCCCGGCAGGCGTTCCTGGAAGCCTTCTTCGACCATCTGGCCGACTGGAATTTCGCCGCGAGATGCCTGGAAACCCAGGGCGATCCGGAAATTCTCGCCGCCTGACAACGCTTCGCCGGCCGCCGGGAACAAGGGAGCGCGTCACGCGAATTCCCTTGACTTCCCGGAGGTACCGGCGCCATGTAGCGCCAGCGACACTCCCATTCAGGTCGAATTTCGATCGCTTGCCGGACCCGACCATGTCGATCCGGTCTTCTTTGATACCGACATCTAAGGGCGTTTCGTGAGGCGGATATCCGTGTGAATGCGGATCCGGCCGAGAAAGCTTGCATGATGCCGGCGAACCTGCCGCCCCCGACACGATCGCTTGGGGCGCGCGGGCGAAGACCAATTGATCGAGAGAGTATACATATCACATGACCGATTTTGCGGGCCTTAACCTGGCCCAGCCCATCCTTCGTGCGCTGAGCGACGAGGGCTACACCACCCCCACCCCCATTCAGGAAAAATCCATCCCGCCGCTGCTCGAAGGCCGTGACCTTCTGGGCGTGGCGCAGACGGGCACCGGCAAGACCGCGTCCTTCGCGCTGCCGATCCTGCAGTCCTTTGCGGAAAATTCGCGCAAGGCCGTGCCGAACCGCCCCTTCGTGCTGATCCTGGCGCCGACCCGCGAACTGGTGACCCAGATCGCCGAAAGCCTGCGGACCTACGGCCGTCAGATGCCGCTGCGGATTCAGACCGTGTTCGGCGGCACCTCCATGCGCAATCAGATCGTCGCCATGCAGCGCGGCGTTCATATTCTGGTCGCTACGCCGGGCCGTCTCATGGACCTCATGAAACAGCGCCACGTCAACCTGGACAGCGTCGACGTTTTCGTCCTCGACGAAGCCGACCGCATGCTCGACATGGGCTTCATCGGCGACGTCAAGCGGATCGCCAAGGTGCTGCCCCACGAACGTCAGACCGTGCTGTTTTCGGCGACCATGCCGAAGACCGTCGAAGGTCTGGCGAACGAGCTTCTGAACGATCCCGTGAAGGTCGAAGTGACGCCCGCCGCGACGACGGTGGAAAAGATCGAACAGCGCCTGCTGTTCGTCGCCAAGGACGACAAGCGGGCCCTGCTGGGCGAGCTGATGAACGATCCGCGCATCGAGCGGGTTCTCATCTTCACGCGCACCAAGCATGGCGCCGATCGGGTCGCTCGTCATCTCCACGACAGCGGCGTGAAGTCCGACGCGATCCACGGCAACAAGGCCCAGAACGCCCGCCAGCGGGCCCTCAAGGGCTTCCGTGACGGCGACATCCGCGCCCTGGTGGCGACGGACATCGCCGCCCGCGGCATCGATGTCGACGGCGTGACCCACGTGATCAACTTCGACCTGCCGAACGATGCGGAAAGCTATGTCCACCGCATCGGCCGCACGGCGCGGGCGGGGGCTTCGGGTATCGCCATTTCCTTCTGCGCCCATGACGAACGCGGCTGCCTGCGCGATATCGAGAAGTGCATTCGTCAGCCCGTGCCGGTGTTCGACGGTCATCCTTACCATGCCGCCGATATCGCCAATTCGGCCGCCAACGACAGCGGTCCCGACGTGCGCAAGAACGGCGGGGGCAATGGCGGACGTAATGGCAATGGCCAGAACCGTGGCGGCGGCCAGAGCCGGGGCGGCCCGAGCCGCGGCGGCCCGGGCGGCGGTGGTGCCAAGCGCGGCGGCGGTCGCAGCCGCCGTGGCTCCCAGGGCGGCAACCGCGGTATGGCAGCCTAACACGATCAAGGGTTAGACTGGCGGCTGTCCTGCGATTTCAGACCAAGGGAACAGCGCCACGATGACGGCACCGCCCATCCTTCCGAGCCACGGTATCCATACGGTGACCGTGAACCTGGAGTTGGCGGGGCGTACCGTCGCCCTTCAGCTTCGCGTCGATCTTGGGCAGATGTCCCAACGGTCGATCCTGCAGGCACTCAGCCAGGGACTCCTTTACGAGGAGTCCCTGTCGCTGTTTCTGATCCGGGCGTTGCGGCCGGGCGACTGTTTCATCGATGTCGGCGCCCATATCGGGTTCTTTTCCCTTCTGGCTTCCCATCTGGTCGGCGATGCCGGGCGCGTCGTCGCGGTGGAACCGAACGCCGACAATTTCACCTGGCTCAAGGATCTGATGGTGCTGAACGAACGCCCGAACGTCACGGCGGTCAATGCCGTGGCCTCGGAAACGGACGGCACCGTCGATTTCTACCGCAATGCGGACAACGACGGCGGCCATGCCATGTGGGACCCGGGCCTGCACGATTTCAACCAACGTTCGCGGGCGGCCCCGGCCAAGGACAGCTATCCCTCGACGCGTCTGGATACCCTGGCGGCGGCGGAAAGCATCGATGCCTGCCGCGCCGTCAAGATCGACACCGAAGGCGCCGAGCTGACGGTGCTTAAAGGCGGAGCGGACTTCTTCACGCCCGGCCGAGTGCCCTTCGTGATCTGCGAGGTCAATGACTTCGGCCTTCAGCAGATGGGGGCGAGCCAGCGCGACCTGCGCGCCTGGATGCAGTCACGGGGGTATGACACCTTCGCCTTCCCGCAGAAGGACCATTTGCCGATCCTGGTGCCCGAGGCGACGGAGCTTGCCTCGCCCTATGTCTTCAACGTGCTGTTTTCGACCCTGGACGCGGTGGCCGAAATCTGGCCCCGCATCGCGCCGTTCGAAGGCTAACGGGCGTTTGGCCTGACGACGGCGTCGTAAAATCCGAACAGCATGTCGGCGGCTTCGTTCACGGCCGTGTTCAGGCAACGGCCGATGCTGGCGATGAAGGCCGTATCGGCCAGGGCGCCGGGTCCGAGCCGGGTATCCATCTCGGCGGGCGGCAGCACCGGTGCCGCACCCGTCCAGGTGAACCACCCGGTGCGCAGAACGGCGTCATCGGCCCGGCGCGGCGTCAGCCCGTCCGCCACGATGAATGTCTCGAACACGCCGCCGCCGGCGAATGACGGCGTCAGGATGCCGACCCAATCCTCGAAATCCGCATGATGGACTTCGCCTTTGACGGTGTGCCCGTATTGCGCCAGATCGCCGATGTAATGCATGGCGGCCCCCAGAAAATAGGCGGCATGGTCCGGCCTGCCTGCGCGGTAGGCCTGAACGGCTTTTTCATATTCCTCTTGCGCGCGCTGGGCGGGCAGGTCGCGAGTGACCCCGCCGTCCGCATCGAACCGCAGGTCGTGGCGGCCCTGGCCCGTGTCGTTGTAACCCCGATTGGGCGCGCCGCAGAAGGCTTCGATTTTCGCGTAGTCGGGGGCCTCGGTGCCGATCAGTATGAGGACGCGGTGCGGGTCCAGCCAGGCGCGGGCCGCCGCGGGCAGCAACGCCCGGGCATGGTCGGCGATCCAGTCATGGGTCGAATAGGGCGGCGCCAGGCAGTCAGCCGCGCTGTTGGTGACCTTGTTGTCCGGCGGGCCGTTCTTCCACGCCTGCGCCGGAAGGGTCCAAATGGTCACGGCAAACAGGACCGGCAGAAACCGAATCATCGATGGTCAGACGGGAAACGGCGAGACGACAAGGCCGCCGTCCCCGGCGATCACCAGATGGTCCGGCTCGATGGCCGTCCATTGCGTGAGATCGTCGTCCAGGGGCTCGGACAAAATGATGATCGCCGTGCCCGTGGCCACGGTCACCTCGTCCGCCGTGTCATGGGGCTTGGCGCCCATGCCGACATACAGTGTCGGCACCCGGCCTGACGACGCATGACGCAGGGCCCAGATGGTCTGCCCGTCCGTCAGCGCGATGGTCATGTTGAAGGGATCGGTCACGCTGGCCTCCTTCTGTGCCGTCTCGATGGCCTGGATCGCCTGGCGGATGGCGGCTTCCGGGTCTTCGTCCAGGCCAAAGGTCAGCATCAGGTGAAAGAAGACTTCACTGTCCGTGGTGCCCTGGATGTTGGGGAACAGCTCGGGCGACACGGCAAAGGCCAGGTCGCGCCGCACCTTGGACCAGCCGCCGATTTCGCCGTTGTGCATGAACAGCCATTTGCCGTGGCGGAAGGGATGACAGTTGGTACGGTTGACGGAGGTCCCCGTGGTCGCCCGCACATGGCCGAAGAACAGGTGCGATTTGACCTGCTCGGAAATGTTCAACAGGTTCACGTCGTTCCATGCGGGCAGGATGTCCTTGTACAGGCCGGGGCGGTCCCGCTCGCCGTACCAGCCGATGCCGAAGCCGTCGGCATTCACCACATGGACACTTTCGCTGGCCGACAGGCTTTGCCGGGTCAGCGAGTTTTCCGGGCGCAGCAGAAGGGTGTCCAGATAGATGGGCGGTCCCGCATAGGCGAGCCAGCGGCACATGTCGGTGGTCCTTTCCCGATATCAGCTGTAACGGTTGCCGGCGGCAACCCCGCCGCCGTCGACGACGAGGGTCTGGCCGGTGATGAAGCTGCCGGCCTCGGAGGCCAGCAGGATCGCCGTCCCGGCGATGTCTTCCGGTTCGCCCAGGCGGCCCAGGGGGTAGGCGGCCTCGGCCCGTGCGCGGGCTTCCGGGTCTTCCCAGAGTGCCCGGGCGAAATCGGTCTTGATCAGACCGGGTGCGATGGCGTTGGCGCGGATGTTGTGCGGACCCCATTCGATCGCCAGATTGCGCGCCAACTGCATGTCGGCGGCCTTGGACACCGCATAGGCGCCCAGGTTCATGGACCCTTTCAGCCCGCCCACGGACGAAATCAGGATCACCGCGCCGTCGCGCCGCGTCGCCATGTCCGGCAGGACCATGTTGCACAGCTTGAGGACGTTGGTGACGTTGACCTGCAGGATTTTCTCCCAGGCCCCGTCGTCGATTCCGGACATGGGGCCGTGATAGGGATTTACGGCCGCGTTGCAGACCAGCACGTCGATGCGGCCCCAGGCCGCCATGACCTGGCCGACCAGGGCCTTCAACTGGTCCGCATCCGATACGTTGCAGGCGACGGCCATAGCCTCGCCGGGGGTGTCGGAATTTTCTTCGTTGATCCGGGCGGCGACAGCCTCGCAGGCGTCCAGCTTGCGCGAGGTGATGACCACCTTGGCGCCCTGGCGGGCATAGGCCTCGGCGATGGCCTTGCCGATTCCCCGGCTTGAGCCCGTGATCAAGGCGACCTTGCCTGTCAGGTCGAACATGGCGGTCATGGTGTCTCCTCCGTCTGGCCGGGTGTTGCCCCTTGTAGGGCGACACTTTTTCACGGTTTTCGGGGTTTGGGAACGGGCCAGCGCGCGAATTTCCAAGGCTAACTTTAAGCAGGGTTGACCGGGGCCGGTGCATGCACTTCACTTTGGACAAACAGAGGGTGGGATTCCCGCCACAAATAACGTTTCCGTGCCGAACACGGAACGCAGACAGCTCGTGAGGCCCGACTTGGCCAACATCAATTTGCGTTCTTTCACCGTCCTGATCGTCGATCAGGACGACGCGCATCGTTGGATGATGCACAACCTTCTGCAAGCCTTGGGCGTTGGCGAAATTCTGACCGCCAACAGCAACGACGATGCGTTGAACCTTCTGAAGAGGCTGTCGAAGAAAAGCATCACCGAACGGGTCGACACCGTCGACTTCATGATCTGTGACATGTTCGAGGAACTGTTGAACGGCATCGGCATGGTGCGCTGGATCCGCATGCATCGGGATTCGCCGAACCGTTTTCTGCCGGTCATCCTGATGGCCAAGGCGTTCGCCCCGAAGACCGTCGCCGAGGCCCGCGGCTTCGGGGCGACCCAGTTCCTGCTCAAGCCGGTGACGGTGGACGCCCTGGTCGACCGCGTCCTGACCGTGATCAACCGGCCCCGGCCGTTCGTCTACAACACCGCCTATTTCGGTCCCGACCGGCGGGGTAACCTTAAGCCGGTGCCCAAGGAACGCCGCGACCTGGACCGTTCCGATGTTCGCATCGACCGCTCGCCGCTGGCGACCGCGCTGGAACGCTTTCCCAACGACAGCGTGATCCGCATCTTCCGCCCGCCCAACCACCTGAAGCGCAAGGCCGGCGGCGACGACGACAGCGACGCCCTGTTCACCGAGGGGGCCGTGTTCAAGGCGCAGAAGGAATTGGACCGATCGAAGGAAGAATACGTGGGCTCGGCCCTGGATTATGTGGAAAGTCTGCAGCGGATCATGGCCGAAGCCGGCGCCGTGCCGGACAAGTCGGAACATTTTCAGCGTATCCACGGGCTTGCCAAGCAATTGGGCCTGCAAGGTGAGACCTTCGGCTATCCCCTGGTCTCCATGGTCGGCAGTTCGTTGATGCGCTTTACGGGCGGCGGCCTGCCCAACAGCGCCTCCAGTATCGAATTGGTCAAGGTGCACATCGATTCCCTGACCGTTATCCTGCGCAACAACATCGCGGGGGACGGCGGCGCAACGGGGCATGAGCTGGTGTCCCAGCTTCAGGTGGCGATCAAGAAGATCACCCGCTCCGCCGCGGCGGGATAACAGAGCTTGGCTGGATAATTTATATATTGTTTTGTATGTAATTTTATATTTAAATAAAAAATAAGTGACGCGGGGTTTCCGGTTATCCGAACGGGAAGGCAAAATCATGCAGGCACCGAAACCGACATCAGGTCTTCGTCACGGTCAACGATGGCTGCCTGCCGTTCTGGCGCTTGTCCTGGGGCTGATGCCCTTGCCGGTCTCGGCGGAGACGGCAATCGCGACCGGCGAGGGGGCTTCGGAATTTATCCTGCCGGCCCCCGCCGATCAGGACGGTCCCGCAGTGACCGCCCAGCCCGTGGCCGGGGTCGAGGAACAAGCGTTGATGGCGCCGGCCGTTTCTGCCGACCCGGAGGCGCCGGTCGCCATGGCCGCGGTCGACGCGGATACGGCGTTCTGGCGGCAGGCCGATGCCTCGAATGATCCGGAAAAGGTGAAGGTTTATCTGCTGACCTACCCCCGGGGCCATCATGTGGCGGCGGCCAAGGTTCGGTTCCGCGACCTGCTTAACGCCCTTTAGGCCCCGGCGGTGGACTTAACCGAACCGTCACCCGGCGTTCATGCCCGGGTCATTCAGGCCCTGTATCTACCGGGGCCATGTTCGCAGCTCCCCGCATCCCCGTCCGCGCCGTGACCCAGGACGTTTTGCCCGGCACCATGGTTCTGGTCGTCGGCCCGTCCGGGGCGGGCAAGGACAGCCTGATCGACGGCGCCCGGCAGGCTTTTGCCGATGGCACCGGCGTTGTTTTTCCCCGCCGCGACATCACCCGCCCGGCAGGCGCCGAGTCCGAGGACCATGTCGCGGTCACGGAAAACCAGTTCCATGCGCGCCGCGAGTTGGGCGGCTACCTGCTGTCCTGGGGGGCCCATGGTCTTTGGTACGGCATCCCGGCGGAAACCGTGGATGACCTTCTGGGCGGACGCACGGTGGTGGTCAATGCGTCCCGTTCCGTGATTGAAGAGGCGCGGGGCCGGTTTCGGCACATGCGCGTCGTCTCGGTGACGGCGGATGAAGAGACGCTTCGCGCGCGCCTGGGCGCGCGTGCCCGGGAAACCGACGCGCAGATCGCCCGCCGGCTGGAACGTGCCCGGGCCTTCCGCGTGGAAGGCCCGGACGTTATCGATTTTCCCAATGACGGGCCGCTCGAGGCGGCGATCGGCCGGTTTACCCGCATTCTGCGGGATCTGGCCTGAAACATATCCCTTATCAGTACAGGGCGATGACCTCGACCCGGCGGCTGCCGTCGAACCAGAACCAGTTGGGTGCCGTGTCGCCGAAGGCTTCCGCCCGTGACGAAACGCTGAGGTCCTGCGGCGCAACCCCGGCGCCGATCAGGCGTGCGGCGACGGCCCGCGCGCGGTTCATGGCCAATTGGTCGTTCAGGTCCACGGGACCGCGCTTGTCGGCCTGGCCGATAACGCAGATGGTCGTCCCGGACGGAAGGGTGCCGGCAAAGGCGCGAATATCGGCCTCCCGGTCGACGGGGACGGCGGAACTTCCGGTCTCGAACCCGGTCACGATCAGGGGATTGGATTGGCCGTATTCGGACTCCACATTGCAAGCCGGGTCATAGGGCTCCGCCGCGCGGGCGACTCCCGCGGCGAGCAGCGCGGTGGCGAGCAGCCCGGCGGCGGTCAAGCTGGCGGCGACCAGGCCGGTGGCGATCAGGCCCGCGGAGGGCCGGGGATGATAAGCATTTCTGGGCATGGTCTGTCTCCTTTACCGGATTGAGCCGATGACAGGAGATATCGCCCGCAATCAGGGCCTTTGTTGGCGGAAAATGGGACCATTTCGTGCCGCCGTGCCTTATTTCGGCGGGATGTGGCCGGGGTCTCAACGCTTGCGGGCGAGGGTCAGGCCGTCGGCCACGGACAGCAGCGAGACCGTGACCCGGTCGTCGTCCTTCAGACCCGCGTTGAAGGCGCGGATCGCCTGCGTATCAACGGTATCGTCCGTGGGGTCGATGACCCGCCCGTTCCACAACACGTTGTCGACGGCGATCAGGCCGCCCGGGCGGATCAGGGTCAGGCAGCGCTCGAAATAGTTTTGGTAGTTTTCCTTGTCGGCGTCGATGAACGCCATGTCGAAGGCGCCGGCCCGTCCCTCGGTTATCAGGGCGTCCAGGGTTTCGACCGCGGGGGCCAGGCGCAGGGCGATGCGCGCCGCCACGCCGGCCTCTGCCCAGTAGCGGCGGGCGACGGCGGTATATTCCTCGGACACATCGCAGCATACCATCTCGCCGTCGCCCGGCAGGGCCATCGCCATGGCCAGTGAGCTATAGCCGGTGAAGGTGCCGACCTCGACGATCCTCCGGGCGCCCAAAAGTTCGACCAGCAGGGTCAGAAACTGCCCCTGGTCCGGGGAGATTTGCATCCCTGCGCGGGGATGGCTGTCCGTTTCCTGGCGCAGGCGGGCCAGCACTTCGGGCTCGCGCAGCGTCGTTTTCAGGATGTAGTCGTAGAGGGCCGGGTCCAGGCCGGTTGTCGCTTTGGTCATGGGTCGCGCCTCCTTGCGGACGGAATGCTATTTAACGCGTTCGACGGATATGGATGCTCCGGCCGGAACGGCGGCCAGGGTCTTCACGTCTTCGACGGCATCCGCCCAGATGCTGCAGGGCGCGGCCAGGCGGCATTCGTCGCCTTGGGAAATGGGGGTGCGCCCGAAGCCGATGGCGATGCTGTCGCCGTCGGTCCAGAACGCGATCTCGCCCGGCACGACCACGGCGCGGGTATCGGCCTCGCGGTTCAGGGACACGGGCGCCGAAAAATAAACTTCCTCGCCCCAGGTGCTTGCCTGGGACGTAAAGGGTGCGGCGTCCCAGATCGCGTCGGCGGTCGGGGTGTTGCGCAGGCTGACGTTCAGGGTCACGCTTCCGATGGTCATCTTGATCGTCTTCATGGTCAAACGGGGCCTCCTCTCCCTCTGAAATTCGAAGTCTGCTCCCCCACAGATTTTTTTAACGCATCCGCCGATGGTTCCGAACCCCCTATTGCAGGGTTGGGTCGTTCTCCTCCCGGTCGGCGGCGGTGCGGTCCTGGCAGGGACCGGCCTGGTGGTGGACCATGCGCCACAGGGGCCCCATCCGCACGAAGACGTTGGTTGCGGCCAACAGCGTTCCCGGCATGCGCTCAAACCCCGTGACATAGGCCGTGTCGCCCAGGGAATACGCCCGCGCGCCGACGCAGCGGATGTCCGCCGTCTCGCCCGAGGACAAAATCGTCTCCCAACTGTCCATCACCTCCCGTTGACCGGTCAGCGGCCGCCATCCCGGGTGGATGCAGGTGATGTCCCGGTCATCGGCCCAGGCGGCGCGCATCCGGTCGATGCTGCCGCCGGCGAAAGCGGCGTAAAAGGTGTCGTTGGCGAACAGGATCGCTTCCCGGTCCGACATGCGCGAATTTCCCCTGTCTTTGCTTCCGCCGTCCCCGGGGCCTGCCGTCCGGCGGGAAGACAGGGACAACGGATTGATCCTAATTGGCGCCCGGGCAGTCAAAGTTCTGGCGGTCTCCCCGGTCATTCCTGAAAATGGCGGCAATCGCCCGCCGCATCAACGGCGAAGCTGTTCACGTAGGGATTGGAACATGGCCGACGCCCCTGATTCGCCTGATTCGAACGACGACCGCCAGGCCCAGGTCGAGGATGCCAAGACGGGCCTGCCCCTTGACCTTATGACGGCGGTGCCGGGATTGAACCCGCGCGACATGTCGGTGTTGATCGTCGGCGGCCTGGGCAAGGGAGTGACCCTGAACGCGGGTGTCGACAACGGCGACGGCACGGCGACCCTGCTGGAACACGACCTGACCGTTCCCGGCGGTCTGCGCATGCGGTTTCCCCCGGGGGCCAGCGGTCCGCACGCCTTCCCCGTTACGGTGATCTCCAGCGATGGGCATGTGCGCACGGGTAGCCTGACGGTGGAGCCGGGTCTGGCGGCCCTGGAATCGGGGCTGCGGTTTTCCATCGAGCCGCCGGTGGTCCTGGACGGCAGCGGGCGGGTCGGCTTTCCCGTCGCGATTTCCTTCGCCCGTGGGATGGGCAAGATGGTCGGCGATGTGGCGTTCACATTGGACGGGGTGCCGGCGGGGGTGCATCTGACCGGCGGTGTTCGGGACGGCGAGGCCGACGGCGACGGCCCGTGGCGTTTGACGATGGGCGACCTTCGGGATCTTAGCCTGATCGTGCCGGCGGGGCAGGGGGCGTTCGATGTGGACCTGACTGTCGACGCCCGCGGGCAATCGGGCGGGCGTCTGAAATTGACGCGTCAGGCCCGGGCGGTACCGCCCGGTGCGCGTGCGCAAGAATCACGGCCCCCCGCTGCCGCCCCATCGGCCGGGCCGAAATCAACCGCCGTGGACAAGCCCGTGCCGGCGTCTCCGCCGGTGACCGACTGGCTGACGGGAAACGGTGTGTTCACCTTTGCTTCGGGCCATGGCGGCGATCTGTTCGAAGGTGGTTATGGATGGAACGACCCCACGGAATCCGCGGAGCCGCCGGGGGCCCGCCGGTCCGACGGCAGCGCCGGGGATTTGCGCCTGCTGGCGGGTGGGCCCGTCATCGACGGGCCCGATCCGATCATTTGGTAGGGGGGTCAGTTGGCCCGCAGGCCGGGAGGGGCCTCGGGGTCGTCGAGGGCATCCGCTTCCAACATCGCGCGGTAGATCTTGGCAACCAGCGCCTCGTCAACGCCGCTTGCGCGGGCGCCGGCCTGAATCATGGCAAGCGACGGCTGCATGGGCACGAACTTGATGCCGAGGTCGATCAATTCTTCCAATTCGGTCAACGCCAGTTCGAGATTCGGCGAGGGTCGGTTTGTCTTGGAACCCATTTTTTGTTCCCGTGTTGCGGTAAGGCGGCTTGTGTCTCAATTCCGCACGAATTCATGTCGAAATACGCAATTGCCATGCCAGATCAATGCCCCCTGGCCGTTGGTCATAGGGTGCGGACGGCCGCGATGGCCGGTTCCCACGGGCGCCGATGTAATCTAATCTCCCGGCCGAACCGCCGGACCCCTGTCCAGAATCACAGCCAGAACAGTCATGAACACCAACGATCCCGCCATTTATCACATGTGCCGCCAGGACGAATGGGCCGCTGCCGAGCGGGCCGGGGCCTATGCGGGATCGTCCCAGGACGTCGCCGACGGCTTCATCCATTTTTCCAGCGCCCAACAGGTCGTGCAAAGTGCGGCCAAACACCGCGCCGGTCAGGCCGGGCTTGTCCTTTTGCGTGTCGATCCGCGAAAACTGGGCGACGCCCTGAAATGGGAAGAATCGCGGGGCGGCCAGCTGTTCCCGCATCTTTACGGGCCGTTGCCCGTATCGGCGGTGACGGCGGTTTATGACCTGCCGCTCGACGCCGCCGGCCGCCACCAATTCCCGGCCGAACTGAACCTGCAGGAAGCCACATAGATGACCCTCGCCGACCGGCTGATGCCGGCCCTCCGCTGTCTCGACCCGGAAACGGCCCATTCCCTGGCGCTGATGGCGCTGTCCTTGGGCTTGGCGCCGCCGGTGACGGCGGTCCCGCGGCCGATCCTGAAAACCCGTGTCTGGGGCCTGGAGTTCGATAACCCCGTGGGCCTGGCCGCCGGGTTCGACAAGGATGCCCAGGTTCCCGGGGCGGTGCTCGGCCTGGGGTTCGGATTTACCGAAGTCGGCAGCGTCACGCCCCGCCCGCAGCCGGGCAACCCCAAGCCGCGCCTGTTCCGCCTGACCGAGGACCGCGCGGTGATCAACCGCATGGGCTTCAACAACCGTGGCCACGACGCCATGGCCGCACGCCTGGCCAAGTTCCGCGCCGGGCCGATGGGGCGGGGCATTGCCGGTGTCAACCTGGGCCGCAACAAGGATTCCACGGACGAGGTCAGGGACTATGTCCTGGGCGTCGAACGCCTGGGCGCCCTGGCGAGCTATCTGGTCGTCAACGTGTCATCGCCCAACACGCCGGGGCTGCGCACCCTGCAGGACCGGGGGCCGCTGACGGCGCTGCTGACGGCGGTGAAGGCGGCGCGCGACGGGCTTGCCAACCGGCCGCCGCTGCTGGTCAAGATCGCCCCGGACCTGGCCAGCGCCGATCTGGAAGACATCGCCGCCGTCGCCGCCGATGTGGGTATCGACGGCATCATCGCGACCAACACGACCATCAGCCGGCCGGCCGGCCTCCGCGATCAGCAGAAGGGGCAGATCGGCGGCCTGTCCGGCGCGCCGCTGAAGGCCATGGCCAAGGGCGTGATTTCCGATCTGTATCAGCTTGTCGGCCGGGATATCCCCCTGATCGGGGTCGGCGGCATCGCCACCGGGGCGGACGCCTATGCCCGCATTCGCGCGGGTGCGTCGCTGGTCCAGATCTATTCGGCGCTGGTTTTCGAAGGGCCCTATCTGGCGGCGCGCATTGCCGCCGAATTGGCGGATCTTCTGGAACGCGACGGCTTCAAGTCCGTTGCCGCCGCCGTCGGCGCCGACCACCGCTGAATCGGATCAGGACTTATTGGCCGCCTCGGCGCGTTCCAGCACGCCCTTCAACAGCTTGAAGGCGATGGGCGCCATGGCCACCAGGAAGATCACCCGCACCATGTGATGGACGGACACGAAGGCCACGTCGATGCCGAGCGACAGGCTGATCAGGGTCATTTCCGCAAGGCCGCCGGGCGCGAAGGCAAGCCACAGCGTGTTCACCGGCAAGCCCGTGAAGGAACTGACGGTCCAGGCCCCGGCATAGGCGGCGCCCAGCATGAAGACGGTGATGCCCGCCGCCTGGACCATGGTGCCGAACATTTCGCGCAGGGAAATGCCGAGGAAACGGCAGCCGATCGAGGCGCCGATTACGACCTGGGCGAGGGCGACGATTTCCTGGGGCGGGCGGGCCTCGGTCAGGCCCGACATGTGGACGATGGCCGACACCAGGGTCGGGCCCAGAAGCTGCGCCGCCGGAAACCGCAGCCGCCGCGCCACGTAATACCCGACCACGGCGCAGGCGATGAGGATCGCCGCGTCCTTGAGGCGGATATCGGCCATGTTGCCGAGGGCGCCCATGTTGCCCGGCTGGTAGCCCTCGAAGAACTTGAACCAGAAGGGAATGACCAGCACCGTCAGCATGATGCGGACGGAATGGTTGAGGGAAATCTTGCGGTCGTCGGCGCCCATCGCCTCGCCCAGCAGCGCCATTTCCCCGAACCCGCCCGGCGAGGCCGAGAAATAGGACGTCGCGGCATCCCATTTGGCGACCTTGACCAGGTAGTAGGACACCATGGCGGTGACGCCCAGCGCGTAGACCAGCAGCATGGACAGCGAGGCGATCCATTCCGTGGCATGGCGGATCGCTTCCGGCGTGAACCCGGCGCCCAGCATAACGCCCAGGACCGGCACCATGTACAGGCGCAGGCGCTTGGGGCGCACCAGGGGGGCGCCGGACAGGGAGGCGACCAACGTGAACACCAGCGCCCCGATCATCCAGGGCAGCGGCATGTGCAGTTCATGGAACAGGATGCCGCCGGCCCCGCCCAGGATCAGGGTCAGGATCATGCGCAGCGGGCGGGTTTTCGGATTGCCTTCCGTTTCCGGGCCGGGGCCGGTGCTTTCCGGGTCGTCCGTTGCATCGTCTGAATCGATAGGTTGGTCTTTGCCGTCAATGGTCACGGTTCGAACTGCTCCTTGAGGATGCGTTCTTCCAGGTTATGTTCGGGATCGAACAGCAACTCGAGGCGATGGCTGTGGTCCTGATGGATTTCCACCCGTTTGACGTCGCGCACTTCGGTGTAGTCGGCGGTGGCGCTCACGGGGCGCAGTTCGGGCTGCAGAATGTCGAAAGCGATCTTGGCTTTGCGAGGCAGCAGTGCGCCGCGCCAGCGCCGGGGCCGGAACACGGAAATCGGCGTGAGCGCCAACAGGTCCGCGCCCATGGGGATGATCGGCCCATGGGCCGACAGGTTGTAGGCCGTGGACCCGGCCGGCGTGGCGACCAGCACGCCGTCGCAGATCATTTCGTCCAGGCGCGCGACGTCGTCGATGAAGATGCGGATTTTCGCCGCCATGCGCGATTCCCGCAGCAGCGAGACCTCGTTGATGGCGAGCGCCGTGGTCGTGTTGCCGCTCATGTCCGTCGCCGTCATCTTCAGGGGGCGCAGGGCCACGGATTGCGCGCGGGCGATGCGTTCGGGCAGGCTGTCGGCCAGGTATTCGTTCATCAGGAATCCGACCGTGCCCCGGTTCATGCCGTAGATCGGCGTGCCGCTGCCGATCGCGCCGTGCAGGCTTTCCAGCATGAAGCCGTCGCCGCCCAGCGCCACGATCACGTCGGCCTGGTCTGTCGCCATGTTGCCGTAGCGATGGGCAAGGACCTTGAGGGCGTCCTGGGCTTCCGGCTGCTGCGCGGCGACGAAGGCGATTTTGGAGACGGGGCGGGCGTCGGTCATGGCGGTCTTTGAAAAATCAGGGAACTTTCCGCAACTTAGCCGCTTAAGGGTGGTTGCGAAAGCCTCGCGGTAAATTCATACTCCCCGGTATGTCCCGCGCCTACAAACCCGACGAGACCCGGCGGCAAATTCTCGAAGCCGCCTACGGGGTCATTCACCGCCACGGCTTCCAGGCCGCGGGGCTGAACGACATCCTGGCCATGACCGGGGTGACCAAGGGCGCGATGTACCACCATTTCCCCAACAAGATGGCGCTCGGCTACGCCGTGGTGGACGAGAAGGTGAAAGCTTATCTGGAAGACTGGTGGCTGGCGCCGCTGGACGCCGAGGGCGAAGACGATCCCTTGGCCGCCGTCGCCCGCACCATCCAGGACAACATGACGGGCCGGGTGCCGGACATTCACCTGCTGGGCTGTCCCTTGAACAACCTGGCGCAGGAAATGTCGCCCATCGACGGCGGGTTCAGACAAAGGATCGAGGAACTTTACCGCGCCTGGCGGCGGCGCCTGTCGCGCGCCCTCACCCGCGGCCAGCATTCGGGCAAGGTCAACGCGGCGGCCGACACGGACGAGGCCGCGACCCTGATCGTGGCCGCCATCCAGGGCGCGTTCAGCCAGACCAAATCGGCGCAATCCATGGCGCCGTTCCACGACTGCATGGCGGGGCTGAACCGGTATCTGATGGGATTGCGGCCCTAGCTGGTTGAAATGCGCGCGATAGGGCCGGCGCTCGGTTATTCCGCCGCCGCCTTGGCCAAGGCCTGTTCCCGGCGGCGGACGCTGCGCAGCCAAAGCGCCGACAGCAGGATCACCAGGATCACCGGCAGCATGGCGTAGTTGACCCAGGCCCAGCCGAAGTAGTGATAGACGCTGCCGGCCATCAGGGACGAGATCGCAAGGCCCGTGAACAACAGGAAGTCGTTGGTACCCTGCACCTTGGCGCGCTCGGCCGGGCTGTGGACCTCGGTGATCAGGATCGTGCCGCCGGTGAAGGTGAAGTTCCAGCCGATGCCGAGCAAGATCAGCGACGTGAGGAAGTGGGTGAGGGTGACCCCGTTCAGGGCGACGAGCACGGAGCCGAGAAGGATGGCCGCCCCCGTGGCGATGATGCGGACGACGCCGAACCTTTTGATCAGGTGCCCGGTCAAAAATCCCGGCAGGAACATCCCGACCACGTGCCACTGGATCACCAGCTTGATGTTCTCGTGGGTGAACACGACGGTCTTGAGCGTGCCCATGGTGACCGGCGTGACGACCATCAGGAAGTTCATGACGACATAGCCGAACAGGGCGGCGATCAGGGCGACGATGAAGGTCGGCGACTTCATGATGGTCCAGAGCGGGCGGCCCGTATCCGCGTATTCCTGCTTCGTCAGCCGGGGAATTTGCGCGAACAGGATGACGACCCCGGACAGCGCCGTGAGCGCCGCCATCATCAAAAAGGCCCCCTGGAACGGCACGTCGGTGATCCAATGCTTGGCGTAAAGGGCCGTTTCCGGGCCGAGGAAGGCGCCGATGACGCTCATCGCGATGACGATGGAGACGTTGCGTTCCTTCAGATGGTCCGGCGAGACCTCGGCCGCGGCAAAGCGGTATTGCTGCGCGAAGCCGGTGTAGACCCCCGCGATCAGCAGGCCGACGTTGAACAGGAGGAAACTGTCCAGGGCGACGGCCTGGGCGGCGATCAGGGCGCCGACAGCGCCGACCGCCGAGCCGAAGGCGAACCCCCATCGCCGTCCCCAGGTCCGCATCAGGAACGCGGCGGGCAGGGTGCCCACCGACGTGCCGATCAGCATCATGGTGATCGGGGCCGTGGCCAGGGCGAGGTCATCGCCCAACATCGAAATCGCGACCAGGGTCGCGGCGAAGAACGTCAGCGTGCGGCTGCAGAAAAACAGCGCCTGGCAGATCGCGAGGATGACGAGGTTTTTCGTGCTGTGGAGGGCGGGGTCGGGCGTGGTCATTGCACAGCTATAGGGAAACAATCCCGCCCGCACAAGCGCGTCTAGACCGGCCGCTCGCCGATCACCGTCGTGCGCTCCATATAGCGGTCCGCCGAATAGTCCGACACCGCGTAATGCATGAGCGTGCGGTTGTCCCAGACCAGCAGGTCGTGGGGCTGCCAGGCATGGCGGTAGAGGAATTCGGGCTGCGTCGCATGCCTGTACAGGTGATCCAGGATCGGCCGGCTTTCCGCCTGCGTGAAGCCCTCGATATGCGAGGTGAACCCCGGGTTGACGTAAAGCGACTTGCGTCCCGTGTCCGCATGGGTGCGCACGATGGGATGGACGCATTGGTTGGCGCCGTCGAAATCCTTGTCGATGACGATGGGCTTGGCATATTGCGTCGCCGCCGCGACGGCGAAGTCGTGCACGGCGTTGAGGCGCCCCAGCATCTTCTTCATGCCGTCCGACAGGGCGTCATAGGCGGCCGCCATGTCGGCGAAAATGGTGTCGCCGCCGTAGGGCGGAATCTGGATGGCGTAGAGGACCGAGGCCTGGGCCGGGCGGTCGCGGAACGACACGTCCGAATGCCAATAGGTGCCGGCCCCCTTGCGGCCCGTGGGCTCGCCCTTTTCATCGACCTTGTTGGATACCCGGTAAAGCTGTGGGTAATCGGGATGCAGATAGCGCGACACCGTGTCCTGCAAGGGTGGCTGGCCTTCATCATGGAACAGGGGGCCGAAGCGGCGGGAAAATTCGATGTGCTGCTGCTGGTCGATGGATTGGTCGCGGATCACCATGAGGCCGCCCGCTTCCTGCCAGGCCTGGCGGATCTCGCCGAACAGGTTGTCGCCGTTGCCGCCGGCCAGGTCGCGGCCGACATCGACGCCGGTGATCTCGACGCCCAGGGTGCCGAGGGGTTTCTTTTGGATGGTCATGGTCTCTCGTTTCCTTGGATGAGGCTCCGCCCTTTGGGCGGTATTTTCCGTTGCTTGAAAAATGATCCAGGCCCGGTTATTTGTAAATGAAATCACATTTCATCTGTTGAAACATTCGCAAATGACGGTATTCGGACGGTGGCCCACCGGAGCCGGGTCCGGGCCGAAAGGAAACCGCCCATGGGGTCGTACAAGCCGGTGAACGCCGCCCTCCGGGGCCTGGACGTGCTGGCCGCCGTCAACAAGCTGAAGGGCCGTGCGACCATCGGCGAGCTGCACCGGGAAACGGGGCTCGACAAGGCAACCATCGTGCGCATGCTGGAAACCCTCATGCACGCGGGCTTTGTCGTGCGCGACGACCGCCACACGGCCTATGAAGTGACCGGCAAGACGCTGCTGCTGTGTTCGGGATACGACCGCCACCGTGCCGTCGGGCGCATCGTCGGCCCCATCATCGCGGCGTTCCGCAACCGCTTTGGCTGGCCGTCGGACGTTGCCATCTTCGACCACGACGCCATGGTGCTGATCGAATCCTCGCGCGATGCGGGCTCGATCCTGGTCAACCGTCTGCCGGGTTACCGCGCCCCCATGCTGGGGACCAGCCTGGGTCTGGCCTACCTCGCCTTCGCCAGCGCCGAGGAACGCGAAGAAGTCCTCGACCGCGTCACGGCCCTGCCCGCGGTGTGGAACGAGATCGCCCGCGACCGGCAAAAGGCGGAAGACTACCTCGCGGGCATCCGCGACCAGGGCTACGCCACCATGCACGACGAATACTCGCGCACGGAATACGGTCGGCGCATTTCCACCATCGGCGTGCCGATCCTGGTGAGCGGCCGCTCCGTGGCGGCTATGAACGTGCTCTACTTGAAAAGCGCGCTGCCGGTGGCGGAGGCGCTTGCGACCATGGTCGCCCCCCTGAAGGCCTGCGCCGACGAGATCGCCGGCGCCCTGACGGCCGGCCCCGGCTGACCGGGCTTATCGGGACGCAGGTTCAGCCGGGCCGCTTGGCGGCGTTTATACAGTCATAGAAAATGTACTGCGCGTTGCCGCGCTGGGCTTCTTCCTCGTCCCAGGCCTGTTCGCGCATGGACAGCAGCGCTTCGATGCGCTGATAGTCGCCGGTATCGGCAAGCTGGAGGTTGATCTGGTCGATGGTCTGCTGGCGGGCGGCTTCGATGGCGGCCAGCAATTCCGCATGGTCGGCCTTGCATTTGACGGCGGTGATCGAGCCGCTTTCCGCCGTCGCCAGCCATAGCGACAGCAGCAGCGCGACCGCGATCAGGGGAGCGGGGGCGCGGCGCCGGATCATCAGGTCCCAATCGTATTTCTGCCATCTGGACATGACGGAAACTCTATTATTTGTAGGGAAGGGCGGTCAATCCATCGAAAGCTGCTGCGGGCATCAGCCGCCGGTGACGCTCATGTGGCGGCTCACGGCCGGGCCGTCGCCGCGCCGCTCGATGACGAAATCGTGGCCCTTGGGCTTGCGGCCGATGGCTTCGTCGATGGCGGTTTCCAGCAATTCGTCGCCCTCGGAGGCGCGCAGCGGCGCGCGCAGGTCCGCCGCGTCGTCCTGGCCCAGGCACATGTACAGCGTACCCGTGCAGGTCAGGCGCACGCGATTGCAGCCTTCGCAGAAATTATGGGTCAGCGGCGTGATGAAGCCGAGCTTCCGGCCCGTCTCCTGGACCTCCGTATAGCGGGCCGGACCGCCGGTCTTGAACGGGATATCGGTCAGGGTCCAGGTCTTCTCCAGGCGCCCACGCACCTTGGACAAGGGCAGGTACTGGTCCGTGCGGTCCTGGTCGATCTCGCCCAGGGGCATGGTCTCGATCAGGGTCATGTCGAAGCCGTTCTCGCCGCAGTATTCGATCATGCGGTCCAGTTCGTCCTCGTTGAAATTCTTGAGCGCCACCGTGTTGATCTTCACGTGCAGGCCGGCCCTTTTCGCGGCGTCGATACCGTCCAGCACCTTGTCCAGCTTGCCCCAGCGGGTGATCGCCTCGAACCGGTCCGGGTCCAGGGTGTCGAGCGACACGTTGATGCGCCGGACCCCGGCGTCGACCAGTTCGTCCGCGAAGCGCGCGAGCTGGGAGCCGTTGGAGGTCAGGGTCAGTTCCTCCAGGTCGCCGGTCTTCAGATGGCGGCCGAGGGAGCGGATCAACGACATGATGTTGCGCCGGACCAGCGGCTCGCCCCCGGTCAGGCGCAGCTTCTTCACGCCCTTGCGCACGAAGGCGGAACACAGGCGGTCGAGTTCCTCCAGCGACAGGATTTCCGCCTTGGGCAGAAACGTCATGTCCTCCGCCATGCAATAGACACAGCGGAAATCGCAGCGGTCCGTGACGGAAACGCGGAGGTAGCTTACCGCCCGTCCGAAGGGGTCAATCATGCCGGTCATGGAGTCAGCCCAGTTGCATCCTCAAGGTCAAATCATGGCCCGGTTTCGGGCCGCCGCCGGGGCCGTTCGCCACCCGGCAGCCGTTATTCCGTTTAGTCATATCGCCATAAAGATAGTAAGGCCAGACACCCTTGTCGCCCCAAATTTTCGTGAGGAATTCCGCAGAATGGAAAGATGCCGGCGGTTCGAAGTCCCGTTCAGCCCTCCTTGTCCGCGTCCGGGGTCAATCCCTTTGCCCGCATGTCGGCCTCCGCCGCCGCGCGCATTTCGTCGCGTTCGCGCAGGTAGTCCTGGGTCGTGCGGGTCATCGGCTTGGGTGCGCCGGCCAGCGGGTTGACCACGTCGAACTGCACCATCACGCGGCAGTCGTCGCACATCTTGATGCGGTCCAGCGCAGCACCCGGGAACATGGAATGGCCCTTCAGCTTGTTGGTCAGCTGGTTGATGGTGGCGCGGGTGCCGTAGGGCTTGCCGCAGCGGATGCAGTGGAAGGGGTCTTCCTCCTTCTGCACACGGGGGCTCTTGGCCGCGTCCTTGAACGACAGGCGGGGCGTCAGGGTGATGACCTTTTCGGGGCAGGTCTTGGCGCACAGCCCGCATTGCACGCAGGCGTCCTCGACGAACGACAACTGCGGCTTGTCCGGATTGTCGCGCAGTGCCCGGGCCGGGCAGGCGCCGACGCAACTGAGGCACAGCGTGCAGCCCGAGGCATCGACGGTCACGTTGCCGAAGGGGGCCCCCTTGGGCATGGCGATCTCGTCGACCTTGTTGGGCGCACCGGCGTGCAGGGTGTCGAGCGCTAGGCGCATGATCGTCCGCTTGCGGCCCAGCGGCAGGAAATCGCCCTGCGGCATGGCGGGCAGCTTTTCCAAAGACCACAAGGCGTCCTCGACCAACGCGGGATCGTCCAGATGCAGATGGCGGACGCGGCCGGTGCCGTAGCCGAGCCCGTCCAGCACCGTTTCCGCGATGGCGATCTCGCCTTCCTGGGCCTGGGCCTCGGCGCGCTTCTTGGGCGGCAGAAGGATCAGACAGTGTGCCGCGCCGTAGGCGGCGGCGGAGAGCAGCAGGTCGAGGCCGACCTGCGTCACCTCGTTGACGGCGAAGGGAATACAGTTGGCCGGAAGGCCGCGTCCCATGCGCGAGATCAGGCCGATGGCTTCCTCGCCCTGGTCGGCGTCGTGGATCAGCAGGACCGGGTCCGTACCGCCGGCTTTCGTGTAGGTGCGCAGCACCGCCCGCGCGCGCTTGAACAATTCGTCGCCCAAGGGCAGGGCATAGGTCGCCGCCCCCGTCGGGCAGACCGAGGCGCAGACGCCGCAGCCGCCGCACAGATAGGGGTCGATCTTGACCCGTTCGTTGTCGGGCGTGATGGCCCCGGCCGGGCAGCTGTCGATGCAGCGCGAACAGCCGGTGATGCGGCTTCGGGAATGGGCGCAGATCTTGTCGTCGTAATCGACATAGCGGGGCTTTTCGAACTCGCCGACCATCTCCGTCATCTCGAAGATGGTTTCGGCGACCAGGGCCGGATTACCGCGGTCGGGGTTGTAATAGCCGTCGCGCTTGTCCGCATGGGGGAACAGGGCCGGGCCGCCGCGCAGGTCGAGGATCAGATCGCATTCCGAGGTTCCGGCCTGCGGCTCGCCTTCCCATTCCAAGACGCCGCGCGAGGACGCCTTGGCCGGAATGAAGCCCGCAATGGCGACCTGAAACGCGCCCAGGTGCCCGCCGGCCCCCGTGACCTTGCCCGCGAACACGGGAAATTCCATGACCGCCGGCGGCGGCACGTCCTTGGCCCCTTCCAGGACCAGGGTGACGTTGAGGCGTCCGGCCAGCTTGCGCGCGGCCGCGACCGCGTCCTCGCCTTTGCCCAACACCAATGTCACGCCCTCGGATTTCATGGAGACGGAACGCGCGCCGGCCAGGTCCATGGCGGCTTCGTTCAGCAATGCGGCCATCTTGGCCGTCAGGTTGACCGCGGCCTTCTTATCCCGGGCGGCATCGGACCAGCCCGCCTTTTCACGGATGTTGGTGAAGGCGATGGCCGGGGCCGCGTCCATTTCGTCCACGGTTTCCAGGAACAGGGGCGCTTCCTGGGTGCAGGCGACCAACAAGGTCTCTCCGGCCTGACCGGCGGCGCCCGCGACGCGCTGGAATTCCTCGATCTGGCGGCGGCACAGGTGGGTCGCGACCTTCAGGTCGCCATCAGCGGTCCCCCCTTGGGCGCAGGCCTTGGCCAAGGCCTTGCCGTCGATGGACATGGTGCCTTCGCAGTCGCAGACAAGAACGTGCTTCTCGTTGAGCTTCATAAGACCGATGCTTCCCTATCCGGCGCCGTTATTGGGCGCTCGTCTATGTTGTATGTGCCTTTTCATGTAGGCTATTTTCGCGAAAATGGAAACGGCGCGTGAAAAAGGCGTATTTCACGGGACCATTTTGCCCCGTTTACATTCAATTCCCCAATCCCTAACTATACCACCGACGGCCCTCATATGTGGGGACTGCCGGGCGCGTGTAAAAGCCCCGGAACGGGAGGATGAGGAATTCATGGCTGATCGAACCGCACCCGGCAAGAACGGATTTTCCGTCGAGGATTTCATGCTGGCGGCCCAGCGCGGCGACCGCGACAGCCTGCAACAGGCGCTGGACGCGGGCATGAAGGTCGACACCATCGACGCCCACGGTAATTCGGCCCTGATGTACGCGGCGGCGGCGGGGCAGACCAAGACCTGCCAATGGCTGATCGACAAGGGCATCGACAAGGGCACCGTCAACAACTGGGGCATGGGCGTGCGCGACTGGTCCAAATGGTCGTCCAACGCCGACGACATCCGCAAGCTGGTTTACTGATCCAATGTCCACGGGAGGCGCCCATGGGGGCACCCCGACGGAAACCCAACGCATCCAAGACCGCCCCGGCATCCCCGTCGGCGGACATGATCCTCGACCGCGCCCTGGCCTTGGCCGGGGATGCCGGATGGGACACGCTCAGCCTGAGCGCCCTGGCCGCCGATCTGGACCTGTCCCCGGCGGACCTTGCCCATCATTTCCGTGACAAGGACGCCCTTGCCAACGCCTGGTTCGCGCGGGCGCGGGATGCCATGCTGGCGGCCCCGCCCCGGGGGTTCGCGCGGCAGCCGGTGAAGGACCGGCTGAATATCCTTTTGCTGCGCTGGTTCGACGCGCTGAGCCCCCACCACGCGGTGACGGCGCACATGCTGAGGGGCAAGCTCTGGCCGTTCCACCCGCATCACTACGTGCCCATGGTGTTCGACCTGTCGCGCCTGATCCAATGGCTGCGCGACGCGGCGGGAATGACGGCCGGCGGCCGTCAGCGCCAGATGGAGGAGATCGGCCTGACCCTTCTGTTTCTCGCCGTGCTGCGCCGGTGGTGCCGCGACGGCAGCCCGGGCCAGGCGGAGACCCGGGCATTCCTCGCCCGGCGGCTGGACCAGGCGGATGCTTGCGCGGGACGGTGGTTCGGGAACACGCGCGGCGCCTGAGCCGAACACGCAATCGTGACAAGTTCCCGCGGGGAAAAGGTGATTGTCCCGAGGTCCGGCTTGCCCGGATCGCGAGGCGGGGTCATGTTCGCCGGCAACATATCCCATCATGCCCGTAACGGAGGCACTACCGATGAAACTTCATGCCGATCTGGCCCGCCCGGCCATCGTCGATTCAACCGCGCTTGCCTGGGTGCCGTCGCCGTCGCCCGGGGTTGAGCGCCGCCTGCTGGAACGCGACGGTGACGAGGTCGCCCGCGCAACCTCGATCGTGCGCTATACCCCCGGGTCCGAATTTCCCACCCACCGCCACGGCGGCGGCGAGGAATTCATGGTGCTGGAAGGCGTGTTTTCCGACGAGCACGGAGACTTTCCCGCCGGCACCTATGTGCGCAACCCGGTCGGCACCAGCCATGCACCCAAAACCGCGCCCGGCTGCACCATCTTCGTCAAGCTGCGCCAGATGGACCCCGACGACCAGACCCAGGTGACCATCGACACCAAGGCAGGCGATTGGGTGGCCGGTGACGTGCCGGGCCTGTTCCGCATGCCGCTCTACGAATATGGGGCGGAGCGCGTATGGCTGACGAAGATGGGGGCGGGCTGCGCCGCGGCGCCCCACAGCCATCCCGGCGGCGAGGAGGTCCTGGTTCTCGAGGGCAGTGTCGAGGACGAGAACGGCCACCACGGCAAGGGGACCTGGTTCCGCCTGCCGCCCGGCAGCTTTCATTCGCCCAGCACGGCGGACGGCTGTTTGCTCTGGGTCAAGCAGGGCCACCTGGGGTAGCCTTCCCGGTGATACCGATTGACGACGGAGAGGGAGGACGCCGCCGATGGCCGCCTATGTGATTGCCCAGATCGACATCACCGACCCGCAAACCTTCAAGGAATACCAGGCCCTGGTGCCGGCGACGATCGCCGCCTACGGCGGCGAATACATCGTGCGCGGCGGCGAACAGGTCGCGCTGGAGGGCTCAGAACCTTCCTCACGCACGGTCGTCCTGCGCTTTCCCGATGTGGCGGCGGCCAAGGCCTGGCACGCCTCGCCGGAATACGAAAAGCCGCTGGCGATCCGCATGGCCTCGGCCACGGGCACGCTGCTGCTGGTCGATGGCGTGGACTGATTTTTTGAATTAGCTGAAATTCAGTTAACTCATGTCGGCGCCGGTTTCCAGCACGTCGAGCCCGCGCGTCGTCAGGTGAAACACCACGTCCTGGCGCATGGTGATGGCCAGGGTTTCCTCGGCATTCAGGTCCAGATAGCTGCGGATCAGGGTGCGGCCCGTGCCGCCGTGGCAAACCACGATCGCGGGCCGTTCCGGGGCGAGGCCCAACAGCCAGGACCGCGCCCGGTCCATGACCTCGGCCAGGGTCTCGCCGCCGCCGGGCGGGCGGTGGCCCCAGGCGTCGGCGTCCATGCCGGCCAGTTCATCCACGTCCCCGGCGCGGGCGATCTCGGGCCGGGTCATGCCTTCCCAGCGGCCGTAGCCCTTTTCCTTCAGGCGCTCATCGATGGTGAAGGCGCCTGGGTCGAGGCCTGCGGCGGTGCAGGCCAGCGCCGTCGTTTCGGCGCAGCGCCCGGCCGGGCTGCGGTAGAGCGCGAAGGGGGCGAGGGGGGTGAAACGGTCGGCGAGCAGCCGCCCGTAAGCCGCCGCCTGGGCCCGGCCCAGTTCGGTGAGCACCGAATTGCCATGGCCCTGGATACGGCCTTCCCGGTTCCACTCGGTCTGGCCGTGGCGGATCAGGATGATGTCGGGGAAAGGCATGGGCGGGCTCGTCGGCTGGCGGATGGTCGCTGGGATGATCCGTCTTAGCAGGAAACATCGGCATTGCCGAGCCACCCGGCCCCTTGATTTCTTGACCCTTGCCGCCGACACTCGCGGTCCCCATGTTTTGGGCCCGTGTTTGGGGACCCCGCGACCCCGGCGATCAAGACCGGCGGCGCGGCCAAGGCCCGCGAGGAATGACCGCCGCGTTGTGTTAGGCGCGCGTCGGTTAGGGAGAACAGGGCGTGAGCCAGAGCGACACCGATTCCGCCAGGGCGGGTGCGAATCCGCTGGGCGAGACCTATGCGGACGGCGTGGGCGAGCTTGTCGTCAAGCCGAACCCGGACGATCCGCGCCTGACGGAAAGGGTACCCGGCATCGACCAGGACGGCTCGCCCGTGATCGCCTCGGTCACCGTGGAACGGCCCCTGACCCTGTTCCTCAACGGCCGCGAGATCGTCACCATGATGACGATCTGCGATTATCCGGAATATCTCGCCGTCGGTTATCTGGTGAACCAGAACATGCTGCGGCCCGACGACGTGGTGACGGCGGTGGAATTCGACGAGGACCTGGAGGTCGTCGTCGTGCGCACCGAGCGCGAAACCGATTTCGAGGAAAAGCTGAAGAAGAAGACCCTGACCTCCGGCTGCGCCCAGGGCACCGTGTTCGGCGACGTCATGGAGAAGTTCGAGAAGGTCAAACTGGCCGAGGGCGCCGTCATCAAGACGTCCTGGCTGTTCACCTTGATGAAGAAGATCAACACGGCGCCGAGCCTCTATCTGGAGGCCGGCGCCATCCACGGCTGCGTGCTGTGCCAGGGCGACCGGCCGCTGCTGTACATGGAAGACGTCGGCCGCCACAACGCGGTCGACAAGATCGCGGGCTTCATGTTCCTGCACGGCTGGTCGGGGCGCGACAAGATTTTCTACACCACCGGGCGGCTGACCTCGGAAATGGTCATCAAGACCGTGCAGATGGAAATCCCCATCCTGGTGTCCCGCTCGGGCTTCACGGCCTGGGGCGTCGATCTCGCCAACCAAGTCGGCCTGACCCTGATCGGCCGGGCTAAGGGCCGGCGCTTCATCGCCCTGGCCGGCCAGGACCGCATCGAATTCGACGCCGAACACGGCGAGGCGGCGGACGAGCCCCTGGAACTGCGCCGCAAGGGCAGCCGATGACGGTTTCGGCGAATACCCCTACAGACACGGTCGGCGTGCTGCTGGCCGGCGGCCTGGCGCGGCGCATGGGCGGCGGCGACAAGCCGCTGCGCACGCTCGGCGGCAAGCCGATCCTGGATCATGTGGTGGCCCGCGCGCGGCCGCAGGTCGGGGACCTGTTGCTCAACGTCAACGGCGACCCGGCGCGCTTCGCGGCCTACGGCCTGCCGACGGCGACGGATGTGATCGACGGCCACGCCGGGCCGCTGGCGGGCATACTCACGGGCATGGAATGGGCGCGGGAAACGCATCCCGGCGCGAAATGGCTGGCGTCCTTCGCCACCGACGCGCCGTTCTTTCCGGCGACCCTGGTTCAGGACCTGCGCCGGGCGGCCGAGACGCAGGGGGCGGAAATCGCCTGCGCCCAGTCCGACGGCCGCACCCATCCCGTGTTCGCGCTTTGGCCGGTGGCGCTGGCCGACGACCTGCGCGCCGCCATGACGCAAGAGGACATGCGCAAGATCGACGCCTGGACCGCGCGCTACCGCGTTGTCCATGTGGATTTCCCGACCGTCCCCTTCGATCCCTTCTTCAACATCAACAAGCCGGAAAACCTGGCCGAGGCCGAGGCTCTGTTCGCGGAGGCCGCGCGATGAGCCGCCGCCAGACGGTCATGCTCGGCGTCATCATCGAACGTCGGGCCATCGACAATCCATGGAAGGATTACACCTTCCATCCGGTCGCCGTGGTTCCCGGCATGTCGGCCATGGACGAGGGGTCGGGCTGGCGTCTGATCCGCGAGGGCGAGGGCTGGACCCATTTCCATGCCGCGACCCTGGAACTCGAACTGTTCGCGGGCGAGACCGAGGGCTACAAGATGAACCTCAGCAGCCTGCAGCCCCACGTCTATGTCGTGCTGGCCCCGGGCGAAGAGGCCGAGGACGAAGAGGTCGTGCCGAAACTGGTCACCGCCTGCCCCTACGAGGCGGAAAGCTACATGGAAGATTCGGAGATGATCGTCGAAGGCGTGCCCATGCCCGACGAACTGGTCGCCTGGATCGGCACTTTCGTCGAAACCTTCCATGTCGAAGAAGAATTCGTCAAACGCAAACGCAACAAGGCCTACGATCCGCGCAAGGGCGATATGCGCCCGCGGCCTCTGGTGGAGACGGATGAATGAGCATCGACGACGAAAACCCCCTGGGCCGCTGGTCCCGCCTGAAACGCAAGAGCGCGAAGGGTGAGGCCGTCGAGGAGGCGCCTGTCCAGGTTGTCCGTCGCGGGGCTGCCGGGCCGGTTGTGGGGATGCTAGAGGCCGAAGTGGCGACGGCGGCTGACGACGACGTTCGCGAATTGACCGCCGAGGAAGCAGCCTATGTGGAGACCCTGCCGCCGCTCGATGAATTGACCCCGGACAGCGATTTCACCGGCTTCATGGACAAGCGGGTGCCCGATTTCCTGCGCCGTCAGGCGCTGCGCAAGCTGTGGCTGAGCGATCCCGCCTTCAGCCTCATCGACGGCATGCACGAGTACGGCGAGGATTATTCCATGATGGCGCAACTGGCCGCCGGGGCGACCGCCTACCGCCCGGACCAGGGCGGATATGGCTGGCGCGACAAGCCGAAGAATCCGGAAACCGAAGAAGCGGCGGAGAGCGGGGAGCCGCCGGTGACGGCGGAAAACGCCGCCGCTGCCGACGACGGCGAGGCGGACGAATCGATCACCGACAAGGCCCGCCGGGTGCAGGACCGGGGCGGGTCCAGCGTCAGCCTGCCGACCTATACGCCGAATCCCTATTACCAAGCCCCCGGGCAGCGCCATCCGGCGCCGGAAACCCTGCCGGAACCGGCCAGGGCGCAGGTCTCCCGCGTTGACGACGACGATCTGGGCGACGCCGAGGACGACCTCGCCTGACCCTATCGCCGCGCGGCCTCGACGGCCGCCGTTTCCATGGGGTGGACCCGCTAAGCCCGTGAAAAAACTGGAGCTTAAGGTTGGTTTTTCCGCATGGCGGAATAGGGGGTCTGTTGACTTGCCGGACGAAAAGGCGTTCACTTGATAAATTGGCGGGAAAAAGCATCCGCAGCGGACCGGTTGGGTCTGCCGCGTAAAAACTAACCCCGCCCGGGAGATGTTGGAATCCGCCGAGTTAACAGGCGGAGCCGACGGAAGGAGAACAAGGATTATCCAGGTGGAGGCCAGCGCCACTATGGAAGGCGACGCCAAGGGAGAACGGCAGCTTTCCGACACTGAAACCAAGACCGGTCAGACCGCCGTGCCCGAAGAGGACATGCAGCGGGCCGGTATTTATGCGTTGTTGTCGCGGCTTCTCGCCAAGCCCATGGACAACGACACGATCGCCTTTGTCCGCGACCTGACCGGCGACGAGAGCCCCTTGGGCCAGTCTGTCAACGCTTTGGCCGCCATGGCCAAGCGCACGACCCAGGCGGTCGCCGAGGAAGAATTCACCGTCCTGTTCTACGGGTTCGGCGCCGGCGGCGAACTGGCGCCGTTCGGGTCGCAATATCTGACCGGCTTCGTCTATGAAAAGCCGCTGGCCGACCTGCGCCGCGACCTTGAGGAACTGGGGATTGCGCGCGCCGACGGTGTCCGTGACCCGGAAGACCACATCGCGTTTGTCTGCGAGGTCATGCACGGCTTGATCACCGGTGCGTTCGGACAGCCGGCGGGCCTGGACCGTCAGCGGCAATTCTTCGAAAAGCATCTGGCGCCTTGGGCCGGCCATTTCTTCGCCGACATGGAAAAGGCCAAGTCGGCGGCGCTGTACATGCCCGTCGGGGCCATCGGCAAACTGTTCATGGAGATCGAACGCGACGCCTTCAGCTTCAGCCAATAGGCGGCGCGGCCCGGTTGCCCCGGAAACGGATCGGGCGGCCGGATGGGAAGACAGAGTTTTCGGAATTGCGGGGATCGGCCCAGGCCGTTTTTTCCGCCGTCAACAGCAAGACCCGAAACGGGCGTTTGATACCAAGGCAAGAAAAGCGAGTGGAAGTATCTGTGATCACAATCTTTGAGGAGACTGCGATGAGCGAACAAAAGCAAAAGCTCGGCCGCCGTGAATTCCTGAAGAAAGCAGCCGTCACCGGCGGCGCCGCGGGTGTTGCCGCGGTTGCGCTTTCCCAGGGGTCCGCGGAAGCGGCCGCGGTTTCCGGTGGCCCGAAATCGTCGGGGTACCGCGAAACCGAACACGTCAAAACGTACTACGACCTCGCGAGGTTTTAGTCAGGTTCTAACCCAACAGCATTGGGAGATAACTTAATGCTCACGAAAAAGAGCGACGGGGTGGCGATAGGCCCCCGTTTGAAGCAGGCACTGGCCGGGGTGGTCGGCGGGTCCATGGACCGCCGGACGTTCCTGAAGCGCTCAGGGGTCACCGCCGGTGGCGCCGCGCTTCTTTCCGCTGCACCGCTGGCCTTGGCCAAACCGGCCAAGGCGGCGACCGCGGCGGCGAAAGGCATGACGCAAATCAAATCCGTTTGTACGCACTGTTCCGTCGGCTGCACCGTCATCGCGGAAGTCGACAACGGCGTGTGGGTCGGCCAGGAGCCGGGCTTCGACAGCCCGCTGAACCTGGGCTCGCACTGCGCCAAGGGTGCGTCGGTCCGTGAACACGCCCACGGTGACCGCCGGTTGAAGTATCCGATGAAGCTCGAAGGCGGCAAGTGGAAGCGGCTTTCCTGGGATGCGGCGATCAACGAAATCGGCGACAAAATGCTTGCGATCCGCAAGTCGTCGGGACCCGATTCCGTGTACTGGCTGGGTTCCGCCAAGTTCAGCAACGAACAGTCCTACCTGTTCCGCAAGTTCTACGCCTTCTGGGGTTCCAACAACGGCGACCATCAGGCGCGCATCTGTCACTCGACCACGGTCGCGGGTGTCGCCAACACCTGGGGCTACGGCGCCATGACGAACTCCTACAACGATATGCACAATTCGAAATCGATGTTCTTCATCGGCTCCAACGCCGCCGAAGCGCACCCGGTCGCGATGCAGCATATCCTGAAGGCGAAGGAGCAGAACAATTCGGCGCTTATCGTCTGCGACCCGCGCTTCTCGCGCACGGCCGCCCATGCCGATGAATACGTGCGGTTCCGTCCGGGTACGGACGTCGCCCTGATCTGGGGCATCCTGTACCACATCTTCGAGAACGGCTGGGAAGACAAGACGTTCATCAGACAGCGTGTCTACGGCATGGACGAAATCCGCGCCGAGGTGAAGAAGTGGAACCCGGAAGAGACCGAACGCGTCACGGGCGTTCCCGGCGCTCAGTTGAAGCGCGTCGCCCGCACCATGGCCAACAACCGTCCCGGCACCCTCGTGTGGTGCATGGGATCGACCCAGCACCACAACGGCAACAACAACACGCGCGCCTACTGCGTGTTGCAGTTGGCTCTTGGTAACCTTGGTGTTTCCGGCGGCGGCGCCAACATCTTCCGCGGCCACGACAACGTGCAGGGTGCGACCGACATGTGCATTCTGCCGAATTCGCTGCCCGGCTACTACGGCGTGGCGACGGGATCGTGGAAGCACTGGGCCCGTGTTTGGCAGGTCGATTACGATTACCTGCTGAAGCGCTTCGCCTCGAAGAAGCTGATGGAGTCCAAGGGTATCCCGGTCAGCCGCTGGATCGACGGCGTTCTCGAAGACAAGAAGAACATGGATCAGCCGGACAACCTCCGGGCCATGGTTCTGTGGGGTCACGCCGTGAACTCCCAGACGCGTCTGCCGGAAATGAAGAAGGCGATGGAAAAGCTGGATATGATGGTCATCATCGATCCGGTCCCGACCTTCGCGTCCGTCATTCCGGACCGCAAGGACGGCGTCTATGTCCTGCCGGCCGCGACGCAGTTCGAAACCTATGGTTCCGTGACCGCGTCCAACCGGTCCCTGCAGTGGCGTGAAAAGGTCTTCGAACCGGCCTTCGAATCGCTGCCCGATCAGACCATCATGTACAAGCTCGCCAAGAAGCTCGGCTTCGAGAAGGAGATGTTCAAGAACATCAAGGTCACGAATGACGAGCCCCTGATCGAAGATCTGACCAGGGAATTCAATCGCGGCATGTGGACCGTTGGCTACACCGGCCAGTCGCCGGAGCGCCTGCGGGCCCACATGCAGAACCAGGCGACCTTCGACAAGACCTCGTTGAAGGCCGTCGGCGGCCCCGCCGCCGGCGACTACTACGGCCTGCCGTGGCCCTGCTGGGGGACGCCGGAGCTGAAGCATCCGGGCACGCCGATCCTGTACGACACCAACAAGCCTGTCGCCGAAGGCGGCTTGTGCTTCCGTGCGCGCTTCGGCGTGGAACGGAACGGCGTCAATCTTCTGGCCGAAGGTTCCTTCAACCCCGGCTCGGAGATTAAGGACGGCTATCCCGAGTTCACGATGGCGATGCTCAAGAAGCTGGGTTGGGACAAGGACCTGACGGCGGACGAGTTGAAGGTCATCGAAGGGATCGCCGGCGACAAGACCAACTGGAAGATCGACCTTTCAGGCGGTATCCAGCGCGTCGCCATCAAGCACGGTTGTGCGCCCTACGGTAACGCCAAGGCCCGGACCATCGTGTGGACCTTCCCGGATCCGGTGCCGTTGCACCGCGAACCGCTCTACACGCCCCGGCGCGATCTTCTGCCCAAGTACGAAACGTACAAGGACACGAAGAACTGGCGTCTGCCGACGGCGTACGAGTCCATCCAGAAGCAGGACCACTCGAAGAAGTTCCCGACCATCCTTACTTCCGGTCGTCTCGTTGAATACGAAGGCGGCGGTGACGAAAGCCGCGCGAACAAGTGGCTTGCGGAACTGCAGCAGGACATGTTCTGCGAAGTCAATCCGGTCGACGCCAACAATGCGGGCATCAAGGACGGTCAGCAGATGTGGGTGTACTCGCCGGAAGGCGGCAAGGTGAAGGTCAAGGCCCTGGTCACGGAACGTGTGGCCCCGGGCGTTGTCTTCATGCCGTTCCACTTCGGTGGTCACTGGCAGGGCGTAAGCCTTCGCGACAAGTATCCGGAAGGTGCCGATCCTTATGTGTTGGGCGAAGCGTCCAACATGTGCGGTACCTACGGTTACGACATCGTGACCCACATGCAAGAGACCAAGGTCACCTTGTGCCGCATCGAAACGGCCTAGGTTAGGGAGACGCAACAATGGCAAGAATGAAGTTCCTTTGCGATGCCGAGCGCTGCATTGAATGCAACGCGTGCGTTACCGCGTGTAAGAACGAGCACGAGGTACCGTGGGGCATCAACCGCCGCCGCGTCGTCACTATCCGTGACGGCCAGCCCGGCGAACGGTCCATTTCGGTGGCCTGCATGCACTGCTCCGACGCGCCGTGCATCGCGGTCTGCCCCGTGGACTGCATCTACCAGACGGAAGAAGGCGTGGTCCTGCACTCCAAGGACCTCTGCATCGGTTGCGGTTACTGCTTCTTCGCGTGTCCCTTCGGGGCGCCGCAGTACCCGCAGGCGGGCAACTTCGGAAGCCGCGGCAAGATGGACAAGTGCACCTTCTGCAACGGTGGTCCGGAAGAAGACAACTCCACCGCCGAATTCCAGAAGTACGGCCGTAACCGCCTTGCGGAAGGCAAGTTGCCGCTGTGCGCCGAAATGTGCTCGACCAAGGCTCTCTTGGGCGGCGACGGCGACATGGTGTCCAACATCTACCGCGAGCGTGTCGTGGCCCGTGGCTTCGGCTCCGGCGCCTGGGGCTGGGGCACCGCCTATCAGTTGAAGGCGGGCTCGTAGGCCTATCCGGTAGCGTAATCTGGGAGGGGTGCCTCGCTGCAACAAGCAGAGGGGCACCCCTTTCCGGCTACTGGAACCAAACGGGGTGTGACAAGGAAATCAATATGACCGGAAAGCGCAATACGACCGCCCGCATGGTCAGGACATTGGGAGGGATCGCGATTGCCGCGATCGCGCTCACGGCCTGCCGCGCGGAGGAACAGGGCCGAATGATCCGATACGAGCCGGGTGTCTACAAGGGCAAGCCTGATGCCCAGTTGAGCGAGTCTCGGCTTGAGGAGCTTCGCAACCGCGCCCGCAGTCAAGGCGGTGCATCTGGCACCGGGTTCACCGGTGGCGCAAAGGTTCAGGATTCAGGCGCCGACGTCAGGGTGCCCGGCGAATTGAACGAGCGCGCCCAGAATCAGGGCGGCGCGAAATAGACCCGCGCGTCCGTGCGGGTTCGCAAAAGATATGACGGGGAAACGTAATATGACCTGGTCGAACATTCGTAAACTGGCGGGCGCCCTGGCTCTCGCCCTGATGGTGGCCTACGGCGGCGCGGCGGTCCTGACCGGCTCGCCGGCGCTCGACATGGCCCAGGCACAGGCGCAGACCGGTGGGCAAGTCCCCGGTGGCGCAAGTGGCGCGCTGTCCCAATCCGAAATGTGGCGCGCCGTACGCGGCGGCATCACGGGCACCGTGTCCATTCCCGACAAGCAGGCGGGCCAGTTGGTGCAGTCGGACGGCGACGTCTGGCGTGCCGCCAAGAACGGCCCGCTCAGCCAGTTCGGCGGTATTTTCCTGCTGGTGTCGTTGATCGCCATCGCCGCTTTCTTCCTGATCCGCGGCAAAATTCGCATCGACCACGGTCGCGACCCGCAGGGGCGTACCATCGAGCGTTTCAACGCACTGGAGCGCGCGACGCACTGGCTGACGGCGTCCAGCTTCATCGTATTGGGCCTGACGGGCCTGAACGTGTCCTACGGCCGGTACGTCCTGAAACCCGTTCTCGGGCCGGATGCCTTCGGGGCGCTGACCTATTACGGCAAGCTGGCGCACAACTACATCGCCTTCGCCTTCATTCTGGGGATCGTGATGATGTTCTTCCTGTGGGTGCGCCATAACATTCCGACGCTGCGCGACCTGAAATGGCTGGCCGTCGGCGGCGGTCTGTTCTCCAAGGGCGTGCATCCGGAAGCCCCGCGCTTCAATGCCGGTCAGAAGATCGTGTTCTGGCTGGTCATCCTGGGCGGCGCGTCGCTGACCTTGTCGGGTCTGGCACTGATGTTCCCGGGCGATATCCAGCCCTGGGCCGGTACGTTCGCCATCCTGAACAAGCTGGGCGCCAGCCTGCCGACGACCCTGTCGGTGCTTCAGGAAACGCAGCTGTCCGTATTGTGGCATTCCCTGGTGGGACTGATCATGATTGGTGCCATCATCGGCCATATCTACATCGGCTCGCTGGGCATGGAAGGCGCCATCGACGCGGTCGCCTCCGGCCAGGTCGACCTCAACTGGGCCAAGGAGCACCACTCGCTCTGGGTCGAAGAGGAAATGGCCAAGGGCAACGTGGGCCGCACGCAGCCGGCGGAATAACCTTCCTCACACCAATCAATGTCAAAGGGCGGTTCCCCTCGAGGGGCCGCCCTTTTTCTTGTCGAAACTGCACAGCAAAACCGGCGGGTCTGGTGCGCCGCCGGTTCAGCCAAGGTGGGGAAGGCTCTAGTTCAGGCGCACGTTGCTCGTCGAATATTTCTCACCTGCGGTCATGTTCGTGGCATTCAAGGCGAAGCCCGCGATCACGGCGATGATGATGGCGGCAATGGTACCGGTCCAGAATGATTGCATGTTTCCACCCCTTCTTATCAAACCGCCGGCGGTTGTTCGCCCGGCAGGTGCAGGTGCGGTTATTTTAGTGGATTGCCGCGCCGATTCAACTGACGCTTCCATGCTGCGGAAAGAGGGCGCCCGGCGGCGCGGTGGGGGTGCTCGCGCATGACAGGCGTGCGCTCAGGGGTTATGCTGGTCCGGTCAAATGAAAAGCCGTTAAAGGGGGTACCATGTCCGACAACAGCGGCGGAGACGCGCAGAACGCTTCGCAGGCCTTCGTAAAGCATCTAGAAGACTCCGGGTTTTTCAATCAGATCAAGGAGTTGGAGAGTAATCTCACGAAGATTGCCGAGGAGCTTCAATCCTTCGGGCAGGCGACCCAGGCGCGCATGGAGGAATCCGAGAACCTGGCGGCCCATATCCTGGCCATCGAATCGATTCTGGCCGTCGTGCTCAAGTCGTCCGGCGTGACGCTGGAAGAGGTGAAGGCCGAGGTCAAGGACCGCACGGCGGCGATCTCCGGCGTCGAGGAGGGCAGCCCGTCCGTCCACGCCATCGCCGAGGACATCGTCAAACGCGGGCAGGCATGAAAACGGGGGCCTGAGCCCCCGTTTCCCAACCCAATCAGTTTTCTTGGTTTTATTCCGCTGCCACCTGGGCGTCCGGCACCTTTTCCACGCGCGCCGCGCAGAACTTGAACTCGGGGATCTTGCCCACCGGGTCGAGCTGCGGGTTGGTCAGGATATTGGCCGCCGCCTCGTGGAAGCAGAACGGGATGAAGATCATGCCGTCGGCGACGTCGCGGTCGGCCCGCACCTTCAATTCGATTTCGCCGCGGCGGGTCGCGACCTTCACCATGTCGCCGGGTGCCAGACCCTTTTCGCCCATGGTGTAGGGGTTCATGCTGACCACGGGTTCCGGCTCCAGCAGGTTGAGGACCGTGGCCCGGCGGGTCATCGCCCCGGTGTGCCAATGTTCCAGCATGCGGCCCGTGGTCAGGACCAGCGGGAAGTCGTCGTCGGGCAGTTCGTCCGGCGGCACCAGTTGCGCGGGCACCAGCTTGGCGCGGCCCGACGCCGTCGGGAAGCCGTCGCCGAAGATGATGTTTTCGCCGTGGCTGTCTTCGGACTTGCACGGATAGATGATGCTGTCCTCGTTCTCCAGGCGCTCCCAGGTGATGTTGTCGAGGGACCGCATGGTCTTTTTCATTTCATTGAACACGTCCATGGGCCCGGAATAATTCCAGTTCAGGCCCAGGCGGTTGGCGATCTCCTGGATGATCCACCAGTCCTGGCGCACTTCGCCGGGCATGTCGACCACGGGCCGCGCCATCTGGACCTGGCGGTTGGTGTTGGAGAACGTGCCCGCCTTTTCCGGGAAGGCCGAGGCCGGCAAGACGACGTCGGCGTGGAAGCAGGTCTCGGTAAAGAAGATGTCCTGCACCACCAGATGCTCAAGCTTGGCCAGCGCCTCGCGGGCGTGGCGGGCGTCCGGGTCGGACATGGCCGGGTTTTCGCCCATGATGTACATGGCCTTGATCTCGTCGGCCAGGATGGCGTGGATGATCTCGACCACCGTCAGGCCGCGTTCCCGGGGTAGATCGACGCCCCAAAGGTCTTCGTAGGTGGCGCGGATGTCGTCGGCTTCCACGGACTTGTAGTCAGGATAGACCATCGGGATCAGGCCTGCGTCGGACGCACCCTGCACGTTGTTCTGGCCGCGCAGCGGATGCAGGCCGGTGCCGGGGCGGCCGACCTGGCCGGTGATCATGCTGAGCGCGATCAGGCAGCGCGCGTTGTCGGTGCCGTGAACGTGCTGGCTGATGCCCATGCCCCAGAAGATCAGCGAACGGTCGGCGGTCGCGTAATCGCGGGCGACCTCGCGGATGACCTTGGCCTCGATGCCGCACACGGCCTCCATGGCTTCGGGCGAGAACTGTTTCGAGTTCTCCTTCAGTGCCTCGAAGCCCTCGGTGTTGGCCTGGACGTACTGAACGTCGGTCAGGCCCTCGTCGATGATCGTATGGATCATGGCGTTGAGAAGGGCCACGTCCTGGCCGGCCTTGAACTGCAGGTGGCGGGTCGCATGACGGGACAGGTCCTGGCGGCGCGGATCCATGACGTAGAGCCGCTTTCCCTGCTTGGCGGCGTTCTTCAGGAACGTCGCGGCGACGGGATGGTTCTGGGTCGGGCGGGCGCCGATCACGATGATGACGTCGGAATCCTTGGCGTCGTTGAACGATGCCGTGACGGCGCCGGAATTCATGCCTTCCATCAGCGCCGCCACCGACGACGCATGACACAGCCGCGTGCAGTGATCGACGTTGTTGGTGCGGAAGCCCTGGCGGACCAGCTTCTGGACCATGTAGGCTTCTTCGTTCGATCCCTTGGCGGACCCGAACCCGGCCATCGCCGAGGGGCCGTCGCGGTCGAGCACCTTCTTCAGGCCGGCGGCGGCGAAGTCGAGCGCCTCGTCCCAGGTCGCTTCCCGGAAATGGGTCAGCGGGTTGCTCGGGTCGAGCTCCATTTCACCATTCTTCTCAACGCCTTCCTTACGGATCAACGGCTTGGTCAGGCGGTGCGGGTGATCGACGTAGTCGAACCCGAAGCGGCCCTTCACGCACAAGCGGTTCTCGTTGGCATAGCCGTCCTTGCCTTCGACATAGACGATCTTGTTGTCTTTCACGTGGAACGTGGCCTGGCAACCGACGCCGCAATAGGGGCACAGGCTGTCGACTGTGCGGTCCGGCTTGCCGACATGGACCTGCTTCTCGTCGACCATGGTCGCCGGCATCAGGGCGCCGGTCGGGCAGGCCTGCACGCATTCACCGCAGGCGACGCAGGTGCTGTCGCCCATGGGGTCGTCCATGTCGAACACGATCTTGGACTTGTGGCCGCGGCCCGCCATCCCGATGACGTCGTTGACCTGAACCTCGCGGCAGGCGCGAACGCACAGGTTGCACTGAATGCAGGCGTCCAGGTTCACGGCCATGGCGCTGTGCGAGCGGTCGGGCGCCGGGCAGGCGGCGCGGGCCTCGAAACGGCTGTCGGCGATACCGGCCTTGTCGGCCCAGTACCAGAACAGGGAATCCGGATCGTGGGCCTGGCGGCGTTCCGGCTGATCGGACATCAGCAGTTCCAGCACCATGCGCCGGGCCTTGGTCGCGCGCTCGTTGTCGGTCGTGACCTCCATGCCTTCCGTCGGCTGGCGGCGGCAGCTGGGGGCCAGCACGCGCTCGCCCTTGATCTCGACCATGCAGGCGCGGCAGTTGGCGTCGGGCCGGTAACCCTTTTTCGGGCGGTGGCACAGGTGGGGAATGGTGTTGCCGTTCCGCTTGGCGACATCCCAGATGGTCTCGCCGGCCTTGGCTTCGGCCGGCTGGCCGTCCAGGGTGAACTTGATCGTTTCGGTCGTTTCGGCGCTCATTGCACGTCCTCCCGGAAGAAGCGCAGCGCCGCCTGCACCGGATTGGGCGCTGCCTGGCCCAGGCCGCAGATCGACGCATCGCGCATGGCCTGGCTCAGCTCATCTATCAGATCGGCATCCCATTTCGGTTTGTCGATCAGTTTCAGCATTTTTTCGCAGCCGACCCGGCAGGGCGTGCATTGGCCGCAGCTTTCGTCCTCGAAGAACCGGATCAGGTTCTTGCAGATTTCCTTAACGTCGTCCTGTTCGGAGAAGATCACGACCGCCGACGAGCCGATGAAGCAGCCGTGCTTGTCCAGGGTGCCGAAATCCAGCGGTTCGTCCGCCAGGCTTTCCGGCAGGATGCCGCCTGACGCCCCGCCCGGCAGATAGGATTTGAAGGTATGGCCGTCGGCCATGCCGCCGCAATAATCCTCGACCAGCTGGCGCGCCGTGGTCCCGGCAGGAGCCAGCTTGACCCCCGGTTCCTTGACCCGCCCCGAGACCGAGAAGAAATGCGGCCGGCCCTGGTCCTGATACCACTGGGGGCCGTGTTCGATGATCTTGGGCAGCCAGTAGACCGTTTCCACGTTGTTGATCAGCGTCGGACGGCCCCACAGGCCCGCCTGGGCCGGGAACGGCGGGCGGTTGCGCGGCAGGCCGCGTTTGCCCTCGATGCTCTCCAGCATGCCCGATTCCTCACCGCAGATGTAGGCCCCGGCGCCGCGCCGCACGTGCAGCTCGATGCCGCCGTTCAGGCCCGCATCCTCGACCTTCTTGATTTCGGTCAGCAGCACTTCGCGGCAGGCGGGATATTCGTCGCGCAGGTAGATGTAGACGGCCGCCGCCTCGATCGACCAGGCGGCGATCAGGGCGCCCTCGATGACCCGGTGGGGGTCGGTCTCGAAGCAATGACGGTCCTTGAAGGTGCCGGGCTCGCCCTCGTCGGCGTTGATGGCGACCAGCCGGGGCTTCGGCGCATTCTTCATGAAGCCCCATTTGGTGGCGGTCGGGAAGCCGGCTCCGCCCAGCCCGCGCAGGCCGGACTCCTTAATGATTTCAATGGCCTGATCCCGGTCGCGATCGCCCTTCAGGCAATCGCCCAAAACCTTGTAGCCGCCGCCCGCAAGATAGGCGGCAAGGTCCTTGTAGGCGGGCAGGTCCATGGTGACCTGGCCGGCCTCGACGGCGGCCTTCACGCTGTCCACGTCGGCGTGGAATATCTGGCGTTGCTTGACCACGGCGACCGGTGCCTTGTCGCACGCACCCACGCAGGGGGCGTGGATGACGCGCACGTCGGGTCCCAGGATGGATTTGAGTTGCGCCATCAGGGCGCCCGAGCCCTTCATTTCGCAAGTGATCGAATCGCAGACCCGTACGGTCAGGGCCGGCGGCGCGTCCTCGCCTTGCTTCACCACGTCGAAGTGGTGGTAGAAGGTTGCGACTTCGTAGACTTCCGTCTGGGCCAAGCGCAGTTCGGCGGCCAACGCCGCCATATGGGCGTCGGACAAGTGGCCGAAGGCGTCCTGGATCAGATGCAGGTATTCGATCAGGTATTCGCGGCGTCGCGGCTGATCGCCCAAAAGGCGCTGCACGTCGGCGATGGCCTGATCGGTGATCTGGCGGCCCTTTCCGAAGGCGGCGCGCTCGCGGCGGCGTCCTTTCTGGGCGGCGGCAGTGGACATGCGGGCTTCCTCCTTGGTCTTATTCGGGCCCGATTGATGCGGGCCTCGTTTACGGCCGCGCTGGGCGTTTCGCCGGCGGCGGTGAATTATGTCGCGAAACGGCGCGGGCCATTACCGAATTCTCTGGAAATTTTGAGCAATAACCCCGGTTTTTATGTTGGCATTTGGTATACCACAGGCTTTCTATAACATGATCGAGGCGCTTCGGGAAGCGGTGAAAAGGCGCTTTTTCGCATCCTTGAAATGCCGTCGCGCCGGTTTCGAGGTGGCGCTCCCCGCCCGCGGGCGGGGGGCCCGGCTTGGGCCTTGTGCCCTGGGGGCGGGTCGGCAATAGTCGGTTTCGGCACCGCCTTGCGGAGGGGGGCTGAACGGACGACGACCGAGGACATTCAGGGACATGACTGCAGACATCCGCCTTGCCCAGTTGCTGTGCTCGCGCCTGTGCCATGATCTGGTCGGGCCGGCGGGGGCCGTCAACGCGGGCCTGGAACTGGCTGAAGATGGCGATTTGGACGGCGACGCCCTGGATCTGGTGACCTCAAGCGCCGCCGAGGTCACGCGCCGCCTGGCGTTCTTCCGCATCGCTTTCGGCGCGGCTGGCGGCAAGGCTTCCGCCGTGGGCACGTTGAGCCTCAACGAGGCCCGGGAACTGGCGGGCGAAATGCTGGCGGGCGGTAAGGCCGAACTGGAATGGCCGGAAAGCAGCCACGCCCCCGACAGCCTGCCCGCGGGCGTCGGCAAGGTGCTGCTTCTCATGATTTTGCTGGCGTCCGAATGCCTGCCCCGGGGTGGGCCGGTCACGGTTCACTCGGCGGCCCTGCCCGAAGGTGTGGGCCTTGCCGTGAGCGCGCAGGGCGTCGGCGCGGTGCTGAAGTCCGACCTGATGGCGGCCCTTGACCCGGACGCGGACGAAGACGTGGTGAGTGCGCGCACCGTGCATGCCTATTTCGCCCAAGTGCTGGCGCGCGCCGAAGGCGGCCGTATCGAGACCTCCGATGAAGGCGACGGCGAAATCCGCTTCATGGCGCTGTTTCCGCAGGACAGGGGCGGGCGAGGATAGGCACAGGCGATGACCGCAACCGTATCTGAAATGGTGGCTAGGCCATCAGTCATAGTGAAATCCGGGTGAATTCATTTGCCGCCCTGTGGTGGTTTTGCTTTAATTTCCCGAGCCTTAGAAATTTTTATACCGGGAGGCGGCACCGCACGGTCGAAATCACGGTGGGTTTCGTACGTTTTCCCGATGCAAAACTAACTAACGTAGACGGCGTGCAATAAGCCGAGATGCCCTTGTTGCACGCTACTTTATGCGGAAACTTATGTTCGGGGCCGCCGGCTCCCAGGAGCGCACAGATGGACGACCTTCTCACTGAATTTCTTACCGAGACCTCGGAAAACCTTGCCGTGCTCGACGTCGAACTGGTCAAGTTCGAACAGGAACCGGACAATAAGGCAATCCTTGGGAACATTTTCCGCCTGGTTCATACCATCAAAGGAACCTGCGGGTTCCTGGGGCTGCCGCGATTGGAATCGGTGGCCCATGCCGGTGAGAACGTGCTCGGCAAGTTCCGCGACGGCGAGTTGGAGGTCACGCCCGAGGCGGTGACGCTCATCCTCAAATGCCTGGACTGTGTCCGCGACCTGTTGGGCAAGCTCGAGGAAACGGGGGCCGAACCCGAAGGCGACGATCAGGAACTGATCGACGATCTGAACGCCTATGCGGAAGGTGGCGGCGCCAAGGCCGCGCCGGCGGCGCCCGCCGCCGCAGCCTCCGCCACGGGCGGTGCCGCCGCGGTCAACGAATTCGGCGCCCCGGTGGCGGCCGAACTGCTGGCCGAGGTCGAGGCCGCGACGGCCCAGGGCGTGAAGGCCGCATCCCAGGAGCAGCTTGAGGCCGAATTGGCCGCCGAGCGCGCCGCCGAGGCCGCAAAGGCCGCGACGCCGGCGACAAACGAACATGGTGCCCCCGTGGCCCAGGAACTTTTGGACGAGGTCGAGGCCGCCCAGGTGGCCGGCGCCCGCGCCGCGACGGAAGCGGAACTGCGTGCCGAAATGGAGCAGGAGCGCGAGGCCGAAAAGGCGTCCAAAGCCAGCGTGCCGGCCCCCGCCCCGTCCAAGGATGCGGAAAAGAAGGACACGGGAAAATCCGGGGGCGGTGTCGCCGCATCGTCGATCCGCGTCAACGTCGACGTTCTGGAAGACCTCATGACTCTGGTCTCCGAACTGGTGCTGACCCGCAACCAGCTGCTGCAGATGGTGCGCGGTCTGGACGACAGCGAATTCACGGTACCGTTGCAGCGCCTGTCGCATATCACCACGGACCTGCAGGAAGGCGTCATGAAGACGCGGATGCAGCCGATCGGCAATGCCTGGGCCAAGCTGCCGCGCATCGTGCGCGACCTGGCCGTTGAATCGGGCAAGAAGATCGAACTGGTCATGCTCGGCGCGGAAACGGAATTGGATCGCCAGGTTCTGGAACTGATCAAGGATCCGTTGACCCATATGGTCCGAAATTCGGCCGACCACGGGCTTGAAGACATCGAAGGCCGCCAGGCCGCCGGCAAGTCCGACACCGGGACGATCACCCTGAACGCCTACCACGAAGGCGGCCATATCATCATCGAGATCGCCGACGACGGACGCGGCCTAAACATCGACCGCATCAAGCAGAAGGCGCTGGAAAACGGCCTGACGACCGAAGCCGACCTGGGGCAGATGACCGATCAGCAGATCGGCATGTTCATCTTCAAGGCCGGGTTCTCGACGGCGGAAAAGATCACCAACGTGTCGGGCCGCGGCGTCGGCATGGACGTGGTGCGCACCAACATCGAGAAGATCGGCGGCACCGTCGAGCTGAAGACGACGCCGGGCAAGGGCTCGACCTTCACCATCAAGATTCCGCTGACCCTGGCCATCGTCTCGGCCCTGATCGTCGAGTGCTGCGGCGAACGCTTTGCGGTGCCGCAGATCAGCGTTCTGGAACTGGTCCGTGCCTCCGCGCAGTCGGAAAACGCCATCGAGATGATCAACGAATCAGCCGTGTTGCGCCTGCGCGACCGGCTGTTGCCGCTGATTTCGTTGCGCGAGCTGCTGCGCCTGCAGGATCCGCCCAAGGCCGACAAGAGCAACGGCGGCGATAAGGACGGGGACGCGGCGCCCAAAACCACCGACGCCCTGGTGGCGGAAGCGATCGCCGATGACGAGGAAGTATTCATCGTCGTTACTCAGGTCGGCTCCAACACCTTCGGCATCATCGTCGACCGGGTGTTCGATACCGAGGAAATCGTGGTCAAGCCGGTGGCTCCCATCTTGCGCGACATCACCTTCTATTCCGGCAACACGATTCTCGGCGACGGCAGCGTGATCATGATCCTGGATCCCAACGGCATCGCCGAGGCCGCCGGGGAAATGGATACCGAACACCGTTCGGAAGCCGATATTCAGGCCGTGTCGACGGACGAGGAAACGACGTCCCTGCTGGTCTTCCGTGCCGGCGGGCCGGAACTCAAGGCAGTGCCGCTGGCCCTGGTCGCGCGGCTCGAAGAGATCGACATGTCCGAGACCGAAACCTCGCACGGCCAGGTCATGGTGCAGTACCGCGAACAGCTGATGCCGCTGATCCCGTTCGCCGCCACCCATCAGTTCAAGGAAACGGGCCGCCAGCCGATCCTGGTGTTCACCGATCGCGAACGGTCGATGGGCCTGGTCGTGGACGAGATCGTCGACATCGTCGACGACCGCCTGAAGATCGAGTTGACCACGGATATTCCAGGCCTGATCGGCAGTGCCGTCATCGCCGGCAAGGCGACGGACGTGATCGACGCCGGCTACTTCCTGACCCAGGCGTTCTCCGACTGGTTCGGCTCCGCGGATGCCGCCGCGATCGAATCCAGTTCAGGCGGCCGGCGTAGGGCGCTTCTGATCGACGATAGTCCGTTTTTCCGTAACCTGCTGGCGCCGTTGCTGTCGGTCGCGGGATGGCAGGTCACGGCGCTGCAAAGTGCCCAGGAAGCGCTCACCATGCGTGATAAGGGTGCCGCTTTCGACGTCATCATTTCCGACATCGAAATGCCGGGGATGAACGGTTTCGAATTCGCGAACGAGGTTCGCCGCGGCGGGGCGTGGGAAAAAGTGCCCATGGTGGCGCTGTCGGCCCGCGCCACGAGCGCCGATTTCGAACGCGGACGCAACGCGGGCTTTGACGACTATGTCGCCAAATTCGATCGCGAAGCCCTGGTATCCAGTCTGGCCCAGACCGTGGCAGGGGCGGCTTCCGGCCGCGCAAGCTAAGGTTTCGGCCGGATTGTCGAAACGCATGGCGCAAGGATCGTTATTGCGATATCAGCATAAGTCCTGTTATCCAGATTGATGCCGTCGGCATCTGGGGGTGCAGGGAAACTTACGGAGGACAGCCGAGGTAACGGTAATCCGTATGCAACCGAAGACGAACTGACGCGGGTGGGCTAATGAAATCTTGTCTGATCGTTGACGACTCGAAAGTAATCCGGATGGTCGCTCGGAAGATCCTCGAAGAACTCAGCTTCGAGACGGTTGAGGCGGCTGATGGCCAGGAAGCCCTGGATGCGTGCAAGCAAAAGCTGCCCGACGCCGTGTTGCTGGATTGGAACATGCCGATCATGAGCGGCATCGAGTTTTTGCGGGAATTGCGTGCGCTGCCCGGTGGCGGCGGCCCGATTGTCGTGTTCTGCACCACTGAAAACGACATCCAGCATATCCAGGAAGCGATCGAAGCTGGTGCGAATGAATACATCATGAAGCCATTCGACAGCGAGATCATCCAAGCGAAGTTCTCGCAGGTCGGCCTTCTTTAACTGTCTGCCGACCGACGGGCGGCGGATGTGGTTTATCGCGACGCGATAAGGGGTTACGGATGACGAGTGACGAAGTCCGCGTCATGTTGGTCGACGATTCTGCCGTGATCCGCGGCCTGATCGCGCGCATGATCGAGGGCGAGCCGGGCCTGCGTGTCGCGGCGTCGGTCGGCAACGGCCAGATGGCCGTGGACCGCCTGAAAGCGCATCCCGTCGATGTCATCATCCTGGACATCGAAATGCCGGTGATGGACGGCCTGACGGCGATCCCGAAGCTTTTGGAGATCAAGCCCGACGTCAAGATCATCATGGCGTCGACCCTGACGGAAAAGAACGCCGATATCAGCCTGCGCGCCCTTCAGGCCGGGGCGACGGATTATGTGCCGAAGCCGACGTCGACGCGCGAGATTTCCGGCGGCGATATCTTCAAGCAGGAACTTCTGGAAAAGATCCGCCAACTCGGCCTGATCAGCCGGCGTCCGCCGTCGACGCCGGGTGCTGCGTCGGCCATCCCGGTGCCCAAGGAACGGGTCGCCAAGCCGCTCTACGAAAAACCGGTGCAGTTGCGGACGGACGGCGGGACTGTCCGCCCACGCATTCTGGCGGTCGGCAGCTCGACCGGCGGGCCGCAGGCCCTGTTCCAGCTGTTCAAGGACATCCGGCCCGACATCAACATGCCGGTGATGGTGACGCAGCACATGCCGGCGACCTTCACCACCATCCTGGCCGAGCATATCGCCAAGTCCACCGGCTGGCCCTGTACGGAAGCCGCTGACGGAACGCCGCTGCAGGCCGGACATATCTACATCGCGCCGGGCAATTTTCACATGACGGTCGAGCGATCCGGTGCGGGCATGGTTATTCGCACCAATCAGGATCCGCCCGAGAACTTCTGCCGGCCCTCCGTCGATCCCATGCTGCGTTCGCTCGCGGCCGAATTCGGTGGTGCCGTGTTGACCGTCATTCTGACAGGAATGGGGCATGACGGCCGTGATGGTGCCGCGGCCGTGGTCAAGGCCGGTGGCGCGGTTATTGCTCAAGACGAGGCGTCTAGTGTCGTTTGGGGAATGCCGGGCGCGGTTGCCACGGCTGGATTGTGTAATGCGGTTCTGCCGCTTAAAGATCTGGGCCCGCATGTCATGAGCAAGTTGCGCACGAGGGCCGCATGAAGCCGGATGATTTCCAGTTCATGTCGACGATGCTGAAGCAGCGTTCGGGCCTGGTCCTGAACGAGGACAAGGCCTATCTGCTGGAAAGCCGCCTGATGCCCGTGGCCCGGGCTCATAACATCAAGGGCGTCGAGGAGCTGATCGCGGAAATCCGCAAGTCGAACAACGAGGCGATAATCGTCGAGGTCACGGAAGCGATGACCACGAACGAATCGTTCTTCTTCCGCGACATCAAGCCCTTCGACCTGTTCCGCGAGCACGTTCTGCCGCACATGCTGGAAAAGTGCGCTGCCAAGAAATCCCTACGCATTTGGTGTGCCGCCGCCTCGAACGGGCAGGAACCCTATTCCTTGGCCATGCTTTTGAAGGAAGCAGGGGCCAAGCTCGCCGGCTGGAAGATCGAGATCGTCGGCACGGACATCTCCCGGCAGGTGCTCAAGAAGGCAGAGAACGGCCTCTATTCCCAGTTTGAAGTGCAGCGCGGCCTGCCCATCACCATGTTGGTCAAATATTTCGACAAGGTGGATGATCAATGGCAGCTGAAGCCCGAAATCCGCGCGATGGTTCAGTACAAATACTATAATCTGCTGGAAAATCTGGCGCCGTTGGGCAAGTTCGACGTGGTGTTCTGCCGCAACGTGCTGATCTATTTCGACCAGCCGACCAAGACCAAGGTGCTGGCCGGCGTGGCGGGTCTGATGCCCGATTACGGCATGCTGTTCCTGGGTGGGGCCGAGACGGTTCTCGGCGTGTCGGACAAGTTCGCCCCGGTGGCGGGCCAGCGCGGTGTCTACGCCCTGACCGGAAAGTAGCTCCTCGACCTATCCTTTCCCGAAAACAAAAAGAGGCGGGAACGCCCCACCTCTTGTTCGTGAACTTTGGACCGAGGCCGGGCGTCAGCCGTTGGCCGCGGCTTTCTGCGCCGGTTCCGGATCGCGCAGCACATAGCCGCGTCCCCACACCGTTTCGATGTAGTTCTCGCCGCCGGTCGCCGTCGACAGCTTCTTGCGCAGTTTGCAGATGAACACGTCGATGATCTTCAATTCCGGCTCGTCCATGCCGTTATAGAGATGGTTGAGGAACATCTCCTTGGTCAGGGTCGTGCCCTTGCGCAGGCTGAGCAATTCGAGAATGCCGTATTCCTTGCCGGTCAGATGGATCGGCTGGCTGTCGACCTCGACCGTCCGGGTGTCCAGATTGACCATCAGCCGGCCGGTCTGGATGATCGACTGGGCGTGGCCCTGGGACCGCCGGACGATGGCCTGAATGCGGGCCATCAGTTCTTCCTTGATGAAGGGCTTGGTCAGGTAATCGTCGGCGCCGTGGCCGAGCCCCTTGACCTTGCTTTCCGACTCGCCCAGTCCCGACAGGATCAGCACCGGGGTATTGACCCGTGAGTCGCGCAATCGGCGCAGGACCTCGAACCCGTCCATGTCCGGCAGCATGATGTCGAGTACGATGATGTCGTAGTCGTAGAGCTTTCCGATCTCCAACCCGTCCTCGCCGAGGTCGGTCGTATCGACGACCATGTTGGCCGATTCAAGCATCATCTTGACGCTTTTCTGGGTCGAGGGATCGTCTTCGACGAGCAGCACACGCATGAACGGCCTCCTTAATCGGACGCATTAACCTTTGTTAACCATAACCTCCGCGGCGAATCGGTGCAAGTTGACGGACTGTCCCCAGGAATATTTCGTTATTCAGCAGAGGCTTAACACTCCATCAACCGTTGTCCGTGATAGTATGGTCAGGCAATAAAAACGGTATTCGGATTCGCGGTCAAAGCGCTTGTACACGTTCGTCAATGACATTCTGAACGAAGTCGACCGGCACACCGGGCAGATTTACTTTGGCCGGGTCGCCAACATCGTCGGCCTGCTGGTCGAGGTCGAGGGCCTTCAGGGGGCGGTCTCCGTCTCCGATCATTGCGATATCACCACCAAGAACGGCAGCAAGGTTCCCTGCGAGGTCGTCGGGTTCCGTGACGGCAAGGCGCTGGTCATGCCGTTCGGTGCTGTCGACGGCATCGGCATGGGCTGCAAGGTCGAAGTCGGCGCGTCGGAGCCGGTCATCTATCCGGTCGAGGCCTGGTTGGGCCGTGTCATCGACGCCTTCGGCCGGCCCGTCGACGGCAAGGGGCCGCTGCCCACCGGTTCGACCCCCTATCCGATTCATACGGTGCCGCCGCCCGCCCACGAACGGTCGCGCATCGGGGGCAAGGTCGATCTCGGCGTGCGTGCGATGAACACCTTCCTGACCTGCTGCCGCGGGCAGCGGCTCGGCATCTTCGCCGGCTCGGGGGTCGGCAAATCCACGCTGCTGTCCATGATGGCGCGCAACACGGACGCCGAGGTCAGCGTGATCGGTCTGGTCGGCGAACGCGGCCGCGAGGCCCGCGAGTTCATCGAGGATCATCTGGGTGAAGAAGGCCTGAAACGCTCGGTCGTCGTCGTTGCAACCTCGGACGAGCCGCCTTTGGTGCGTCGGCAGGCGGCCTTCATGACCATGGCCGTGGCGGAATTCTTCCGTGACTGCGGCGCCAACGTACTGTGCCTGATGGACAGCGTCACCCGCGTCGCCATGGCGCAACGAGAAATCAGTCTGGCCGTGGGCGAACCGCCGGCCTCCAAGGGCTATACCCCTTCGGTCTTCGCGTTGTTGCCGCGGCTATTGGAGCGCGCCGGACCCGGCCGTCAGGGACAAGGCGACGTGACAGGGTTGTTCACGGTGCTGGTCGAGGGCGACGACCATAACGAACCCGTGGCCGATGCCGTGCGCGGCATCCTGGACGGCCATGTCGTGCTTGATCGCGCCATTGCCGAGCGGGGCCGCTACCCCGCCATCAACATTCTGCGCAGCGTGTCCCGAACCATGCCGGCCTGCAACACGCCGGAACAGAACGCCCTGGTCCTCCGCGCACGGCAATTGTTGTCCGTCTACGAAGACATGGCGGAACTGATCCGCCTCGGCGCCTATCGCCGCGGCTCCGACCCCAAGGTCGACGAGTCGATCAAATACTATGACGCCATCGAAGCGTTCCTGGGCCAGGAAATCGGTGATGTCACGGACCTCGATACCTGCTACCGCCTGCTGGCGGAAACCCTTGATATGCCTGCACCGGCGCCGCAACACGCGGCTGCGGCGCCCGCCGATGGCACCGCCCCGGCGGCGTGACGCGGACCTGACGGAGACACCAAACCCCCATGGCCGCCGGTCTGAAGAACCTGATCCGCCTGCATGAATGGACCGTCGACGAACGGCGGCGCGAGCTTGGCCAGCATATCCGCAGGCTGAATGAGCTGGATCAGCAGATCCGCGATCTGGAGGCCGAATTGAAACGGGAACAGGCACTTGCCGGGTCCAGTGAAATGGGCATCACCTTCGGCGCCTACTATAACCTGTTCCGTTATCGTCGCGCCCTTCTCGATCAGAAGGTCCGTGCCAAGGAGGCGGAAATCCTGGAGGCCCGCGACATCCTCAGCCGCGCCTTCATGGAATTGAAGAAATATCAGGTCGCCGACGAAATTCGTAAGCGCGAGGCGGCACTGGAAGACGCGCGGCGGGAGCAGGGTGAATTGGACGAACTCGGCCTGCAGCTCTATCGCCGCCAGTCGGCGCGCCGCAAGGCGGCCCGCCCGGTGGGCTGACCCACCGGCTTCTCTTCAGATCGAATGCAGATGCGCCAGAAGAGCCGCGTTGTTCCATTGCGGCTGGCGGTCCTCGACCAGAATCTTATGTTCGGGCACACCGTCCGCCCCGCCCCGGCGGGTGACGACCTGGACCCAGCGCGGCACCAGTTCGTTGCTGACGTCCTGCAGGATCGTCGTCGCCAGATTTTCATGGGACGGCCAATCGCCGCCTTCCAGGGCCCGCAGATAGGCGGCGAAGGCGGCGGGCGAGACGGTCAACGCGTCAGGCACGTAGCGCAGCGCGACATCGATTGACCCGCCCAGGGCGGCGAGCCGGCCGCTCAGGCTCGACACGAAATCGATGTTGCGGTCCGGGTTGGGGGCCGGGGCCAGAACGGCCCGCCGCTGCCACAGATCCATGTTTCCATTCTCCTATACGACCAGTCCGACGCCGCCCTTGGTCGGGGCAGGGGGGTCGACCGCGATGAAATTGGCAGGTTGTGCCTGAAACCCGACGCCACCCCGGAAACCGGTGATGTCGCCCGACATCTCGTAAAGATGACGGATATCGTTGCGCATGTCCGGCGGCAAATGCGTATCCGAGCGCACCACCATGTCCATCCGCCGATGGGCCGTGTCGACCAGGCCATCCAATTGGATATGGCCCAGTTTCGACAGGGTGACATCGATCACGAAGCGGGTGCCGGGGCCGTGCTCCGCATCGTCTTCGTCCTCGCTCTGGGGGCGGGTGAACAGGCGGATCTGTTCCAGCTGCCCGTTGTTCAGGAAGGGGATCATGAAGATGCGCCAGTCGCCCGTGGTCGGCTCGTCGGCTAGGCGCGACAATTGGCCCATGTCGTCGCGCACGCGGCCCAACAGTCCCGGATTGACCCGTTGCAAAACCCGCACGGTGTTGTCGCCCAGCCAGGCGCGGACATCGCCGCCCCGCACGGCTGACAGAAAGAACAGGATGTTCGCGGTCATGTTGCCGTCCGGGCGCGGCAGGACGGCGTGCAGAAGGTGCTGCGCGGTATTGGGCGCCGCCTGCGCCAGGGTCTCGACGACCTCGCGCATGGCGGGCCACTGGCGGTCGAGGAACAGGGCCTGACGAAAGGTCAGTTTCGCATTGTCGAGAAGCGGCTCCGGCTGGGCCGGGGGCAACGGTGCGCTGGTCACGGTCAGCACCACGCGCGCGCCCTCGGGCGGCGGGTTCGCGCCGGCAAGGGCGATCGGGCCCAGGGGGGTTTCGACAATGGGCTGGCCGCCCGCCTGTGCACCGCTGACGATCCCGGTCAGTGTCTGTCCCAGGGCGGCAAGCGGCGGTGTCGGGCCCTGGGTCTGGGTCAGGGCTGCCGAGCCGCCCGGCGGCGCCGGTTGCAGGGCCGTGATCTGGACCGTGAACTGGGTTCCGGCCGGCAGGGTCTGGGATGGGGCGACCTGCGGGGAGCCTGCGGAAGACGGCCCGATGCCGCCCTGTGCCTGGCCGGAAGGGCCGGCCGCCAGGGGACCGGGAACCGCACCGGGCAGCGATCCGCCGGGGCCGGACGGCTGGCCTAAGGGGGATGGAGTCCCTGTTCCCGCCGCGCCGGGAACAGCCGCCCCACCTTGGCCCGAGAGCGCGCCGGGCGCCGGGACAGCGGGAAAAAGGCCGGGCAACGTCGGCGCCGGAATGCCCGGCGCCGGGCGCAGCAGGGTCGCGGTCAGGCTGTTGCCTTCGGTGAAGGGCGGCAGGTTGAGCACCGCCGTCCCGGCCGTGGCCTGGGCGCCGGTCTGTAGGGATTGGGCCGCGGCGCGCAGTGCGGCGGCCGGATTCTGGCCATTGATCGCGGCGATGATGAATTGAAGCTGCGGGCCGCGCCCGTTCAATTGCAGGGTCACCTTGTCGCCGGGGTTCAGGTTCAACAAGGCCTGCAACTGCAATTGCAGCTTGCCGACCACGCCTTCAAGGGTCGCAAGCCCTTGCGGCGTCACGTTGGCGATCTGCAGGTCGAAGCGCGCCCCCAGGGCGGCATCAAGGATTGCCTGCGGCACGGGCACCTGGGCCTGGGCGGGGGGCAGGGTAATGGCGGTCGGCGGCGGCAGGGGGGCGGTAACGGCGGGCGTCACCGGCGGGGGCGGTGGCGGGGCGGAAATTTCCGACATTGGTGCGACCCCCAAATTGTGCTGCGGCCGCCCGCGACCGGAGGGCTCAGCCCTCGGCGGGAAGGGCGACGTTGATCATCCGTTCGTGGCCGTCGATCAGGTCTTCCAGGTCCACGTCCTCGTCCTCGGCCTCCTGGTCGCGCAAGGGCAGGTCCGCGTTCAGGCTGAGAACCTCGCCGTACAACAGGTCCGCCAAATCGGGGGCGCCGGTCGGGAAGAAACCGTCGATGGGATCGGCCGATCCTGTGGTTCCGGCCAGGGCCAGTCCTGCGCTTTCCATGGCAGCCAGGATCGCACCCATGCGGCCGGTGGCGTCCGTGCGGGTGACCAGCATTCTCTTGATGCCGAGTGATCCGAACGCCATGGCCACGTCTGCGGCTTCCAGAGCGTCCATGCCCGCGTTCAGAACCAGTACCGGTTCGGCGGGGGCAGCGTTGACGAAATCGAACAGGCCGTCCATTTCCGTATGGGACCGGTGGTTGACCCCCGGTGAATCGATCAGCACCACGGTCCGTTTGGGAATGCGGGCCATGAATTGGGCCAGTTCCTCGGCGGTTTCGGTGATGAAGACTTCCTGACCCATGATCTTGGCGAAGGCGGTCAGCTGTTCGACCGCGCCCGCGCGTTTCAGATCTGTGGTCAGAAGCTGCACGGACCGCCGCGCCATCAGTGCCCGCGCGGCCAGTTTCACCAAGGCCAGGGTTTTGCCGGCGCCCGGCGGGCCGACCAGGATCAGGCGTTGGTTGTCGGCGGTCACGTCGATGGGCACGAAGTTGAAATCGAGGGCGAGGGTGCCGGTCAGGGCCGCGATCGGCGTGCGCGGTTCCATGTCGGCGGCGGCCTGGGACAGACGGTCGGCCAGGTTCATCGGCACGCCGTGCAGCAGCAGGGTTTCCAGCACTTGGTCGAAGCGCTGTTCCGGCGCCATGGCGACATGACCCAGGCGCGGATCGCTGGCGTCCTGTTGGCGGGCGGCGACGATCCGCGCCTCGCCGCTGATCGGGTTGGTCTGGGTCGACACGATGGTCGCCTCGTCGCCCAGTTCGCGCCGCACGAGGGTCATTGCCTGCCGCAGGTTCGCCGCTTTGAATGTGAGAAGCCGCATGATCGTTTCTCCTGTAGCTTTCTGCCGTACGTTACACCTGCCCCACGGTCTTGATCTTGGCCTTGGGGTGGATTTCGTTCTGGGACATCACGACGGTCATCGGCCGGAAACGCTCGACGATGGATCGCACGTAGGGCCGGATGGCCGGGCTGGTCAGCAGCACGGGGCTTTCGCCCATCATCGCCTGCCGTTCGAAATTGGTGCGCAGCGCGCCGATGAATTCCTGAAGCTTCGAGGGCGCCATGGACAGCTGCTTGTCGTCTTCCGGGCCGACGATCGATTCGGCGAAGGCCTGCTCCCACGGCGGCGACAGGGTGACCAGCGGAATGAAACCCTGGTCGTTCACGTTGGCATCGGAAATCTGCCGCGCCAGACGGGCCCGCACATGCTCGGTGATCATCATCACGTTGCGGGTTCCGGCGCAGGCCTCGGCGACGCCTTCCAGGATGGTCGGAAGATCCCGGATCGAGACCCGCTCGGCCAGCAGGTTCTGCAGCGTCCGCTGCAGGCCGCCCAGGGAGATCGTGCCGGGGACGATGGAATCGACAAGTTTCTGCTGTTCCTTGTCCAACTCGTCCAAAAGCTTCTGCGTCTCCGCATAGCTCAGCAGGTCGTCCATGTTGTCCTTGATGATCTCGGTCAGATGGGTGGTCACCACCGTTGCCGGATCGACCACCGTATACCCGCGGAACAGGGCCTCTTCGCGGTTGGCATCCTCGATCCACATGGCCGGCAGGCCGAAGGTCGGCTCCATGGTCTTTTCCCCGGCCAGGGTGATTTCCTCGCCGCGCGGGTCCATGACCAGCAGCATGCTGGGCCGAAGATCGCCGCGCCCGGTCTCGATCTCCTTGACCCGGATGACGTAGGTGTTGGCGGGAAGCTGCATGTTGTCCTGGATGCGCACGGACGGCATGACGAAGCCCATTTCCGACGCCAACTGGCGGCGCAGGGCCTTGATCTGGTCGGTCAGGCGCTGGCCGTTCTCGGGTGGCGAATTGATCAACGACAGCAGGCCGTAACCCAGTTCCAGGCGCAGATAATCGATGCGCAACGCCGTCGCGATGGGTTCTTCCGCGGCCTTGCTCGGCTCCGGCGTAGAATCCTCAAGCGCCCGGATCGCTTCCTCGGCCTTGCGTTTGTCGCGGGCCGTCACGATGAAGCCCATGGCGCCCGTGGCGAAGGCCAGCAGCAGGAAGGGGAAGGCCGGAATGCCGGGCATGGCCGCCAGGCCGACCAGCAGGAAGCTCGACATGCCGAGGGTTTTCGGCTGGCCGCCGAGCTGGCGGAACAGGGTCGCTTCGGTCGGGCCGGTGATGCCGGCCTTGGTCACCATCATACCGGCGGCGGTTGATACGATCAGCGCCGGAATCTGGCTGACCAGGCCGTCGCCGACGGTCAGGCGGGTGTACATGTCGGCGGCCTGGGCGAACGACAGATCGTTCTGCGCGACCCCGATGACCATGCCGCCCAGCACGTTGATCAGGGTAATCAGAAGGCCGGCGATGGCGTCGCCGCGCACGAACTTTGACGCACCGTCCATGGCGCCGAAGAAGGTGCTTTCGTCCTCCAACTCCTTGCGCCGGAAGCGCGCGTCGTCTTCGTCGATCAGGCCCGACGACAGGTCGGCATCGATCGCCATCTGCTTGCCGGGCATGGCGTCCAGGGTGAAGCGCGCGGCCACTTCGGCGATACGGCCCGAACCCTTGGTGATGACGATGAAGTTGACGAGCACCAGGATCGCGAAAACGATGATCCCGATGACGAAGTTGTCCTGCATGACGAAGCCGCCGAAGGCCTCGATGACCTGACCGGCGGCGTCCGTTCCGGTGTGACCTTCGGCCAGAATCAGACGGGTCGATGCCAGGTTCAGCGCCAGGCGGATCATGGTCGCCAGCAGCAGAACCGTGGGAAACGAGTTAAAATGGAGCGGCTTTTCGATGAACAGTGCCGTCATCAGGATCAGCACCGAGAAGGTGATCGAAAAGGCCAGGCTCATGTCCAGGAGCCAGGTCGGCATAGGCAGGATCAGCACCACCAGTATGCCGATAACGCCGAGCGCGAAGATCAGATCGCCGCGCTTGAGAAGGTCGATCACGCCCTGGAACGGGTTGCCGCCTTCTTCCTCGGGCCCCGACTGCGGCGCGCCCCGCGGCGCGGCCGTGCGGGCGGCCGCGGTCGCGCTTTGCGTCGCCTCAGCCATTACCGTTCCCCGCCGTCATGTCGTTTGTTCCCGTTGTCATTCGTTTCGGCATTTTCTTGTCGTCGTTCATCGGATGCCTTGGTCGGTCCGTTTCGCGTTCCGGATCAGGGGGCCGGCGCCGCGCCGGCTTCGCCCGGCTGCGGCACGGCAAAGCCTTCCTGGCTGTACTGGCGCAGCTTGTTGCGCAGCGTGCGGATGGAAATGCCGAGGATGTTGGCTGCGTGGGTCCGGTTGCCCAGGCAGTGGTGCAGGGTGTCGATGATCAGGTCGCGTTCCACGTCGGCGACGGTGCGCCCGACGAGGGCCGCGGTTTCCATGTCCGCGTCGGAGATGCCGGCGGCCGGCGCCCCCTGCGAGCCCGACACCATGATGGTCTCCGGTCCGATTTCCGATCCGGTCGCCAGAATCACGGCACGGTGGATGGCATTTTCCAGTTCGCGCACGTTGCCGGGCCAGTTGTGGGCCTTAAGCCGGCTCATGGCGCCTTCGGAAATCGGCCGTTCGTCGATGTGGTTGGCTTCCGAATACTTTTTCACGAAATGACGGGCCAAGAGGGGAATGTCCTGTTCCCGCCGCGCGAGCGACGGCATCACCAGATTGACCACGTTGAGGCGGAAGTACAGATCCTCGCGGAAGGTGCCCTTGGCAACCTCTTCCTGCAGATTGCGGTTGGACGTGGCGATGATGCGCACATCGACCTTCACCGGCTTGGCGCCGCCGACCCGGTCGATTTCGCGTTCCTGCAGGGCGCGCAGCAGCTTGGCCTGGAGGCGCGGGTCCATTTCCGAAACTTCGTCGAGCAACAGGGTGCCGCCGTCCGCTTCCTCGAACTTGCCGACGCGGCGTGACACGGCGCCGGTGAAGGCACCTTTTTCGTGCCCGAACAGTTCCGATTCCAGTAGGTTTTCCGGGATCGCCGCGCAATTGACGGCGACGAAGGTCTTGTCCTTGCGGCGGCTTTTGGCGTGCAGATGGCGAGCCATCATTTCCTTGCCGGTGCCGGATGCGCCGGTGATCAGGACGCTGGCTTCCGACGGGGCGATCTGGTCGGCCATCTTGATGACGTCGGCCATGCCCGGGTCGTTGTAGACGATGGTGCTGGGCTCTTCCGACACGGCGTGCAGGACGGCGGCGATCAGTTCCGCATCCGGCGGCAGGGGGATGTATTCCTTGGCGCCGGCCTTGATGGCGCGGACGGCGGCCTGGCTGTCATTGCCGACGCCGCAGGCGATGACGGGGAGGGCGATGCGTTCGCTTTCCAGCGAGGAGACCAAGTGCGCGATGTCGGCGTGCACGTCGATCATGATGAGGTCCGCACCCTGTCCCGCGCGCAACTGATCAAGGGCCCGGTCGACCGTTTCGGCCTGCTGGACCTTGGCTCCCTTCTGCATCGCGATCTGGCTTGCGGCGCCGATTTGTCCGCCGAGCGTGCCGATAATCAATAACCTCATGACCGTTCTGTCCCTACTTTGATCCGCATGTCATTCATGTCGTGTCGTTCATTCACCTTCTGGGGCCGTCTACCAGCCTAATCGAAATAGGAGACCCGTTTTTCCGGCGGCAGGATGCTGTTCAGCAGCATTTCCAGGCGCCGGGGGTTTTCCTGGCGGCCGATCGAACCGGCGGACAGGACATAGACCTGGTTCACCATGGCTTCGTCGGCGGAATTCCGTTCCAGTTTGTTGGCCATCGGCGTGAACACCATGTTGGCGAGCACCGCGCCGTAAAAGGTCGTCAACAGCGCCACCGCCATGCTCGGGCCGATGGTGCCCGGGTCCGACAGGTTGCCCAGCATCTGGACCAGACCGATCAGGGTGCCGATCAGGCCCATGGCCGGCGCCAGTTCGGCCATGCGGCGCAGCACGTTGATGCTTTTCTGATGGCGTTGGAACATGGCCTGCATGTCGCGGCGCAGGATGGCTTCGACCTCTTCGCCGGGGGTGCCGTCGACCACCATGCCGATGCCTTTGTGCAGAACCGGTTCCGCCTGAATGGCGCCCATCACGTTCTGCAGCGCCAGGACACCTTGCTTGCGCGCCACTTCGGCCAGTTGCAGGGTCTGGAACGCGGCGCGCGTCGGGTTGCGATTGACCTGAATGAAGATTTTGAGCGTGACCCGGGCGGTGCGGAGCATTTCGTTCAGCGAAAAGCTCGCGGTGGTGATGGCGAAGGTGCCGCCGATGACGATCAGGATTGACGGGATGTTGATGAACGATCCCGGCGATCCCCCCAGCACGATTGCCGCGGCAAGCAGCCCGAAACCCACGGCAAGGCCAAGCACCGTGGCGATGTCCACGGTGGTCCTGTTGCGCAGCGGGCCGCCGGCGTTGGGTGTTGCTTCCGCCATCTTCGGTCGTCTTTCCTGGCCGGTCCGTGTTAGCGGTCGGTCTTGATGATTTCCGTCATGGTCACGCCCAGGCGGTCTTCGACGACCACCACTTCGCCGCGCGCGACCAGCCGGTTGTTGACGTAGATGTCGATGGCTTCACCGACCTTGCGGTCGAGCTCGATGACGGCCCCCCGGCCAAGGCGCAAAAGCTGGCTGACCTGCATGGTCGCCTTGCCGAGAACGGCGGAAACCGTCACCGGGATATCGTAGACCGCTTCCAGGTCACGCGCGCTTTTCGGCAGATCGGTGACTTCCGGCAGTCCCGAGGGGCTTGCCGACGGCGCGGAGCCGGAAGCGCCGTCGCCGCCGTTGGACACGAATTCGCCCAGTTCAAAATCTTCTTCGGCCATGGTTCTCTCCTAGTCCTTCAGGTCGTCTTCGAGTTCCAGATCCGCGCCGCCGATCCGTTTCGGTTCCGGCGCCGCTTCTTCGTGCGATTCAGGCGTGTCGTCCTGCGTGCCTTCGGGTGTCGCGTCGGCAATCAAGTCTTCCGACGGCACGGGGGCATGGGTGTCTTGTTCGTTGATCGGGGCGGTGGATGCCGCAGTCCCGGTCTCCGCCATGATTTCCTCCGACGGCACCGGCGGCGGGCCGTCCATGGTCGCGTCGGACGGGGAAGGGATGGGCTCGGCCATGGGGGCCGCCGTCGTTTCCGCGGTCTCTGGCTGTGTCGCCGGAACCTCGATCGCCGGCGCGGCGGCCTGACCGTCGTTCGCGCTGGCCTCGGCGGCAATTTCGTCGACAGCTGTCGAGGCGGCATCGGCGGTCGTTTCCGCGGGTTGGGCGGCTGCAGGCTCGATGGCCGGAGACGCCGCCGCCTGCGGCGCGTCCACTGTGTCCATCGCCGGTTCCGGGTCGGCCTCGGGCGTCGCCGGGGTCTTGAGGTTGCGGGCGATGATGTCGTCGAGTTCGCGGGCCAGGTCGCGGGCGCTGCGCATCACGCCGCCCGACGACCATTCCAGCCGGCAATCGCCGACGGACAGGGCCGGGTCGCCCAAAATCTTGATATTCCCACGGAATCCGGACATTTCCGAAACGGCTTGGATGCGCTCATGCAGGGTTTCTGCCAGGTCGGCCGGAACGCGGACGATGACTTCCGGCTCGCCCGACAACTGGCCGAGTACCGTTTCGAGCATGGATTGCACCTGATCCTGGGCGGTCTGTTGGTTCAAGGTGGGGAACAGCTTTCGGACCAGCGCCGCCGCGACGGATATGGCGTGATGCGTCAGACCTTCGTTCGCTTCGGCCTGAGTCTCGAACAGGGATTGCGTCTGTTGCACGATCGCATTCAGGGTGTCCGCGATCTGCTTGTCGACCGCCGATGACGCTTCTTCCCTGCCCAGCCGCGTGCCTTCGGCAAGACCTTCCTCGCGGGCGCGGGCCAGATCATCCTCGGAAAAGGTGGGCGCCTCCGGCTCAGGCTCGGGTTCCGGTTCGGGCTCGCCCGCTTCGCGCATGGCGGCCTCGGCGGCAGCCTTGGCACGGGCCTTCTCGCGCCGCTCCGCCAATTCGTCGAAGTCGGTATCGAACATGAACTTCTTGTAAGGGGTCTCGCCCACTATCTCTGCCTTCATTATCATTGTTTTTCAGCGCCCTAGAACACCAGTTCGCCTTCTTCGTCGCCGGTGGCGATGACGATTTCGCCGCTGTCGGCCAGGTTCTTGGCGACCTGCACGATGGCCGACTGGGCCTCGTCCACGTCCTTCAGGCGCACCGCGCCCATGGCCTCCATGTCTTCCTTCATCATCTTGCCGGCGCGTTCCGACATGTTGGAGAAGAACAGATCCTTGACCTCGTCCGACGCTCCCTTGAGGGCCAGCGCCAGCTGTTCCTTCTCGACCTGACGCAGCAGCGTCTGGATGCCGCCCGGATCGACCTTGATCAGGTCGTCGAAGGTGAACATCAGCTGCTTGATGCGCTCGGCGCTCTCGCGGTTGCGTTCCTCGAGCGCCGTCATGAAGCGGTTTTCCGTGTTGCGGTCGAGCGAGTTGAAGATATCGGCCATCAACTCGTGGCTGTCGCGCCGCGCCGTGCGCGCCAGGTTGGTCATGAATTCGTTGCGCAGCGTGCGTTCGACATGGTCGACGATGTCCTTCTGCACGGCCTCCATGCGCAGCAGGCGCATGATCACTTCCATGGCGAAGTTTTCCGGCAGCAGGGCCAGCACCCGCGACGCATGATCCGGGCGGATGCGCGACAGGATGACGGCGACGGTCTGGGGGTATTCGTTCTTCAGGTAATTGGCGAGCACCGCTTCGTTCACGTTGCCCATCTTGTCCCACATGGTGCGGCCGGCGGGGCCGCGCATTTCTTCCATGATGGCATCGACGCGTTCGCCCGACAGGGCCGCGTTGAGCAGGCGTTCGGCGGCATCGATGGAGCCGACCAGGCCGCCGGCCGACGACAGCTTGTCGGCGAATTCGACGAACAGCCGTTCGATGACCGAGGAATGGACGTTGCCGAGGGACGACATGGACGCCGACAGCTCGCGGATTTCCTCGTCGTCCATGCGTTCGAACAGCAGGGCCGCCTGATCCTGGTGCAGGGACAGCAGGAAGATCGCCGCTTTCTCGGTGCCCGATAGGGCTCGGTAGTCGTCCTTGATGCGGGCCATAGACCTGCTTCTCCTCGCCTTCGGTTCTCTTCCGCGCTGTTCGGGGAAGGAGCCGGAGGCCTTCGCTTACGCTTCCTGGTACATCCAGGCCCGAATGATGGAAAGGGCCTCTTCCGGGTGTTTCTCGACGATTTCGCCGACCTTCTTGACCGAGGACGCCTTGACGCGGCCCTCGACGCGGTCGATGTCGATGAGTTCCTCGAACTGCTCTTCTTCCATTTCGGCCGGGGCCGGGGCCGACGGCCCGCCCAGAAGGCCGGCGGCATGGGAACTGGTATCCGCCAGCAGGCGGCCCGCGGCCTCCTGCGCCGACGGAATGGATTCGAATGCCCGGCTGACCAGCGGCCGCACGACCAGCAGGATCACCAGGATACCCAGAATACTCAGAACCAGGATTTCCGCCAAGCGCAGCAGGTCGTTCTTGCCCAGGCCGAAGAACAGTTCCAGGGGCTCTTCGAACTTGACCGGAGAGGTGAATTCCATGTTCACGACCTCGACGGAATCGCCGCGATCAGCGTCGAAACCGATGGTCGAGCGCACGAGGGTGGACAGCAGTTCCATCTGTTCCGCGGGGCGCGGCGTATAGGTCGGGTTGCCGTCCTTGTCCTTGCCCTGAATGCCGTTGACCAGGACCGCGACGGTGACCCGCTTGAGGGCGCCGTCGGTTTTCACGTGGTTGACGGTCTTCTTGGTGATCTCGTAGTTGACGGTTTCCTCGGTCGAGCTTTCGTCGGATTGGGCGCGGGCCCCTTCGCCGCCGCCGGGGGCGGCGTCGGGCAGGTTGGTGCCCACGGTCACGGCGTCGGTTTCGGATTCCTGATTGCGGGCGGCCCGTTCCACGGTCTGGGTCGACCGCACGACTTGACCATCCGGGTTATAGATTTCTTCGGTGGTGGACACCCGGTCGAAATCCATATCGGCATTGACTTCGGCCCGGACGTTGCCGAAACCAACAGTTTTTTCAAGGAGTTCTTCGATCGTGCGCGCCATGCGGGCCTCGACGCCGCGGCGCCGTTCCTCATTCTTGGCGGCAATCGTGTTGACCGACTGGTCGTCTTCGAACCCGGGCGACAGCAACTTGCCCTTGTCGTCGATGATCGTGATGCGGCCAGGCTTGAGACCCGGGACAGCGGAGGCCACCAGGTTCTGCACGGCGGAGACCTGTTCATGGTCCAGGCGCTTGCTGCTGCGCATGGCCAGCACGACAGAAGCGCTGGGTTGCTGCTCTTCGCGCGAAAACAGCTGCCGACGGGGCATGACCAGGTGCACGCGGGCACGATGGACGATGTCCATGGACTGGATGGTGCGGCCCAGTTCGCCTTCCAGGGCGCGGCGCAGGTTGACGTTCTGCAGGAAATCGGTGGTCCCGAGGGTGTCGGTCTCGTCGAAAATCTCGAACCCGACCTTGCCGCCCACGGGCAGGCCACGGTCGGCCATTTTCAGCCGCAATTCCAAGGCCTTGTCAGCCGGTACCCAGACCGAGGTGCCCTGGTCGCGGACTTCCGCGGGAAAGCCCAGACGGCCGACTTCCGCGGCAATGCTGTTTGAATCGGTGGAGTTCAGCTCGCTGAACAACAGCGCCATGTTGGGCTGGCCCAGCTTGGTCAACAGGAAGATGAAGAACCCGAGCATCAGGAACAGGACCCCGCCCATCATGGCGAGGCGAACCGGTCCCAGACCGCGCATTGCTTGAGTAAGTGCTTCCACTTGCGTCCCCCGTGGTTGCAGGAGTGTAAACCTGGCTGGTTTCCCAAATGGCTCCGGGCATTATGCAGCGCCCTGAACGATCAGGAATTCCGTTATTTGCAGGTTATTGGGGGGGCGGTGAACAAGTGGTTAACGGTGGGCAATTTTTGCCCACCTGGAGGTCGCGGCTTAATTGCGGACGACGAGATCCGGGCGTTGCGACTTGCGCTGCGCGATGTTGCGGTACACCTGAGTCCGGGTCGTGTGCAGGCCTTTGAGGCCGTGATCGTCGATCAGACGTTCCCAGGTGCGGTATTCGTCCTCGGACAGGGAGTAACGCCGGCAGGCGTCCTGCAGGGACAGCAGCCCACCGCGCACGGCGGAGACGACTTCGGCCTTGCGCCGGGCGACCCAGCGTTTGGTGCCCGGCGGGGGCAGGTCTTCCAACCGCATGGGCTGGCCAAGCGGGCTCAGCGGTTCGACGTTGCTGCCTACGGCTGAACGTCCGTTCCGAGCATCCTGATTGTGGCGCTTGAGCAAGGTCATGATAGCAACTCGTGTTCCGTCTTCCCTGGCGGCGGTGTGTCCGCTTGTCCGTTTGTGAAACCCAGTTTAGGGGCCGGACCTTTAATGAAAGGCTAAAGAGCAGCGTTAATTTTTCCTGAACCTGCGGGCTATTGCGGCGCCGGTTCCCGGAACGAAAAAGGCCCCGGAAACCGCCATTCCTGCGGTGCCGGGGCCATGTTCCGTGCTGGTCTTCAACCAGGCCCGACCGGTTAGCGGAGCCGGACCAGTTCGTCGAGCATTTCGTCCGCCGTGGTGATGATCTTGGTGGCGGCGGAGAAGGCGCGCTGCACGACGATCATCTTGGTGAACTCTTCCCCGATGTCGACGGTCGAGGCCTCAAGCGCCGACTGGGTGATGGCGCCGGCGGGGCCGGAGTTGGCGGACCGCAGGGTCGGGTCGCCCGAGGCCTGGGTCGAGTTGAACACGTTCCCCGTGCGCGACCCCAACTCGTTGACGTTGACGAAGGTGGCGATGGGGATCTTGAACACCGGGCGGGTTTCGCCGTTGTCGAACAGGGCGGTGATCAGGCCGTCTTCCCGCACCGTGATCCCGGCGAAGGTGCCGAACTGCGAGCCGTCCTGTTCGATGAAGCCCGGGGTGAATTCGTCGCCGAACTGGGTCAGGCCGTCGGCGATCCCGACGGTGCCGAAGTCCAGGGTGACCTGGTCCGTGTTCGCCGGGTCGTCATCGAAGTTGGCGGCGCCGTTGGAGAAACCGAGCATCTCGATTTCCTTCACCACGATATTCGACGGAAGACCCGAGGAATCGAAGGTGATGGCGGCGGTCTTGTTGATCGCGAAGGGCGAAGCAGCCTGCAGGTCATTGCCCGAGGCATCGGTCGGGGTGTTGCCGTCCGGCGTGTCGGGGAGGTTCGTAAAACCCGCACCGAACTCGATGTTGTAAGACCCGGTCGGCAACACATCGAGGACCAGGGTGTCGAACTGGTTGAAGTTGGGGTTGAGACCCGTCACGTCGTTCGCCCGCAGCCGTACCGTGCTGGCACCGGTGGCGAAACTCGGGTCGTTGGCTTCGATGGCCGACTGCAGGTTATCCAGGAAGGTGTCGATGTTCGCAGCGGTCGTGGAGCCGGCGACCACGGTAACCGCGACGTCACCGGTCAGGGCACCGGAAGCGTTACCATCGAATTCGTAGGTGACCCCGTTGATGGTCAGAAGCTCATCTTCCGCCGGCACCGCGTCGAACGTGAACTGGAAGTGATCCTGATACAGGTTGTCGACCTGGCGGACCGTGAACGAGCTTTGCTGCTTGGTCGCAGCCGCGCCCGCAGATGTCAGAAGGCCCGAGGGATCAACCGTGATCGAACCGGTTCCATCTTCGTCAAACCGCACGGTCGAGGCGTTGAACGGCGAGACGGATACCCGCGTGTTGGTGTATCCGCCGTGATCGGCATAGTCGGAGTCCGACGCCTTGACCTTGGCGACCAGCTGGGAAACGTAGTTGGCCGTGGTGACGGAGGAGGACGTGTCGACGATCTTCACCGCGGCCTGGTCCACCACGGTGACCGTCGCGGTCGCGTTCATGGCCGCGACGTTGGCGGTGAACGAACCAGCGGCGACTTCGATCGACTGGTCGCTGTTTTTGGCCGTGATGGTAAAGGTGCCGTCGGCGTTGGTGCCGGTGGTGCCGGCGATCGTGATTCTGTCGCCCACGGCCAAGGCTGCGAATGCCGAGGTGCTGGAAGCGAGGATTTCGTCGCCGCCGCTCGGGCCGGTGCCGTCGTTGAAGGTCAACGTGGTGCCGGTGCTGGCCGTCAGCGTGCCGAAGTTCTGGAACTGGTACTCGATGCTGTCGATGGTGATCGACGACCGGTTGGCCGGGATGGAATTGAATTCGACCTGACCGCGGCTGTCGAAGGCGTTGCCGTTGGTGTCTTCCAGCGTCAGGACGTCCGTGCCGGAAGGCGGATCGACCGCGAGGCCCCACTGGTTGTCGCGGCCTTCGCGCGTGTACTGGAACGAAATCGTGCGCGCGCTGCCCAGGCTGTCGAAGAACTGCACGTCCGAGCGGTGAGTCTGACCGGCGGTGGCACTCGCCGGCAGGTTGGCGCCGACCGAGATGCCCGTGGTCGCCGTCGCCGTGCCGCCGACCCGGTTCAGGTTGACCGTGGTCAGGAAGTCCGTCGAGATGACGTTGGTGTTGGCGATCAGGATGTCCGGGTTGTTGGGCGTGATGTTGCCGTCCGCATCCACGGGGAAGGCCTGCAGGTAGAAGCCCGACGTGTTGCGCAGGAAGCCGTTGTTGTCCTGGAAGAACTGGCCCGCACGGGTGTACAGGAATTCATTGGAAAGCGAGGGCACGGCCGCTTCGTTGACCACGAAGAAGCCCTGGCCCGAGATGCCCAGGTCGGTCTGCGACGTGGAGGATTGCAGCAGGCCCTGGATGCCGGCGTCGGTTCGGGGCTTGGATTGCACGCCACCGGCCGAAAAGAACGTCGACGAGGTCTGCCGGGTGACGAGGGTCTGGAAGTTGACCTGCGTACCCTTGTACCCGATCGTGTTCACGTTCGTGATGTTGTCGGCGATGGCGCCCATGGCGCTGGACTGCGCGGTAAGACCCGACACGCCCGAACTAAGTGCACCAAAAAGACCCATGTTACTTCCTCCTTACAATGCCGGTGGAAGGGTTCCAAATCCGGCTGTCGTCAGTCTTCAAAATTCGTTTCATGCCCCGGCTTCGGGGGCAGGTTCCGGATCGGGTTCCGGATCCGGCTCGGGGTCCGGAACCGCCGCCTGCTCCGGCTTCTGCACAGACAGGACGTTGTCCTGATCGACGCGCAGCGGGCCGATGAACAGGGTGGTTTTGCCATCCACCACGCCGCCGCCCGTGACCCGGCCGAAGGTGGTGTGCAACACGTCGAGCAGGTTGCCCTGGCGGTCGAAGGCCGTGACCTGCACCCGATAGAGACCGTCCGGTTGCAGCTGGCCTTCGTTGGACGTGCCGTCCCATTCCACGGCGTGAATGCCCGGATCTGTCGATCCCTGAGCGGTGAACACCTGCTTGCCGTCCAGGTTCGAAATGGTGATCTGGGTTTCGACCGAACCCAACGGCATGGCGTAGGTAAAGCGTCCGGAGCTCTCGTCGAGGACAATATCCTGGCCTTCGACTTCGACGATGTTGTCGATGAAACCGACCAGGCTTGCGAGCTTGTTGGTTTCCTGCACGGCAAGCAGTTTTTCCAGGTTGGAGTTCTGGTAAATCTGCTGTTCCACGCTGGCGAACTGCACGAGCTGCGAGGTGAACTGCGTCGCGTCCATGGGATCAAGCGGATCCTGGTGCTGCAACTGGGTCGTCAGCAGAGTCAGGAAACGGTTCAGGTCCTCTTCCAGGCCCTGGGCGCTTTGCCCCGCTTGCGTATCGGTGCTAACCGAGCCTGAAATGCCGTTGATGATGGACATCGATCCGTTTCCTATCCCGTGGCCTGTTTAGCCGGGACGCTTCCCTTACGCTCTGACGTCGACCCGGCCGTTGTGGAGGATGCCCATTTCGTGGGCGGCCACGGCCGTGTCCATGACGTCGGACGCAAGAGTGTCGTCCTCGACTTCTTTGCCGCCTGTCTTGCCGGAGGCGAGTTGCTGCTGCTTGCTGCCGTCGTCCTGACCCTTGAGGTTGTAGTTCAGGTCGCCGGACTGCATGTCCAGGCCCGCATCCTGCAGAGCCTTCGAAAGCTGATCGGAATCGCGGCGCAGCATTTCCAGCGTTTCCGGTTTGTCGGCGGTCACCATGGCGATCGTGCGGCCGTCGTGGGCGACTTCAAGGCGCACTTCGACGCGGCCGAGATGCTGCGGATACAGCCGGATGTTGATCTTGTCGGCACCGGCCTTGATCGCCTTGTTGATCTGCACGGTGACCTGATCCACCACCTTGTTCTTGGCGGCGTTCTGGGGCTGATGCTGCGGGGCCGCCTTCTGGGCCTGCTGGGCCTGATGCGCGGACTGGGTCTGGCCGGCATTGGCGTTGGCCTGGGTGGCGTTGCCGTCGCCCGAGGTGTTGGCGCCGTGCGTTCCCGCGTTGGATACGCCGGACGAAGCCTGCACCGGGCCTTTGGCGTCGGCGGTGATCTGCGTCGCGGTCTGGGCCTGGGTTGCCGGGCCGGTCTGGGCCTGGGTCTGCGCGGCCTGGCCCTGCACGGGGTTCTGGTGGCTCTGGACCATGGCGGCCTGGGCGATCGGGTTCTGGGTTTGGGCCTGCTGCGCGTTCTGCGCCTGCTGACCCGCCTGCGCCGACTGCTGCTGGCTGCTCGCCAGGGCGGACGCAGCGCTCAGGGCCGACAGCGGCCGGCCATTGGCCATGGCCGCGTCGTCCTGAACGTTGACGTTCACCGCCAGCTTGGCATCGCCACCCACGGCCTCGGCAATCTTGCCGGCCTGGGCCTGCAGAAGCGACTCGGCCTGCTTGGCGCCGTCCCCGTTGGCTTGTCCGTTGGTCTGAAGGTTCGCGATGTTGCGGATGTGCTGCGCCTGCTGGTTGGCGCGGATCAAATCGTGGTTCAGGGCGCGCTGGTTTTGGCCGGCCTGCGGGTCGGCTTTGACCGCTTCCACGATCTCGTCACCTGTGGTCTGGGCGATCTGCGACACCTGTTTGGCGGTGTCCTGGCCCGGCGTCTGGGTCGCGAGGGTGGTCAGGATCGCATCGACCTGACTGCCGGCAAGGGATGCCTGGACCAGCGTCGCGTTCTCACCCTGGTTCTGTGCCTGCGGCTGGGTGCCGGCCTGATTACCGTTGCCGGTGTCGCCGCCGGCGTTGGCATCCTGCGTGCCGGGCTGGTTGTCCGAGCTCTGGACCTGGTCGTCACGGTTGGCGTTGCCGTCGCGGTTGACCGCATCCTGGCGGCGGCCGTCGGAGGCGCCGCGGTCGTTGTCGGCCTGGGTGTTACGGTCGGTGGCGCTGACGTCTGACTGATCGGCGCGGCGATCATCACCATAACCGCGGCCGGCGTCGTCGCTCTGGCTGACCTCATGGTCGTCGCCGAACTGGCGCTTGCGCTCCTGATAGCGTGAGGTCTGTTCCACGTCCGTCCGCTCGACGCCACGAGAGTCGGAACGGTCACGATAGCTTTCCTGACGGTTGTCGGAAGGACGGTCCATGCGGGCGACATCGCGTGACGCGACGTGCTGGGTCTTGGACGCATCCATGATCTTGCCCTGCATGTCCATGACCAGGGCCTGGAACGTGTCGAACAATTGCGAGTGGGTGGCGAAACGCCCTGCTTGGCGTGTCGCGCCTACTCCAGCAATACCCGAACTTGTGGCCGTGACGTGATCCATCGTGCTTTTTCCTTACGCTTCGTTGGCTATCGATCCAAAAATCGGGCGTTCTGCTCCGCGAAAGTCATGAGCAAGCATCGGGCCAGTTGACGAAAAATCATCAACACATTGAAAAATAACAATAAATTTCTGGGGTGATGCCGGGTGGACTGGGCAATACGGGGCCAGCTCGGCAATTTTTGACCGGTAGGGGGGAAAGAAGTTACTGCGCGGACGGCCAATCACGGGCCCGGCGGCAGGCATAAATCATGTCCATGGCGCGGCCGTCGACCGGGGTCGGCCCCGGGCGGCGGTGGGTTTCCCGCATGCCGCTTTTTTCCATGATCTTCAGCATGCCGGCGTTGCCAGCCAGGGTGCCCGCCGTGACTTGGGCGAGCCCCAGGTCGTCGAACAGATGGGCCATCACGGCCATCCAAGCCTCGCCCCCCAGGCCGGTGCCCCAGGCCGCGCGGTCGCCGATCAGAATGCGGATGTCGCCGGTCCGCGTGTGGGCATCGACGTCGGTCGAGATGTTACCGATGTGGCAAAGCCCGCGCGCCTTGTCGCGGATCGCCCACAGGCCATGGGGCGTGCCGGCGAAGCTGGCGATGAAGTCGCGGCAGCTTTCCAGCGTATGGGTGATATGGCGCTGTTCGGAAAACCGCACGACCTCGGGGTCGTTCAGCCAGCCCACGTAGGTATCGGTCAGCAGGTCGTCCGGGAACGGCTGCAGCACCAGTCGCCGGGTTTCCAGAACCGGCGGCATATAAGGCAGCGTTCCGTCCGGGGCCGGGGGCTCGTCCCGTGCCACGGCGGCCAGGGCGCGGGCGATGCGCCCGGCGGCGGCGGTACGCGGGGGGGCGGCGGCTTGTGTCGCCATGAAACCCGCCGGATCGGCCAAGACATGGGCCAGGGCGCCACACAGGGCGTCGCGCGTGGTGACATGGGGAACCGGGCCGTTTTCTCCACCGGTCAGCCACTGGACTTCACTGTTCCTGGGCAGGACGGACAACACGGCGCTGCCCATGACGGCGGCCTCGGCCAACAGCGCCGTCGACAGGCCGACCACAAGGTCGGCGGCGAAGACGGCCGCATGGGCGCTGCCGCCCGCGCTGACCGCCGCGATTTCGGCGTCATAGGCGGCGTACAGGCCGGCCGGCGTTTTTGGATGCAGGCGAAGCGCCACATGGGCGTCGGGCGCCACCCGGGCGGCGGCGTCCAGCAGTTCTTCAAGGACGATCTCGGTGCGGCCGTCGGCGCCGCCCCGGCCGTGCAGGGTATAGTCCGGGCCGCGCCGGAATTGCGCGGGGTCGAGGCCGTCGGACAATTCGGCGAGAAACAGGATCAACGGCCCGTCCTCGGGCAGATCGGGGAACACCTCGCGGCGCAGGGCGGCGCGGCCCCGTGCGGCCAGGGCGTCGCCCGCGTCACGCACCCGGTCGAACGCCGGATTACCGGTCACGCGGATGCGTGCCGCATCCACGCCCAGCGCGATGAAGGCGGCGCGCACCGTGTCGTCGGCAACCAGCAGCCAGTCCGTTAGATGGGTCAGGGGGGTATCGCCGCGGCCGCGGAACCGGTAATCCGCGTTGGCGGGGCCGTCGATCAGGCCGACCGTGGGAATGCCCAACGTCCGGGCCTCGGCGGTCAGGGCAAAGGCGGGCGTGTCCGGGTTTTCGGAGGTGCCGACGACCAAGACGGAAATCCCGTCGAGGAGGCCCGACAGCGGCATGTTCGGGTTCCAGGCTTCCGGCGTTTCGTCCCGCGCCCGCAGATAAGCCTCCGCCGTTCCGCCCGCCACAAGTCGGGGCTGCGCGCCCTGGCCGCGCAAGGCGGCGCAAACCCCCAGGGCCATATTGGCCGCCCCAGGGTCTTCGACGTGGATCAGGATTGCGGGACCGGTCACGGGATCAGCCCAGGGAAAGGCGGGAGCCGCCCTCCGCCGCCGAGCGCAGGACAAGCCCGAGGATGCGTTCGTTGACCAGGGCGGAGGCCAGCGGCGACCACGCGGCGGCGCGCCCCTCGGCGACGGCGGCAAGATTGTCGTACATGCGGTAGAAGGCGTCGGACACGGTGGTTTCCAAAATCTCGCCCGCGTCGGAGGCAACCTCCTTCTCGCCGCTCAGGCCCCGGTTTTCGGCCAGGGGGAAGACCTGAGTGACGAGACCTTCCTGAAGGATCGACAGGCGGCCCGTCCCGCCCCAGATGTCCAGGCCGACCTCGCGGTACTGGGTGAAGTCGAGGGGTTGGACCGTGGCGACGGGGCCGTCGGCGAAGGTCAGGGCGAAGGCCACGTGGCGGTCGCTGGGCAGGGGCGCGCCATGGGCCAGGCGGGCCGGACCGAGGGCCTGCACGGCGGCAACCTCGCCCAGCAGCATGCGCAGGAAATCGACAAGATGACCGCCATTATTGGCGATGCCGTTGCCGTAGAGGCCGAAGGCCGCCTGGACCCCGCCGATCCGTGCGGCGAGGCCCTGCGCGGCCAGGTCCTGGAACAGGCGGTCGGCCCGCCGCCAGTAGTTGACCAGGACGGGAATCCCCCGTTCGGCACAGATCGCGGCCATGCGCGCGCTGTCGGCGCCGTCGTCGCCGGGGCGGGCCAGCGGCTTTTCCACCAAAACGGCCTTCAGGTTCGGCATGGCCTCGATCATCTCGGCGCGGTTGCCGGGCGGAGTGGCCAGGACCGCGATTTCGGGCTGGGTGGCGTCAACCACGGCGGCCAGATCGGCGCCGAAATGGGGGACCTGCCAAGTCGTGCGTGCGTCGTCGAGGGCGGCCGCGTTGGGATCGACCACACCCTGCCAATCGAACGCCGGATGGTCGGCCAGGACCGAGGCATGGGACGCGTATTTGAAATGCGCCGCCATGCGCGGATCGTTCGACAGGCCCGATGCGACCTGGCCGAACCCGACGACGATGGTGCGGAGCGCCGTCATCGGGCCGCTTTTTCCCGGCAATGGGCGTTGAGGGCCGAGAGGCCCGGTTCGGCCGCGAGAAGGTCGAGGATATCGCGCACGGAGAAGCCGTCGCCGAACCGGGGCTCCAGATGGGTATAGACGGCGCGGATCAGGTCCAGGTCCTCGGCGTAATCGAGTTGCAGGCGCACCTCGGGCGCGGTTTCCTCGGCGGGGGCCGTGAGATGGTGGATGCGGTAGGTTTCCGGGTTTTCATAGAAATACAGCGAGACATGTTCGCGCACGGCCGGATCGGTCTGGGTGCGCGCGACCTTTTCCAGCGCGTCGAAGCGGAACACTTGGGCATCGATGCCCTGCGGCCAGGTCAGCCGCGCGGTATTGGAGACAACGTCCACGTCACCATGGAGGAAACGGGCCACGGCGGCGTCGATCACGCGGGGGTCGAGCAGCGGCGTGTCGCCACAGACCTCGACGATGATTTCCGAGCCCATCATGCGCTGTGCCTCGACCACGCGGTCGAGAACGTCGTCCTCGGACCCCCGGTAGCAGGGCAGTTGCCGCGCTTCCGCCCAGTCGGCGATGGCGTCGTCGGCGGGGTTCGTGGTGGTTGCCAGAACGATGGCGTCGATGCATTCGGCCCGGGTCAGGCGCCGCACCAGGCGTTCCAGGGCGGGGGCCCCGGCCACGTCCATCAGTACCTTGCCCGGCAGGCGGGACGCCGACATGCGGGCCTCGATGCTGGCGACGATACGGGGCACGGCTTGCATGTCAGGTCAGCCAGTCTCGGCAAGGACGTTCAGGTCGCGGCGATGGGCATGGACCTTGCGGATCGCGGCGACCATCTTGTCGGCCAGGGCGTCGTTCACGTCGTAGGCACAGGGTTCGAACAGGATCGCCTCCCGTTCGTGCAGGCGCTCCGTCACCGGGCATTGACCGTCTTCATAGGTGCGGTCGGTCAGGGTGAAGGGCCAGCCCTCGCGGCCGATGGCCGTGCGCTGCTTGAACAGGGGCAGGCGGTAAAGCGGCGGCAGATAGGCCGGGAAATTGGGGAAGCCCTCGGCGCTCAGCGCCTTGCAGAACAGTTCGCGGCTGACGCCGACCTGGGCCTCGTCATAGCGGACCAGCCAGACGTAGTAATTATGGCGGCAGCCGTCGCGCACGGCGGGCACGGTCCAGCCCGCAAGGTCGCGGGTGCCGTCGGACAGTTTCCGGGCCAGGCGTTCGCGGGTCGCGACGTGGCGGTCGATATCCGTCAACTGGACCAGCCCGACGGCGGCGGACAGCTCCGTCATGCGGAAGTTGAAGCCGACCATGTTGACCAGGTCGGTGACGCCTTCGTGCAGGGCGGCGTTTTCCGCATGGTTGCGGATCAACTGCAAACGCGTGGCCAGATTGGTGTCGTCGGTGACGCAGACGCCGCCCTCGCCGGTGTGGATGTGCTTGTGGAAATTCAGGCTGGCGATGCCGATGTGGCCGACCGTGCCGGTCGGGCGGCCGTGTTCCATGCCGAGCGGCGCCTGGGCGTTGTCCTCGATCAGGTAGATGCCATGTCGGTCGGCAAGGCCGCGCAGTTCACGGAGCCGCGCCGGATGGCCGAACAGGTTGACGGCGACGATGGCGCGGGTCTTCGCCGTGATTTGCGCCGCGACCTTCTGCGGATCGATGCAGAAGGTTGCGTCCTCGATATCGGCGAACACGGGAATGCCGCCATAGATCAGGGGCGACACCGCCGTCGCCGACATGGTCCAGGACGGCACGATGACCTCGTCGCCGGGGCCGAGACCGATGGCGCCCATGGCGGCGATCAGGCCCGAGGTGTTGGAATTGACGGAGATGGCATGTTTCGCGCCGAACCGCGTGGCCCAGGCAGCCTCGAATTCGCGGACCTTGGGCCCGCCCAGGAATTCCGGCCCCGGTGAGCCGAAAAAGCCGGACAGGCAGCCCGAGGCGACCACGTCACGCACGGCGTCTTGTTCCGCCGTGCCCATGGATGGATAGGGCGGTAGGTCGCCGTCGATCACCGGCGTGCCGCCAAGGAGCGCAAGTTCGCTCATGTCGCGATCCCTTCGTCGGAGGATTTCATATCATGTTCTCTTGCCAGGTCGTGTTTTCTTGCGAGTTTGGCGATTTCCCCAAGTTCCGCATCCCGCGACGGCAAATGCCGGGCGATCCATTCCGCGCGGGCAAAATCCGCCGGTGTATCGACCGCAAGGTGCAGGTCTGCATGGCCGTCTTCCCCATAATCCGGGCCGCTTGCCGGAACGTTAACGATGCGGAATGCGCCCGGGGTCTCGTAGGCATAGAGCGTCACATGTTCGCGGTAGCGCCCATCCGGCACCTCGGCGTTCAGACGGTCCAGCGTAGCGCGCGGCACCGCTTCTGCGCTGATACCAGGGGGAAAGGTGCGGGGGAAGACGTTGGTCGTCAGGTCCGGGCGGTCGCGGTCATGGACCCGGATGACGGCGGCGATCACCGCCGGGTCGATGAAGGGGCTGTCGGCGGAAACGCGGACCAGGGTGTCGAGCCCGAAGGCGGTCGCGGCGCCCAGGGCGCGGCCCAGGACGTCGTGCGTATCGCCGCGAAAGACGGGCAGGTCCGCCGCCGCCGCGAAATCCGCGATGGGGTCGTCCAGCGCGCGGTCCGTGGTCGCCAGCATCACCGGCGTTCCGGCGGCGCGGCAGCGTCGGACGGTCCAGTCCAGGATCGGCGCGCCGGCGAGGTCCATCAGAACCTTGCCCGGCAGGCGCGCGGAATCGAGCCGCGCGAAGATGACGATGCCGGTCGTCACGGCGTCACCTGGGGATTGACCCAATGCAGCGTCACTTGCCGGGATTCCACTGCAAACCCGGCGCTTTCATAGAGTTTGACCGAGGCGGCGTTGTCTTCCTGGGTGCCGACGCGGATGCCGTCGATGGCATCGCCGAAATGGGCGAAGGCGGCCTCGATCATCTGGCCGGCCAGGCCCCGGCGACGGAAGTCGGCGGCCACGGCGATCAGGTCGATGACGGCGGTGCGGCCGGATTTCAGGCACAGGTTGAACCCGGCGACCCGGCCGGCGATGCGGGCGACCAGGGGGGCGGCGGCGCGGCCGGTCATGTCGTTGCGGACCCAGGCGGCGCGGATCGCGTCGGCCACGGCATGGGGCACGCGGGCATCCCGATGCAGACGGTCATAGGTGAAGGCGGTGAGCGCCAGATCAACGCAAGTATCGGTTTCGTCCGCCCGCGCCGGACCCGTTTCCGCCGTCAGCTTCCGCGGGGGCCGGGCCGGTTGGTAAAAAGTGATCAGGGTCTCGACGGTCTGGAAGCCGATGCCTTCAAGAAGTTCGGCCAAATCGGTGCGGTCGGCGGGGATGCGGCAAGACACCAGCCAGGTGCCGTTTGCCTGCCAGGACGCCTTCAGATCGCCGAGGGCCGGTGCGATGTCCGGTCCGGCATCGGCGGGCAGGGCCAGTTTGGCTACGGGCAGGCCCGTGACCCCGGTTTCAAACGTTTGTTCCCGGCAGTCGAGGGCAGCGGTCGATGCGGCCCCGGCGGCGGTCATGGGTTGGGCCCGTCTGCCATGTAGAAGCCCCGGGTTTCCTTGTCCCAGCGTTCGAAAAAGCCGAGCACGGCGGTGGCGTTGTCGCCTTCCCAGGAAAGCGTTGCCGTGCGGTCGGTCTTTTCGCCGACCATCACCAGATAGTCGGAATCGATGAAGCGGTTGACGTGGGTCCTGCGGAACCCGGCCTGGGCCATGTAACCTTCCAGGGTGCGGGCGGAGAAATGATAGGGATGCACATCGGCGTTGGGGCCGATGTAATACTGCAGCGGCTTCTTGAACGGCACCAGGATGCGCGAGCCCGTGGCCACGGCGACATGCCCGCCCGGCTTGCACAGCCGCCAGGCGGCGTCCATGACGTCGCTTGCTGAATGGCAGTTTTCCAGGGTCCAGATAATGGTGACGACGTCGAAGCTGCCTTCACGTTCGCCTGCCTGCTCGACGTATTCCTCGGCGATCCCGACGAAATTCGCGATCCCGCGCTCGTCCAACATGCGGCAGTTTGCGACCGACGGTTCGACAGCGAAGACCTCTGTGGCTCCGTAATCGGGGCCTTGGATCATTTCCAGGAAGTCGCCTTCGCCGGCGCCCAGGTCGCACACACTCTTGCCGCGAAAGGACACGGCTTCGTCGATGAAATCGATGGCGAAGGTCTGGCGCGCGTGCACGGCCGGCATGCGCGCGGTGTAGGTGGTGTCGGACAGGCGCGTCTTCTGGTCGGCGCGGTACATTTCGTCGGCCCAGGCGGCTTTGACCTGTTCCGGAGTCTTGCGGTGCGCGACCTGGACCATCCCGCATGCCGTGCAGACATGGAGCGGCCGTCCGGCCATGTAGGTGGGTGCGCAGGCAATCTCGGACAGTTCGTCGCTTCCGCACAGGTCGCAGGGATAGTCACGCATCAGTCAGGTCTCCGTTCGCTGCCTATTGCACAGGCGCCTTCAAAACCCATTCGTTGCCGCGGTTCTCCCAGATCTTCGGGTCGCGGTGCTTGTCGAGGGTGTCCTGAAATTCGGTTTCCGTCAGGGACAGGTATTCCAGGTGTTCGTCGTGATATGTGGTCGGAAACTCGGCGTCGTACTTGCGCGCCAGTGCCAGGCCCTCTTCGCGGGTCATCTGGTTGTTCTGAATCATGCGGCAGGCGTCGCGCACGGCGCGGCCGAAGCCGAATTTGATGAACTGCATGTGGTAGTAGAGGTTGTCGATCTTGTCGTCGAGGCTGTCGAAGTTCGTGAACGTGCCGTCCGTGCGGCCGTTCTCGGCCAGGCGAAAATCGATCTTGTCCTTGATGTAGTCGTAGTTTTCCTTCATCGACCAGCGGAAGAAATAGGCGAAATAAAGCGCCTTCACACCCACTTCCTCGACCCGATCCAGATCGGGATAAAGGTAGGGGGCGAGGTCTTTTTCGTCGACCACGTCGTCCATCCAGTTGTAGGGATCGTCGCCGATCTGGTGTTCCAGAACCTCGGCAAAGTCGCGGACCTTGCGGTGTTCTTCGGACAGCACGCGGCCGCCGTATTCGCTTTCGCCGTGTTCGGCATAGAAGATCAGGGGCACGTTGTAATTCACCGCCACCTGGACCGGCACGGAATTGACGCCCGCGTTCCAATGAATTTTCGGGTCGCCGCGTTCAATGAAAAAGCGGCGGGACAGGTGGCGGGAGACTTTCTGGTTCGCGCGGATCATCAGGTGATCGAACCCGGCCTTTAGCATTTCCTCGCGGTTGTGCACGGCGATGTCGTTGGGCATCAGCGGCGAAAAGGTGACGAGCAATGGGTTCAAACCGAACTCGAACTTCAGTTTCCAGGCGATGGCGCTGGAATCCTTGCCGCCGGACCACGGCACGATGCAGTCGTAGGGGCCGTCCGTGGGGCGGAAGCGTTCGACGTAGGCGAGAAATTCCGCGCGCCGGGCGTCCCAGTCGATGGATGCCTTGCCGGCCGCCGTGTGGCAGGCGTTGCACACGCCGTCGGCATCGAAAACGATGCGCGGCCGGGTGTCCGGCATCAGGCAGGTTTTGCAGTATGTGACCATGTCTTCCCAGTATTGTCTGGCCCGTGTTCCCGGGCCTCATCGTACCCCGGCGCCGCTTGTGTTCCGGCGTCTACAGCCTGACCGGAATACCTTTCTTTTCCATGAACTTCTTGGCGCTGGCGATCGAGGTTTCCGTGAAGTGGTAGATGTTCTGCGTGCACACGGCGCTGAGCCCGCCCTGTTCCACGCCCTCGACGAAATGCTTCCAGTTTCCAGCCCCCGCCATGCCCAGCACCGGCACGGTGACGGCATCGGCGACCTGGCGGCAGAGGGCGAGGTCGTAGCCCTGAAGCGAGCCGTCCCGTTCGACGGACGTGATCATGATCTCGCCGGCTCCCAGCTTTTCGCCTTCCCGCGCCCAATTTCCCGGGGTTTTCCCCGTGGCGCGACCGGCGAAGTGGGAAAACACCTCGTAGCCGCCGTCCAGGGCTTCGGATTTTCGTGCGTCAATGGACAGGACGGCGCATTGGCTGCCGTAGGCTTCCGCGATCTCGGTAATCAGGCCGGGCCGCTCGATGGCGCCGGAATTGACCACGACCTTGTCGCCGCCCACCGCCATCATCCGCCGCGCGTCGTCCAGGCTGCGGATGCCGCCGCCGACGGCGAGCGGCACGAAGCATTCCTTGGCGAACTGGGTGACCACGTCATAGAACGCTTTCTTGTCCGCTTTCGGATCGCGGGTGACGTCCAGCATGACGATCTCGTCGACGGACCAGGAATCCACGAAATTATGGGTGTAGCGGTAATCCGGTTCGAACAGTTTGGTGCGGAACAGGGTGCCGTCGTTGAAGGTCAGGACCGTGATCAGGCGGTTGCGCAGCATCACGCCTTCTCCAGGAAATTGCCCAACAAGGTCAGGCCCGCCTGCTGGCTTTTTTCCGGGTGGAACTGGGTCCCGAACACGTTGCCCTTTTGAACCGCGGCGGTGAACGCGCCGCCGTAATCGCAGGTGGCGACCTGGGATCCGTCGGGCGGCGTTTCCATGCGGAAGGTATGGACGAAATAGAACAGGGATTGATCGGCGATGCCGTCGAACAGGATGCAGTCGGGTTTGGTCTGGGTCAGGTCGTTCCAGCCGACATGGGGAATGCGCAGAGTAGCATCATCGGGGGCGAGCCGGGTCACCGCCGCGTCGATCCAGCCCAGGCCCGCTGTGTGGCCGAATTCCTCGCTGCTCAACCCGAGAAGCTGAAAGCCCAGGCAGATGCCCAGGATCGGTTTGCGGCGCTTGATGACCAGATCGCCCAGGACATCGATCAGCCCCCGTTCGGCCAGGTTGGCCATGCCGTCGGGAAAAGCGCCGACGCCGGGCAGGATCAGCTTGTCGGCGTTCGCGAGGGTATCCGCGTCCGAGGTGATTTTCGCTTCAAAGCCCAATTTGGAGACGGCCCCGGCAACCGATGTCAGGTTGCCGAGGCCGTAATCTACAATTCCGATCATGGTCCCGGTCGGTCAAGGCGGGCAGAACGCCCGAAGGGTTGCGGTTCCTGCCCTTAAGACAGGTTGGCCCCCATCTTAGCCTGAACCCGTTCCCATTGCTCGACATACCATTCGCAATAGCGGCGATAGCCGGTTTCGAGCGCCCACTTGGCTTCGAAGTTCAGGTGTTCCTTGGCTCGGGCCGTCGACAGGGTGCCGCGGATCGGCTTGATCTTGTCGCGCGGGACTTCGCGAAGTTCGGCCGTCGGAACGACGTCCTTCACGATGTTGGCCAGTTCCAGGATAGTTCGGGCGTTGCCGTAGGTGATGTTGAAGGTATGGGATGCCCCGGGCACGATATCCACCGCCATGGAACGGATGATGCCGTCCACCAGATCGGCGATATAGGTGAAGTCCAGCCGCCCGTCGCCGCCGCCTTCGAGCATCAGAGGCTTGCCCATGAGCGCGTTCTCGATGAAGGCCTGGCTGACGCGGCGCGAGATGCAGCGTTCGCCGTACAGCGCCGACGGGCGGATGATCGCCACGTTCAGGCCGTACTGTTCGTTATAGGTACGGACCAGGCGTTCGCCCATGAACTTGGTGTTGGCGTAAATGCCGTAAGGTTGCGGACGGACGTTTTCATCGACCGTCGCGGTCTTGAAGTCGCCATAGACGGTGGAAGATGACATGAAGACCACCTGGTTGACTTCGTCGGGGCGCAACTGGGTGTATTCCAGAACGTTGCGGAGCGTGATCAACTGCAGGTCGAAGCAGTGGCCCGGCACCTTCTTCGCTTCTACGGCGCTGGAGATGGCTGCAAGATGTACGATCTTGGTCGGGGAAAAGGTGCGTAAGGAATTTTCCAGGTCGATCATGGAGCGCGCATCTGCGTTCGCGATCTCGACGCCGGCGTCGCGCAGCATTTCGAACCGTTGGCGAAGAAAATTGAAATTCAGTTCTCGGCGGAAGGGGTCGATTTCCATATCCGAGACGTTGGCCAGCAGGTTGTTCTGCATCAGGTTGTCGATGAGCAGAACCTTGGCGCCGTATTCTCGCAAGCCAAGAGCAAGATTGTGGCCAATAAAGCCGGCACCGCCGACAAGCGCGACCCGCTCACCGGCCAAGGCGGTTTTAATCGTTTTGGGAGTCAGGATTGCAGACATGATAGTCTCCTCTTTCTGAGCCGTTCCCGCCGTTTCTTGGCGGATAAGCGAAGCCCGATACATCAGGATTCACCTGACACTGGTTCGAGCTTTCACTTTCAGGCTCCAACAATAGCACGATATGTGCCAATTCTTAAAGCCAGATTAATGATCTCTCGGGGGGCGGAATGTGTCTGTGATCCCCGTCACGTAAGGCTTTCCGCCGATTCCCGGATGGCGCCGGCCTAAGCTCGGAAATTGTTGACAAATTTCCCTCTGGCTTGATTCTCAAGCGAGAGAAAATGGCACGGCGGCATGCCGTTCCGAGGAATTTTTATGCAGATTACCGACTTTCCCGACATGCCGGCGATGATGCAGCAGGCGATTATGCGTGCGGTCACGGCGCAGCACGACGGACAGTTGTTCGATGCCGACAGGCTGTATGCGCAGATGATCCGCCGCAAGCCCCTGCATCCTCTGATCGCAAATACCGCCGGCGGGTTTCATCTCCTTAAGGGCGACTTCATCGGGGCCTGGGAACTGTTTGAACAGAGACTGGGGCTACCGTATTACACGCACCGTCCGTTCGCCAACTTGCCCCAACCCATGTGGACGGGGGATGAAGCGTCGGATGCTCGCTTGTTGATCTTCAGTGACATGGGCCTGGGGGATACGGTCCTTCTGGCCCGCTTCCTGCCTTGGGTCCAGGGGCGAGTGAAGGCCATTGCCCTGCACGTCAACCCGGGCACCGCCGGGTTCTGGCGCAGACGCCTGCCGGATGCGGAAATCAACGAACGGGATGATCCACTGCCGGCCTGTGACCTTAAGATCAACATGTTCTGCCTGCCGCGTCTGTTCGGTGCGGACGCCGCCAACATGCCTGCCCCTGGATATCTTCAGGCATCCGGGGACGAGCGCCGGTTCTGGCGCGGCCGGCTGGGGGGCGGGCCGGGTCTCAAGGTCGGCGTGACTTGGCAAGGCAATCCGGACCATGTGCGCGATTTTGAACGCTCGATCCCGTTTGACGCGCTGTCTTCGCTGTTGACCGATCCGCTCTTGGCCGATGCCGGCGTCCGGTTCTATTCGGTCCAGCTCTATCACGGCAGCGCCGACGCCGCCGGTCTGGCCGCGGCGGGGGGCATTGTCGATCTGAGCAGCGACATGATGGCGCGCGACCCATTGGAAGCGTCAGCTGCGCTGATCGACGAATTCGACCTGACAATCGCCGTGGACAGCGCCCTTGCCAATCTGGCGGCCGCCATGGATCGCCCGGTCTGGGTGCCGACATACAAGGTGCCGGATTGGCGGTGGCGTGTTTTTCCGGACCTTAGCCTGGATCAGCCGGAGCCGGGGTCGTGGTATCGCAGCCATCGGGTTTACGCATGCAGCGAACGCGGGGTCTGGGGCGATGTCGTGCAGTCGATGACGCGGGATCTTCGGAGCATGACCGGCGGAGCTTAATCGGCGTCGATGGCGAACGCCGGAATGGCTACCCCTTGCCGCGGGCCGCGGGCGCTGGCACTAATGACAATGGTTATCGATGGTTGAGCAAATTGACCATTCGAATGTGAACTTGGATGCAAGGCATTATCGCAGTGAAATCCCTATACCTGCATATTGGATTGCCGCGTTGTGCATCAACGGCGATTGAAACGGAATTTGTTTTTCCTGGGCGTATTCCCTACGAAGCGCTGCGCCGCAGCGGGGTGAAACCGCTTATTCGCCTGTACAAGGAACTTCGGCGCGCGGTGGCGACGCCGCGCTGGAACGATGTCTTCGGAAAGCGTCTCCGGGATTATCACCTTGAACCTCTCTTGACGCCGGGTGGGGACGAAGACACGCGTGGGTATTTCGTCACCGATGAGGGCCTGACCCACATCAGCGATTTGCCGGACGACCCGAGCATATTTGCCGACCGTGCGCGGTTCTGCGGCAAATTGTTCGAGGGATTCAAGCCGGTGATCCTGATGATGGTGCGCAATCAGGTCAGCTACGTGGAATCCTATTACGGACTGCACGTGCAAAAGGGGGGGACCAAGAGCTTCGCCGATTATTATGCGGACTTTCCCTTGGATCGATTTGACTGGCTGCCCGTCGCTGACGCCTATGCCCAGGTGTTCGGCGAGGAAAATGTGAAAGTCTTTCCGTTGGAGCGAAAGCTCTACGGTGGGCCGGGGCTGCCGTTCGACGATTTCATTCACGCGCTGTCCGCGACCATGGGGGTCAAGGAGCATATCAACGGGGAGGGCCTGATGATGTTCAACCCCAGCCTGGACGGACGGTTGCTGCCGGCGCAGGTGGAGATCAACCGGGTCTTCGGACCGGAAATCGCCAAGGGCGTGCTGGATATCCTTATTTCCCAGGCGCCGAAGGAACGGGGTGCTGCGCTTAATCTGTTGACCGCCGACCAGGGCCGGGCGATCCGCGAGAAATTCACCGACAGCAACAAGGAACTGTTCCGGCGCTTCCTGCCGGACGTGCCGATGGACGGCTATCTGCCGGAATGATGCCTTCAACCCGGTTTCGTCAGGCGACCTAAAGGGCTGCGCCGACTCCCAAACTGGCGTCGACCGGATCAGAAAGTCGCTGCCCAAAAAACCTTTGATCACTGACTCGACCGCGCCGGAGAATTGCCGCCCGCAGCCTGCATGACTCGCTGGCAACACATGAGAAACAGCGCGTGCTGAGCGAACGGCCCCACCCCATCGACGGCGGCTCGGGTGTCTGGTGCAAGGTCGATCCAGTTGTTGTTTAGTTAAAACTGTATTGTGATTACCATGCGCAGGGATAGGCTGCTTTCGGCGCGATGCCGCCAGCTGTTAAAATTTGGGCAACTTCACGTTCCGGTCGAACCGGCGGCTATATCGTCGAAACGATTTCCGCCATGCAGCCTGCGATATCCTCCATATCCGTGATGCCCAGGTGCGGGCCGCAGGGCAGGGCGATGGCGTTGTCGGCGATGGCGGTGGCGCCCGGGAAGCCGTCCGCGTCATAGCCGAACCGGTCCCGGTAATAACGCAGGCGGCCGATGGGGTGGGGGTAATAAATGGAGGTGCCGACGCCTTGTGCGTTGAGCGCCAGGGCAATGTCGTTGCGCCTGGCCGCCAAATCGCCTTCCAGAAGCATGGTGACGCAGTAGAAGCTGGATTTCAGGCGGTCCTCGCCGCTGTCCAGCACGCGTACGCCGTCAATGGCGTTGAGGCCCTTTTGCAGGGCGCGGAAGTTGGCTTCGCGCTTGGTCATGATGTCGGGCAGACGGGTCAGCTGCACCCGGCCGAGTGCCGCCTGCATTTCCGACATGCGGTAGTTCATGCCCAGGCCTTTGACGTCGTAAAGTCCCGGCACCTTGGGCCCCGGGCCGGAGCGGTCATAGTTGAAGGCACGGAACTCGCCGATGCGTTTCACCGTCTCCGCATCCTTCGACACCAGCATGCCGCCCTCGCCGCAGGTGATGTGCTTGACCGGATAGAAGGAATAGCAGCCCGTGTGCCCGAACAGGCCGACATGGGTGCCGTCCACGCGGGCTTCGACCGCCAGGGCGCAGTCCTCGACCACCTTGAGCCCGTGCTTCTCGGCCAGGGCCATGACCTTCACCATGTCGATGGGAATGCCGACGTAGTGGACGATGCCGATCGCCTTGGTCTTGGCCGTCACCTTGGCCGCCATGTCGTCCAGGTCCATGTTGCCTGACGTCAATTCGCTATCCACGAACACCGGTGTGGCGCCGGTCAGGGCTACGGCGTGGGCGGTCGCGACATGGGTCATGGCCGGAAGCAGAACCTCGTCGCCGGGGCCGACGCCCAGGTCCATCCATGACAGATGCAGGGACGCCATGCAGCTGGATGTCGAGACGGCATGGCCGCCGCCCATCATCTTGGCGAAGCCCTCTTCGAAGGCGTGGCAGTTGGGGCCGTGGGTCAGGATGTGCCCGGACAGCACCTCCATCACTGCATCGCGTTCAAGATCTTCGATCCAGGGTCTGCCGAAGGGGATGTCCAGCTTGGTCATGGTTTCTGTCCTGATGAGGGTTAGGGCCTGATGGGGTGGGGCGATCCGTCGCGGTGGGCTTGGTCGGCGGCGGCGATGACGCGGATCAGATCGAACTCCCGCTCCGCCGCCGGGACCGGGTCGGCGCCCGTCTGGATGGCCTGGATGAAATCCGGGATCAGCACGCCCTTGCCGGATGGCAGGGGGGCGAGGTCCAGGTTTTCCGCCTTGGCCCCGTCCGTGCGGTCGCGGAACAGACGTGGGCCCTGGTCGTCGTAGACGAAGGTGGCCCTGGTGCCGAACACGCGGATCACATGATGGTGCGGATGGACGCAGCCGAAATTGGCGGTGATGCGGCCGACGGCGCCGGAGGCGAAGGTAAAGGTCGCGGCCATGAAGTCGTCGTATTTGAAGGCCGTTTCACGCGTCGCGATCTTGGACCCGGCGGTGGCGACCGTGGCCGGGGTTTCATCCATCAGCCACAGCATGAGGTCGATGATATGGACGCCGCCGCCTTCCATGACGGAATAGTCGGGCACGTCCTTGCGCCAGCCCTCGGTGATCTTTTCCAGACGACCGTAAAGATAATCGCCGTCGAAGGCATAAATTTCGCCGAACTCACCACCAGATATGGCGTCCTTCAGCCAGGCGTAGACAGGCGCGCCGCGCAGCACCAGGTTGGAGCGCAGATGCGGCCTGCCGGCCTTTTCCCAACGGGCTGATATCTCATCCACCTCCGCTGCCGTCCGGCACAAGGGTTTTTCCACGAACACGTGCTTGCCGGCGTCGAATGCCCGGCAGACTTCATCGAAATGCAGATGGTCGAAGGTGGCGATGGAGACGGCATCGACGTCCGGATCAGCCAGGATTTGTTCATAGCTTTCTGCCACCCGGCCCTGGCCCAGATCGCGGGCGACGCGCGCCGTCTTGGCGGGATCCAGATCGTACAGCCAGGCGACATGGCTGCCGGATGCCGCGGCGAAGGCGCGGGCGTGCTGTTCGCCCACACCCAAACCGATCACGGCGATGTTCAAGGTCATGCGCCGGTTCCCGTGGCGATGCGGTGCGTCGGGTCGAACAGTTCCGGCCGACGTTCGGCGAGCGCTTCCAGTTCGGCGACGCCGAAATCCGGTGTTTCGGGATAGAGAATGTCGAAGATTTCCGAGATCCGTCGGTAGTCGTGCTGTGTGTCCAAAAGGCACTTCAAATGGTTTCGGTTCGGCGTACGGCGGATCTCCAGCATGGGGAAGCGATCGGGCCGCCGGGTGAAGAAGGGCAGCATGTTTTCGCGTTCATACATGTCGTCGGACTCGCCGGACAGGGCGCGCAAGGCATCGACCCGCAGGACATGGGTTTCCACGCCTTCGGGATAGCCGGAATCGTTCGGATAATGGGCCCAGGCGACATCCGTGTTCAGGACCGCCTGCAGCAGGCCGGCGGCCAAGTCCGGGTCGGTCACCGGGCAGTCACCCCACATGCGGACGATCACGTCGGCGCCGGTGAGGTCGGCGGCCATCAGGAACCGTGTCACCAAGTCATCGTCCGGTCCGCGCACGACTCGGATATCGGGATAGTCCGCGACGGCGGCCTCGAGCGGGTCATTGGCCTCGCCCGTGGGGATCGCCAGAACCAGATCGTCGACGCCGCGAATGCGCCGCGCCCGGTCGAACAGGTGATGCATGACCGGCCGGCCCGCGAGCGGTAACAGCGCCTTTTGCGCCAGACGGATCGAGGTCAGGCGGGCCTGGATGACGCCGGTGACCTTGGTCATGGCCGGGAGACTCCCGATGTTTCGATGAAGAAACTCATTGGCTTTCAAGGGGTTGTTGGTCGAGAAAGATACGCGCCGAGATGAAGCTGAACAAGAATTTTGAGAAGCTGTTGGACGTCATGTCCTGGCTTAAAAAACCCTCGAACTTGTCCCGATCGATCAGGTCGAAGATCGGCCCGGGGGCAAGCAGGCGGTCGCGGGTGTCCGGATCGTTGCGATCGACGAGCGAGTTGACGGAGGCATTGAAGCCGCGCTTGCGTTTGTCCAGACGCACGCTGTCCGGCACCAGGCCTTCGCCCGTCCGGCGCAGCAGCAGCTTGGCGAAGCCGCCGCCGATCAGGTATTCGGACGGCACGCTGTACAGGAACTCGGCCAGGCCGCGGTCCAGGAAAGGGGAGCGGTTTTCCACCGACCAGCGCATGGAGTTGCAGTCGTCCTCGTGCAGGATGACGGGGATCGATTCCGCGAACAGTTCGTTCATCATGCGGTTGCGGAGGAGCTCAGCCGTGAATTGCGTCTCTTCGAAGTCCTCGTGGAACGGGCGGGCCAGCAGGCCTTCGAAGAGGTCTTGATCCAGGGTGATATGCCCGCGTTGCCCCGGATCGCGCACGAAGGTCATGGGGTCCTGCAACAACGGGTTCTGAACATGGGCTCCGAACCCGCCTTTCCAGTCGGTCAGCAGGGTTTCGAAGTCGACAGTGGAGTCGATCTGCGACCGCCGCCACATCTGGGCCAGCCACATGGAGTAGTGGTCATAGTAGCCGGTATAAAGCTCGTCGGCCCCGGTTCCCGACACGGCGACCTTGTAACCCGCGTCGTGGATGGCTTCGGACAGGAACGAATGGACGTAGTAGCTGATCGTCGCGACCGGGGCGTCGTGATAGGCGACGATGTCTTCCATGCGGTCGAAAAAGCCCTCGGTCGAGGTGCGGGTGACATGATGGGCGCAGCCGAGCGCTTCGACCATGGCGGTGATGTTGGTGCTTTCGTCATAGCGTTCGTCGGCGTCGATGATCGAAAAGCAGTGGATGTCGGCGCCCAGCTTTTTTGCGGCGATGGCGGCGAGCGTCGCGGAATCGACGCCCCCCGACAGGCAGAAGGCGACCGGCACGTCGGCGCGCAGCCGCAGTTCGACGGAACGGAACAGGCGTTCGCGCGCACCCTCCAGGGCATCCGCCGCCGACATGGGACGGGGGATGTGCTTGAGCTGCCAATAGAATTGCGGCCGCGACAAGTCGGGCGACGACAGGGTCAGGTAGGTCGAGGGCGGCAGTTCGAACACGCCGTCGAAAAAGGTGTCGCCGGATTTGTAGAGCGATTTATAGCCGAGGGTCAGGTAGCGCAGCACCTGGGTCCGGTTGACCGGCGGCGCTTCCCCGGCCAGCGCCGCCAGGGTCTTGATCTCGGACGCGAAGTGAAGGATGCCGCCCCGGGGCCACAGGTACAGCGGCTTTTCCCCGAAACGGTCGCGGCACAGGGTCAGCGTGCCGGCCTGCGTATCGGCGATGGCGAAGGCCCACATGCCTTCCAGGCGGTCGAGGGCATCCGCCCCCCATTGCCGCCAGGCGGCGACCAGGACTTCTGTGTCCGATGTGGTCTGAAACTGATGCCCCAAGGCCTCCAGATCGGCTTTCACTTCCAGGTAGTTGTAGATTTCGCCGTTGTAGGAAACGACCAGCCCGTCCCGTTCGAACGGTTGGTCCGCGCGGGCGTCCAGGTCGATGATCGACAGCCGCGTGTGCAGCAAGGCCGCCTTTTGCGCGCCCAGGTCGAGAACGCGGTGGCCCGAGGCGTCGGGCCCGCGCCGCGCCATGGTCGAAAGGGCGGCGGTGATCCGGCCAGTGTTCGGCACGGTTGGGCCGAGGGTTCCTGCGATGCCACACATGTTCTGGGGTGTCCTAGCCGCCGTTGCCTGACCGATGGGCGAACTGTGCCAGGCAGTAGTCCTTCATGACGGCGGGCATGGGCGTATACAACTTGCCGAGTTGCTGCAGGCGGGTAACCGACAGCATGCCCCCGCCGTCGAAGAACTTGAGGACCTTTTCCATGCCGGTGACGCAGCCGTCGGTGACGGCCCGGCGCAGGCTGGCAAGGGGCATTTCAGGCGGCAGATCGAGCGGCGTGCTGACCAGGATCGAGCCGCCGTTGGGCTCGGGCGAAGCGTATTGGACGACACTTTCCAGACGATGTTCGTCGCCGTGATAGACGGCCCACAGATGCGTATCCTCGCCACGGTATTCCTGCGGGTCGCCGGGGTGAAGAACGAGTGCTCGGGTTGCCATCATGTCGGTGATCGCACGCCCGGTCGGGCCGGCATTCAGGGAAACCACGATATCGGGATTGAGGGCTTTCAGCACCGCCGCCGCTTCCGCACCGGTCATGTCGGGGACGGGGTGAACCGGGGCGATGCCCGCCAGCTTTGGCCCACCACTGCCGAACCAGGCGTCGGTTTCAAGGGCCGCCTGTGCGCCGTCCAGTTCATGGACGGTTGCAAACGGCAACTTGGGTGCCGCCGTCCGCACGAGGACGCCGCACAGGTCGTAGGCATTCGCCAGACTGCCGGCGCAACGCAGGGCGGGCGGGCTGTCGGTGGCAAGAAGGGCGATCCGCATGGGGCCTGTCACCCGTTTTCAAGGTGTTCGGGGCGGATCATCTCGCCGCCGGCGACTGCTTGGGTCAGTTTGCGGGCGAGAACATCCGCTTCCCGGCCGGGTGCGAATCCGCCGCCGGGGCGGATCCAGACGATATCGTCGGCCGCGATCACATGTCCCGCCGGCAGGTCGCGCCCGGCGGCGATGGAGCGGCGCACGGGCGTCACAAGATCCTGTTCGCAGGCCAGACAGCCGAGCACGCCGTCACCGGCCATGGCGTCGGCGGCGCGGATGCGCTGAACCAGCCGGGCCATGTCCTCGGGGTTGGCGGACAATTGGTGATCGCGGAAGTCGGAATAGTCGTTGGCCAGGGTGAAGTGTTTTTCGACGATGCGGGCCCCCATGGCGACGGCGGCGACGGCGGCATCCAGGCCCATGGTGTGATCCGAATAGCCGATGGTCTGGCCGGGGAAAGCCGCCGTCAGGGAACGGATGGCAGCCAGGTTGGCCTGTTCGGGCGGCGCCGGATAACTGACGACGCAGTGGAGAAGCGCCAGGTCGCCGTCATGCCTCTTGGCGGACCAGACCGCGGATACCCGGTCGACCGCTTCCTGAATCTCCGCCTGACCGGAAATGCCGGTGGAGATGATCATCGGCTTGCCGCTTTCGGCACAGCATTCGATCAGCGGCCAGAAGGTGTTGTCGCCGGACGCGATCTTCAGCGCGTCGACGATGGTTGCAAGAAACCGGGCACTGTCCAGATCGAGCGGCGTGGAAAAGAACATCAGGCCCTTGGCCCGCGCCCGTTCCGCCAATTCCGCGAATTCATCGAAGCTGAGCTGAAATTTCTTGAGGCGCGCGAACCGGGCGGCATCCGCCGGCGAAGAGAATTTTTCCGCGATGAAGGTCTGGAACTTGACCGCGTCGGCACCGGTTTCGACGGCGCGATCGACCAGTTCGCGGGCGACGCCCATGTCGCCTTCGTGATTGTTGCCGACTTCGGCAATGATCAAGGTCCGTGTCAGGTCTTTGAACACGCCTGCGCTCCCATCTTTCTGTCTCCGGCGAACCCCGCCGGACCGACGTCCCAGTTTTCCTTCAGGATGTGTTCAAATTATGGGGAAACGCTTAATGATCCATTTAGATCCCACCCGGCAGCGCGGGCAATGGCCACAGTCAAGACCTTGCCCCCGGATTGAGCGTTGATTGACGGCCCGTATCCGCTTGTCGGCCAGCAGAATAAGCGGTGCCGAGATTGTTCGAGGTCCCGATAGGTAAAGAGGCTATGCCCCTTATTCGTTTGCGGATTCCATGCGTGCCGCGATATCGGCAGACTCAAGCTCGTCGGCAAGAGCCGTAAAGGTGTCCGCCTCGTGGCGAATCAATTTCTGAGTGGCCTTGAGCGCCCGATAGAGCTTGGCTTCGTCCACGAATTTGGCGATCTCGTCGGTGATCGGTTTGGCGCTTGGCGCAGCGGAAACGTAGTCGTTCAAGAAGCTGCGAAACGTCTCCAGATACTCCGCTTCATGCCGCGGGAACATGTACGCACATTGAAGTGCGAAGTATACGCGCGCTGCGGGTGTATTGGATTCACCCTGAGAAAGGATCTCTTTTTCCCGGATGATCGCCGATTCGTTGTGAATCAGCAGCTTCGCATTGCCGCCGACATTTTCCAGAACGGCGCCATTGATGACGAGCTTCTCACCTGCTTTGATGTCAAGTTTTAGCGGCATATTGCTGTTCTCACCCCGCTATATTGTGCCCCAACCCAGTTTTTAGGTATGCGCTAAATCAAATCTACAGGCAAGATCAGAACCCCGCCATCATGGATTCGCGCGCGGAAGTTACGGAATATATTGCGAAATAAAATTTGGATGCCGCGAAGAAAAGGGACAATTTGGAAAGAATTTGTTAACCCTCCCGGGTTAGATTACCGTGCGATTCGTTGGCAGAAAGCGCAACGTGAATGCCATCGCGGTGTTGGCGAGTATGGCCCGCCCCGTGAAAAAACGAGGCAATGAAATGTCTGACGTGGCACTTTCTGCTGCAGTACGCAGCTCGCTGCTTGCCCTGCAGCGCACAACCGATCTGATCGACCGCACCAACAACCGATTGGCGACGGGGCTCCGGGTTGCCGGGCCTGTCGATGATCCGGTTGCGTTCTTTTCATCGAAGGCGCTGCGCGACCGTGCCTTCGATTTCACGGAACGCAAGGGCGGTATCGACCAGGGGATTTCAACGGTGACGGCGGCCTTGGACGGTGTCGAGAGCATCGACAGTCTGGTCCGCCAGTTGAAAGGTATCGCAACGTCGCTGAAATCAGCGACCAGCAGCCAGTTCACCGATCTGGTGGCCCAGTTCAACAATATCCGAGGGCAAATCGGCGACTTGGCCAACGATGCCCAGTTCCAGGGCATCAACCTGATCGACAACACCACTGAATCCCTGACGATCAACTTTGCGAACAACACGACCAGCCTATTGACGATCGACGCGGTTAACCTGCGGCAGTCGGGTTTGTTGGTCGATGCCATGGAAATTCGCGCCGACAGCAAGATCAGCTTCACGGGGACGGTGACGTCCGGTTTCAACCTTGCCAACACGGCGACCGCACAGGTCGGCACGGGCGGGTTCACCCGCGTTACGGCCGTATCCGGTTTCGGCGGTCAGTTCGTCGTGACCTACAACGGCACGGGGGCTACCATCACGGCAACCGGCGCCGAAATCGTGTTTTCCCTGAACACGCAATACTCCATCACGGTTGCCGTCGGTACCGGCGACGCTTCGACCATTACCCAGGGTCAGACCCTGACCCTGCAATTGGCGTCGTTCAACGCGGCGGTGATCTCCGCCGCGACGGCCGCGGCGGGCAACTCGCAGTTCAACACGGGCGCCTTGGCGTCGGTTACCGGCTCGTTCATCGGGATCATCAACGGCCTGGGCGCCACGGCGTTCCTGGCCGACACCGCCGCGGATACTTCACGTCTGGCGGCCAACACGGCCGGTGCCTTCCAGAGCGGCGTCGATTTCATCGGCGCGGGTATTGTCGGCGATATCGATGACATCGTCGTCGATTTGGACGCCGCGCTCGGCATTCTTCGGTCCGAGGCCCAGAAACTGGGGTCCAACGTGGCCCTGCTGCAGACCCGCCTGGACTTCACGGAACAATATACCAACACGCTGGAGGAAGGGTCGGACAAGCTCACCTTGGCCGACCTCAACGAAGAAGGGGCCAACCTGTTGGCCCTGCAGACCCGGCAGCAGTTGGGTATTTCGGCCTTGGCCTTCGCCGGTCAGTCCGAACAGGGGATTCTGTCCCTCTTCAACTAAGGCAATTTTAGGTCCGGGCCGGCGACGCCGGGCAGGACGGACATAAAATGATCCGCCGCACCGAACCGTCGGATGCGGCGGATTTTTTTTATTTATTACAATTGCTTGTGTCTGGGTGTGCAGGGAATTTGACGGCCGGACGGATTTCTCGGTTGACAGGGATATAGGCGAAAAGTAGGTTCGTGGCTGACCGTATGGCATTTCGCCAGAAGCGCGTAGTCTGCGGTTATGGATAGTAGATCCTGTAAAACGCTCTAGAACGGAGTATTAAAATGTCTGACGTTACCCTTTCGGCCGCAGTCCGAAATTCACTGCTTTCCCTCCAATCCACCACCGACCTGATCGACCGTACGAACGGCCGCCTGTCTTCGGGCCTGCGTGTCGCCAGCGCGATCGACGATCCGGTGTCGTTCTTCTCCGCGAAATCCCTGACCGACCGTTCGTTCGACTTTACCGAGCGTAAGGACGGCATTGACCAGGGGATTTCGACGGTTACGGCGGCGCTCGACGGCGTTGAAGCCATCGACAGCCTGGTCCGTCAGCTTAAGGGTATTGCCAACTCCCTGAAGTCGGCGACCGGCACTCAGTTCACCGATCTGGTCACGCAGTTCTCGAACGTTCGTTCGCAGATCGGCGACCTGGCCAACGACGCTGAATACCAGGGCGTCAACCTGATCGACAACACCTCCGAAACGTTGACGGTTAACTTCTCCAACAACACGACGAGCCTGCTGTCGATCAACGCCGCACAGCTGCAGGAAACGGGTCTGGGCATTGACGGCCTGGTCATCCGCGCCGACAGCCATATCAGCTTCACGGCGACGGTTGAGTCCGGTTTCAACCTTGCCAACACCAACGCTGCGGCGGTGGGTACCGGTGGTTACACCCGCGTTACGGCCGTATCCGGCTTCGGCGGTCAGTTCGTCGTGACCTACAACGGCACGGGGGCCACCGTCACGGCGACCGGCGCCGAAATCGTGTTCTCCCTGAACACGCAGTACTCCATCACGGTTGCCGTCGGTACCGGCGACGCTTCGACCGTTACCCAGGGTCAGACCCTGACCCTGCAGTTGGCGTCGTTCAACGCGGGCGTGATCTCCGCCGCGACGGCTGCGGCGGGCAACTCGCAGTTCAACACGGGCGCCTTGGCGTCGGTTACCGGCTCATTCATCGGGGTCATCAACGGCCTCACGGCGGCCCTGACCGACACCGCTGCCGATACCCAGCGCTTTGCGGCCAACACGGCCGGCGCCCTGCAGAGCGGCGTCGACTTCGTTGCCGAAGGTCAGGGTAACGACGCCGATACGATCATCGCCGGTCTGGACAGTGCGTTGACCACCCTTCGGTCGCAGTCGCAGAAGCTGGGTTCCAACGTGGCCCTGCTTCAGACCCGTCTGGACTTCACCGAGCAGTACACGAACACCCTCGATGAAGGTGCCGGCAAGCTCACGCTGGCCGACCTGAACGGGGAAGGCGCCAACCTGTTGGCCCTGCAGACCCGGCAGCAGCTGGGTATTTCGGCCTTGGCCTTCGCCGGTCAGTCCGAACAGGGTATCCTGGCGCTGTTCAACTAATCGCCTTAGGGAAGGGACCGCCTCGGCGGCCCCTTTTCCGGCAATTGGTCAGGAAAGCCGTCGCCACCGTTATCGGTGGCGGCGGTTTTTCTTGTAGAATTGACGAACATGAGGGCCGGCGATCGCCGCGGCCTGTCAGTGGAGTGCACCTGCAGACCATGGCGTCACAGATGACCGAACCAGAAATCCAGTCCGCCCTGGCGCGGGTCGAGCAATGCCTTGGCGAAGAACGGCCGATGGACGCCATCCCGGACCTGCAGGCCGCTTTGGCGGCGGTGCCGAATCATCCCGGGGCGTTATGCGGAATCGGCCGGGTGAGCATTCAACTGGGTGACAACAATGCGGCGCTTCAGGCGTTGGATTTGGCGCTTGGCCAAGTGCCGGAGATGTTGGAAGCCCGCAACGCCCGCGGCGTTGCCTATCAAAATCTTGACCGCCTCGCCGAGGCCGAGGCCGATTTTCGGTTCGTCTGCGATAGGTTGCCAAACAACCCAGGCGCCCTTTTGAATATGGGCGGTCTGCTCGCAGCCAAGGGAGAATTCACCGCCGCCGAGCAATATTTCGAGAGAATCCTCTCGATTGCTCCGGATAACCCGACCGCCGGCTACAATCTCGGGCTGCTGCATCTGGTTACGGGGCGCCTGGCGGAAGGGTGGCGCGGGTTCGACCTGCGGGGCCGCGCCGACAATGTGGGGTTGGCCCCCGGGCGCTCGCACCAGCCGGGGTGGTCCGGTGAGAATCTGCCGCAGGGCACGCTGCTGATCCAAGCGGAGCAGGGGTTGGGAGACAACATTCAGTTCATTCGCTACGCGGCGTTGGCCCGGGCGCGTGTTGGCCGCGTGATTGTCGAGGCGCCGGCTCCGCTCACGGACCTGTTTTCCGAAATTGCGGGGGTTGATGACGTCGTCGCGCGGGGGCATCCCCTGCCGCCGCACGATGTTCAAATTGCGGTGATGAGCCTGCCCCGCGTTTTCGACACGGAGATCGACACGGTTCCTTGGGGCGGAGCCTATATCCGGCCCGCGCCGGAGCGTGTGGCGTATTGGCGGAACCGCCTGGGGACCGGCGGTCGAGTCCGCCATGTCGGGGTTGTATGGGCGGGTAACCCGGGGCACAAACGGGACCGCCAACGCTCCGTTGCCCTTTCCGCATTGGCACCGCTATTCGATGTCGAAGGGGTGGTCTTCCATTCACTTCAGGTCGGGCCGGCGGCGGCGCAGATGGATGCGGTGCCGTTCGGTCGCCGTATCCGGCCTTTGTTCCGCAAGGAGCGTCCTTTCAAGGAAGTCGCCGCCATTATTTCTGCACTGGATATTCTGATCGGGGTGGATACGTCGCTGATCCACCTTGCCGGGGCGATGGCGCGGCCCGTATGGACAATGGTGACCCAGGTGCCGGATTGGCGCTGGATGCTGGACCGCTCGGATACGCCCTGGTACCCGACCATGCGTCTATTTCGCCAGCCGGCAGCGGGTGATTGGGACAGCATGGCCGGCGAGGTTGCGACAGCCCTTAGGGAATTCGTCGACAATTAACGGCGCGCGGAACTTGACGACTTAATCTTGCGGGATCGTCAGCAATTCGCGCTGTTCGTCGGTCAGGCCGTCATCGTCGTCTACGCCGCTCAGATATTCTTCGCGCAAATCAATTCCATAACGCCGGGAACGGATATGCTTGATGACCACCTGGCGCATCCGCTCGGCAAGATTGTCGAACTCTTCCCGTACGATCTTGGCGGCGATTTCGTACTTTGATTCGTCAGTAATGCGCGAAAGATAGTAATCCATGGCGATCATCGCCTGGTTCACCGAACCGCGCAGCACAAGGCCCGCGTAGTTGTCGAACGCGCTGGCATGCTGTTGATAGAACAGCGGCGCGACGGCAATCATGTGATCGCTGCCTTCTACGATATCGTTGGTCGCATGGATATCGATGACCTCATCCAGCATGGCGTTGCAGCCGTCGATCATTCGCTCCGGCTGCCAGCGCTTTTCGAATTCCTCTTCCGTCATTTCGGGAAAGCTTTCGATGATCGTGCGGACGGTATCGGCGCGTGAAACCTCAAGTTCCGGGAGATCCAGCGTTCGCGATAGCTTCGGCGTCGCACGGTTGATGCGCACACCGTTGCTGCAGTTGTAGTAGCGGCTGGTCGGACCGGAATACAGAATGCAGCGTTGCACCGTGTCCAGGGCCCAAAACAGGCCGGGGCTGGTCTTTGCCTTGCCGCCGAAGTTGGCCGGCACCTCGATGCTGAAAACCTGCAGAACCTCGTCTTTCGCCTTGTCGGAATAATGGAAAGACGATTTCGCGTGATGCTGGGAGCTGTCCTTCTGTCCGAGGTCGGTGCCGAAGAAATAGTATTCCTTGAAGCCCATTTCATTGGCAAAACTGAGCCCCACATTGACAACCGTGGGGTCGGGATGAGCCAGGCAGGTGGACGGATCGCCGGAGAAAATAGGATACGGGCACAGCGCCGGGCGAAAATAATATACGACTTCGTCGAAGAAATCCTTGATCTGCCGTTCGACGGTCGAACTGCATACCAGGCAGATGCCTGAAAGATCGTGTTTTTCCGCGGCATATTCCATCACCCGCATGACGGCGATATTCTCAAGCTCAAGTTGAAAATCAGGCTTGATCCCCGCATCCATCAAGGGGCCAAGAGCCGAGCCGCAAGAAAAGATCACGGCCCGGTCGGCGATGCGCTTGATATCTTCGATATTCTTGTCGAGGGACGGGCCGCAGCCGACGATGACCGCCGGTGCCTTCTGGACGGTGTCTTTGGCCGCGCGTTTGTAAATCCGCGAACTGTGCCCGACCATGTTGTCGTAGGTGTTCCGCAACATGATCTGTTCGTCATAGAAGAACCCAAGCCCGGTCAGGAGGAGCTGGGATTCTTTGTTGAATTTTGCCGAGAACTCGACGAACAACGGGTTGTTGTAATGGGTGTAGACGTAGGTTCCATCCAGCGAATTGGGGTTGGTGGATCGGGTCTGGTAACGCAGGCCGTCCATCCAATCCTGCGGCGTGCCGCCGATGTAGAAGAAAATGTCACCGTTGCGTTCCTGCATCTCCATGATCAGGACGGCCCAATCGATCAGTTCGAGGGAGTGGTAAAACCCTTCGAAATTGGGCTCCAGCAGGAATAGGTTGCGGCATTTGGAGGCTTCGATGAGCTTTGGAATGTGACGTCCAAGGCCAATCCCCATGATGATCGCATAAAATGCGTTCGCATTGGTCCGACCGACCGAGAACTGAATCCCTTCTTCGTCCTGCATCCGTGTCAGCATGGAATACAGGAAGCGAGCGACCTGGCTGTCAACAGCCTGCGGTGACGGTGGGGCAATGGACAGGCGGTTCGGATTGCGCCAATACTGAACGAACTGGCGATCAGTGAAGTCATCAATGTCACTGTTGTAGAACTTGGTATCGGCGAACACCATGTCCGGTTGGCCGTCATCACCGAAAATCAATTCCGAGCGCGGTTGAAATCCGACCAAACGGTCATGAACGACCGGGTACTTTTTCTTGAAGATGTTGAGGTTGTGTTCGCGCAGCTTGGCACGCTCCTCGGCCGTCGAGGGCACCAGCCAGCTTCGCTCGAACAACGATGTTTCCTCGTTTTCGGCGCTGGTGTCGGGGGCGGTCGCGATATCGATTTCCATTGTTCCGGGATCCTGACTCAACTGCGCATTACAATGCGAATTCGAACCTGAGAAATCAACACGATCGGCCTTAAGATCGCGTAAATTACGGCGAATCCTGGTTTTGACCGGGCCTATGCCATTGATGGATGATTTCGGGGCTGTCGCCGGCGGAACTCCGGGCGCGAACTGTTAAGCGGTGCGCCCCTTCCGGCACATTCGGCAGCACGATATAGCGGTGGACCGGCGTTTGTTCCCACCCCAGGGGAAGGCTGTGCCAGTCATCGTCGTCCAGGCGCCAGCACAGTTCCGCCGCGGCGCCCATGGCATTGGCGCGAACTTGAAAGATGGCTCTGGTCCCAGGCGATCCGTAGGGGATGACATGGTGAAGGCGCGGCGGACCGTTTTCCGCCGGCAGATCAAACCGCTGTACCTCGCCTGCCGCGGTTTCCGTGTCCGTGCGGGTGACGACCCGGTAGTGCACGCTTGACCCCGGCTGCATTCCTTGAATATCGGCGGAAACGGTGACCGGAAGGTCGCTTGGCGGCGGCGCGAAGTTCTTGGCGAAAATTTCGAAGGATTGCAGGCCACGGCCCTCTGGATACTTCCCTTCCAGGAGTTGGAGTTCGACCCGCGTATAGGTTCCCGAGCCCTCGAAGGTGACGATCTTCAGAGCGGGCTGATCGTAGGGTGCTTCAGGCACCGGCAGGTCGAATTGCCAAGTATCGGGGATGCCTGGGCCGTCGCTGAGAGATATCCGGCATTTCGTTGTCGGAAGCACCGGGTCCTGATGGATGACCAAGGTGGTGATCGCCTGGGGGGACGCGAGCTCCCAGACAAACCGCGGGGGCGCGTCGGGATTTCCGCACAGGAACCATCCCGCATCCGGATCGCCGTAAATGCCGTTCGTCAGGTTTGCGGGATCGCAGGCGGATAGTGATGGGCCGTCGATCAGCACCGCACCGTTGTCGGGATGAAGAATATTGTTGTCCCGATAGGAAACGGTGAATTCGCCGATCGAGATCGCGCCTGTCGTGGTTTCGCTGGGGGTTCCGAACGGCGCGATCAGAACCAAATTCCCCTGGTTGCGCGCCAGGGCTTGATCCAGCGGACCATATTTGTAGCGTTCGTGGTCCGGTTGTTCGATCTGGTTGGTTCCGGCAATGGTCCATTGCGCCGGGTCGGAGGGGAGGGTGAAGGTTAATTCTGCCGCTTCGTCGCCCAAGGCGGATAGGTCGACGGCTTGGCCGGTCAACATCCAATAGGTCGATACATTGCCGATGCCGAGACAATGGAGGTAGTTTTTCGGATCAAGATCGCGGGTATGCAGGCGGACGGAAACCACGGCGTCCCGAAGGTCGGAACACTCCCACTCCCGCACTCTTTGGTTGCCATCGTGTTGGCAGCTGTTATGCCAACAGGCAAACAGCAGCTCCATGAAGCCAATGCCTGATATGTGATTCGGGTCCTGAGCGAAGGGCCAGTGGACTGTCAAATTCGGTGCAGGACCGTCTGCCCAGGTCATGGCGGCGCCGTAGTACCAACTACGCGAAGTCGTCCATTCCGGCGATGCGACGAAGCGGGCGTTGCGTTTTCCAGGAACCGGCTGCCACGGCGTTTTGCCCACGAGCCCGTCCGGCGATCGGCCGTATTCGAACCGGTACTGTGCCGCGTCGCCCGTGGCGGCGACCTGCCCGGTCATGATTAAGCCGGCCGCGCCGTTCTCTGTCGCCGCGCCCGTCGCGGCACAGAGAATCCGCGGCTGGGGGCTGTCGTACGTCACTTCGCCACCATCGAAGCGCCTGCCATCGGCGCGCGCGGCCGTCTTTGGGCGCGGTGTCCTGGTGACGACGTTGGCTGCTTCCGTATGGGCGCACCGCTCCTCGACCGACCGAGCCCGTAAGTCGGCGATCCGCGCCGCCAACTTACGGATGGTGATGTCGGGCATGTTCTCGACCTGTCGTGCATGCTGCCAGTTGACATGCCGGTCAGCGGGAATTTGCCGCTTCATTTCAACGATTGCGTCGCGCAGCGCATCCAATTGGCCCAGGATGCTGTATCCCCAAAGCCGCCCCGATTGGAACCAGGCATTGTCCGGCATGTGCCGGGCGGTGAACTCGAAATGCGGAAGCGCGTCGGCAAACCGTCTTGCACCGTAAAGCACCTTGGCGAGGGTCAGGTGCCCCCCCAGGTTTTCCGGATCGTCCCGCAATAACCGGCGTAAAATCACTTCGGCGACGTCGAGCATTTGCCAGTTCATGGCATTCACGGCGAGCATTTCCAGCGTTGCCTCAGGAGTCGCCGCCAGAAAATCCGTGATCGCATCGTCAACGTCGCCACGCCGAATGCGGTCAACAAGTTGGTTCGGGGTCATGTTCGCAATCCTACTCTGAACCCTGAATGGGCGCGACCTTGATTTCTCCCGTCGAGGCGGAATACCGAATCGGTATCGCGTAATTTGCATGTTTGTGGTATATTCTAAGTCGCGGATTTTACTCGGCAATTTTTGCCTAGTGAGGATTTTGAGTTTGGCTTCGGGAGATGACCTCCCAGCATTGAAAGTAGACGCAAAATGGAATTGCCACCGTTTGCATATACTCTTGCCAACACAGCGTTGCGCAATCAGCGATCGGGCTTCGAGCTGCAGTTCAACCTGCTGCAAAACGCGCTGATCGGCCGTCACAACGAAAAGGTTGGCGATATCTCGACGACGTCGTCGACGCTTGAGCGGCGGATCACCGATCTGTCCGAACGCCAGCAGGCTTTGCTGGATTCCCTGCCGGCTTTGCAGGATTTTCGCCAGGGCAATTTGAACAATGCGGGAGCCTTGGAAACCATTTTCGACGAAGTCTCCACCCTGTTCCAATCCTTCAATACGGATGCCAACGTGGATGCGGACGAAGTCGCCGCGTTTCAGGCGCAGCGCGATATCGTCGCCGACAAGATCGAGCGCCTTTACGTCTTCTCGCACCCGGACATCAACGATGCCCAGGTCATCAAGCGGCTGAAGGAAGATGTCGCATCGATCAGGGCCCTGGAAGTGACCGAGGGGGCGTTGACGGACAATGCCGCCGTTTCCGATGCCCTGACCGCGCTGCAGACGGAAGTCAGCGTTGCGATCACGGTATCCCAGCAAACGGCAAGCACAACCCTTGGCGTTGAACAGCAAATTCAATCGAAGTTTGCCAATGTAGAAGCGGAGCTGATCGAACTGACGTCCGAGGAGAAGGCCAGGCGGGAAGATGAGATCGCTGCCGCCGAGGCGGACCTCGGCAACCTGTTGCGGGCGATTTCCATTTCGTTTGAAATCAGTTCCGGCTTGAGCGACGCGCTCGCAAACAGCCTGAAACCCATGACTCCGCCGCCGGGCTCCGCAGTCAACATCATTTCCTGATCATACGTCCCCGTCGATGGTCTCGGCGGGAACGCTTATCCGTCTTTGGTGCGCCGTTCGCGTGTCGTGCTGATTATCCTGGTGCTCGCTCGATCGAAGGGCAGGACGGTCAGCGCGCGTCGACCAGTTCCGTGAAGAGCGTTTCCAGCGCGCGCACCTGGGCGAGCGGATTGAACAATGCACTAGAGCGCAGGTCGTCGCGCAAGGACGCGCGCAGATCGGCCAGCGCAAGCGGGTCCGCGGCAATCTCTGTCGCCGTGTCGACCCAGTTATCCGGATCTTTTTTTGCCCATTGCATTTTTGCCGCCGCTGCGAGGATGCTGGTTGCCATGCATTCCGCGGGCATCGTCCCGGTAAGCGCGATCACCGGGATGCCCATCCACAATGCGTCGGCGGCCCGCAAGGGCGCCGTCAGCGGCCCTGGAGCCAGGAAAATGTCGATATCCCGCCAGTAGTTCGGATTGGGAATCCATTTTTCGCCGACGCCCTCGTCGGGCCATACGGAGACACGGGCGGCCAATTCCGAATCGTTCAGCAGATCGTTCAAGCGGCGGCCGGGATAGGTGTCGCAGTTGCCCGCAGCCCCCAGCAACAGGCGGCTGCCGGGTGTCCGCCTCAGCACGTCGGCGAACAGTTTTACAGTGGATTCCGTCAGCTCTTCGGGCACGCAATGAGCGCCGAAAGTGACGAATCCATTTTTCGCCGCCGGCAATTCCGTTGGATCGGGCAGCATGTAGGATGGCTTCATGGCCCACATGCCCGGCAGCAGGGTGATCAAGGACTGGCCTTCACCAAGTTGGGCGCGCATCGCTTCTTCGCTTGAAGGGTCGGTAATCACATGGGTGATGCCGGGCGCGCCCAATCCGAAATTGGCGCCGTGGAAGCCGACCTGAATCGCCGCGGGCGCCATGGCGAACAAGGTCGCTCGGCTGTCCAATTCAGGGCTGCACATGTTGACCAGAACGTCGATCTCGTCACCGCCGATAAGAATCGACGCCATTTCGTTATCGACTTCCCAAAGTTTTCGTTCGAGGTCGGCTGCGTTGTTCAGCTGCTGAATGAACGCACTTCTGCCCTGGTTCTGTTGATACAGATAAACCTCGAATTTCTTACGGTCATGGGTCTGCAGAATAGGCTCAAGGTGCGAGGCGACATCGTAATGCCAGGAATTGTTGACCACATAGCAGACATGGATGCGATCCTTGCGCGTCGCGACCGGCTGGGCTTCCTCGGGAAGCGCGTCGACCTTCGATACAACTCGGTCGAGACCGGCCTTCATTTCCGCCAGAACGGCCTTATCCAAATTAGGCAAGCCTTGTGCTAGAGCATAGCTCGCCGCAGCCCTTTCCAGGGAGTCGTCCTCGTCCGCGAGGACTTTTTGAAAATGGTAGAGGGCGGGATCGTGGGCGCCAATTCGCTTGCTCACTTGACCGGCACGGAAATGGCAGGAGGAGTCATCCGGGGCGAGCTCAAGTGCTTTTTGGATGTGGAAGATCGCATGTTCGTACTGGCCAATCGCCAGATAGGCGGCACTGATGTCCCGGTGGGCTTCCATCGACGTGGGGTCAAGCGCGAGATGACGATTGAACTCACGGATCGCGACTTCGAACTCGCTTTTGCACAGTTTGACATAGCCGTAGATGTAATGACGCGGGACTGCAGCCTGCTCCAGGGAAACGAAGAAATTCGTCATGTCGGCGGGGATCAGGTCGAATACGTAGGGGTGCGGTTCCAGGGTCGTTGACAATTTGGCGAAATAGACCCCTTCGTTCAGATTGCCGACGCGCACATGCAGGTTGGCCAGTACCTCGGAATACTCGTAGCATTCGGGATCCCGGTCATGGGCCTCTTCAATCATGACCAGAGCCTTGCCGTACTCATCCATTGTTATGGCGGCAAGCCCCATGAGGTAGGCGACTTCCGCGGCCTCAGGGCGCTGACGCTGCAATGCATCGATTGCGTCCAGGCCTTCCTGGGTCTGGCGGTTCAGAATCAGACGGCACGCTTCCCTGACGCCGTCGTAGAAATCCTTAGTATTTTCGTCTTTGTTCATCATGATGGGGGGTGCTTGTCGGTGAGGCCGAGAAGGGGATGTCCGGACGTGAATATGTCAAGCCGATGGCTGCGACGCGGGATGTGAGCGGGCCGTCCGCGGCATTAAATTTCCGTATCGATGTTCAGACGTTCCGGCGGCCCGTCGGGCGCAGGCGCCGCATCGGCCGCCCCCTTGGGCGGGGCGGCAGGCTGGCCATCGGTCGGGTCGGTTTCTTCTGGAATTTGCGCCAAACCGGCGGCGATGTTGCGATTGATGTCGATCAGGACGGTGATCGCCTCCGGTGTCGGATTTACCAAGGCGCCGACCGTATGCTTGTCGACGAACTTGCAGAGCGTCAGCATGTTGATTCGAATCTCGTCAGGCACATCGGACCGTTCGGTCGTCAATTCCGACTGGAAAATCGTCCACAGCCGCCAATTCAGGCGTAGAGACGCCTTGCGGGCATCCTTGGTGGCCTTGGCATCGCCGGCGTCATAGGCAATCGACACGGCCATCCGCTTGGCCGCTTCGATAAGGGCCCAGGCTTCCGTCTGTGCCGGATTCCCGACGACCGGGCGGCGTTCGTATTTTTTGACCTGATTCTCGTATGGAGGCATTTGTTGAATGCATTCCCAAATTAACAACACCGCATCTTAGCATGCGCTCATCGATAAATTTAGCATCCGATCATCGACAAATTAAGTTGTCATAAGATTAACGCCGCGCGCAACTGGTCGGACGCCATAACGTCTTAATCTAAAAAAAGATATACGGATGTGACGGCAGTCAATGCGGGAAGATTACAGGAAGTTCGACAGGCTGAGCTGACGGACACGAGCGAAGGTCTGATAGGACGCCTCCAGGGTGCGCTGGGTATCCAGTAGCTTGGTGATCGCTTCAAGGGGATCGATATCTTCGATCGACGAGACGCTGGTTTGGAATGAAGAGATGATCGCCTCGTTCGAGCTTTTTATATCGCTCAACAGCACGGCCCGATAACCGAGAATAATTTCCATTTCCTCGATGTTGCTGTTCAATTCCGTCCCGAACGGAGGGGGCTGATTGTTGGTCCGGTCCAGGGCGTCGTCGAGCAGATACAATCCTTCGCTGATCCGGTTCTGATTTCGGTCGAGGCCGCCCTCGGTGCCGGTCTCGCCCTGCAGGATAAGGAACATGCCGCGGATCGCTTTTTCGAACGCCGGGTCAATCCCCGTGATGTCGAATTCGAACGACCGCGAATCGCTGGCGCGATGGGTCTGGGTCGAGGTATCGCCCTTGTAATAGCTGGTCGCCGAGATGGTGCCGATGGTGTTGACCGCGTTCAGGGTGCCGGCAGTCACCGTTGGTGTGCCGTCGTCCACCGTGTCCGTCGGGATCAAGGTCGCCGTGCGGCCGTCCGACGAGACGGAGGCGATGGTGAAGCTGGTGCCGTCGTTGGCCGTGCCGGTTCCTGCCAGCGCGAAGACCGTTCCAGCCGGCAGGTTGTTCCCGGCGGCGTCGCGGAAGAAACCGCCGCCCAGGGTGATGCTGTCCGCCGATGGCGTGTTGTCGGCGAACGTGATCGAGCCGGTGCCGGCCAGAACCGCGTCCGTATCACCGGCCACGGTGGTCAGGGTGTCGGTGGCAACCAACGTTGCCGTCGTGCCGTCGGTGGAGATAGAGGCGATGGTGTAGGTGCCGTCGTTTGCGCCGCCGTTCGAAACCGTGATCCGCGCCCCGGCCGGCAGCAGGTTGCCCTTGGCGTCGGTGAACGTCGCGCCGTTGAGGGTAATCGTATCGGCGTTGGCGCCGTTGTCGGTGAAGGATACGGTGTCCGCGCTGGCGCCGATCGCGTCGGCATCGAAGTAGAAGTTCCGTTCCGCCGCGTTGAACGAGAAAAGTTCGGGCCGGGAAGACACGATCCCCGTAGTGACCGTGGCAATCGTGGTATCGACACTTTCGTCGTCTTCAAGGGTAATGGTTGTGCCGTCCGCCGATACGGACTTGACGGTGAAAATCTTGCCGTCGTTTTCCGTGTTCGTATTGTTGATTTTGATTTTCTGGCCGTTTTCCAGGGCGGAATAGGTGCCCGCGGTGCCGGCGATCAGCTGATCCTCGCCGTCGGCACCCGTCCCGGCGGAAAAGGTCAGGGGGTTGCCGCCGCCCGCTGTGTGAACGGTTGCGCCGCTGCCGCCCGTGGAAACGAAACGCTGGCTTTCCACGACCAGGTTCGTGCCGTCGTTGCTGGCGACCGTGAAGGATCCGTTGTTGTCGGTCGTTCCCGAGATGGTGATCATCGAGCCTTCCGGGATGGCATCCAGGGCGTCGGTGTTTATGGCCGTGATGGTATTGGTGCGGCGGTCGAAGGTGACGTCGGTGGTGAGGGTCGTCATCTGCCGGGGGTCTTCGGGGTCGGGATAGGAGAATTCGGCGAAGATCGGCACGAGCGCGGTGCCTTCGTCCGTCAGTTGTTCCGTGCGCACATCGATCCACATCCCATTGGGATCCACGCTGTCGACCGTATAGATGCCGTCATTCACGCCATCAACGGTCCCGGAAATGGTGATCGTCGTGCCGGCGGCGATATTCTGGAACTGGCCGCTGGATGCGCTGGTGTTGATGCGGCTTTTGCCGGTGCCCGCATCGGTTTGCTCGAACGTCAGGTGTGCCGGGTTCAAGTCCACGCTGCTGCGGGAGATGGAAAATTTTTCCAGATGCGCATCGCGTGTCGTCGGGTAGGTGACGCGCGCACCGTCGTAGATCGATTGGAACGCCGACACCGTGGACAATCCGAAACTGACCGGTTCCGTGCGGACCGTGCCGCCGCCGAAGACATAGCGGCCGTCTGCCTCGGTGTTCAGGTAGTTCTGGATGTCCTTCAGTGAACGAAAGGCATCGGCCTGGATCTGTTCGATCCGCTCCGGGTCGGTCAGGTCGCCATTGGCAAAGCCCAGCAGAAGTTCGCGGAAGTCGGAAATAGCGCCGCGGATCCCGGTCAGGGCCGTCGTCTGAACGTCGAGGCGAAGCTGCGCCTGGTCGTTGTTCGAGTTGAACCGCTCCAGGCTGGCCTTGGCGTTCTCGATGTTGAGCAGGCGCTGCGACGATAGGGCGAGACCGCTGTAGGTCTGGGTCCGCTTCTCCGTGCCGACCTGCGTTTCCAGATCCTGCAGCGTCTTCTGCGTCTGCAGAAAACGGCTGATCAGAATTGTGTTGGAAGCGGAGCTGGTGATTCTGGTCATCGTCTATCCCTTTACGCCACGGCCTGTTCCAGACGATCGATCATTTCCTGGATGACGGAAATTACGCGCGCAGCGGCGGAGAACGCCTGCTCGAACACGATAAGGTCGGCCAATTCCTCGTCCAGATTGACCCCCCGGATGCTGTCGGACTTGAACTGAAGGCTCTCGGTCAAGGTGCGTTGGCTGCTGATCTGCCGGTCGTTGGTGTCGGCGAGCGAGGAACTGCGGGCGATGATCGAGGAAGCGTACTCGGAAAAATTGACGTTCAACGACGGCAGGCCGCCGGAAACCGCGAACGAGTTGGAGTTGGACAGCATCGCGGCCAGTTCCTGAGCAACACCGTTGCTGCCGGGCGATGTCAGGTATTCGCCGGCCTGACCCTTCGTTGAATCGAACTCCAGGCGCCCGGAGGAAACGAGACTGGGCGCTGCGACAATGTCCTGCCGCACGGAAATCGCCGATGACACGCGAACATCGGCTTCCTTCATGCCCAGTTCGCTGAGCAGCGTCGTGCCGGCGGTCGCCGGGGCGCCGCCGGGTGAGGCGGAATGCGTCACGGTGAACGATTTGCCGTCGTCATGGGCGAGGCGCAGCCGGAAGCCCGAGCCGTCGGGCACCACGGAGGCGGTGATGTTTTCGACCGCCGCAAAACTTGTTCCGGCGACGGGCGCGCCGACCGGATAGAACATCCCGGACGTGTCCGTGCCGCCGTTGTTGATCAGGTCGGCGATCTGCTGCAGCGTCGCGCCCGCCGGAATGACGATCTGACCCAGATATTCGGGGCCCGATCCCGTGTCCGGCGTGTTGGCGTCGCGGAAGCTGAGGACCGCGGACGTGCTCACGAAGCTGGAACTGAGCACGTTCGAATCGTAGATGTTTTCCGACAGGCCGTCGACGAACAGGTTGTTCAGGCCGAAGAAACTGGAGAACCCGGATACGGTTTCATCGACGGTGCCGTCGGCGTCCTTGTCGAACTGGATCGAGGCGTCTTGGAAGTCGCTGCCGTCCGCCGAGCCGGTTTCGTCGCGGAAGCCGAAGCCGAGGGACGTGTTGTTGAGATTGATGGACAACTGACTCTGGTCGTTCAGCGTGACCGAAGCGGAAGGGGCGCCGTTGAGCTGGAAAAAGTCCTCGAGCCGCGCCGCCAGTTCGGTGATGGTGATGGCGCCGCTGTCGTCAGTGCCATCGCCGAAGGTCTGGCCGTTGCCGTTGCCACTCAGGATTTCGGACAGACGGATCGAAATCGTCTGGGCGCCGTCGGCATCCATCAACACGATGGCGACGTCGTCCGATCCGCCGAGCGCGATGGTCTGTTCCTGGGGCAGGGCAAAAATGCGCTGGCCGGTCAGTTCCTGATGGCCCGGGAACGGCGTGCCGCGGTTGTGGACCAGGTTGATCTGGTCGCGCAACTGCGCCGCCAGTTCGTCAAGCTGCGCCTGCAGGTTCGGCAGGACATCGTCGCGCATGTCGAGCAGGCCGGCCAGCTGACCGCCGCGGGCCTGGGTCGTCAGGTCGTTGATGGCGAGCCGCTCGCCCACATAGATGCCGTCGATCTGGCCGCTGGCGACGGTGGAGGTCGAACTCATGGCGGCCGCGGATTCGTGGGTGATGGTCGGCGGAATGGTGTCGACCAGCGTCAGGCCCGAGGACGTGAACACGACGACGTCGCCGTCGTTGCGCGAGAAGAAGCGGATATCGACCAGTTCGGACAGGCGGTCGATCTTGTTGTCGCGCTGATCTTCAAGGTCGGTGGTGTCGTTGCCGGTCGAACCGAAACGGATGATGTCGTCGTTCAGTTGGTCGATGTCGGCCGTCAATTGGTTCATCTCGGAGACGACGGCGGAAATCTGTTGATCGGCCTGCAGGCGCAGGTCCTGGATCGTGCGGCTCATGGCGGCGAATTTTTCGACCGCAGCCTGAGCCTGGCGGACCAGTTCGCTCTGCTCAAGGATACGGTCCGGAGAGACCGTGAGCAGTTCCGCCGCTTCCTTGAACTCTTCCAGGATGTGCGCGATGGAGGTGTTGTCCCCCGGCGTACCGAAGGTTTCCTGCAGGCGTTGGAAATAACCTTCCTGAACCGACACGCTGTTGAGTTCGCCCAATTCCTGGCGGATCGACTTGAGCAGGCCGCTGTCGACGATGCGGGTGAAGTCGGCGATCGACACCCCCGCACCCTGACCGGCCAGCACCACCGATTGCTGTTGGATGATCTTGCGTGAATACCCAGGGGTATTCACGTTGGCGACGTTCTGGGAAACGATGTTGAGCGCCGTCTGGTTCGCCAGCAGGCCGCTTTGCGCCGCTCTCAGTGCTTGTGTGATGTCACCCATGGTCGTTCAATTCCCGTGTGCCCGGTCGGATGGCGGTTAAAGGTTCTGGTCAAGAGCGACGGCGACGGAATTGGCCGCCGCCCGGGTGCCTTCCTTGCCGGTGCGGCCGTTCTTCGAATAGGTGCCCGAATGGGGAACGGCCTTCTGCACGGCTTCGGCGAACAGATCGATGACCTGCTTGTTGGCGGTCATGCCGATTTCCAGACGCATCGCGTTCTCGCCGACGGCGTTGGCCAAGCGGGTGCCCGATGTCGTCAGCCGTTCGTGCAGGTCGGGGGCAATCGCCTTCCAGTCCAGGTTGGCCTCGTCCAGATCCTTCATGCTGTTTTCGTACAGGCGCGCGAGCGTCGCCTTGTCCTCCAGCATGGCTTCCACATCGAGGAAGCGGCGTTCGACAAGCGCCAGGTTCTCCGCTTCGATCAGGTCGCTCAGGTGGTCGGTCAGTTCGACCATTTTTTCAAGACGTTCCATCGGTTCCATGAGATTTGGTCCTCCTGTCGGGCGCGTGTCAGCGCGCCTCCTGCATGCGGATAAGCTGATCCAGAACGGTATCGGCGATGCCGACGCCGCCGGCCTTGGAAATGGCCTTGCCGTATTCGTCGATCTGCAGATTGCGCCAGATGTCTTCGGCCGGGCCGCCGCCGAAGGGCTTTTCGGCTTCGATGTTTTCGAACATCGGGCGGATCATTTCGGAAATGAACACCGCCTCGAAATCCTGGGCGACGGCGCGCATGCGCTGCATGGACATGGCGCCATGCGCCTTGCCGGCCAGGGCGCCGGCCTTGGCCGAAGACGTGGTCTGTAGGCCGACGAGCGTGGTGTCGATGGCGCCGCTCATCACATCACCTGGATTTCGGCCTGGAGGGCGCCGGCCGCCTTGATGGCCTGCAGGATGGTGATCAGGTCACGCGGACCGATACCGAGCGCGTTCAATCCGTTGACCAGATCTTGCAGCGTGACGCCTTCGTTGAACACGGTCAGGCGCTTGTCCTGGCCTTCGTCGATCTGCACGTCCGTGCGGTCGACGGTGGTCGTCGTGCCGACCTCGGCGAACGGACCGGGCTGGGACACCTGCGGGGTTTCCGTGATGCGGATGGTCAGGCTGCCCTGGGCGATGGCGACGGTGGAGATACGCACGTTTTCACCCATCACGATGGTGCCCGACTGTTCGTCGATCAGCACGCGGGCCATCTGGTCCGGCTCGATGCGCAGCTGTTCGACGTCGGTCAACAGGTTGACCACGTTATTGCGGTAGTTGTCGGGAACGTGCAACTGCACGGTCTTGGGGTCAGACGGCCGCGCCGCGGTGGTGCCCAGAAAGGCGTTGACGGCCTGGGAGATACGGCGCGCGGTGGTGAAATCCGGGTTCTTGAGGCTCAGCTTGACCACGTCCATGTCGCCGATTTCGAATGCGACCTCGCGTTCGACGATGGCGCCGTTGGCGATGCGGCCCGATGTCGGAACCCCTTTGGTCACGGTTTCGGCGTTGCCCTGGGCGGTGAAGCCGCCGACCGCGAGCTGGCCTTGGGCAACGGCGTAAACCTCGCCGTCGGCGCCGAGCATCGGCGTGACCAGAAGCGTGCCGCCCAAAAGGTTGTCGGCATCGCCGAGAGAACTGACCGTGACGTCGATGCGCGAGCCCTGGCGGGAAAACGGCGGCATGTTGGCGGTCACCATGACGGCGGCGACGTTCTTGGAATCAAGGCCGGAATCGGTGGTCTGCACGCCCAGGCGGTTGAGCATGGACTGTAGGCTTTCCTTGGTGAAATGGCCGTCGGACAGGGAATCCCCGGTGCCGTTGAGACCGACCACCAGACCGTAGCCGACCAGCTGGTTTTCACGAATGCCTTCGAAATCGACGATGTCCTTGATGCGCGAGGCGGCGCCGGCGCTGCCGGGCAGGCCGATGCTCAAGGCCACGAAAAACGCCGCTGTGGCGGCGGCCAGGCGCAGCGCCAAAGCAAGGCGGCCGCGGCCCGAGGTCTTGTCGCTGTTCATTTTTCCCGTTCTCGTCATCATTTCATTGTCTCGATCGACTGATGCCGGCCCTTTGCGGGCCATGGTTGTTCCCACCTGTTATTAAGCGAAAAGTGTGCCATCCAACGAGACTGCTTAATCAATTGAAATATAATGATAAATTTAAATGACCATCGTCTTTGACCGGCTTTTCCCGGCAAGAGACGCCCCGTCATGGGCAACAATTGCCGGGCCTCTGAAACCGGAAAGGGCGGCCCGAAGGCCGCCCTGACAAGCATCCGCATGGCCGGAGAAATCCGGCAGGGGTACGCCGCTAGCGTTTGAGGTTCGCCGCTTCCTGCAGCATTTCATCGGCGGTTTTGAAACTGGTCGCGGCGACGTTATAGGCGGCCTGGGCGGCGATCAGACGACTCATTTCCGTGCCGAGATCCACGTTGGAGCCTTCCAACGCGCTTCCGAGCAGGGTCGCAAAGCCGGACTCGTCGGCGAACACCTGGTTCGGTTCGCCGGAGGCTTCGGTTTCCTGGAAATTTTGGCCGGTGGAAATTTCCAGGCCGTTCGGGTTGGGGAAAATCGCCAACGGCACCTTGTAGAGAACGCGGCGCGTGTTGTCCGTGAATTCGCCGAAGATCTCGCCGCCGGGCCCGAAGCTCAGGTTCGAAACGGCGGCCGACTCGGCGCCGTTGTGTTCGTAGTTGGCGAACGAGAAATCGCCGGAAAATTGGGTGAAGGTACTGGCATCGAACGTGAAACTTGCGGTCTCGCCATCATCGAAGGTGACGTCGAAGGTATATTCCGAGTCCGATGACAATGCCCCGTCGTTGCCGAACTCCAGGCGTTGCGGGATCGAGGCCGTCGATGAGAAGGTAATCGCGTCACCTACGACATCGTCGGCTGCCAACGGCGTGGCGGAGGCCAGCGTGATTTCTGCCTGGTTTTCGGAAATGCTGGCGATCGTATAGGTACTGTCGTTGGCGCCACTGCCGGCAATGGTGATCGTGTCGCCCGGTTTCAATCCGGCGAAGGTGCCCGCAAGCTGCGTGCCGAGTTGCGGGTTGGTGCCACCCGGGTTGAGGTCGGAGAAAGCCGTGATTACGCCACCGCTGCCGGCGACGGTCGAAAATCGTATCGCGTCGATCGGCAGGGTCGGGTTCAAGGCATCGTAGGTTCTGGTCGTCACGGGTGTGTAGGTGCCGCCGGGCGACGCCGTCACGCTGGTGATATTGTCGCCGATCAGGCGGAAATCCCATTCGTTCGTCGCGTCGAAAGCCTTGGTGAAATCGACGCGGATGCTTTGGGCGTCAAAGCTCGAGTCAACGACCTCGATGCTGCCGTTGCGCACGGTGCCCGCGGCATCGTCGGCCGGCAGGTTGACGTCGAGGGATGTCGTCGTTGTCTCCTCGCCGGTGTCTTCGAAGGCGAACTGGTCGACGCGCATGGGCGCCGGCGTGCCCAGGGTGAAGCTGCCGTCCGGATTGACGGCATAACCGAGCAGGAAATTGCCGAACTGGTCCGCGAGATAACCCTGGTTCACGGTCGCCGCCGTTCCGTCCGACAACGTTACGGAATCCGTCAGGTCGGTGACGTTGATGTCGAAGGCGCCGCGCCGCGTGTACTGGATGTTGCCGTTCACATTGATGTCGGGCGAGACCATGAAAAAGCCGCTGCCGATGATCGCCACGTCCAGGTTGCGGTCGGTGGTGCGAACTTGGCCCTGATTCGAGATGCGTTGGAAATCAACGGGGGCGGTCCCGCCAAGGTCGGAATGGGAGGTCCCGGAGGCACCTTCTGCCGTGGTCGCGCCGATCGACGTGAACCCCTTGTTCATCAGGGTCCGGAATTCGGTATCCGTGCGCTTGTAACCGTCGGTGTTCAGGTTGGCGACGTTTTGCGAAATGGTGTTCAGCTTGTGGGACTGCCCCATCATGGCCGAGGTCGCTTGCTGAAAAATGCCCAAACTCATGTCTCGATGTCCCCGCGTCCAGGGACCCTCTTCGGTTTTTCCCGCGTTAACTACTGCAAGGTCGGTGCCAAGAGGGAGAGAGGTTATTTGTTTGAAAATAAAGGATATTTATAAACGGGTCTGGGAAAAGTCTGCCCTATGCGCGCCTTTGGGCCGTGCGGGGGGGAAATTCTTGCCGCCTTGGGGGCATTCAGCGGGTGGATTTGGGGAAAATCAAAAGATGCTCCGGCGCCACCCGGGCGCTGACGCGCGATCCGACTTCCGGCAGGAACACCCCGGGCATGCGGGCGTTGAAAAGGGTTCCGGCACCGCCGTTCTCCAAGGTCAGGGTCAGATGGGTGGAGCGCCCGAGCGAGCGTGCCGAGACGACTGTCAGCAGGGGGCTGCCGTCTGCCGCGGCCGGTTGGGACAGGTTCAGGGCTTCGGGACGGACCAGCACCTGGGCTTCGGCGCCTTCCGCAAGGCCGTTCGCGGGGAACCGCCCCAGGGCGGAGACCAGGGCGCCGTTCTCCACCCGGCAGTCGAGGCGGTTGACGGGGCCGAACAGCTCAGCGACGAACACCGACTTCGGATGAAAATAGATCTCGACCGGCGTGCCGGACTGGACGATGCGGCCGTCCTGCATGACCATGATGCGGTCGGCCATGAACATGGCTTCTTCCGGATCGTGGGTGACCATCAGGGTGGCGATGCCGGAGCGCGAGAGGATCTGGAACGTATCCTGGCGGATCTGGGCGCGGCGGTTGACGTCGAGGCCGGAAAACGGTTCATCCAGCAACAGCACCCGGGGGGCCGGGGCCAGGGCGCGCAGCAGAGCGACGCGCTGCTGTTGGCCGCCGGACAGGGTATGGGGAAAGGCATCGGCATAATCGCCGAGGCCCATGGTCGCAAGGGTGTCGCGGGCCCATTGCCGGCGCGCCCGGTCCTTTTCCGCCAGGCCGAACACGATGTTTTCGTACACGGTCAGATGGGGGAACAGGGCGAAGTCCTGAAACATCAGGCCGACATTGCGTTTTTCCGGCGGCATCTGGGGGCCGCCCTGGCCGTCGGCGACCGTGTCCTCGCCGATGGTGATGCGTCCGACCTGCAGGTCCTCAAGCCCCGCCGCAAGGCGCAGCAGGGTCGTCTTGCCGCACCCCGAGGGGCCCAGAAGGCAGACCAGTTCACCCGGATTGACGAAGACCGAGACCCCCGACACCACGGTATGGTCGCCGAACGCATGCGAGACGTTCAACATGTGCAGGCCGTCGGCCTTGGACATGGTCGTCGGCGCGGCGGCGGGCGGAGTCAGGGGCGAGGTCATGGATGGCCTCCGCCGGCGTGGCCGGGGCGGCTGCGCAGGGTCGTCAGGGCCAGGATGACCACGGGGATCAGGCCGGCGGCGACGATGGTCAGCGCACCCAGGGCCGATTCCTCGAACAGTTCATCCGAAGCGTACTGGAACACGAAGGTCGCGAGCGTGTCATAGCCGAAGGGGCGCAGGATGATGGTGATGGGAAGCTCCTTCATGCAATCGACGAAGACCAACAGGCCCGCGGTCAACAGGCTGGTGCGGATCAGCGGGAAATGCACCCGGTACATGGCCTGGAACGGGCTCGCCCCAAGCGTCCGCGCGGCGCCGTCCATGTTACGCGAAACCTTGCCCAGGCCGGCCTCGACCGTGCCGAAGGACAGCGCCAGGAACCGCGCCAGATAGCCATAGAGGATGGCGATCACGGTGCCGCTGAACAGCAGTCCCGTGGATACACCGAATACCCGTTCCGAGAAAGCGTCGATCGCATTGTCCAGGCCCGCCATGGGCACGATCACACCGATCGCGAGCACGGCGCCCGGCACGGCGTATCCGATCGACGCGAAGCGCACGGCGGCGCGGGGCAGGGGGCCCGAACCCATGCGCAGCCCGTAGGCGAGAATAAGGCCGATGGCGACGGCGATGACGGCGGCCCCCAGGGACAGCGAAATGCTGTTCAGGGTGATGGTCAGGTAATTGGCCTTCAGCGTCACGTCGAAGAACACCACGGCATAGGACAGCAGGACCGAGGCCGGCAAAACGAAGCCGAGGAGGATCGGCAGGGCGCAGAAAACGAAGGCCAGCGCGGCCTTGACGCCGCGCAGGCGGTAGCTGGGCAAGGCTTGAATCTTGCTCGACGTATGATGGTAGCGCTGTCCCCGCCGGGCCATGCGCTCCATCACGACCAGGACGACGACGAAGATCATCAGGACCGACGCCAGCTGCGCCGCGCCCGAGATGTTGTCCATGTTCAGCCAGACGTCGTAGATGCCCGCCGTGAAGGTCTTGACCCCGAAAAAATCGACGGTTCCGAAGTCGTTCAGGGCCTCCATCATGGCCAGGGTCATGCCGACCACGATGGCCGGACGGGCCAGCGGCAGGGCGACGTGCCAGAAGCTCTGCCAGGCGGTCTTGCCGAGCGTGCGGCTGACTTCGAGCACGCAGACCGACTGTTCAAGGAAGGCCGCGCGGGCCAGCAGATAGACATAAGGGTAGAGCACCAGGGTCATCACGGTGACGGCGCCGCCCATGGAGCGGATTTCCGGGAACCAATAGTCCTGCCGGTCGCGCCAGCCGAAAATCTCGCGCAGCGTGCCTTGCACCGCGCCGGCGTACTCCAACTGGTCCGTGAACACGAAGGCGAGGATATAGGTCGGCACCGCCAACGGCAGCACCAAGGCCCAGTTGAACAGGCCGCGTCCGGGAAACCGGCATATGGTCACAAGCCAAGCCGTGCCCGTGCCGATGACGAAGGTACCCAGGCCGATCCCGCCGATCAGCATCACCGTTCGTTCGACATAGCCGAACAGCACCGTGTTGTAGAGATGGCGCCAGATGTCCGGCGCCGGGGTCAGGGCGATGGTGGCGACGGCGATCAGGGGGGTGGCCACGAACAGGGCGACGGCCAGGGTCAGGACACCCCATCGGTCGGGCATCAGGCGGGCGGGCAGATATCGGGCGGCTGGCCGGTCAGCGACGGCGGCGGGGTGCGGCAAGGTGCGTGGACTCCCAGGTTTGGGTGCACAAAAGCAGAAAACGCCGCGGGGGGAAACCCCGCAGCGTTACTGCCAACTGGTTCGTTCAGGAACGAATCAGCTGCCGGGTCCGTCGTCGAATCCAACCTTGTCCACCAGTCGGGAGGCGGCGGGCCGCAGCTTGGCGATTTTCTCGAGCGAGAGCGTATCGCCCTTGAACTCGCCCCACGACTGGACGAGCTTCGAATAGGGAACGCCGAGTTTCACCGGATATTCGTGATTGTCCTCGGCGTAGATCTTCTGCGCCGCGTCCCCGGACAGGAACTCGATCAACTTGACCGCGGCGTCCTTGTGCTTGGCGCTCTTGGTCACGGCGGCGCCCGAGACGTTCATGTGGTTGCCGCGGTCGCCCTGGTTCAGATAGGTCAGGCGGACGGCGTCGGCCCACTTCTTCTGCTCGGGCTTCTCGTCGTTGATCGTCATCTTGCCCATGTAATAGTTGTTCGAGATGGCGATGTCGCACACGCCTTCGAACACGGCCTTGGCCTGGGCGCGGTCGCTGCCCTGGGGCTTGCGGGCCAGATTGGCCTTCACGCCCTGAAGCCACTTTTCGGCTCCCGCTTCGCCGTGGTGGGCGATCATCGATGCGATCAGCGCCACGTTGTAGGCGTTCTTGCCGGAGCGCACGCAAATGCGGCCCTTGAACTTGGGATCGGCCAGATCCTCATAGGACGTCAGTTCGCCCGGTTTGACCCGCTCCTTGGACACCAGCGCCACGCGGGCACGGGACGTCAGGCCGAACCACATCCCTTCCGGGTCGCGGAAGTGGGCGGGGATGTTCTTTTCAAGGGTATCCGACGTCACGGCCTGCAGCACGCCGCCTTCCTTCAGGGCGTACAGGCGGCCGATGTCGACGGTCAGCACCGCGTCGGCGGGGCTGTTGTCCCCGGCGGCCTTGATTTTTTCCAGCATGCCCTTCTTGGCGAACACGACGTTCACCTTGATCCCGGTTTCCTTGGTGAAGGCGTCGAGCAGCGGTTTGATCAGGAACGGCTGGCGATAGGAATAGAGGTTCACTTCCTGGTCGGCGGCCTGGGCCCAGGTGGCGGCGCCGAAGAGCGTCGAGGCGGCGGCAAGACCGGCCGCAAACAGGCGTTTCATATGTGGCATTTTGGTTTCCACGGGTCAGAGTCCTTCGTTGGTTCGGTTGTGAAATCCCAGAGGCTCGTAAGTGTCGAACAGCTGCCCGCAATCCCTGGCCAAGTCTCGGCAAAAGCTGAGATTGCGAATGATTATCAGTACGTGCGCCAGTTATAACGGTCTGATTATGAGTTTGCAAGTCATTCTCGTTCTCGGGGCGGCGGGGTGTGAAAATGTCCGCACAGGATATGTGAATGCCGCCGCGGTGGGCCGCCGGAGCAGGCTATGGGCTGGCATTTTGCCGTTTCATGGGCCAGACTGTGTGACGCGCGGGCGGATGGCTGGTGCGGGCACTCCGGAAATTCCGAAAAATTAACCGCCCGGCAATAAAGGGCGCGCCATACTGCGGGGCCGCGGTCGGTTTCGCGGGGAAAGGTCAGTCAATGAAGGTTTCCAATATCGGTCCCGCCAAGGGCGTCGACAAGACGAAGCGCAAATCGGGCGCGTCGTCGTCGGATGCCTTTGCCGATGATCTGCGCGCGGCGACCGCCGACACGGCGGAGCAGGCGGCGGGCACCATATCGGGCTCGGCCGTCGCCGGCGTTGGCGCCGTGCTGGCCATGCAGGCGGCCGATGACGCGACCCAAGGCCGCTCCAAAGGCCTGTTGATGGCGCGCGGCGACCGGCTGCTCGACCGCCTCGAAGACCTTCAGTTGGCGCTTTTGACGGGCAATCTGCCCAAGGAAAAAATCATCGAACTGGCGCAGGCCTTGCGCGAAAAACGCCCGGCGACCGACGATACGGGGCTGAACGCCCTGATCGATGAGATCGAGCTCCGCGCCGAGGTTGAACTGGCCAAGCTGACCCGATAAACCGGCCCGTTCGGGCACGGTCCTTTATTTCCCTGAAATCAATGGGTTTCCCGTCCCCAGCCCGGGATAAATGATGGCTTGCCCTTGGGCGCTCCGGTCCGTATATTCCGCGCCCGTCGACAAACGGCAACCTGGCAGTTAACCGGGGGAGACGACTAAGAAATGACCATTACTGTTCCGCCAGATTATAATCCCAAGAAAGACAAGGATTTCATGAATCCTGTCATGCTGGAGTACTTCCGCCGGAAGCTCCTGAAATGGCGGGCCGAATTGCTCGAGGAATCCAACGAAACCCTGCAGTCCCTGCAAGAGGGCGGCATCATCGAGCCCGATATCGCCGACCGTGCGTCCATCGAAACGGAACGCGCGCTGGAACTGCGCACCCGCGACCGCGCGCGCAAGCTGATTTCCAAGATCGACGAGGCGCTGAAGCGCATCGACGACGGCAGCTACGGCTATTGCGAGGAAACGGAAGAGCCGATCAGCGTCCAGCGCCTGGAAGCCCGCCCGATCGCGACCCTGAGCATCGAAGCCCAGGAACGCCACGAGCGCATGGAGCGCACGCACCGGGACGACTAACCGCAAAACCAGAGCCAGCCTTGGCGGGCGCCGATTGATTTCCGCGATATCGAAAATCCAAGTCGGTCCGACGTGTTGTGTGACGTGATGGCGTAAAGTCAAACACCGTATGTATAACAATGGGGAAGCAGCCGGGGGGGGGCTTTGGGTTCCTATGGGTTTAGACGCCATAGACTGGCCGAGCTTCCCCGATATATAAGGGCCTCATGAGCAAGAAGTTGGCAGCCGTAGCAGCGGCATTCACGCGGTTTATCTCTATCCCCCAAACGCCTTGGCGCCGGTTTGGTACGGTCATGCGGACGGTCGAAGCGTTGCGTCCGGTGTATCGGCTTGATACCCGGTACGGCGAGATTTGGTTCGACGTCCCGAACCTGCGAACGCTTCACACGCCTTGGGATTTTCATAAGAAGGAACCGCCCACCATCGAATGGGTCGATCGCATGCCACTCGATGCGACTTTCTGGGATATCGGCGCGAATGTCGGGGAATTTTCCTTATACGCGGCCAAGCGCGGAGTTCGGACGGTTGTTGCGTTTGAGCCGGGGCCGGCCAATTACGCTAACCTTTGCCGCAACCGGGAACTCAACGGATTTGACGATAATATGTTGATCTTATGCCTTGGCCTGTCTGATGAAATGACCATCGCGTCTTTCAATATGACCAGCACGGACGCCGGGCATTCCTGCCATAGTATTGACGATACGCATGGCGCGCCCGCGTATGTCGAAAACATCATGACGATGACCATCGACCAAGCGATCAGCGAACTCAAGCTGACGCCTCCCTCTCATATCAAGGTCGATATCGACGGAGCCGAGGAATTGCTGATCGAAGGCGGAGTCGAGACGTTGTCGTCGGGGGCGACGAAATCGCTCTACATGGAATTCGCCGAAGACGAGGAACGTTTCGACAGGATATCTGCCCGCATGGGGCAACTCGGCTTTGAGAAAACGGGCGTGTATCGGCCCGCCCATCTGAATTACTTCTTCGCCGAATACGAATTCGCAAAGTAGGGACCGGAAAGTTTCCGAGGAAGAAGCAGGTCATCCATACCCCGTTCGTGCTGGGCGCCGCTTGTCTGGTCCAACTGTGGGGGTGGTGCGGTCGAACAAGCTATCCCCGAGCGGCGCACTTGTGGATTGATCGAATTCGCCAAAAAAAGAGGCCGGCGCTGGGCGCCGGCCTTTGAAGTTGATCCAGGTTCTTCATACGAACCTAGAACGGGAAACTTTTGTCCGTTCGGTGGCGTTGCCGCTCCTTCTAGAACGGGAAGAGGATGTCCCAAAGTTGCATTCCCCAGCGGGGCTGCTGAAGTTCGCTCAGCGTTCCGCGCCCGCCGTAGGCGACCCGCATTTCTGCGATCTTTTCGTGGGAAATCTTGTTGTCGGAATCGATGTCGGACGGCCGCACCACGCCGGTGACCATCAGTTCGCGCAGTTCCGAGTTCACCCGCAGTTCCTGACGCCCCATGATGACCAGGTTGCCGTTGGGCAGGACCTGGGTGACGACGGCGGCGAAGGTCAGGCTGATTTCTTCCGACCGTTCGATGGAGCCGTCGCCTTCGGTGCCGTGGGTGTTGCCGAAGTTGGCGATGGCCGCCGGGTTGACGCCGTCGGGCAGATAGCGGGTAATCTCGCCCTCGAAGCCCAACAGGTTGGTGACGTTGGCGGCTTCGTTGTCGATGCGGTCGCGCTCGGTCTTGTTTTCCAGGGTCGCGCTGTCGTTCAGGGTCATCTGCACGGTCATGATGTCGCCGACCTGTTTGGCGCGCAGATCCTTGAAGAAGGCCCGCGCCCCCGCCCGCCACAGCGAATTGGGGTTGCGTTCGGCGATCTTCGGCGCCGGCATGGGCATGGAGACCGGCTTGTAGTCGGGCCGTCCCGTCGGGTTCTGGATCGGCGTGATCTTGGGTTCGTCGCCGACCTGGGACAGGCGCGTGAGGGTGTTGCACCCGGAGACCGTGCCGGCCAGCAAGGTGACCAGGGCCGTGGTCCGAAGCAGCTGACGCGAGAGAGAGATGATCGAGCCGTTCATGGGTTTTCTCCTAACTGCCCCTTAAGGGAAAGGGGCGAATTCCTTTCGTGCCGTTACTGGCCGTTCTGCGCCAATTCGCGAATGCTGGTCATCGTCACCTTGGCCCGGCTGGGCCCCGTGATTTCACCTTCGAACACGGACTTGGAGCGTTTGTTGACGATCTGCACCACGTCGCCGAGAGCCCCCCGCTCAAGCGCCTTGCCTTGCGCGGTCAGGGACAGCGGGCCGTGGCTCAGGGTGACGGTGACCAGCGCGCCGCGCTCGACCAGGATCGGGCGTTCGACGTCGGACACGCGGATCACGTCGTCGGGCCGCAGGCCGCGCTTGACGGACATGCCGATCAGGTCTTCCAGCTTGGTCACCGTGTCCGGCATGATGCGGTCGGCGCGGATGCGGATCCACTTCACGTCACGTTCCATGAGGATGTCGTTGCGCGCCATCACCTTCGATACGACCGGGATCTTGACGACCGGATACAGGCGGCCGGTCAGGCGCAGCCGTTCGCCGGCCGGGTCGCCCTTGGGGATGGAGACGACCGCCGCGAAGCGCTGGCTGCGCGGATCGTAGGTGATGTCTTCGACGCCGATGGTGGGGGTGGCGCTGCCGGCGATATGGACGCGGGTCAGCTGCGTCGACAGGTCCAGTTCCGAGGCCGGGTCCGCACCCTTTTCAAACAATGCCGCCATGATGGTATCGACGATTTCAGCCCGCTCGATGACCTGGCTGACGCGTTCGACGACGACCTGCTGGCGGGCCGACAGCGGCCGCCAGTTCAGGCGGTAGGCCCGCGCCACCCGGTACAGCCAGCGGGCGTCGAAGATGGCCCGCTCGCCGGGGGCGGGGGCATAGGCCACCGCGGCATCGGCCTTCTCACCGACGTTGATGAACAGGTCGCCCAGATAGACCACCTTGTCATCGACGGTGATGGAGTCGCGGAGCAACGGCGCGGTCATCTTTTCGCTCTGCTCCGCCGCGTCGGCGGGCGACGTTTTCTTGGCGGCACCGGCCGCGGGCAGCGCGGCGACGGGCACCAGGGCTGCGGCCAAAGCGGTGGCGATGAACAGGTTGCGGGCGATCATGTCACGTTCCTTTCAGAAGCCTTGTGGGCTTATGGGGCCGTTCTGGCCTTACTCAACGGGCGCGCCGGTTAGCGGAGCGAGGTCAGCGTTCCCAGCATTTCGTCCGAGGTCTGGATGACCTTGGAGTTCATTTCATAGGCGCGCTGGGCGGAGATCAGGTTGGAGATCTCTTCCACCGCGTTCACGTTCGAGGTTTCCAGGAAGCCCTGCAGAATGGTGCCGTAGCCTTCCGTTCCGGGGTTGCCGGTGGTCGCGCTGCCGGAGGCCGGGGTTTCCTTGTAGAGGTTGTTGCCGATGGCTTCCAAACCGGGTTCGTTCTGGAAATTCACGGTCTGGATCTGGCCGGCGTTGGAGAATTGCACCTGGCCTTCGATCTTCACCAGAACTTCGCCCGACGCGTTGATGGTCACGTCGATGGCGTCGTCCTGCACGGTGATCGGCGGGTTCAGGAGATAACCGTCATGGGTCACGATCTGGCCGTTCTCGTTCAACTGGAACGTGCCGTCGCGGGTATAGGCGGTTTCGCCCGTGGGCAGTTGGACCTGGAAAAAGCCCTTGCCCTGAATGGCCATGTCGAACGTGTTGTCGGTGGACGACAGGTTGCCCTGTTCGTGGATACGGTAGACAGCGGCCAATTTCACGCCGAGACCGAGCTGCACGCCCGTGGGCACGATGGCGCCGTTGTCGGCCGAGGTCGATCCGACGCGGCGCAAATCCTGGTAAATCAGGTCCTGGAATTCCGTGCGCCGGCGCTTGAAGGCCGTGGTGTTCATGTTGGCGAGGTTGTTGGAGATGACCTCGACGTTTCGCTGTTGGGCAATCATGCCCGTCGAGCCGATATCAAGTGATCTCATTTTTCCCGTCCTTTCGCTTGCCGGTTACAGTTCCGGCACGTTGCGTTGTGCGTTCTGTCGTGTCGTCGACGCGGCGCTTCAGCCGCACGTTTTGCTGTTCCGGCGTTCGGCCGGCGGTGGTCTTTCCGGGCCTTCGGCCCGATCGATCGGTTCCGTGGCGGCGCCGGTTAAGCGTCGCGCGCCAGGCTTCTGATCATTTCCTTCTGGCGTTCGTCCTCGCGTTCGATGAAGGACTTGGCGCTTTCATAACTGCGGTGCAGTTCGATCATCTTGGCCATCTCCAGGATCGGCTCCACGTTGGAACCTTCCAGGGCGCCCTGGATCACGTCCGGGCTGTCGATGTCGATGGCCGGCGTTTCCGAGGAGAACAAGGCACCCGACGTCTGCACCAGATCCTGCGGATTTTCGAAGCGCACGACCCTGACCTTTCCAAGCTGGCCGTTCTCCGTCGAAATGGTCCCGTCGCGGCCGATATTGATTTCGGCGTCGTTGGGGCCGAGGGTCATCGGCTGGCCGCCGGTCGACAGCAGCGGATAGCCCTGCTGGTTGACGATCTGGCCGCCCGTATCCAGGCGAAACTGGCCATTTCGCGTGTACAGTTCGTTGCCTTGCGGGTCGCGGACCACGAAGAAGCCTTCGTTGCGGATCGCCATGTCGAGCTGGTTGCCCGTGGTTTCGATGGCGCCGTCCGTGGTGTCGAGCCGGGTCGCCAGATCGCGTGCAAAGGTGAGTTTGGGGCTGATGAGCCGTTCGCCGCCTTTGCTTTTGACGACATGCTCAACGAACATCATCTGGCTGGATTTGTAGCCGTTGGTGCTCATGTTCGCCAAATTGTTGGCGACAACCTCGAGCTGCCGTTTGAGCGCGCCTTGGCGCGAAGCGGCAATGACCGCTGTGGTTTCCATCTGATTTTTCCCGTTCTATTCATTCTCTTCCGGCGTGGTCCCTTTGGCGGAACCTTCATCCGGAAGGCAGTTCACGTATTTCCGCCAAACCTGTTGCAGTCGCCGTGCCAAGTTAAAAAGTGAAGTTATTTCAAATAGATAAAATTATTTTGGAGGACTGAGGACTGGGAAAAACCGGATACCTTTGGCAGCCTTTGCCGGGTATTTCTTGCCTAGAGCCGGCTGTTGCTGGCGGTGGCGGGACTTTGATACCATCAGGATCGGGGACCGCATGCGGGGGGCCGGGTAGATGCCTGGGCCGGGCGCGCCGGGCGTAGCGCCTTAATTCCCGCTTCAACGACTTGTTAACGACCTGATTTTAAAGTGCCAAGACTTGGGATCAGGACGCTAGGAAACGGTTGCCCCGGATATGGCTGACGACGACGATCTGGAAAATGAAGAGGTCGGCGGCGCCGACGAAGACGCCGACGGCGAAGAAGGCGGTTCCGACGGTGCCTCCAAGAGCAAGAAGAAGCTCATCATCATCGTTGCGGTGCTGCTGCTTGTTGTGGGGGGGGCCGCGGCGGCGTTCTTCACGGGCCTGCTTGAGCCCTTGATTTCAATGATCACGGGCAAGGACAGTTCCTCCGCGGTCGCCTCGGGCGAGGCGCCGGAGGGCATCGGCCTGTTCCACGATCTGCCGGAGGTTCTGGTCAACCTGAACACGGCCGGCCGCAAGTCGCAGTTTTTGAAGATGAAGGTGTCGCTCGAAGTGGCGAGTGAGCAGGACAAGTTGATCATCGATGCCGTGAAGGACCGCGTGATGGACAATTTCCAGGTCTATCTGCGCGAGTTGCGGATCGAGGATCTGCAGGGTTCCGCCGGGATGTACCGTCTGCGCGAGGAGCTTCTGCGCCGGGTCCGGGCGGCGACGGCGCCGGCCCAGGTCAAAGACGTTCTGTTCAAGGAAATGCTGGTTCAGTAGACTTATGGCATGCAGGGGATGTGACGAATGACGAGCCCGGCTGACGATCAAGACGCGATGGCCGCCGAGTGGGAAGCCGCCATGGGCGGCGACGGCGGCGGCGGCGGAGGCGGCGACGAGCAGGACGAGCTGGCCGCCGAATGGGAAGCCATGATGGGCGGCGACGGCGATGGTGCGTCGACCGACGTCGGCATGGCCGCCCCCGAAGCCACCCGCGTACTTAACCAGGACGAAATCGACAGCCTGCTGGGCTTCGACGACAGCCACGAGGAAGGCACCGAAAAATCGGGCATCCAGGCGATCCTGTCGTCGGCCCTGGTGTCCTACGAACGCCTGCCGATGCTCGAGGTCGTGTTCGACCGCCTGGTGCGTCTGATGTCGACCAGCCTTCGTAACTTCACCTCGGACAACGTCGAGGTCTCGCTCGACAACATCGCCTCCATCCGGTTCGGCGATTATCTGAACTCGATCCCCCTGCCGGCCATGCTCAGCGTGTTCAAGGCCGAGGAATGGGACAACTTCGGGCTGATCACGGTCGATTCCTCGCTGATCTATTCCATCGTCGACGTGCTTTTGGGCGGCCGCCGCGGCACCGCCGCCATGCGTATCGAAGGCCGCCCCTACACCACCATCGAACGCTCCCTGGTCGAACGCATGATCCATGTCATGCTGACCGACCTGTCGGCCGCGTTCGAGCCCCTGAGCCCCGTGACCTTCCGCTTCGACCGTCTGGAAACCAACCCGCGCTTCGCGACGATTTCCCGGCCGTCGAACGCCGCCATCGTGACGCGTCTGCGCATCGACATGGAAGACCGCGGCGGGCGCCTGGAACTGCTGTTGCCGTACGCCACCCTGGAGCCGGTCCGCGAACTGCTGCTGCAGATGTTCATGGGCGAAAAGTTCGGCCGGGATTCGATCTGGGAAACCCACCTGGCGGAAGAATTGTGGATGACCGAGGTCGACCTCGAAGCCGTCATCGACCAGCAGGTCGTCAGCCTGCAGAAGGTGTTCGACCTCAAGGAAGGCTCGCAAATGATGCTCAACGCGACGCCGGACAGCCCGGTCATGCTGTCCTGCGGCAACGTACCCCTTTACATCGGCCGCATGGGCCGCAAGGGCGGACGTATCGCGGTACGTATCGAAGACCGTATCGACCGCGCGCCCAAGACGTCCTGACCGCGAATTTTTACGCCCGCGGTTAGCATTTCGTTCAGAACCTCGGGCATAGACTGGCCGCAGCGAACAACCCCGGTTCCCCCGTTTGGAACGGACCGTTACCCAGGGGATGGAGAGACAAGACCGTGACCTTTTCCTTGACGCTTGAAATCATTCTGGCCCTCCTGCTGGTGGTCATGATCTGGTATTCGGTGATCCTGAACCGGCGGCTGACCCGCTTCCGCGGCAACCGCGAGCAGATGGAAAAGCTGGCCGCCACCTTCAACGATGCGACGACCCGCGCGACCTCCAGCATCGGCGACCTGCGCATCGCCTCGGACGCGCTGCAGGATCAGCTGGCCAAGGCGGAAAGCCTGCGGGACGATCTGGTGTTCCTGGTCGACCGTGGAACCATCGCCGCTGATCGCCTGGAAGAAAATGTGCGTATTGCCCGGGACGAATACGTGGGCGGCGGTGATGCCGAGACTGCGGACCCGCTCGAGGTCGTCGAACCCGTCCGCCAGCAGCGCGCAGCCCCCAAGGTCGCGGCGGCCCGCGGTGCGCGGAATGCCGATGCCGGAGGCCCCGCGCCATCGGTCGGCGGCAAGAAAACCACGCCCCGCTCGGAAGCGGAACGCGCCTTGTTGAAAGCCATCCGCTCGGCCAACTAAGGCCGGGCGCCGAATTGCCTTCCTCAAAGGCCCCGGTATGTGCGGGGCGGACATGGATCCGACGGACGCTTGAATGAACCCCTTTAGCAAATTCCGCTTTTTACCGGTGACGATCTTCGTGGCGTCGATGCTGTTGACCGTGAAAATCGGCGATATCTGGAACAGTGTGGACGGCCTGAAGAAGGATGCGATCCAGGTCGCGGGCGCGGCCGAAGCACAGACGGAAACGCCGCCCGCCGCCGGTCAGCCGCCGGCCGCGGATCCGGCTCAGCCTGACGGAACGCCCGCCGCCGCTGAACAGGCCGCCGCCCCGGGTGCGGCCGACCCGAACGCCGCCGCGGCTCCGCCGCCGGGCGATCCGGCCACCTCCAAGCTGATTACCGACGATCCGACGCTGCTGACACCGCAGGAAATCGACCTGCTGCAGAACCTGTCCGACCGCCGGCGCGAGATCGAAGCCCGCGAACAGGAACTTCAAGTCCGCCAGGGCATGCTCGCCGCCGCCGAAGCCCGCATCGACCGCAAGATCGCCGAATTGAACAACCTGCAATCGGAAATCAACGGCCGCATCAAGGTGTTCGACGAGCAGCAGGAAAAGAAAATGGAAAGCCTCGTCAAGATCTACGAGAACATGAAGCCCAAAGAGGCGGCGCGGATTTTCGAGGATCTTGAGATGGATACCCTGCTGGAAGTCGCTCAGCGCATGAAGGAACGCAAGCTAGCCCCTGTGATGGCCAAGATGAATCCCGAGAAGGCCCGTGAGGTCACTGTGCAGTTGCGCGACCTCCGGTCGCTGCCGCGCGAAGGCCTGGACCAGGGGCAGTAAGCCGTTTCCGGCCGATGGCAATGGACCTGCCGTAAAAAGGCTTGCTCTACCCCCAGCCATGAATAAACTGCCGGTTACTGGGGCTATAATCATAAATTCCCATGCGCAAAGCACGGAGTAACAGATGGCTGTCGACCTGAATATGAACGTCCTGATCGTGGATGATTACCAGACCATGCTTAGGATTCTGCGCAACCTGTTGCGCCAGTTGAATTTCAAGAACATTGATGAAGCGTCTGACGGGTCGGAAGCGCTCAAGAAGCTTCGGGCGAAGTCGTTCGGCTTGATCATCTCTGACTGGAACATGGAACCCATGACCGGGATCCAGCTGCTGCGCGAAGTCCGTGCGGATGAAAAGTTGAAGCACATCCCGTTCGTCATGATCACGGCGGAAAGTAAGTCTGAAAACGTGATCGCGGCCAAGGAAGCGGGTGTTTCCAACTACATCGTCAAGCCGTTCAACGCCGAAACGCTTAAAGGCAAGCTGATCAGCGTCCTTGGCGAGTTCTAAGGAGACCGTTATGGCAACAGACTCGGTCGATCCCGAGTTGGCCACACGTCTTCAGGAACTTGGAAGGGAACCTGGCGGCTCGGTCAAGGTCGAAGAGATTGCGGAAGTGGTGGAGGCGATCCTCACCACCATGCAAGGAGACCTGTCCACCGTCGATGTCAGGCTTTACGAGGAACTGGAAAGCCTGTCGCGCTTCATTTCCGAAGCCAAATCCGACATCGCCGCCCTGCGCCCGGACGAGGTTAAGGAAGAATTCCTTCCCAAGGCCGCGGATGAGCTTGACGCCATCGTCGAAGCGACGGCGGAGGCGACCAATTCGATCATGGATGCCGTCGGCGAGATCGAGGAGGTGATGTCCAAGCTCAAGGGCAAGAATTCCGAGCGTTTGATGGACGCGACCACCAAGATTTACGAAGCCTGCGGGTTTCAGGACATCACCGGCCAGCGCATCACCAAGGTGGTCGGCGCCCTGCAGCACATCGAGGAAAAGGTCGATGCGCTGCTCAATGCCTTTGGCGACGAGATCGCCAAGTACAAGGCGGCCAACCCGAAGGCCGAGGCGGCCCCGGCCGAAGAGGTCAAACCGACCGACGAGGATCTTCTGCACGGCCCGCAGAAGAAAGAGGCGGCGATGTCGCAGGACGATATCGACGCCCTTCTGAACAGTTTCGACTGATCCCTATTCCTGGCATTTGCCGGGGTTTTGGTAAGGCCGTCTTTACCAGATTTCTGTTAGAATCCCGGCATGGCTGAACGTGATTTCCTTCCGCCGATACCGGATACTGCGCGCGGGCCCAATACGCCCGCGCTGTTCCTGTCTCTGTTCCTTCTGGTTCTGGCGTTTTTCATCCTTCTGGTGACCATTTCCACCCTGGAAGAGGTCAAGGCCAAGTCGGTGATGGACAGCCTGACGTCGACCTTCACCTCGATCGTGCCGCCGTCCACGGACCCGACGCGCTTCAAGTCCAAGGAAGGCGACCTGATCGCCGGACAGCAGTACCAGGAAACGGTGACCGACATCTTCGCCGCCGCCCTGCAGGTGGCCCAGGTCAAGGTCGTCCATCCCGGCCGCCTGATGCAGGTCCAGATTCCCGCCAGCACCCTGTTCATCGAAGGTCAGGCAGGCATTCAGCCGTCGCAGTTTGAACTTCTCGACCGCATCGTCGCGGCCGCCAGCGGCCGCCCGCCCGGTCTCCGCTTCGATCTGGAATTCATCATCGGTTCGCGGGTTAACGCCGACGGCGGCTTGCCTCAGTCACAGACCCTGGAACTGTCGCGGGCAGGGGCTTTCGCACGGGAAATGGCGCAGCGGGGCCTGCCGCCGGATTCCATCGCCATCGGGATCGAGCCGGGCGACCCAAATGATGTCACAATGTGGTTCTATATCCGCCGTGAAGCGGAAACCCGGCTGCGCCTCGACGGCGACGGCAGCAGCGGCGGCGGGGAGGAGTAGGGGACAGATATGCTGTTGCCAAGACGCTCCGAACGGGACCTGGAACGCGACCACAAGGCGTCGCAGATGTGGTTGCTGACGTTCACCGATCTGGTGTCGCTGATGCTGACCTTCTTCGTCATGTTGTTCTCCATGTCCAACGTCAAACTGGACCGCTGGGACAACGTAATCGATTCCCTGTCGCAAAGCCTGGCCCCGGAACAGGTGAAAACACCTATTTCCTCGACCGCCACGCACAACATCGCAACCGTGTTTCGTAAACGCGCCATTAACCTGGATTATCTAACATCCGTGCTGCGGGAAAAGATCGAGAGCGATGAACTGCTGAAGCAAACGCAGTTCATGCGGTTGGAGGACAGATTGGTCCTGGCCTTGCCTGGGGATTTGCTGTTTGAGGCAGGACGTGCGGTCATGACGGACCGCGCGCGCGCGGCCTTGTTCCGCTTGGGCGGGGCACTCAGCACCATCGCCAACCAACTGGGCGTCAACGGCCATTCCGACCCGTCGCCGGTGGCCGGTGGCGACTATGCCTCCAACTGGGAACTGTCGACCGCCCGCGCCGCCGCCGTGGCCAACCAGCTGCGCGCCGCCGGCTACGCTGAACCCATTGTCGCCTTCGGCTATTCGGACAGCCGCTATGACCAGCTGCCGTCCATGCCGCCGGCCCAACGCCAGCTTATGGGGCGGCGCGTCGATATCGTCGTGTTCCCCACTTCCGGGGGGCTGCGATGACCGTTCGCCGTCGGCTTTGCGCCGTTCTGACGGCCCTGACCTTGGCCTGGGGCCTGTGTCTGACGCCATTGATGAGCGCCGATGCCCAGGCCCCGGCGCAGGTCAATGTGCGCGCCGGCGCCCATGCCACCTTTACCCGCGTCGTGTTCGATTGGCCCGTCAAGGTCCCCTACAAGATCACCAAGGACGGCGGTCTTGTCACGGTGATCTTCGAGGCGGCGGCGCAGATCGACGACGCCGATCTTAACCGTAGTCCACCGCTGTTCGTCGGCGGCATCCGCTCCGCGACCGAGGGTGGGCGCACGGTTTCGGTGATTGCCGTGCCGCCGCGTTCCACCGTGCGCGACTTCTATGCCGGGAACAAGATCGCCCTGGACGTCCGCGAACCCGCGCCGTGGCAGGATCCGGTCGCCGTTCCGGCCCAGGTCAGCGTGCCCGGCGGCGGCAAGGCCCCGGCCGCGCCCCAGGCCGCCGACGCGAAACCCGCCGTCCCGGCCAAGGAACCCCTGCCGCCGGTCGCCACCGCACCGGCAAAGCCCGCCGTCGCCGCTCAGGCCCTGCCGCAGCCGCCCATCCAGAAACAACCGGCGCCCGGCACGGCCGCCGCCAAGACCGCGCCCGCCACGTCCGGTACGGCGACCCGAGCCGCTCAGCAGCTTCCCCGGGGCGCCGCGCAGAAGTCCGCGCCCACAGGCCAGCCGCTGCTTTTGACCCCGCCGGCCCAAGCCACGGCCACTGACGCCGCGCCCGCGCAACCGCCACGCACGGCGACTGCCCAGGCTTCGGGACAGGCCGCCGGCAGCGCCGCGGCGCAGGCGCCGGCCCCCGGTCCGGCGCCAAGCGCGCAATTGTCCGTGGCCAAAGGCGACGAGGGCACGGTAACCCTGCGCTTCGACTGGGCAGAGCCTGTCGCCGCCGCGGCGTTCCGGCGCAACGGGTTCCTGTGGCTGGTGTTCGACAAGCGCACCAACGTCAACGTTCCCGCCTTGCAGGAGGCCGGCGGCGCCGTCATCTCGACCCTGCAGCAGGTCTACATTCCCCAGGCCACCGTGCTGCGCATGACCACGCCCAAGGACGTCAATCCATCCATGCGCCGGGCCGGGTTGGCCTGGCTGGTCGATTTCCGGGCCCAGGAAGCGACGCCCAAGATCCCGCTGGAAGTCCAGGCTCAGCCTGATTCCCCCATCGGGGCCCGCATCTTCATGCCGCTGCCGGAACCGGGCAAGGTGATCCCGCTGACCGATCCCATCGTTGCCGACAACATGCTGGTCGTGCCGGGCATTCCGCTCGGTCACGGCGTGGCCGGAACCTATGCCTATCCCCAGTTCGAGATTCTGCCCTCCATCCAGGGCGTGGTGGTGACGCCGCGCATCGACGACGTGCGCGTGCGCTCGTTGCGCCAGGGCGTGGAAATCGCCAGCGCGGCGCCAACGTTCCCGCTCAAATTCTCGCCCGTGTCACAGGAAATGGCGGCAAGTGCCCGCATGTCGGCCATGCGGCCCCTGGTGCGTATCCTGGATCTTGAGAAATGGGACACGCCCAACGACGCCGCGATTTTGCAGACCCGCGCGATCCTGGAACAGGCCCTTGCCGTGGCCCCCAAGGCCGGGCAGCGGGAGGCGCGCATGAATCTGGCCCGGTTCTATTTCGCCAACGCCTATGGCGCGGAAGCCTTGGGCGTTTTGGACCATGCCCTGGAGGTGCAGCCGTCGCTGGCTCAGGACCGCGAATGGCTTCTGCTGCACGGCGGCGCCCAGTTTCTTCTGGGCCGCCTGCCCGAGGCGGAGAAGGACCTGTATAACGCGGCGCTTAACGGCAGCGACGAAGGTGAATTCTGGCGCGCGATCATCCAGGCCGCGCGCGGCGACCTGAACGGGGCCTCCATCGAGTTGCGCCGGTCCGGCTCCATCGCCCGGCCCTATCCTCGCGCGTTGCGTTTCAAGCTGTCAGCCATCGTTGCCGAGGCGGTGGTCGAAATCGGCGACGTGCGCACGGCGGAAACGCTGATTTCCACGTTGATGGCCGATGGCCCCAGCCCCAGTCAGGAAGCCCAGATCAAGTTCGTGCAAGGGCGCCTGGCGGAACTGGAAGGCGACTTCGACGGTGCCGTTTCGCTGTGGGAAGATGTCATGGACAGTCCCGACCGGCTGGCCCGCTTCCGCGCGGCGCGGTCGCGCGTCGAACTTCTGTTGCGTCTTGACCGCATGACCAAGCGCGAGGCGACCGAGGAACTTGAAAAACAGCGCTTCGCCTGGCGTGGCGACAACCGGGAATTCGATCTTCTGCGCCGCCTGGGCGCGCTTTATCTGGAACAGGATAAATACCGCGAGGCGCTGCAGACCCTGCGCCAGGCGGCCACCCATTTCCGCGACCATCCGGATGCCAAGACCGTGACCAAGGAAATGTCGGATACCTTCAACGCCCTCTATCTGGAGGACAAGGCCGACGCGCTGAAACCGGTCACGGCGATCGCCATCTACGAGGAATTCAAGGAATTGACCCCCGCCGGATCGCGCGGCGACACCATGATTCAGAAGCTCGCCGACCGCCTTGTCGGGGTCGATCTGCTGGATCAGGCGTCGGCGCTCCTGGAAGGTCAGATCAAGTTCCGTCTGCAAGGTGCCGACCGGGCGCGGGTCGGCGCGCGTCTTGGCCTGATCCATCTTCTGGCGCGTAAATACGCGGATGCCGAACGGGTGATCCGGGCGACCGCTGCGGACGGCCTGAACGGCGATCTTACGCAACAGCGCAATCATCTTCTCGTTCAGGCCCTGATGGGACAGAAACGCTATGCCGACGGGCTTGCCCTGTTGGAGCCGGATCAGTCCATGGACGGTGAACTGCTGCGTTCGGAAATCTATTGGACCATGGGAAATTGGAACGATGCGGCCCAGTCCCTGCAGCGCGTCGTGACGGCAAGCGGCGCACGCAAGGGCGAAAAGCTCAGCCGCCAACAGGCGCGCTACATGCTCAATCTGGCGACGGCGATGACGCTCAGCGGTAACGAGCGCGGCCTTGCCCGTATCCGCGACAACTTCGGCGCCGCTATGGCCAAGACCGAAGTGGCGAAGGCCTTCGATCTGATTGCGGCCCGCCCGGCCCTGGGCCTGATCGCGCCAGAAAGCGTCAAGGAGCGGGTCGCCGTGGCGGAGAACTTCAAGTCCTTCCTGACGGCCTACCGCGAGCGTCTGGAAAAAGACCCGCTCAGCGCCATCAACTGATTATCCCGCATGACAAAACGGCCCGGACTCCTTGATGGAATCCGGGCCGCTCCTGCGTTCACCCCCCGATGAACGGGACGCATGAAACAGACTTGAGCACCGATGCGTCACACCGCGCCGGTGTACTCGCCGCGTGCCGGGTAGTTTTTCTCGATGGCGAAGTCCAGCGCCGCCAGCAGTTCGGAGAAATGCGGACGAACGAACGGCATGGTCTGGACCGAGGCGTAATAGAGGGTCTGATCCGGCGAGATCATGAACAGGCCGGGTTCGGAAAACAGGGCCGGCTCTTCGATGCCGATGGAGGTCTTGCCCCGCGAGGTCGAGATGAACAGCCCCCATTCCCGTGCCTTGGCCAGGGACAGGCCGTAGCCGACGCGCAATTCCTTGGCGGCGATCTTTTCGGCCATGGCCTTGCCGCGCTCCGCATCATCGCTGGAGATCGCGATGGTGCCGACGCCGCGCTTGGCGAATTCCGGCGCGAGCTTTTCCAGTTCCGTCATGTAATTGGCGCAGATCGGGCAATGCAGGCCCCGGTAGAAACAGATGACCGTCCCCCGTTCGGACGTTTCCGAGGCAAGGTCGAACGTGCCGCCGGTCACCAAGTCGACGGAAAGGTCGGGGGTCTTCTGACGTGGCATGAGCATGGGGCGGTTATCTCCTCTGAAATAAAGCGGTCGTGCCGCCGGATGCGGCCGCCGGTTTTCGATGACGGCGACCCTAGCAGTCGTTATAATCAAAGAAATCCAAATTAATTGATTGTAACTCCTGAAATCCCATGGCTGGCCAATACGACCGACTGTCCGCCCTGATCTCCCGCTTTGATCTTCGGGTTCTGCGGGTGCCTTTGGGTGAAGGCAATATGGCGGTATTCGGCGATCCGGAAACGGGGGCGCCGGGGCGGGTCGAAATCCGCACCCGGGGCGGCGTCCCCGCCGCTGGACCCAATGAGATGCCGGTCGCCGCCTATTCAATCGATTGGGGCGGGGCGGCCAATCCTTTGATGGCGGCCTTGCCGGCGACCGTCTCCCTGCCGATCCGTGACGTGGAGACGCGGGCGCTTCTGGATGTGTTCCTGGCCGAAGCCGGGGGGCGGCGCTGTGGGTCCGACAAGGTTCTGGAACGTCTGGCCGAAGTCCTGGTGATCCGCCTGATGCGTCAGCAGATCGAACGGGGTGCGACCGAGCCGGGCGTGTTGGCGGGGCTCGCCGATGCGCGCCTGTCGCGCGCCATTTCGGCCTTGCACGAGGATCCGGGCCGGTCGTGGTCGAACGCCGATCTGGCGGCGGTCGCGGGCATGTCGCTGTCGCGTTTCGCCGATGCGTTTCGTGCGGTTGTCGGCGAAGCCCCGCAAAGTTACCTGCGCCGTTGGCGGATGACCCTGGCGCGCCAGGACATGGACCGGGGAGCCCGGGTTCAGGCTGTCGCCCGGCGTTACGGCTATGCCAGTTCGGAAGCCCTGTCCCGGGCCTTTCATCGGCAATTCGGCATCAATCCGACGGACCTGCGCCGCGCCGGATAGGGCCGGGGTGGGGGGCGCCGGTCTAGAACGCGATGGCGGCTTGGGCTTCGGCGGCTTCTTCCGCCGTCCATTGGCGCACGGGCGTCGGCGCGCGGCCGCCGGCCAGCGGCAGGAAGGTGCCTTCGCCGGGATCGTCCAGGGTGACGTTGCCTTGTGGCGTGATGACCTCGATGGCGCCTTCCTGGATTTGGAATCCGTAGTGCGGCTGTCCCGCCGGCATGCCGACGGTCAACTCGCCGCCCACGAAGTCCGTGCCGCGAATGCCGATGGTGGCGGTGGGCGTGCCGAAGGCGACCTGCGAGGGGCTGGCCTTGCCGATTTTACCGGAGGTATAGCGGAACACGCCGACCACCATGATTAGCGCCTGGCGGCCCGTGCCGGCGCCCGCCGCAGCCGGGTCGAAGACCATTTCATCCACGAAAACCTCGGCCTTTTCGCCGAGGGTCAGCGACGAGCCGTCGGTAAAGCGCACCAATAGTCGAGCCTCCGGGCCGGTTTTCAGAATATCGCCGGCGAACACCTTGGCACCCAGAGACAGCGGTGCAGTCGACCCCGAAAGACTGCGCGTGGCTTCGCCCTTCTGGCGTTCGATGACGCCCGCGGCCTCCTGGGCCATGGCCGGCAGGCATATAAAAAACAATGCGACCGCAACGGCGGCCAATCGGGCAAGTCGGATCAGCATAACGTTCGTCATCCAATGTCTTGCGGCCGGTTTCGGCCGCGTACCGCGCATCCCAATGCGCCGCCTGGGACATGTCTTATAGGAATCGCACATGATCCTATGTGACCGCGATCACTCGGCGGGGCGCGCTATCCAGGAATGGAGACGGTTGCGTCGCTGTCTAGAGCCTATCATCTTGATACGGAATCGCTGAGACGGCGGAGGGCGTGCTCTGACCAGGAAGGCGGCGCGCAGCGATGTGGGTCATCGGAAGCGCCGCCTGACGCCGCCAGAGCGCGTCCTCCGCCGCCTGCGGTCGGTTGTCCGGGCTTCCGGCGTCGTCGAGGCCGCTCGCCGATGCCCCGCATCGCCGTCATGGCCTCTCCTATCCGGAAACCCGGACAACCGATCTCAGCCGCTTCCGTATCAAGATGATAGGCTCTAGCCGGCGCCGAAGCTTTTAACCAGAGAGCCGACGGTCATGTACCAGCCGTCGACCAGCACGAAGAAGATGATCTTGAACGGCAGGGCGATGATGACCGGCGGCAGCATCATCATGCCCATGGACATGAGAATCGATGCGACGACCATGTCGATGATCAGGAACGGCACGAACAAAAGGAAACCGATTTCGAAAGCGCGTTTCAGTTCGGAAATCATGTAGGCCGGGACCAGCACCCGCATCGGCATGTTCGTGCGGGCCTCTTCGTCAGGAATGCGCGCAATCTGGGTGAACAGCAAAAGATCGCGTTCGCGCACATGGCTCATCATGAAGTCACGGAACGGCAGGATGGCCCGGTTGAAGCCCTGAAGTTCGTCCAGATTACCCTGAATCACCGGATTGATACCGGTTTCCCAGGCTTTCTCGAAGGTCGGCTGCATGATGAACAGGGTCAGGAACAGGGCCAGTCCGACCAGAACCTGGTTGGGCGGCGTTTGCTGCGTGCCCAGGGCCGTGCGCAGGAACGACAGCACCACGATGATGCGCACGAAGGATGTAACCATGATGAGGATCGAGGGGGCGACGCTGAGCACCGTGATCAGCAGCAGCATCTGGATGATGCGGCCCGTGGTGTCGCCGCCCTGATCGCCCAGGTCGAGGGAGATCGATTGCGCGAGCGCCGGCGGGCTGAGCAGGGACAGCCCCAGGTAGATCGCGCAGGCGGCGCCGATCACCGCCAGGATCATCAGCAGGGGATGGGCGAGGGGATTGCGCCGCCGCCGCGTGAAGATGCGCCGCATCTGCCCGCCGTTCGTCATGACTGGGTCTCTGTGTTGTCGCTGGCGGCGGTCAGGGCCTGTCTGAAGTCCCTGCCGGGGTCGGCGATACCGGTTTCGATGAGCAATTCCGACGTGGGGCCGACCAGCAGCAGATGTTCCGTGTCGTCGCGGCGGACCAGGATCAGGCGACGGCGGCCGTCAAGGGGGGTTACTTCCACGATGCCCAGGCGCCGGTTGCTGGCGCGCTTGATGGCCGCGGCCGGAAAACCCCAGCCAGCGCGCCGCGCCATGGCGGCAAGCAGGGCGATCAGGCCGATCACAAAAATCAGCGCGAGGATGAAGCGGAAATAGCCGCCCATGTCCATGTCCATGGCGCTATTCCTTGTTCGTTTCACCGTCGGCCGGGCCGAGACCGGCGCCGGCGCGAATTTGATCTTCGAGACGGTTGAGATCCGAGACCATCTTTTCCAGGCGCAGGCGGATGCTGTCCGGATTCGACGACGTGAGCGCCATGGTGCGCACGTTTTGGCAGATCCAGGCGACCCGGTCGCCCAAGGGTGTCATGTCCAGCAACTCGCCGCCCGCAAGGGCCCTGCGGGCGTTCAGGATCATGGACTCGACCTCGGCCATGGCCGATTCCAGGGACGCGGGAGGGGCGTTGTCGCCGCCTGTATTGTCGCGGTCGCTCATGGGCGGGTGTCTCCCATCCATTCGCGCACGATGTCGTCGCGGCTTTTGCCGGCCAGATCGTCGGCGCCGTTGGCGCGATAAAGATAAATCAGAATTTCAGCCACGGCGGCGAAGGCCTCGACGGGGATTTCCTCTTCCATGTCGATCGTGGCGAGAAGCTGAGCAAGGTCGGCGTCTTCGCGCACCTTGATGCCGTTGGCGAAGGCGATCTGCAGAATTTGTTCGGCCAGGCGCCCCCGCCCGCCCGCGACCACGGTGGGAGCCATGCCCGGCAGGGCCCCTTCGGCCAGGGCCACGGCGAGCGCTTCCTTGGTCGCCGGAATACGCTGGTAGTTCGCTTGCGGACCGTCGTTACCGGTCGGGTCTTTGGGGGTATCTGCGTTCACGTGCCGCTGGTCCCATTCGCGTGGCAAGGCCTGAGGGTCGGCAAGAATTGCCGGATTCGTCCGATCCTAAAGGCCCCCGGTTTAACAAATGATTACAGCGGGGCCGGTTTTCCGTTTCGGAATCAGACATTTAATGGCCGGCCCGGGCGGTTGCGGCGGAACCGGATGCGCTTAATAGGTTGTTAAGGAACCCGGCAGATAATGCCTAGCAGGACGGTTTTCGGGGCTTGTGATGCTCACCGGAGCCAGGGGACAACGGATTAATTCCGCTAGACAAGGGGCCGCGCGCAGATGGATCTGACCCTCTTCGCAGCTGTTAAGAAACGCCTTAACTGGCTTGGCCAACGCCAGGAAATCCTGGCCCAGAACATTTCCAATGCGGATACGCCCGACTACAAGGCCAAGGATCTCAAGCCATATGCCTTCCGGGATCTCCTGCGCAAGGAATCGGCGCAGTTGAACATGGTCACCACCGAACCCGGGCAGTTGGGCGGCCGGCGCAAGCGCATCCGCGATTTCTTTGTCGAAGAGCCGCGCCATCCCTATGAAACGGCGCCCAACGGCAACTCGGTGGTGCTTGAGGAACAGATGGGCAAGGTGGCCGAGACACAGACCACCCACCGCCTGACCACGGAACTCTACAAAAAGCATATGGAAATGCTGAAAACCGCCAGCCGCGGACGCTAGGCGGTCACGCCCGGAGGCGGGCGGACATTAAAATTCGGGCCGCAAAGGCCACAGGCGAACCTGGAACGGGAATCTCGACAGAACGTCGTCCAATCCAATGCCGCCGGACAAAGGGAGAACCCTTGCCCGGACAACGATCAAGGAGGCGAAAGCCCCGATGGACGACATTATCAAGACCATCCGCATTTCCAGCGCCGGGATGCGCGTGCAGGGAACGCGCCTTCGCGTGATCTCGCAAAACATCGCGAACGCGGACAGCCTACCGCAACGCCCCGGCGACGATCCCTACCGGCGCAAGCTGGTGACCTTCAAGAACGAATTGGACAAGTCCGTCGGCGTCGAAACGGTGCACGTCAACCGCCTGCACAAGGACATGTCCGACTTCGGCAACAAGTATGACCCGTCTCACCCCGCCGCCGACAAGGACGGTTATGTGAAGACGCCCAACGTCAACACCATGCTTGAAATGATGGACATGCGCGAAGCGCAGCGGTCCTACGAAGCCAATCTGAACCTGATCAAGTCGTCGAAAACGATGTTGAACAGCGTCATCGACGTGCTGCGCGCCAATTAAGGCGGGCGGCGAAATTCAAGGTCCCAACGCGGACCGGGCCCAACGGGCCTAGAACGGGAGCATAACAATGAGCGTGAACGCCGATTTCAATATTCATCAGGCCTTGAACGCCTATCAACGGGCGGCCCGCCAACAGATTTCCGGTGCGGGAGATGTCGCGGCGCCGACCGCCAAGGCAAACGAGGAGTTCGGCGATCTTGTGCGCAGCGCCATCATGGAAGCCCGCAAGATCGGCGAGACGTCGGAAAAGCTGTCGATCGACGCAATCAACGACCGCGCCGACATCACCCAAGTGGTGACTGCCGTGGCCGAGGCCGAAATGACCCTGCAGACCGTGGTCAATGTGCGCGACAAGGTTCTGGAAGCCTACAACGACATCATCCGGATGCCGGTGTAACGCCATCGATCCGCGGCGTCGGGAGCAGCCCAGATGAACGAAGTGGATGTCATCGATGTCGGCCGCAACGCCATGTGGGTGGTCATCAAGGTGGCCGGCCCGATCATGTTCCTCGGCCTGGTCAGCGGCCTTATCATCGCCCTGTTCCAGGCCCTCACGACGATCCAGGAAATGACCTTGACCTTCGTGCCGAAGATCATCGTTATTTTCATCGGCATCGTCGTTCTGTTGCCGTTCATGATTAATACGGTGACCACCTTCGCAGACACCCTGTTCGACCGCATTTCGGCGCTATAGGCGGCGAAGGGCGGCGGACATGCTCGAAGAGCTCCTCAAACTCAACGTCTTCGCATTCTTGCTGGTTCTGTCGCGCGTCGGCGCCATGATGGCCATTCTGCCGGGCATCGCGGCGGCCTATGTCAGTGCGCGCATCCGTGTCGTCCTGGCCGTCGCCGTCGCCGTCGTCATGACGCCCGTGCTGGCGGAGAGCCTGCCGGCCCCCCCCGAAAGTCCCTATGTCCTGTTCTTGCTGCTTGCCGGTGAGGTCATCGTCGGCCTGTTTCTCGGCGGAATCGCGGTCATCCTGATCAGTGCCCTGCAAACCGCGGGAACGTTGATCGCGCTGTTTGCGGCCATGGCCAACGCCCTGGTTCAGGATTCGATTACCGAACAGCAAAGCTCCGTCATTTCCAACATGTTGACCATCGGCGGGCTGGTGATGATCTTCGTCACGGACAGCCATCATGTGTATTTCACGATGGTCGCCGATTCCTACGCTCTGTTCGTGCCCGGCGAGGGGGTGTCGACCGGCGATATGGCGTTGATGCTGGCGCGCCGGGTCGCCGACAGCTTTGCATTGGGGTTTCAGTTGTCCATCCCGTTCCTGGTCATCGCCATGGTCTATTACATCGGGCTCGGTGTTCTTGGCCGCCTGATGCCTCAGTTGCCGGTATTCTTCTTCGGGCTGCCGGTGCAGGTCACGGTCCAGATCGGCGCTCTCATGATCGTGTTCTCGTCGATCATGCTGGTATTTCTCAATCACTTCCAACAGGGGTACGTCGTCTTCACGGGCTAGGGCCCGGATCGACGACAGGGACACATGGCAGAAGAAGACGACTCACAAAAAACAGAAGAGCCGACCGGGAGAAAACTCTCCAAGGCCCGCGACGAAGGTCAGGTCGCCCAGTCTCAGGAAATCAAGAGCCTGATGATCCTGGTCGGCGGCGTGGGGATGCTGATGTTCCTGGCGCCGGCCATGGCCCGTGACATCACCCTGATCGGCCGGCGGTTCATCGGGGCCGCCTACTCGATCCCGATGGATTTCGAACATCTGCGCCTGGTGTTCGCCAAGGTCTCGATCGAGATCGGGGTGATTCTCGCCCCCGCCATGGCGATGTTCGTGGTCCTGGCGATCGTCGCCAACGTCGGCCAGTTCGGCCTTATCTGGTCGACCAAGAAAATTCAGCCGAAAGCCAGCAAGATCAACCCCTTGAGTGGGTTCAAGCGGCTGTTCTCCAGCCAAGGCCTGATGGAATTTGTGAAGGGCATCCTGAAGCTGACCCTGGTCGCAACGGTGTCCTTCGGGCTTGCCATCCCCATGCTGCACGACCTGGAAATGATGCCCGCGATCTCCACATCCGCGGCCCTTCACCGCATCCACGAGGTCGCCATCATCATGGCCCTCGCGACCATCGGGGTGATGGGGTTCATCGCGGCGCTCGATTACATGTATCAGCGCGCCACCTTCATGAAGCAGATGCGGATGTCCAAGACCGAGATCAAGGACGAGTACAAGCAAACCGACGGGGACCCGCAGATCAAGGCGCGAATCCGCCAAATCCGCATGGATCGCGCCCGCAAGCGCATGATGGCGGCCGTGCCCAATGCCGACGTGGTGATCACCAACCCGACCCACTTCGCGGTCGCCCTGGAATACAAGATGGAAACCATGCCGGCCCCCAAGGTGATCGCCAAAGGGCAGGATCTGGTGGCGCTGAAAATCCGCGAAATCGCCGAGGCAAACGAGATCACCATCGTCGAAAACCCGCCGCTGGCGCGGGCGCTCTACGCTTCCGTGGAACTGGACGAGGAAATCCCGGCGGAACACTTCAAGGCGGTCGCCGAGGTCATCGGCCACGTCATGCGGCTCAAGGGCAAGCTGCCCCATTAACGGACCCGGCGGCCTTTGGTCTTCAGGCGCCGCATCCCGGCAGCGAGCGCTGTTGACAGGGGCCGTTCAGTGGTAATCCTGTCACCGGAAGCGGGCTGCCTTGGACGGGCCCGCCATCATCGCCGGGCCTCGACATCGAAACCATGAAGCACAGAATACCCCACATCCTGAACGCCGGTGCGGCCCTGTTGGGGGTCGCGGCCGGGCTGATGTTCGGGCTTGATGCCGGCTGGGCGCTGCCGGCGGGCGGCGTGCTGGCGGCGGCGGCGCTGGGGCTTCTGACGACATCCTGGCGCATGGGCCGAAAGGCGCCGGCCCGGTCGACGGGCGGGCCCATGGCGGAACTGATCCAAATGGCCGCCGGATCGTCGGGCGAGGGACTCCTGATCGCCACCTGGGACGGTGTCGGCATGTACGCCAACGGCGCCTTCCGCGACCTGTTTTTCCTGGACGGCGATATCGGGCCGGCCGGCCTGCTGGACAAGGTCGAACGCGCGCTCGACAGCCAGGGCCGGTCCCAGGACGTGTTCCGCAAGCTGCGGGCCGCCGCCGCCGACGGCACCACCGCCGGCGGGGAGGTCATCTGCCGCCGTCAGGACGGCAAGCCCGCGTGGCGGCGCCTGCGCATGGAACCCTTCGGCGAGGACGGAATCGGCGCCGGCGCCGGGGAGGGGGCTTCCCGCTACGTGCAATGGCGGGCCCAGGACATTACCGAAGAAAAGCGCCAGACCGCGACCCGCCAGTCGGCGGAGGCGCGCCGCGCCGATCTGCTCGACGGCCTGCCCGTCGGGGTGTTCTCCGTCGACGGGCGCGGGCGCATCGTCTACGCCAACTCCTGCCTCGCGGGCTGGCTCGGAGTCGACCGCGTGGCCATGGGCGGCAAGCCGTTCGCCGAGTTTGTCGTCTCCGCCAGTCCGGTGAACGGCAACGGAAACGGTGCGGGCGACGACGATGACGACGACGGTGATCACGGCCTGGTCACCCTGCGCGCGGCCGACGGTACGGAATTCACGGCCTCGCTGCTGCAAAGCCACCGCGAGACCACGGACGGCACCCTGGTCTATACGCGCTCGATCCTGCTGCGCGACATGGCCTGGGCGGACGACGGGGGGGCGGCCGGCCTGGGTCCGGCCAAGCGCCTGCGCTTCCTGTTCGACGACGCGCCCGTGGCCATCGCGCTGCTCGACGGGCTGGGCAAGGTCATGGACTGCAACCGCGCGTTCCTGACCCTGGCGGGCGCCCACCGCGATCTGGTCGCCGGCCGGCCCTTCGCGGAACGCCTGCTGCCCGAGGACCGGGACGTGGTCGCCTCGGCGCTGTCCGACGTCATCATGGGCCGGGCGCGGGCGACCCAGACGGAAATCAGACTGGCCGCCCCCGGCGGGCGGCAGGCGGCGGCGACATTGTTTGCCAGCCGCATGGAGGACGACAAGGGCAACATCACCGGTCTGGTCCTGCATTTCATCGACACGACCGAGCAGAAGAACCTGGAAATCCAGTTTGCCCAATCGCAGAAGATGCAGGCCGTGGGCCAGCTTGCGGGCGGCGTGGCGCACGACTTCAACAACCTGCTCACGGCCATGATCGGCTTCACCGACCTGCTGCTCGAACGTCACGGGCCGGGCGACCCGTCCTTCAACGACCTGCAGCAGATCAAACAGAACGCCCACCGCGCGACCAACCTGGTGCGCCAGTTGCTCGCCTTCTCGCGCAAGCAGAACCTGGAACCGGACCTGCTCGACCCCGAGGACGCGCTGAACGACCTGTCCAACCTGCTGCGCCGCCTGCTCGGCGAGACCGTCAAACTTAAACTGGAACACGAACGCGGCGCCGGGCGTATCCTGGCCGACCGGGGGCAGTTCGATCAGGTCATCATCAACCTCGCCGTCAACGCCCGCGACGCCATGGCCGAGGGCGGGCCGCTCGTGATCCGCACCTTCCGCCGCGATCTGGAACGGCCGCTACAGCAGTCGGGCGAGGTCATCCCCGTCGGCTCCTACCTGGTGATCGAGGTCGAGGACAAGGGCACCGGCATCTCCAAGGATGTGCTCGACCGCATTTTCGAGCCGTTCTTTTCGACCAAGGAAGTGGGCCAGGGCACGGGGCTGGGCCTGTCCACCGTCTACGGCATCATCCATCAGTCGGGCGGCTACGTGACCGTGGAAAGCCATATCGGCAAGGGCACCGTGTTCCGCCTCCTGTTCCCCCGCGCCGATGAGGACGCCCGCGCCCGCCGCGCCGCCGCCGCCGTGACCGACGATGTGGTCGCCACCGCCGCCAAGGGCAAAGGCAAGGGCGGCGGCACCGGCCCCGGGAAAGAGCCCGAACTGCCCCTGTTCGAGGCCGATTTGACGGGCTCGGAAACCATCCTGCTGGTCGAGGACGAGGACGCCGTGCGCATGTTCGGCGCCCGCGCGCTGCGCAACAAGGGCTATAAGGTGCTGGAGGCCCAGAACGGCGAGGTCGCGCTCGATGTGGTCAACGGCACGGCGCCGAAGATCGACCTCATCATCTCCGACGTCGTCATGCCGGGCATGGACGGCTACACCCTGGTCCGCCAACTCCGCGAACGGATGCCGCAGGTGAAGGTCATCCTCATGTCCGGCTACGCCGAGGATGCCTTCCAGGACCAGATCGACAAGGACGAAACCCTGCACTTCCTGCCCAAGCCGTTCACCCTGAAGACCCTGGTCGGCAAGGTGAAGGAGATCATCGTGTCGGAGGGGCCGTAGGGGCTGCGGGTATGTCGCGCGGCTGTTTAGATAGTGTCCCCGGAATTTTTCGGTGTGGTCGGGGCGGATACGGTGAGTTTCCTGCGTATTCTGTATGGGGGCCGCGATCTTGGCGCCTTGGCGGGGGATGGGCCTTAGCCTGCGCATCCCCCTTGTTGCCGACCGTCACTGAATAATCAGGTCCTTGAACAGCACCGTATGGGCCTTGACCGGGGCGATGGCGAAGTTGATGACGTTCAGCAGCTCGAAGCGCAGGCGTTCCGAGCCCTCCTTACCGATCACGTCCTTGTATTCCAGGTCGCGCAGCTGGGTTTTGATGTTGTCCACCACCAGCGCCATTTTCGCCTCGTCCTGAAGGGCCGGCAGGTCGGTCTCGTTGACCTGCACGATTAGGTTCAGCTTGATGAAATGGTTGCGCTTGCCGATCTTTTTCAGGTCGGTGCGGATTTCCGGCAAGGCGTGCGTCACCGGCTTGCCGATTTCCAGGGTCACTTCGGTGATCGCGGGCTTGCCGAATACGGCTTCGGTGGCACCCAGCATATGGGCTGTAAAGCCGCCGCCGATCAGGACGAGCAGAACCCCGGCGATCGCCGCGATCTTGAGGATCTTTTTCTTCTTGGCGGCTTTGAGCTCTTCCTCGGTGGGTTCGTCGTCTTCGTCGTCCTCCCACTCCTCGTCGTCGTCTTCCCACTCCTCGCCGTCCTCGAGTTCCTCGTCGTCCTCGTACTCTTCCTCGTCGTCGTCGATTTCGTCGGTCTTGTCGGCCATCGATATTTCCCCAGAGGACGCCGGCCCGGTGGTGCAGCGGGCCGGACGCGATTTTATCGAGGGCGGAGCCTAGCGCAAAATCCGCGCCGTCAAAACCATCCAATGGTCGAGGTTTCGGCCATCCAGCATGGACGTGTGTTTAGAGCGCCTTGACCGCCGCCAATACCTCATCGGCGTGGTCCTTGACCTTCACCTTGGGCCAGATGTTGCGGATCACGCCCTTTTCGTCGATCAGGAAGGTGGCGCGCTGAATGCCCATGTAGGTGCGGCCGTACATGCTTTTTTCGACCCACACGCCGTAGCTGTCGCACAGGCTGCCGTCTTCGTCCGACACCAGATGAAAGGGCAGGCCGTATTTGGCCTTGAACTTGTCGTGGCGGGCGACCGTGTCCTTGGAGGCGCCGACGATCACCGCCCCTTCCTTTTCGAACGCCGTGATCGCGTCGCGAAAGCCCTGGGCCTCGGTGGTGCAGCCCGGCGTGTCGTCCTTGGGATAGAAATACAGCACCACCTTTTTGCCCTTCAGGTCCTTGAGCGCCAGCATGCCGCCGCCGTCCGCGGGCAGGGTGAAATCGGGGGCCTTGTCGCCGATGGAAAGGGTCATATTCGGGGTCTCCTTATGCGTCGTGGTGTCATTCGGTTGCGTCCTCGGCGGGCGGCAGCTCCGCCGCCGGGCCGTCGATCAGGTCCTGGTAGATATCGAACACGGCCTGGGCCGTTTCCATCATCATGCGTTTCAGGCCGGTGAAATCGTCCGCCCCCGCGACGCGCACCAGATCGTCGGCCAGGGCGCCGGAAATCAGGTCTTCCTTTTCCTTGGTCAGGGTGCCCTCGATGGTTTCGGCCAGTAGGCCGAGGATGCCCATCCAAAGTTCCTGGGCCCGCATCAGGGTCCGCCAATGGGCGGTGGCGAGCACGCCGGCCGATTTCAGCTTGTCCAGGCTGGCGGCCGTGTTGGCGTCGCGGATATCCGGGTGGTCGCCGATATGACGCAGGGTCAGGTACTGTACGATGAAGGCGATGTCGACCAGGCCGCCGCGCAGGTTCTTGACGTCCCAGATGCAGTCAGACGTCTTTTCCCGGGCGATGCGCTGGCGCATGTCGGCGGCGTCGCGCAGCAGCTTTTCCGGGTTCACGGGATCGCCCAGGATGGCGGCGATGGCATCCTCGACCCGGCCGCGCAGGTCGCCCGTTCCGGCCACGGCGCGGGCGCGGACCAGGGCCATGCGCTCCCAGGTCCAGGCCGATTCGTCGTGGTATCTGCGGAATGCGGTCAGCGAGGTGGCCAGCGGCCCCTTGGTGCCCGACGGGCGCAGGCGCATGTCGACCTCGTACAGCGGCCCCTCGGGCATCATCGCCGTGACGGCGTTGATCGTGCGCTGGGTCAGGCGGCCGAAATATTGCGCGGGGGCGAGCGGCTTGGGGCCGTCCGATTCCTCGGCGTCGTCGGCGGCGTCGTAAACGAAGATCAGGTCCAGGTCCGAGGCCGCGGTCATTTCCCGGCTGCCCAGACGGCCGAGCGCCACGATGGCGATCTCGCCGCCAGGAACGCGGCCGTGGCCTGCGGCGAAATCGTCGGCGACGCGGCCCAGCACCGCGCCCAGCGCCGTCTCGGCGATGTCGGAAAGGGCCCGCGAGGCGTCCAGCGGCGCGATCCGGGCGTCCAGGCGCTGCACGCCGACCTGGAATCGCCGGTCGTTGGCCCAACGGCGGCAGGTGATCAGAACATCTTCCAGGTCGCGGCAGGCCTTCAACTGGGCCTCGAGTTCGCCGTGCAGGCCCGGAAGGTCCGGCGGCGGGTCGAAGAAATCGGCGGTCAGCACACTGTCCAGGATCGACGCGTGATTTCCCATGTGTTCGGCCAGACGCGGCGCCTTTCCGGCGATCTCGACCACCAGGGATAACAGGTGCGGGTTGGAATGGAACATGGAAAACAGCTGCACACCGCCGGGCAAAACCTTGAGGAAGCCGTCGAAGCGCAGGAACGTCTTGTCCGGTTCCGGCGTCTTGGCGATGGCGCGCAGCAGCACGGGCATCAGTTCGGTCAACAGTTCGCGGGACCGGGTCGAGCGCATGGCCCGGTAGCGCCCGTGGTGCCAGGCCCGGATCTGGGCGTCGACGCGGGCCGGTTCCTCGAACCCCATCTTGCGGATGGTCGCCAGCGTGTCCGGATCGGCTTCGCCGCCGGTGAACACAAGATTACCGCCGGCACCGTCCTGGTCCGCCTCGGCGCTGAGCGCCGGCGCGTCGCCGAACAGGGCGCCGTAATGGGCCTGCACCCGCTCAAGGTGGCCGGTCAGCACCTCGGCGAAGGCGTCGCCGGTGGCAAAGCCCATGAAACCGGCGAAGGCGTCGAAGGCTTCGGGAACATCGGGCAGGGTATGGGTTTGCTCGTCATTGACCATCTGCAGGCGGTGTTCGACCTGGCGCAGGAAATCATAGGCGGCCTTCATGTCCGCCGCCGCTTCGGGCGTGACCTGTTCCAGGGTGACCAGGCAGTCGATGGCGGCCTTGGTGCCGGACAGACGAAGTTCCGGGATGCGCCCGCCCCAGATCAATTGCTGGGTCTGGGCGAAGAATTCGATCTCGCGGATGCCGCCGCCGCCCAGCTTGACGTTGTGGCCAAGCGCCTTGATCGCGCCGATGCCGCGGTGGGCGTTGATCTGGCGCTTGATCGAATGGATGTCCTGGATCGCCGCGAAGTCCAGGTGTTTGCGCCAGATGAAGGGGCGCAGCCATTCCAGGAACCGCGCACCTGCTTCCAGGTCGCCGGCCACGGCGCGGGCCTTGATCATGGCGGCGCGCTCCCAGTTCTGGCCCAGGCTTTCGTAATAGCTTTCGGCGGCGAGGACCGAAATCGCCAGCGGCGTGGCGCTGGGGTCCGGGCGCAGGCGCAGGTCCGTGCGGAACACGTAGCCGTCGGCCGTGCGCTCATCCATGATCCGCAGCATCTGGCGAACCAGACGGACCATGGCCGGCTGCAGGTCGTCGGGCTTGGCCGTGCGCATGACTTCGGGATCGAACAGCACGATGATGTCGATGTCCGAGGAATAGTTCAGCTCGCGCGCGCCCAGCTTGCCCATGCCGAGCACGACCAAGCCCGACCCCTGCGACGGCGATGCGGGATCGGCCAGTTCCAGGGCACCGCGCCGCGCCATTTCACCGAGACAGAAATCGCAGGCGGCCTTGAGGCAGCCCTCGGCGACATCGCTGAGCCCGGCCGTCACCTTGTCGAGCGGCCAGTCGCCGCTTATATCAGCCAGGGCGATGGTCAGGGCCGCGCGCTTCTTGGCGATGCGCAGGCGCGTCTTCAGGGCGGGTTCGGTTTCGCCTTCGGGCGTTTCGGCAAGGTCCGTGAGGATGCCCGCCAGGACCACGTCGGGGCCGTCGTTCAGGATGCGCAGGGTGAACGCGGGGTCGCCCGAAGCCAGGCGTCCGAGGAACGGGCTATGGGCGAACACCGCATCCAACAGAGCCTTGCCGGGGCCGCCGCCGGCGATTTCCGCCGCCGCCGATTCGGTACCGGGGTCGGCGCAGCGGGAAACGGCGGAATCCCAATGTTCCCAGGCAACTGCCAGGGATTCGGGGTTTCCCGGGCTTGGCAGATCGGGTTTACTGCTGAAGGCCGAATTTTCAGGCATACTAGTCACTTGTTTCTCAGGCCTTGGGGAGCCTGAACACTGCGGTAAGCAAAAACTGGGGTCAAGCGCGCTAACGGAGGCGTGGTGGCAAACGACGTCGATCAACACGGCGGGCAGGGTGAGAATCGGACGGGCGGCCATCTGAAGCGGTGGTGCCGGGGTGCCGCGCATCTTGCTGGCGGCCTGCTGGCGGGCGTGGCCATTGTCGCGGGCCTGCTGTCGTGGCAATTGTCCAAGGGGCCGATCTCCCTCAGCTTTCTCACGCCCTATATCGAACAGGCGCTTAACGAACGCAGCCCCGACATGCAGGTCGAACTGGGCGACACCATCCTGACCTGGGCCGGGTGGGAGCGCGCCCTCGACATCCGCGTGCTCGACGTTCTGGTGTACGATCGCGTGGGCGCCATTGTCGCGGCGATCCCCGAAGTCTCGTTCTCGCTGTCGAGCCAGGCCCTGATCCGGCGCGGTGCGATCGTGCCGAAAAGCGTCGAGCTGTTCGGCCCGCGGCTGGTCCTGCGGCGCGGCGCCGACGGCACATTCGAGGTCAACCTGGGCAACGCCCAATCCGACGACAAGAATCTGTCTGACGGCAGGGGATTGGGCAGCGGGCTGCTCGACCTGCTGATCGCCAAGGCCGGGGCCGGTCCGGATGCGGGGGCGCAACTGGCCTATCTGTCGCGTCTCAACATCATCGGCGCGGAAACGGTGATCGTCGACGAAATCCTGGGCCGCCGATGGACTGCGCCGGTCGCCGACATCCGCCTGGCCCGGGACGGCGCGGGCATCCAGGGCGAGGTTGCCTTGCAGATGGATATGGACGGCCGCCGGTCCGAGGTTACGGCCAAGGGCAGCTATCTCGTCAACGAGGGGCGCCTGGCCGTCAGCGTCGCCTTCACCGATCTGGACCCGAAGGCGCTTGCCGGCTTCCACGAATCCCTCAAGCGCTTCGAAAGCATTCAGCTTCCGCTCAAGGGCACGGTCACCCTGGGCATGACCGTCAACGGCCCGCCCGAGGATATCGGCTTCCGCTTCACGGGCGGTGAGGGGGAGATCCGCACCCCCGAGCCGTATCAGGAAGCGATCGCGGTCCAATCCCTTGTTCTTGCCGGCCGCTATGACGGCCGCGCCCGGACGGCCGAGATTTTCGATTTCACCGTCGTCGCCAAGGACGGCGAAAGCGTGCGTTCTCCGGGGTCGGCGGCGCATCGTCTGCCGGTTACCGGTCTGGAATTCGCCGGCAAGTACTGGATGGACGACGACCGGCTGGAAATCTCGCGCCTTGCCCTCGACACGGGCGGCCCCCGGGTCACGGTGTCCGGCACCGTGGAGGATGCGACGGGAAGCGCCGTTGGCGCCTTCGACATGGCGCTTCAGAATGCCCCGCTGAAAGACATCCGGAAGTACTGGGCCCCGGAATGGGCGCCCGATGTCTACAACTGGTGGACGGAAAACGTGAAGGACGGCGTGGTGCCGCACCTCAACATGAAGGTCCGTGCCAGCGGCGGGGCAGGCGGCTGGGCGCTGACCTCGGTGGTCGGCGACATGGATTTCCGGGACACGGTCCTGTCCTACCTTCCCGGCATGCCGGATATCACGGACTTGGCGGGCAAATCGAGCTTCACCCATAAACGCTTTGACGTCTTCGTCAGCCAGGGGAAATCGGGCGGGATGGCGCTCAGCGAGGGACAGCTGTTCATCACCGGCCTGTCGACCGGCCGGGAACAGGCGGAAATCCAGGTCACGATCGCGGGCCAGCTCGACAAGGCGCTGGCCTTGATCGATCATCCGCCGCTCGCCTATGCGACCAAGATGGAGGCCGATCCCAAGGGGACCAAGGGGGCGGCCAAGGTCCGTCTGCGCATCGGATTTCCGCTGATCCTAGACCTGAATCTGGAAGACGTGAACATTGCCGCCGACGCGCGCCTGCGCGACGCCGCGATTCCCCATGCCCTGCACGGCTTCGACCTGGACGCCGCCGACCTGACCATGTCCATCGACAAGCGTGGGATGGAGGTCAAGGGCAACGGCATCGTCGCGGGCATGCCGGCGGATATCTCCTGGCGCGAAAACTTCGGCGAGAAGGTCGCTTTCCGCACGATCCTGGATCTGTCCGGGCGCATCCCCGATGTCGAGCGCATCCGCCAACTGGGCCTGAACGTCGGCCTGTTGAACGAGGAATACGTCAGCGGCGCCGTCGGCGCCAACCTGCGCTTCACGGTGCTGAACGACGGCGAAACGCGTGTCGAGGTTCGCGCCGACCTGGCCGAGGCGCAGCTCGCCATTGACCGGGTGAAGTGGAAGAAGCCCTTTGGGGCGGCCGGTCGGGCGGAAATGAACGTTACCTTCAAGCAGGATAAGGCGCGCGAGATCACCCATTTCGCGCTCTATGCCGAAGATCTCGCCGTCGCCGGGCGGGGGACGTTCGAGGACGACGGAAAATCCGTTCAACGCATCGATTTCACCCGCATCAACCACGGCCGCACGGACATGAAGGGGGCGCTGATCCGGCGCGCCGACGGTGCCTGGGACCTGGGGTTCCATGGCGCCGGGCTCGACCTTTCGCCGGTGTGGAAGGACCTGACCGAAAGCGAGGGCGGGGAGCTGTTGGGGAACTTCGTGCTCGCCGCCGAGTTCGATAAGGTCTGGATCGACGACACGCGGGCCTTGAGCGACGTGTCCGGCACGTTCCAGCGCGAGGACAATATCTGGCGCACGGTTTATCTGAAATCCATCCTCGACGGCGCCACGGCGTTGAATGTGGAGCTGAAGCCGGGACCGGACGGCGGCAACCGCACGGTTGATATCAGCACCGCCGACGCGGGCGTCGTGCTGCGCACGCTCGGCTTCTACGACAACATGAAGGGCGGCGTCCTGCAATTGACCGGGACCTTCGACGACAGCCATCCCGACCATCCCCTGAAGGGCCGTCTGCTGATCCGCGACTACCGCGTTTTGAAGGCGCCGGCCTTGGCCCATCTGGTCAGCATCATGGCGCTGACCGGCATCCTGGATGCGCTACAGGGCGACGGCCTGGGCTTCGCCGTGCTCGACATTCCCTTCACCATGCGCTCGGGCGTGGTCGAAATCGCCGATGCCCGCGCGGCGGGCACGTCGCTCGGCTTCACGGCCTCGGGAACGGTCTATACCCATGCCGATATCGTCGATTTGGAAGGCACGGTGGTGCCGGCCTATGCCATCAACTCGGCCTTGGGGCGCATTCCGATCCTGGGCAACATCTTCACCGGCGGCGAGAAGGGCAGCGGTCTGTTCGCCGCCAATTTCCGCATGACCGGCCCGCAGGAAGACCCAAAGGTCGATGTCAACCCGCTGTCGGCGCTCGCCCCCGGGTTTCTGCGCCGCTTGCTCGGCGTGTTCGGGGATTCGCCGGCGCCACCCAAAGACCTAAATCCCGTACCGACGCCGCAATGAACGCCTTGACCGGCCGGATCGTTGCCGCCGGCCCGGCCCGGTTGGCCGTGGCGTTGGCGGCCTATGTGGCGATTCTGCTGGTCCTGCGCCTGACGCTGTTTCCGGGGGGCTCCGATGATGACGCGGAAATCCTCTACTACACCCAATCCTGGTCGCTTGCCTACAAGACCGGCCAGCCGCCGCTCTATGCCTGGCTGATCCGCGCGGCCGAGACGGTCTTGGGCCCGACCATGGGGGCGGTGGTCGGCGTCAAATACGCGCTGCTTGCCGCGTTCTATGTCTTTGCCTATCAGGCCGCGCGGCGGCTGTTCGCCGACAACCTGTTCGCGGCCCTGGCGCCGCTGGCGCTGATCGCCTGCTATTTCATCGGCTGGGAAACGGTGGTCAATTACTCCCACACGGTTCTGCTGCTGGCGGCCATGGCGGCGGCGTTTTGGCTGGTCCTGCGTCTGGAAACACGGTCCGGATGGCTGGACTATCTATGGGTTGCCCTGGCGGTCGCCACGGGCCTGCTCGCGAAATACAATTTCATCCTGTTCCTGGTGCCGTTGCTGGCCGCCGCGTGGCGGCATCCGGGACTGCGGGGCCGCGTGTTTGGTCTGCGCTTTCTGGTGGCGATGATCCTGGCCGCTGGGATCGCGGCGCTTCCCCTGGCCCATTTCCTGACCGATGCCGACGCCGTGGCGGGCGCTGCCGGGGCCGGGCGCCTGTTCCCCGTGGTCGACGACCGGCTGGCGGCGGCGGGCCGGGGGCTTGGGCAATTCGCCCTGGCGACCCTCGGCCTCGTGTCGCCGTTCCTGCCCTTCGCATTGCTGATGTTTCCCGGTGCCCTGGCGCCGCTGCCTCATCCGCCGGCGCGCCTGATCAATGCGGGCCGTTTTCTGGAAACCTATCTGCTGGCGTTGTTGGGGGTCTGCGTCGCGGCGATCCTGGTCACGGGGGCGGCGGACGTGCGCAACAACTGGATGGTCGTGTGGTTCCCGTTGCCGCTCTACCTGCTGCTGCGCATCAAGGTGGCTACGCAAGCCGGCGGGGCGGAACGCCGCCTGCATTGGTTTACGGCCGCCCTTCTGGTCGTGGCGCTCGCCGTACCGGCAGGGCTGGTGGGGCGGGGAATTCTGGGGCCTCAGACCTGCCGCAAATGCAATTTCTTCGTCCCATACGAGGAAATTGCCCGCAGTCTGGTCGTCGCCGGGTTCAGTGCCGGGACCATCGTCGCCGTGGATCGTCCGAACCAGATCGCCGGAAATCTGCGCCGCTATTTCCCCCACGCCCGCGTGATCAGTACCCGGTGGCGCGATTACATGCCGCCGCTGAATGCCGCCGGTCAGGCGGGCGAAGGCGGCAAATGCGTGCTGATTTGGTCCGGCGGACCGTCCGAGGGCGGGAAGGGGCGGATGCTGGTCGAAGACTTGCGGGGGGGTATCCCCGTGCCGAAGCAGACGATCTTCCGCCGCACGTCGCATCCCCTGCCGCGCAATCCGGACAAACGCCTGTCCTGGTCCTTCGTGGTGTTGGACGGTGAAGGCACCTGCCGCTAGCTGTTCGTCAGCGGCACTCGCCGCTGCCGGGGGTCAGGATCACGCCGAGCGCCGCCGTCTTGCCGCCGGTCAACATCGGCAATCCCTCCAACGGTGAAATTACCAGACGCTGCGGTGTGTCCGGGGCAATGCCGGCGTCGAGCAGGCTGTTGGCGCCGGCGATGGCGGTGGGCCGGTTGTCGCGCGCGGCATCTGCCGACCAGACCACAAGGCATTGACCCGCGGCCCCAGGCGCCAGGGGCGGGACGACGTCGGGGTGCTTCAGGCTGATGACCCGCGCATCCGGCAGGGCCGCGCGCAGGTTGCCGGGCAGGGGGTCCGGATGCCAATAGGCGACGACGGTGCCGCCCGTGAATCCCATGGCCTTAATCCTGGCGGCCAGGTCGGCGTAAGGGATGTGGTGCTGGCAGCGCCCGCAGGACAGCGGCTCGAACAGGTACTTGGCGATCAGGGCCGAGGGCTGGGCCCATAGGACCAGAGTGATCAGGGCCGCGAGCGTCCGTTGGCGGGGGATCGGTGCGCCCGCCGCCTCGGCCCGCAGCAACATCCAGAACGGCGCGAACAGCAGCACGAACATGTAATGTGTGCGGATGCGGAAGTCGGGCTGGATCAGGGTGCCGACGGCGGTCGCGGCCAGGACCAGGATCATGTAGAGGCCGAGAACCCGGACCATGGGGTGGGCGGGCGTCTGCAGCGGGCGGAACGCCGCCGGAAAACAGATCAAGGCGATCAGCCAGAACGGCGACAGGAAGCCTGCCGCCGCCTTCGCCGCGTGGGCGAGGCCGCTCAGGGAAACCCCGCCATGGGCGGCGGCTGTTTCGCCCGCCTGTGCGGCCAGGATGTCCAGGCGTTCAGCCAGCCATAGGTAGTGGGGCGCCAGGACCGCCGCCGCCACGGCCAGGGTCAGGACCAGCCGGGGCGACAGCAGCCGGCGGCGCAAATCGCGGTCCGTCAGCGCCGCCGCCAATAGGCAGACCAGGAAAATCCAGAAGGCATATTTGGCGAGGCCGCCCAGGCCGATGGCCAGACCCAAAAACAGATAATCCGTCAGGCGGCCCGGCGCTGCGTCGCGCAGGCGCAGCAGAAGCCACAGCACGGCGGCATAGAGGCAGGCCGTCAGGACCGTATGGCTGAACCCGGTGACGACTTCCCAGGCCACGAAATAGAACAGCACCGGGGACAGGGCGGCCAGCCCCGCCAGGGCCCGTGTGGCGAACAGGCGCAGCGCCGCCCGCCACAAGAACAGGTACATGGCGTAGAGCAGGCTGAACTTGACGATGTTGACGGCCCACAGGTTTGGTCCCGTGACCTGGGACACGGCCATGACCAGCCAGGTGTAGAGCGGCGGATTGCGGACCTGATAGCCCCAGGCGAAGAACTGCGAGAAGATCAGCTGTTCGCCGTCGTCGCCGCCGGTACCGGGAAACAGAGTGGCGCGGATCAGGGCCATGGCCATGATGATCGCGCCGACCACGAGGGGTGGGCCGGGCTGGTCGGTCAGGATCGCGAGGTTGCGGTCAAGCAGGCGGGACAGACGCGATGCGCTTTCCGCCATTGCGTCTGTCAGACCGCCCGCACCAGGGCGTGGCGTTTCTTGCCGGCGCTGAGCTTGATGACCCCGTCCTTGAGGTCATTGGACCCGGCGGTCGCCGTTTCGGAGGCGATCTTTTCGTCGTTGAGGCGGGCACCTCCGCCCTTGATCAGGCGCCGGGCCTCGCCGTTCGACGCGGCCAGACCGGCCTCGCGGAACAGTTCGAACACGGGCACGCCGGCGTCCAGGCGGGCCGCCGGAACGTCGATGGTCGGCAGGTCGTCGCCGAGCGCCCCCTGCTCGAAGGTCTTGCGTGCGGTCTCGGCCGCACTTTCGGCGGCGTCCGAGCCATGGCACAGGCGCGTGATCTCCGTCGCCAGGATCTTCTTGGCCTCGTTCAGTTCCGCCCCCTCAAGGGCTTCCAGGCGCGCGACTTCGTCCAGGGGCATGTCGGTGAACAGGCGCAGGAACTTGCCGACGTCGGCGTCTTCCGTGTTGCGCCAGTATTGCCAATAGTCGTAGGCGCTCAGCATGTCCTCGTTCAGCCACACCGCGCCCGCTGCGGTCTTGCCCATCTTGGCGCCCGACGAGGTGGTCAGCAGTGGCGTGGTCAGGCCGAACAGGCCCCGGTTATCGACGCGGCGCGCCAGTTCCACGCCGTTGATGATATTGCCCCACTGGTCCGATCCGCCCATCTGCAGGGTGCAGTCGTGGCGGCGCGACAGTTCCAGGAAATCATAGGCCTGGAGAATCATGTAATTGAATTCCAGGAAGGTCAGCGGCTGTTCGCGCTCCAGCCGCAGCTTCACGGAATCGAAGGTCAGCATGCGGTTGATGGAGAAGTGCCGGCCCACGTCGCGCAGGAAGCCCAGGTAATTGAGCTGGTCCAGCCAATCGGCGTTGTTGACCATGACCGCATCGGTCGGGCCGTCCCCGAAGGTCAGGAACTTGGCGAACACCTGTTTGATGCCGGCCATGTTGGCGGCGATGTCGGCGTCGGTCAGGGCCTTGCGCATCTCGTCCTTGCCGGACGGGTCGCCGACCTTGGTCGTGCCGCCGCCCATGAGCACGATGGGCTTGTGGCCCGAGCGCTGCAGCAGGCGCAGCGTCATGATCGAAACCATGTGGCCCGCATGCAGGGACGGCGCCGTGCAATCGAATCCGATGTAGGCGGTGATCGTTTTCGTGGCCGCCAGCGCGTCCAGCGCGTCCATGTCCGTGCATTGATGGACAAATCCGCGCGTCTGGGCGTCGTTCAGAAATTGGGATTTCAGCTTGGTCATGGCGGCTTTTACCGCGCCCGCGCGGGTTGGGCAATAATCCCTTGGCGGTGCCGGGCATTCTGGCCTTGCCCGGGCCGGAATGGGCCGACACAATCCGGCGCATCTTTTCCGGGGGGGGAACCCATGCCAGAAGACACCTGCCTTGCCGTCGGCCTGATGAGCGGCACGTCCATGGATGGCGTCGACGCGGCGCTGATCGAGACGGACGGCGAGGCCGTCGTCTGGCGCGGCCCGGCCCTGACCCATCCCTATGACGCCGGTTTCCGCCGCGACCTGTGCGCCGCCCTCGGCCATGATCCCTTGATCCGTGCGCCGGAAAACGACCTGATCGGCCGCCTGACGGACCGTCACCGCGATGCGGTCCGGGTGCTTTTGGCCGAGGCCGGAAAATCGCCCGATGATATCCGCGTCATCGGTTTTCACGGCCATACGGTGCTGCACAGGCCGGAATTGGGGGTGACGCGGCAGATCGGCGACGCCGCGCGGCTGGCGCGGGAAACGGGGATCGACGTGGCCGGCGACCTGCGCCTGAACGACGTCGCGTCAGGCGGCGAGGGCGCGCCGCTGGCCCCCGTCTATCACCGCGCCCTGGCACGGGATCTGGACAAGCCGCTCGCGGTTCTCAACCTGGGCGGGGTCGGCAATGTCACCTGGATCGGACCCGACGAGATCGGCAACGGCGGCACGCTGCTGGCCTTCGATACGGGTCCCGGCAACGCGCTTCTCGATGACTGGATGCAGGAAAAGACCGGGGAGCCCATGGACCGGGACGGGGCCGTGTCGGTCCAGGGCGTGGCCGATCAGCATGTTCTTAGCATCCTGATGAACCATGATTATTTCGACATGCCGCCGCCCAAATCCTTGGACCGGAACGCCTTCGGCCTGGCCCCCGTTCAGGGGCTTTCGACGGCTGCCGGGGCGGCGACGCTGGCGGCCTTCACGGTTGCGTCCGTGGCCCGCGCCGCGCAGTTCTTTCCGCAGCCTGCGAAACGCTGGCTGGTCACCGGCGGCGGGCGGCATAACGCGGCCCTGATGCAGGGCCTGCGCCGGGCACTCGGGGCCGAGGTCCGGCCGGTCGAGGATGCGGGGTGGCGCGGCGACACGCTGGAGGCCGAGGCCTTCGCCTTCCTCGCCGTGCGCGCGCTGAAGGGGCTGGCGCTGACCTATCCGGGGACCACGGGCGTGGGCGAGCCGCTGTCGGGCGGCCGCCTGTATCCTTCCAAGGAATAGGGGGACGGGCTAGGCCGCCTTTTCCACCAAGCGCTTGTCCAGGTAGTCCTCGACATGCTTCAGCAGGTTGTCGAGGTGCTCCGAGAAGTAGTGGTCGCACTTGTCGATGGTGCGGTAGTCGATCTCGATGTTCTTCTGCGACGACAGCTTTTCCACCAATTTGTCGACCGAGCCCACGGGCACGACTTCGTCGGCCTTGCCGTGAATCAGCAGGCCCGAGGCTGGGCAGGGGGCGAGGAACGAGAAATCGTAGATCGAGGCCGGCGGCGAGGCCGAGATGAAGCCGGAAATTTCCGGCCGGCGCATCATCAGCTGCATGGAAACCCAGGCGCCGAAGGAAAACCCGGCGATCCAGCAGGTCGAGGCGTTGGGGTTGTGGCCTTGCATCCAGTCGAGCGCCGTCGCGGCGTCGCTCAATTCGCCCTGGCCGTTGTCGAATTTGCCCTGGGACCGTCCGACGCCCCGGAAATTGAAGCGCAGGGTCGAGAATCCACGCTTCACGAAGGCCTGATACATGGCATAGACGACCCGGTTGTTCATGGTCCCGCCGTATTCCGGATGGGGGTGGAGCAGCAGGGCGACCGGCGCATTCGGGTCATTGGCGTGGTGATAACGGCCTTCGATGCGGCCTTCAGGCCCGTTGAAAATGACTTCTGGCATGGGTGTTATAGGTCCTTGAAACGGGTTCTTCCGGTTAATATCCGAGCGTCAGGGTCTGGCTTAATATGCATGCAGCCTTAATTAAGCCGCCGATTGCCTGGAAATACTTGATAGGATTAGTCGGGCATCTTATATTCCGGGTATCGACGCCTGGGCCGCCCAGGGGCGCGTGAACGCGCCTTGCGGAAAGCCCCGATAACATAGTGTGAAGCCCATGATTTTCAAGAATATTCAAGAAGATATCCGTGCCTTTCAGGAGCGCGACCCGGCGGCCAAGGGGCCGCTCGCCATCTTCTTCACTTATCCGGGCTTCCACGCGGTCGTCTGGCACCGCGTCGCGCACTGGCTGTGGGAGCATAAGCTGTTCTTCGTCGCGCGGCTGATTTCCAATTTCGCGCGCTGGGTCACCCTGATCGAAATCCATCCGGGCGCCCAGATCGGCAGACGTCTGGTCATCGACCATGGCGGCGGCGTGGTGATCGGCGAGACGGCGGTCGTCGGCGACGACGTGACGATCTATCACCAGGTCACCCTGGGCGGTGTCGCCCCCTCCGTCGATTCGGACGCTCAGCGGGGCCAGAAGCGCCACCCGACGGTCGCCGATGGCGTCATCATCGGCTGCGGGGCGGCGATCCTGGGCCCGATCACCGTCGGCCGGCAAGCGCGGGTCGGCGCCAACGCGGTCGTCACCAAGGACGTACCGCCGGGCGTCACCGCCGTCGGCAACCCGGCCCAGGTGGTCCTGCCCAAGGACAAGGAACGGGCCAAGGAATTCCAGGCCTACGGCACGCCGACCGACGGCCAGGACCCGGTCATGCAGACCATCGAAAACCTGCGCTCGCAGCTGAACGTGCTGATGGACCGGGTCGCCGAACTGGAAGAACACGAAAAAGCCGCCCAGCAGGATGCGGACAACGTCGTGCGGCCCAAGGCCGCCGCCGGGGACAAGTAGCGGGGAACGCGATCGACGCCGCGCGCGGACACGCCCCGCGCGGAACGATATTTGAAGGAGTACGGAACGTGAAACTGAGTACAAAAGGCCGATACGCCGTGATGGCCATGGTCGATCTCGCCGCCAATGCATCGGCGAAACCCGTGGCGCTGGCCGATGTGGCCGACCGGCAGGACATTTCCCTGTCCTATCTGGAGCAGCTGTTCGGCAAGCTGCGCAAAGCCGGCTTGGTCAAGAGCGTGCGCGGCCCGGGCGGCGGCTATCTGCTGGCCTACGGCGCCGCCGACACCCGCGTCGCCGATATCATCATGGCCGTGGACGAACCTATCAAGACCACGCGCTGCACTCCGGGCCAGCCCACGGGCTGTCAGTCCGACCGGGCGCGCTGCCTGACCCACGACCTGTGGGAGGAACTGGGCAACCAGATCTACCTGTACCTGTCGTCCGTATCGCTGGAAGACGTGGTCGAAAAGAAGGTGTTGGGCACCTCCGGGCGCCTGTACCAGCAGGAACAGGAACGCAACGCCGCCGCGACCGTCGCGGCGCAATAGAGAGTTTGAGGCAAGACCGAGACCCCGATGACCATCTATCTCGACCATAACGCGACCACGCCGGTCCGGCCCGAAGCGGCCGAGGCGGTGGCCGCGGCGCTGACCGCGACGGGCAACCCGTCGTCGGTGCACGGCGCCGGGCGACGGGCGCGCATGCTGGTCGAGGATGCGCGCGAGCAGGTTGCGGCGCTGGTCGGGGCGCGGGCCGAGGACGTGATTTTCACCTCCGGCGGGACCGAGGCCAACAACCTGGCCCTGGCCAATCTTCCCAAGGGCGGGGCCGAAGGGCCGGTGTTCGCCTCGGCGGTCGAGCATGTGTCGGTGCTGGACGGCACCGACAACGTCATTCGGGTGCCCGTCGATGGCGACGGCGTGGCCGATCTTGCGGAATTGGATACCTGCCTGAAGGATGCGTTGAACCGGGTCGAGGGTGGACGCGCCTTGGTGTCGGTGATGCTCGCCAACAACGAGACCGGCGTGATCCAGCCCGTCGCGCGGGTCGCCGAACTGGCGGCGGAATACGACGCCGTGTTCCATTGCGACGCGGTCCAGGCGGCGGGCAAGCTGGCGATCGATTTCCCCACCCTGGGCGCTCATATGATGACTTTGTCGGCGCATAAGATCGGCGGTCCGCCGGGCGTCGGCGCCTTGATCGTCGCGCCCGGCCATCAGGCAACGGCGGCGATCCGTGGCGGCGGGCAGGAACGTTCGCGCCGGGGCGGTACGGAAAACGTGCCGGGCATCGCCGGATTCGGCCGCGCGGCCGAGGCGGCCAAGGCCGATATCGAACGTCTGCAAGGCCTGGCCGTCCTGCGCGACCGCATGGAGACCGAGATCACGGCCGCAGCACCTGACGCCAAGATTTTCGCCAAGGACCGCGACCGCCTTGCCACGACAAGCTGTCTGACCATGCCCGGCGTGTCGTCGGAAACCCAGGTCATGGCCTTTGACCTGGCCGGCATCGCGATCAGCGCCGGGGCGGCTTGTTCGTCCGGCAAGGTGGCGCCCAGCCATGTGCTGGCCGCCATGGGCGTGGACGAAGACGACTTGAAATCGGCCATCCGGGTCAGCCTGGGATGGACCACGACCGTGGACGACATCGACACATTCACCGCCGCCTGGAAGGGCCTTCATGCCCGTATCGGCGGGGGCAGCCTGGCTGCCTGACGCAGTAACAAGACGACGACACCTGGAAGGAATTGACGCAATGAGCGCCATGACAACACAAGAAAAGAACGAACTTCCGCATACGCTGAAGAACCGGAAAGCGCCCATCTATCTGGATTACCAGGCGACGACGCCGACCGATCCGCGGGTGGTGGAAAGGATGCTGCCGTTCTTCTCCGAACAGTTCGGCAATCCCCATTCGCGCAGCCATTTCTATGGCTGGGAAGCGGAAGACGCGGTTGAAATCGCGCGCGAACAGGTCGCTTCGATCATCGGCGCCAACCCGAAGGAAGTGATCTTCACCTCGGGTGCGACGGAATCCAACAACCTGGCGATCAAGGGTGTGGCGCATTTCTACAAGGAAAAGCGCAACCACATCGTGACCGTGGTGACCGAGCACAAATGCGTGCTCGACAGCTGCCGCCATCTGGAACAGGAAGGCTTCGAGGTCACCTATCTGCCGGTCAAGGCGAACGGCCTGATCGACCTGGACGTGCTGCGCGAAACGGTCACCGACAATACTTCCATTGTGTCCGTCATGGGCGTGAACAACGAGATCGGCGTGATCCAGCCGTTGAAGGAAATCGGCGCCATCTGCCGCGAAAAAGGGGCCTTCTTCCACACCGACTGCGCCCAGGCCGTGGGCAAAATTCCGCTCGATGTCGAGGACATGAACATCGACCTGATGTCGATTTCGGGCCACAAGATCTACGGCCCCATGGGTATCGGCGCCCTTTATGTGCGACGCCGCCCGCGGGTCCGTCTGGTGCCGATGATCAACGGTGGCGGTCAGGAACGCGGCATGCGGTCGGGCACCCTGCCGACGCCGCTGTGTGTCGGCCTGGGCGAAGCCTGCGCCATCGCGGAAAAGGAAATGGGTGCCGAAAACGAACGTCTGCGCCGTCTGCGCGACCGCATGTACCAGTCGATCGTCGGCCGTCTGCCGGAAGTCTACCTGAACGGTGACATGGATCAGCGCATCCCCGGCAACCTGAACATCTCCTTCGCCTTCGTCGAGGGCGAGGGCCTGATGATGGGGATCAAGGATCTGGCCGTGTCGTCGGGCTCGGCCTGCACCTCGGCCTCGCTGGAGCCCAGCTATGTGCTGCGCGCCCTCGGCGTTGAGGTCGAAATGGCCCATACCTCGCTCCGCATCGGCTTCGGCCGGTTCACGACGGAGGAAGAGGTCGACGAGGCCGTGGAATGCATCATCCGCGAGGTCGAACGCCTGCGCGAAATGAGCCCACTTTGGGACATGCACAACGAGGGGATCGACATCTCCTCCATCGAATGGGCGGAACACTGATCTGCCCATAAACAACCACAATAACCAAACATAATAAGTTCTTAGGAACAGGAGACTAAAATGGCCTACAGCGAAAAAGTCATCGACCATTACGAAAAGCCGCGCAACGTCGGCACACTGGACAAGAACGACACCAGCGTCGGCACCGGTCTGGTGGGCGCGCCCGCCTGCGGCGACGTCATGAAGCTGCAGATCAAGGTCTCGGAGGACGGCATCATCGAAGACGCCAAGTTCAAGACCTTCGGCTGCGGGTCGGCCATCGCCTCGTCGTCGCTCATCACCGAATGGGTGAAGGGCAAGACCATAGAGGAAGCCGGTTCGATCAAGAATACGCAGATCGCCGAGGAACTGGCTCTGCCGCCGGTGAAGATCCATTGCTCCGTGCTGGCGGAAGACGCCATCAAGGCGGCGATCTCGGACTACAAGACCAAGAAGGGCGCTTGATCCGATCCACCGGCGTACAGGGGGCGCTTGCCTCCTGTGCGCCGGCGGGGTTAAGCAAGGGCCCAGAACAGAAGTAGGCGACCATGACTGAACGACCGCAAATGATGACCATCACGGATCAGGCCGCAGAGCGTGTGAAGGCGCTTTTGGCCAGCCGTGGCAAACCGTCCGCCGGGGTGCGCATCGGCATTCGGACGAAGGGCTGTTCGGGCATGTCCTATACCCTCGAATTCGCGGACGATAAGAACGAGTTCGACGAAATCGTCGAGGACAAGGGCGTGCGTGTCTTCATCGACCCGAAGGCCACAATGTTCATCATCGGGACCCAGATGGACTTCGTGGAGGACAAGCTGGAATCCGGCTTCGTGTTCCAGAACCCGAACGAAAAGGGGCGCTGCGGCTGCGGCGAGTCGTTCCACGTGTGATCGCCCGCCCGGGAGCGATCCCGGCGCATGAATGCAACTTCGGAATATTCGGCGAAAAGGAAAGTGACGCTGGTGCAAGCGAGAGCAGACGGCGCGGCCCGACGTGATGTCAAAGAGGCCGCCCAAGAACGGATCGTCGAGGCCTGCTGGTCCTGTCAGGGGCCGGTGGCGGCGGGCGACCCTTTCTGCCCAAGCTGCAAGGCCGTGCAGCCGCCCGGTCAGGCGGACCACTTCCAACGCTTGGGCCTGCCGCGTGGATTTGAGATCGATACGGCGGCGCTTGAGACGGCCTATTTCCGGATGCAGCGCCTGTTGCATCCCGACCGTTTCGCCACCCGCACGCCCAAGGAGAAGACCCTGAGCCAACAACAGGCGACCAGCCTCAACGATGCTTACGAGACCCTCAAGGACCCGCTGGACCGCGCCGTGTATCTGGCGCACCTGAAGGGCCTGGACGTTCTGAAGGAAGGCTGCAACACGCTGAGCGATCCGGTGATCCTGATGGAAGCCATGGAAATGCGCGAGGCCCTGGCAGAGGCGGAAACCGCCGACGACCTGAGCGCCATGATGAAGCATACCCAGGGCGAGATCACCGACTGTGAAAGCGAATTGTCCGACGCCTTCGCCGCGGACGACCTGGACCAGGCCGCGGCCCTGATCACGCGCCTGAAATACCTGCGCAAGCTGGCCGACGACACGCGCGCCCGCCGCGCCGAATTGCGGGGAAGGGCCTGAGCCATGGCGCTGTTGCAGATTCACGAGCCCGGCGAAACCCCGGCCCCCCATGAAGGCGACGCCAACGTCGCCGTCGGCATCGATCTGGGGACGACCAATTCCGTGACCGCCATGTCCGTCGACGGCAAGGTGGAAGTGCTGCGTGACGAGGACGGACAGGCCCTGGTGCCTTCCGTCGTCGCCTATGCGCCCGACGGCTCACCCATCGTCGGCGGGCTGGCGAAAAGCCTGATCGCCATGCGCCCGGACAGCGTCGTCAGTTCCATCAAGCGCCTGATGGGCCGCGGGATCGGCGACATCAAGGCTGTGGCCGGACATTTGCCGTTTCAGGTCGAGCCGTCGGAAGACGGCGCCGCCATGGTGCGCATCAACGTCGGCGGCCGCAAGCTGACGCCGGTGGAGATTTCCGGCCACATCCTGGCGGCCCTGAAGGAACGGGCCGAAGGCGTGCTCGACCGCGAGGTGAGCCGCGCCGTCATCACCGTGCCCGCCTATTTCGACGATGCTGCGCGTACGGCGACCAAGGACGCGGCCCGCTTGGCGGGGCTCGAGGTTCTGCGTCTGGTCAACGAGCCCACGGCGGCGGCGCTGGCCTATGGCCTGGATAAGGAGGCCGAGGGCCTGTACGCCGTTTACGACCTGGGCGGCGGCACCTTCGATATCTCGCTGCTGCGCATGGAAAAGGGCGTGTTCCAGGTGCTGGCGACAAGCGGCGACGCGGCGCTGGGCGGCGACGATTTCGACCATGCCATCGCCGAACATTTCCTCAAGGACTGGACCGGCGAAACGCCGGGTGCGGGCGCCGTCAAGCAGGCCATCGCCATCGCCCGTCAGGTCAAGGAAGACCTGAGTACGGCCGAAAGCGGCACTTGGGCGCTGGAACTGGGCGGCGAGCAGCAGTCGTTCAGCCTCGACCGCGCGGCCTTCGAAGACCTGATCGCCCCCCTGGTCGCGCGTACGCTGCGCATTTGCGAGGACGTGCTGGACGACGCCGAGGTCACGGCGGACGAGGTCAAGGGTGTGGTTCTGGTCGGCGGTTCGACCCGCGTCCCCCTGGTCCGCCGTAAGGTCGCGGAACTGTTCGGGCGTGAGCCGCTCGCCGATATCGATCCGGACGAGGTTGTCGCCGTGGGGGCCGCCCTGCAGGCCGAGGCATTGACCGTGGGTTCGGACACCCTGTTGCTCGACGTCACGCCCCTGTCGCTCGGTATCGAGACCATGGGTGGGCTGACGGAAAAGATCATCCCCCGCAACACGCCGATCCCCGTGGCCAAGGCTCAGGAATTCACGACCTATCAGGACGGCCAGACGGCCATGGCTGTGCATGTGGTCCAGGGCGAGCGGGAAATGGTCGATCAGAACCGGTCCCTGGCACGATTCACCCTGCGTGGCATTCCGCCCATGGTTGCGGGTGCGGCGCGTATCCGCGTGACCTATGCGGTGGACGCCGACGGCCTGATGACGGTCAGCGCCCGCGAGGAAGCCACGGGCACCGAGCAGAGCATTGAGGTCAAGCCGTCCTACGGCCTGAGCGAAGACGAGATGTCGCAGATGCTTTACGACAGCATGAAGAACGCCAAGGAAGACATGACACAGCGCCTGATCGCCGAGGCCCGGGTCGAGGCCGGGCGCGCCGTGGGCGCGGTCAAGGCGGCGATGGAAGTCGATGGCGACCTTCTGGAAGACGGCGAACGCGGGGCGATCACGGCGCTGCTGTCGGCCACGGAGGCGGCGATCGCCGGCCAAGACCGCGACGCCATCAACGGCGCAGTCGAGAAATTGGAAGAAGGCACCCGACTCTTCGCCGAAAAACGCATGGACCGCGGTATTCGCGCGGCCCTGCGCGGCGTCGACGTCGATCGCCTGGATCAGGCCGCCCACGAACGGGACGACGTGGCGCGCGATTATAACCATGCGCGCAAGTCCGCCGAAGTCGGCGACTGACGGAACGAGGAAAGAAAAAAACCATGACCAAGATGTTCAAGATGACCTTCGTGCTGCCCGACGGCACGCCCAAGGAAGTCGACGCGCCGGAGGGCCTGTCCGTGCTTGAGGTCGCGCACCGCAATGGCATCGACCTGGAAGGGGCCTGCGAGGGCTCGCTCGCCTGCTCGACCTGCCATGTGATCGTTGATCCGGATTTCTACGCCAAGCTGGAAGAGCCGAGCGAGAACGAAGAGGACATGCTCGACCTTGCCTTCGGGCTGACCCATACCTCGCGCCTCGGCTGCCAGATCGTCATGGGCGAGGAATTGGACGGCCTCAAGGTGACCCTGCCCAAGGCGACCCGCAACATGATGGTCGACCGTAAGGTCTGACCCGGATTTAGGGGAGATTCCGATGGGACTGCGCTGGACCGACACCGTCGACATCGCCATCGAGTTGGAAGAGGCACATCCCGACGCGGACGTGGTCAACCTGCGGTTCACGGACCTGTGGAAATGGGTTCAGGAACTGCCGGGTTTCGACGACGATCCGCAAAAATCCAACGAGAAAGTCCTGGAGGCCATCCAGATGGCCTGGCTTGACGAGCGGGACTGACCGTCAGCCGCTTTCCATGACCCGAAGCCGCGCCGGCGGAAAACGGATGGTGACCGCCGTGCCTTTGCCGGGGGCGCTGTCCAGCTCCAACGTGCCGTCGTGCATTTCCGCCAGGTTCTTGACCAGCGGTAACCCCAGGCCGACGCCCTTGAAGCGCCGGGCGAAGGGGCCTTCGGCCTGGCCGAAGGGACTCAAGACCTTTTCCCAATCCTTTTCGGCGATGCCGATGCCCGTATCGGATACACGGACGAGCAGGCCGCCTTCGGCGGTCTTTTCAAGATCGATCCGCACGGTGCCGCCATCGGGCGTGAACTTGATCGCGTTCGACATCAGGTTGATGACGATCTGACGCAACCGCCGTTCGTCTCCCATGAACGGGGGCATCGCTGTCAGGTGGGACTCCAGGGTGATGTTCGCCTGTTTGGCCTCTTCCTCCATCAGGGTGACGCAGGCCTTGACCGCGGCGCCGATGTCGAAAAGTTCCTCCTGGAACTGCACCTCGCCGGCCTCGATCAGGGAAATGTCCAATACATCGTTGATCAATTCCAGCAGATGGCGGCCGGACTGTTTGATGTTGGCGATATATTCGGCATATTTCTCGTTGCCCAGGGGGCCGAGGGTGCCCATGCCGATGAGCTCGGAATATCCGATGATCGAATTCAGCGGCGTGCGGAACTCGTGGCTCATGTTGGCGAGGAATTCGGTCTTGGCGCGGTTGGCGCGTTCGGCCGCGTCCTTGGCCTGGGCCAGGTCCCGGTCCGCGCGCCATTGCTTGGTGATGTTGCGCCCCGTGCCGCGGTAGCCCTTGAAGGCGCCGTCCTTGTCGTAGACGGGCTTGCCGCTGATGGCCAGATAATTGATCTCGCCGTCGGGGCGGACGCGGGAATGGATGAAGTCGCGGAACGAGCGATGGGCCTCCAGGTCGGCGATATGGCTTTTCCAGGGTTCCTCGTCCGGGTTGTCCCACAGGGTTTCCCGGCGCGACCGGCCCAGCAGCTGTTCCGGGCGCACGCCCGACGCCCAATAGAAGCGGTCGGAGAAATAGGAAAACCGAAGGTTCTCGTCCATTTCCCATAGCCAGTCCTGGGACGCCTCGGCGAAATCGCGGAACCGTTCCTCGTTCTCGCGCAGGGCGGTGGTGACGGCGATCCATTCGCTGACGTCGCGGCGGATGGTCAGGATGCCGCCGTTCAGCAGGCGGTACTCCATGAGCTCGTACCAGGTTCCGTTGGTGAACCGATGGGCCGGCAGGCCCAGGGCGTTGCGGTGGCGGTCCAGGCGGATGCGGATGAATTCCTCCTCGCGGCCGATCGCCTGATCGATCAGGCCGCGGTCCGTATGGGCGCGGACAAGGTCCTCGAACATAACGCCCGGGACATAGAGCGCCTTTAGGTCCTCGGGCAGGTATCGCAGGTAGGCCTTGTTGACGAAAACCAGGCGGTCCTCGGCGTCATAGACCACGACCCCGTCATCGACCCGTTCCAGGGCGTCGATCAGGGCGGGCACGACATGATCGGCGGGTCCGCCCATGGCCGGCAGTGGGATGTTTTTCGAACGGGCGTGGGCGCGCAACTGCGCAAGCTCGGCCTCCAGGGTCTCGATCCTGGCGATCAGCGCGCTTTTCGATAGGCGTTGCGCTTCTTTCTTCCCCGGCATCCCGGCCTCTTAGACCTGCTTCGGGCGAAATTCGTATGTAGCCTATTTGCGGTTCGAATGACATAGACCGATAATACAGGCGGCCGTTCCGGCCGAAGAGGGGGCGATATGTCGCTAAGCGAAATCATGTTGTTCAATACCTCCATCCCGCTGCTGGATGCCCTGGCGCTCGCCTGGTTTCTCGCCGGGGCGGCGCTCTATACGATGCTTGCCGACCAGATCGCCTGGGGTAAGCGGCCCATGGCGGTGGTGCTGCACGACTACCGCCTGCGCTGGATGGAACGCATGCTGGAGCGCGACAACCGCATGGCCGACGTGCAGATCGTCAATTCCTACATCCGCTCGGGCAGCCTGTTCATCTCGACCACGCTGCTGGTTCTGGCCGGGATCGTCGCCCTGCTGGGCCAGATCGAGGACCTACGCGTCATCATCCATGACGTGTCCATGGCCCAGCCGGCATCCCGGCGGTTGATGGAGTTCCGCGTGTTCATCCTGGTGCTGGTGTTCGTCTACGCGTTCTTCAAGTTCGCCTGGTGCCTGCGGCAGTTCAACTACACCCTGGTGATGATCGGTGCCGCGCCTCATCCGGGGCAGTGCGATGCCGCGATCACGGCGGCCTTCCCGCCCCGCGCGGCGACCATCCTGTCGCGTGCCCAGGACAACTTCAACCGGGGGCTTCGGTCCTACTACTTTGCGTTGGCGCTGCTGCCCTGGTTCATCCATCCGCTCATGCTGTTCGGCACCACGGTCTGGGTCCTGTTGGTGCTTTACCGCCGGGATTTCCGCTCCGTGACGCTGAAGACCCTGGCGGAACTGGGCGCGGCCGACGACGCGGCGGCGGACACCAAGGCCACGGGGACGCCACGGGCGCCCTAGGCGCGAGCTTGTTTCCCTCGGCGAAAGCCCTATATTCCGCCCCATGAGCACCCCCGTGATCGATCTGGGCCTGGGAAAGGATCCTAAGGACACCCGTGTCGTCGTCGCCATGTCCGGCGGCGTCGACAGTTCGACCGCGGCCGCCTTGGTCAAGGAAGCGGGCTACGACGTGGTCGGCATGACCATGCAGCTGTACGATCAAGGCGAACCGAGCCCGGGGCAAAAAACCTGCTGCGCCGGCAAGGACATTTTCGACGCGCGTCGCGTCGCCGACCAGTTGGGCTTTCCCCATTACGTCCTGAACTACGAAAGCCGGTTCAAGGACCAGGTCATGGACGATTTCGCCGATACCTACCTGCGCGGCGAAACGCCCATTCCCTGCGTGCGCTGCAATCAGACGGTGAAGTTCAAGGACATGCTGGGCCAGGCCCGCGAACTGGGCGCTGACGCCCTGGTCACCGGCCATTACGTGCGCCGTGTGCAGGGAGAGGCGGGGGCTGAACTTCACCGTGCCGCCGACGCGTCCAAGGACCAAAGCTATTTCCTGTTCGCGACCACGGGGGCACAGTTGGACTTCCTGCGTTTCCCGCTGGGCGCCATGGACAAGGCGGAAACCCGCGCCCATGCGGCGCGCCTGGGCCTTGCCGTGGCCGACAAGCCGGAAAGCATGGACATCTGTTTCGTGCCCGACGGCAACTATGCCCGCATCGTCGAACGCCTGCGCCCGGAAGCCCATGATCCCGGCGACATCGTCGACCAGGCGGGCAAGGTGCTGGGCCGCCACGACGGCATCATCCATTTCACGGTCGGCCAGCGCAAGGGCATCGGTATCGGCGGGATGGGCGATCCGCTTTATGTTCTCAGGCTGGAACCGGAAACCCGGCGCGTCGTCGTCGGACCGAAGGCGGCCTTGGGCCGCGAGAGCCTGAACGTACACGAGGTCAATTGGCTGGGCGACGGGCCCTTGCGCGCCAAGGTCCACCGGGTCGAGGTCAAGATCAGGTCCATGTTCAAGCCTGTGCCGGCCACCCTGTTCGGCACCGGCGACGATACCGCCGCCGTCACCTTCGATGCGCCCCAGAACGGCGTGGCGCCCGGTCAGGCCTGCGTGTTCTATCGGGGCGACCGGGTGCTGGGCGGCGGCTGGATCGCGCGGGACACGCCGGCTTAGCCCGAACGCCACCGACATATCCTTTTCAGACGGCCCGTTGATCCGCATGCGCCGGAAATCTGCCCGTTTGCACTATGGGCAAGTATCTGGCCAAATACACCGTAATGGTCGAAATTTTAGACTGGTTTATAGTTCACGATAAATATCAATAGGTTGGCTGCAGTGCAGGCAAACCGGCTCATACTTACCGGCATGACCCTACATGCCGAAACATCGGAAGATTTCAGGTTTCCGAACACGGCCAAGCTATATGAATACTGGAACTTGAAACGCGGCGACCGTCTGCGGCCGAGGTGGTCCGACATCAACCTCATGGAAATCTATGACATCGCGCCGTGCCTCTGCGTGAGGGATGTCATCCCGGGCGAAGACGACCTGCTCTGCCGCTACTGGGGGACGCGGTTGACCGAGCTTTACGGCGTGGACTGCACCGGCAAGCGCATTTCCGAGACCTATGCCCCTTCGGGTGCGGGGAATACCCTGGAAATCTACCGCAAGACCCTGGCTTCCGATCGGCCGATCCGGCTGGTCGGCAATCTGGGGTACGTGGACAAATCCGAACTGAATTTTTTCGAAGGCGTCTTCCTGCGCCTGGACGGCGACGACCAGCCGGACCGGCATGTGATTGGGGCGTTCGAATTCAAATGCGAACTTTGCGCGGAGGATATGGCCAAGCTGGACCTCGGCTAGGTTGCGGCTCAGCCCGGCCAGACGATGGCCGCGATCATGGAAATGCCGGAAAACATCAACAGCGCCAGGACGATCTGGTTGAACGAACTGTCGCCCAGCCGGCTGTAGATTTTGCGGCCGATCCAGGAGCCCGCGACCGTGGCCGGGAAGGCGATCAGGGCCACCCGCCCGACTTCCAGCGTCATGAAGCCGCCGATCGCCTGGGTGGTTGCCGCAAGCAGCAGAATAGCCGTGTTGTAGCCCTGGAACACGCCGCGCTTTTCGTCCTTGGACCAGCCGCGCAAGGTCGCCCAGATGGTCGGCAGCGGGCCCGACAGGCCGGTCAGGCCACCCAGCACCCCGCCGCCCAGGCCGACGATGCCGTTGGCCAGCTTGCCGCCCCAGGCCAACTTGGGCGCGGACCGCTGGGCCAGGGTGAAGGCGCAGTAGAGCACCAGGAAGATCGCGAAGAACAGCTTGAAGCCCTCGACAGAAACCATCGGCAGGATCATCGTGCCGAGCGGCACGCCGACCACGCCGCCGACGATGAACGGCAAAACCCGCGGCCATGAAATGGCATGCCAGATCGCGGGCAGGGTCATGAATTGGGAAATCAGCGAGCAAATGACGACCAGGGGGGCGGCCACCGCCGGCTCGATCACGGTCAGCCAGACCGCCAGCGCCGTCAATCCCGTGCCGAAACCCGTGAGCCCCGACACGAAGCCGCCCGCAAGCGCGCCGGCCAGGATGGTGAGTTCCAACGGGCCCATTGATTTTCCTTAGTCTGCGGAGGGCGGAGCCTGGACGCTACGAAGGAAAGACGGGAAAGGCTAGAGCCATTGGTTCGGTTTCCACCGTACCATTGACGTTTTGCGCCGCCGTGAATTCTGCTCCCGTTGGAGGCAGGGGTCAGGAGGGAAAATCGAACGCGAGTGTGCGGGGCGGGCTTTCGCCGGCAGGACTTTTCAACAAGACCTTGAGGTTATGCCTGCCGGGAGCCAGGGCGTGCAGGGTGATATAGCGATGAGCGGCGGTCTCTAGCCAGCCCAAGGGCGTTTCCCGCCAGTCGCCGCCGTCCAGTTGCCACCGGATGTCCGTCTCGTGTCCCATGGCGTTGGCGCGGATCCGAATGATGGCCTTGTCAGCCGATATCGTCTGCAGGCGGACATCGTGAAGAAGTGGCGCGTCGCTGGCGGGAAGGACGATGGTCGCGGTCTCCCCTTTTTCAACCTTGTCTCCGCTGCGGCAGGTCACCCGATAGTAAACGGTCGATCCGGGACTTAGGCCCGTGATCTCCTCGCTGACGGATACCGGAACCGTGCTGGGCGGGGGAACGTAGTCCGCCGCGAACAACTCAATGGCCTCCAACCCCAGGCCGTCGGTGGTGGCGCCCTCCAAAAATTCGATAAAGAACTCTCTACAGGGGCCGATGCTGGGAAGGCGGATGACAAGCTGGCGCAGGCCGATAAGCGGATCGTTGTCGTAGGGTAAATCGATTTCCCATGAATGGGTTTGTCCGCCCGCCGTCGTTGCGCCGATCCGGCATTTCCGCGTGGGCCAGACCACATCCTGATGCAGAACCAGGGTGCTGATGGACCAGGGTTTTGCCAGTCGCCAGCGGAACACCAGAGGTTCGCTCACGGGCCCCCTGTGGAACCATCCGCCGTCGGGGTCGCCGCGTCGGCCATTCGTAAGATTTGCGGGATCGCATGCGGTGGTGGGGCTTTCGCTCAGCACGGTGCCGCTGTCCGGGTGCAGGATGCTATTGTCCCGGTATTTCAGGGTGGCGCCCTTGATTCCGATGCGGCCCGTCGGCGTGTCGTGCCAATCGCCGAACGCGCCCGTGAACACGAGATTGCCGACGTTTTGCGAAAGGGAATCGTGAAGGGGTCCGTGTTGGTAACGCTCGAAATTCTGCTGTTCGGTGGGATTGTTGCCGAACGCCGTCCAGCATGCCGGGTCGGACGACAGACGAAAGGATACCTCGACGGTTCCGTCATCGCCTTGGCTGCTCAGGTCGAAAGGGCAGGATGTCAGCATCCAATAGGTCCGGACATTGCCGACCCCGATGCAATAGAGGAAGTCTTTGGCATCGACGTCTTCGATGTGAAGTCGAAGGGTGAATTCCGCGTCCCGCAGGTCGCACGATTCGTAAAGGTTGATTTCCTGATTGCCGTCGTATTGACAACTGTTCGGCCACAGGCCGCTCATCAGCTCCATGAACCCGATGCCGGACAGGTGGTTGGGGTCTTTTCCAAAGGGCCAGTCCATCACATAGGCTTCGGCCCTCGGCGACCAGGACAGGCTTGCGGCATATAGGGAGTAGACGGCAGGGGTGTGATGGGGGGACGTGATGAATTCGGCATTCAGGTTTCCGGGCACGGGGCGCCAGGGCGATGCCTGCCGCAGGGCATCCCGCGCGGGCCCATATTCGAAGCGGTATTCGGCGCCTTCGATCGGCGACGCCACTGCTGCCGACAGGACGGCCGCCGTGGTGCCGAACTCGCTTGCCGAGAGAGTCGTCGCGGTCGACGCATCGGATTGAACGGGAACGGGCAGAGTGACAAGTCGCGTGGGGGGCGCCTGCCGGTTTTCGGCCCTCGCAGCACAGGCGGACCCGTGGCGGGTGCGGTGCGCATCGGCATCCTCCGGAGAAAGATAAAGCGCGATCGGTCCCCCGGCTTGCCAACTCAGATGGTGGCCGTCGACGATATTCCGTTGTGCCGCGTGAACAGTATCGCGAAGCCCGTTCATGTCGCGGGTCAGGAAATAGGACCAGCACAGGCGGCTATAGGCCATCACCCGGTTGGGAAAGCGACCACAGAGAAACGTGTAGTGGGGAATGCACTCGCTGTAGCGCTTTTGCCGGTAGAACATTTCAGAAAGCTGGTCGTGGGCGGCTTCATGCTCGGGCTGCTCTTTCAGCAGGGTTAGCAGCAGGGCTTCTGAAACGTCGTCTAGCCCCCAAGGCAAGGCGCCCGCCACAAGGTTCTCGAGCGACAGGGACGGGTTGGCCGCAAGAAACACCTGGACCGCTTCGTCCACACTTCCATCGCGAATGCGTTGGATTAGCTCATTAGAATCCATGCGCCCCTCGTTATTCCGCCGCCGGGCTTTCGGCGGCGGCGCGCACGCTGATGCCCGTGTCGCCGTCGGCCAGGGCCTCGCGGGCCTTTTCCTGCTGCTGTTGGCGGGCCCACATGTCGGCGTAGCGCCCGTTCATCTTCAGCAGGTCCGGGTGGCTGCCGCGTTCGACGATGCGCCCGGCTTCCAGCACCAGGATTTCGTCGGCATCGACCACGGTCGACAGGCGGTGCGCCACGGTCACCGTGGTGCGGTCCTTGGACACGGTCTTCAGCGCCTTGACGATGTCCTGTTCCGTGCGCGAGTCGAGGGCCGAGGTCGCCTCGTCGAAGATCAGGATCGCCGGCGCCTTCAGCACCGTGCGGGCGATGGCGACGCGCTGCTTTTCGCCGCCGGACAGCTTCAACCCCCGTTCGCCGACGGTGGCCTGATAGCCGTCGGGCAGGGCCATGATGAAGTCGTGGATCTGCGCCGTGCGGGCGGCACCCTCGATCTCGGCCGGGCTGGCGCCGGGCCGGCCGTAGGCGATGTTGTAGAACACCGTGTCGTTGAACAGCACCGTGTCCTGGGGGACCATGCCGATGGCGGCGCGCAAGGACACCTGGGTCAGGTCGCGGACGTCCTGGCCATCGATGGTGATACGCCCGCCGGACACGTCGTAGAACCGGAACAACAGGCGCGAGATGGTCGACTTGCCCGAGCCCGAGGGGCCGACGATGGCGACGGTCTTGCCCGCCGGCACGGTAAAGGAAATGTCGTGCAGGACTTCGCGCCGGGCGTCATAGGCGAAGGACACGTTCTCGAACCGCAGCTCGCCGCCGGTGATCGCGAGAGGTTGGGCGCCGGGGTTGTCGGCGACCTCGGGATGCTCGTCGAGCAGGCGGAACATCTGTTCCATGTCGATCAGCGACTGCTTGATCTCGCGATAGACGAAACCCAGGAAGTTGAGCGGCATGTACAACTGGATCAGATAGGCGTTGACCATGGCGAAGTCGCCGATGGTCATGGTGCCGGCGACCACGCCGTCCGCCGCCATCCACATGATCGCCGTCAGGCCGACGGCGATGATCGCACCCTGGCCGATGTTGAGCAGCGCCAGAGAGGTGTTGGATTTCACCGCCGCGTCCTCGTAGCGCGCCAGCGCCTTGTCGAAACGCCTGCTTTCGTGATCCTCGTTGCCGAAGTACTTGACCGTCTCGAAGTTCAGCAGGCTGTCGATGGCCTTGGTGTTGGCCTCGTTGTCGGTGTCGTTCATGGTGCGGCGGAACTGGATGCGCCATTCCGTGACGGCCAGCGTCCAGAAGATGTAGATGCCGATGGTCAGAAACGCGACCAGCGCCATCCAGATGCCGAACAGGTACCACAGGATGCCGCAGGTCAGGACGACCTCGACCAGGGTCGGCACGACGTTGAACAGCATGAAGCGGAGCAGGAACTCGATGCCCTTGGTGCCGCGTTCCACGGCGCGGCTGACGCCGCCCGTCTTGCGGTCCAGGTGAAAGCGCAGGCTGAGCCGGTGCAGATGGCGGAAGGTCTTGAGCCCGGCCTGGCGGATGGCGCGCTGGGCGACCTTGGCGAACACGGCGTCGCGCAGTTCGCCGAGCGCCTGGGACAGCACGCGGGCGACGCCGTAGGCGATCAGGATCATGACCGGCACGACGATCACCGCGCCGTCCTTCATGTCCAGGGCGTCGATCGCCTGCTTGTAGACGTAGGGAACGGCGACGCTGGCCCCTTTCGCCGCGGCAAGGAAGATCATGGCGAGCACGACGCGCAGGCGCAAGGATGCTTCCCCCGGGGGCCACAGGTAGGGCGCCAGGGTCTTGATGGTTTGCCAGTCGTTCCGGCGGGGACTGTTGGCGGGGTCAGCGTGATCGCGCCGCATGGGCCGTGTCATCCTGAAAAAAGAAATCGGTTCATATAGTTGGGATTGCGAGGGCGGATCGCAAGCAGCGATGTCGACTTAAGTCATATAAGGGGCGTCGAACAATCCGTGTATAAGCCGGGTAAAATGCACTAACCACAAAATAACGTGCCCGAGTGTTCAGGTTTTTGTCAGTTTAAGCTGTAGGATTGCCCTTGGGGGCAAAAGTTTGGATAGTGGTCTATGAGCCTTGAAACGAATTGGGGAAACACCCCGGCATCCGCCGGTCACAAAGCATCGATGAGCGACGGATACGATTTCAGCGCATTGCGGATATTGGTGGTGGACGACAGTTTCCACATGCGGGAACTCGTGCGCACCTTCCTTGAGGGATTCGGGATCAAGGAAGTCACGGTGTCGTCGGACGCCGAGGAGGCTTATGACCTTGTGGTCAATCTGGATCCGGACCTGATCATCACCGATTGGAACATGGCGCCTGTGTCGGGGTTGGAGTTCGTTGAACGAATTCGCAAGGGCGCCAACGTGCCCAACCGGTTCGTGCCGATTATCATGCTGACCGGCTACACGGAAATGAAGCGGGTCGAGGAAGCGCGCGACGCCGGCATTAATTCCTTCCTGGCCAAGCCGATCTCGGCGGCGTCGCTGTACAAGCGTTTGGTCACGTCGGTGCAGGACAAGCGCCAGTACGTGGAATCCACAGGCGGCTATTTCGGCCCGGACCGCCGGTCGTCCAAGCGGCGGGAATTCCGCGGCAAGGAACGGCGCGCCAGCGAATAAGATACAGTCATGGCAGAAACCCGCTTCCTGAAACCGCAGAAACACATCAGCCAAAAGGTTCGCCCCGGCGGGCCGTCCATGGAACAGGCCATCCTGCAGGCGGTAAACGCCGCCGACGACCTGATCGGGCAATACCAGGGCTGGGCGGTGGACGACCTGGAAAAGCTCTGGCAGTCTTTTGTCGAGACCTCGCGGTCCGGGCGGGCCGACCCGCTCAGGCTCAAGCAGCTTTACGACATGACTCACGAAGCCCGTGGCCAGGGCGGCAGCTTCGGTTTTCCCCTGATTTCCGTGGTCGGTGATTCGATGTGCAAGTATCTGGACGGGCGGCCGCGCCTGAAGGCCCGCGACCTCGACGTAATCCGCGTTCACATCATGGCCATGAAGGCCGTGTTCCGGCAGGGCCTGAAGGGTCACCAGGGTGCGCTGAGCAAGGAACTGCACGAACTTCTCGGCATGTTCCGCGCCAAGGTCGCGCAGCAGCAGGCCGGCTGACGCCGGCCCACCGCCGCAACCTCAAGAGTATTTCTTAGAATTCAGCCCGTTCAAGGAACCCGGTCTGCGCCAGGTGGGCGTCGAAGATCAGGTAATCGCGCACCTTGTAGCGGCGCGCCAGTTCCCGTTCGGCGGCCTTGAAGGGGTTTTCGCCGCGCCGCGCGGCGAAGGTCCGCGTCATGCGGCGGCCGAGCGCGCGGTTTTTCAGCACGGGATAGTAGGTGACCTCGACCGTTTCCCGGTCGAGCTGGGCGGTGTCGGTTTCGAAGCCGGTGTCCGGCTGCGGGAGGGCTTGGGCTTGGCGGTGGGCGTTCATGGCAAACTCCAATCTGACTCTTAAAATGTTCTTATTTTGTTCTCATGTCAAGAGCCTGTGGATAACTACGCTTGCAAGGGCCCATATTCAATAGGCCTTAAGTTATGTATATCGTCAGTATAGGGTGTATATGGCCTAAGTATGGCGATGGGGGCGCAATATATTGTGTTTATGCGCTCAACGAGTGTGACCCCTGCCCAGACTGCATGGCGCCGCCGCGGGCCGCCCCGTTGCGCTGATGCCGATGGGTGGGGAGAGTCGGTTCGGAAAGGCCCGATTCGCGGTTTTCGGCTACCGCGGCGCGGCGTTGCGGGCCGCATGGGCCAGGCGGTCGACCGCTTCCGGATGAGGATCATAGGCGCCGGTCCGGATGTAGTGCTCGATGGTCGGGCACAGGCGCGTGACGAAGGCGTCCCGCGGCATGGTGTCGTGGGCCTTGCGGGCGCTGTTCCGGCCGGGGGTCAGGCGGTCGAGGATATGCGCCGCGTCGGCGATGACGGCGGTGTTGCGCGCCTGCCAGCGCACGATGTCGCGGCGCATGTCGGTGGCGCAATCGCGCTTGGCGCGGGTCAGCAGGCTGTCGTAGCTGTCGATCATCGCTGCGTAGACGAAGGCCTTTTGCGTGTCGGTCAGGCGCATGGCGTCGGGCACCCGCCCGTCCGGCGTCAGGGTCAGCTTGGCTGGAATGCCGCGCCGAGTGAACGCGGCCGGGTTCCAGTCGTAACCCCCGCTCGGGACGGTTTCCGGCTCGCCCATGGCGGGTTCCGCCGTCGCCTGCGTCTGGGGGCCGACGACGGCCGGATGGTCGACGACGATGCCGAGCAGCACGCGCAGGACGCCGAGGAACAGGATGCCGAGAATGAGGAAGCGTTCGAGCCGGGACATGGCGGCACTTTAGGTCAAGCTTGGTGAATTGGCGAATGCTGAAGGTGCGAATTCGCGCGTTTCACGAAAACACGGTTTCTAGAGGCGTCGGCGCCACGCAAGAAGGGAAAAAATCAATGCGCATCCCAGGGCCGACAGGATCGACGCGCCCCGCAGCCAGTGCAGCGCGTAGCCGCGTTCCGGTCCGATATAGAGCGTCGGTTCGAACAGGTAGCGTTTCGCCCTATAAGCCAGTTTGGTTGGATACGGCGGGTCAATCTGCTGGGTGAATCTGTCGTGCGCACTCCAGTACTGCAACATGGCGTTCGGGTTGAAAGTGCCGGCGAGGCTGTTCAACAGATGCTTTGGGGGGCGTTCATCGGGATGGCCCGGTCGTCGAATCAGCCCCTTCCAGTTGAGGGCGTCACCGGAAAGGCCGCCAACGGCGGCAACGGTCAAAAGCTCATACCCATTCAGGGCCAGGCCGCCCGGGCTGGTCACATAGGCCAGGTGATGGCTGAGGTCCGAATAGGCCCAGCGTCCCTGTTCGACGATATAGCTTTCCGTGAACGCATGACTGCTGAGGATAGCGCCGTCGAAGGTTCGGCCGGTCCAGACGAGCCGGGTCGGCACGCCTGCAACATTCAACAAAAACGCCTTCATAAGCGCCCGTTGGCGGCAGAACACGGGGATACCGGCGCCGAGGGCGGCGTCAATGACCCGCATGGGCGACATGGCGTCCAGGCCCGACGGCGGCAAACCGGGTTTTGCCCGTTCCAGCAGGCCAACGGTAATAGTGCGCATTTTTTCGAAGGACGACATTTCTCTTCGTAGGCCCATGTCATCAAGCAGGCGCTGCGCGCGCGCAACCTCGCCGTTGTCATAGTCGGCAAGCGGGGGAATCCAGCGGGCTAAACCGGGGCCGGTGCGAGGCGCGACCGGCACGGGCGTCCGGTAAATGTTGAAAATGTCATGACTGAACTGGACTTCGGCGGCGTCGGACGCCGGGGTGTAGGAAATGTCGAATGCCTGGTCGGTGACACTCGATAGCCCGATGCAGCCTGTCGGCATGACTTGGTAGCGGTGCCGGCCCTTGACCATCGGAATCACCGGATTGTCCCCGGCGCTTTCGGTGACAGCGCCTTCCGGTCCCATAACGCGCCAGCCTTCGCAACCTGCACGCGGTTCGATCTTGACCGTCAGGCGCCCGCCATTGTTCTCGAAGCCGGTAATGCGCGGGCCCAAGCCGGGCGGTGGGGCATAAATATCGCCGATCGTCGCGGGTTGGTACTCAAACCACAGCAGGTCGGCCCGGAACAGAAAGATGGCGATGGCGGCGGCGCAGGAAACAACGGTTAGAAGGAACCAGATGGGCGCCGCATGGATGGCTTGCCGAAGGCGTTTCAACCTTGCTGCCTCCTGTTGCTACAGCTGGCCGTGGGCCGGCGTAATCCGTCCGCGCCGCCCCTTTGACCCGGGCATCGCGCCTGTCGGCATTACTCCCACTCGATGGTGCCGGGCGGCTTCGACGTTACGTCGTAGACGACGCGGTTGATGCCCTTGACCTCGTTGATGATTCGGTTGGCCGTGCGGCCGAGGAATTCGTGGTCGAAGGGGTAGTAGTCCGCGGTCATGCCGTCGGTCGAGGTCACGGCGCGCAGCGCGCAGACGAAATCATAGGTCCGGGCATCGCCCATCACGCCCACGGTCTGCACCGGCAGCAGCACGGCGAAGGCCTGCCAGATGGTGTCGTACAGCCCGGCGTTGCGGATTTCTTCCAGGTAGATCACGTCGGCCTTGCGCAGGATGTCGAGCTTGTCGCGCGAGATCGCGCCCGGAATGCGGATCGCCAGGCCCGGCCCCGGGAAGGGGTGCCGTCCGACGAAGGTTTCGGGCAGGCCCAGTTCGCGGCCGAGCGCGCGGACCTCGTCCTTGAACAGTTCGCGAAGCGGCTCCACCAGGGCCATGTCCATGCGTTCCGGCAGGCCGCCCACATTGTGGTGGGACTTGATGGTGACGGAGGGCCCGCCGGTGAACGAGACGCTTTCGATGACGTCGGGATACAGCGTGCCCTGGGCCAGGAACTTGGCCCCGCCGACGTTCTTGGCCTCTTCCTCGAACACGTCGATGAACAGCTTGCCGATGGTCTTGCGCTTGACCTCGGGGTCGGTCACGCCGGCCAGCTCACCCAGGAACAGGTCGCTGGCGTCGCGGTGGACCAGGGGGATGTTGTAGGTGTCGCGGAACAGGGAGACGACCTGCTCGGCCTCGCCCTCGCGCATCAGGCCGTGGTCGACGAACACGCAGGTCAACTGATCGCCGATCGCCTCATGCAGCAGCACGGCCACGACGGAGGAATCGACCCCGCCCGAAAGCCCACAGATCACCCGGCCCTGGCCGACCTGGTCGCGGACCTTCTGGATCGCCTCGTCCTTGAAGGCGGCCATGGTCCAGTCGCCGGCGCAGCCCGCGATCCTGTGCACGAAGTTGGCCAGCAGCTTGGCCCCGTCGGGGGTGTGCACGACCTCGGGGTGGAACTGCACGCCGAACATGCGGCCGCTGTCGTGGGCGATGGCGGCGAAGGGCGAGCCGTCGGACACGGCCACGGGGCGGAAGCCCGCGGGCACGCGGATGATCTTGTCGCCGTGGCTCATCCACACCTGGTGCTTTTCGCCCTTGGCCCATACGCCCGCGAACAGGGGGCAGTCGTCGGTCACCTGGATGAAGGCACGGCCGAATTCCCGGTGGTTGGAGGGTTCGACCTCGCCGCCGGTCTGGGCGACCATGGTCTGCTCGCCGTAACAGATACCCAGCACGGGCAGGCTGCCCACGGCGGAGGCCGCGTCGAACAGGGCCTGGGGGGCGCGGGGCGTCGTCTGTTCATGGACCGAGGCCGGCCCGCCCGACAGAATCACGCCCTTGGGGCCGAAGGCCCGGATGAAGGCTTCGTCGACGGCGTTGAAGGGGTGGATTTCGCAGTAAACGCCCGATTCCCGGACCCGGCGCGCGATCAATTGCGTCACCTGGGAGCCGAAATCGACGATCAGGATTTTTTCCGCGTGAAGGTCGCTGTGTGAGGCCTGGGACATGGGGTGCTTCTATCGCGATCCACCCCCCGAGTCACGCCCCGAGATGTCCCGATACATCGGAAAAAAACGGGAGGGCGCGGGCCCGTCCTACATGCGCGCGAGGCGGGTGCAGTTGATCGGCCGTTCGCCCACGCCCTGGTCGCCGGCGGCCATGAACACGCGGTCGACCACATGGCGGCCGAGGGCGCTGTTGACGCGGTCGGCCAGTTGCTTGTCCAGGCCCGAGGCGGCGATGTTCGGCCAGGAGAACGGCCCCCGTACATTGGCCTGCATGAAGGATTTGACTTCCATCTGGACGCGCGCGAGGTCGCGGCAGAACTCCGCGCCCGCCTGCTTGTCGGTCACCCGGAAGGCGATGGAAATGGGCACCAGGGCCGACGATCCACCCTGGTAATCGACCCGCGCCATATAGGGCGAGACCTGCATGTCATAGACCTGGCCGACGCGCGCCGCGGATTGCGATCCCACGCCGTCGATCGAGCCGCCCGGACCCAAAATCCACACGGCGGCGACCGCAACCGACATCGTGGTGCCAAGCGCGGCGCCTGCAACATAGAGGTTCACCGTTGCTCACCTTTATCATCCACATCCCTTCCCATGCATCCAACGGAAGGGCATGCTTAATATTATCACCCAATAATGAACGTTGCCGCCCCTTTTTCAGGGCTGCGCCGCTCGATGGTGTAATTTATTGAATTCACACCCATATATCTTGTGCCGGGCGGCGCGGCAGGAATGCCCGCCGTTAACGGAATCGACACGGGATCCGGAGAAAATGACCGCAACCGGGTCAGGAACGGGCATATGGCCATGACGACATCGAGATTCGCATCCTGTTCGCCTGCCGTCGCCGTGCTGGCGGCCGTCCTGTTGGCCGGCCCCGCCGCCGCGCAAGCGCCGCAGACGACTGTTCCCGATACCGCCCCGGCAGCCGAAGCGAAGGCAACCGCCGCCAAGGCGCGGATCACGAAAAAGGACTGCCTCCGCTTGCTTCGCCATCAGCCCAGCGCCGACGTCGCCTACAAACCCGGCGTCGACGCGCGCGGCAAGCCCGTGGCGCCGGCGGACCTGCCGGGCGGGTTCAAGATGGTCCTGCCGGACGTCTTCGAATTCAACGTGACCAAGGACCTGTCGGCCTATCTGGGCGGGGCCGAGGAGCAGTTGGCGGCGGACAAGGCCGCCGCCCTGGCCGCCGAGAAATCGGCCGCCGCGACCGACGCCGCCGTATCCTCCGCCGCCCTGTCCCTGGCTGGGGCCCAGGATGCCTACGACACCGCCGCCGCCGCCGCCACGGCGGCCCAGGCCGCCGCCGACGCGGCCCCGAACGACGCCGCCCTGGCCGCGGCCGCCGCCACGGCGACCGCCACCGCCGCGACGGCGCAGACGGGGCTTGCGGCGACCCAGACCTATTACACAGCAACCCAGAACGCCGCCGCCGCGAATGACGTTTCCGCGGCGCTTTCCGGCGCCACCGCGGCGCAATCGGCGGCCGAGGCCGCGGGCTATACCCCCGACGCCACGGCCCAGTCGGCCAGCACGAAGGCCACGACGGCGGCCTCGGCGGCCGCCGCCGCCGACACGGCGGCACTCGCGGCGCGCGAGACCGTGGCGAAAAGCGAGGGCATGGAATTGAACGTCGGCACCGTGCGCTTCAACATCAACACCGGCGCCATGACCTTCAACGGCCAGCCGTTGAACGACGCCGCCATGGGCGAGATGGTGGTGATCTGCAAGGACATCCTGTCCGGCGGGAAATAAGACAATCCTGGCCGGCAAGTAGCCGATCAGCCTAGTAGCACTGCTTGCGCGCTTCGCGGCACTGGGTCTGGCAGGCCTTGTCGGTCCCGCAGGCCTTGCGGCATTGCTTGAACAGCGCGCCGCAGTCCTTCTGTCCCTGACCCATCCCTTGGCCCTGGTTGCCCGCCACCCCGCATTGCAGGGCGCAGGACGCCTTGGCGTCCGTGCCGTTCTGTTCGATGCAGTTGCTGAAACACAGATGGCCCGGGCTTTGGACCAACTGCTCGCCATGGAAGTGCAGCTTGCCCGTGTCATGGGCGCTGACGGCGGCGGGTACGGCCAGGGCGAACAGGGCAACGACAGCGATGGCAAGGGCGGCGCGAAGGGTTTTCATGAGGGTCCGTCTCCACTCAAGGTTCATGCATCGGCGATGTTAGCGCGCCCCGGCGCCGACGGAAACCGGGCAGGTGGCCCCACGATGGGGGTTCCGTTCGGCACGCCGGGATTGTATACAATGGCAACGCAAGGGCGGCCCATAACGCCCGTTACCGGCTTCATGCCGGACTAGGGAGGAAAACCAAAAAATGTCCACGCATCCCCACGATGAATGGTCGCAGGTTCTGTTCCGTCAGTTCAAGGACGCGGGCGTGGACCTGTTCACCTATATCCCCGACGCCGGCAACGCGCGCCTTGCCGAACTGGCCGAGGAAGACAACGAAACCCGCCTGGTCCTGCTGACCACCGAGGAAGAAGGCGTCGCCATGGCGGCGGGCGCCGATCTGGTCGGCAAGAAATCGGTGCTGATGATGCAGTCGTCCGGCGTCGGCAACTGCCCCAACTATCTCAGCTTTTCCAAGGGCGGCAATTTTCCCTGTTTGATGATGGTTTCCATGCGCGGCGATTACGGTGAGCAGAACCCCTGGCAGTACCCCATGGGCCAGGCCGTGGATAAGATTCTGGAGGCCATGGGCGTGATGGTGTTCCGCGTCGACCGCCGCGACGAGCTCGAGGCCGCGGCCCAGGCCGCCATCAACGCCGCCTTCCGCAACAACCAGGGCGCCGCCCTGATCCTGACCCAGAAATTCCTGGGCGCGAAGGCATTCTGACCTGGCGTGTCCCCGGATTTGGCGAGGACGGCTCCATCTTATTAATCGGACACAGAGCCCACAGAGAATGCACAGAGATCACAGAAAAAATATCCGCGCCGCAGGCGCCACTGTTCTTCTCTGTGCTCTCTGTGTCTCCTCTGTGCTCTCTGTGTAAAATTACTCATTGGCGGTATACCCCGCCGATTGAGGGAGGAACGATACAATGACCAAGATTACCCTCGACCGCCGCGACCTTCTCGCCCCCCTGTTTCCGGACAAGAACGCCTGGCTGTTCGTCTCGGGCCTCGCCGGCTCGTCCAAGGACGCCGCCGGGCTGACCAACGACGGCCCCAACCTGTTCACCATGGCCGGCTGCATGGGCTCCGCCGTGGCCACGGGCCTGGGCATGGCGCTGTCGGCCCCGGAAAAACAGGTCGCCGTCATCACCGGCGACGGCGAATTGCAGATGGGCCTGGGCTCGCTCAACACGGTGGCGACACAGGCCCCCGCCAACCTCACCATCGTCTGCATCGACAACGGCACGCACGGCGAAACCGGCGGCCAGGAAGGCCACACGGCCCAGCGCACCAATTTGGCCATGATCGCCCAGGGATCGGGCCTGCCCAGCGTGATGGAAATTTCGTCGGCCGACCGGATCGCCGCCGCCCACGACTTCATCCGCAACCAGCCCGGCCCGCGCTTCCTGTGGTGCCGCGTGCTCCCCGGCGACCCCACGGCCTTCAAACGCAACTTCAACCCGGCGGAATGCCGGATTGCGTTTCGAAACGCCTATCTGGGGGCCTGACGCGCCGGGATCACCCCCGCCCCAGGGTATAAAATTCGTCGTTGGGCCGCATGGCGGTGAAGTTGGCCATGCGGTTCGACAGCGCGAAGAAGGCCGCGATGGCGGCGATGTCCCAGATGTCCTCGGCGTCGAAGCCGTGCGGCTTCAGCGCCTCCAGGTCCGCGTCCTCGACGGCGCCCGCGTCGCGCGACACCTTCATGGCGAAATCCAGCATGGCGCGCTGTCGCGGTGAGATGTCGGCCTTGCGGTGGTTCACGGCGACCTGATCGGCGATCAAGGGATTCTTCGCCCGGATGCGCAGGATGGCCCCATGCGCGACCACGCAGTATAGGCAATCGTTCCTGGCCGAGGTCGCGACCACGATCATCTCGCGCTCGGCCTTGGAAAGGCCCCCGTCCTTTTCCATCAGCGCGTCGTGATAGGCCATGAAGGCGCGCAGCTCGTCCGGCCGATGGGCCAACACCAAAAACACGTTGGGCACGAAGCCGGCCTTTTCCTGCACGGCCAGGATCATGTCGCGCAGGTCGTCGGGCAGGTCCATGACGTCCGAGACGGGGTAGCGGCTGATGGGGGCGGCGGACATGGTTGGACCTCGCTTGAAACAAAAGTCAGGTGAGATGTTGGTAGTCGGAACCGCAAGGCGGCGCTTTGATCAAAGTCATATTGTGAAATGTTTCCGGCAGAGGGGCGGGAGGGAGCGAGTCGGGAGTTAAGTATACTGTCCCCAGAATTAGAATTACGCCCGAGTTATGTCTTCAACCATCCCGGTTTATGAAGTGTAACGTGATTTATGTTATCCGGTGGGGTGATTTTTTCGGCGTCCACTGAAGTGAATGCGAATATCGCAAAGGAAAACCTGAACGCAGCAAAATGCACAGACATGGTGCCATCTGGCGTTCCGATACTGCTGTACTGAAACTGATCGGCGACACTCTTTTTCCCTTGTTGCAATGTTTTTGGTCGTCCCAGCATGTCTAGGAGTTCGTCAGGAAAGTCACCTTCCAATCTTTGACCGTTTGTTGCCCACCAGACTGACGTTCCCCCACCGATTGGAACTGGGCTTTTCGTGAGTTCATAGTGTAGCGCGAACCCGACTTTCGCACCGAACCGATGAATAATTCCATTCAGCAATGGGCCAGTACAGTTTATTGCACCTAGCTGATCTTCTGCTTGGATTCTTGTTCTCCTTGCAATTTTTTTCTGGCGAAAGCTTGGTCGCATTTCCAGAAGCAACCCAGGATGGTTGTTGTTGACCTCCTTCATCAGCTTTTTAACTTCAGATTTTCCCTCCTCGGTATGCGGATCAGGATGCATTCGGGAGAACAGAGCAATTGCCTGATCATCTAGACGGCTCCCGCTATTGCATGTTCTACACGCTGGAAACTCTAGGCCCGATGGTCTGTATCTTTGGTCAAAAACGGAGATGGGGGGAAGGTGTTCAACCGTATCTGCAACTGTCTTCCCACCGCAGTAAATACAATAGGGAAAATCTGAGAGCAGCTTCTCCTTTAACTTCCGTTTCCTTTTTTCTTCGCCCATTTGTTGAAACTTTCAATAGACGGTTAGGTTGGTCTACGCCCACCAAAAAGGCCGCGCATCAAAGATACGCGGCCTTTCGTCCCGGGGCCATCCCGGGTGCTGACTTGGCAGTGGACGCTAGCGCGTCGCGGGCGGCTCAGTCGTCGTCGCCGCTCGCCGCCTTCTTGTCCAGGTAGTCTTCCTTGTACAGCTCCGCACCCTCTTCCTTGAACTTCTCGCTCATCTCGTCCATGCCCTCTTTCGCGTAGTCGCGGACGAGGTTGGTGATTTCCATGGCGCAGAACTTGGGCCCGCACATGGAGCAGAAGTGGGCGGTCTTGTGCGCGTCCTTGGGCAGGGTCTGGTCGTGGAAGTCGCGCGCCCGGTCCGGGTCGAGGCCGAGGTTGAACTGATCTTCCCAGCGGAATTCGAAGCGCGCGCGGCTGAGCGCGTCGTCGCGCGCCGCCGCCCCCGGGTGGCCCTTGGCGACGTCGGCGGCATGGGCCGCGATCTTGTAGGTGATCACGCCTTCCTTCACGTCGTTGCGGTCGGGCAGGCCCAGGTGCTCCTTCGGCGTCACGTAGCACAGCATGGCCGTGCCGAACCAGCCGATCATGGCCGCGCCGATGCCCGACGTGATGTGGTCGTAGCCCGGCGCGATGTCGGTGACGAGCGGCCCGAGGGTGTAGAACGGCGCCTCGCCGCAGACCTTGAGCTGCTTTTCCATGTTGACCTTGATCTTGTGCATCGGCACGTGGCCCGGGCCTTCGATCATCACCTGGCAGTCCTTCTTCCAGGCGACCTGGGTCAGCTCGCCGAGCGTTTCCAGTTCGGCGAACTGGGCCCGGTCGTTGGCGTCGGCGGAGGAGCCGGGGCGGAAGCCGTCACCGAGCGAGAAGGTGACGTCGTAGGCCCGCATGATGTCGCAGATGTCCTCGAAATGGTCGTAGAGGAACGATTCCTTGTGATGCGCCAGGCACCACTGGGCGATGATCGACCCACCACGCGAGACGATGCCGGTGACCCGGTCGGCCGTCAGGTGAATGTGGCGCAGGCGGATGCCGGCGTGGATGGTGAAATAGTCCACGCCCTGTTCGCACTGTTCGATCAGGGTGTCGCGGTAGATTTCCCAGGTCAGGTCCTCGGCCCGGTCGACCTTTTCCAGCGCCTGATAGATCGGCACGGTGCCGATCGGCACCGGCGAGTTGCGGATGATCCATTCGCGGATGTTGTGGATGTTGCGGCCCGTCGACAGGTCCATGACCGTGTCGGCACCCCAGCGGATGGCCCAGACCATCTTGTCGACTTCCTCGGCGACCGAGGACGTCACGGCCGAGTTGCCGATGTTGGCGTTGATCTTGACCAGGAAGTTGCGGCCGATGATCATCGGCTCCGTTTCCGGGTGGTTGATGTTGTTGGGGATGATGGCGCGGCCGCGGGCAACCTCGTCGCGCACGAATTCGGGCGTCATGAAATCGGGGATTTCGGCGCCGAAGCTTTCAGCACCATCCTTGGCCCGGCGCAGGACCTCGGCGGGCAGGCGTTCGCGCAGCATGTTTTCGCGGATCGCGATGTATTCCATTTCCGGGGTCACGATGCCCTGGCGGGCATAGGCGATCTGCGTCACCGGGGTGTTGCCGATGGCGCGGCGCGGCGCGTTGCGCACGGGAAATTCGGGGACCAGGTGGTCGTCGTCGACGTTGCCGTTGTCTTCCGGCTTCACGTCGCGGCCGTCATAGGGCTCGGTGTCGCCGCGGGCCAAAATCCATTCCTGGCGGATCTTGGGCAGGCCGGCCTCGATATCGATATAGGCCTTGGGGTCCGTATAGGGGCCCGAGGTGTCGTAGACCACCGTCGGCGCTTCCATGGCGCTTTCGTGGACGTGGATTTCGCGCATGGGCACCTGGACCCCCGGCAGGGTGCCCTCGACGAAAATCTTGTTCGACGCGGGCAGCGGCCCGGTGGTGACATCGCCGGTGGTGGGCTTGCGGATGACGTTCATGGATCAGGACTCCCAAGGTCGCGTTATCAAATGGTCGCTCATGCGATCCGGATAACGAACGGCGCTTAAGGGAAAAAGAATAAGAGAGCCCCTTTGGGGGTTCCGTTCCCTACGCCGGCATTGCTCCGGATCAGGTTCGAAGGGTCACCGCGTTGCCGTCCTGTGCTTTTGCAAGCGTCGGACGACCGTCGGAATCTCAGCCCCCTATCGGGGCCCCCCGTCGGAACAGTGGGAATCTGGGGGTTAACGCCGGCGAGGTCAAGGGATTCCGCCCGCGGAAAGGACTGACCTTCGGTCATATCGCGGGTTTTTCCGCATTCTGGTACTATCGTCGCCATGAAAAGCAGTTTGGTCATAACGGGTTGTCTGTTGATCGGGCTGGCCGCCTGTTCGCCCGACGGCGAAGGGGCGGGGCTGACGGGGCGCGCCTGCGTGATGGACGGCGACACGTTGATGATCGGCGGCACCCGCCGCCACACGAAATGCGCCGAGGGCCAGATCGTCGATCTTTGGGGCATCACCGCCTTCGGCCTGGATCAGTTGTGCCCGCACCCGTCGGGCCGGATGGTCCGCTGCGGCCTGTATGCCGCCGCGCAACTGCAGGAAAAGGTCAAGACCGGCGAGGTGCGCTGCGAGGAAAAGGAAAGCAAGTTCGGCGGGGTGATCGCGGCGCAATGCTTTCTGGGCGACGAGGACATCGGCCAGTACATGGTCGCCAATGGTTATGCCCAGGCCGACGCCTCGGCGACCGAACGCTATACCGGCCACGAGGCCCAGGCCAAGGCCCAGCGCCGCGGCCTGTGGGAGATGGGGGGCAAGTAATTCGGCGCCGATTATTCAGTCGCCACGCCCCGGGCCGCCCCCTAATATCCCTGCATGCTGTCGATCCGAAATCTCCGCGCCCGCCTGGTGCAGGTTGACGACCTGGACCTGGAAGCGGGCGACTGCATCGCCGTCATGGGACCCTCGGGCTCGGGGAAAAGTCTCATGCTGCGGGCGTTGGCCGACCTTGACCCGGCGGACGGCGAAATCACCCTCGACGGCCACGAACGCATGTCCATGACCGGCCCGCAGTGGCGCCGCCAGGTGATGTACGTCGGCCCGGAATCGGGCTGGTGGGAAGACCGGGTCGGCGATCATTTCGAGGACCCGGAAGCGGCCACCGGCGTGCTCCAGCGCTTAGGATTCAAGGCCGAGGCCCTGACCTGGCCGGTGGCGCGCCTGTCGACCGGCGAGCGCCAGCGCCTCGCCATCGCCCGGGCCTTCGACCGCGGGCCGCGCGTGCTGCTGCTGGACGAGCCCACGGGGGCGCTGGATCAGGCGGCGACGGCGCTGGTCGAGGGCGTGGTCCACGATTTTCTGATGGACGGCGGCATCGTCATCCTTGCCACCCATGCCAAGGAACAGGCCGCGCGGTTGGGCAAACGGCTGTTGACCATGACCGACGGCAGGCTGTCCGCATGACCAGCCAAGCGATTCCCCTGACCGCGTTCGACCTGGCTCTGGCGGCCCTGCTGCTGGTCGTCAACGGCGGAATTTCCCTGTGGCTCGGGCTCGGCATCACCCGCTCGCTCGCCATCGCGGCCGTGCGCATGACGGTGCAGCTGCTGCTGGTCGGCCTGGTGCTGAAGGCCCTGTTCGCGCAGCAGTCGCCTTGGCTGACGCTCGGCGTGGTGGCGATCATGGTCGGCTTCGCCGGCTACGAGATCATGAACCGCCAGGACCGCAAGCTGACCGGATGGTGGTCCTACGGGATCGGCGTGTCGACCATGACCTTCGCCGCCATTTCCGTGACCTGCCTGGCCCTGACGACGCAGTTGAAGCCCGACCCGTGGTGGGACGCGCGCTATGCGGTGCCGATCCTGGGCATGATCCTGGGCAATGCGATGACCGGGATCAGCCTGGGCCTCAATACCTTGTTCAACACGGTGGTCCGCGAACGCTGGGCGGTCGAGGCGCAGATCGCCCTGGGATATCCGCGCGAGGTGGCGCTCCGGCCCTTCGTCCGCCGCGCCCTCAAGACCGCCCTGATGCCGACCATCAATTCCATGGCGGCGACCGGGGTGGTCGCCTTGCCGGGCATGATGACGGGCCAGATTTTGGCCGGCGCCGACCCGGTCGAAGCCGTGAAGTACCAACTGCTGGTCATGTTCCTGATCGGCGGGGCGACCGGCATCGGCGCGGTGCTGGCCATCTATGCCGCCGTCTGGCGGATCACCGATCCGCGCCACCGCCTGCGCCTCGACCGCTTTCAGGAGACCGGCCAATGACCGAGACCATTACCGCCGTCCGCGCCCGCCCCGTGATCGTGCCCATGCGCCGGCCGCTTGTCACGGCGGGGGGCGTGGTGTCGGCGGCGCCCCTGGTGCTGGTCGACGTGGAAACCTCCGGCGGCGTCACCGGCCGCGCCTATTCCTTCGCCTATCAGGCCTGGGCCTTGAAGCCGATCATGGCCATGTATGCGGCCCTGGCGGACCGCATCGCCGGGAAACCGCTCGACCCGCAGGCGGTGCAGGCGGACCTGATGGCCATGCTGCGTCTCGCGGGCGCCAAGGGCGCGGCGGGACAGGCGCTGTCCGGCCTCGACATGGCGCTGTGGGACGCCCTTGGGAAATCCCGGAACCTGCCGCTTTACAAGCTGCTGGGGGCCGAGCCGGTGGCCACGCCCGCCTACAATTCCAAGGGCCTCGGCATGATCGGGGCCGCGGCCGCGGCGGTCGAGGCGAAAGAGCTTCAGGACGAAGGCTTCGTGGCGGTCAAGCTGCGCCTGGGCTATCCGACCCTGGAAGAGGACGTCGCGGTGACCCGCGCGGTCAAGGCCGCGATCGGCCCCGACGCCCCCCTGATGAGCGACTACAACCAAAGTCAGGAGGTCGAGGAGGTCATCCGCCGGGTCAAGGCGCTGGACGGCGAGGGGCTCTATTGGGTCGAGGAGCCGGTCCATTACGACGACTTCTACGGCCATGCGGCGCTGCGCGCGGTGGTGAAGACTCCGGTGCAGACGGGCGAGAACTGCTGGTTCCCCGGCGAAATGGCGAAATGCATGGCGGCGGGCGCCTGCGATTATTTCATGCCCGACGCGGGCAAGATCGGCGGCGTCACCGGCTGGATGGGCGCGGCCAAGCTGGCGGCGGCGGCCAACCTGCCGCTGTCGAGCCATCTCTATCCCGAGGTCAGCGTGCACCTGTTGGCGGCGACGCCGACCCGCCACTGGCTGGAATACGTGGACTGGGCCGAACCTGTCCTGGCCGAAGCCCTTCCCGTGATCGACGGCCATTGCCGCCCTGCGGAAAAACCCGGCATCGGCATTGAATGGAACGACCGGGCCGTCGATAAGTATGGGGTGTGATCCCCAGCCTGAAAGCGCCCGCCATGACCGACACCATCGTCTTCCTTGACCGCGCGTCCCTCGCCCCCGGCACGGACCTGCGCGCGCCCGATTTCACCCATCGCTGGATCGACCATGACGAAACGCAGACCGGTCAGGTGTCCGCGCGCATCAAGGACGCGACCATCGTGGTCACCAACAAGGTCAAGGTGGGGGCCGCCGACATGGATGCCGCGCCGGGGCTCAGGCTGATCGCCGTCTGCGCCACGGGCACGGACATCATCGATCTCGCGGCGGCCAAGGCGCGCGGCATTACCGTGTGCAACGTGCGGGGCTATGCGGAACACTCGGTACCCGAACACGCCTTCGGCCTGATCCTCACCCTGCGGCGCCAGATCCTCGGCTACCTCGCCGACGTGAAGGCGGGCAGGTGGCAGCAGGCCGGGACCTTCACCTTCTTCACCCACGAACTGCGCGACCTGTACGGCACGCGGCTGGCCGTCGTCGGGCGGGGCTCGTTGGGACAGGGCGTCGCCACGATTGCAAAGGGTTTCGGGATGGAGGTCGTGTTCGTCGGCCGCAAGGGCGATGCCGCGCCCGACGCCCCCCTGATCCCCTGGGACGAAGCGATCGAGACGGCGGACGTGCTGACCCTGCACTGCCCGCTGACGCCGGAAACCCGCGGCATGATCGGGCTTGCGGAATTCCAGCGCATGAAGCGCACGGCGCTGGTCATCAACACGGCCCGGGGCGGGCTGATCGACGAGGACGCCCTGGTCCAGGCGCTGACCGAGGGCTTGATCGCGGGCGCCGGCATGGATGTGGTATCGAGCGAACCGCCGCCCGCCGATCATCCCTTCATGGCCCTGGTCGGGCGGCCCGACTTCATCCTGACGCCGCATACGGCCTGGGCCGGGAACACGGCCCGCGCGGCCATGGCGGAACAGCTGATCCGCAATATCGAGAATTTCCAGAAGGGCGCGCCGAGCAACGTGGTTTAGGGGGCCGGGTCCGTTCCCGGGCGCTTGGCGACCTCGGTCGTGGCGGGAGCAGGCGCGTCTGCGCCGTTGCCGCCGGGCGGGGCCCAGTCGCCGGGGCCGCCGGAAAACCCGGCCGAGCCCATGCCCGCCATGCCCGGCTTGGGATGGCGCAGGGTGTCCGGGTCCTTGTAGCCGCCGAAGAAGCGCGCGATGCCGCGCCAGATCTTGGGCACCAGCCAGATCACCAGCAGGGCAAACAGGCCGAGACCGATGAGGAAGGCGACCGGGTTGAACACGGCCAGCGCCAGGCCGCCGAACACCATGACATCCTCAAGCAGGCTCATGCCCCAGTTCGAGAACGGCTCGGGCGAGGTATTGATGACGGCGCGCGTTCCCGCCTTGGCCGCGTGGGTCCCGGCGGCGATCATGCCGCCGCCCAGAAGCGCCGCCACGGTCTGCAGTTCCGCGTTCATGAAGTCGAGCCCGCCCACGGCGCCGGCCGCCATGAGCGCCCCCGCCGGAATGCGGATGAAGGTGTGGATCAGGTCCCAGATGGAATCCAGGCCGGGGATCTTGTCGGCGAAGAATTCGATGAAATAGAGGAACGCCGCCGCCGCCAGCACCCAGGTCGAGGACAGCACGGCCATGCTGTCGGGCAGGGAGATCACGCCGAAGGCATCCAGTCCGCCCAGGATCAGCACGGTGGCGTAAAGGTTCAGCCCGCTGCCCCAGGCGGAGCCCAGGGCGACGGCGAGGGCGGTCAGCGGTTCCACGTTATCGGTTCCATGGGCGGGTTACGCCTTTTCGTCCGGGATGTGCGGCAGGTCGTCGACGTAGAGTCCCAGGTCCTCCGGATCGATGCCCAGGCGCGAACACAGGCTGACGACCTCGATCTGTTCGGTCAGGTTATCCTCGCCCTCGACCTCCAGGATACCCATGCAGACGCGCAGGATGAGCGACGCCGTCTCGGGATTGTCGGCCACGGGTTCGATGCGCCGAAACGCCGCCTCGCGCCCTGTTTTGGGATCGTCCTGGATTTCCGCCGTGTAGTCGTTGAACAGGTCGACGGCCTCGTGCGGGTCGAACACCTGCAATTGCTTGATGGCCTCGACGATCTGGTCCAGGCGCATGCGTTCGGGAAAGGTCACCTGCCCGTCGGCGGCGCAGACCAGGGCGGCCGCCGACATCACGGCCTCCAGAAAGGGGCGGTTGTGGTGCCGCGCCATCTGCTCCCGGTACAAATCCGTCAGGGTGTCGAGCACGCCCGCCATTGCTCAATGCCTCCGTTGCTTCCCTCGCCTCGATTATTGGCCGAGGGCGGGGGCGACGCAACGGCTTAAGGGCGGGTCAGTAGGGGGCGAGGGTCTTCAAGGTGCCCGTCAGGGTGTCGGCGAATTCCTCCGCCGCTTCGTACATCACCCAATGGCCGGCGCCCTTGATGACGTGGAAGGGCGCCTCGGGCTGGAAGCTGCGGATGATTTCCCGGCGCTTGTCCAGGCCTTCCCGGCCCATCACCGTGATGTCGTATTCACCCCAGATGCCGGCCATGGCGGCCTTGATGTCGGGCAAGGCGCGCAGCAGCCGGTCGGTCAGCGAGATGGGGCGCGAGCGGATGCGCCCGCGTTCCAGGTTGCGGCGATGAATGTGCACGGCCAGGTCGTCGATGTTGGCCGGGTCGCGCATCATGAGGATCTGAAGGTTGCGGCGCTGCAACTCGTCGATTTCGTCGTCGGTCATGCCGTCCTCGGCCAGGGCCGTGCCCTGGGGCGGGGCGTGCAGCACGCCGAAGCCGCTGGCGCCGACCATGACGAAGCTGCGGCAGCGGCCGGGTGTTTTCGACGCGACGACGCTGCCGATCAGGCCGCCGAAGGAAAACCCGGCGAGGTGGAAGGTCTCGCCCGCCGGCACAAGCTGGTCCAGGCCGGTGACCAGGATGTCGGCGATGTCGTCCGGCGAGGTCGGCCTGGGTGGGGCCGCGCTGTCGCCGAAGCCGGGGGTATCCGGGGCGAGCAACGTGAAATGCGGCGTCAGCAGGGGGATGGCGCGAAACCAGTGGGTCCAGGAGCCCCAGCCGCCGTGCAGCAGCACGAGGGTCGGGCCGCCGCCTTCCCAGCGGTGCCAGACCGCGGGACCGTTGGGGCCGGGAGTTTCCAGGCGTTGGGCTTTGGCGGCGAGGGCCGCCACGTTTTGGGCGAGGGCTGCGTGGTCCATGATGGGAGAATTCGGTCTTTCGGGCTGGTCTTATTCGGCGATGTGGATGTAGCCGCGCTCGATGGCGTGGGTCAGTTCCTCATAAGCCTTCTTGGCTTCTTCGTAAATGTCGCGGTACTTGCGCAGGTTGGTGATCTCGGCGTCGGACGGCGCCTCGCCGTCGGCGACGTTGGAGATGTTGAAGGCCGCTTGCAGGTAGCGGCCGCGCAGATGGGCCACGGCGCGGGCGAAGTTGATGACCCGGGGCTCGGTGATTTCGGGAATCATCGGGCCGATGATTTCGCGGTTGGCCTGGGAAATCAGCATCTCCGCCTTGCGCAGGAACTGCTGCTGGCGGCGCAGATCGTCTTCGAAGGAACTCATGGCGTGCTCCCTGGGTGTTGGGACTCATTGGAAATTCTTAGCGGAAAGACGGGGGAATGTCTGCATCGGCGGGCGATGCGGCGGTGGCCCTGCGATGGGCCCACTTGTCCGTCTGGCGTCAGCGATGAAGCAGTGCGCCGGAAATGGCTAAAGCGTAACCTGGACGCGGTGACGTCCGCAAAGAACGGACCCGGCCTCAGTCGGTCGGGTGCGGGCCTTCCAACGGATGATCGCTTTCGCGGGGGGCTTGCGTATGCTGGGCCTGTTTCATCTGTCTTCTCCCGATGAACGAACAACCCGGGCCAAGGTTTCAAACCCTGGCGCCGATGCCTTGTCCACCGATGCCTTGTCCGACGTCTCCGCCACACAAGGCGTTTCCACCTTCTGATAGCGTAGCAACAATACCATAACGAACCGTTAATTTCGATAATAAAATTCCGGTATTGTGACAACGGAAGAAATTTTATATCGCGATACGGTGCGTCGTTTCGAACAGGGGGCCGAATTCCCGGGTTTCCGCAAAGGCCGGCGGCAGAGCCAGGCCGTCTTCGATGCCGAGCCACAGGCGCAGCATGTGCCGCTTCTCGCCGGACGCCGGATCGGGGTCCGTGAAGGCGGTGCGGGCGTGCAGGGTGGTGAAGTTGTTGCCGACCACCAGGTCGCCCGGCGACATTTCGAACGACAGATGGAACGCGGGATCGTCGCAAAGCGCGTCCAAAAGGTCCATGGCCTCGATCTGGGCGGCGGTCAGGCGCGGAATTTCATCGGACCGTTGGGCCAGTTCGATGTAATGGCGCTTGTACATGACGAACCAATGCCCGCCGTGGAACTGGAAGATCGGCAGGGCCTGATACCAGGGCCGGCCGGGCAGGGCCTGACCGCGGGTGTCGAAATAGAACGGTTCCGTCAACACCTTGGCCAGATCCGGCCGACGGCGGAGGATTTCGTTGAACACGGTATGGGCGCTGACGATCAGGGATTTGCCGCCGCCCGTCGACTGACGCCGGCACAGCAGGGCGAAGATGTCGCCGCCGTCGTTGTGGAAGGGCTGGGCCTCGTTGGTTTGATAGGTGCGCACGTCGGCCTGTTTTTGCAGGTTGGCGCCGGTGTCGCGAACATCGTGCAGCAGGGTGCGGCGGGCATCCTGGATCTGCGGGATGCCCAGATATTGGCCCATGCCCCAGATCATCCGCCGGGCCTGTTCCTCGTCCAAATTCCCCAGTCCGGTGCGCAACAGGAAGAACCCGGTGCCGAAGGCGGCCTCGCGGCGCAGGTCGGCCAGTTTCTCGGCAAAAGCGCCGACGGGAAAATCGTCGGCGGTCATCGTCAAGGGATCGCACCCGGCGCTGGCGTCAAGCGCGCCCATGATGGCGGCGCGGTCCGCGTCGGACATTTCGACGATCCAGGAACGGGATCCGGCCAACTGCGGGCCGGTCCAGCATGAGGCGCCTTGGGCGGGTTGCAGGTTGTCGTTGGTCGTAGTGGGCATGGTTTCCTCTCCGGCAGACTAATTTTGTATACAATGTTAATCTGATTTTTCCAGAACTGCGCAGAAAAATCCATCGGTTCCCGTCGATGCCGGCGACAGGCGCAAAAAATCGCCTTCGTTGGGGGGCGGCCCGCCGACGGTTTCCGTCCAGACTCCAGCCAGCGGCAATAACCGGAACCCGGGGACTTCGGCCATGAACCAGTCGATCTGTTCCTCGTTCTCCTCGCGCAGCAAAGAGCAGGTGGCGTAGACCAGCCGGCCCTTGGGCGCGACCAGGGACGCCGCCTGAACCATGATCAGGCGCTGCATTTCGATCAGGTGTTCCAGGTCGTCGGGGCGGAACCGCCATTTGGCGTCCAGGTTGCGCCGCCACGCCCCCGTGCCCGTGCAGGGCACGTCGGCCAGCACCCGGTCGGCCATTTCGTGGTTGGCCTTGACCCAGCTGTCGTCGCGCGCCGCGACGACCTGCCGGCGGACCATGTCGGCGCCGGCGCGTTTCAGGCGCGGCGCCATGCGGTCCATGCGGTAGCGCGACACGTCGCAGGCGATCAGGCGGCCGCGCGGTGCGCCGTCCCCCGCGTCCTTGCCGCCGCCGGGCCCGAGCGCCGCCGCCATGGCCAGGGTCTTGCCGCCGGCCCCGGCGCAATAATCGATGACGGTCATGCCCGGGCGCACGCCGGTCAGCAGCGCGATGAGCTGCGATCCCTCGTCCTGAACCTCGAACAGGCCGTGCTTGAAGGCATGGGTGCCGCCCAGCCGGGCACGCGATTGCAGCCGCAGGCCAAGGGGCGACAGTGGCGTCGGCTCGACCTCGATGCCGTCGCCGGTCAAGGCGGCCTGCACCTGTTCCCGCGTCGCCTTCAGGGTGTTGACGCGCAGGTCCACGGGCGCGGTCTGGCTCAGGGCCTGAAGTTCCATCTCCAGCCGCCGCCCGAAGATGGCGCGTAAGGAGGGGCCCATCCAGGACGGGTATTCCAGGCGCACCCAGTCGGGCATGTCGATGTGCATGGGCGGACGGCCGTAGAGGGATTCCGCCAGTTCCTGTTCCCGGTTGTTGAGCGTCGGCGGGCAATGCCGGGTGCCCGAGAACAGGCGCGCCAGTTCGTCCGGCGAGACCCGCTCGTAGACCGCCATCTGGGCCAGGACGCGGGTGCGCGGCGTTGAATCGAGCGCCACACCCGTGCGCTGGATCCACCAGTCCAGCCGCGCGCGGTGGCGCAGGTTTTCATAGACGCGGTGCGTCACGGCGCGGCGGTCGCCGGCCCCGGCATAGCGGCGGGTGCGGAAATAGGCGTCGATGACGGCGCTGGCGTCTTGCGCCTCGGCGGCGATCTGCGCCAGCAGTTCGATGCAGGCCTGTACGCGGGCGCCCGGCGTCATGGATCGCGCTCCCTGGTGTCGCTGGATTGTTGACGTGTTCTTCTTTGCGCCAGAGATTACCCGCCGGCCGGGGCGCGGGCCAAGGGTTTCCGTCGACCGGAAAAGGTCGCGCCCCCAGGCAGGCGTTAGGGGGCGCGGTTTTCCGTCAGTTCGCGGTAGATCGCGTTGGCGGCGTCCAGCAGGCGGCCGCGGTCAAGATCGCCGATCAGGGCATATCCCATGCCGTGGTCGACCCAGTAGAAGGCGGAAACGCCTTCATTGCGTTCAACGCGAAAGGCCGTGTCGCCGCCGCCGGCGCCGCGTACGTAGAGGGTCAGGCGCCGGCCCTCCGCGTTCTGGTACATTAACTGCGCCGCCGGGCCGCCCGCCGCGGCCAGCAGACGGCCGCCCATCAGGTCGAAGCCCTGAGCGGACAGCCGCGGCGCCTTGAGGGGCCGGCCCAGTCGCTTGCTCAGCCAGGCCACGAGGTGCGCTTCCTGATCGGCCGCGACCTCGACCGGATGGCGGACCTCGGCGACGAACACGCGGTGCGCCAGGACCGCGTCGCGCGGCAGGCTCATGGCCATCCGGTCGCGGCCCAGGATATCGCCGCGGGCAAGCCAGCCGCCCGCCGCCCCCAGTACCAGCAGCAGCACGGCCGCCGCCGCGCGCATCGCCTGCGGCCGCCACGACCGGGCGCGGATGACGCGGGGGTCGAGGCGCGCGGGGAGGGGTCCGTCCAGCGCCGGATCGAAAATGGCATGGAGGACGGCCGCGTCGTTCCTGTGGCCGCGCCAGCGCCGGGCTTCCGCCGGGTGGGCGTCGAGCCAGGCTTCTACCTCCTGATTTCGCGCCGGATCCAGGCGGCCGTCGACCCAGGTCTGGAGCTCGTCCTCGGTGAACGGATCACGGGTCATTGGAAGTCACCTCTCGCAGTTTGGGCGGGACGTCACGGTCAAGCAGACGGCGCAGGGCCTCGCGGCCGCGCGACAGGCGCGACATGACGGTGCCGGCGGGCACGTCCAAAACCCGCGCGGCTTCGTCGTAGGACAGGCCTTCGAGCCCGACCAGCAGCAGCACCTCGCGCTGGTCGTCGGTCAGGCGGTCGAGCGCGCGCAGCAGGTCGCGCGCCGCCATGCGCGCGGGCTGTTCGGGCAGATGGATCAACAGGGCGTCCCATTGCTCCGCCGCCAGGGTCGTGGCCGGGGCGTAACGCGTGCGCCGCCCGTTGAGAAACTGGTTGCGCAGGATGGTGAACATCCAGGCCCGAAGGTTGCTGCCGCGGCGCCACAGGAACAGGCGCGACAGGGCCCGTTCCAGGGTGTCCTGAACCAGATCGTCGGCCAGATGCACGTCCCGGCACAGCGCCCGGGCGAACCGGCGCAGGCTGGGGATCAGGGCTTCGATGTCGCGGTCGATGGACATGGGCGCGATGGGCGCTTTCAAATGGGGCCGTCGGCGGGACGGCGCCGGGCGGGCAGTATAGACCGCCCGCCCGCCGGCCGCATGGCGGGGAAGGTTACGGCCGGGCGACTTCCCACACGTTCTTGAAACCGTGGCCCGTGGTATCGCCCGGTTTCTGATCCTTGACCCAACCGTAGAGGGCCATGCCCTTGTAGGCCCATTGCGACGTGCCGTCATCGCGGGTGATGACGGAATAATCGCCCTCGGACTTGGCGCCGGCGGCGGCCGTCAGCGGCGGCCAGGCGGCGGCGCATTTGCCGTTGCACACGGACTTGCCGGGCTTGTCCTTCTTGAAGGTGTAAAGGGTCATGCCCTTGGTGTCGGTCAGCACGGGGCCCAGGCCCGTGGTCATGGATTTGGTCGGCGCCATGGCGAAGGCGGCGGTGGCCAGGACGCTGAGAGCGCCCGCAAATACAGCGGCGGTGAAGAATCGTTTCATGGGTATGGGTTCCTCGGTTCTAGGGTGAATAACGCAGGGGCACTGATCACATATCGGCGTACCTGAACCCTCAACAGTCGGCGCGGCCCATTTATTCCCGCGTTGCGAAAATAAATGTCGCCGCCCGGCGCCGCGCGAAATCAGCGTTCCGCCGGGCCGTTCGTGGTATAAGGGCGGCGTTCCCGGGTGCGGACGCCCGCACCCCCGATGCAGGGGAGTAGCTTGACGGTGCTGTACCGGTATCTGCTTGTCGCGCATTTTCTTCTGGTCAATGTGGTCGCCCTCGGGTTTGTCGGGGCCGCCTATCTTCAAGGTTGGCTCGACCCCATCGTCGATGCCCCGCTTCTCGAATTGACCGGCGTGATCTGCGCCGTGTTCGTCTATGGTGCGGCGCTGGCGGCGTGGAAGGTGTGGCAGACCGGCCGCCAGACGGTCGAGGTCGAGGACGGCCGCCCGTCGGCCGGGTCGCCGGCAGCCGCCTACATGGCCGCCCTCGCCGCCGGTGACGACCGGGAGGCCGATCGCGCGGTGCAGATCCTGCGTCTGACCCTGTCCAACCGCATCGTCGTGGTCCGCCACATCGCCAATTCCCTGGTCCTGCTGGGGCTGATCGGCACGGTCATCGGCTTCATTATCGCCCTGTCGGGCGTCGATCCGACGGCCGCGTCCGACGCCAACAAGGTCGGGGCCATGGTCGCGACCCTGATCAGCGGCATGTCCGTGGCGCTCAACACCACGCTGGTCGGCTCGATCCTCTATGTCTGGCTGATCGTCAATCACCGCATTCTGGCCACGGGCACGGTGCGGCTGTTGACCGCCGTCTTGCAGGCTCCGTTGCCCGCCGCCGCCGCCCGGCGCCGGGCCGCTGAATAGACGGGGGAGGGGCGGCACGTCGCCGCACAGCGTCATGGAAGAACTCGACACCTTCGACGACGAAGATACCGCCGGCACCGTTTTCCGGGACGTCATCCTGCTGGCCCTGATCGGCTTCGTCGCCATGGTGGTGATGCTGCTGCCGCATCTGCAGCCGCCCCAGAAAGAACAGGAAGAAGCCAAGGCGCCCGGCAACGTGATGATTGAAATGCATTGGCCCAACGACATGCCCTACGACGTCGACCTGTGGGTCAAGGCGCCGAACGAACTGCCCGTCGGGTTCTGGAACCAGAGCGGCCTGACCTTCAACCTGTTGTGTGACGACCTGGGCATGGAAGGCGACGCCACGGACCGTAATTACGAAATGACCTACAGCCGCGGCATCCCCGCCGGCGAATATGTGGTCAACGTCCATATGTACGGCCCGTTGCCCAGGGGGACGACGGTACCGGTGCGGGTGGTGGTCAGCCTCAAGCGGCCCTTGGAGGAAGCCGAACAGATTGCCGCGACCACGGTTGAACTGCGCGGCAAGAACCAGGAGGAAACGGCCTTCCGCTTTCGCCTGGACGGCGAGGGCCGCCTGGTCGAGGGCAGCGTCAGTAAGCTGCGCAAGCCCCTGATTACCGAATTGCACTGAGGCCCGGACAAGGGAAAACCGGCCATGGATATCATCTATTACATCTTCGCGGCGATGACCCTGACGGCCTTCATTCTGGGGGCGCTCGCCGTATGGGCGCCGCGCCGCACCTGGGTCCGTTTCGTCGCCGTCGCCGCCGTCTCGCTGTTCCTGCCGCTGGCCTATGTTCAGTTGATGGAACTTCTGTCGCGGCCCAAGCCCATGGAATATGCGTGGTATGAACGGACGCGGGACAAGGCCATCGTGCTCGGCGTCGATTTCGACGAGGGCGAGGCCATCTACCTATGGCTTCGCCTGCCCAAGGAAACCGCCCCACGGTACTATTCGATTCCGTGGAACCCGCGCTTCGCCGAGCAATTGCAGGACGGGTTGGAAGACGCTGTCCGGCGCAATTCGGTGCTGATCATCACCAATCCGTTTTCCAGGCAGGGGCCGGAAGACCTGGGCGACCTCAACGTGGAAATCCAGCCGCCGCCGCAGCCGCCCCTGAAGGCGCCCCAGGTGCCGCCCCGTATCGTCGATCCCCGGGAGTTCAAGATTTGAATATCAGCGATTTCAGGGGTATTAATTCGCCAACTGAATCAATTGCCTATACGTAAGTCATAGAGGCACCGGCACGGTTTTTGCGTGATAATCGGGACCAAGCGTCAGTTGCAAAGGAGCACATCATGGCTGACAACAAATCGGGCGGCCTGGACGAAGTCGTTCCCGATCCCATCGACGACGAGGTCCGTGCCGAACTCTCCCTGATCTATACCAAGGCCAACGACGCCCTGCTGTTCGTCAAGGCCCAGCAATGGTGGACCGTGGGCTCGACTCTGGCGGTCTTCATGGGGCTGTTCGTGATCGCCAAGCTGGTCGGGGCCAAGGCGGGATACGTCGGCGCGCTGACCGGCCTGATCATCCTCATGACCTGCGCCTGCGTCTTCATGCTGGTGATTTATCAGTTCTGGCAGCACAACGAGCTTGCGCGCATCCAGGCCGTGGCCAACCATTTCAGCGCCACGTTCCAGAAAATCCATGCGATCAAGTCGCCAAAGGAAGGCAACTTCCACCGCTATACGCTGCTGGTGTTCATGATCGTCCTGGTGATCCTGGGAGCGATCATCACCTACATGGGGCTGGACCAACTGCCGCGCTGGCCGCGTTAAAAGAAGCTCAGTAAAGAACTTCCTTGTAGCGGGCCGCCGCTTCTTCGTTGGTTTCGTCGGCGATGGTCTGATCGCCGGTCTGGGCGCGCATCATTTGCGCCGCGGTCGGCAGGGCGTCGCGCGGAACGCGGGCCTCGGGGTCCCACAGGCGGGACCGCATCAATGCCTTGGCGCAATGCATGAAGGCTTCCTGCACCGTGACCACCAGACAGCTCTTGGGCAGCTTGCCGGAAACCTCGAACTTGACGAGCAGGTCCGCGTCGTCACGGATTTCGCCGGTGCCGTTGATGCGAAAGGTCTCGTTCACGCCGGGGATCAGGAAGATCAGACCGACGGCGGGATTTGCCAGGATGTTTTCGTAGCCGTCGAGACGGTTGTTGCCGGGGCGGTCGGGAATGGCGACGGTCACGTCGTCGAGCACCTGAATGAAGCCGGGCAGGTCGCCCTTCGGCGACACGTCGGCGCCGCCGGGGCCCTGGGTCGCGATCAGCACGAAGGGGCTGAGCGAGATGAACCGCCGGGATTGTTCTTCCAGCCGATGGAAGACCTTGGTGACCGCGCGGCCCTTGGGCTCGGCATAGAGTTCACGCAATTTCTGTGCGGTTTCGATGCGTGCCATGGCGGCGGCTCCTTAGCCTTCCGAGCGGTAGTTCGGCGCCTCGCGGGCGATGGTGATGTCGTGGACGTGGCTTTCGCGCAGCCCGGCGCCGGTGATGCGGCGCATTTCGGGCTTGGTGCGCAGTTCCTGGATGGTGGCGCAGCCGGTATAGCCCATGGCCGCCCTGAGGCCGCCGACCAGCTGATGCACGATGGTGCCGAGCGGCCCGCGGTAAGGTACGCGGCCTTCGACGCCTTCGGGCACCAGTTTCAGGCTGTCGGAGACTTCGGCCTGGAAATAGCGGTCGGCCGATCCGCGCGCCATGGCGCCCAGCGAGCCCATGCCACGATACGACTTGAACGACCGGCCCTGGTAAAGGAACACCTCGCCCGGGCTTTCGTCCGTGCCGGCGAACAGCGATCCAATCATCACCGCCTCGGCCCCCGCCGCGATGGCCTTGGCGATGTCGCCGGAATACTTGATGCCGCCGTCGGCGATGCAGGGCACGCCCGCCTTGCCGCAGGCTTCCGCCGATTCCATGATCGCCGACAATTGCGGCATGCCGACACCCGCGACCATGCGCGTCGTGCAGATGGTGCCCGGCCCGATGCCGATCTTCACGGCGTCGGCGCCGGCGTCGATCAACGCCTTGGCCCCTTCGGGGGTGGCCACGTTGCCGCCGATGATCTGGGTCCGGTTGGACATTTTCTTGATGATGTTGACGGCGTCGAGAACGCCCTGGGAATGGCCGTGGGCGGTGTCGACGACGACCACGTCGACCCCGGCGTCGATCAGCGCCTCGGCCCGCGCCCGGCCGTCGTTGCCGACGCCGGTCGCCGCGGCGACGCGCAGGCGGCCCTGGTCGTCCTTGCAGGCGTTCGGATGGGCCTGTTCCTTTTCGATGTCCTTGACCGTGACCAGGCCGACACAGCGATAGGCCTCGTCAACGACGATCAGGCGCTCGATGCGGTACTTGTGCAAAAGCCGCTTGGCCTCGTCGCGGGACACGTTCTCCTTGACCGTGATCAGCGGCAGGTCCGGCCGGTTCCGGGTCATCAGTTCGGACACCGGCTGCTTCAGGTTCTCGGCGAATCGGATGTCGCGGTTGGTGATGATGCCGACCAGTTTGCCGCTGTCGCGTTCGACCACGGGCATGCCGGAAAATCCCGTGTGCTCCTTGATGCGCAGCGCGTCGGCCAGGGTCTGGTCCGGGAACATGGTCACCGGGTTGATGACCATGCCGCTTTCGAATTTCTTGACTTTGCGGACCTCGGCGGCCTGATCCTCGGGCGTCATGTTCTTGTGCAGGACACCGATGCCGCCGGCCTGGGCCATGGCGATGGCCAAGGCACTTTCCGTCACCGTGTCCATGGCGGCGGACACAAGCGGAATGCCCAGCGTGATCTCGCGGGTCAGGCGGGTTGTCGTATCGGCGGTGTTGGGAAGAACATTGGACGCAGCCGGGACCAGGAGAACATCATCAAACGTCAGTGCTTCTCTCAGGTCGGCCATGCCATCCTCGTCTGTGGGTTCGAGTTGGCGGCCCATCATACACATGCGCATGGCCTTGCCAAGCACCTTTGCGCGGTTGCAAAAACCCCGGGTTTCAGCGGGTCTCAGGCCTCGGGATCGGGGCGGAATCCGGTCGCGACGACATAGCTTTCGGCGGAATCGGCGCGGCTGGCCGGCGGCTTGGCGTGCTTGACCACGGCAAAGCGCCGCTTCATTTGGGCCAGAAGCTCGTTTTCCGTCCCGCCCTTCAGCACCTTGGCGACGAAGGCGCCGCCGGGGGCCAGAACCTCGCAGGCGAAATCGAACGCCGCCTCGCACAGCCCCATGATGCGCAGATGGTCCGTCTGCCGGTGGCCGGTGGCGGGCGCGGCCATGTCGCTCAACACCAGATCGGCGGGGCCGGTCAGGGCGTCCTTGATGCGGTCGGGGGCGTCCGGGTCCATGAAATCCTGCAGGATCACCGTGGCCCCCTGGACCGGGTCCATGCCCTGAATGTCGATGGCGACGACCTGCCCGCCCTTCGGGCCCTTGCCGGCGCCGACGGCATCGACGGCGACCTGGGTCCAGCCGCCGGGGGCGGCGCCCAGGTCGACCACCCGGGCGCCCTTCTTCAGCAGGCCGAACATGGAATCGAGTTCCAGCAGCTTGAAGGCGGCGCGGGACCGATATCCCCGCGCCTTGGCCTCGGCCACGTAAGGGTCGTTCAACTGGCGCTCCAGCCACATCTTGGACGACGTCTTGCGCCCCTTGGCGGTCTTCACGCGGTTGTGCAGGCCGCGCCCGGAAAACCGCGTCGTGCGCGTTTTCGTCGTGCCGGGGCGGCCCGAACCGGATCGCCCGGACCCTGAACTTCCTGATCCGGTGCTCATTGCTTGGCGGCGTCCTGCATCATGCGGACCAACAGGCCCTCACGCACGCCGCGGTCGGCGATGCGCAGGCGCCCGGCGGGCCAGCGCTTGGTGATCGCCTTGAGGATCGCGCAGCCCATGACCATCAGGTCGGCGCGTTCCGGGCCGATGCAGGGCAGGGCCTTGCGCGCCTCGCAGGGCATGGCCGACACCCGGTCGGCCAGCCGTTCGATATCGGTGAAATCCAGGGTGAGCCCGTCGACCTGGGAGCGGTCATAGCGGGTCAATCCTAAGTGAATGGCGCCCAGGGTCGTCACCGTGCCCGAGGTGCCCAGCATCAGCGCCCCTTCGCGGGCGAAGGTCTCTGAAATGCCGTACTCGGCGTCGAACGGGGCGAGCAGGGCATCGACCTCCGCGACCAGGTATTGGAACCGGGCGGCGGTGCAGTCGGGCGACGCGTTCTTTTCCATCATGTTCACCACGCCGATCGGCAGGGACAGGATGCCGATGGGGTGCGGCACGCAGGTCGTCAGGTCGATCCAGCTCAGTTCCGTCGAGCCGCCGCCGATGTCGAACATCAGGGCCCGGGAATGGCCGCCGGTCAGCAGCGGCAGGCAGCCCGCGAGGGTCAGGGTCGCCTCTTCCTCGGCCGGGATGGCTTCCAGCATGATGCCGGTTTCCGCCTCGACCTTGTGGAAGAAATCCTTGCAGTTGATGGCCTGGCGGCAGGCTTCCGTTGCGACATGGCGGGACCGCACGACGTTATGGCGGCGGATCTTGCCGGCGCAGACGCGCAGCGCCGAAATGGTCCGCTGGATGGCGTCCTCGCACAGGTTGCCCGATTTGCCCAGGCCTTCGCCCAGGCGCACGATGCGGGAAAACCCGTCGATCACCACGGGGCCGTCCTCGGACGGCTCGGCGATCAGCATGCGGCAATTGTGCGTGCCCAAGTCGATGGCCGCAAAGCAGGGCGCAGTGCCCTTGCTGCGGCGGCGGTGCCGGTGCGGCGAATGTGCTTGGGGCCACTTGGCCATGAAGACTTCCAACGGTTCACTGCGGGTTATTCCCGCTTGACCGCCCATTCTAGTGATCGGCGGCCCTGGGTCCACCAAATCTATATCGTAATTAGGGTTTTGGCATATGCGACGAAAACCGCGTCTCGTCAGTTGCGTTCCCGAAAGCCAATCGGTATATAACCGCCTTGGCGCGACCCGGCCCTTGCATATGGGGCGGCACGCCGGACTTTCCAATGGGGTGTGGTGTAATTGGTAACACGACGGACTCTGACTCCGTTATTCTAGGTTCAAGTCCTAGCACCCCAGCCAAAATGAAAAGGCGCTCCCCGATCAAGGGAGCGCCTTTTTGATTCCGTATGCCGTTGGTTGCGGCGCTCAGGTACCGGCGCGCCGTTCCTCGCCGGCGATGGGCTGGATGGCCTGGCGGCGGTCGGGGCCGACGTAGCCTGCCGCGGCGACCGGCGGCTTGCGCTGGGCGGCGATGGCCGAGACGATGCGGCGCAGCAGGGCGTCCGCCGTCACCGGCTTGATCAGGATTTCGTTCACGCCGACGTTCATGGCGCGGGAAATCTTCATGCGGTCGACCGAGGCCATGGTCATGATGATCGGCAGGTTGGGCGCCGGGCTGCCTTCGGCGCGACGCAGAAAGGCCGTCAATTCAACGCCAGGAATGGCCTTCAGGTCCCAATCGATGATGGCCAGGTGCGGTTCCTGGGTGCGGACGAGGCCAAGCGCCTCGGCCCCGTCGCGGGCCAGGTGCATGTCGCGCACGCCAAGCTGGGCGAGGGTGCGGCGCGTCTGGTGCAGGAAAAAATCCTGACTGTCGCCGACGACCACCGACAGCCGTGCAAACCGTTCGTTTTGCGGGCTCCCTGGGCGGAGCCGGGTGTTCGAGATAATTCCCATGGACCTGTTCTCCTGTCCGCGTTTCGGCCCCCTTCTGGGACCACTGCGGAAAGGATAGAGCGCCAGAAATTACCAACTGGTTAAAAAGTCTTAATATTTTCCCTGAAAGCCCCGGTATATGGGGGTTAGAGGACGCAATGCTTGGCGAAGTTTCCGGCCTCGTTGGCGGTCCAGTCGCCCTTGGGTTTGCCCTTCAGGTCTTCGCACCATTCCTTGCTGCCCACTTCCGGGCTGCAGGCCGTGAAAACGCCGAGCGCCAGGACGGCGGCGGCGAGGGGAAGACGGCGGAAAATCGAGGAAACCCGGATCATGGACATACTCCCTGGAGGATGTTTCAGTCTGATATTTATCCTGGCTGCGGCCCCGGAAATCAACGCCCGCGTGGCGTGTGCCTGATATAGAAAGGGACATGATACAGGACGACTCCGCCTCAAGCACTGCCCCCATTGGCGCCGCCCGGCTCGACTGGCGGGACGGCGTGCCGTGCTCCGCCGCCTTCGGGGACATTTATTTCTCGCCCAAGGGCGGCCTGGACGAGGCGCGTCATGTGTTTCTCGATGGTATCGGGGCGCCTGAGGTCTGGCAGGGGCGCCCCCGGTTCACCGTCGGCGAACTGGGATTCGGCACGGGATTGAACGTGCTGGCACTGTGGGATGCCTGGCGGCGCACGGCAAGCCCGGACGCCCGCCTGCATGTCGTCTCGGTCGAAGGCTTTCCCCTGGAACCGGGCGATCTGGCCGCCGCCCATGCGGCGTTTCCCGAACTCGCACTCCTGGCGGCGGAATTACGGGCAAGCTATCCGCGCCGGGTGCCGGGCTTTCATCGCCTGCGGCTCGACGGCGGCCGGGTCGCCCTGACCCTGCTGTTCGGCCCGGTTGCGGAGATGCTGGAACGACTGGCGGCCCGGGTCGACGCCTGGTTCCTTGATGGTTTCGCCCCCCGGCGCAATCCGGAGATGTGGACCGACGCGGTGTTCCGCCAACTCGCGCGTCTGAGCGCCCCGGCGGCCCGCGTCGCGACCTTTTCCGCCGCCGGCGCCGTGCGCCGGGGGCTGGCGGCGGCCGGCTTCGCCATGGCCAAGCGCCCGGGCTTCGCCGGCAAGCTGGAATGCCTGGCGGGCCGTCTCGATTCCGCCCCCATCGATGACGGAGGCGCCCCCTGGTACGCGCCGCCGGTGCCTCTCGGCCCGGGTGCCACTGTCGCCGTGATCGGCGGCGGCATCGCCGGGCGGGCGGCGGCGCGGACCCTGGCCCAGGAAGGCTTCCGCCCGGCCCTGTTCGACGCAGGCGACCCGTCGGCGCAGCCGGAACGGGTGCTGATCTCGCCCCGCCTGGCCGGCCCGGACGATGCCTATGGCCGTTTCATGGCCCAGGCGTTTCTCCAGGCCGAGGGGCAGGGGGGCCTCCCGCCCGCGTCGGGCGCCCTGCATCTGCCACCGGAGGACGAGGTGCCGCGTCTTGCGGACTTCGCCGCCCGCCTGGGATGGGGCGGCGGGCTGGTCCAGCCGGTGGATGCGAAAACGGCCTTCGGCCTTGCCGGAATCAAAACCCCGCGCGGCGGCATGTGGTATCCGGCGGCGCGGTTTGCGCCGCCCGCCACGGTCCTGACGATGGAAACGCGGCCGATGCGGGTTGTTTCGCTGACGCCCACGGATATGGGATGGCGCGTCGGTCTAAAGGACGGCGGAACGGAAGTCTTCGACGCCGTGGTCCTGGCCGCGGGGCCGTGGTCGGGAGCGCTGGTTCCCGGCGGTATTCCGGGGCTGCGCGCCAACCGGGGGCAGCTCTGCCATCTGCCCGCCACGGCGGCCTCCGCCCGACTGCGCCTACCGGTCAGCTTCGGCGGGCACCTGACCCCTCTGACGGGGGCCGGGGGCGGGGCCGTGCACGTGCTGGGATCATCCTACCGGCGGTGGGACCTGACGGGGCAGGGCGATGGCTGGCGCGGGCTCGACACCGGGGACATGGCCTCGGCCCTGGATGGGTTGGCCGGGGTGTTTCCGGATCTGGCGGCGGCCTGGCGATCCGCACCACTCAAGGGGTGGGCGGGCCTGCGGGCGACCACGGCGGACCATCTGCCCTTCGTCGGACCGCTGGCCGACGTCGCCGCTTACGAATCGGCTTACGGCGGCCTGCACCACGGGCGGCGGGGCGACTGGCCGACGGCGCCCTATCGGCAGAATGCCTTCGTGCTCTCGGGTCTGGGCTCGCGCGGTTATCAGACCGCGTTTCTGGGGGCGGAGGTGCTGGCGTCCCTCATGGCGGGGGCGCCCAGCCCCGTGGACCGCGAGGTCGCCGCGGCCCTGCATCCGGCGCGCATGCTGGTGCGGGCTCTCAGGCGGCCGCCGGAGCAGCGGAACCGGGAGGCCTGACGCCGCCGGTCCTCGCGCCAAGGCCCCTCACCCTGTCCCTCTCCCCGTGCCGGGGCGAGGGGACTCTCGTCGCACAGATCTCCCTCTCCCCCTTGGGGGAGAGGGTGGGGTGAGGGGGTTGGACCGCGCGGATCAGCTGGCGCAGACCTTGTCGGCCAGACGGGCCATGAAGGTCTCGCCCTTGGCGACCTGGTCCAGAGTGATGAATTCGTTGGGTTTGTGGGCCTCGTTGATGGACCCGGGGCCGATGATGACGCAGGGCACGCCGGCGGATTGCTGGAACAGGCCCGCTTCCGTGCCGAAGGCGACGGCGGCGTGGTCGTTGCGCCCGGCCAGCTGCTTGGCCAGGGTCACGACCTCTTCCGTGGGATCGGTGTCGAGGGCGGGAATGCCCGAAAGCTCCTCGACCTCGATGCCCGTTTCCGGCGAATGGGCCTTCATCTCGGCTTCCAGTTCGCCGACCATGGCCATGATCTCGGCCTGAAGGGCGTCCGGGTCGTGCTTGGGCAGATGGCGGAATTCGAAATCCATGCGGCAATGGCCGGGCACGATGTTCAATTGCTCGCCGCCCTTCATGACGCCCGTGTGCACGGTGGTATAGGCGACGTCGTACAGTTCGTCGAACGGGCCGTCGCCGGCGATGCGGTCGGCCATGCCGCGCAGGAACACGGCCAGTCGCGCGGCGTAGTCGATGGCGTTCACACCCATGGGGGTGAGCGACGAATGCGCCTCCTTGCCCTTGAAGATGGCGCGGAAGCTGCGCTTGCCCTTGTGGCCGACACAGACCTGCATGCTGGTCGGCTCGCCGATGATGCCCATGACCGGGCGGATCGGCTGTTCGTTCATCATCTTGATCAGCGAGCGCACGCCGATGCAGCCCACTTCCTCGTCATGGGAAAGCGCTAGATGAATGGGCGTGGCAAGGCCGCGCTTGAGGAATTCGGGCACATAGGCCAGGGCGATGGCGATGAAGCTTTTCATGTCGGACGTGCCGCGCCCATACAGCTTGCCGTCCTTTTCCGTGACCTTGAACGGGTCCGTCGCCCAGTCCTGACCGTCCACGGGCACCACGTCCGTATGGCCGGACAGCATGATCCCGCCCCGGTCGGTCGGCCCCAGGGTGGCGTACAGGTTGGCCTTGGTGCCCGTCGCGTCGGGCACCAGTTGGCTCGCGACGCCGTGGCCCTTCAGGTAGTCCTGCACGAAGGCCATGAGTTCCAGGTTTGAATAATGGCTGGTGGTGTCGAAGCCCACGAGCTTTTCGATGAGCGGACGGCTGCGGAGGTCGGTCATGGGGTTATGGGTCTGTATCTATTGTCGGGAATATGGGCACAAAATCGGCGCTTCCGCGGCCAAGGTCAAGGACCGTCGCCGGAACCGTCGGGCCGGGGGCCGACACCGACGCGGCGCGCCAGCTTCGGCAGCATCAGGCCCATGGTCACGCCGCGCAGGCTCATGAACAGGGCGAAGGCCGCCCACAGACCGTGATTGCCCCAGGTGGCGGTGACGAAGGGCACGGCGGCGGCGAACACGGCGAAGGAAATCGCCATGCTGTTGCGCATCTCGCGGGTCCAGGTGGCGCCGATGAAGATGCCGTCGAATTGAAAGCTCCAGACCGCGATGACCGGCAGTGCGACCATCCAGGGCAGATAGGCATAGGCCGTTTCGCGGACCCCCGATACGGTCGACAGCGCGTCGATGATGGCATTGCCGAACAGCCAATAGGTGACCATGAACAGCAGCGCGAACATCACGCCCCAGCCGGTCGTGATCTTCACCGCCTGGCGGAACAGGGTGCGGTCGTGCGCACCCACGGCCTGGCCGACCATGGCCTCGGCCGCGTTGGCGAACCCGTCGAGCGCATAGGCCGTGAACATGGAGAATTGCAGCAGCAATGCGTTGGCGGCCAGGACCTCGTCGCCCATGCGTGTGCCGGCCGAGGTGAACACGACGAAGGCCGCCTGCAGGCACATGGAGCGGATGAAGATGTCGCGGTTGACGCCCAGCATGCGGCGGATGCGCGAGGTGTCGCGGATGCGTTCCCAGCGCCAGCGCCCGCCCAGTTTGGTCAGTTGACGGACCGCCAGCCAAAGACCCAGCCCCCCGGCCGCGTATTCGGAAATGATGGTGGCCCAGGCGACCCCGTCGACGCCCCAACCCAGGCCCAGCACGAACCACAGGTCGAGCACGATGTTCAACCCGTTCAAAAATACCTGCGCGATCAGGGCCGCGCGCATGTTCTGCACGCCGAAGAACCAGCCCAGAAGCGCGAAGTTCAGCAGCGCCGCCGGCGCTCCCCAGATGCGGATCTGGAAATAGCTTTCCGTGAGCGGCCAGACGGCGTCGCTTGCCCCCATCAGCCAGTGCGAGATGCCCAGGATCGGCAGTTGCAGGGCGATCAGGCCCAGGCCCAGCACGGTCGACAGCAGGCAGGCGCGGGCCAGCCAGGAACGCATCTGATCCGCGTCCCCGGCCCCGAAGGACTGCGCCGTCAGACCCGTGGTTCCCATGCGCAGGAAGTTCAGGGACGAATAGATCACATTCATGATGACGGCGCCGATGGCGACCGCGCCCATGTATTCGGCCCCCGGCAGGCGGCCGACCACGGCCGTGTCGACCAGGCCGAGGAACGGCACGGTGACGTTGGTCGCCATGATCGGCAGGGCGAGCGCCCAGACGCGGCGGTTGAAGCTGGCTTGGGTCATCGGGGAGAGCGGGCGGCGGGGGCCGGTCAGCCCGTCGCGACCGGGCCCGGATCGGCCCGAAGGTTGGTCGCGCGCAGGCGTCGGGACAGATGCAGCAGCAGGTCCTTGTAGAACCGCCCGGCAAAGGACGCGGTTTCGTCCGTCAACGCGTCGATGGCGCTGCGCGGGATGACCAGGACTTCGGTGTCGCCGTCGGCGATCAGGGTGGCGCTGGCCCCCTGGCCGTCGACGAAAGACATCTCTCCGACCACGTCGCCGGGGCCGAGCGGTCCGACGAACTCACTCAGATGTCCGCCTTCGAACACATGGGTCACGCGCAGCATCCCGCGCGCCACGACCATCAGGTTTGCGACCCGGTCTCCCTGGTTGATCACCGCGTCGCCGCTGCCGAAGGAATGGCCGGTGGCGACCTGCATCAGGGTCTCGCGCTCGCCGTCGGTGAGGTTCCGGAAGGAATGTTCCAGGGCCATGAAATCCTGCCTTGCCCCTTGGGTGGCGTGAACGGATCAGGGAACCTAGCAGATGTTTCGCCGTCAAGGTAAGGCCCGGACGGCGCGGACATGAAATTCTTCAAGGCTGGGTGGGAAACGCCACGCCGATCCAATCCCGAAGCGATGCCCCCGGCCGCGCCCGCAGGGCCGCGGCGGTCGCGTTGGCATGCGAGATCACGCCTGTTTCCCAGGCCGAGACGGCGTCGCCGATCCGTGCCGACGTATGGGCGACGGTCACCGCCGGGATGGCGCGGGCGTCGAGGGCAGGCAGGCGGGTGAGGCCCGCATCTTCGATGCCGCCCCCGGCGTCGTTGAACACGGCCAGGGATGCCGCCGCCTTCAATGCGCGGGCCGGGTCGCCGCCGACCAGCCCGCCGTGGGAGCCGGTGATTACGATCGGCCGATGTCCGCAGCCCCGATCAGGGAAGCCGAGTCGGCGAGCACCATATCGGCGCCGCCGTCCCGGGTGATGACGCGGCGCCCTTCATCGGTCGGGGGCAGGTGGCCGGTCAGGACGGCGGCATGGGCCAGCCGTCCGGCGGCCTCGGCGCAGGCCATGCCAGGGGTGACGCCCAGATCGGCGGCGGCGGCGTTCACGGTGGAGATGACGCCCCGTGCCAGCATGTCGCCGGCATCGCCGATGCGCGCGGACTGATGGGACACGGCGGCGGCGGCCATGCCGATCTGGTCGAGGGCGTGGATACCGGCAATCCCGGCGCCGTCCCGCCCGCCGCCGGCGTCGTTCAGGACGACGGCCCGGAGGCCCGCCTTGGCCGCCAGATATCCCGGATACAGCCCGCCGTGAGAGCCCGAGACGACGACGCGCCCGCGATGGCCCGCATCGGCGTCGGTGATGGAAGGAAGCAGGAGGAGGGTATCGGTCATGGCGGGGAGTTTACCTCACCGCCGGGCGATACGCCCGAAAAGCCACATGCCGGCCGCCATGGCGGCGAGGAAGGCGAGGGCCTTGTTATCGCCTGTGCCGAGGGCGGCCAGGGCGGGGCCCGGGCAGAAGCCGACAAGCCCCCAGCCGATCCCGAACAGCACGGCGCCCAGGATCAGGCGCCCGTCCAGGCGGCCCGGCGGGGGCAGGTGGCTTTTGCTGTCGAGGATGGGGGCCCCCAGGCGGCGGACCAGCCAGTGGCCGGGAACGGAAACGGTGAGGGCACCCGCCAGGACGAACGCGAGGGTCGGATCCCAGTGACCCGCGACATCGAGGAAACCCAGCACGCGGGCCGGGTTGACCATCTGGGAGACGATCAGACCGGCGCCGAACAGGGCCCCCGCGACCAGACTGACGAGCAGGCGTGCCATGGCCGTCAGCCCCCGATCAAGTGGCGGGTGACGAACACGGTCGCCACGGCCACGGCGATATAGACCACTGTCGCGGCGATGGACCGGATCGATCCCCGCGCCATGCCGCAGACGCCATGGCCGCTGGTGCAGCCACTGCCGAGCCGCGTGCCGACGCCGACCAGCAGGCCGCCGATGACCAGCGTGGGCCAGCCGGCCGCGATATCGACCTGTGGGGACATCAGATCGAGGCCGAGATATCCGGCACCGATCAGGCCTGCGATGAAGGCCGCGCGCCAAGCCAGGTTCGCGCGCTCGCCGTCCAGCAGGCCGCCCAGGATGCCGCTGATGCCCGCGACCCGGCCGTTGAACAGGGCCAGAACCACCGCGCCCAGGCCGATCAGGGCGCCGCCGGCGAGGGCGGAGATGGGGTCAAAGGCGTTCATGGGACATGGTTTATCATGGCTGTACGCCGTAAAACACATTCAAATATGTGAATGTCATTTTGCCGGTCTGACACGGGTCTCCCGGTGCCAGATGTACAGGCCCGTGGAGATGACGATGCCCGCCCCCAACACCGTGGTCAGGTCCGGCAGGACGTTCCAGATCAACAGGTCGAACAGCACGGCCCAGCAGATCGCCGTGTATTCGAAGGGCGTGACCACGGCGGCCGGCGCGAACTTCATGGCGAAGGTCATGAGAATCTGGCCGAGCCCGCCGACCAGCCCGGCGCAGATGTAGAAGATCAGGTGTTCGGTCGTCGGCGTGACCCAGACGAAGGGCAGGATCAGCAGCGACACGGCGACGCCGGTGATCATGTAATAGAACACGATCAGATAGGGCGTTTCCGTTTCCGACAGCTTTTTGATGAAGATCAGGCTGACGGCCCAGCACAGGGTGCCCAAAAGGGCATAGAGTGAGCCCATCTGGAAATCCCCCGTGGGGTCGAGGGCCACCATCACGCCAACGAAGCCGATGGCGATGGCGGTCCAGCGGCGCAGGCCGACCTTTTCGCCGAGGAACGGAATCGCCAGCAGGGTCGTGAAGATGGGCACCGACATGGCGATGGACATGCCGTCGCTCATGGGGATCTGGGCATAGGCGTAATAGAAGCTGGCATTGCCCAGCACGCCGGACAGGGATCGCAGAACATGGCCCACGGGCCGCTTGGTGCGAAACGACGTCGGCCCGGCGGCGTAAAACATCAGCGGCACCACCATCATCGCGGCGATGGCGTTGCGGAAGAACACGGCCTGAAACGGCGAGTATTCGGGGCCCACCAGCTTGACGAACATCTGCATGGCCGCCAGCGCCCCGACCGACCCCGCCATGCATAGGATACCCAGCGCCAGGGAGCGCCGGGACGTGTCGGTCGAAGGGGGTTGGGCGGCGTCAGTCAGACAGGGCGGCCTTCAGTTCAGGAACGGCGGTGAACAGGTCCGCGACCAGGCCGTAGTCGGCGACCTGGAAGATCGGCGCTTCCTCGTCCTTGTTGATGGCGACGATGACCTTGGAATCCTTCATCCCGGCAAGGTGCTGGATGGCGCCCGAAATGCCGACGGCGATGTAAAGCTCCGGCGCCACGACCTTCCCCGTTTGTCCGACCTGATAGTCGTTGGGCACGAAGCCCGCGTCGACGGCGGCGCGGCTGGCGCCCACGGCGGCGCCCAGGATGTCCGCGACCTCTTCCAGCAGGTGGAAGTTGTCGCCCGACTGCATGCCGCGCCCGCCCGAGATGATGACCTTGGCGCTGGTCAGTTCCGGGCGTTCGGACTTGGTCAGTTCCTGGCCCGCGAAGGTCGCGAGGTCGCTGGCCCCTTCACCCGCGATGTCCTCGATGGCGGCGGAACCGCCCTCGGCGGCGGCCGCGTCGAAGCCCGTGGCGCGCACGGTCAGGACCTTCTTGGCGTCCGAGGTCTTGACGGTCGCGAGCGCGTTGCCGGCATAGATCGGGCGGACGAAGGTATCGGGGCCTTCGATGGCGGAGATGTCGGAAATCTGCTGCACGTCGAGCAGGGCCGCGACGCGCGGCATGACGTTCTTGCCGCTGGTGGTGGCGGCGGCCAGGATATGGTCGAAGCCGGCCGCCAGCTTGGCGATCAGGGGGGCCGCGTTCTCGGCGATTTCGTTGGCGTAGGCCGCGTCGTCGGCGATCAGCACCTTGGCCACGCCGTCGATCTTGGCGGCGGCCTCGGCGACCGCGCGGCAGCCAGATCCGGCGACCAGGATAGTAACGTCGCCCAGCTGCTTGGCGGCGGCGACGGCGTTGAGGGTCGCCGCCTTCAGGGCCGCGTTGTCGTGTTCCGCATAAACCAGGACAGCCATGATCAGATCACCTTCGCTTCGTTCTTAAGTTTCGCGACGAGCTCGGCCGCGCTTTCGACTTTCACGCCGGCCTGACGGGCGGGCGGTTCGGTCACTTTCAGGATTTCGACCCTGGGCGCGGCATCGACGCCCAGTTCGTCCGCCGTCAGCTTGGCGATCTCTTTCTTCTTGGCCTTCATGATGTTGGGCAGGGAGGCATAGCGCGGCTCGTTCAACCGCAGGTCCGTGGTCAGCACGGCCGGCAGCTTGAGGTCCAGGGTCTCCAGACCGCCGTCGATTTCACGGGTGACCTTGGCCTGTCCGGCGCCCAGTTCGATCTTGGACGCGAAGGTGCCCTGCGACCAGCCCATGAGGGCGGCGAGCATCTGACCGACCTGATTGTTGTCGTCGTCGATGGCCTGTTTGCCCAGGATCACCACGTCGGGGTTTTCGCGGGCGATCAGTTCCTTGAAGATCTTGGCGATGGCCAGCGGCTCGACCCGGCCATCGGCAACCACGTGGATGCCGCGGTCGGCGCCCATGGCCAGGGCCGTGCGGATGGTTTCCTGGGCCTGATCCGGGCCGATGGACACGGCGATCAGCTCGTCCGCCGTGCCGGCCTCGCGCAGCCGCACGCCTTCCTCGACGGCGATTTCGTCGAACGGGTTCATGGACATTTTCACGTTCTGGGTTTCGACACCCGTGTGGTCCGATTTGACGCGAACCTTCACATAGGCGTCGATCACGCGCTTGACGCCGACCAGGATTTTCATGGCTAGACCTTCTTATTCGGCCGCTCATGGGGTCCCGGCGGACCCCCGGCCTTGATTGCTGCACTGCGAGAGATGATCCGCAGGATTTAAAGGACGAACCCCATCCCGTCAAGAAACGCCATTTCATTCCGCGAAGCGGAGGGCGGCGGGCGAAAAGGCGCGGAAATCCTGGATTGGTAAAATTTTAGACTAATTTGAATAAAAACTACTTTAAATAAAAAATATTGATGTTCTGCACAATTAATACGAAAGTTATAGGTGACGCAAATAAAAACGATTCGGGGACCGGACTGCGGTGTTTTGAACGAAAGATGACAGTCACCATGGCCCAGAATTATTCAGATCTGCCCTATGGCGCCGGTCGGCCGATGGTCCCGAACTATCGCGCGCCCGGCAAGCCGACGCTGAAGGGGCTTCTCCTGCTGCCGGTTCTGCCAGTCGTATGGTTGCTGCGTGGATATAAGCGCCGCCGCGACAAGGGCAAAACCAAGCTGCAGATGGAAATCCTCCAGCTTCGCCGTGAGCTTGCAGGCCTGCGCGCCGTCAACCTGGAACTGCTCAAGGGCAAGGAACAGGCGGAAATCAACGACCAGCGCAAGACCGAGTTTCTGGCCCGGGTGACACACGAACTGCGCACGCCGCTGAACGCCGTGGTCGGCTTCGCCGATCTGGTGCGCCAGGAACCTTACGGCGAACTGGGCAGTCCCAAATATGTCGAGTACCTGACCGACATCCGCGCCACCAGCGCGCATATGCTGGATATCGTCAACGATCTGCTGGATGTCGCCAAGATCGAGGCCGGTCGTATCGAGATGCGGGAATCCTGGACCGCCGTGCCGGTGATCCTGGACGACTGCCGGCGTCTGATCCAGAATCAGGCGGAAGCGAACGGGATTGATGTTGTGATCGAAACGCCGCCGGATCTGCCGGGGCTGTACTGCGATCCCGGCCGGGTTCGCCAGATCATCGTCAATCTGCTGTCCAACGCGGTCAAATTCACGCCCAAGCGTGGCCACATCACGCTGGCGGCGCGCACGGACCGGGTCGGCGGCATCGTCATCCGTGTGTCGGACACGGGCATCGGCATCCCGCAGGACGCCCTCGACGACGTGTTCGAGCCTTATATCCAGATTCGCGGCAACCACCTGGTCAAGGGTCAGCAGGGATCGGGCCTGGGCCTGTCGCTGGTGCGCATCCTGGCGGATCTGCATCAGGCGTCGCTGGGCATCGAAAGCGTCGAAACCCGGGGCACGACGATCACCGTCCGCTTCCCGCCGACGCGGGTGCGGGCGATTTCCTGATCGCCATCAAGTTCTGCGCGTCGCCGATTGCGGAGGTCCGCGCGCGCGTCTAAGGTGCGGCGAATGTTCCGCAGTTTGAGGACTGCCATGCCGCGCCTGTTCCATCTGTTCTCGTCGCTATGCCTGTTGCTGGTCGTGGCCGGGCCGCTGTCGGCGGCGGAAACGCCCAAGGTGCTGACCTGGGAGGGCTTGATTCCCCAAGGCCCGCCCATCGACAATCCCTATCAGTACCTGCCGATCGATCAGCAGGTCGAACTGGAGATGCTGGCGACCATCCGGTCCCAGGTCGCGGCGGGCCTGATGAACGAGGTTCATCCCATGTTCGAGGACGCGCGGGAGATCGAGTTCAAGTTGCGCCAGGAAGGCATCGACGTGGACCGCATGGTCGGCCTGGTGCAGAAGATGCAGGCTGAGGTCGCGGCGCGGAATGGCGAGCTGGCCCACGATCTGGACGGCCAGCTGGTGCGCCTGCCCGGTTATATCCTGCCGCTGGAGTTCGAGGGCACATCGGTCAAGGAATTCCTGTTGGTGCCCTATGTCGGGGCCTGCATCCATGTGCCGCCGCCGCCCATCAACCAGACGGTGGTGGTGCATCTGAACCAGTCCTACGCCGCCAAGGAATTGTACGAGCCCGTCTGGGTGACCGGGCGGATGACCGTGAAGCGGGCCAAGCGCGCGCTCACCCTGGTTGACGGCAGCGCCGATGTCGAAGCCGGCTACACGATCCAGGGCACGCGGATCGAACCCTATACGGAAAAATAGGCCGCGCCGGGCGGCTGTCATTTTTACGACGGAATAATTGGAAGAGAAGGGCAAAGAGCGATTGCCGGACAAAAAATGTTATAATATAACATTACAAAACCTACCCGCAATTACGCCGATCCCGAAGGAGTTTTTCATGAAATCGATGTCCCCGTTGCCGGTCCCGCACCCCGGATCCCTTCTGCCCCGTTACGCAGCCGCCGCCGTTCTGGCGAGCCTGCTGGCCGCCGCCAATCCGGCATCGGCGGCCGAGCGTGGGCATGGCGCCCATGAACACGGCGTCGGGCAGTTGAGCCTGGCCGTGGAGGGCAACGCGGTCGAGATCGAGATCACGGCGCCGGGTGCGGACATCGCCGGCTTCGAGCATGCGGCGGAAACCGAGGCCGACCGCGCGGCCCTGGCCGCCGCCGCGGCCCGCCTGAAGGATGCGATTGCTCTATTCCGCTTTCCGCCCAAGGCCGACTGCCGATTGGAGGAAGCGGAGGTCCATTCCGCCCTGCTGGACGAAGCGCATGGCCATGAGAAGGGCCACGGCCACGACAAGGCCCACGCCCATGAGGCCGAGGCGCATGCGGAATTCCGCGCCCATTACCATTTCCGCTGCGCCGATCCGGCGGCGCTGAGCCATGTCGACCTGGGATATTTCAAGGCCTTCCCGGCGGCCCGCGAGCTTGAGGCGCGGACCATCACGGCCAAGGGCCAGGGTGCTGCGGAGTTGACAGCGGACCGCCCGCGCCTGACTTTCTAAGCGGTTTGGGTTTGCGCCCGGAGGGAACGGCAGAAGCATGAACGGCAACGCGATCCGCCTGTCCGGCGTCCGCTTCCGCTGGCGCGCCGGGGCACCGTTGGTTCTGGACATCGCGGAATTCGCGTCCCGGACCGGCGAGCGGCTGTTCGTCCACGGCCCCAGCGGCAGCGGCAAGACGACGTTGCTCAACCTGCTGGCGGGGATTTGCCTGCCTCAGGAAGGCGTGGTGGAGATCGCGGGCGAGAATCTGACCCATGTGCCGGGGCCCCGCCGCGACGCCATCCGCGCCGATTGCATCGGCTTCATCTTTCAGATGTTCAATCTGCTGCCGTTCCTGTCGCTGACGGAAAACGTGCTACTGCCCTGCCGGTTCTCGCCCGTCCGCCGGGCCCGTGCCGACGCCGCGCCGGGCGGGGCCGAGGGCGAGGCGCTGCGCCTGCTTGCCCATATGGGGCTGGGCGAGGCCGCCGCCGCCGGCCGCGCCGTCGCCGAACTGAGCACCGGCCAGCAGCAGCGCGTTGCCGCCGCCCGTGCCCTGATCGGCGCGCCGCCGGTCATCATCGCGGACGAGCCGACCTCGGCCCTCGATGCCGACGCCCAGGCGGCTTTCCTCGACCTACTGTTCGCGGAGGCCGGACGCAGCGGCGCCACGGTGCTGTTCGTCAGTCACGACCGGCGGCTTGAGGCCGGGTTCGACCGGGTGGTGGCGCTGGCCGAGATCAACCGGGCCGCGGGTGTAGAAGGTCAAGCCGCATGAGGGGGGCGCCGATCCTCGGTCTTGCGGTCAAGAGCCTGTTGAACCGCCGGACGACCGTGGGGCTGACCCTGTTGGCGCTGGCCGTCAGCGTGACCCTGGTGCTCGGCGTGGAAAAGCTTCGGACCGAGGCCAAGGCCAGTTTCGCCGCCACCATTTCCGGCACCGACCTGATCGTCGGTGCGCGCAGCGGCGCGGTACAGCTTTTGCTGTATTCCGTGTTCCGCATCGGCAACGCGACCAACAACATCTCCTGGGAAAGCTACCGCGACATCGCGGACCGGCCCGACGTGGCCTGGGCGGTGCCGTTGTCGCTCGGCGATTCCCACCGTGGGTTCCGCGTGCTGGGCACCACGGGCGACTACTTCCGCCATTATCGTTACGCCCGCAAGAAGCCCCTGGCGTTCAGCGCCGGGGGGCCGTTCACGGACCTGTTCGACGCCGTTCTGGGCGCCGAGGTCGCGCGGGCCCTGGGCTACAAACTGGGCGATCCCTTGGTCGTCGCCCATGGCCTGGGGGCGGAGGGCTTTTCCAATCACAAGGACAAACCCTTCCGCGTCGCCGGCATCCTGGCCCGCACGGGCACGCCCGTGGACCGCACGGTGCACGTCAGCCTGCGGGCCATCGAGGCGATCCATGTCGATTGGAAAAGCGGCGCGCCCGTGCCGGGCATGCGCGTGACCGCCGATCAGGTCCGGCGCATGGACCTGACGCCGCGCGCCGTCACCGCCGTTCTGGTCGGCGCGAAATCGCGGTTCGCCGCATTTACCCTGCAACGCGCGATCAACGAGTACCGCCCGGAACCGCTGCTGGCCGTGCTACCCGGGGTCGCCCTGCAGGAACTCTGGGACCTCATGGGCACGGCCGAGGCGGCGTTGGCCGCCATCTCCGTGGCGGTGGTCGCGGCGGGGTTGCTCGGCATGATGATCATGATGCTGGCTGGGCTGAACGAACGGCGGCGGGAAATGGCGATCCTGCGCTCCGTCGGCGCGCGCCCGCTGCACCTGTTTGCTCTCTTGGTGTCCGAGGCGGCGGTCCTGACCATGGCGGGTGCCGCCGCCGGTCTCGGCCTGTTTTATGCCGCCCTGGCCGCGTTCCGCCCCCTGCTCGACAGCCGTTTCGGATTGTTCCTGGAAATCTCCGCGCCGACGGCCCACGATCTGACGATCCTGGGGGCCGTCGTTGCGGCCGGAGTGCTGGCGGGCGCCGTGCCCGCGCTCGGCGCCTACCGGCAGTCGCTGGCCGACGGGATGACGGTCAAACTCTAACCTAGGGCGGTCACCATGGACGACGCGCGAACCATCGACATCGACGGGGTCACCGTGCCGCGCCTGCTGTACGGCACGGCCTGGAAGGAAGACGCCACGGAGCGCCTGGTGACTCTTGCGTTGGAGCAGGGGTTCCGGGGCTTCGATACGGCCAACCAGCGCAAGCACTATTACGAGGCGGGGACCGGCGCCGCCCTGGCCAAGGCGATCAAGGCGGGCCGTGTCCAGCGCCGGGACCTGTTCATCCAGAGCAAGTTCACCTATCGGCGCGGCCAGGATCATCGCTTGCCTTACGACGCGGACGCGCCCGCCGCCGTGCAGGTCGCCCAGTCCTTCGAGAAATCCCTGGAACACCTGCAAACCGACTATGTCGACAGCCTGGTGCTGCACGGCCCCTGGACCGGCGAGCGCCTGCACCCCATCGACTGGCAGGTATGGCGGGCCATGGAGGCGATCCACAAGCAGGGCCGGGTGCGGCTTCTGGGGGTCAGCAATTTCAAGTTGGATCAGGTCCGCCTGCTCTGCGCGCGGGCCGCGGTGAAGCCCCGCTTCGTGCAGAACCGCTGTTACGCGTCGCGCGGCTGGGACCGCGACATCCGCGCGTTCTGCGCCCAGGAAGGCATCCGCTATCAGGGCTTTTCCCTGCTCACGGCCAACCGGGCGCTGGTTGACCATGCCTTGGTCAAGGACATCGCCGCCGGCCACGGCAAGACCCCGGCGCAGACGGTGTTCCGCTTCGCCCTCGACGTCGGCATGATCGCCCTGACCGGCACCAAGGACGCGGCCCATATGGCGCAGGACCTGGACGTTTTCGATTTCACCCTGACGCCTGCGGAAATCCACGTTCTCGAAGGGGCAGGGACCGCCCGCTGAATTAGCCGATTGTCACCGGCGAAAATCTGTAATAATCGGCGATTGGGCTCCTTGAAGGAGTCTTTTGGCTTTGGAATTCGCCGATGGCGTACTCCGTTCCCGTATCTCTCGAACAGGCCTTCGCCCGTCATCAGGCCGGCGATATTGCCGGCGCGGCGGCGATGTACCGCGCGTATCTAGCTGCCAATCCCGGGCATGGCGAGACCATGCATCTGTTGGGGGTCGCCCTGATGCAGGGCGGCGACCTCACGGGGGCCCAGGAAATACTGGAGCAGGCCGTGGCCGTCGACGCCACCAAGGCCGCGTGGTGGAACAATTTGGGTCTTGCCCGCTACTACGCCGAGGATTTCGCGGCCGCGCGGGCGGCCGGCGACCGCGCCCTGGCGCTTGATCCGGGCAATCCGGATTTTCTCAACAACCGGGGGATGGCGTTGCAGAAGCTAGACGCGCTGGACGCCGCGATCGGCGATTTCGAAGCGGCACTGACGCGCCAGACCCGCGATCCCGAACTGTTCCACAATTACGGCGTCGCCCTGCAGGCCGCCGCCCGGCCGGAAGAAGCCGTCCTTGCCTTCGAGCAGGCGGTGCGGATATCCGGCGGCTGGCCCGATTCCCATGCGAGTCTGGGCGCCATCTATTTCCAGCTCGGCCGCCGCGACGAGGCCTTCGACGCCTGCCGCAAGGCGGTCGCCCTCGATCCCTTCCATCAGGGCGCGCATGAATGCTTCAAGACCCTGAAATGGGAGAGCGGCCGGCAGGATCAGATGCACGACACCTACCGCTGGGTGTGCCGCGAGTTGCCGGACAATCCCATGGCCCATTTGCAGTACGGGCGCTGTTTGGTGACGGATCACTGGTTTGCCGAGGCGGAGCCGGTGCTGCGCCGCGCTCTCGATCTGGCGCCCGACAGTGCCCCGGCCCTGGGCCAACTGGGCGCGGCCCTGTCGGCCCTGGGCCGTCATGACGAAGCCCTGGATGCCCTGGCGCGGGCGCATGATCTGGCGCCGGACGATCCCGAGATTTTGGAAAACCGGGGCCAGGCCCTGCTGCGCGCCGGACGGCACGGTGACGCGGTGGCGCCGCTGAAGGGGGCGCATGCCCGCAACCCAAGGCGGTCAGGAGTTCTCGGTCTGCTGACCATCGCCATGACCGAGGCCGATGACCCTGACCTTGCCCGCATCGTCGATTTCGACACCGCCGTGACCCAGTTGTTCATCGATGTGCCGGAAGGTTACGCGGATTTGGCTGCCTTTAACGCGGCCCTGCATGCCGAACTGGAGGCCCGCCATAAGGCCCTGCCGCCGCCGATCAACCAGACCATGCGCGGCGGCACGCAGATCCCGGACAACCTGTTCAACGGGCCGACGGGGACCGTCGCCCTGGTCAAGGCAGAGATCGTCAAATCGTTGCGCCGTTTCATCGCCGGGCTGAAGAGAGACGCCGATCACCCCTTCCTGCGCTTCGTCAATCCGGACTTCCGATTTACCGGCGCCTGGTCGACGATCCTGCGGGGCGCCGGCTACGACGCCAGCCACATCCACAACGAAGGGTGGCTGTCCGGCGTCTATTACGTGAAGGTGCCGGACCTGCCGGATGAGGTTTGGAAGAAAGGCGAGGGGTGCTTGCAGATCGGCGCGCCGCCGGACGCCTATGTGAGCGCCCGCAACCGCACGCGCTTCACGGTCCGTCCCGAGCCGGGCAAGCTCGTGCTGTTCCCATCCTATGTTTGGCACGGCGTTCGGCCATTCACGCGCGAGGACACCCGGCATTCGATCGCGTTCGACGTGATTTGATGAGGATGGGCCTGGGCGGCTGCCGATCAGGCAAAAAATTAGGGGCCTGCCTTAAGGATCGCGAAGGGGGGCTGGAGCGATCCAAAAAGCAGACCCCAAAGGTGGGAAGTCGATTCCCGGTAAGAACCGGGGTAGGGAGATAAATAGGTGGGCGTGGGCAGGTATCAGTCTGTAAGCGTGTATCTCAGATCTTCAGGCAGGCGGTCTTACTTGAACAGGCGACCGATGACGTTGCGAACGTTGCGGACATCGCGGTTCCAGGCCTGATGGCGCAGGGCGCTCATCTCTTCCTGAGTCGGCAGCGCGCCGGTGGGTAAGGGCGCGGAATGTCCGATGTAGCGATTGTAGGCCATGTTAATTCTCCTTAAGCGTCGAATGGGGTTCCAGGACTGGTAACAGTAGGCTTGGAGCGTTTTTCCCTATTCGAAGTTATTTGTTAGACCGGTCAAACCCATGTAGTTGGGCGGGTTCCCGTGTTCTGTTGGAGGAAACTTACGGATTAGGGGGGCGTGGCGCAAACGACCATTTCTCACTCTTGATTTTAGAAAATCTATAAGGTAAATCTAAGCTCATGAGACCGCTGCCGCCCCTCAATGCGCTCCGCGCCTTTGAATCCGCCGCCCGGCACCTGTCCATGTCGCGGGCCGCGGATGAACTTCATGTAACGCCGGCGGCGATCAGCCACCAGGTCAAGGGGCTGGAGGAATACCTCGGTGTGCAGTTGTTCCACCGCCAGCAGCGGGGCCTCGCCCTGACCGAGGCGGGGGCCGCCTACCTGCCCGGCCTGCGCGAGGGGTTCGCCAAGCTGCAGGCGGCGACCCAGGCTTTGTACGATTCCGAATCCACGGGCCCGCTCACCGTATCCGTCACGCCGACCTTCGCCGCCAAGTGGCTGGTTCACCGTCTGGAAAAGTTCACCAATCTGCACCCGGAAATTCAGGTCATGCTGGTCGCGACCTCGCTGAAGGTACGGTTCGAGATGGGCGAGGCGGACGTCGCCGTGCGCTACGGCCCCGGCAATTATGCCGGCTGCCGCGTCGACAAGATGTTCGAGGAAGAGGTCTATGCCGTCTGTGCGCCAGAGCTGATGAACGGTGAAAACCCGATCCGCGAACCCCGTGACCTGCTGAACCACACGCTGTTGCACCCCGTGCAGCAGGATATCGACGACAGTTTCCCGACCTGGGAAATGTGGCTGCGCGGTCATGGCGTGCGCACCCAAGGGCCGATCCCCGGGCCCAACATCTCACCCCACTGGATGCTGGTCGAAGCCGCCGTGAACGGGCAGGGCGTGGCCTTGGTCAAGGCCTCGGTTGCCGAGCGCGACCTGGAAACCGGGCGCTTGGTGCGGCCCTTCGCCGAGACCATTCCCGTCGCCCATGCCTATTGGCTGATCTCGCCCGAAGAAACCGCCGACAAGCCCAAGGTCAAGGCGTTCCGCGAATGGATCATGGCCGAGGCTCGGGAACACGCCGAACACCATGCCGAACTGGAAGCCAAGCAGCAGGCGGAATGGGCGGCGGCGCGCAAGCTGCAGAAGGCGGCCGGCAATGTTTGAGCCTGGCGCCTAACGTAACCCGAAGGGGGCTTCGACCGGAGACCAAACACCCATGAAAATCACCATTCTCGACGATTATTTCGACGTCATCCGCGGCCTGCCCTGTTTTCAGAAGATCGCCGGCCATGACGTCACCATCTGGAACGATCATGTGCAGGACACGGACGCCCTGGCAGAGCGCCTGAAGGACACGGAAGTCCTGGTTCTGATCCGCGAGCGCACCAAGATCCGCACGCCGCTTCTGGAACGCCTGCCCAACCTGAAACTCATCAGCCAGCGCAGCGTATGGCCGCATATCGACGTCGATACCTGCACGGCCCGGGGGGTCGTGGTCTGTTCGGCCCAGCATGAAGGCACGCCGTCCTGGGCGACGTCGGAACTGACCTGGGCCTTGATCCTCGCCGCCATGCGCCAGATCCCGCAGCAGATGGCCTCGCTTCAGGCCGGGACCTGGCAGATGGGCATGGGCCATTCCCTGCGCGGTAAGACATTGGGGCTGTACGGCTACGGGCGCATTTCCCGCGCCGTCGCCGAGGTCGGCAAGGCCTTCGGCATGCGCATCCTGGTATGGGCCCGGGAAGCGTCCCGCGCGGCCGCCCGCGCCGAAGGCCAGGACGTCGCCGACAGTAAGGAAGCGTTCTTCCGCGACTGCGACATTCTCAGCCTGCACATGCGGCTCAAGGACGCGACCCAGGGCATCGTCAGCCAGGCCGACCTGGAACTCATGAAGCCCACGGCGCTTCTGGTCAACACGTCACGCGCGGGCCTGATCCAGCCGGGGGCGCTGGCGGCGGCGCTCAAGGGCGGCCGCCCCGGCATGGCGGCGATCGATGTGTTCGACCATGAGCCGGTGACCAAGGGCTCTGAGCCCCTGGTCGACATGCCCAATGTGACCTGCACGCCGCACATCGGCTACGTCACCGTCGACGAATGGGAAACCCATTTCACGGATATCTTCGACCAGATCGTGGCCTTCGACAAAGGCGCGCCGATCAATGTGGTCAATCCCGAGGTTCTGGCGGGCTAAGGTTCGGACGACAGCAAAAAAGGAATGGCTATGGCCAATCTGATATCTCGCGACTGGGTGCCCGGTGACAGCGAGGCATTGGTCCAGAAGATCGCAGAGGCCACGGCGGCGGACGGAACCGACGCCGTGGCCGCCCGCCTCGACGCGCTGATCGCCCGCAACCGCGACATCCATGACCGCGAATGCTTCAACCTGAACCCGGCGACCAACGTCATGAACCCCAAGGCCGAGGCGGCGTTGGCGTCCGGCCTGGGCGCGCGCCCGTCGCTGGGCTATCCGGGCGCCAAGTACGAAATGGGGCTGGAGGCGATCGAGGAGATCGAGGTCATCGCCGCCGAACTGGCCGCCGAGATATTCCGCGCGGGCTTCGCGGAAATCCGCGTCGCCTCGGGTGCCTTGGCGAACCTCTACGCCTTCATGGCGACCTGCCGGCCCGGCGACGCCATCATCGTGCCGTCGCCAGTGATCGGCGGCCATGTCACCCATCACGGGGCGGGCTGCGCCGGACTGTTCGGCCTCGTGACCCATCCAGCGCCGGTCGATGCCTCGGGCTACACGGTCGATCTCGATGCTCTGCGGGCGCTGGCCCGGGACGTGCGGCCGAAACTGATCACCATCGGTGGCAGCCTCAACCTGTTTCCCCATCCGGTCGCCGGCATCCGCGCCATCGCAGATGAAGTGGGGGCCAAGGTGCTGTTCGACGCGGCGCATCTCTGCGGCATGGTCGCGGGCGGCACTTGGCCCGATCCGCTCGCCCAGGGCGCCCACCTGATGACCATGAGCACCTACAAGAGCCTGGGCGGCCCCGCGGGCGGCCTGATCGTCACTAACGACGCGGCGCTGGCCGAGAAGCTGGACGCCATCGCCTTTCCCGGCATGACGGCGAACTTCGACGCGGCCAAGTCGGCGGCGTTGGCCATCACGCTGTTGGATTGGCGGGAATACGGCCGGGCCTATGCGGACGAGATGGTGGCGACGGCGAAGGCGCTGGCATCGGCCCTGGACGCCGAGGGCGTGGCCTTGTTCGCCAAGGAGGGCGGCTTCACCACGTCGCATCAGTTTGCGGTCCTGGCCGCCCCTTACGGCGGCGGGCAGACGGCGGCCCTGAAGCTGCGCCGCGCGGGCTTTCTCGCCTGCGGCATCGGTCTGCCGGCGGACCCGGTTGCGGGGGACTTGAACGGGCTGCGCATCGGCACGCCGGAACTGGTGCGCCGGGGCATGACGGTCGGCGACATGCCGCGATTGGCAAGCCTGATCGCCCGGGCCCTTGCCGCCAACGATCCGGACGCCCTGGCGTCGGAGGTTCGCGCATGGCGGGAAAGCTTCGACGGCCTTTGTTTTGTTCGCGGCTAGAACGGCCAGAACATCAGGATCGCCGGCACGGCGACCACCAGCACCACGCCCTGCAACGGCAGGCCCAATCGCCAGTAATCGCCGAAGGCGTAGCCGCCGGGGCCCATGACCAGGGCGTTGTTCTGATGCCCGATGGGGGTGACGAAGGCGCAACTGGCGGCCACCGCGACGCCCATCAGCATGGGATCGGGGTCGACGCCGAGGCGTTGCGACAAGGTGATCGCGACCGGCCCCATGATAACGGCTGTGGCGGCGTTGTTGAGCACGGCCGAGAGCATCATGGTCACGGTCATCAACAGGATCAGCACGGCCAGCGGATTGAGCGGCAGGGGGCTGTCCAGGATGCCCTGGGCGATCAGGCCTGTGGTGCCCGTGGAATCGAAGGCGTCGCCCACGGGAATCAGGGCTCCGATCAGCACCACCACGGGCCAGTCGATGCCGTCGTAGATTTCCCGCACGGGCAGCAGGTTGAGCACCACCATGGCCACGGCGGCCAGGCCGAGGGCCACCGTGATCGGTAATATGTTGAAGGTCGCCAGCGCCACGGCGGCGGCGAACACGGCGATCGACAGCCGCGCCTGGCTTTGGCTGCCCTCGCCGAAGGCCGCGCGTTGCTGCAGGGTCAGGCAGCCCATACGCGCCATCAGGTCGGGCATGTGGTCGCGCGGCCCGTAGAACAGCACCAGGTCGCCGGGACGGAACTTGAACTGTCCCATGCGGCCGCGAAACGCCCGGCCCTGGCGCGACACGGCCAGGATGTCCGTGTCGTAGCGGGAATGCAGGCGGAGCGACAGAAGCTCGCGCCCGACCATGCGCGATCCCGGGCGGACGACGGCTTCGACCAGGTCCAGGTCCTCGTCGATCATGTTCTCCGACTTGGTCCCCTTCATGGTGCCGATTTTCAAGTCCATGGCCGTGGTCAGGCGGTCCAGGCCCTCCGACGAGGCTTCCAGCAATAACTTGTCGCCGGCCTTGAGCCCGTCGCCCTGGGCCAGTCTGGGCATGCGCCGTCCGCGCCGGATGATGTTGACGATCAGCACGTCGCAGTCCGTTGCCAGCATGCGCAATTCGCCCCGCGTCATGCCGACCGCGTCCGTGCCCTTGACCACCGTTGCCTCGGTCACGAACTTGTCGATGTTCATGTGGTCGCGGGTCGCGTCCTGGACCTGGCGCCGGCGCGGGATCAGATAGCGCGCCGACACCGCCAGGAACCCGACCCCGACCCCGGCGACCAGCAGGCCCACGGGCGTGAAGTCGAACATGGCGAAGGGCTCGCCCGTCACCCGGCCGCGAAAGGCCGCGATGATGATGTTGGGTGGCGTGCCCAACAGGGTAATGAGCCCGCCCAGGATGGTCGCGAACGACAGCGGCATCAGCACCGCCCCCGCGTGGTACCTGGTCTTTACGGTCGTCTGGATCGCCGCCGGCATGAGCAGCCCGAGCGCCGCCACGTTGTTCATGGCCGACGACATCAGGGCGCCGAGGCCCGACAGCACGGCGATATGCCGCGCCATGCCGGTGGCCGAACGCTCGATAATGCGGGCGAGAATTTCCGACGCCCCCGTCCGCGCGAGGGTATGACTGAGCACCAGGATCGCCGCCACCGTGATGGTCGCTGGATGGCCAAAGCCGGAAAAGGCGTCGCGCGCCGGCACCAACCCCAGCACGACAGCGGCCAGCAGCACGGTGAAGGCGACCACGTCGTAGCGCCAGCGGTCCCAGACGAACAACGCCAGTGCCGCCGCGATCAGCCCGACGATGGCCATTTGGTCAAACGTCATGAATGGGTGCCCGTATCCAGCCGCATAAAGTCGGCCCCAAGTGTGGGGTGCCGCCCGGTAAATTGAAAGGGGGCAAAGTGGGACGCAAAAAGGGAGGGCGGCCCCTTTGGGGCCGCCATGCTGGATTAAAAAAGAGGGCGGCCCCTTTGGGGCCGCCATGCTGGATTAAAAAAGAGGGCGGCCCCTTTGGGGCCGCCATGCTGGATTAAAAAAGAGGGCGGCCCCTTTGGGGCCGCCCGTCAGTTTGCCTATCTACTCCACAAGTAGGGAGATGGCGCCGTTCCGCCCCGGAGGCCGGCAAGGGGGTATGCCGGCAGGGACCTAAGTCCCCGGGGCGCCGCCGGCAGCCGGGCGGCACATGGGTGTCAGAGAAGCGTCTTCAGCAGTGAGCGGGAACGCCGGCCTGGGGGATGCGGGCATGGCGTCCGCCGAGGGGCGAATGACGGAAGATCCGGCCGATTACGTCCCGGACGGCTTCGGCCCGCAATTGTCGGCCCCGGCGCACACCGGCTTCAATCTCCGCGTGCGGGATGGCGTTCCTCAGATCAAGCGGTGTCATCGGCATGGTCTTTACTCCTCAAATCGGGACCGGCGCGAAAAGCGACGCCAGTTGTTGAGGGAACCTAACCATTGCGGTTTTAATTGATAACCTGGAAAGGTGGACTATGATTTATGAAATTATTTCACTAAATGAGCGGTTTGGGAGGCGATATGGACCGGGACAGTGAAATGGCGGTATTTGTCCGCGCGGTAAACGGCGGCGGTTTTTCCGCCGCGGCCCGCGACCTGGGCATCACGCCGTCGGCGGTGAGCAAGCTGGTCGGACGGCTTGAAGACCGTCTGGGGGCGCGGCTCCTGAATCGCACCACGCGGTCGATCAGTCTGACCGAGGAAGGCCGCACCTATTATGAACGCGCGGTGACCATCCTGGAAGAAATCGAGGCGGCGGAACTGGCCGTGCGTGAACTGCATGCGGAACCGCGCGGGGTGCTCAAGGTCAATTCGTCGACCGCCTTCGGCCGCTATGCGGTGATCCCGCACCTGCATGAATTCATCGAGGCCTATCCCGAACTGCAGGTTCAGTTCATCACCTCGGACAGCATGGTCGATCTTGTCGGCGAAGGCGTCGACGTAGGCCTGCGCATCGGCACGCTGACCGATTCCTCGCTGATCGCCCGGCGTCTGACGGCGGTCAAACGGGTCGTTGCCGGCGCCCCGGCCTATTTCGAACGCCACGGCATCCCGCAGACGCCCGACGACCTTGTCCATCACAACTGCCTGCGCGTCAGCTTCGAGACCTCCATCAACCGCTGGGAGTTCAAAAGCGCCGACGGCCCACGCATCATGGACGTCAACGGCTCGCTTATGGTCAATGACGCCTCGCTGCTGTACGACGCGGCGATCGCCGGGGTCGGCCTGATCCGCGCGGCCCAGTTCCTGACCTGGGAGGCGCTCCGCGACGGCCGTCTGATCCCCGTGCTGCAGGAATACGAGACCGAGGAAGGGCGCAGCGTGTTCGCCGTCTATCCCCCGGGCCGCCACCAGGCGCCCAAGGTCAGGGCGTTCATCGACTGGCTGGTCGAGCGCTTCGTCAAGAACCCGCCCTGGGCGGAAAGCCTGGGGGCGCTGGACGGCAGGTCATAGGCGGGCGGCGGCGCGGCGTCGGCGACCTTGAAATCCGTGGCGGGCGTCCTGTCGTCCCCGGGGTGTTCATCCAGATATAACCGGCATTGCGCCATCACGACTCTGTCGGGCCCCGCGTCCCGTGCAACCCTGTCGCGGATGGCCGGCCGGTCGGCGCGGCAGTCTTCGGTCGATGTCCAGGTCCGGTGCCAGGGTTCGATCGGCGAACAGTAGAGCAGGCTGGGGTCGCAGGAAACGACCAGCAGGACAGCGACGACGGGAGACATGGCGGGATCCCTGGGCAAGGCTCTTGGTTGGCGTGGCATCTCAATAGTGCAAATGATAATTAATCGCAATATCTATATACCATCCACCTACCCGTCCGATGCGTTGCGCAGCGGCCCGCCGCCAATATATCGGCTTGATATAGTATAAAATTGCATGTAGTTTCCGCGTCACATTCACCCCGCACAGGATTGGGCGGGCCGCGCAGGCTCTGCTTCGGGAATATGGACGCTAAGACCCTTTGCCTGGGCGTGCTCGTAATGGGCGACGCCTCGGGCTATGAAATCCGAAAGATGTTCGAAGAAGGGCCTTTCGCCCACTTCCAGGACGTCGGCTACGGATCCATCTATCCGGCCCTGGCGAAATTGTCCGAGGAAGGCCTGATCGCAGTGACCGACACGCCCGGCGAAGGCCATCCGGACAAGAAGGTCTATGCGGTGACCCCGGCCGGGCGCGCGGTGTTCCGGCAATCTCTGGCGCGGGCCCCCATGCAAGACAAGATCCGGTCCGACGCGGCGTTCCTGATGTTCTTCGCCGAGTTTCTGGACCGGGATCACCTGCACGCAGTCTATGACGATTACCTCGCCTTCTATCGCGCGCGGGTCGAGGCCATGCAGGGACTGGATCCCGAGGGCGTGCCCGAGGGCCGGCTGTTCGTGCGCGGTCTGGGGTTGGCGTTCTATCAGGCGGTGGTCAGCTATATGACCGAGAACCGCGACCGGTTTTTGAATACGGGGCCCGGCAAGGCTGACGCGGCGGAATAGGGATACCTTCATGAAACTTCCCCTCAAACCTTCCTACGTTGCGGCCACGGTCCTTGCCCTAAGCGCCGTCGCGTGGATTTTCTCGGGCAACCTGGAACAGGCGAAACGCCATTACGGCTTCACCGCCGCCGACCCCGCCACCGCGCCGGCGGTCGGGGCCGCGGGTGACGATAAGGACGCGGCAGGGGCCGGCCGCCCCGTAAAAGCCTTGGCCATGGTCCGTGTGCGGCACATGGAAGCTTTGGACCGCGTGCGTGAAATTACTGTCACCGGACGCACGGACGTCATCCTCGACGCCGAGGTGACGGCCGAGACAACGGGCCGCATCGTCGAGATCGCGGCGTCCAAGGGAGCCTGGCTGGAAAAGGGTGACGTGATCCTGAAACTGGCGATGGACGACCGCGAGGTGAAATTGCGCGAGGCCGAAGCCCGTCTGGCGTACGAGCGCATCGGCTTCGAGGCCGCCAAAAAACTGACCAAGAAGGGCTTCCAGTCCGAGGTCAAGCTGGCTCAGGAGGAATCGGAACTGGCGCAGGCCAGGGCTGAATTGGCCGCCATCAAGTTGGATGTCGAGCGCACGACCGTGCGCGCGCCCATTTCGGGCTACCTGGAAACCCTGCCCATCAACGTCGGTGACTATCTCAAATCCGGCGACAAGATCGTGGTCATGATCAATCCCGATCCCATCCGCGTCGTCGCGCAGGTGTCGGAGCGGGACGTCCCGAACTTGAAGGCCGGCGATGCCGCCATCGCCCGCACGGTGCAGGGCCAGGACTTCGCCGGGGCGATCCGCTATGTCGCGCAACGCGCCGACGAGGCGACGCGCACCTTTCGGGTCGATGCCTGGCTGGAAAACCCGGATCATGTCCTGCGCGACGGGCAGACCATGGAAGTCCTGTTCCAGGCCGGGCGGGAAAAGGCGCATAAGGTATCTGCCGCCGTGCTGACCTTGAACGACGCCGGCGAAATCGGCGTCAAATACGTGGATGGAACCGGCCACGTCCGTTTCTCGAAGGTTCGCATCATCGCCCATACGCCCGACGGCATCTGGCTGGGCGGTCTGCCGGACAGGGTCACGTTGATCACGGTGGGCCAGGAATTCGTCAACGAGGGACAGCTTGTCCAGCCGGTCGAGGAGGGGTCTCTGACGGCGGACAAGGGTGGTCCCGCATCATGAATGCGTTGATCGACGCGGCGCTCGGCCATGCGCGCACGGTGCTTTTGACCCTGGCGCTGATCCTGGTCGCGGGCACGGTCGCCTACGTGGAAATCCCCAAGGAAGCCGATCCCGACATCAACATTCCCATCATCTACGTGTCGATCACCCACGAGGGCATTTCGCCCGAGGATGCCGAACGCCTTCTGATCCGCCCCATGGAAAAGGAAATGCGCGGCATCGACGGGGTCAAGAAGATGACGGCCAAGGGCTATGAAGGCGGCGCCAACGTGACGCTGGAGTTCGAGGCAGGATTCAACGCCGATCAGGCGCTGACCGACGTGCGCGAAAAGGTCGACCTGGCCAAGCCGGAATTGCCCGACGACACGGACGAGCCGTCGGTCAACGAAGTCAATTTCTCATTGTTCCCGGTGATCGCCGTGACGCTGTCCGGGGACGTGCCGGAACGCCTGCTGCTCAAGCTGGCGCGCGATCTTCGCGACAAGATCGAGGCCGTGTCCGCCGTCCTATCGGCGCAGATCGCCGGCGACCGCGAGGAGCTTCTGGAAATCCTCATCGATCCCATCAAGCTGGAAAGCTACAACCTGTCGCCCGTCGATACGGTGCAGTTGGTCGAACTGTCCAACAAGCTGGTCGCCGCCGGCGCCCAGGACACGGGGCAGGGACGGTTTTCGATGAAGGTGCCGGGATTGTTCGAAACGCTCTCCGACATCGTCACCATGCCCGTCGCCTTCAAGGGCGACGCCGTCGTCACCTTCGGCGATGTCGGCGAAGTGCGGCGCGGGTTCAAGGACCCGGAAGGTTTCGCACGCATCCATGGTGAGAAAGCCATCGTGCTCGAGGTCGTCAAGCGCACGGGTGAAAACATCATCGACACCATCGAAACCGTGCGCCGCGTGGTCGCCCAGGAACAGGCCGCTTGGCCCGAGGAGGTGCGCCGCGCCGTCACGGTCGATTTCATCCAGGACAAATCGACCCAGATCCGGACCATGCTGCTGGACCTGCAGAACAACGTGACCTCGGCGGTTCTGCTGGTGATGGTGGTGGTGGTCGCGGCGCTCGGCCTGCGCTCGGCCGGGTTGGTCGGGCTCGCCATTCCGGGCTCGTTCCTGACCGCCATCCTGGTGCTCTCGGCCATGGGGCTGACGGTCAACATCGTCGTCCTGTTCTCGCTCATCCTGGCCGTCGGCATGCTGGTCGACGGGGCCATCGTGGTCACCGAATATGCCGACCGCAAGATGACGGAAGGGGCGCCGCCCAGGCTCGCCTACGGCCTAGCCGCCAAGCGCATGGCCTGGCCGATCACGGCTTCGACCGCGACGACGCTGGCGGCCTTCCTGCCGCTTCTGTTCTGGCCCGGCGTGGTCGGTGAATTCATGAAGTTTCTGCCGATCACCCTGCTGATGACCCTGGCGGCGTCGCTTATGATGGCGTTGATCTTCGTGCCGACCCTGGGCGCGGCCTTCGGGCGCGCCGGGGGGGCGGCCGACGCCGAGACGGCGAAACGCCTGGCCGCCGCGTCCGAGGACGAGGACGACGGAGGGGCGGGCAGCCTGGAGGGCCTCGGCGGGCTGACGGGAGTGTATCTTGCGGTCCTTCGGGGGGCGCTCAGCCATCCGGTGAAGGTGCTGGCGGGATCGGTGCTGCTGCTGGTCGTGGTCCAGGTCGGCTATGCCAAGTTCGGCCACGGGGTCGAATTTTTCCCCGATGTCGAGCCGGAATTGGCGCAGCTGCAGGTCCGCGCCCGGGGCAACCTGTCGGCCTGGGAACAGGACAAGCTGATGCGCGAGGTCGAGGACCGCATCCTCGGCATGCGCGAATTCAAAAGCATCTACACCCGCACGGGCAAGAACCAGCAGAGCCAGGAGGCCGAAGACATCATCGGTACCATTACCCTGGAATTCGCCGATTGGACGACCCGGCGCACGGCGGATGAAATTCTCACCGACGTCGAAAAGCGCACCCGTGACCTGGCCGGCATCCATGTTGACCGCCGCAAGCAGGAAAAGGGCCCGCCCGTCGGCAAGCCCGTGAACGTGGAGCTGACGTCGCGGCTGCCGGAACTGTTGCCCCCCGCCGTGCAGAAGGTGCTGGAAGGCATCGACGCCATCGGCGGTCTGATCAACGTCGAGGACGGCCGCCAGCTTCCCGGCATCGACTGGGAAGTTCAGGTCGACCGCGCCCAAGCGGCCAAGTTCGGCGCCAACGTGCAGCTGATCGGCCGCATGGTGCAGACCGTCACCACCGGCATCAAGGTCGGCGAATACCGCCCCGACGACAGCGACGACGAAATCGACATCCGCGTCCGCTATCCGGCGGAATTCCGCACCTTGGAACAGCTCTATGCCATCAAGGTCAACACGGCGAACGGTCCGGTGCCGATCCGAAATTTCGTGACCATCACGCCCAAGCCCAAGATCGGCACCCTGTCGCGTTCCGACGGCAAGCGGGTGTTGGCGGTCAAGGCCGACGTGGCGCCCGGCGTGCAGGCGGCGGAAAAACTGGCGGCGCTGAAGGCGTGGATCGCCCAGGCGGACCTGGACCCGAACATCGGCGTCGACTTCAAGGGCGAGGACGAGGAACAGGCCAAGGCCGAGGCGTTCCTGTCCAAGGCCTTCTCGGCGGCGCTGTTCATCATGGCGATCATTCTGGTCACCCAGTTCAACAGCTTCTACTCCGCGTTCCTGATCCTGTCGGCGGTCATCATGTCGACCATCGGCGTGTTCATCGGCCTGATGGTCACGGCCCAGCCCTTCGGCATCGTCATGACCGGGATCGGCGTGATCGCACTCGCGGGGATCGTCGTGAACAACAACATCGTGCTGATCGACACCTTTGACCGGCTGGCCAAAACCGCCACGGACATGAAGGGGGCGATCCTGCGCACGGGGGCGCAGCGCCTGCGCCCGGTGCTGTTGACCTCGGTGACCACGGTGTTGGGCCTGATGCCCATGGTGCTGGGCATGAACATCGATTTCGTGAACCACGAGGTCACGGTCGGCGCGCCCTCGACCCAATGGTGGCGCTCACTGGCCACGGCCATCGTGTTCGGTCTGGCCTTCGCCACGGTGCTGACCCTGATCGTCACCCCGGCGGCACTGATGGTGCGCGCCAACTTCCAGGCCTGGCGGGCCAGACGGCGCGGGGGCAATCAGCCCCAGGCGGCGGAATAGGGGTTTATTCTGCGGTCGGCTCCGGCGCCGGCATCGGAGTTTCCGACCGCCGCTTGTGCCACAGGTAGGAACGGATGGAGAGCGGGAAGCTGGCGAGATAGAGCACCAGGATCGCGGTCAGCGCCAGCCAGGGGTCGGACACCACGAAGGCGGCGAGGACCGCGACGGCGATCATCAGCGGCATCATCCAGGCCCGCGCCATCTTCATGTTCTTGAACGAGAACGTGGGTAGGGTCGACACGAACAACCCGCCGCAGAGCACCAGAACGACCGAGACCAGATAGGGGTTCCGCAGATAGGCGACATAGCCTTCCGGGACCTGGAACGACAGGATCATCGGCAGCAGGACCAGCCCCGCGCCGGCGGGGGCCGGCACGCCGGTAAAGAAGCGGCCTGCCCACACGGGTTTCTTGTCGTCTTCCAGCATGGTGTTGAAGCGCGCCAGACGCATGGCGCAGCACATGGCGAACAGCACGACGATGAACCAGCCGAACCGTCCCGCGTCCTCGAGCGCCCAGTGATAAAGGATCATCGCAGGCGCCACGCCGAAGCAGATGAAGTCGGACAGGGAATCGAGTTCCGCGCCGAACTTGCTCGATCCCTTCAGCAGGCGCGCGACGCGGCCGTCCAGGGTGTCCAGGATCGCGGCGATCAGGATGGCGAAGGCGGCGGCTTCCCAGCGTTCGTTGAGGGCGAAGCGCATCCCCGTCATGCCCGAGGCCAGCGCCCCCAGGGTCAGCATGTTGGGGATCATCTTGTTGATCGGCATCACGCGCAGACCGCGGCGGCGGCGCGGGGGCGTGGTGGGATCTGGGGTCTGGTCGGGGGTGGTGTCGCTCATGGTGTTCCGGTCCCGGTCCGTCAGCGGCGCTGCGCGTTGCGCGCCGCTTCGGCGCCGATTTCGGCGATCACCGTTTCCCCGGCGATGGACGTCTGGCCGACGGAAACAAGCGGCTCGCAGCCCTCCGGCAAGTAGACGTCGACGCGCGAGCCGAAGCGGATCAGACCGAAGCGGTCGCCGGCGCTGACCGTGTCGCCTTCCTTCAGATCGCACAGGATGCGCCGGGCCACCAGGCCCGCGATCTGCACCACGGCAATCTCGTTCTTCTTGGCCGACCGGCTTTTCACGCCGGCGATCTTCAGGCGCACGCTCTGGCGTTCGTTTTCCACGCTGGCCTTGTCGAGGGAGGCATCCAGGAACGCCCCGGGGCGGTAGGCGAGCTTGACCACCGTGCCCGACACGGGCGAGCGGTTCACATGTACGTTGAACACGTTCATGAAGATGGCGATGCGGGTACGTTCCTCGTCGCCCATTTCCAGCTCGGGTGGGGGTGCTGCGCGGTCGATCATCTGCACGGCGCCGTCGGCGGGCGCAATGACCAGGGTGTCGCCCAGGGGCGTCATGCGGTCGGGGTCGCGGAAGAAGTAGACGCACCAGGCCGTCAGGATGACGCCCAGCCAGCCCAGTTCCTCGGCGATGAAGAACAGGACGATGGTGACCGCCGCGAACAGCGCGATGAACGGCCAACCCGCCTTGTGGATGGGGGTCATCACGGTATCCAGGATGATGTTCTGTTTCATGTGCCGCCGTTGCTGTCCGTTGCGAACCCTCCGCCGGCGGGGCCGGCGGTTCGGGCGCCCTACATAACATATTTTACCCGGAATGCCCGGTCGAAATACCCACGATCTGCATCGCGGGCGCTTGTCAGGCGCCAGGCAAAAAGACGATAATCCGGCACGCAGACAGGAGACCCCCGTGGCCACAGCTTCTTCCGCCGAAAAGACCAAAGCCCTTGTCGACTCTGCCACAACGCCATCCACGGCGATGCCGCTGGGGGCCATGGGGCTTGATGGCGACGGCCAGCTTGTCCGCAAGAACAATGACGGACTGATCAAGTTCACCTTCAACTACATGGGATACCAGTTCGCCGTGCGGGCCGAGGTCGAACCCGGCCATACCCGCATGCGCATCCATGCGGTGCTGGGCCATCTGCCCTATACGGCCGAGGCGCCGGATCTGCGCAGCAACATGCGGGCCGTGGTCCACGAGGCGGGGCGGGCGCTCGGCGGGCGTATCAGCATCACACAGGAACAGCGCATCCTGTTTCTCGACGAGTTCAATTTCGATGAAACCCTGACGCCGCAATCGCTGCTGACCAAAACGGTCGCGTTCCTGCTGTCGGCCAAGCCGTATCTGGAACTGCTGGCGTTGATCGCGGGGGCGAGCAAGGCGGTCTACGCTCTGCTACCGGCGCCTGCGGCCCAATCTCCGGCCGAATAGACGCCGGCCGGCGTCAGTTCGCCGGTTTGGGGACCTGGAAAACCTGACCCGGATAGATCAGATCGGGATCGCCGATCTGCTGTTTGTTGGCGCGGTAAATGATCGTGTACTGCACCCCTTCGCCGTAGACCCGCCGTGCGATCCGCCACAGCGAATTGCCCGGCTGCACCACGACGACCTGTCCGGCCGCCAGATTGGGCATGATTTCCTCCTGACGGAAGGGAATGGACACCCGGCCCAGAACCTTGCCCGCGGGGCTGATGCGTTCCGCCTTCAATTTATGCACGCCCGGCGACACCTTGTCCTTCAGGGTCAGGGACCACTGGTTCCGGGCGTCGGCCTGGGCCGTGCCCAGGGGGGTGTCGTCCATGTAAAGGGCGACGCCGTCGCCGGCCGGCGCACGGCCGCTGACGATGACCCGGCCGGTGGGGGTGTAGTCGACGGCGCTGATGTCGAATTCGATTTTCTGCGGGCCGTCGCCCTGGATCAGGCTACTCGGCCCTTCGCCTTCGCGGGGCATTCGGATGGCGAGCGGCTCCGTGGTCCGTTCCTCGGCCACCAGGGGACCGGTGTCCGTGCGTTCGGGCACGGCCAGGACGACGACGTCAGGCGAGGTCAGAATTTTGCCGTCCGGGCCGACGGTTTCCAGGGACAGGTAGCGGTTGCCCGGCGGCAGCGGGTCGCTCGGCAGGTAGACCCATTCGCCCTTGTCGTCGGCGATGATGCGGCCGATTTCGGTCTGTCCGTCCTTGATGATGACCGTGGCGCCGGGGGCGGCGCGGCCGGCGATGACCGTATCGCCCGTGGGGCTGACGCGAACCACGTCGAAAGTCGGCAGGTTCGGGTCGCCGGTCCGGGCGGCGCGGTCCGGTGCCGGGGCGGACGTGCCCTTGCCGGGGGTGGTCAGGGCCTGTGCAGGCGGGCGGGCGGCCTCGTCGTCCTTGTCGCCGTCGGGTGAGGTCAGATTGACGACGATGGCGAACGCCACCACGACCATTCCGATTCCGACGATGAAAAGTGGATTACGCCACATTGCGCTCACAGATGCCGCAAAACGGCGGCACTCCCCGATTATCCCCCAAATTCGATCCCTCACACTTAGTCGCCCGAACGCGCCAACGCAATCGGCATCTGGTGGAACCTTGCCAGCGTCGCCGCCAGAGGCCATTTTTCCTGAAACCGGAAAGGAGAACCACCCTTGGCAGAAAACAGCGCAGAACCGGCGTCCCCCGGTCCGGCGGGCGCAAAAGGGGCCCGTGTGTGGGATTTGCCCGTGCGATTATTTCATTGGATCTTGCTGGCGGCCGTCGTCACGTCGGTCACGACCGGTCTGGTCGGTGGTCTGTGGCAGATGGACCTGCATGTCGTCAGCGGCTGCGTCGTCCTCGGCCTGGTGTTGTTTCGCGTCCTTTGGGGCCTTGTCGGCGGGCGCCATGCGCGCTTCCGGGCCTTCGTAAAAGGGCCGGTGACCGTGGTTCGATACACCGTTGATTTCCTCAAGGGACGTGCCCGGCACACGGCTGGGCACAATCCGCTGGGCGGGTGGTCCGTGGTCGTGATTCTGCTGGCGTTGGCGGTGCAGGCCGGCACCGGCCTGTTCGCCAACGACGACATCTTTGTCGAGGGTCCGCTGTTCAAGTACGCGGGCAAGGAACTCAGCGACCGGCTGACCGCCTGGCACCACTGGGTCAGCAATCTGGTCTATGGTCTTGTCGCCCTGCATGTGGCTGCCGTCGCCCTGCATTGGGCGCGCGGCGACAATCTGGTCAAACCCATGATCACGGGGCGCAAGCCGAACCTCGACCCCGCGGCCGGCGACGGCCGGCCGCGTATCGGGTGGGCGGTCGCGGCCCTGGCCGTTACCGCCGCACCCGTCGCGTGGATTCTATGGCAGTGGTAGAGCCGACGTCGGCCTACTTTTTCTTTTCGCGGTAGCCGTCGTGGCAGGCCTTGCAGGCGTTTTTGCCGAGGGCGCCAACGGCGGCCCCGAGCGCCTTGGGATCGCCGGATTCCGCGGCGGCCACCAAATTCTGGGCATGATCGACGAAGGCCGCGTTGACTTTCTTGAAGCCGGTTTCGTCTTCCCAGATCTTCATCAGGGCCTCTGTCTCGCCGGCCATGGCGTCAGATCCCTTGGGGAACAGGTGCTGGGAAATCTTGGCCAGGGCCAGCATCCCCTTGGCCAATTCCACCATATCGCCCTTGTTGGCGGTCTCGCCCTTGACGATCCCGACCAGGGCGCCCATGTGCCCGCCGACGGCCTTCATCACCGCCTTGCGGTAGGTGATTTCGCCGGCGTCGCTGGCATTCGCCACTCCCGCGGCGGCCACGGCCGCCACCGCGGCGGCGGCCAGGATGCCCCGGGTCATTGCCTTCAATTTCTGCATTTTAACCGATCCTTCTGAAACAAAAGAGTATCACCACTCGGACCTGGTCTGGCATATACTGCCCCGGGCCAGCCTGGACCTTACACGGACTGTAATCACTCAGGTGCCGCCTGTGAACGGCCAGCTTCTCAGGTCACGAAAAGTTCAACGGAATCAAAACGTTTTCATGTCCGATATTTCCGCCATCTGCGTCTTTTGCGGCTCGCGCACGGGCAGCGATCCGGCCTATGAAACTGCCGCGCGGTCCCTTGGCCGGATGATGGCCGAACGGGACGTCCGCCTGGTCTATGGTGGCGGGCATGTCGGCCTGATGGGCGTGGTCGCCGACGCCGTGCTGGACGCCGGCGGCCAGGTCATCGGCGTGATTCCGGACTTCCTCAAGCGCCGCGAAGTCGGGCGCGAGGATCTGACGGAACTGGTCGTCACCGACAGCATGCACAGCCGCAAGCAACGCATGTTCGAATTGGCCGATGCCTTTGTCGCCCTGCCGGGCGGGCTCGGCACCCTGGACGAAACCATCGAGGTCGCGACCTGGAAACAGCTCGGCCTGCACGCCAAGCCCATCGTGATCCTGGATGCCGCCGGCTATTGGGGGGCGCTGTCGGCGCTGCTCGCCTCGGTGGTCAAGGGCGGCTTCGCCTATGGCGACATTCAGACTCTGTGGTCCGTCGTGGAAACGCCCGACCAGGTGTTCGACGCCATCGACGCCGCCGCCCGGCCCGGTCCCAAGGCCGCCTCCGCCCGCCTCTGATCCCCGGTTCCTGCCGCACATTTCGCCGCGCCTGCGTCTTGCAGGGAAAGAGGGCAGGATATAATGTGCGCCGCAACTTCAATCGCAGGACAACCGGAGCACCGTACTGATGGCGAAAATTCAGGTCAAAACCCCGATCGTGGAGCTGGACGGCGACGAGATGACGCGGATCATCTGGGCCTTCATCAAGGACAAGCTGATCCTCCCCTATCTTGACGTCGACCTTAAATATTACGACCTGTCCGTCCAGAAGCGCGACGAGACCGACGACCAGATCACCATCGATTCCGCCAACGCCATCAAGCAGTACGGCGTCGGCGTCAAGTGTGCCACCATCACGCCGGACGAAGGCCGGGTCGCGGAATTCGGCCTGAAGCAGATGTGGCGCTCGCCCAACGGCACCATCCGCAACATCCTGGGCGGCACCATCTTCCGCCAGCCGATCGTGTGCAAGAACGTGCCGCGCCTGGTGCCCGGTTGGACCAAACCCATCGTCATCGGCCGTCATGCCTACGGCGACCAGTACCGCGCCACCGACTTCCTGTTCCCCGGCGCCGGCACCCTGACCATCAAGTTCGTGCCCGACGACGGCGGCGAAGTGATCGAGAAGGAAGTCTTCAAGGCGCCGGAAGCCGGTGTCGCCATGGCCATGTACAACCTGGATGAATCGATCCGCGGCTTCGCCCGGGCGTCCATGAACTACGCCCTCGGCCTGGGCTGGCCCTGCTACCTGTCGACCAAGAACACGATCCTGAAGAAATACGACGGCCGCTTCATGGACCTGTTCCAGGAAATCTACGACGCCGAATTCAAGGACAAGTTCAAGGCCGCCGGCATCACCTACGAACACCGCCTGATCGACGACATGGTCGCCTGCGCCATGAAGTGGGAAGGCGGCTTCGTCTGGGCCTGTAAGAACTATGACGGCGACGTGCAGTCCGACACCGTGGCCCAGGGCTTCGGCTCGCTCGGCCTGATGACCTCGGTGCTGATGACGCCGGACGGCAAGACGGTCGAGGCCGAGGCCGCCCACGGCACGGTCACCCGCCACTACCGCCTGCACCAGCAGGGCAAGGAAACCTCGACCAACCCGATCGCCTCGATCTTCGCCTGGACCCAGGGCCTGAAGTACCGCGGCGAATTCGACGGCACGCCCGAGGTGGTGAAATTCGCCGACGCCCTGGAAAAGGTCTGCATCGATACGGTGGAAAGCGGCTCCATGACCAAGGACCTCGCGATTCTCGTCGGCCCCGATCAGGGCTGGTGCACGACCCAGCAGTTCCTGGACGTGCTGGACGGCAACCTGAAGGCTGAAATGGCCAAATGGTAGGCGCCGCCGGCGTTCAGTTGTGAATACGGAAAACCCGGGCTTTGGCCCGGGTTTTTTTGTGGGCTATCTGGACCAAAAATCATCCAAAATTGCGTTTCTTATCTTTCTGAATTGTTGACGCAGATCATCAATCTTGGATTCTTGCAACTTGAGTTCCTCAGGCCCCACCAATTTATAATCGAAATCTAGTTTTGCTTTCGCCGTTTTCTGAAGACGATACGTTTTGTCGGACTTGTATCCATAGTACCAAGGATCGTGAACGATCCGATTTCGAATGTTTGCTCCACTTTCGGCTTTGGATCGAATTTCAGTCAAAATCTTCAAATTTTTGGGTTTCACACTTTTTGTACGCGCAAGCGCGATTAACGCGTTAAACCTCGAAACAACGGATACATATTGAGCAGTTAGACAAGCGCCGTCCTCCGGTTCTAGGCGCGCCAGTTCCCAGGTGAGCTCGTCAACTTCATATTCAAAGCATGCCCAAGCGGAGACGATCCTCCCAATACTGGTGGCAACATCTCCACTGAGAAACTCGAGAAGTATTTCGTCGTCGGGTTCGTCGGGCATGGTCGTCTATCTCGGGCAGAAAATCTTCTAATTGTCTCGAGAAACAAACAGTTATCATACGTTTTGTTGTGTGCCGTAATAACTTCTGTTAAAACGTTTCTCGCTCTGACAATGATAATCTGACAGACGCATTGTTTCCAACGAGGGCTGCCGATGACCGCTACCTTGAAACTAACCAAGATTGGAAATTCCATGGGTGTCATTCTGCCCAAGGAAGTGCTGACGCGATTGAAGGTCACGCAGGGCGACTCGCTATTTCTGGTGGAAACGGATGAAGGCTACAGCCTGACACCCTATGACGACCATTTCGCCGCACAGGTAGAAGCTGGCGAGGCCTTCGCGACGAAATACCGCGACGTCCTGCGCAAACTGGCGAAATGACGGCGCCCATCTGGCTGCTGAAGGATGCCGTCATCGCCCTGCACAAATACCTCGTCGCCGAACATGGCGGAGTCGCGGATGTGCGGGACATAGGGCTCCTCGAGTCGGCCTTAGCCCGGCCCGAGAACAAGTTCGCCTATGAACTCGGGGCGACGATCCACGACTTGGCGGCGGCCTACGCCTTCGGCCTTGCCCGAAACCATCCGTTCGTCGATGGCAACAAGCGCATCGCCTTCACGGCCATCGCCATGTTCCTCGAACCGAACGGATACCGGTTTGAGCCTGAACCCGTGGAAGCCTACAACGTGATCATCGCCCTCGCCGCCGGAGACCTGCCGGAGGAAGACCTCGCCCGCTGGATCGCCGCCAACAGCTCGCCGATCTAAATCCCAGGCAGGTTAGCCGCGCTGCCACCCCGTCCGACGATCTCCACCGCCCCCGCCAGATGCCGTTTCAGGACCTCCGCCGTCTCTTCGCAGGGCACGGGGCTGTCCTCGGATTCCGAGATCACGATGGTGCGGATGGGGATATGCAGGGAGCGCAGGGCCAGGACCGCCGTCAGGGTGTGGGAAATGGTGCCGAGGTAGCTGCCGACCACCAGCAGGACCGGCAGGCCGAGGGCCGCCATCCAGTCGAGCACGGTCTTGTCCCGGGTCAGGGGGACCATGACGCCGCCCACACCTTCGATGAACAAGGCGGTGCCTTTCGGCGTGTTTTCAACCTCTTGGCGGCAGAATCCGACCAGCCGGTCGAAATCTATCCCCAGGCCTTCGCGGGCTGCCGCCATGTCCGGCGACAGCGGGGCTTTGAAGCGGAAGGGGGAGCAGGCGTCGATGGCGTCCGGTGTCGCATCGATGTCCTGGGCAGCCAGCAGTTGCCCCGTGTCCGATGCCGCGATGGCGGCTGCGTCGCCGCCGTCCCAGCCCGAGATCACGGGCTTGAGCGCCCGGGCGGGCCGTCCCTGTGCGATCAGGCTGCGGACAAGCGACGCCGTGACGTAGGTCTTGCCGACGCCGGTGCCGGTCGAGGTTACGAAGAGGCCCTGAATGGCTCGTCTCCCGCAAGGACCTTGTCGGCGATCAGGTCGGCAAGGCGGTCGATGTCGGCGTCCGTGTGCTGGGCGGTGAAGGTCAGGCGCAGCCGCGCCGTGCCTTCCGGCACCGTCGGCGGGCGGATGCCGATGACCAGATAGCCCGCGTCCTCCAGCGTCTTCTGCGCCGCCATGGTGCGCGCACTGTCGCCCAAAAGAATGGGCACGATGGGGCTTTCGGCGGCGGGCAGGCCCAGGCGCCGGGTGAAGCGCCGGGCCTTCTTCACCGGCCGGGCGGCGTATTCGGGGTCGCCCTCGATGATGTCGAGCGCCGCGATGGCGGCGGCCACGGTCGCGGGCGGCAGGCCCGTGGAATAGATCAGCGTGCGGCAGCGCGTTTTCATCAAATCAACGACGGCCTTCGACGCGCAGAGATAGCCGCCGTAGCCGCCGACGGCCTTGGACAGGGTGCCCATCTGCAGGTCGACCGCGGCCTTGGTGCCGCCGGCGAAGGTCGATCCCCGCCCGCCGGCGCCGACCACGCCGATGCCGTGGGCGTCGTCGGTCATCAGCCAGGCGTCGAATTCCTGGGCCAGATCCGCCATCGCGTGCACCGGGGCGAGGTCGCCGTCCATGGAGAACACGCCGTCGGTGACGATCAGGCAGCGGGTGTGGCCGCCCCGGTGTTCTTCCAGCAACGCCCGCAGGTGGGCCATGTCGTTGTGGCGGAACAGGTGCTGCGTGGCGCGCGACAGGCGTCCGCCGACGATGATGCAGGCATGGCTCCATTCGTCGGCCAGGACCAGATCGCCCTCGGTCATCAGGGTCGGGATCACGCCCGTATTGGTCAGGAAGCCCGAGCCCATGACGCAGCAGTCCTCGGTGCCCTTGAGGCGGGCGAGGCGGGCCTCGAGCGCCGGCAGCAGGGGGTGGTCGCCGGTCACCAGCCGCGACGCGCCCGAGCCGACGCCAAGCCGGTCGATGGCGTCCTTGGCGGCCTGTTTGAGGGCCGGGTGTTGGCTGAGGTTCAGATAATCGTTGCAGGAAAACGAGACCAGCCGCCGGCCGCCGCGCAGCACCTCGATGGCGCCGGTGCGCTCCGTCACCGTCAGGCGGCGGCGCAGGCCCTTGGATTCAAGGTCGGTGAGTTTTTCCAGGGCGAAATCGTCGAGGGTGCGGGACATGATCCTAGGTCTTCTTGAACCGGGCCGCCCATTCGGCGACCACGGAGATTATAACATCACAGAGCCGCCCCAGGTCACCCGGCGGAATATTGTAGGCCGGGGTCAGGTAGACGATGTTGGAAAACGGGCGGACGAACACGCCGTTTTCGATGAACCGCCCGCGCAGCCAGGTTAGTTCCTCGAACCCGCCGATGTCGAGTTCGACCACGCCGATCGCCCCCCGGCCGCGTACGTCCTTGACCCCGGGAATGTCCCGGCAGGGCGCCAGGGCGGGGACCAGCGCTTGTTCCAGGGCCTGGACCTGGGCAAGCCGTCCTTCGGTGGCGAACAGGTCGAGCGACGCATTGGCGGCGGCGCAGGCCAGCGCGTTTCCGGTGAAGGTCGGCCCGTGCATCAGGCAATCCTCCAGCCGGTCCGACTGGAAGGCCGCGAAGACGTCTTCGGAGGCCAGGGTCGCGGACAGCGGCAAAGTGCCGCCGGTCAGGGTTTTGGACAGGGTCAGGATATCCGGCTTCACGTCGGCCAACTGCCCGGCCAGCATGTGGCCCAGGCGGCCGAGGCCGGAGAAGATTTCATCGAACACCAGCAGCAGACCGTGATTGTCGCAGAGCTTGCGCAGGCGCCGCAGGACGGCGGGGTCGTGGAAGATCATGCCGCCCGCCCCCTGGACCAGGGGTTCGACGACGACGGCCGCGATGGTCCCGGTTTCGGCCGTCAGGAGCGCGTCAAGCATCGCCTCCGACGCATCGTCGCGGGGCAGGTCGGCGATCAGCTGACCCGGCACCACGCCCTTGAAGGCGGCATGGAAGCCATCGACGGGATCGCACAATGCCATGGTCGCGAAGGTGTCGCCATGATAGCCGCCGCGGAAACTGAGGAACTTCTTGCGCCCCGTTTCGCCCCTGTTGTGCCAGTACTGGGCGGCGATCTTCAGCGCGACCTCGACGGCGACGGACCCCGATTCGGAAAAGAACGCGCGGTAGCCGGGCAGGTCCAGAAGGCCCGGCAGGCGCGCCGCCAGGGTGAACGCGGGCTCGTTGGCCAGTCCCGCCAGCATGACGTGCGGCATTTGCGATGCCTGACCCTGGATGGCATCGACGATATGGGGGTGGTTGTAGCCGTGGCAGGCGGCCCACCAACTGGCGACGCCGTCGATCAGTTCCCGCCCGTCGGCCAGGATGATGCGCGATCCCCGTGTCGCCACGGCGGCCTGGGGCAGGGGGGCGGTCTGCATCTGGGTATAGGGCATCCAGATGCTGTCGTAACCCGCCTGAAGCCAGTCGGGGGCAGTGTCGTCAAAGGTCATAGGGTGTCGGTCGAAACCGGACCGATGTCTTCGCCATGGATGCCGAGGCGCTGGAACAGGGCCGCGTCCCGGTCCTGTTCCGGATTGGCCGTGGTCAACAGCTTCGGCCCGACGAAGATCGACCCGGCCCCGGCCAGGAAGCACAGCGCCTGCAATTCGTCCGACATCTCCTCGCGCCCGGCGGACAGCCGCACGGTGGAGGACGGCATCATGATCTTGGCGACGGCGATGGTGCGCACGAAATCCAGTGGATCCAGTGCCTCGCGGCCTTCCAACGGCGTGCCTTCGACCTGGACCAGCATGTTGATGGGCACGCTTTCCGGGTGGGGCCGCAGGTTGGCCAGGGTCACCAGCATGTCGGCCCGGTCCCGGGCCGCCTCGCCCATGCCCAAGATGCCGCCGCAGCACACCTTGATGCCCGCGTCACGCACGGCCTGAAGCGTGTTCAGACGGTCGGCGTAGGTGCGGGTCGAGATGATTTCCGGATAGAAGCTTTCCGAGGTGTCCAGGTTGTGGTTGTAGAAATCCAGTCCCGAATCCGACAACCGTTTGGCTTGGTCCGGCGACAGCATGCCCAATGTCGCGCAGGCTTCCATGCCCATGCCGCGCACGCCCTCGATCATCCGGCAGACGGCGTCCAGGTCCTTGTCTTTCGGCGACCGCCAGGCCGCCCCCATGCAATAGCGGGTAGCGCCCGCGTCCTTGGCCCGCTTGGCCTCGGCCAGGACCGTATCGACATCCATCAGCTTGGCGGCATCGACGCCCGTGTCGTACTGCGCCGCCTGCGGGCAATAGGCGCAGTCTTCCGGGCAGCCGCCCGTCTTGACCGACAAAAGCGACGCCATCTGCACGGTATTGGGGTCGAAATAGCGGCGGTGCAGGGTCTGCGCCCTGTGGATCAGGTCGGCGAAGGGCAGGGCGAACAGGGCCAGGGCCTGTTCCGCCGTCCAATCGAAGCGGACGGCCGGATCGTCGTTGAGGGGGGCATTCATTTCGTTCATGGTGAGGTTCTAGGCCTTCCTGGGCGATCGGACCGGTTGGGCGCGGGGGTCGGGCCGGGATATGCCGCCCGAAACGCCCGGTCAAGGAATTTAGCACAAAGCGTCTTGCTTTGGTTGACGGGGCGCGGCGATTGCCTTAAAAAGCCGCCTCCGACGCGGACTCCGGCCCGCATCCAACGGTTTATTTACCAGCGAAAGCTGATCATAGGAACGTAGAAGTCATGTCCAGAGTTTGCGATCTGACGGGCAAAGGTGTCATCACCGGGAACAACGTGTCCCACGCCCACAACAAGACCCGCCGCCGGTTTTTGCCGAACCTGCAGGAAACCAGCCTGTGGAGCGATTCGCTCGGCCGCATGGTGCGTCTGAAGGTGTCGGTCAGCGCGATCCGCACCGTCGAACACAAGGGCGGCCTGGACGCCTTCCTGCTGGATGCTTCCGATGCTGACCTGGCACCCGCCATGGTCAAAATCAAGAAGCTCGTAAAGAAAGCGCAGGTCAAAGCGGCGTAGCCCAGCCATACAAATTTGCCAGACGGCAAAGGCCCGCGCCCGACAAAGGCGCGGGCCTTTTTCTTTTCCGATTTGCCGTATCCAGCCCCGGTCGAGGTAGAGGAGACCCAGACGATGACCGACATGTCCGTGACCCAGATTTTGTTCCGTGATGCTGAACAGGCCGACGCGCGCGAGATCGCCGCACTCTATCGCCTGGCCGCCGGCGGGGTCGCAGACGTCATCTGGGACGCCTTGAAAGAGCCGGGCGAGGACGTTATCGACGCCGGGGCCCGGCGTTACGCCCGGGAAGACGCGGATTTTTCCTATCAGAACTGCGCCATTGCCGAATCCCGGGGCCGCCCGGTCGGCCTGTTGCATGCCTATCCGATGCATGCCGATCCGGAATTCGATCCGGCCTCGGTCGATCCGGTGCTGCGCCCCTATGCGGAATTGGAAGAAGACGGCAGCTATTACATCGCCGGCATCGCCCTGAAGGCCGATTATCGGCGGCGCGGCATGGGGACCAAGATGCTGCGTCTCGCCGAACTGCGCGCCATGACGCGGGGGCTCGCCAAAATGTCCCTGATCGCGTTCGAGGAAAACACGGATTCGGTCCGCCTTTACGAACGCCTGGGCTACCGCGTGACCGACAGCCGCGACATCGTGCCCCATCCCTTGATCCAGCACGACGGGCGGGCGCTGCTGATGGTCAAAAATCTGGGCTGAGCCCCCCTGGGGGCGCACGCCCGGCCTCGAAAACAGGGCCGCATTCTGCAACAATGCGGCCCTGTTCATCGCCGCGCCCCTGGGCGGGCAAAGAGGCCGGGATGCCCCGAGAAAAACCGATCCGACCGATGATGTGGGTCCTGTCCGCCTGGGTCCTGGCGGCCGTGGCGCTTGCGCCGGTGCCTACGCGTGCGCAAAGCGACCTGGACCGTTGGCAGGCCGAAATGGACCCGGCGGACCACGCGCATATGCTGGGCAATCTCGCCGATGCCGAAGACCGCTATCTGGAAGCCCTGAAACTGGCGGAGCGGTTCGACCGCACGGGCGGCTACCTGGAACGCGCCATGGCGGGGCTGGGCGGGCTTTACGTTTCTCAAGAACGCTTCGCCGAGGCGGCGTCGCTGTATCGTCAGGCCCTGACCATCGCCGAGGCGTTGTATGACACCGACCATGCCCGGCACGGCGTGATCGCGATTTACCGGACGGCCCTGGCCGGGGCGGAGGCGGGCAACGCCCGCCAGGAGGTGGCGAAGCGCCGCGCCCGGGAATCCGGCAGCACTCTTGACCATTCGGCGGCCCGCACCCGGCCCCTGACCGCGGCCCCGGCGCCCGTCCGAACAGAGGCGCCGCCGGCGACGGTGTCGGTTCCGGCGCGCGGGATCGTGCCGAGGCAATCAGCCGCCGCCCTCGTATCCGAAGTGCCGCCGCCCATGCCGTCGATGCCGGTACTGTCCCATTATCGGCTTGCCGGGGCCGCGGTGCCGCCCCCGACGCCAGCCGAGGTCCCGCAAGTCCCGTTTACCGCCCAGACCAAACAATCGGCGACGGCCCTTCCGGTTCGGCCGGCGGTGCCGGCGCAGCCTGCCCTGCCGCCGGCCATCGATGTTGCCGAGGTCGCAGCCGGTAATGCGGCCGCCGAAGTCATCCCCGCCGATGCCGTCGCCCGTGCGCCGGAAGCAGAGGGACCGCCCCTGCGCGGCACGCCTCCGCCCATCGTTCGGCCGCACACGGTCGCGCCGGAAGAAATCGCCACGATTTCCCAATCTCCCGCCGCCGAGCCGGGGACAGTGGGCGCGGTGGCCGAGACGGCGCCCGCCGGGGTCCGATCCTGGGACGCTCGGCCGGTCGAGATTGCCGGGCAGCCGGTCGATGCGGCGGCCATCCACGCCCTTGCCGCAGATCCGGCGGCTCCGCCGGAGGTTATGCTTCGCGCCGTCGCCGACGAAACGCCTCAGCAGATCGCCCAGCGCAAGGCCCTGGAGGAACGCCATCCCGTCCTCGGCGTGCGGTTGGGGGAAGCCAAGCGCAACATGGGGCCGATCTATCCCGATACGCCGCGTCTGGCCGATACGGAACAGGCCTATGTGGCGGAACTGGAGGCCCTGGAACGGTCGCTGGGGCCGCGTCACCCCGACGTCGCCGCCATGCTGTACAAGCTTGCGCGGCTGTATCAGCGGCAAAGCCGGTACGAGCCGGCGGGCAGAACATACGAACGCTGCCTGGCCCTGCGTGAAAAGATCCTGCCCGAAGGTCATCCCGACATCATTGAAACCCTGGTGAACTATGCCCGCCTGCTGCGGGCCAGCGGGTTTTCCGACTTGGCGGCGGAGATGCGCAAGCGCGCCGAGGCCCAGAAAGCCGCCGCGAACTGACCGTGCCGGGGGGCTGTTAAACGTCTTCTTTGATTGTCCGGTGACAATACTTCCATTGCGCGTGGCCGACCGCCGCCGCTAGCCTTTGTCTGAGTATCACGTTCGGAGGCAAAGCCATGGACGGCCAGGAAACCTTCATCGACAGACTGGACGATCAGGTGCGCGCCATCGTCGACGCCTGCACGGCCTGTGGCGCCTGCGTGCGGGCCTGCCCGACGCCGGAGATCCTGGGGCTGGCCGCCGGTGACGGCGCGGCCGTCGCGGAAGGGGTTCGGGACATTCTGCGGGGCGGCCAGGGTGACGCGCAATCGGTGGCCTGGGCCGGAGCCTGCTGTGGCACGGGCAGTTGTCTCAGCGTCTGCGAGGAAGGCATCAACCCGCGTGTCATGCTGGCCATGGCGCGCCGCCGGATGGCCGAGACGGCGCCCGAGGCCGAACGCAAGGATGCGGGCAAGGAAGCGTTCAAGGCGATGAGCCGGGGCGTGCGCGTGCTGTCGCGCCTGCAACTGCCGCCGGACCTCATGAACCGGCTCAGCCCGGCGTCCCATCCGGAGCGGGACACGCCGCCCGACATCGTGTTCTACACCGGCTGCAACATGCTGAAGACGCCGCATATCGGACTGTTGTGCCTGGACGTGCTGGACCGCCTGGGCGTGTCCTACGAAGTGTTCGGCGGGCCCGCCAACTGTTGCGGCATCCTGCAATTCCGGCCCGGCGACACGGCCAATTCGGGGCGCCAGATCGGCAGCACCATGGACCGCTTCGCCTGCACGGGTGCGGCCCAGGTCGTATCCTGGTGTCCGACCTGCCAGATGCAGATGTCGGAGGTCATGACCGCCGTCCCGGCCCAGCCCAAGCCTTTCGACAACCTCATGCTGCCCGTGTTCCTGGCGTCCCGCCTGGACGCGCTGCGCCCGTTGATGACGACGCCGGTGAACAAGCGTGTGGCGCTCCATGAATATCCGGGGTCGCCCGGCGTGGTCGACGCGGTGAAGGCACTTCTGACCGCGATTCCGGGGCTGGAGCTTGTCGATCTCGATCATCCCGGCGTCGGTTATCAGATGTCGTCTCTCGACGCCCTGCCGGACCTTCAGAAATGCCATATCGCCGGCACCTTCCGCCAGGCCGAGGCCAAGGGCGTGCAGGTCCTGGCCGGGGTGTTCCACGCCGACCACCGGGAACTGGTCAGCCATCAGAACCAATGGCCGTTCGAGATCGTCAATTACATGGAACTGATCGGCGAAAGCCTGGGACTCAGACATCCCGACCTGTTCAAGCGCATGAAGCTGATGCAGGACGCCGACGACATCCTGGCTTCGGCAAAGGACATGATCGCACTCCACGGCCTGGACGCGGATGAGGTCCGGGCGGTGATTCTCACCGACATCCTGGGTGAACAGAAACTGCCGCGCGACCGGGCTCTGCATCCGGCGGTCTGACGCCGGTCAGTCTGTCAGTTCGAACATCAACAGCAGCGTTCGCTGCGGCCCGAAGCGATTGAAGTTGTTGTCGGAAATCAGAAAGATCAGGGTTTCTCCCCCGGCGCCCTTGATGGCCTCGATGCCCTCGAAATTATCGACCGTCAGGGGGGCTCGGATATCGGCGAGCAGTTCACCGCTGACCTCGGCGCCGGCGCGGATGCCGTCGGCCTTGATGCGGCGGATACGGGACCGGGCCCCTTCGCGCGGGGTGAAATAGCGCTCGACCACCACCACGTCGCCGCCGGGCAGGGTCGCCGCGCCGGTCGGGCGGTAATTGTCCTCGGTCCGGTAGAGCAGCACGCTCCATCCCTTGCGATTGCTGATCCAAGCCAGATAGGTGCCGCCGCGGCCCTTGCCTTCGGCAATGGCGAACAGGCTGCCGTCGTCCAATAGGGTCAGGGCCTCGATGCCGTTGTTGTCGGGGGCGTTCTTCATCTCGGCGGGCAGGGGCAGGGGGCTCGGTTCGGTCCGGTTCGGCGGATAGGCCCAGAGCCGGTGGATGCGTTCGAAGGCGACGATGATCTCGCCGTCCACGCCCGGCGCCATGGATTCCGCATCGGCCAGGGATTTGTCCATCAGGGGCATGCCGCCAGGACCCGTCAGGGTGAAAATTTCCGTGTTCGCAATTCCGCTCAGGTCGCCGTCGGACCCGTAGACCAGATGGGCGTCCAGGCGGTTGCCTTCGTCGGTAAGCGAAACCAGGCGCTTGCCGTCGGCGCTGAGGCCTAGGGCAGAGAACCCGCCGAAGCGGTCGGATTGGCTGAGAAGTTCGACCCCGCCCCGATAGGTCAGCTTGCCGATGATCTTCTGGTCCGGGTTCTCAGCGTTCAAAGGGACGGGGATCGACCGCACCTCGACCGCATCGGCCAATGCCGGGCCGTGGCACACCAGAAGGACAAGGGCGGCCCCTGCCAGGACGCGTGTAATACGGCAGTGCATGATGGCGGAACCCTCCCCCAAAGAACGGTTGTCTCCAAAATGGGGGGGCGGGCGGCCGTTGTCCAGAGCGGGTGGGGGCTGTGAATCAGAACCCGGTGTCGGCCTCGGGCGTTGCCTGGGCGCGCATATGGGGCGGCACGCGGCTCGCTTCCTCGGGTCCCAGTTCGCGGCAACTGCTGCCCGTCACCGTGACCGGCGTGCGGCCCGTGCCCTGATTGAGGCCTTTCGGCAGGCTGTACATGGGCTGTTCGGTGAATTTCGCCTGAGCGAAGGTGCAATAGGATTCGCGGGAGAACCACATCTCCACCTGCACCGTGCCCTCGACCTGCGGCACCGTGAGCAACAGGGTCAGCAGCCAGCCCATGGCGGCCTTCCGGTGCGGGGGATTGGGCGGGATCGGACGGGGCGGGTCGTCAGGCTCATGGCCCGATCTTATGCCTGCTCTGTGAAACCTTGATGACCCCGAAGTCCGGTGCGGCTTACGGTTTCCGGCGAAGCTTTTCCCGGCCCTTGCGGATCGTCGCGTAATAGTCGTCGAACAGGGCGATGATGTCCGCCATGGCGAAGTGGCCGGAATCCCACTGTCGCATCAACTCCGGGCGAAGGTGGCGGACGTATCGGCGGAAATCGTGGCACACGCGGCGGTCCGTGGTCCGGCGGAAGGCGACCATCTCCTGGGTGTCCTGGGGCATGCCGGCGTCGGTGATGTAAAGCTGCTGCCACAGGCGGGCTTCGCACTCCAGGTCGATGGGCCGGTCGTGGCCGAAGCGGTTCTTGAGGCGCTGCAAACCGTGGCCGATCAATTCATGCACCAGTACCGCCGCCAGTTCGTCCGTCGGCCAGTTGGCGCCGAAGCGGCTGACGATGACCGTGAAATCGCGCTTGCCGTCCTGGGGCTGGAACTCGCCGACCAGGAAGGCCGCGACGATGACCCTGGACAGCGAGCGTTCGGGAAAGGCGGCGTCGTAGATGATGCGGATCCGGCCGGCCTTGGACAGGGCGTCGAGGCCCCGCGCGGCAACGGGGGACGCCCGCAGCACGCGGTCGACCGCCGCCTTGATCTTGGCCACCGTGGCGGCGGGATCGGCCAGCGGAATGTCGAAATCGGACTTGGGCGGCAACTGCATGCCGACCAGATCGATGCCCCAGTGTTCCTCGCGCAGGGCGGCCAGGGTCATGGGCCGGAGACGCCAGACCGTATCGACGAGGTTCTGCGCCTGGGGGGCGCTTGGGGCGATCAGGACAAAGAGGATGGCGGCAAGCGCGGCCAGAAGGGGAAACCGTCCGGAAGACGGGAACGGCGGTCCGCGGCGGCGGGCCGAAGCGGTCATCCCGCCCGGCGGCGGCCGCGGCCGGTCCCCGCGCCGGAAGCCGGATTGTCCTCGTCGAACAGTTCGGCGAGATTGGCCATCATGGTGCCGCCCAATTCCTCGGCATCGACGATGGTCACGGCGCGGCGGTAATAGCGGGTGACGTCGTGGCCGATGCCGATGGCGGTCAGTTCCACGTCGGATTTGTTTTCGATGAAGCTGATGACGTCGCGCAGGTGCTTTTCCAGGTAGTTGCCCGGATTGGCGGACAGCGTCGCGTCATCGACCGGCGCACCATCGGAAATCACCATCAGGATGCGCCGCTGTTCCGGGCGGGCCAGCAGGCGGTTGTGGGCCCACATCAGGGCCTCGCCGTCGATGTTTTCCTTGAGCAGGCCCTCGCGCAGCATCAGGCCCAGGTTGCGACGCGCGCGGCGCCAGGGCATGTCGGCGGCCTTGTAGATGATATGGCGAAGATCGTTGAGACGGCCCGGATTCTTCGGCTTGCCCTTTTCGACCCAGTCCTCGCGTGACTGCCCGCCCTTCCATGACCGCGTGGTGAAGCCCATGATCTCGACCTTGACGCCGCAGCGTTCCAGCGTGCGGGCCAGGATGTCGGCGCTCATGGCGGCGACGGTGATCGGGCGGCCGCGCATGGATCCGGAGTTGTCGATCAACAGACCGACGACCGTATCGCGGAAATCCGTATCCTGTTCCTGCTTGAAGGACAGGGGGTGCAGGGGGTCGGTGACGACCCGCGACAGGCGGGCGGCGTCCAGGACGCCTTCCTCCAGGTCGAAGTCCCAGGACCGGGTCTGCTTGGCCATCAATTTTCGCTGCAGGCGGTTGGCGAGGCGCGACACCACACCCTGCAGGTGCGACAGCTGCTGGTCGAGTTGTGCCCGCAGGCGGGTCAGTTCCTCGGAATCGCACAGCTCTTCCGCTTCCACAACCTCGTCATAGGCCTGGGTGAAGGCCTTGTAGAGCATCAGATCGTCAGGCGCATTGCGCGGCCAGCGGTCGTCCCAGTCGGTCGGCCCGGCGGGTTCTTCCTCGCCGTCGCCGGACATCACGTCGTCGTCGAACCCTTCGGTCGAAAACTCCATGTCGTCGGACATTTCAGCCTCGCCGGATTCGCTGGACAGCGATCCGTCGGTATCCATGTCGGCATCCGGGTTCTGGTTCTGGTCCTGGCCCTGTTCGGCGTCGTCGTCCGCGGAATCCTGCTGATTTTCGGGTTCCGACGGGGCCGGTGCGTCGGTCATCATGTCGAGAGCGACGATCATCTCGCGCACCAAGTTGCCGTAGGCTTCCTGATCCAGGGCGTTCTTTTCGAGTTCGGCAAGCTGCGGGCCGACCTTGCGGTTCAACTCATCGCGCCACAGATCGACGATATGCTTGGCTTCCTTGGGCAGCTTTTGGCCGGGCAGGCGTTCGCGGGCGAGCAGACCCAGAACCTCGGGCAGCATGGCTTCTTCGCGTTCGGTCACGCCGCCATAGCCCTTGGCGCGGCACTTTTCTGCCAATAGGAAATCCAGGTTGTTGGCGACGCCGCACATGCGTTGGGCACCCAGGCTTTCGCAGCGCGCCTGTTCCAGGGCCTCGAACACGGCGTGCCCGTCGGGGCCCGTGGGCGCCATGCGGCGGTGCACGGCGGCGTCATGATAACGCAAACGCAACGCCAAAGCGTCGGCGACACCGCGCAGCTTGGTGATGCCTTCGGCGCTGGGCGGGCCGGAGGGGGCGGGAAGGTTGACGGCTTCTTCGGTTGCCGACGCGCCCGAGGCCTGGAAGTGAACCTCAAGTTCCGGGCGATTGGACATCGCCTTGACCGTGGCCGCCGTGACGCGTTTCAGGAGATCTGCCGGGCGTTCCGAATTGTTCATGTCCTATGGCCCCGATTCCCGTCCGGACAGGGTCCGGATGGGGGGTGGGTGTCCTACTGCAGCACCGCGCGCATGGCGGAATCGGGAAGTTCCTCGCCCATGCAACGCTGATAGTACTCGGCCACGACCGGGCGTTCGACCTCGTCGCACTTGTTGAGGAACGTCACCCGGAAGGCATAGCCCTCATCGTTGAAGATGCGGGCGTTCTCAGCCCAGGTGATGACCGTGCGCGGCGACATGACGGTCGAAATGTCGCCGTTCATGAAACCCGAACGGGTCAGATCGGCCAGTTCGACCATGGCGCTGACCTGTTCCTTGCCCTCCTTGGTGGCATACTCCGGCACCTTGGCGCAGACGATTTCCACTTCTTCGTCATGGGGCAGGTAATTAAGGGTCGACACGATGCTCCAGCGGTCCATCTGGCCCTGGTTGATCTGCTGGGTGCCGTGGTACAGGCCCGTGGTGTCGCCCAGGCCGACCGTGTTGGCGGTCGCGAACAGGCGGAAATAGGGGTGCGGCTTGATGACCTGATTCTGGTCCAGCAACGTCAGCTTGCCGTCGACCTCCAGCACGCGCTGGATCACGAACATCACGTCCGGGCGGCCCGCGTCGTATTCGTCGAACACCAGGGCGCAGGGGTTGCGCAGCGCCCAGGGCAGGATGCCTTCGCGGAATTCGGTGACCTGCTTGCCGTCGCGCAGCACGATGGCGTCCTTGCCGATAAGGTCGATACGGGAAATGTGGCTGTCCAGGTTGACCCGGATGCAGGGCCAGTTGAGGCGTGACGCGACCTGTTCGATATGGGTCGACTTGCCTGTGCCGTGATAGCCCTGAATCATGACGCGCCGGTTGTAGGCGAAGCCGGCCAGGATCGCCAGCGTCGTTTCGCGGTCGAAGCGGTAGGCTTCGTCGCGTTCGGGGACATGTTCCTCGGCCTGGGAAAAGGCGGGGACTTCCATGTCGCTGTCGATGCCGAAGGTCTGGCGCACGGAGACGGTAACGTCCGGCACCTGATGGGCCGCATCGATCCCGGGAGTGGCGGTCGATTCCAGAGTTGTCATGCAAATGTTCCAGTTTCTGAGGCCGCCCCGACGGACGCGGGGCGAAGATCGGTCATGTTTGGCAAACGTCGTAGGGGTTAAGCGGCGGGCCGTCAAGGGCCGAGAAAGTCCAATATCGCCTCATAGGCCTCGGTAACTTTCTTGAATTCTTCCTCCGCCGCCTTGGTGCCGCCGTTGGTGTCCGGGTGATGGCGTTTCACCAGTTCCTTGTATCTGGACTTCACGTCGTCAATGGTCACCGGGATTTCAAGGCCAAATACGGAAAGGGCGCGGGCGGTCCTCGGGTCGGTCTTGCGGGCTTCGGCCGCGTGCGGGGCCGCCTGGGAGGGGCGTGCCCGCGCATCGGCGTCACGAATCGCGTCGTCGATGCCGAAGGGGTTGAAAATGCGTGCACGGGTGAATTTGGCGGCGTCGCCCGCGCCTAATTTCCAGGTCGGCCGTTGCCAGACCGTGTCGTTGCGCACGTCCGCCTCGACCTGGTTTTCGTCCATGCCCTTGTAATAGTTCCAGTTGCGATTGTACTCCCGGACATGGACCAGGCAGAACCAGCGGTATTCGTTCAAGGCATCGCGCGACCGCGGGGCCTTGAATTCGGCATTTCCGTCGCAGCCGGGCCATTCACAGACCGACTCCGCCTGACGGGATTCGCGGTTTTTAAGCAATTCACCCATGACGACACTATGCGCGTGCCCTTTGTTTCAGACAAGACATGTGGATGTTACGGAGGCGAAAATGCCCCTGGATTCCGTCGTTATCCAAAGGGTTGAAAAACAGACATATAACCTTCGTCTAACTTGAATTTCCTTGCGTTATCTCTAATTCTGGAGGCAGTGGGCGGATGATTCCGCCCTAACGTCGGTAATTCGGCGCCCTCATGTGGCGTCTGTGAACCGGTGGGGGAAAGTTTCGGAGGCGGCAGCGCGATTTGTTCTGCTGGGGTGACAGGCGTAATGCGAGTATAATAATCGCCACATACAATAAAAGAGGGTGTTAGTCGGACTATGCAAAGCAAACTTATAAGCCGAAACGTGACCGTCAACGGCCGCAGAACCAGTCTGCGGCTTGAAAACGCAACGTGGGATGCTTTGGATCAAATCTGCGAATGCGAAAAGACGACCGTTCATGAGCTCTGCTCGATGATCGAAAGCGTTCGTTTCGGCTCGTCCCGCACATCGACGGTACGGGCCTTCATCGTCACCTATTTCCGTCTGGCGGCGAACCACACCGGCATCGAGGACGGAATTGCCGACAAGGCACTGACGGCCTTCAAGACCACCTGACGTTCCTGCCGGGTTATCCGGCCTTCTTTCCTTCGGTCCCGGCGGGGCCATCACCTTCTTCCTCATAGAATTCGGGCCAACGGACCTTAACCACGGGGCCGGTGCTGCGAAACGCATAGCAGGTGTCGATCAGGGGTGATTTCTTGCCGGGACCGGGTTCGCCCCGCTTCTTGCGGGCGGGAAAGATGGTCTGGAACGCGGTCACCGCCATGGGACCCATCAACAGGTCGCGCAGGTGGGTGCAGCCGTGCACACCGCCCATGGCTTCGGCCACGGCTCTGCGCCAGCCCGGCCCGACCTTCAGCCCGACCAGTTGGGAAAAGGCCTGGGTGACGTCGCCGCATATGGAAAACGGACTCGATTCCGTCGATGCCTCGGCGGCCGCGACCACCATGTCGCCGGTCAGGGTCAGGCGGATGAGCATGTCGTGAATGGGCTCGCCCGCCGCGATTCCGCCGCGGTCATGGTTTTCGAAACTGTAGGTCTTGGTGTCGGTCAGGCGGCCTTCGATATCCCACAGACCGTCGTCGCGCTCAAAGCCGAGACATTTGATGTCGCGGGTGTGGATATGCTTGCGGGAGGCGGGTTTGCTGAGGGGCATGGGCGATTTCCTGTCGGGCGAATTGGGTGCCGCCGCCCGGATGCGGGCGGGGCATATCGTCCGATGACTTTATCGGCTGCCGGCCACGGGCGGCAAGAGATGCCGCGCGCCGCCGCCGACAGGCGCCGGTGCAAAATAACTTATTTCAACTGATTAGGCGCTGTACCGGTCGCCGAAAACGAAGGCTTCCGTCTCGCGGATGTTCTCTTCCAGGCCTTCCTTGACCGCTTCGTAAAGATCGCGGATCGACACCATGGCGACGCATTTTCCGTCCTCGCCCACGACTGGAAGGTGGCGGTAGCGCCGGGTCAGCATCAACTCGAGCGCGTCCGAGGCCCGGTCGTTCGGCGCCAGGGTATCCGGATTGGCGGTCATGATGTCGCCGACCTTGATTTCGCTGGGGCGCTTGTTTTCCGCCACCACGCGGCGGGACATGTCACGTTCCGTCAGAATGCCGATCAGCGCCCCATCCGCGTCCAGAACGACGACCGCCGCGACGTTGGCCGCGGCCATGTCCTTGGCGGCCTGTTCCGACGTGGCGTCGATGGTGGTTGCGGTCAGTTCCGTGCGCTGAACGATGTCCGGAATAATCTTGCGCTGCATCGGACGTTTCCTCTCGTTGACCGTGTTGCCCGGGCGTTTGCCGGGCTTTGTCACGGTGCGACAATTGTTGCGTCATTGTACGGGAATTGCGCCGCCGGGTTAAGAATTAACGGATGCTCATGTTAACCGTTAACCGGCCGGTGCACCCGGGCGGCAGGGTCAGTCGGTGGCTTCGCCGGGCTTGGGCGGCGTCACGCGCAGGCGGGTGATCTGATGTCGGTGACGGGCCACGATGTCGATGCGGAACCCGAACAGGCGGAACGACTGGCCGACCTCGGGGATGCGCCGGGCCTCGTGCAGGACGAGACCGGCGACGGTCGAGGCCTCCTCGTCGGGCAGGCGCCATTCATACTGGCGGTTGAGATCCCGGATCGTCACCGTGCCGTCGACCAGATAGGATCCGTCGGCCTGCGGCTCGACGCCGGCGACCTTCAGGTCATGCTCGTCGTCGATCTCGCCGACGATTTCCTCGATGATGTCCTCCAGGGTTACGATGCCCTGCAAGCTGCCGTATTCGTCGACGACCAGGGCGAAATGTTCGCGCCGTTCGCGGAACGCCTGAAGCTGGTCCAACAGCGGCGTCGTATCCGGAATGAACCAGGGTTCGGCGGCGAAGGATTTGACGTCCAGCTCCGCCAAATCGCCCTTGGCGCCGTGTACGGCGCGGAACAGGGCCTTGGCATGGAGCACGCTGACGACGTTGTCCGGCTCGCCCCGCCACAGGGGGATGCGCGTGTGGGGGCTTTCCAGGACGCCCGCGATGATCGCCTCGGCCGACAGGTCGGCGTTCAGCGTGTTCACGCTGGATCGATGAATCATGATTTCCCCAACCTGGACATCGGCCAGATCCAGCACGCTGCGCAGCATCACCCGTTCTAGGCCCGTTTCCTCGTCGCCCGTGTGAAGCTCGATGGCGCCGCGCAGTTCCTGTTCTGATTCGTGCTCGCTGCCGCCGGATGCACGGATGTCGACACCGACCATGTAAAACAGGCCGCGCACCAGCAATTCCACGGTATGGGTGATGGGAGCCAGCAGGGCGACCAGAATCCTCACCGGCGGCCCCACGAAAAGGGCCATGGTGTTGGCATTTTTGATTGCATAGGTCTTGGGCATGACCTCGGCGAAGATCAGCACCAGAAGAGTCATGACCAGGGTCGCATAAGCTACGCCGGCCTCGCCGAAATAGGTGATGAGCAGGCTGGTCGCCAACGAGGACGCCAGGATGTTGACCAGATTGTTGCCCAGGAGAATGGCGCCGATCAGGCGCTCCTTCTGATCGTGGAGGCGGTTGACCACCGCGGCCCGTTTGTCGCCGGCCAGTTCCAGGCGATGCATGAGCGGTTGGGAACTGGCGGTCAGCGCCGTTTCCGAGCCGGAAAAGAACGCCGACATCAAAAGCAGGAAAAAGATGGTGATCAGGCTTGTTTCGTCTTCCATGACATCCGCTCATTCAATGTGCCGGGCGCCGTCTTGGGCGCGCCGGCGGGTCGGCCCGGGTCAGCCCCGGGCGCTGAGGAATTCGTTGAGGACATCGGCGACCGGCCCGGTCGGCACGTCGTGTTCGATGAACGCTTCGCCGATCGCCCGGGCCAGGATGAAGGTCAGCTTGCCGCCCTCGGTCTTCTTGTCCTTCATCATGTGCGCCAGCAGGCGGTCCGCCGTCCAGCCGCCGGTGTCGAGCCGCGCCAGATCGCCCGGCAGGCCGGTGGCGTCGAGATGGGCCCGAAGCCGCGCCGCGTCGTTGCCTTTGCAATGACCCAGGCGGTTCGCCAGGGTCAGGGCCATGACCATGCCGATGGCCACGGCCTCGCCGTGCAGCAGCCCGCCGCCGTATCCGGTTTCGGCCTCCAGCGCGTGGCCGAAGGTATGTCCCAGGTTCAACAGCGCGCGCTGCCCCTGTTCCGTCTCGTCGGCGCTGACGATGCGCGCCTTGGCGTCGCAGCAGGTCAGGATGGCGTGGCGGCGGGCCGCGGCGTCCCCGGCCAGCAAGGCGGGACCGTTGCCCTCCAGCCAGTCGAAGAAATCGGGCATGTCGATGACGCCGTATTTCACGACCTCGGCATAGCCGGCCCGCAGTTCGCGGGGCGGCAGGGTGTCGAGCACGCCCGTATCGGCGAGCACCAGGCGCGGCTGATAGAAAGCGCCCACCAAGTTCTTGCCCTGGGCCGTGTTGATGGCGGTCTTGCCGCCGACCGATGAATCGACCTGGGCCAGCAGGGTTGTCGGCACCTGGACGAAATCGATGCCCCGCAGGGTCAGCGCCGCACAGACGCCGGTCAGGTCGCCGATGACCCCGCCGCCGAGGGCGATCAGCGTCGTCTTGCGGTCGATGCCGCCGGCCAGCAGATCGCCGATGACCTGTTCCAGATGGGCGAAGTCCTTGGTCTGCTCGCCGGGGTCCAGAACGATCGTGCGGCTGGCGATGCCGGCGGCGGCCAGCGCCGTTTCCAGGGTCGCCAGATGTCCCGCGCCGGCGACGTTGCGGTCGGTGATCACCGCAACCTGTTTGGACCGCAGCACGGGCGCGATCAGGCGCCCGGCGTCGGCCAGCAGGCCGTCGCCGATCAGGATGTCGTAGCTGCGCTCGCCCAGGTCGACGCCCAGGCGTTCGCTGCCCGGGCATTCCATGGTCGTGCCGTCAGTGGTCATGCCGTACCGTCCGTCAATTTTTCGATGATCTTGTCGGCGGTCTTTTCCGGGGTTTCATCGACGCTTTCAATGATGATATCCGCCTGTTCGTACACGGGATAACGCTCTTTTATCAATTGCTTCAGTTTCTCCGACGGATCCGTGCCCTTGAGCAGCGGACGCCCGGCGGCCCGCCGTTTGGTGCGGCGCTCGAGAATTTCCAGATCGGCGCGCAGCCAGACGCTGGTCGCCGTCTCGGCGATGCGCGCGCGGGTGCGCGGGTTCATGAAGGCGCCACCGCCGGACGACAGAATCGCAGGCGGGTCCTTCAGAAGGCGCTCGATGACCCGTTCCTCGACGTCGCGGAACGCCGGTTCGCCGTAGATTTCGAAAATGTCCTCGATGCTGCAGCCGGCGGCCTTTTCCACCTCGTCGTCGGAATCGATGAACGGCAGATCCAGCTTCGCGGCCAGAATCCGGCCGACGGAACTTTTCCCGGCGCCCATCAGGCCGACCAGGACGATGGTTTTCTGTTGTTTTCTAATGGGTTGGGAAGACATGGACCTGTAACTTGCGGGCTGCGGATGGCGCCGGGCGGGCGGCGTTGAAAGCGGGGGAGCGAGCCGATAAACTCCGGCCTGCCCGCCGCCGCCGGAAAAATGCCATAGTCGCAGTCTAGCAGAAAGCCCGAAGACTGTGGCAAACGCCGATCCGACGGCCACCAAGATCACCCGCGAAGACGAATAGGCCCGCCCTCCCGATGAAAAGTATTTCCAAGATCATCCTCATCCTCGCCCTGGCCTTGGTGCTGGGCGGCGGGACGTTTCTGGTGACCTGGGATTTTCCCGTGCCGTCCAAGGACGTGACGAAAGTTCTGCCCGATGACCGGTTCCCGCGCTAAGCGCCCGGTTTCGGCATCGCGGCTGGCCGCCCTCGCGGTGGCGCCGCTGCTGCTGACCGCGCCGCTAGGCCACCCGTGGGCCCAGACGCCCTCGGCGGATGCGCCGGCGGCCTTGCTGCCGGCCATTCCACCGCCCGTTGCCGAGCCTGTGGCGCTGCAGCCTCCGGCCGCGCTGGCGCCGCCGCGGGCTTTGAAACCGCAGGCCCCCGCGGCCCCCGTTCAGCCCACGGCGAACCAGGGTTCGGTCCGGCCCGCGCCGGGTGCGGCCTTGGGCGGCGAACCCGGCGTTCAGGTCGATGCCCTGGAAACGGTCGATCCGGAAACGGCGGGCGTTATCGGCCCCGACGAAGGCGGCCTGGGTTTCGATCTTTGGCAGGGCGTCGACCGTGCCTATGTCGCGGCTCTGATGGCCAACCTGCCCGTGCGCGCCCCCTCGCCGGTGATGCGCGCCCTGATGCGCCGACTGCTGTTGACCGCGGCCCAGCCCCCTGCCGCGGCCAAACCGGCCGAAGGCGACGACACGGATGCGGCCAGGACCAAGCCGGTCAGCCTGATTACCCTGCGTGTGCAACAGCTTGCCGCCATGGGCGACGTCGCCGGGGTTGGCGACCTTCTGGCGGCGATCCCCGGCAGCATCACCGATCCGGCCCTGCTCCAGGTCGAAGCCAACGCCCGTTTCCTGGCCAACGACAATGCCCGTGCCTGCGGCATCACGGCGCACCAGATTCAGGGCGGCGGCGGCGCCTACTGGCAAAAGGCCATGATCTTCTGCCAGATCCTGGCCGGGGAGCCGGAAAAGGCGGAAATCGGCATTTCCATGCTCAACGAACTGGGTGCCAGGGACCCGGCGTTCTATGCCTTGAGCGACCGCCTGTTGGGCGGCACGACCGGGGAATTGACGACGGTGAGCGAAGCCGATGGCCTGCTGCTGGCCATGGCGCGGGCGGCCAAGACACCGTTACCGGCCGACGCGACCCGCTCCGACCGCCCGGGCGTGCTGCGCGCCATCGCCGTCAATCCCAACGTGGGGCCGGATATCCGCCTGGAAGCCGCCGAGCGTGCCGAGGCCGCCGGCGCCCTCGATACCGAGGCCCTGCGCCAGCTCTATTCCAGCGTCACCTTCGATCCGGGCGACCTGAAACGCTCGTTGTCGCGGGCGGAGGAAATCGGCGGTCCCGTGGCGCGTGCGCTGCTCTACCACTCGGCCCTGTCGCAGAACGTACCCACCGCCCAGGCGGAAATCATCGGCAAGGCCCTGAAGATCGCCGTCGGTGAAGGCCGTTATGGGGCCGCCGCGCGGGTGTTCCATCCGCTGGTTTCCAAGATTCCGCCCTCGGCGGACCTGTTGTGGTTCGCCCCCGACGCGGTGCGCCTGATGCTGTCGACGGACGACCCCACGGGTGCCGAAGCTTGGTTCAAGCTGCTGCAGGCGAGTGCATTGTTCCAGGACGACAGCCGCGACCTTTTGATCCGTATGACGCCGCTGGTCCGGCTGGTCGGGACCATGGGGCTGGAGAACGAACCCCGCGACCTAAGCGTCTGGTGGCGTTCGATCGCGGGCGAGAAAGACGCGGCCCGCCGGGCGGCGCTGCTCTATGCGCTGTTGGACGGTCTGGGCGAGGATGTGCCGCTCGACGCCTGGCGGGCGATGGGGCCGGTGACCGGCCATGCCACGGCGGAAACGGTCCATCCGGCGCTGTGGTTCCGCCTGCTGTCCGTGACCGACAAGGTGGCCGCATGGACCGCCGCGCGCGAAGCGCGTGAGACGGCCGCGGGATCTTCGGCGACGCTTGACGCGCCGCAGGCTCCGATGGCGGGCGAGCCCACGCGTGAGGCGCAACTCGGCGCAACCGACGTGCTGCCGGCACCCGCCGTGACCGAGGAAACGGTTCTGCCGCCCCATCGCGGCGAGGTCATCCTGATGGTGCTGGCCGCCATCGGCGATGGCGGCACGGCGCGGGCTCAGGCCCAGGTTCTGCGTCAGGCGGTGATCAGCCTGCGCGCCATCGGCCTTGATCAGGAAGCCCATGACCTGGCGCTGGAGGCGGCGCTCGCGGCGGGCCTGTAACCCGGTAACTCGCGAAGGGGAGGTAACTCCTGTCCCGTTATATCAGCCTGTTCCTCGACATGTTGGCCGCCGAAAGAGGGGCGGCCCGCAACACGATTGAATCCTACGGCCGGGATTTGGACGATTTCGCGTCGTTCTGCGTCCGGCGCAAGGCGTCCGCCGATGCGGCGGGTCCGGATGACGTCACGGCCTATATGAAGCGTCTGTCGGGTGCCGGCATGGCGGCCAGCACCCAGGCCCGGCGACTGTCGGCGCTGCGTCAGTTCTTTCGCTTCCTGCAGGCGGAACGCATCCGCGACGACGACCCGACCCAGGCCGTCGATGCCCCGCGTCAGGCGCGGTCCCTGCCCAAATACCTGAGCGAGGAAGAAGTCGAACGCCTGCTGACCGCGGCCCGCGAACGGCCGGGCGCCGATGGTCTGCGCACGGCGGCCTTGCTGGAGGTGCTTTACGCCACGGGGCTCCGTGTGTCGGAACTGGTCGGTCTGCCCATGGCCGCGGTCGCCCGCGACGGGCGGGTGCTGATCGTGCGCGGCAAGGGCGGCAAGGAGCGCATGGTGCCGGTCGGCGGGCCGGCGCGGGATGCCCTCGGCGATTATCTGGCCGTGCGTGACGGCTTTCTCGGCAAGGACAGGGACGCGCGGGCGGCCTTCCTGTTTCCCTCGCGCGCGCAGCAGGGCCATCTGACGCGTGCCCGCTTCGGGCAGGTGCTGAAGGAACTGGCGATCGCCGCCGGCATTCCGCCGAAACGGGTATCGCCGCATGTTCTGCGCCATTCCTTCGCCAGCCACCTGCTGGCCCATGGCGCCGACCTGCGATCCCTGCAGCAGATGCTGGGCCACGCCGACATCTCGACGACACAAATCTACACCCATGTCCTGGAAGAGCGCCTGAAGGCACTGGTCGATCAGGCCCATCCGCTGGCCAGGGCGCCCTTGGATTAAGCGGAGACGCGCATCCGTCACTCAGGGCGGCGCGACGGCGCGGCGGTAGAGATGCCAGGTAGCATGTCCCAGGACCGGCAGGACCAGGAACAGGCCGATCAATCCGGACAGCAGGGCGAGGGCGATCATCGTGGCGATGGTGGCACACCAGATCGCCATCACCCGCGGGTTCAGGGCGACGAACCGGACGCTGGTCAGCATGGCCGTGATGAAATCGATGTCGCGGTGGAACAGCATCGGGATGGAGATGACGGAATAAGAGAACACCGCGAAGGCGATAAAGGCCCCGGCCGCATTGCCGACGACCAGGAACAGCCAGCCTGACGGGGTCGTGAAAATGTCGTTGATCAGGTCGCGAAATCCGAAGAACTGGAACCCCATGAACCCGAAGGACAACAGGGCGGCGATGTCCATCCAGAAAAACAGGGAAAATCCGGTGACCAGCGCCATCCACCCCAATTCATGGCTGAACATGGATTTGACGGTTCCCAACACGATGCCCCAGCTGAGCACCGCGCCGTCGTCCGGGGCGGGGGCCTCCAGGCGCTGGCTGATCACATAAAAGCCGCTGGCGATGAAGGGCGCGATCAGGGCAAACCCCGCCGCCAGGGGATAAACCAGGTAAGGCAGGTCGAAGGCGAAAAGCATCAAGATCAGCAGCCAGCCGCCGACCGCGTAAATCCCGGCGAAAAAGACGTCATATGACGGTGCCGCCCGGAAATCCCGCAAACCCAGGGCGAGGACGTCGATCAGGTCGTTGACGCCGACCTTGTTAACCTGCGGCGGCGGCGGGCGGGTTCCCCGCAGTACCGGCGGAGCGGTGTCATCGCGTGGGGCATTCATTCGCTCTGTCCTCCCAGGCTCGTGTTCATCGAGCGACCCTCAAAAAACCATATGGAAAATGTGGATTGCTGTCGATGGCGATCGAAGGGGGGAGGTGGGGAAAGGACGGAAAGCGCTCCGTCAGCCGTCCGCGGCGACTTTCTCAACCAGCCAGCGCGCCGTGCGCAGCAGGCGCCCGTCATCGTTTCGCGCGCTGATCAACTGAACGCCGATGGGCATCCCGTTGGCGCCCTGCATCAGGGGCACGGTCACCGCCGGAACACCCAGGTAGGACCAGGTCGAACAGAACGCCGGGTCGCCCGTGGCGTCGAGGCCCTTTGGGGCTTCGCCGCAGGTTGCCGGAGTCAGGATGGCGTCGAATTCCTCGCCCAGGCTTTTAACCCAACCGGCCAGGTGAACCCGCATGTCGACGCTTTCATTGAAATCAACCGCCGTGACCGACTTGCCTTCCTCGATCATGCCGCGCAGAACGTCGCTCAGCTTGTCCTCGCCGCGGGCCACGTATCCGGACAGGTAGCGCACCAGATCGGCGCACATGATCTTGCGCAGATTGTCGACCGCCCCGTTGAAGGGATCGGGCAGCGTGACTTCTTCGCATTGATCGCCGAGGAACTCGCGCAGTTCTTCGAACGCTTCCTGGGCATCCGGGTCCGCGCGGTCCCACACGGGGGATTTGACGAAGGCGAAGCGGGGTTCGATGGGGGGCTCTTGGCGGGCGATCTCGGACAGGCGCGGAGCGGCGGCCGGCTTGGTGTCCGGGTCGGCCGGATCGTGGGCGATCAGGCAGTCGCTGATCAGGGCGGCGTCTTCCAGGGATCGGGCGAATACGCCGACATGGTCGAGCGTCCGGGACAGGGCGAGGGCGCCGGCGCGGGAAATCCGCCCATGGGTCGGCTTGAACCCGACGACGCCGCAGTACGACGCCGGGCGGATGACCGACCCGTTGGTTTGCGAGCCGATCGCCAGGGGCACCATGCCCGCCGCGACGGCGGCGGCGGAGCCGCTTGACGAGCCGCCGGGGGTGCGTTCCGGGTCGTGCGGGTTGCGGGTCTTGCCCGGGGAATAGACGGCCAGTTCCGTGGTCACGGTTTTGCCCATGATCACGGCGCCGGCGGCCCGCAACAGGCGGACGGCGGTGCTGTCCGTATCCGGGGTTCGGCCCTTGGACAACACGGTGCCGTTTTCCGTGGGCAGGTCCGCGGTGTCGAAGATGTCCTTGATGCCGACGGGGATGCCGTGCAGGGGGCCGGTCGGCGCACCACTGGCATGCACATCGTCGCAATGGGCCGCCTGGCGGCGGGCGAAGTCCGGGTCGAGATGGGCCCAGGCGCCGACGGCCCCCTCTTTCGCCTCGATCCGCGCGAGGCAGGCCTCAACCAGTTCCGTGGAGGTGATCTCACCCCGTTCGATCATCCCAACCAATTGGGATGCGCCCAAATCCGCCAAATCCATCGTGCCGGTTCCTAAACGTATGCCGAACCCGCGATGGTTCAGTCTGATGTGGTCTTCTTCAAGGTGGAGTCCCAAAGGTCGTAGAGGACCAGGGCCAGCACGCCGAGGCTGATGACCCAGAACGGCAGCCCGCCCCAGAACCCGGCGAAGCCGTGGGAGATGCCCCAGGCAAGGCCGAGGACGAAGGCCGCCACCATTGCGGTGCCGAGGATGCCACAAATTTGTTCGAATACCCTTGATCTCATGATCGGTTCACTCCTGAAATCCTGGCTTGGATCACCCTTGTTTTGGTTTCGCTCATGCCGGCGTTACGGGATGTACTTGCCGAAGAAGTAATCGGGCAGGAACAGCGCAATCCCCGGGTACTGATACATCAGAACCATGACGGCGATGACGATGGCCAGGTACGGCATGATGCCCCTGAAGATTTCCATCAACTCGACGGCCTTGCCCATCACCCCTTTTAGATAATAGGCGGACATCGCCATGGGTGGGGTGAGGAACGACGTCTGCAGGTTGAGGGCAACCAGCATGGCGAAGAAGTAAGGATTGACGTCGAAGGTCTTCAGCATGGGCAGGAAAATCGGTACGAAGATGATCAGGATTTCCGACCATTCCAGGGGCCAGCCCAGCAGGAAGATGATCACCTGGACAAGGATCAGGAACTGCCAGGGCTCCAGGTTGAAGCCGAGGATGAAGTGTTCGATGATTTCGTGCCCGCCCAGATAAGAGAACACCGAGGCGAAGGTCCAGGACCCGACGAACAGCCAGCAGACCATGGCCGTCGCCTTGGCGGTCAGGTAGACGGATTCCTTGAGCATCTGCCACGTCAGGGAGCGATACATGCCCGCCAGGACGATGCCGCCGAAGGCTCCCATGGCGGCAGCTTCGGCTGGTGTTGCTAAGCCGGCGAGGATCGAGCCGAGAACCAGCAGAATGAGCGCCGTCAGCGGCACGAAGGATGTCAAAAGCTGCCAATAGACGATGCGCCGGGGCGGCACGTCTTCGGCCCGCGGCTTCGGCGCGATGGATGGATTGAACATCACGCGGATGATGACGTAGAGAATGTAGGATCCCGCGAGCAGGAAGCCGGGAAAAATCGCGGCGGCGTAGAGGCGTAGCGGCGACAGTTCTGCGATCGCGGCATAGACGATCAGCATGATCGACGGCGGGATCAAAATCCCCAGTGTGCCGCCGGCGCAGATCACGCCGGATGCGAAGCTCTTGTCATAATTGGCCTTGGCCATGGCTGGGAAGGCCAGCAGCCCCATCAGGGTCACGACGGCGCCGACGATCCCACTGGCCGTCGAGAACACGGCGCAGGTAATCAGCGCGGCGATGGCCATGGAGCCCGGCAGGTTCCGCGCCGCCATCTGCAGCGCGTAGAACAGCTTGTTGACGATGTTCGCGCGTTCGACCACGTAGCCCATGAACAGGAACAACGGGACGGCGACCAGCGTGTCGTTCTCCATCACCGAGTAGGTGTTCTGGTTCAAAAGGTAGAAGATCTTATTGTTAAAGATGTCGGCGAAGGTCGTGATGCTGCCGGCTTCGTAATAGGCGAAATAACCAAAGCCGACGCCCATGGCGAGCAAGGTGAAGGCCACCGGAAATCCGAGCAGCACCATCACAATGAAAAGCGACAACATCAAAATCGCTACTTCGGGGTTCGTCATTCTATAACGTGCTCCGTCTCACCAAAAGTCGGTGTGTAATTATGAGAATCAGGCCTGCGTCTTGGCGGCAGCGGCCTGCTGTTGCAGCAAGATGTCTTCGGTTTCCTGGGCGTCCTTGAGACGCGGCAGCCAACGGCCCGACTTGATCGCGAGATAGCAGCGCATGCATTCGGCGACGCCCTGAACAATGAACAGGCCGGCGGCCAGCGGGATCAGGGTCTTGAAGAAATAGATTTGGATGCGGGCCGGGCTGTTCCAGCTGACTTCCTTGTAACGCCATGAATCGGAAGCAATTTCAGCGCCGTACCAGGCCAGGGCCAGCATGCCCGGGAAAAAGAAACAAAAGTATAAAATCAAATCGATGCGCGCCTGCCAGCGGACCGACAGCAGGCGATAGACCACATCCGCCCGCACATGAGTGTCCTGGGCAAGGGCGTAGGGCCCGGCCATCAGGAACAAGGCGCCGTACATCTGAACCATCATGTCGAAGGCCCATACGGTCGGGGCATTCAAAGCATAACGGACAAATACTTCATAAGAGACCGACAGGGTCAAAATCAAAATGCACCAACCGAAGGTGCGCCCGACCCAGATGCTCAATTCTTCAATGGCATGGATAGTTTTTATCACGGCTTGGTTTCCCGCCCTTGATGGCTCAGGTCTTGAGGGACAGCCAGTTATGGCTGCCCCTCAATACCGAATTTTTTCGGATTGATCCTAGGAAAAAAAGGGATCAGATCAACCGAAGTAGTGCTTGTAAGCGATACCGTAGTCAGGCTGGTTCAGCAGCAGATAGCCCATGACCTTCTTGGCGTAGTCCTTCTGCGAAGCAACCACCTTGGCGAAGAACGGATCTTCGTCGGAGATCTGCTTGATAACGACGTCCCAGGCCTTCAACTGATCGGCCATGACGGCGTCCGGTGTGCGGAAGACATTGACGCCGTGCTTTTCCTTCAGCGCGACCAAGTCGTCGGCGTAACGCAGCGTGTTGTTCCAATAGAAGTTGGAGTTTTCCGCTTCCGACGCATATTCCAGGATCGACTGGAGTTCCTTGGACAGGGAATCGAACTTCTTCTTGTTGAAGGTGATTTCGAAGCATTCCTGCGACTGGTGGAAACTGGCCAGATGGTAGTGCTTGGAAACGTCCTGCATCCCGAAGTCCCTGTCCGAGGTCGGGTTGTTGAACTCGGCCGCGTCGATCAGACCGCTTTTCATGGCGGGCTGAATTTCGCCGCCCGGCAACTGAACAACCGATAAGCCCATTTCCTGACAGACGTTGGCCGCCAGACCGACGGTGCGGTACTTGAGGCCCTTCATCTGGGAAGCGTCTTTGATTTCTTCCTTGAACCAGCCAAGGGGCTGGGCCGGCATTGGGCTGTTGAAGAAGCTGACCAGGTTCAGGCCGAGGCTGCCCATCAACTCATTGAACAGAGCTTTTCCGCCACCGTAGTGGATCCAGCCGAGCATTTCCTGAGCCGACCAGCCGAAGCAGGGGCCGGTGCCGAACAGCGATGCCGCTTTCGACTTGGAATACCAGTAAGCCGGCACGTAGTGGGCGCCGTCGAGAACGCCACGATGGACGGCGTCCTGCATCTGACTGGTCTTCACGACCGAGTTGACGGACAGCAGATCGAGCTTCAGGCCCTTGCCGGCCATCTTGTTGACGCGTTCGACATAGCTTTTGGCGTTTTCAAGAAAAATGCCACCGCCCCAAGCGGCTTGAATTTTCAGAACCGTGGGGGCCGCCGTCGCGATGTTCGGCATGGCAAGAGTAGCAGCAGTCGCTCCGGCGGCAACGGCGCCGCCTTTAAGGAACTTACGCCGGTTCACTTTTGTGGTCGTCATGTGTTTCCTCCCAATTAATAATCAGCGAATAACCACCATCCGCCGATGGGTATAATTTGCGCGATGCTCGCGCGTTTAATGAACAGCCCAAGACGTCGTGTTGATTTTTTTTGCAGTCCCCCGGGCTCGGTTACAACCGTTCCCGAACCGTTGATGGCGGGGAACCGTTGTATCCTGTCGGGAATCTTCCCAATACGCAACGCGAAGGCAAGACTTTTTCCCTGTATGACTTTTCCTGCAGACGATGCGACACGGATTCGTTGAGGTGCACCCGCAGGGGCTCGGATCAAGATTCCGGGCCGCGTGCGGCGGGAAATCTTGGTCCAGAGCAGCTCGCCAAACCGCCGTCGCCGTGATTGCGGGGGCGGGGGGTTTTTCACGATACGGAATAGTGCGCTGATTACAGTGCCTCAGGCGACCCGATCGCCGGGGGTGCCGCCGGCGAAATAGGCGTCAAGATTATCGAGTGCGCGAAATCCCATTGCGTCGCGGGTTTCCCGATTGGCGCTGCCGATGTGCGGCAGCAGGAATGTGTTGTCGAGCGCGATCAACCGCTTATCGACATTCGGTTCGTTGTTGTAGGCATCAATCCCGGCCGCGAACAGTTTGCCCGATTTCAAGGCGTCGACCAGCGCGTCGTCGTCGATCACCGCCCCCCGGGCGGCGTTGGCCAGGACGGCCCCATCCGGCAGCAGGGCGAAGCGGGCGGCGTTCATGATGCCGCGGGTTTCCGCCGTCACGTTGCAGTGGAGCGTGAGAAAATCGCAATGCGGCAGCATGGCGTCCAGGCTGTCGTGCCAGACCGCGCCCTTCTCCTTGTCCGGGCTGAGGCGGGTGCGGTTGTGGTAATGAATTTCCATGCGGAAGGCGCGCGCCAGATCGGCGACGGCTTGGCCGACCCGGCCCATGCCCAGGATGCCCAGGCGCTTGCCGGTCACGCCGATCCCGACCATGAAGGCCGGCGACCAGTCCTTCCAGCCGCCGGAACGCACCAGGCGTTCGCCCTCGCTGGCCCGCCGCGCCGCGCCGAGCATGAGCAGAATGGTCGTTTCCGCCGTCGCGTCGGACAGAACCTCGGGCGTGTTGGTGACGATGACGCCGTGTTTCTTCGCCGCCTCGACATCGACATGGTCGTAGCCGACGGAGAAATTGGCGATGATCTTTACGCGTTCGGGCAGCTTGGCGAAGACCTCTTCCGTGAAGTGTTCGGTGTGGCAGGGCAGGATGGCGTCCACGTCCTGGGCCGCCGCGATCAGCGCGTCCTTCGTATAAAGCTTGTCGTCCGGGTTCAGGCGCGCGTCGTAGTCGCGCGACAGCCGCGCGTGCACCGCGTCGGGCAATTTGCGGGTGACGAGTACGGTCGGCTTGGCTGCCATGGTTTCCTCCCATCGGGTTGTCGGCTTTGGGGGTACACCACGGCGTCTAGCCTTGTCGAGGGGGTGCCTCCAGTGCGGGCTGATAGATGTCCATGTCGCGCACGGGATCGGAGACCATGACCTGGCTCAGAAGTTCGTCCCGCAGGTCCGTCAGGGTGACATAGACCTGGGCTTCGGCCTTTTTCTTCTCGCCGCTGCGCAGCGCCGCCAACGCGCCCTCGATCCCGGCGCGCAGGCGGGGAATGATGACATCGTCGGACCATAGTAAAGAGATGATGCGTTCCGACCAGTCGAGCATGGACGCCAGGGCATCCGCCGCGCGCCGGTTGCCGGTGATATCGAGCACCGCGAGGCGGAACCGCCGGTCGGCCTCGAACATGGCGGGGCGCGATCGGTTGACCTCCGGCTTGGCGGCGTCGCGGGCGATGGCCTCCAGGACGCGAATGTCGTCGGTGGCGATCATCTCCGCCGCCATGCCCGCGGCGGCAAGTTCGATCAGAAGGCGAAAGTCGAACACCTCCTGGATGTCGCGGACGGTCACGCGGGATACGGTGTAGCCCTTGCGCGGGGCGGCCAGGATCAGGCCGTCGTGGGCGAGGCGGATCAGGGCGACCCGCACGGTCGCCAGCGTCGCATCGTAACGCCGGCAAAACGCCTGTTCCGTCAGGTCCTGCCCGGGCGGCAGGGCGCCTTGGATGATGTCGAAGCGGATGCGGCCGTAGACCAGATCGCTGAGCTTTGGTTTCTCCATGATGGAATCTGATAACATCAGATTCACCTTTTAACAATATCAGATGTGGGATATAGACCTATCAATAGGTTCAGTGCCCTCGAACACAGGAATCCCCCATGACCAAAGACCGCTTCGGTAACGAATTCGCGCCCGGCCTGTCCTATGCGCGTGGCGATATCCTGTCCTCGACCGCCGACGATCTGGCCAAATTGCGTGCCGCCTGGGAGCATATCCGGGCGCGCGAGGCCAAGGGCGAGGACACGGTCAACGCCTCGGGCCTGGAACGCTGCATGTCGGTGGAGCCGGGGGAGGAACGCCTGCTCGATGACGAACTGGCGGCGGCGCTGCTGACCGATGAGTTACGTGATCTGGGGCTCAGGATGTTCGGCGGCGACGGTGACCGCCACGACATCATGATGACCAACCGCCTGACGGCGGGCCTGCTGATCGCCGCCGACGTGGTGGTGCCCGAGGGATCGCACGTCGTCGGCTTCTCGCCGACCTACAGCCATCCGGCGGTGCAGCGCGCGGTGAAACACGCGCGGGCGACCTTTACGGATCTGACGGACATCCGCGACGTGGAAGCGGCGCTGAAGGCCGACCCCAAGCCGGGGGCGCTGTTCCTGACGCGCCTCGCGGTCAGCTATCAGATTCTGGACGAGGCCGATCTGCGCCGGGCGGCGGACATCGCCCATGGCCGCGGCATTCCGGTGATCGTCGACGATGCCGGGGGGGCGCGGGTCGGCCCGGCCTGCTTTGGCCAGCCCCGTACCCTGGAGCTGCCGGTCACCGTGGCCTGCACGGGCCTCGACAAGTACGGCACCCTGGGTCCGCGCCTCGGCCTGATCGGTGGCGAGGCGTCGGTCATCGCCGCCATGCGTGCCCGCGCCTATGAAATGGGGATCGAGGCCCGCGCCATGCTGTTTCCGCAGGTTGTGCGGTCCCTGAAATACTACAGCGATGAAAAGGTCCGTGATCTGGTCGCCTGCACCATGACCGTGCGCGATGCGGTGGTGGACACGCTTGGCGCCGACCGCGTGCACGTCACGCCGGTGACGGCGCAGCTGAAAGCCGAGGATATTCTGGAAATGGCCATGGCGCGCAGCGGCGTCAACGAGGCCCCCTGTGTGCCCTATGAGGCGACGGCGGCCCTCGCCATGCTGTTGCTGCGCGATTACGGCATTCTGACCGTGCATTTCGCGGGCATCCCGCCGGGGACCTCGGCGCTGATGCTGAAATTCATTTCGCCCCAGGTGTTGGACGCGGTCGGCGGGGCGGATGCCTTCGCCCAGGCCATCGACGCGTCTATCGGTAAGCTGGGTGGGATCATCGGCGACAAGGACGCGCTAGCCCGTCTGCTGAAGGGGGCGGAGGCATCGGTGCCCCGCGTCGCCGCCGAATAGCCCTTACAGAGGCAAGGCGGTGTTTTCCGCATTGCGGTAAGCCTTCCATTCCCGGCTGATTTGCCCTTGCGGGCGATTGGGGGGCTGGCTATGTTGCGCCCGCGAAATAACAATTCATAAACGGCGGCACCGAACTCCTTTCCAAAGATCAAGAGGGGCGCCGCCATTTTCGGACGCAGGAGATTCAGATGAGCTTTCATATCGTCGAGCAGGCGCCGGCGCGCCTGAACCGCAGCGAACTGGCCGTTCCCGGCTCCAACCCCACGTTCATGGAGAAGGCGTCCAAAAGCAACGCCGACGTGGTGTTCCTGGACCTGGAAGACGCCGTTGCCCCGGACGACAAGGCGCCCGCGCGCAAGAACATCATCGCTGCCCTGAACGACCTGGACTGGTCGGGCAAGACCGTGTCCATGCGCATCAACGGCCTGGACACCCATTACATGTACCGCGACCTCGTCGAGATCCTGGAAGGGGCACCGGGCAAGCTCGATCTGATCATGATCCCCAAGGTCGGCACGCCGTCGGACGTCTATGCCGTCGACATGATGGTGACCCAGATCGAGGACGCGACCAAGGTGTCCAAGCGCATCGGCTTCGAGTTGATCATCGAAACGGCGCTCGGCATGCAGAACCTGGCGGAGATCGCCCAGGCGTCCAAGCGCAACGAATCCCTGCACTTCGGCGTCGCCGACTATGCGGCTTCGACCAAGGCGCGGACCACGGTCATCGGCGGCCCGAACCGCGACTATGCCGTGCTGACCGATCCCGACGACGCCGGCAACCGCGACGTCCACTGGGGCGACATGTGGCACTATCCCATCGCCAAGATGGTCGTCGTCGCGCGCGCCAATGGCCTGCGTCCGATCGACGGCCCGTTCGGCGATTTCTCCGACCCGGACGGCTACAAGGCCCAGGCCATGCGCGCCTCGACCCTCGGCTGTGAAGGCAAGTGGGCGATCCACCCGTCGCAGATCGATCTGGCCAACGAGCTGTTCAGCCCGTCGGAAAAGGAAGTGACCCAGGCCCAGCGCATCCTCGACGCCATGGAACAGGCGCAGAAGGAAGGCAAGGGGGCGGTGTCCCTCGACGGCCGCCTGATCGATCTTGCCTCCATCCGCCAGGCCAAGGTGCTGGTGGAAAAGGCGGCGCAGATCAAAGGTTCCTGATCTGCCTGACCGGCACATCCGAACGACGAACGGCGGCGGGTCCCGGAACATCGGGGCCCGCCGTTTTCGTTTCTGTCCCCAGGGCGCCGAACTTATAGCGAAAGTAGGGATGTTCATCGTCCGCCGAACATTCCTATAATGCCCGCAAAACACAACGGGCAGGGATGGATATGGCGGAAACTTCCGCACCAGGGGAGCAGGGCGCGCGTCGGTATTCGGATCGGGAACGATTTGTTGCGTTCTCCTTCTGCTGGGCCGAAGCCATCATCGAACTGGATAGCGACCGCACCATCACCTTCGCCGGGGGCATCCTGCCGCTGCTGACGGGCAAGGACCCGCGCGCGCTGAAGGGTATGCCCATTCTCGACATCATCGCCGACGAAGACCGGCCGCTCGCCGAACAGATGCTCGACGCCATCGCCCGTACCGGCCGGTTCGACAACATCCATCTGCGGTTCAAGGGCGCTCACGGTAATACCCAGCCTCTGGTGACCTGCGGCTACCGCAATCCGGAGCTGGAAAACCGCTATTTCCTGGCGTTCCATCTGGCCGGTGGCCTGACCGCGGACAAGTCCCTGAAAAAGACCGGCAAGGAAGGGCTCTACGACGCCGACAGCTTCGGCAAGATGGCGTCCAAGATGCTCGCCGACGGCGTCGACGGCGCCGACAAGATGACCCTGGTCGAACTCGACGGCCTGGCCGAAGCCCAAGAGGAAATGGACGAGGCCCAGCGCGAGAACCTGATGGGCGCCGTGGGCTCGGTCCTCAAGATGTCGTCCGTCAACGGCGACGCGGCGGCCAAGCTGGGCGAAGGCAAGTACGGCGTGGTCCACGGCCAGGGCCTGGACGTTGACGCCATGAAGGCGCGCATCACGTCGCTGATTTCCAACATTGCGCCCGAAGCCCAGGGAATCACCGTCGGCGCGGCGACCATCGACGCCGGCGACGGCCTGACCGAGGAAAACCTGACCAAGGGCGTGATCCACGCGCTCAACGAATTCTCCAAGTCGAAGGGCGGGGCGGTGTCGCTCGCGGCCCTGTCGGGCAGCATGGACGACCTGGTCAAGGACGCCATGGAGACGGCGGAGACCTTCAACCGGGTGGTCAAGAAATCCGACTTCCGCATGGCCATGCACCCGATCATCGGGATCAAGGACGGCGTCATCCACCATTACGAGGCGCTGGCCCGGTTCCAGGGCAAGCACGGCGAAAGCCCCTACAAGTACATCACCTTCGCCGAGGAAACGGGCCTGATCGGCGCCTTCGACCTGTCCGTGGTCGACAAGGTCATGGCCTGGATCGACGAGAACAAGGACGCCCCCATGTTCGCCTCGGTGGCGGTCAACATTTCGGGAAACTCGATCGTCGACAAACGCTACATCGACGGCCTGCAGGACCGCCTGAAGGCCAATCCCTGGACCCAGGGGAAATTGATCTTCGAACTGACGGAATCCTCGCGGGTCGAGGATCTGGAAACCGCCAACACTTTCATCCAGAACCTGCGCGGCATGGGCTATCCCGTGTGCCTGGACGATTTCGGCGCGGGCGCGGCCAGTTTCCAGTACCTGTCCGCCATCGACGTCGACGTGGTCAAGATCGACGGCCCGGTGGTCAAGAACGCGGAAGCCATCGAACGCGGCCGCGCCTTCCTGACGGCGCTGGCGTCGTTCTGCCGCGAACTGAAGGTCGAAACCATCGCCGAAATGGTCGATACGCCGGAAACGGTGTCGTTCTGCCATGCCTGCGGCATCGACTTCGTGCAGGGCTTCCTGTTCGGCCCGCCCAAGTTCGAACTGGCCGAGTTCAGCGATTTCCGCGAGAAACTGGCGGCCTCGACCGCCCCGGGGGCCAAGGCCACGGGGCCGCTGACCTCAAGCCACGCATCGTCGTCCGCGCCCGCCGCGTCGCCGGCCCCGGTCTCCGCTTCTTCATAGGTCGTCATCTCGTAAGGTCCCGGCCATGGATATCTATCATATCTGGTGCACGCTGAAGGACGGCGTCGGCGATCTGGAATTCGCCGGTCATGTCGGCGCGTACCTGGATCATCTGAAGGATCAGGGGCATATCGCGGGATGGCGGCTGACCCGGCGTAAGCTGGGCCTGGGGCCGCAAGACCTGCCCGAATTCCACATCACGGTCGAGGTGACGGGCCTGGCGCAGTTGGACGCCGCCTTCGGCCAGGTGGCGGCGCGGGTGGAGCCCGTGGAGGGCCTGCACCATTGCGTTAATAGACTGGTATCACAGGTGAAATTCGCCCTTTACCGGGATTTTCCCGACCCCCAACGCAAAACGGGCGAAGAACGGTTTTAGGAACCTTTTCGGCGATTTTCCACGTCGCCAAGGCGCGGGACCCTGTGCTAGAAAACGCACATGCACAATTACCTGGATTTCGAAAAGCCCATCGCCGAGCTTGAGGGCAAGATCGAGGAGCTTCGGCACCTCTCGTCCGACGGCCAGATGAACATCGCCGACGAAGTCGGCAAGATGCAGGCCAAGGTCGACAAGCTGCTGGTCACGACCTACCAGAAATTGACGCCCTGGCAGAAGACGCAGGTGGCGCGCCATCACGACCGCCCCCATGCCATGGACTACATCAATTCCCTGATCGACGACTTCACGCCTTTGGCCGGCGACCGCCAGTTCGCCGAAGACCCGGCCGTGGTCGGCGGGATGGGCCGGTTCCGCGGCCAGTCGGTGGTTGTCATCGGCAATGAAAAGGGCGCCGACACGGTCGCCCGCGTGCGCCACAACTTCGGCATGGCCAAGCCCGAGGGCTACCGCAAGGCCCAGCGCCTGATGAAGCTGGCCGACCGCTTCAACCTGCCGGTCATCACCCTGGTCGACACGCCGGGCGCCTATCCGGGCGTCGAGGCCGAGGCCCGTGGCCAGGCGGAAGCCATCGCCCGGTCCATCGAAGTCTGCTTCGGCATCAAGGTGCCCTTCGTTTCCGTCGTGATCGGCGAGGGCGGGTCCGGCGGGGCCATTGCGCTTGCCGCCGCCAACGTGGTGCTGATGATGGAACATTCCGTCTATTCGGTGATCTCGCCGGAAGGCTGCGCCTCGATCCTGTGGCGCGACGGCGATATGGCCGAAACGGCGGCGGGGGCGCTCAAGCTGACGGCCCAGGATCTGGCCGATCTCGGCGTCATCGACGCCATCGTGGCGGAGCCGCTGGGCGGTGCGCACCGCGAGCGGGACCAGGCGATCCAGAGCGTCGGCCGGGAAATCGACAGGCAGCTCGCCGACCTGGCGGCCCTGCCCGGCGACGCCCTGCGCACGGCCCGGCGCGAGAAGTTCCTCAAAATGGGCGCGAACGGTCTCGCGTAGACCCGACAATGACATCCGATCAAAGAATGACGATCTGGCTCAGCCTTCTTGGCGGCGCCGGGTTGGCGCTCGTGCTTTGGAGTTTGCTGGCCTGGCTCGACGGCTGGCCGGGGCCGGTCCCCGACCCGGGGGAACGCATCGTCCTGGTCCTGAAGCTGTCCGTTCTGCCGGCCGGGTTCCTGTTGGTCGTGGTGCAGGCGGTGGCCCTGACGCGGCTGGTGACCGGCGCCATCGATCCTCTGACCGATGTGCCATCAAACTGGCGGCGGGTCGACATGCGGGTGCTTGCCAACACGGTCGAGCAGACGTTGATTTTCATTCCGCTGCTGCTGGCATTCGCCATGGTCATCAAGGCCGATGAAAGTGCGTGGCTGACGGCGCTGCCGGTCGCCTTCGTGCTCGCCCGCATCGTGTTCTGGGTCGGCTACCGCATCAGCCCCATGGGCCGCGCGCCGGGCATGGCGGCGGGCTTCTTCATCAACCTGGGAATGCTGGGGTTCGTCGTCATCCGCTTCTTCGGCTGACCTGATGCCGTCATTCCCGCGAAAGCGGGAATCCAGAGCCGTGGACCCCCGCCTGCGCGGGGGTGGCCTTCGCTTCGCTCAGGCCACCTTCCCGTGGCAGTGCTTGTACTTGTTGCCCGAGCCGCAGGGGCAGGGGGCGTTGCGCGGCACCTTGCCCCAGGTCGCGGGATCGTTCGGATCGACCTCGGGGGCGGACTGACGGTTGACCACGGTCATGGTCGCCGTGTCCTCGCCCGCATCGCCTTCGCCGCCCAGGTATTCGGGGCTGTCGTGGTGGGCCTCGCCCTCGCTGCCGGCGCGGGCGGCCAGGTATTCCTCTTCCGAGAAGTCCATGCTGAGTTCCACATGGGCCAGCATCATGGTCGTGCGCTCGCGCAGGCCGACCAGCATTTCCTCGAACAGGGCGAAGGCTTCCTGCTTGTATTCGTTCAAGGGATCACGCTGTCCATAGGCGCGCAGGCCGATGCCGTGGCGCAGGTGGTCGAGGGTCAGCAGGTGATCCTTCCACAACTGATCCAGCAATTGCAGCAGCACGGCCTTTTCCACGGAGCGGAAGATTTCCGGCCCGGCGTTGGCGGCCTTGGCGGCGCTCTGTCCGTCCACGGCCTGGATCAGGCGGTCGCGGATTTCGGCGTCGGCGATGCCTTCTTCCTTGGCCCATTCCTGAACCGGCAGGTCGAGCCCGAACACCCGCAGGACTTCCTCGTGCAGGGTGTCCATGGCCCATTGTTCGGCATAGGCCTTTTCCGGCATGGTCAGGGCGACCATGTCGTCGATCACCTGATGACGCATGTCGGCGACGTCCTCGGACACGTCCTCGGCCGCCATCAGTTCCTTGCGCTGTTCGTAGATGACCTTGCGCTGGTCGTTCATCACGTCGTCGAATTTCAGCAGGTTCTTGCGGATTTCGAAGTTCCGCTCTTCCACCTTCTGCTGCGCCTTTTCCAGGGCCTTGTTGACCCAGGGGTGGACGATGGCCTCGCCTTCCTGCAGGCCCAGCTTTTGCAGCATGCTGTCGATGCGCTCGGACCCGAAAATGCGCATCAGGTCGTCTTCCAGGGACAGGAAGAAGCTGGACGCCCCGGGGTCACCCTGACGGCCGGAACGGCCGCGCAGCTGATTGTCGATGCGCCGGCTTTCGTGGCGCTCCGTGGCGATGACGTAGAGCCCGCCGGCCTGCTTGACGATCTCGCGGTCGGCCGCGATCTCGTCGGCGATCTGCTTGTAATGGGCCTCGTATTCCGGGCTGCCCGGCTCGGCCTTGATCTCGTTAAGGGCCCGCATGTCGACGTTGCCGCCCAGCTGAATATCGGTGCCGCGGCCTGCCATGTTGGTGGCGATGGTGACGCCGCCGGGCCGCCCGGCCTGGGCGATGATCTGGGCTTCCTGATCGTGGAAGCGGGCGTTCAGCACGTTGTGCTCGATCTTGCGCTTCTTCAGGCGGGCCGACAGGTCCTCGGACTTCTCGATGGACACGGTGCCGACCAGAACGGGCTGCTGTTTCTTGTGGCAGTCCTCGATCAGGTCGAGGATGGCCTCGAACTTCTCGTTGCCCGTGCGGAACACGATGTCGTCCTCGTCCTTGCGAATGCAGGGCACGTTGGTCGGAATCTCGATCACTTCCAGGCCGTAGATCTGGTGGAATTCGCCGGCTTCGGTCATCGCCGTGCCGGTCATGCCGGCCAGCTTCGGATACAGGCGGAAATAGTTCTGGAAGGTGATCGAGGCCAGGGTCTGGTTCTCGTTCTGGATTTCCACGCCTTCCTTGGCTTCCAGCGCCTGATGCAGGCCTTCGGAATAGCGCCGGCCCTCCATCATGCGGCCGGTGAATTCGTCGATGATGACGACCTTGCCGTCCTTCACGATGTAATCCGTGTCGCGCTGGAACAGGATGTGCGCGCGCAGCGCCGAATTGGCGTGATGAACCAAGGCGATGTTGTTGATGTCGTAGAGCGAGCCGTCGTCGAGCAAACCCTGCTCGCGCATCATCTCTTCCAGCTTTTCCATGCCGGCTTCGGTGAAGGTGACGGAGCGCGCCTTTTCGTCCTTTTCGAAGTCGTCAGGGGTGACGTTCTTCAACAGCTTGTCGACGGAGACGTAAAGGTCCGAATTGTCCTCGGTCGCGCCCGAGATGATCAGCGGCGTGCGCGCCTCGTCGATCAGGATGCTGTCGACTTCGTCGACGATGGCGTAGTTGAAGGGCCGCTGCACCATGTCGTCGAGCGAGAACTTCATGTTGTCGCGCAGGTAATCGAAGCCCAGTTCGTTGTTGGTCGCGTAGGTGATGTCGCAGCCGTAGGCGGCGCGCCGTTCGTCGTCGTCCAACCCGTGCTTGATGACGCCGACGGTGAGGCCCAGGAAATCGTAGACCGGCCGCATCCAGTCCGCGTCGCGCGACGCCAGGTAATCGTTGACCGTGACGACGTGGACGCCGCCGCCGGACAGGGCGTTAAGGTAGACCGCCAGGGTCGAGACCAGGGTCTTGCCTTCGCCGGTCTTCATTTCCGCGATCTGGCCCCGGTGCAGGACGATGCCGCCCAGCATCTGCACGTCGAAATGGCGCAGGCCCAGGGTGCGTTTGGAGGCTTCGCGCACGGTGGCGAAGGCTTCGACCATGATGTCATCGACGCTTTCCCCCGCCTCAAGCCGCTGACGGAAGGCGGTGGTGCGGGCCTTGAGCTCGTCGTCGGAGAGTTTCTCGAGTTCAGGCTCAAGGCCGTTGATGGCATCGACGTCCTTTTGCAGGCCGTTCAGGTACCTGTCATTGGCGGAACCGAACAGGCTCTTGGCGATGGCGCTGAACATTCGGGGGTCGTCCTTGAATGGGTAAATGAATATGACAAGTATGAAGCGATTGTGGCGGTTCCTGGGCGGAATCGCTGGGGAAGAGATAGAGGTGCTCCCCGGTCCTGTCAATGCGGGCCGCCCCTTGAGGTTCTTGAAATTCGCCTCATATTCAAATGATTGTCACGGCGGCCGGTCGGCGGGTAGGGTGGGGCCCAATTCAGCGGCCGAAGGTTCGGCCGTCGTTCAGCGAAAAGGATCTGTTTATGACGTTTCAAAACGCCCTGCGCGCAGGTGGTGTCGCGGTCTTGATGGGTCTGGCGCCCCTAAGCCTTGCATCGGCGCCGGTTCTGGCCGCCGGCGACACCGTGGCTGCCACGGTGGACGGCGCCAAGATCATGCGCTCCGAGGTCACCGAGGCCTACAGCCGCCTGCCGGCCGAATACCAGCAGGTGCCGCTGGAGCAGATCTATCCGGCGTTGCTGAACAGCCTGATCGACACCAAGCTGGCGGCGATCAAGGCGCGCAAGGAAAAGATCCATGAAACGGCCGAGTTCAAGGAGGAACTGGCGGCGTTTACCGAACGCCTGCTGGGCTCGACCCTGATTCAGCGGGCGGTCGAGGCCAAGGTCACGGATGAAGCCGTCGCCGCGCGCTATGCCGAGGTCACCAAGGACATGGGCGGTCAGGTCGAGGTCCATGCCCGTCATATCCTTGTGAAAACCGAGGACGAGGCCAAGGCGGTGATCAAGGACCTGGCCGGCGGCGCCGATTTCGCCGAGACGGCTAAGAAGAAATCGACCGGGCCTTCCGGCCCCAACGGCGGCGACCTGGGGTATTTCGGCAAGGGCCAGATGGTGCCCGAGTTCGAAAAGGCGGCCTTCGCCCTCGACAAGGGCGCGATGACCCAGGCTCCGGTGAAGACCCAGTTCGGCTGGCATGTCATCAAGGTCGAGGACAAGCGTTCGCAGCCCGCCCCCTCGCTTGAGGAAATGGGGCCGCAGATTCGCGAGAGCCTGAGCCGGGAGATCGGCGCCGACGTGACCAAGGGCCTGCGCGAGACGGCGAAAATCGAACGCTTCAATTTGGACGGTACTCCGGCTAAGTAGGAGGCGTCTCAAGGCCTTCCCCGGTTGGGGGAGGCCCTTTCAACTCCTTGCAGACGCGAGTCCGACCATGGCCAAGACCAAGCCCAAAGTTTCGCCCCTGGCGCCCGAAGCCTTCCCGACCATTCCGCCGATCGGCGGCGTGCGCGTGGCCACTCGCGCCTGCGGCGTGCGCTACAAGGGGCGTACGGACGTCCTGCTGGTCGAACTGGCGGACGAGACCCAGGCGGCGGGGGTATTCACCAAGTCGTTGACCGCCTCGGCCCCCGTCGACTGGTGCCGCAAATCCCTTCCCGGCGGCATCGCCAACGGGCTGGTCGTCAATTCCGGCAACGCCAATGCCTTCACCGGGCGGCTGGGCGAGGATGCGGTGGAACAGGTGGTCGAGGCCGTGGCCGATCGTCTGGCCTGCCGGCCGTCCAGGGTGTTCGCGGCGTCCACGGGCGTGATCGGGGAGCCGCTCAACTTTACGGCCATCACCGACAACTTGGACGCCCTGGCCGCCGACCTTGCCCCCGGCAAGTGGGACGAGGCGGCCAAGGCCATCATGACCACGGACACCTTCCCCAAGGGCGCGGTGAAGGAAGCCCAGATCAACGGCACCACGGTCATCATCGCCGGCATCGCCAAGGGGTCCGGCATGATCGCGCCCGACATGGCGACCATGCTGGCCTATGTGTTCACGGACGCGAAGATCCCGGCCCCCGTGCTGCAGGGCATCCTGGCCCCGATCTGCGGGCGCACGTTCAATTCGATCACCGTGGACAGCGACACCTCGACCAGCGATTCCCTGATGCTGTTCGCCACGGGGGCGGCCGGCAACGCCGATCGGTTCTCCGGCCCCGACGACCCGGCCCTGGCCGATTTCCGGGCCAAGGCGGAAGCGGTCATGCGCGACCTCGCCCATCAGATCGTGCGCGACGGGGAGGGGGCGTCCAAGTTCATCGAAATCACCGTCACGGGTGCGGACAGCGACGCCGCCGCCAAGCGCATCGGCCTGTCGATCGCCAATTCACCCCTGGTCAAGACCGCCATCGCCGGCGAGGACGCCAACTGGGGCCGCATCGTCATGGCCGTCGGCAAGGCGGGTGAGAAGGCCGAACGCGACCGCCTGAACATCGCCATCGGCGGCATCACCATCGCCAGTAATGGATTGGCGGTGGACGGCTATGACGAGGCGCCGGTGACGGCTCATATGCAAAGCCCGGAAATCAACATCGCCGTCGACGTCGGCGTGGGCAACGGGCGGGCCACCGTGTGGACCTGCGACCTGACCCACGGCTACATCGATATCAACGCCGACTATCGGTCTTGAATGTGGGGTGCTTTCGAGCATTCAAGATGTCATTCCCGCGTAAGCGGAAATCCAGAAAACTCACCGCCTCACTGCCTCAGTGGTTTTCTTTTTTTGAACCACAGAGACAGTGAGACGGGGAGAAGGAAGGCATGACAATGAATCTTCCCGAAGGCGGCTGCTGGGGCGCGGAATTCCGCAAATCCCAGGGTGACGTGCGGACCGTCATCGTGGTTGCCGCCGTGCTGGTCGACATCGACGGGCGGGTGCTGGTCGCCCAGCGCCCCGAGGGCAAGGCCATGGCGGGCCTGTGGGAGTTCCCCGGCGGCAAGCTGGAAACCGGCGAATTGCCGGAAACCGCCCTGGTCCGCGAACTGAAGGAAGAACTGGGCATCGATCTGACGGAAAGCTGCCTGGCGCCGCTGACCTTCGCCAGCCATCTGTACGAAGACTTCCACTTGCTGATGCCGGTCTATGTCGCGCGGCAGTGGAAGGGCGAACCCCGGGGGCTCGACGGTCAGGCCTTGAAATGGGTGCAGCCGGTGAAACTGCGCGAGCTTGCCATGCCGCCGGCGGATGAACCCTTGGTCGCCCTGATCCGCGATTTCCTGGGTTAGGCGAAATACCAAAGGTCCACAACGAAATGGACCAGGATGACCAGCGCCAGGCTGCGGCTCCGCCGGTAAAGATACATCAGAAGAACACCCCAGACGACGGCGACGGCCGTGTCGGCCAGGCCCTGGGGCAGGTGCAGCAGGCCGAACACCAGGGCTGATCCAACGTAAAGGCCCGCCCGGCCGCCGCCCCGGGCGTTCCACCAATCGGCCCACAGGCGGCGGAATACCAGTTCCTCCGACACCGCGACCAGGACGAGGCCGAAGGTCAGGTCGACGGCCTGCCAGACTTCGTTTTCCAGGGGCGGGAAGGAGACTTCGGGGAACAGGGCCGTGTCGAAGGCCGCGCGCAGGTCCTGGCCGCCGGTCCAGGTATCCACCGCGATGATCGCGGCGGCCCCGCCCAGGGCCCAAAGCCAGACCCGGTCGGTGATCGGCGGCAGGGGGCGGCGGAAACTGTCCGTCAGCGCCGCCCAGCCAAGGGCGATGATCAGCGCGCGCTGGGCATAGTCGATCAGATAGACGTCCGTGTCGCCGGCGGCGAACTTGATCCAGCCGGCATAGAACAGGACGACGAGAAGGCTAAGCCGGACCCCCGGGCGGGCCGCCGCGGCCATCACTTCATGCCGTCGATCAGCTTGCAGGTCTTGTACATTTCGCTGATCGAACAATCGTAGAACGCGTCCATGCGCCTGCGCAGGTCGGCCGACAGGGTCAGCAGCTTGGAGCGCGCGTCCTTGGGATTGTCCTGTTCGATCAGAAGCCCTTTCTTCAGGGCGACGTCCAGATACTTGCCCGCCGTATGGGCGCTTTTGATGCTGGTCATGAACTTGAGCGCGTCCGTTTTGCGCACGGGCGTGCGGGCGCGCCACATGTTGTTGAACAGGTCCCAATAGGCGGCGTCGTAGAAATCCGTGTCGCCCTCGAACACCTGAACCCATTCGCGGCCAAGGGTGTCGTTGAACTCCATATAGGCGCGGTGCTGGTCGTTGGTGAAGGTCAGCTTCATTGTCTGTTTTCCCCGGCATTTTAATTGCGGCGTCCCGGCCCCCCAAGGCCGCCGCATTCCCCGCGTTCCTTATATCGCATCGTAAACTATATGCAAAAATGAAATTAGTTATTGACATCAAATTTACATGTAAATATACATATGATGTTTCATCAATCCGCCGGCGGGGGACGTACCGATTCCGGCGGACCATTGAAGGAGGACGTTATGAACACGACCAAAATGCAGACGACTGAACAGGCCGGTCCCGCCGGCGCCCATCGGACGGTTCGGCGCGCGGCCCGCGGGCCCGTGTTCGCCGCCGTCGCCGCCCTGATGGGCGTGGTGATGTTGGGCGGTTGTGTCACTGACGGCAGCACCGGCATGAAGCAGGGGGCGGGCACGTTGCTCGGCGCCGGGCTGGGCGGTCTTGTCGGATCGAAGATCGGCGGCGGCCGCGGCCAGTTGGCGGCGGTCGCGGCGGGTGCGCTCCTGGGCGGCTTCATGGGCAACGAGGTCGGGGCCTCTCTCGACCGCGCCGACCGGATGTACCAGCAGCGCGCCCAGAACACGGCGCTCCACACCGCCGACTGGCAGCCCGTCACCTGGTCCAACCCGGACAGCGGCAATTCCGGCACCATCACGCCGGTCCGCACCATCCAGAACACCAACACCGGCCAGGTCTGCCGTGAATACCAGACCTCGGTGACCATCGGCGGCCGGGTCGAACAAGGCTACGGCACCGCCTGCCGCACCGCCGACGGCGACTGGCGCCTGACCAACAGTTAACGCGCAGACGCCCCCCGGGCAGGGACGGTTCGACCTCCTTCCCTGTCCCTGTCCAAGCCCGGACCGCCCCGCCCACCAGCGGGGCGGTCTTTTTTTCAGGGCCGTTGCCTTGGAGGCGCCGTTCGGGCTACCTACATGCCGCCGCCTCGGAGGACCCATGACCGACCCCAAGACCGTCACCGCCTGCCTGATCATCATCGGCAACGAGATCCTGTCGGGCCGCACCCGCGACGCCAACCTGCAGTTCCTGGGTGAAAACCTGAACGCGCTCGGCATCCGCCTGATGGAAGGCCGCGTCATTCCCGATGTCGAGGCGACCATCATCGCCAACGTGAACGAGGCCCGCGCCCGCTTCGACTACGTGTTCACCACCGGCGGCATCGGGCCGACCCATGACGACATCACCTCGGCCTGCATCGCCAAGGCCTTCGGGCGCAAACTGATCCGCCATCCGGATGCGGAAAAGCTGCTGCTTGCCCATTACAAGCCCGAGGACGTGACGCCCGAGCGCATGAAGATGGCCGACGTGCCCGACGGTTCGATCCTGCTCGACAACCCGGTCAGCCGCGCGCCCGGGTTCCAGGTCGACAACGTGTTCGTGCTGCCGGGCGTGCCCCGGATCATGCAGGCCATGTTCGACCTGTTCAAACACCGGCTTACGGGCGGGGCGGCGATGCTGTCCAAATCCATCGCCTCCTACACGCCCGAGGGCAAGATCGCGGCCCGCCTGACGGCCTTGCAGGACGCATATCCGGGGCTCGAAATCGGCAGCTATCCGTTTTCCCGCGACGGCAGGCACGGCTCGACCATCGTCATCCGCGGCACGGACGCGGACGCCATCGCGGAGGCCGCGGAAAAGCTCCGCGCCATCATGCGCGATTTGGGCAACGAGCCCCAGGAAGTGGATTTATAGGCGCGCGGTCAGCGCTTCAGGATGAATTCATCAATCGGGGCGCGGTCCTGCCAGCCGGCGCGGACCAGTTCCGGCTCCAGGTGCTCTTCCTCCGGCAGGCCCAGGCACAGATAGGCGACCAGGTGCCAGTCCTCGGGCACGTCGAGGATCGATGCGACCCTCCCCGGATGGATGATCGACACCCAGCCCACGCCGACCCCCGCCGCCCGCGCGGCGAGCCATAATGTATTGACCGCCGCGACCACGGAATAGGGCAGCATTTCCGGCATGGTGTTCTGGCCCAGCCCATGGCCGCGCTCCGTCGCCCGGTCGGCGAACACGGCCAACTGCACCGGCGCGCGGTCGAGCCCCGCCAGCTTCAGCCCCGCATAGGTCTGCGCGCGCTCGCCGGAATATCCCGCCAGCGCGTCCTGGTTGGCGGCCTCGAAATCGTCGCGCACGGCGCGGCGGCGGGTCGGGTCCTCGACCACGACGAACCGCCAGGGCTGGGAATTGCCGACGCTGGGCGCCAATGCCGCCTGGGCCAGCAGGCCTTCCAGCAGGCCGTCGGGCAGGGGATCGCCCCGGAACCGCCGCACGTCGCGCCGCCACAGCAACAGGTCGCGCAGCTTGTCGCGGAACGCGGCATCGAAGTCCGGGGGCGTCGGATCGCTCATGGGGTCGAGGTGTAGCCCCTGGCGCGGGGCCGGGCAACCGTCCTTGGCCCTTGCGGCCGAATGCCCGTAGGATTACCAGAGGCATGCCGCAACGGCGGCCGCGCGCGGGCGTGGTGAAATTGGTAAACACAAGGGACTTAAAAGCAGGTAACTATAAAGAAAAATAAGAAAAAAGTTGCGATAATCCAGCAACTTAGTAAAATTCTCCCGTCGATTTTAGCCTTACACAGTCCTTACACAAAACGGGCTGTTCAGCGCGGGAGATGCGGCCCCCATGTCCAACACATCCAGCATATCGGAATCCACCGTCACCCACTCCCTGATGGGCGGCAAGCTCCATGTCTATAAGCGCGACGGCAGCCGTTTCTGGCAGTGCTCGGCTTACGAGGGTGGCAAGAACCGCCGCGCCACCACGAAGGAAGAAAGTCTTGCCCGCGCCAAGCAGGTCGCCGAGGACTGGTATCTCGAATTGCGCGGCAAGCTGCGTAGCGGCGAGATCAAGACGGAAAAGACCTTCAAGGAGGCCGCCGCGCAATTCGAGCGCGAATATGAGATCATCACCGAGGGCCAGCGCAGCCCCATCTATGTCGAGGGCCACAAGCGCCGCCTCAAAATTCACCTGATTCCCTTCTTTGGCGATATGGGCCTGTCCGAGATCACGCCCGGCCAGGTTCAGGAGTACCGGATTCACCGCCGTGAAAAAGCGATGAAGGAGCGCGGCAAGCCAGCCGCGCGCAGCACCATGCATCAGGAAATCGTCTGTCTGCGCCAGACCCTCAAAACAGCCGTTCGTCACGGCTGGCTGCAATTCATGCCCGACCTCTCGGAGCCATACGGCAAATCCGGCAAGATCGCCCACCGGGCATGGTTTTCACCGGAGGAATACAAGCAGCTTTATGAGGCCACGCGCCGCCGGGTGCGCGCCCCGAAGCGGCCCCGTTATAAATGGGAAAGCGAACAGCTCCATGATTACGTGCTGTTCATGGTCAATACCGGTTTGCGCCCCGACGAGGCGGCGCGCCTCCAATACCGGGACGTAACGATCATCGACGACGATGCCGGCGGCGACAAGATTCTCGAAATCGTGGTGCGCGGCAAGCGCGGCGTCGGCTACTGCATGAGCATGCCGGGCGCGGTCCTGCCCTTCCAACGGCTCGTCAAACGCAACAAGCCCGACGACCAGACCGCGCTGCTTTTTCCCAAGCACCACCGGCAGCTCTTCAACACCATCCTCGACGAGGAAGGGCTAAAATTCGACCGCGAGGGCAACCGGCGCACCGCCTACTCCTTGCGTCACACCTATATCTGCCTGCGGCTCATGGAAGGCGCCGATATCTATCAGGTCGCCAAGAACTGCCGCACATCCGTCGAGATGATCGAAAAGCACTATGCGATCCATCTCCGGACATCGATCGACATCGCGGCCGTCAATGTCCGGCGCGAGCGGCCCAAACCGGCCAAAAAGCCCGGAAAAGGCCAGTCCGGGGGATCGCGGCGACGGAAGCTGGATTCGCCGGAAAGTTAAGGTTTTGCCGCCCTGCCCGGCGGCGGCTATACAAGATAAGTGTGCGGGCGTGGCGGAACCGGTAGACGCAACGGACTTAAGCCATGCTTTGAGTGCGCCCGTGGAAACGCGGGACGTAGAACTGCTCAAATTCGGGGAACCCTGTGAAATGGCAATCCCGAGCCAAGCCCGGAAGGAGAACGTCTGACGGGAAGGTGTAGAGACTAGACGGGCAGCGCCTAAACCCCGGACCAATGGCCGGGGCAAGGCGAAGGGATAGTCCAGACCACAAACCACGCCGTAGCCTTTCGAGGCGAAGGCGGGGCGGCGAAAGCCGTAGCTGGTATGAAAATCCGTTTCCCGTAAGGGAGTGGGGGTTCGAGTCCCCCCGCCCGCACCAATGTTATTAGGGAGCCGCATATGAATGGTAGAGCGATAGTTGCGATAATTCAGGAAATATCGGCCCTCATCGATACTGGGAAATACGACGACATTTCAATCGATGAAATTCGCGCCCACATCAAACAGGGGGACATACTCCGCAAACTGGTCGAAATGGGAGCTGATCTTAGCGTTCATCTCCAGACGCAGACATACGGAAACTTTGAGGTTTGGTATATCGACAAGCTGCAATCGATCCTGAACGCCTATGGTGGGGACGAACGCCGCAAGTGGGGAATTGAGAATCGCGGGCTGTGCCTGTTGCTGAGCTGGACTGCGACCCTTCTCATGTCGAGCGATGATATCGAATGGCCTAGATAACGGGGCATAGCGATCATGAGTGGCGAGGACGATAAACCGGCCGCTTCAATTGAGGTGTCGCTTATCGATTCCATCGCGAAGGCCGAGCTACGTGGACTTGTCGGCGATGCCGCCGAAGTGGCCCTCGATGCGGTGCTGAATGAAGGGCTTCTTCAAGCCGTTCCGGTCGTTGGCACGGTAGAAAGACTCTATCGCACCGCTGTAACCATTAGGGATCGGCTATTCCTGCGGAAGGTTGTGTCGTTTTTGAATGAGTTCACCAACATCAGCCAAATCGACCGGCAGCAGTTCGTCATGCAACTCGACGAGGACGCGGGAACCAGACACAAGGCCGGAGCGGCGCTGGCTCTATTGCTTGAGCGATTAGACGACCTCGACAAGCCGAAGATTATTGGTCGCCTCTACCGCGCCCGACTTAAAGATCGGTTGTCTTTCGCGGAATTGCGGCGGTTTTGCATGATCGTCGAGCGCGCTCATTTACCGGATTTAGTCGCTCTATCCCGGTTGCCTGCCGGAGAGCGCGTTGACAGTTTGGCTGGGCCGTATTTGCACGCGCTCGGGTTGGTCAGCATCACCGGTGAGGATTGGGGTACGCTAGACGGTGTCGGCGCTGAAGTCTGGTATGAAGTAAATGACATTGGCGGTAGGTTCCTGTCGGTCGCATTTTCCGGGGGATCTTCGTAGCCGCCGTTCAACAAACTCCGTTACTGCCTCCAGGTTTTCACATTGGCGGGGCGGTGCTTACATGCTCCTCCTGCGAGTCCCAATACGGGTTTTGCCGCAGCGCGTTGGCGGCGGGTTTTTGAGGCAATACGGAAATCCGAGCGCTATCGCGACGAGGCAACAGCCAGGTCGAAGGACGGCAGGGTTTTCATAAGTGATCGGAACACCCCGTCCATGCACCGCATGGCCCATTCGTTACGGGAAATCAGGCGCGGTTTGCCTTTAATAGAATCTATGAATCTCTGATTCTGTGACTCTTGTGTCGCCCCTGGATTCCTTACGCGTCCCGGCCACTTGTCCCTGCGGTGACGCGGGAAGATCGGCGCGCACAGCGTGATCAGCAGGCCGACGCACATGCGCGAACGCGCGCCCTTCACGACATCGGTGTGGACATAGCCGCCCTCTTCCAGCAGTCGCAGGTAGCGCTGCACCGTTCGTCGGCACCGCCCGAGAGCCTTCATGAGATAGGTCACGGTGACATCGAGCGTGCGGACGTCGCGGTTGCTCCGATAAGTCAGCTCCGCGATCTTGCGGGCGCAACGCCGCGCCCCGTCGGTCAGGTTGCGGTCATCGTCGATCCGCGCGGAAAGTTCCGGCACATAGGCGCCGCTTTCTCGCGGAGCCTCATAGCGCGGACGCATGTCATGGGCTGGTCTGTGACAGCTTCGCAAGGAACGTTGCCGACGTGCGAGTGCGCGTCTGGCCTCATCCATGAGGTCTGATTCGGTTGGGCGGTAAATTTGATGCATGGTTTTTCTCCTTTTGTGTTCGGAGAAAACCCGCAGAAATTCAGGCAACAAAAATTTGTTGCAAGAAATACTTGCAAGTCAAAACAAAATCTGCAATTCTGGATTTGGATAATGACGAATTACAGAACTAATATGAATGCCCGCTTCGGCGGGTTTTCTTTTTATTTAAGTCACGTTTCCCCCAGAAAAATTGAATGAATATACGGCGACTCCGACCGGAGCCACCTATTAGTGTGCCGTATTATTTTGGAAAAGATCAAGTCCTGCTCTCTAAGCCGCATGTATTGCGACTTTGGGCAGATGGTGATCGCGAACACGTCTGCGAATCACACCAACAATAAAGCAAATGAATTGTGGATAAGAAGATCGAGCATATTGCGATCTTCGGCGAATAACTTAACCATTGAAATATAAAAGCGTTAAACCGGTTTACCATTTTGCCGGTTCAACGGTGAACATTTGAACCGGATTGATTTTAAACATGCGAACCATTTCACTACTTGCTCAAAAAGGCGGAAGCGGAAAAACCACACTTGCAGAATGCCTTGCCGTGGCGGCAACGCGCGACGGGCAGCCTTGCGCCATCCTCGACATGGACCCGCAAGGCACGGCGAAGAGCTGGAAGGCACGACGCGGTGAGGACGACCCGGCGGTCATCCCGGTCACGATGGCCAATCTTCAGGACGAGCTGGATCGCATCCGTGCGGCCGGTGCGGCCTATGCCTTCATCGACACGCCGGCGCGGTTGTCCGATTGGGCGATGGAGGCGGCCAAAGTGTCCGATCTCGTGATCGTCCCGTCCCGCGCGACCGTCAAAGACCTTGAGCGTGTCGAGGCGTCGATCAAGTTAGCGACGGTATACGCCGTCCGTCCCGTCTTTGTCGTGCTTACGCAGGTACGGCCTCGCGGCGACCGCGATATTCAGGCCGAAGAATTTATCAAGGCGAGACACTTTCCGTTATGTCCGGCGCGGATAGGCGACCGCGTTGCCTATCAGGATTCCGACACGCTCGGCTTGACCCCGCTCGAAACGGAAGCCGGCGGCAAGGCCGCCTGTGAAATCGAACAGGTTTACCAATTCACCAAGAAACTATTGAACCAACTAACCAGTGAACCATTGAACCATGACGAAAAAAACGAGCCTTACGGCCGCGCTATCCAGCAAGCCGGCTGAAACACAGATCGAAACCGAAACTCCTCGCCGCGAGGCGGCGCCGGCCCCCCTGTCCGCACGCCCGGACAGGGCAGGGAAGACGAATATTACCGGCTATTTCGACAAGCCCGTGAAGTGGGAGCTACAGGACCTCACCACGGAGCGGAGCCGGGCGCTTGGGCGGAAAGTGACCGCTCAGGAGCTTCTGGCCGAAGCCCTCAACGACCTATTCAAGAAATACGGCAAGGCGGAGATCGTATCGCGAGGATAGAGGATAAGAGCGCCTCGGCCAGGCACCGGTCTACAGGCAATATGTAAACCGTCAAGCGACACTTGACATACCGTGCCGCTGTCTGGTATCATGAAATGAATGAAGATTCGGAACGTGAAGCATAAGGGGTTGCGTCGGCTTTTCGAGGACGGAAAAGCGTCGGGCTTGCCCGCCCAATTTACCGACAAAGTCGTCAAAATCCTCGGCTTCCTGCAAGACATGGAAAGTCCGGAGGAACTCAAGGCGATTCCGACATGGAACGCCCATCAGCTCACCGGGGACCGAAAAGGCACATGGAGCCTTTCCGTGTCGAGGAACTGGCGTATCACGTTCCGGGTCGACGAAACCGAAATCGAGATCATCGACCTCGATTATGAAGATTACCACTGAATGGAGGTGGCCATGTCTAAGATTGAAAATTATCGGCTGAAGAACCCGCCGCATCCCGGCGGCTTTGTCCGTACGGAAATCGTCGAGCCGATGGAGCTCTCGGTGACGAACGCGGCCAAGGCGCTCGGCATCACACGCGCGGCGCTGTCGGCGTTTCTCAACGAGCATTCGTCCTTGTCGCCTGACATGGCGCTGCGGATCGAGAAGGCGTTCGGCGTCAGCATGGATACACTCATGCGCATGCAGAACAGCTACGATATCGCCCAGGCGCGCAAGCGTGAGGGCGATATCAAAGTGCCGCGATATGTGCCGAAAACCAAAGCCGGCCAGCAACCGGGCGTATACTGACCGAATGCACGGGGGCAACGGCATATTGAGGTCGGAACCGGCGGGGGAGCGGTAGATGAAGCTGACGGACAACGAAATTCGGGACATCAACAAGCATCTGGAGGCCGGCAAGCCGCTCCCGGACAAATACCGCTTCCTGCTATTTGACGACAAGCGCGAGGTCGAATTGGTCTGGAACGGCAAGACCAGCGATGTCTGCAACGTCGTGTTGCCGTTTCAGATTATCGAGCAGGTCGATGAGCCGCGTGCCGAAAAGCCGTCCGAAGCCGCGCAGCAAGGATCGCTGTTCGATCTCGATGCGCGCGGCCGCCAGCTAAAGGGTTGGACCAACAAGCTGATCTGGGGCGACAACAAGCTCATCCTGTCGTCGTTGAAGAACGGCCCGTTGCGCGAAGAGATTGAGCGTCAGGGCGGCCTCAAGCTGATCTACATCGATCCGCCCTTTGATGTCGGCGCAGATTTCTCAATGGATATCGAGGTCGGCGGCGACACCTTCACCAAGAAGCCGAACATCCTCGAAGAAATCGCTTATCGGGACACTTGGGGTCAAGGAACTGATTCATTTATTTCTATGATATATGAACGACTATTACTGATGCGTGATCTTTTGTCCGATGATGGCGCGATTTTTTTACACTGTGATTGGAGAGTTAACAGCTTTATTCGCTGCGTTATGGACGAAATTTTTGGCGCTGCAAATATGCGCAACGAAATTACTTGGGTCCGTTCGACGAACCCTAAAGGCTCTCAATATGAGAATCCTAAATTCAGCGTATTCACCGATACAATCTGGTTTTATGCTAAGAGCGAAAAAACAAAATTGCTCATGAGCGAAATAAGAGAAGCGCTAAACGATGAAGAGTTAAAGGAAAAGTATAAATATAGTGATGAAATCGGTCCGTACTACGATGGTCCTATTGTTCGATCATTATCAATGGGTCCTAGGCCGACATTAGTTTACGAGTACAAAGGGTACACGCCGCCGATTTGCGGTTGGCGTGTCAAGCAGGCAGAGCTTGAAGCTATCGATGCGCGCGGGGATTTAGGGTGGACTTCGAACGGAAAACCATTTCGAAAGCTGCGGCCTGGAAATGATTTAGGAAAGGTTATAGGTAATATCTGGTCCGATATTTCATTGCTTAACTCGCAGGCGGAGGAGCGCGTTGGGTATCCGACACAGAAACCCGAGCAACTTTTGGAAAGGATAATTAAATCTGTCTCAGAAGAAGGCGATATTGTTGGCGACTTTTTCGTTGGATCGGGAACCACCGCAGCAGCTGCCGAAAAATTGGGGCGCAAATGGATAGTGTCCGATCTAGGAAAATTTGCGATTCATACAGCTCGAAAAAGACTAATCGGTGTTCAACGCGAACTTAAGGCTGAGGGCAAGGATTACCGCGCGTTTGAAATCCTCAATCTCGGGAAGTACGAGCGCCAGCATTTCATAGGCGTGAATCCAGATTTGCGTGAAGAGCAGAAGCAACAGCAGATCGCAGCGAAGGAGGCGGCGTTCCTCGACCTGATTCTCCGCGCCTATCGAGCCGAGAAGACCGATGGCTTTGCCACCTTCCATGGCAAGCGGGCCGGACGGCTTGTCGCGATCGGCCCCGTCAACCTACCGGTGACGCGGCTGTTCGTCGAGGAAATCATCCTGGAGTGCCGCAAGAAGCACATCACCAAGGTCGATATTCTCGGCTTCGAATTCGAAATGGGCCTGTTTCCGAATGTGCTCGACGAGGCGCGTGCCAAGGGCATCGACATCGCCCCCAAATACATCCCGGCCGACGTGTTCGACAAACGCGCCGTGGAACGCAACCAAGTCGTGTTCCACGACGTGGCCTTCATCGAGGTCAAGCCGCATGTGAAGGGCGACACGGTGGCGGTGGAGCTGACCGATTTCTCGGTCTTTTACTCGCAAGACTCCATAGCGAATGCCGAGGCCAACCTGAAAAACAAGGCCAGCCGGATCGTGGTCGAGAAAGGTCAGATCGTGAAGGTTACGAAGGATGGCGACGGCATCGTGACCCGAGAGACGCTGACCGAAAACTGGACGGACTGGATCGACTACTGGTCGGTTGATTTCGATTTCGAGAACAAGCGCGAAATCATCCGCGTCCAGAACGCCGAGACCGGCGAATGGGAAGAGCAGTGGACCGGCGAATACATCTTCGAAAACGAATGGCAGAGCTTCCGCACAAAGAAGGACCGCTCGCTGGAGCTGACCAGTGTCGCGCATGAATGCGCGCCCGGCCGACGCAAGATCGCGGTCAAGGTCGTGGACATCTTTGGTAATGACACGATGACCATTGTCGAGGTGAATATCGGAGGGAAGGGCTGATGGCGCTGCACCCGGACTTTCCCGATTCACCGCATGCGATCCTGGACCCTGCGATCCGCTGGTTCCCTGCTGACGAGGCGTTGCGCGACACCGGCATGGAAAAGCTCATGCCGCCACTGGTGGCGCAGCTTCGCAAAAAGGTGAAGGAATTCCGCGACGGCGGCTATGTCGGTGCGTGCGACACCAGCAAGAGCTTGCTGAACTGGTGGTTCATGGAGCCGCACTTGCTGCCGCAGGCCGACGGCACAATGGCGGAGTTTCAGTATTTCTTCGCGCAGCGCGAAGCGCTGGAGACGGTCATCTATCTCTATGACGTTGTCGGCGTGAAGGACAAGTTCGACCTCATGCGCTTCGACAGCTCAGGCGCCGTCTCCGCCGGCATGTTCGACGAAACCTGGCGGCGCTTTGTCCTCAAGATGGCGACCGGCACCGGCAAGACCAAGGTGATGAGTCTCGCGCTGGCATGGAGCTTTTTTCACAAGCTCTACGAGCCGGACTCCGCGCTTTCGCGCAATTTCCTCGTCATTGCCCCGAACATCATCGTGCTGGATCGCATCTATCATGATTTTCAAGGGCTGCGCATTTTCTTCGACGATCCGGTCCTCCCCGATAACGGTTTTGACGGGCGGAACTGGCGGGACGATTTTCAGCTTACCCTGCACAAACAGGATGACGTGCGCGTCACCCAGCCTACCGGCAACATTTTTCTGACCAACATCCATCGTGTCTATTCGGGCGCCGATATCCCGCCGTCGCCCGATGACGAAAACACGATGGATTACTTCTTCGGGAAGCGCCCGACGGGGGCCACCACGGATTCGAGCGTGGACCTCGGCATGATCGTGCGCGACATCGACGAGCTGATGGTGCTCAACGACGAGGCGCATCACATCCATGATTCGAAGCTGGCCTGGTTCAAGTCCATCGAAGACATCCACAATCGGCTGCTACAGAAGGGCGGATCGCTCGCGCTTCAGGTCGATGTGACTGCCACGCCGAAGCACAATAACGGCGCCATATTCGTACAAACCGTGTCCGACTATCCGCTGGTCGAAGCCATCTCCCAGAATGTGGTCAAGCACCCCGTTCTGCCGGACGCCGCAAGCCGGGCCAAACTGTCCGAACGCCAGAGCGCGAAATACACGGAGAAGTACGCCGACTATATCGACCTTGGTGTGATCGAGTGGCGCAAGGCGTATGCCGAGCATGAAAAGCTTGGCAAGAAAGCCATTCTCTTCGTCATGACCGACGATACCAAGAACTGCGACGACGTGGCCGAATATCTGGAAGGCCGTTATCCCGACCTCAAGGACGCCGTGCTGGTCATCCACACCAAGAATAACGGCGAGATTTCCGAAGCGCAGACCGGCAAGGCCAAGGAAGAACTGGATAGGCTGCGCGAGCAGTCCAACAAGATCGATGAACCGGATAGCCCCTACAAGGCAATCGTCTCGGTACTGATGCTCAAAGAGGGTTGGGACGTGCGCAACGTCACCACCATTGTCGGCCTTCGCGCCTATTCGGCCAAGAGCAATATCCTGCCGGAACAAACCTTGGGGCGCGGCCTGCGCAAGATGTATCCCGGCGGACTTGAGGAATATGTCAGCGTCGTCGGCACCGACGCGTTCATGGATTTCGTGGAATCGATCCAGGCCGAGGGCGTGGAGCTTGAGCGCACCGCGATGGGCGAGGGCACCAAGCCGAAGACGCCGCTTGTGATCGAAATCGACAATGAGAACGACAAGAAGGATATCGACGCGCTCGACATCGAGATACCGGTGCTGACGCCGCGCATCTACCGCGAGTACAAGAACCTTGCCGATCTGGACATTGGCGCCATGGGCCACCAGCCGGTCCCTTACCGGCAATTCACCGAAGAAGAACAGCGGGAGATTGTCTTCAAGGACATTACCACCGGCGAGGTGACCCACACGACCATCCTCGACACGGCGGGCATTGCCGATTACCGGAGCGTCATCGGATATTTTGCCCAGGCCGTCATGAAGGATTTGAGGCTGGTCAGCGGATATGACGTGCTCTTCGGCAAGATCAAATCGTTCGTGCAGGCAGCGCTGTTCGACCAGGCCGTCGATCTCGAGAATCCCAACACGCTGCGTAACCTGTCGGAACTGGCAGCCACCAAGACGCTTATAGAGTCCTTCAAGAAGGGCATCAACGCCTTGACCGTGCGCGACAAGGGCGATGCGGAGATTCGCGACACGATCAAGCTACGCCAGACGCGGCCGTTCGTGGTGAAGGACCAGGGCTACCTCATCCCGAAAAAAAGCGTGTTTAATCGCGTCATCGGCGACAGCCACCTTGAGCTTCAGTTCGCCGGTTTTCTTGAAAACTGCCCTGACGTGGTGTCCTACGCGAAGAACTATCTCGCGGTCCATTTCAAGCTCGATTACGTCAACGCCGACGGCAATATCTCGAATTACTACCCGGACTTCCTCGTCAAGCTTGACGACAAAAACATCGTCATCGTCGAAACCAAGGGGCAGGAGGACCTGGACGTGCCCTTGAAGACCGCGCGCCTCAAGCAATGGTGCGAGGACATCAACAGGGTGCAGTCGGACGTGACCTATGATTTCGTCTTCGTCGACGAAGAGAGCTTCAAAAGCTACAGCCCGAAATCCTTCGCCGACCTTGCGGCGAATTTCCGCCAGTATAAGGAGGCGTGACCCGGTATGACGCTGCGCCTGATACATACGTCGGACTGGCAAATCGGAAAGGTCTTCCGCTTTGTTGATAATGCGACGATGGGGCTGCTTCAGGAAGCGCGTTTGCGGGCGATAACACGCCTTGGGGAGTTGGCCGGAGAGAAGGGCGCCAGGCACATACTGGTCGCCGGCGATGTCTACGACATGGAAGCCTTGTCGCCGCGCTCGCTCAACCAGCCTCTTGAACGGATGCGCAATTTTGCCGGCGTGCATTGGCACCTGATGCCGGGCAATCACGATCACTACCGGCCTAACGGTCTTTGGGATCAGCTACGGCGCAAGGGCCTGCCCGGCAATGTGCATGTTCATACCGCGCCAGAGCCGGCAATCATTGAGGATGATTCCTTCGCGCTTTTGCCGGCGCCGCTGCATCATCGCCGCACGCTTGATGATCCGACCGCTTATATGGATGAGGTGGACTTGCCTGACGGTCTGGTGCGCGTAGGGATCGCCCACGGCTCCGTTACCGGCTTTGGGTCTGATGACAAAGATGTTCCCAACTATATTGCCCCGGATCGCCCCGCGCGGGCCGGCCTGTCCTATCTCGCTCTGGGCGACTGGCACGGTCAGAGAAAGATAAACGACCGTTGCTGGTACAGCGGCACGCCGGAAACTGATGCATTCGATGTGACCGACGGCGGTCAGGCTCTTCTCGTTGAAATCGAGGGAGCGGGGGCGGTGCCTGCGGTTACACCCCTGCCGACCGGCCACTACACATGGGAGCGCCATACGGAGCAGATTGGCAGCCGGCCTGATATCGACCATCTCGCTGAAAAGCTGCGGTGTATAGCTGATGACCTTGATCGCGTGCTGGTTCATTTGGCGGTCGAGGGCGCGCTGTCCTTGGAGGACCGCCAGTATTTTCAGGAGCAGATTGCTGATGGTGTTTCAGCGGCATTCTGTTTCATGCGCGTTGATGACCGGCACTTATTCCCGCGCCACACACCCGAGGACCTTGATCAGATTGATCGCGGCGGGTTTGTGCGAACTGCTGCCGAAGAACTCGGACGATTGGCCGAGCAGGGCAGTGATGCCGAGCGTGACATCGCGGCCGAGGCCCTACAACGGCTTTATATCGAACACATGAAGCTACAGGCAGGGCAGCGATGAAACTGCGATCCCTTGCCGTCAATCAGTTCAAGAAATTCACGGTGCCGATGCGACTCGACGGCATCGAGGATGGCCTGAATGTCGTGGTCGGCCCCAATGAGATGGGAAAATCGACCTTGCTTGATGCGTTGCGCGCGGCGCTCTTCGAAAAATACAGCTCAAAAGCCCAATCTATCGTCGCCTTGCAGAATGACCGCAACCAGGCCGGGCCGGTTGTCGGACTGACATTCGAGCTTGATGATGGCGTGTACGAAGTGACCAAACGATTTGTACGGAAACCCTATGCCCGCCTGTCATGCCCCGACGGGCGCACGCTTGAAGGCGATGTCGCCGAAGACACGCTGCGTGGCCTGCTCGGCTTTGATGAACCCGGCAAGACGGGTGCAAAGGCGGAAACGCTCGGCATGTGGAATGTCCTCTGGGTACAGCAGGGACAGTCCTTCGGCGCGCTCGATCTTCCCGAAAGTGCGCGGTCGAACCTGCATAGCGCTCTGGAATCGGAAGTCGGCACTGTCCTCGGTGGCCGGCGCGGTCGCGCTTTGCCGCAAGCAATCGAGAAGCAGCTTAGCGAGCTGGTCACCGCGAACAACGGCCGCCCGCGCGGCGCATACAAGGATCTCATCGAGTATACCGAGACGTTGCAAAACGAGCTTGATGGTCTGCGCACGCGGCGGCAGGAGCTTGCCAAAACGCTCGACGAGCTTGAAGAAGCAGAGGAAACGCTGGCGCGCCTGTCTGTCGGTGACCGCGATCAGGCCGACCAGACGGAGCTGACCGAAGCGCGCAAAAGGCATGGGCAATTGGCCGAGTTGGAGGCGCGCATCAAAGCCGCCGCCAGTGACCTGGAACTGAAAAAACGCGATCTTGAGCGGGCCGAAACGGCTCTGACGGAACGTGCCAGCCTGAAAGACACCATTGCCGCAGAAGAAGAGGCCGTTGAACAAGCCCGCCAACGGCTGGACGACGTGCGTCAGCAGGAGAAGGATGCCCGTTCGCAACTCGATGTGTTGCGCGCCGGCGTGCGCGAAGCCGAGGCAGCGGTTACCGCCGCTGATGAAGTCGTGTCACGGCAGCGCCGTACGCTGGATGCCGTAGAACGGCAGGCCCGAACTCGCGAGCTTGAAGGTCGTCTCGCCAAAGCGCTGGCTGCGGAAAAACGCCAGCATGAGGCTCAACAGGACGCCGCCGCCATCCTGGTTACAGACGAAGTTATCGGGGCGATACGCCGCGCCGCGAAGGGGCTGGAGACTATTGAAAGTCGCCTGAGCGCCGCCGCTACGCGCATCGTTTTCGATATGGCTCCGGAAGGTCTGGCCGGCATCGAAATTGACGGCCAGACGCTGTCGGCCGAGGCGCGCTCGGTTCAGGCTGTTGAGCCGGTTACGATCGCGATTCCCGACCGTGGCCGGATCACGATCGAGCCGGCCATCAAGGACCGGGACAAGTTGCTTGATCAGCAGCGGGACGCGAAAGCCACCTTAAAGGACGCGTTGCAGGCGGGGGGTATCAAGACCGTCAATGATGCCGAAGATCAGTACATCCGGCGCCAGAAGCTTGTGCAGGCGGCCGAGCTTGCCCGCCAGGAGGCAGAACTTCAGGCTCCGGTTACGGACGACCATGGCGCAGGCGCGCAGGCGCTTTCTGACTATATCGAGGGTCTGCGGAAAATCCTGACGCGGGAGATGACCGAACTCGGTATCGAGGAATTGCCCGAACATGGCGCAGTCGATACCGCATTGCGGGCCGCTATAGAGCAGGCCGAAGAGGCACGTCGTGCTGTGGGTACAGCGCGGGCAGCGTTTAGCGGCCCGGAAAACACCCTGGGCCAGCTCCAAACCGAACTCGGCACCGTCAAAGCACGGTATGACGATAGCAAGGAACGACTTGAAATACTCCGGAGCGAGCTTGCGAACGCGGAAAAAGCATCTTCTGGCGATCAGCTTCAGGCAACGATAGATGCCGCGCAGGCCGAATTGTCCGAGCAGGAAACGACTGTTGTGGGGCTGGAGGCGCAGCGCACGGATGAAACGATTCCGCAGTTGGAGGCCCGCATTGACCGTCTTGACAGGGCTATACAGGACAGGCGGAACAAGCGCGGGAATCTGAAGGAGAAGATGGCCGGGCTTCGGTCGCATGTTGAGGCGCTGGAAGGTGCCGGGCTTGATGAGGCCATTCAGCAAAAGGCGCGTGAGCTGGAATTTTGCGCAGAAGAACGCCGCCGCTCTGCGCGAGAGGTGCAGGTTCTCAGCCTCTTGCTGTCTACGCTGCGCGCCGCCGAGCAGGATGCCAAGGAAAGGTATTTGTCGCCGGTGCTCAATCGCGTCCGGCCATATTTGCAGCTCCTGTTTCCGGGAGCTGAAATTACAATCGACGAGAACCTACACATCGTCGGCGTGGTGAGAGAAGCAGGCTATGAGGAAGCCTTTCATCATCTCAGCATGGGAACCCAAGAACAAATCGCCGTTCTGATCCGACTCGCGTTTGCCGAAATGCTGGTCGAACAGGGTCATCCGGCGACCGTCATTCTTGATGATGCTCTTGTGTTCTCGGATGACCGGCGGATGAGCCGTATGTTCGACATCCTCAACATGGCGGCACGGAACGTTCAGGTAATTATTTTTACGTGCCGCGAGCAGCTATTCGAAGAGCTTGGGGGCAGGCAGTTGTCATTGCAGCCCGGAAGCAGCGAAGAGCTTGTATCGGCATGAAACGGGGAGGGGAGCATAATGAAAATATCATCTGTTCGCATTGAGAACTTCAGATCATTTGAAGACGAAACAGTGCCGTTGAACGATTACGCCTGCCTGGTAGGCCCCAATGGTGCAGGAAAATCGACCGTCCTCACCGCTCTTAACGTGTTCTTTCGGGAGTCCGAAAATCTCCCCACGGACCTTAGCCAGTTGGATCAGGAAGATTTCCACTGCAAGCACACCGATAAACCCATACAAATCACGGTCACTTTCACTGACCTTAACGATGAGGCCCTGGAAGATTTTTCCGACTATGTGCGGCAGGGGAAGCTCATCGTCTCAGCCGTGGCTACGTTCGACGGCACCACTGGAAAGGCCCAAGTCAAACAATATGGACAGCGCCTCGGTATGCGTGTGTTTGCGCCATTCTTTGAGGCTGTTGATTCGAAGAAGGTTCCGGAACTCAAAGTCGATTATGCCGGTCTTCGAGAGACTTACCCGGAGCTTCCCGCGCCCGGCGCCAAGGATGCCATGGTGCAGGCACTTCGGGACTTCGAAGCGGCCCGCCCCGATGATTGCGAGTTAATTCCGAGCGAGGATCAGTTCTACGGTTTCTCGAAGGGAACCAACCGGCTCGCAAAGCATATTCAGTGGGTTTACGTACCGGCCGTTAAGGATGCGACATCCGAACAGGTTGAGGCGCGAAACTCGGCTCTCGGCAAACTTCTTGCCCGCACCGTCCGTTCAAAGACTAATTTCGATGAGACAGTGAAGACCCTGCGAGCGGATATGCAGCAGCAGTATCAGGCCCTACTCGATGGCAATCAGCATGTCCTCGATGATATCTCGTCGGCACTCCAAACGCGGATTGCCGAATGGGCGCATCCCGATGCGCGGTTGCGCTTGCAGTGGAAGCAGGACCCTGACAAGTCGGTGCGTGTCGAAGAGCCGTGGGCTCACATACTTGCGGGCGAAGGTGATTTCGAAGGGGAATTGGCGCGCTTTGGTCATGGCCTCCAGCGATCATACCTTCTTGCCTTGTTGCAGGAGCTTGCTGGCACAGATGACGCCAGTGGCCCTAGGTTGATCCTGGCCTGTGAGGAACCTGAACTTTATCAGCACCCGCCCCAGGCGCGTCACCTTGCCACCGTTCTAAACAAACTTAGTCGCGGCAACGCGCAGGTTATCGTCTCCACTCACGACCCATTGTTTGTGTCCGGCGAGGGCTTTGAAGACGTGCGTATGGTGCGTAAAGATTCCGGTAGTCCGTGTTCATCGGTTGCCCATATGTCTTTCACGGAGATCGCGCAATCTGTTGCCGAGGCTACTGGCGAACAGCCTGTCAAGCCAGAGGGCGCTCTTGCGAAGGTTCATCAAGCCTTGCAGCCAGCTCTCAATGAGATGTTTTTTACTCGCCGACTTATTCTGGTCGAAGGCTTGGAAGACGTAGCCTATCTTCTTGCTTACCTCAATTTACTCGAGAAGTCGGAGGAATTTCGTCGCTTGGGCTGTCATATCGTGGCTGCGAACGGGAAGAGCGAGTTATTACGACCGTTGGTTATTGCGAAGCATATGAGAATTCCGACCTACGTCATCTTCGATGCTGATGCCGACAAGCCCGATAGGAACGGCAGTCAAGAGAAGCACGAAAAAGACAACAAAGCGCTCTTGAACCTTGTAGGCAAGCCAGACGAAAACGCGATGCCGGACGAGACAATTTGGGGCGACGGGTTCACCGTCTGGCACTCAGATATCGGCACCGTCGTCAAAGAGGAGATCGGGGAGGGTGACTGGGCAAATTTTCGCACCGAGGCCGATAAGCGTTACGGCCATGCCGGCGGGCTCAGGAAGAATTCTTTACATATCGGCGCGAGCCTCGCCTTCGCATGGGAGGCGGGCAAGCGCTCGCCTAGTTTGGATCGTCTTTGCGCCGACGTGCTTACTCCGGAAAACAGCGTGCCGGTTTAATCCAAATAAGTACTGGAATCGCGACTTAACGCATCGCTATTCCCGCTGGGGTGGACGTCGCAATCCTCGGAGCATTCTTTCGTATTCGTTCAGCTCAGGCGTTCCGCGCAGTTCCTGGAAAGATTTGAGATAGCTCAGATAGCCGGCAAGGTGGCGTAGGCGATCTACATCAACGCGGCCTTGCCTATATGCGTTATGAAATGCCGCTCTGACCCGGCGCCGGAATTTTCTTGGCGGCAATGCCTTCTCATTGACAACCAGGCCCGTCACTTTTTGCTGGCCGTGCCGGCTGGCGATGCGAGTCTTATCTTCGTTCAGGCGTAAGCCGTAGTCGCCAACAAGCCGTTCCCGCGCCGTCCGTATCATACCGACGATAGCATCACGATCAGCGCCGCTTATCGTGATGTCGTCTGCGTATCGGGAGTATCGTAAATCCTGTCTCTGGCAGTCGGACAACATGTCTTGGTCAAACGTCAGCAGGAACGAATTTGAAATCCCCGGACTGGTCGGCGCACCCTGTGGGAGCACACCGTCCTTTGTCACCAACCCCGCAACCAAGGCCGCCGATACGTCACCCAATCCATTGCGGGCAAGCAGCGTCTGCACGCCCGAATTCTCGATCGAACCGAAGAAATTCTCAATGTCGATATTCGCCACATAATCCACGCCCACGTGCTGCCGGGCATTGTCTATGATCGATGTGCCGGGTCGGTAGGAGCAGACCGCTTCGCTGACTGGCAAACCTGCCAAGACATAATCCGCGAGAAATTGCTGAATGACCTTGAGAAACACACGGGGACTTTCGATGGGTCTGAATCCCCCTGTCCTTTTCGGCAACTGAAAGCTCCGGTAATGGCGTTCAGGCCGCCGGAAAATTTGCTGAATGAGCTTTGGCGATATACCGAGCATGAGGCCCAATGTCGTAAAATCGAGCTTCAACGACTCCTCCGACTGCTGGCAAGCAAGGGCCAGTTGAGTGGAAGATGCAAAAGACAGAAAGAGTGGGAAAATGTCGCGTGAGGGTTGCGAAGGGCCAGTTTCTTCAGATAACTGCTGTGAGAAGCGAGGCCAATAAGGTTGGCCTTGAGGAACGAAGAGGCCAAGCTTATTGGCCTCGGTTCCTTTTATAGTCGGTCTTGTATCCGTAGACGGCGCAGCGCCGCCCGATCCCGCTGCATCGCCCTCACGCGACAAATAAAGTCTATCCTTCCTTGCATCCTTGAGCAAGAAAATGCGGGTAAGGTCACGATTTTTTCTTTGATTTTCAGATAAGTATTGATTGCCTTGCATCGACAATACAAAGAGGTCCGGATCGCGCCATACTCGTATGAGCTGCCCCATGTCCGCAGCCTCAAGACAGAATCTGTGAATGTCACTGCCGTCAGGAATACGCCCCGCATCTTTCAACACTGTCTGGAAATAATTCCTTATTTCTGCGGCTGAGACGGGTTGAAGGACGCCGATTGCCCAGAGAACGATCTTTCTGTTGATGACCGTCTTCATGTTTTCGCCTTTCGTGGGCGACCCCGACGGTCAACGGTAAAGACGCCTCTGCGGCTTTTCAGGCGGGTAATAACTTCATCGCAAGGATAGTTGCCAAGATTTACGAATTGCGCCTGACCGAAGCCCGCTACGGCATTGAATGGACCTTCATTAAGATAACTTCTGTCAGTTTGATATGCCTGATCGACCAAGAGAATAAAATCGGTGCTGTGCTTGATGACACCATTTTTATGTACGAAGTGCCAGCTAAACAGGCCAAGCTCGCAAAACGCGCCAACACTATCTGCGATTACGATGACTGCGTTGCAGTGATTTCGAATGAACTCCAATTCGTTGTCTTGAGCATTAACGCCCAGATGCACCCGCGCATCCTCTAAACCTTCATCTTCACCAAGGACAACCTCAAAACCGTCCGCTTCCAGTCTTTCCTTTAATTGGGCGCGGAGGATTGCGGACGGCCTGGGCTCATCGGCTTTAAGCGTCGGACCGCAAAGGAACACGATGAAGGGTGAGTCCTCTGCCGCACGGACAAGCTCGTCCTTGTGATTTTCTATCCGTGCTTTCAAATCCATCGCCGCGCCCCCACGCTGCGGCTGTGCAGTGACCGCTTACGACAACATTGAGAGCAGCCTACCCGACACAGATGCCTGTAAATTATCCCCTGATTGGCGCCGTCCCCCATTTATTATCCTTTCTTGCGCCTGTACTTGCCGGCTGCCGTTCATGGGTCGTATGGCTCCGGTTCACCAACTATATTTTCTTCACCATGCTCAACAATATAGCGCCGCATAAATTCACGCAGCACTTGAGCCGCCGGCCTGTCGTGAGCACGGCATGTTTCCAGGAATCGCTCCCGGAGATCGCGTTCTACACGTATCCGCAGCCCCGAATCTTTTCCGCTCATTTAATAAGTGTATCCAACGGATACACCTCTGTGTAGTCCCAAGCTGATATTCTCCCCATTCTTTGAATCTAATCTAGGCGCGTCCGGCTTTGCCGGACCAGGCCCTACGCGCGCCGGCAGTGCGGCGCTTCCCGAGCCGCTGTAGATCCCGCCCACGGGATGTCGCGTCTCGGCCATCCGGTGACGATCCCTCGCGCTTACGGCTAACGCCGATCCGATAGAGCGGCCATCCGGCCGCAATTCCTTCTTCGGTAGAGGCCTGCGGCCCGTCGCGCCTATGGCGCGCCACTTATTAAAGAAGGGGCCTGCGGCCCCATGGCCGTCAAGGCCAAGCCCTTGAGGGGCGGCCGCGGGGCGTTCCCCGTTTTTCGCCCGTCTTCGCCGTTGGCTCCGCCGGGCTGCCAAAACGGGAGATACCCCTTTCCCCGCGTCCGGCCTGTGACGGCCGAACCCCCGCTCATTGCCGCGTGGCTAGTCGGGTTGCAGCAGCGCGCAACCCGCAAGCCAAAAGGAGAACAGGCAATGAAGCACAACAAGGCAGACATCTACACCCGTATTACCGACCGCATCGTGGCCGATCTTGAACAGGGAGTCCGGCCATGGTTGAAGCCGTGGAACGCCGAGCATGCCGCCGGGCGCATCACCCGTCCGTTGCGGCATAACGGAATCCCGTATCAGGGAATCAACACGCTCATGCTTTGGTCGGCAGCCGTGGCCGCTGGCTACGCCGCGCCGATCTGGATGACGTTCAAACAAGCGCAGGAGCTTGGCGCCCATGTGCGCAAGGGCGAGAAGGGCAGTCTTGTCGTTTACGCCAACACCATCACCCGCACCGAACTTGACGTTGACACCGGCGACGAAGCCGAGCGGGAAATCCCCTTCATGAAGGGTTACACCGTCTTTAACGTTGAGCAGGTCGAGGGTTTGCCCGCACAGTTTTACGCGACCGCCGAACCCCGGCTTGATCCCGTGCAGCGTATCGATCATGCGGAATGTTTCTTTGCCGCGACCGGCGCGGACATTCGCCATGGCGGAAACCGGGCTTATTACAGTGTCACCGATGACCACGTGCAGATGCCGCCGTTCGAGACGTTCAAGGATGCTGAGTCCTACTATGCGACCCTGGCGCATGAATGCACCCATTGGACTCGCCACCCCTCGCGGCTGGAGCGCGATTTTGGGCGCAAGCGTTGGGGCGATGAAGGCTACGCCATGGAGGAACTTGTTGCCGAACTCGGCAGCGCCTTTCTCTCCGCCGATCTCGATTTGACACCCGAGCCGCGCGACGATCACGCCGCCTATATCGCGTCCTGGCTGAAAGTCTTGAAGGACGACAAGCGCGCCATCTTCACCGCCGCATCCCACGCACAGCGCGCGGCGGATTTCCTGAACGGCTTGCAGGATGCCGGAGAAAAGGAGGCGGCGGCTTAGCGCCGCCGACCTTCCCGCAAGAGCAGCGCCATGCGCAAACCCGATACCATCATGATTGACGGTCGCGCCTATTCATGGCGCGCCGTCCTCGAATTACGCCGGGCGCAGATCGAGGCGTGGAAGGCGGCGCGACCCGTGCAGCCCGCTTTGTTCGAACTGAAATGCGACCGGCGGCCGGAACGCGAACGCACCGCCGCCGGACGTTACCGCGAGCCGACCTTGCTAACGCTGATACAGGAGTCGCGGGACTGACCCGGAACCGCCGCGCGGCGGCTACTGACCGAGCAGCGCCCGCCACACGGCGCGGCCATCGGTTCCTTCTATCGCGGCTTCCGCCGCATCGCTCAGCCCCGCGAAAAAATCGAGTCCCGTGATGGCCTCGATATCGGCGACGGCGACGATGCAGCTTTCAAGAGCGGCATCGAGCGCGCAGCCCTTCGCGCCGATCCGTTCCGTATGCACGAACAGGAAAGCGACCACGCCGGGTTCGCCGACCAGGATTTTATAAAACATGTGCGGGACGTGAATATCCGTGTTCGGCCCCACCACCTGTGTCGCGGCATCGCCGAACACCGTCCCGGCGATGATGTGAATCGTCTTGCCCGCGCGGACGATGTCATTGCGGACCTTGGTTTCAAGCACATTCCACAGCCCGCCGGAGCCGTTGAAATTGCCGTGACGCTGCGGCGCGATGTTCGACATGTAATTGATCTCGAACACCGTACAGGCATCGTCGATATCCCCGATCGCCAGATCGGCCGGTGAGTTGACGGCCGCGAACGTCCCGTCGCCGTCACGGTCACCGCCTGAAATGAAATACGGCGAGATATGACCGCGCGCGAGATCGAAGGCATCGAGCAGACCGTTATAGTCGGTCCGCCGGACAGGATTCGTCACGTCGGGGTCGGTACGGAACGTTGACCATCGGCTTTCGCGCTTAGGGGTATTGAGATAGGCGGGCGCGGCGCGCCATGCAGCCCAACGCGGCACGCGGCGAGCTTCATCGTATTCCGTGACATAGCCCCGGCGCACAAGCACGCGACCGTCGGAGGGCGCGCCCCCGAACAAATGTTCGGCCGTCAAAACCGCCTTGGCGTAGTCGCTCAGGGGCGGGCAGCTCTGCGCCCACGACTGCGGCGCCAAGCCGAGCCAGGCGAACAAGATTGCCTGCGTGAAAATCGCGAATCGCCCCATTGCTTCCTCCCCCAAAAAGACCGCATGAAATTATAGCAGCCAGCATCGACTTATTCATGGCTGTGCGGTCCTGTTGCAGGGACTGGCGAAGTCTCCGCTTTGTCGGCAAGCACCGGCCTAAACGGGCAGGGGTCCGGTGGACGCCTGACCCGGCCGCCCTCCCCGAAGCGCGGAGCGCGTGGGGCAGCATATGCGCAGCCGGGGTTTCGGTCCCTTCAATCAGCTTCCGTAAATCGCTTTTCCCATCCTCATTACTGCCGTTATCCGGTCGCACCGGATTTCCCTCCTTTTCCTTCTTGCTTCTTTTTGGCCGTCCCCAAGGGCCAGCTCTAACGCCCAACCTGGCGCAGCGCGCGCCTCGAATTGGCGCAACTTGCTTTGTCGGCTCCCCCGCCGGTTTCCGCAGCCGCAAGGCGGTCCCCCCCAACAAAGCGTTGCACCCGGCGCGACGCCCCGCCCGTCGGCAGGGCATGGCTGGCACGGTGCCGGCCAAGAACAAGAAAAGGAGAAAAATAATGCCCCTCTATAATTTTGCCACTTACGCCGACATGCGCGAGGAATGGGCCATCCGCGCCGATAGCCTCGACAAGGCGAAGAACCTCATCGGCGATGATGCCAATGGCGACTGGCTCGAAGATGCGATCCGTGTCGATACCGAGGCCGTCGAATGCCGATCCGAATTCGTTCCGGGCGATGACGACGACCGCCCTGCGATCAATGAGATCACGCCCGACCATTGGGCCTGGCGCGAGGCACATCGCGAATATATCGAGCACTCGCTACGCCAGAACATCGCCGCCATTTCCGGCGAGTTCCACACGCACCATTTGAGCGGTCCGTTTTATGATCGTTTCGGTACATATATCGACGGCTTTGTCGGCCACTACGAGTTGTGTATCGCCATGGCCGAGGCCATGACCGATTGGGAAGTCGCAAACGGCTTGGGCGAGGCATACGAAAACGCTGGCGTACTGTGGATCGAGCTGGTCGAGGATTTGGTCGAAACCGTTCTGGTTGAAGCTCTGTACGACAGAGCGATTCCGGACCCTGCGAAGATTCTGCCCACGCTTCGGGTTCTGGCAGGGCGGCCGTCATGAGGGCGGACGATCACATAGGTCGCATTGCCCGCGACATCCTCGGTATCGAGACTCTCGAGACGAGGAATGCCGACACGCTGGACTTCCACGAACTATCCGTCTGGCAAATCCGGCAGGCACTTCTTGCCGCGTATCAGGCCGGGCGCCGGGCGGCGGCGGATAAACCGCCATGACGGTAATTTCTTCTCACCAATGACGTCGAGGCCGCTCCATCCGGATGCGGCCTTTTTCTTATCTCCATCCGTTTTGTCAGGCCACCCCCAAGGGCCAGCTCTATCGCCCAACCTGGCGCAGCGCGCGCCTCGAATTGGCGCAACTTGCTTTGCCGGCTCCCCCGCCTGTTTCCGCAGCGGCGGAGGCGGTCCCCCCAACAAAGCGTTGCACCCGGCGCGTCGCTCCGCCCATCGGCAGGGCATGGCTGGCACGGGGCCGGCCCAAAAACAAAAAAAGGAGACAAGAAATATGACGACATCAACATGCGAAAATTGCGGCGGCGCCTATCACTGGGAATGGAAAGACGCATTCGACAAATTCGGCTTTGGCGACGGCGACGGCCAAATCGAAACCGGCCAAGTGTGCAATGCCCTTGAGATCGCCGGCTACACCGTCGAGCAGAACGGATGGTCCCTGCACAACACGATCATCGTTTCGATCAAGAAAGACGGCATCGAGCAAATCCCGGAAGGGACGATCATCGGCTACGACGAGCCGCGCGAATATCTGCCCCGGAAAATCGTAAAGCTGCTCGATAAGGAATTTCCGGCGACATGCCCCTCTGACAACGGGAGGTCGTCATGACCTTTCGCAATCGAATCATTCAGGGCAACTGCGCCACCGTCATGCAGTCCATTCCCGATGCATCTATCGACCTGGCCGTAACCGATCCGCCGTATCTGGTGAACTACCGCGACCGGACCGGCCGCACACTCGCCGGCGACAACGCGCCCCACATGGTGCTGCCGTGCTTCCCGGAACTCTATCGCGTCATGAAGAACGACAGCCTGTGCGTCTGCTTTTACGGCTGGAACCGCATAGAGCTGTTCATGTCCGCCTGGAAGGCGGCGGGCTTTACGCCCGTCGGTCATATCGTCTGGCGCAAGAACTACGCCTCGCGCGTGGGCTTTCTCAAATCCTGCCATGAGCAAGCCTATCTGCTGGCCAAGGGGCATCCGCGCCGCCCGGCGCGGCCCCTTCGCGATGTGCAGCCGTGGGAGTATTCCGGCAACAAATTTCATCCGACCGAGAAAGCCGTCAGCGTTCTCACGCCGCTGATCGAGTCGTTCTCCCGTCCCGGCGATCTTGTGCTCGATCCGTTTTCCGGGTCGGGCAGCACGTCCGTCGCCGCTGCTCTCTCCGGCCGCGACTATTGCGGCATCGAGCTTGAACGCCGCTACTGCATCCATGCCCGGCGCCGTCTTTCAGATATGTGTCACGACACCGTGCTAAACGGGGCGGCATAGCCAGACCTCGTGACGGCGAGGGAATCCTTAGCCGCAAGCGATCATTGTGCGGCCATTACATCGCACGTCATCGCCCCGATTTTCCCTTTTCCACCGGCCGTCCCGCGAGCCAGCCATAACGCCCAACCTGGCGGAGCGCGCGCCTCGAATTGGCGCAACTTGCTTTGTTGGCTCCCCCGCCTCTTTCCGCAGGGGCGGAGGCGGTCCCCCCAACAAAGCGTTGCACCCGGCGCGACACCCCGCCCGTCGGCAGGGCGTGGCTGGCACGGGGCCGGCCCAAAAACAAAAAGGAGAAAACAAATGGGACTTGATATGTATGCCTATTCAACAGACGACCCGGAGACCGGTCAGGTCGATTTTTCGAAGGACGATCACGCCCTTCTGCACGATTGGCGGAAACACCCGAACCTGCATGGCTGGATGGAAAATCTTTACCGCGAGAAAGGCGGCGATGCGGAAAGCTTCAATTGCGTCAGCGTCAAACTGACGACCGCCGATATCGACAGGCTGGAAGCCGACATCAAAGCGGAGCGCCTACCTTATACCGAAGGATTTCTCTTCGGTGCCTCCGATGGCACGGAAATCGATGACGATCTCGAATTTATACGCAAGGCGCGCGACGCATTGGCGGAAGGCTTGACCGTCTACTATTCATCATGGTGGTAGCCAACACCGTCAATCGGAGAGGCCGCCGCGTGCGGCCTTTTCTTTTGAAATGCAGTCTCAGTCACCGGCCAATTCCTAAGAAAATATTAATGAATATTCCGTAAAATAAGAAAAACGGAGGAATATGGCGGTAAATCTAACGGATACATGGAAGCAACACGCCTTCCCGGACGATGCGCCGGGCAGGGAAGAACGCTGGTCGCTGGAGTCCGAGCGCCGCCGTATTCACGACCGCACCGATTTCGATCTCGAACAATCCGGCTCCACGAACAAACTCCGCCGCTTCACGAGCGGGCAGAACGACGAGTTGAACGGCCGGACCGCGGAGGAAAAAGCCGACGACGACATGATGATGCTCCTGGCCGTCGGCAGCCCGGCTTACATGGAAGCCTATAACAACAAGCTCACCTTCCAGATCGATGGCGAGGATTTCGAGATCACGCAAGGCGAATTGCACGAGCGCGCCAAAAAACGCGCCGAGGATCTGCAACGGCAGATCGACGACGCGAAAAGGCGCGGCGCAAGTGACGATGAAATCGCCCGAATGCAGGCGACTCACCGCCAGGTCGTCATCGTCCGCGACAATACCGATCCGGCAAGGAGCATCATGGATGAAGACCGGCACCGCCGTGTTCAGGCTGCCCTTAACCATCCCGATCAGGACCCGGCACTGACGAAGCCGGTCGGACATGAATCAAGTTTTGGACGTGACCCCGGTAATGAGAAAACATCGGCCGCCGATATGTCGGCCCGTTTTGATCGCGACGCAGAAACCTGGTCCGTGAAGACGGGTTGGTCGCAATCTGAAAACCGCACATCCTTTGCCGGAACAATTGACGGTACGGCGTCAAACAACGCTACCACTTCCCTTGCGGCCCAATTCGCCCCGGCGGTCGAGAACGTTCCGCCGGTTGATAATCCCGGTGAGGATCAGACTCCATCGTCGCAACCACATAGAACTACCGGGCTTGATCTATAATTTTCGTGTTCTCAAAATCGGACGTAATTCCAAGACATGCTCGATAATAGTCTTTTACGCCATCGAAATATCCAAGTGACATATGGATTATTTCCATATGGTCTTTGGTTTTTTCATCCTCCATCGACTGCACTGCCTTATAGCACTGGTCCAATATCTCCTTGATTTTTCCCTTCCTAAATCGGGTTCGCGCCATGCTCAGAAACGCGATGGCAGCAAAGAGTTTCTCTCTTCCGACGGCGTCATCTTTGTCGCTCACGAACTCGCTCAGGATTGCCGTAGCGCGGCACAACAGGTGAAGCCGGATTCGAATGTCTCTTTCCTTGCCCTCAGCATCCATGCCGAAGGCAGAAAGTAGGTCTTTGGTGCTGAAACTGAACATGGGGAAATTTCTCCTTCGGCCGTGAGGACACCCTGCACGGGGAGCATCCGTGATTTCGCCTTATCGCCTATCCAGCACCGATTGGACCCATGGTGAGAATCCGAACCGTACGCCACTCCGGGCGATGCCGGTTGCGCCCGCCGATGCCGTAACCAGCACGCGGTAGTCGTTTTCATTTTCGGGGTCGGCGATGATTGTCACGAGGACACCATCATCGGACTCGCCCTGGAGCGCGATCCGTCCGCCGGTGTCCCGTTCGAGGATACGCAAACCTTCGTTGAATTCGTTACAGCGAATGCCTTTCTCGGCGCCATCAACGAATTGCTTGGCGATTTCATCACAGGCAGCGAGCGCCGTTTCCCGGTCGAACCGGTAGCGCGTCACGGTTGGCGGCTTGTCCTTGCGGTAATCGTTGATCTCAAGATTGCGGCCTTTCGCCGCCACGCACAGGCGCGTCGAAATCGTGCCTAAAGGCTTGTCGCCCTTGACCGCGTACCAATGTTTCAGATCAGGCGTTGCCGTTATTAGTTCGGCCGCATAACCGACCTTGCCGCCTTCTTTCAGGCTCACGCCGATCATGTCCATGCTGGCGATGATCTTGTGACCTTCGGCCTTGAGCTTGGCGCTCAAACCCTTCGGCGTGTCGCATGTGCCGACATCGAGTGCATGCGCCGGCGCGGCGGCCAGGACGAGCAGGGGAATAAGGAGGGTGATTCGGCGTAGCCGGACGAATTCGCGTCGCCCGAACGGTCGCTCAAACGAAAAGGAACCTTTTTGATAGTATTTTCATAAGCGCATATTTTTCAAGCCCTTCGACGGAGGTCTGCGCCTCATGACGCATGAAACCGGCTCTCACGGCGGCGTTCAAAAAGGTTCCTTTTTGGAAAGAGTCAGATGGGCGCGGAGCGCAGATTTCCGCTGTCCGCATACGATGGTGTGCAGCATTGATGGCGCGAGAAATTCCCCGCGATACTGGTCCTATGAAGGTGGGCTATGCGAGGGTTTCGACCTGCGATCAAAATCTGGATATGCAAATACGCGCGTTGAAGAAGACGGGCTGCGCCAAGATATTCCGCGACGAGGGCGTGTCCGCCGTGGCGAGCGAGCGCCCGAATTTCTCTGCTGCGCTGGAAAGCCTGCGTCCCGGTGACACGCTCGTTATCTGGAAGATGGACCGGGCTTTCCGCTCACTGATTCACGCGCTCAATGTGCTGGAAGAGTTGGAGCATCGCAGGGTCGAGTTCCAATCCCTCACCGACCAGATCGACACCGCGACCGCCATGGGCCGGTTCGTCTACCAGGTGACGAATGCCTTTTCCGAGCTGGAACGCGCCCTGATTTCCGAGCGCACCCGCGCCGGCATGGCCGCTGCCCGCGAACGCGGCGTGACCCTCGGCCGCCCACCAAAGCTCAGCCACCGACAGATCGAACGCGCCCGCCGCGAGATCGACGAGCGCGGCAAGACCATCGCCCACATGGCGCGCACCCTGGGAGTCGCGCCGATAACGCTGTCACGAGCCTTGAACCGCGAGGAATAATCGAACGGACGGCCGCGCCAAGGGCGTACTCGGTCCCGCGCCTTCAAGTGGCGCTCCTACGGGTCCGCCAGCCTGACGGCTGAACCTTGCGCAGCCGATCGCCTGCGTCCCGCTTCGCTCGTCCCTCGCATCCGCTCCTGGCGGGCTACATTTTCAAATTCGCCGACTGGCGCAATGCCAGTCAAAGGGTCAGATAGACCGTCTTTTCATTACTCTCGGACTGATCGTCCGACCACCGGACGATTGCGATTTGCTTGCTTGGCGTCCCCATGCTCACCGCCGCAATCAAATCAACCGACTGGTGTTGCTCCAGGACTTCCATCGGGAATTTGTCATCCAGTTCGGACTTCGGCACCGGCATATCGCCATCTGGAAATTCGATCCGCACGTTTCGGGCAGCCGCTTTGCCCTTATTGAAAACTTTCAGACGGTATTTGCTACTGCCGAGCTTCACATATGAAGCGCCGACATCCGCCTTCCGGGATTCGAGGGCCTCGCTATCATCCTGTGCCAAGAGTCTCTTGTTCAACTCATCTTGGCTATCGATCAATGATAGCTGGCGTTTGTTAAAGTTCCGCGTGGTCCAGATCGCATAGCCGGACAGGAACAGAGCGACGACGGCCGCTATATCGCCCAGGGAGATTCCATTCATCTACTTAATCCTTATATTCTTGCTGCCACGCAGCCCCTTTTTCAGCGACTCCCGCATCTCCTTCGCGAAATCCTTGGTGATTTCGTCCCCCATCTCCTTGACGTGCTCGGAGATGTTTTCGCTGTTCGCCTCAATAAGCTCATCCTTGGTGAACTCGCGGCCGCACGAAGCACACTTCGCAGAGCCAATCGTTTCTTCGCTGCCCTCAAATTCAAACTGATTACCACCGCAGGTTGGACAAACCAGGCCCACCGACCGATTATATTTGTCAGTATCCATGGTTCACTCCTTATCCTTGCCGCATCATTCCACCACCAAGACTGCGTCGCTTCCCCTCTCTAGCCGAACCAATCCGGCAGATCGGGAAAATCACGAACGCAGTGCTCCGTGATCCGGTCGTAGATGAACTGGTCTCCCGCGCTATGCGTATTCAGGCATAGATAAAAATTCTTTCCATCATGCTTGGCGAAGATCACCCACTCGCCCGTCAGCTTCCCTTGCTGGTCGCGCATTTCGACCGGCTCGTGCGTAACACGATGGGCAAGTTCCTCGATCATCTCTTTCGTGATGGTGCTTGATTTCGTCGGGTCCATGACCTCTTCGATCAGCTCTTCGAGGCCATTCTTGCCGAGAGCCAGTGCCATATTATTGACGAGGAAATGCGCCGAAAAGAAATGCTTGTGCCAGAGTCCTCTAAGTGGTGGACGATTGAAGGCGGTTGCAGGCTTGATACCGCTATGCGGCTCGCCGTCTTCCATATTTGTGATCGACCGAAGCACGTCATGCGGACTTACGCCGAATTCGACATCAAGGACATAGATGTCGAACCACAAGAGTTCGGACATGCGCGACGACAAATCTGCATCGCTGGTGTAAAAATTTTTGAACGCTACGAGTTTCTCACTGCTAATAGCGATGTCGTGCCCATTTAGTTTTGCCGTCCAGTTTCTCATCGAATATTCCCCCGGTATCTGGTTTTGCTCCCCTTATCGCCCGCCTAAGCGTCGCCACGCCCCGCCCCAAAACATCACGGCTATTGCCGCACGCGTTTCCTCGCCTGATGACAGCGATCAATCGCTGTAATAGTGGTCGAGCATCTTTCTGTGTTCGTCGAGCTGCTTCACGAGAGCGTGTGCTGACTCCATCATCCGCTCCAGCAGCCTCGCAATCTCGACAACGGCTTTGTCATGAACCAATGCTTCTTCGGGCAATTCGGCAAGCTGCTTGTATGCTGCCTCCGACCGAGACAGAAATATTGCCGCTTCGGTCCCGAGAGCGGTATTGGTCAGTGTCGTCTCACCCACGGTCTCCTTTAGGCTGGCAATGCCGGATCGCACTTCCTCGAACAACTCTCTCACGTATTTTGCATCCTCGACGCTGTGCTCCGATTGCAGCGACTCAATCCATACAACGATACTACCCTTCGAGATGTATAGGCCCTGAATTGTTTTGGCTATCTCCCTGAGTTCTACTATTTCTTTGAGTTTCCGAATGCGTTCACGCCGTTTGAGAAATTCTTCTTGTGGCTTGAGCACCGCAGACACCAGCTTCTCGGGAAATGACAGAAGCCAGTCAGTCGTTTCTCTGACCTCCTTTATTAAGCCCAAATCGATACCCATCACGCTCACCCCCGCATCGCCCGTCGCAACGTCGCCACATCGACCCCGAACATCGCGGCCATGGCTGCCCGCGTTTCCTTGCCCAATCCTATCATGTCCCGCGCATGGTCAAGCTGCTGCGGCGTGAGTTTGCGCGGCCGGCCGATATGTTTGCCCCGGCGCCGGGCCGAGGCCATACCGGCCTTCGTCCGCTCGGAGATCAGCTCGCGCTCGAATTCAGCGAGCGAGGCCAGCATGTGGAAATAGAACCGCCCGCCGGCGCTTGTCGTGTCGATTTGCTCCTGTAGGGAGCGGAACCCGACACCTGATTCCCGTAAGCCGTTGATAGTCTCGACCAGGTGGGGCAGGGACCGCCCCAACCTGTCCAGTTTCCACACCACCAGCACATCGCCTTTGCCAGCGCGTGCCAGCGCTTGCATCAGCCCCGGCCGCTCGATCGCGGCGCCTGAAATACCGTGATCCTGAAAAATCGAATCGCATCCCGCTTCACCGAGGGCGTGAAGCTGCAATTCTAGATTTTGTTCGTCTGTGCTGACCCGTGCGTAACCAATTTCCATGCCCGTCATTTTGCACGCCCCTTTTGCCGCGACGAAGAAATAACGAAATCAGATACTTAGAAAACTGGGGATAAGCCGCGCACAACCGACCCGTTTTGTCGCACGGGCCGGGCAGGGAGGTTTGCCATAAGAACAAAGTAAATATTTAAGGATTCCCCAATATAATTAAGGATGATACTGTATTTAAAAACAATAATACAAAAGGGGTCCTTTTCTCATGGGGTATATTAATGTAATACAAATTATATTTACTGTATTTTTCTCAGTCCTGACCATCGTAGGTGATGCCCGCGCCGCTTGTGTCAATCCATCCCAGCCGGAAGGGGCGCAGGTATACAACTCCACCTATAAGACCATGCAGTTCTGCGACGGGACCACGTGGTGGACCATGAAGGGCGGCGGGGGCGGCGGTGGTGGAAGTGGATCGGCAATATTCAGCCGCTGCACGAATGAGCAGTCCGATGGTGACGGCACGGGCGATATAGCCATATGTGTGGAGGCAACAACGGTTGATCGGCAGAACATAAGCGACTTTGACCTGACGGCAACCGCAATGCCGATATCCTGTAATGTGGCATCTAACACGTTTTCGCGAATGTCAGGCCGTTCTCTCTTTTGGAATACATCCAGCAACAAGTGGCAGATTCATAATGATGCTGGTATCGGTGCTCAGGATTGTGATGACGGCTCCTTGCTTGTCGCAGATTTGTCCGCCACACCGGGTAGTAGCCCTGCCTCTTCCCTCTGGACCGCCGGAACGGGCGACGACATCTATTTCAATTCAGGCAACGGCAATGTGGGGATCGGGACCGCGAGTCCTGCGCAAATGCTGCACGTATCCGGTTCAGGCGCAAGGATGGCGGTGCAGACTACGGATAATGGAGCAATGCCCGGGTATGAGTGGAAAAATGCGGCAGGCGGCACGATTGGTACGTTTACGCAATCCGGCGGCACGGGCGACTGGTCGCTGGACACGGCAGCAGGCGGCGTGGGTAATGTTATGGTGTGGAAGTACGGCACCGGCAATGTCGGCATCGGGACAACGAGTCCTGGTGCGAAGTTGAATGTTGAAAAGTCAGATTCAGGTGTGACTGCGGATACCAGTGCAACAGCATTCTTTGAGAACAGCACCAATAATTTGTTGCATATTGCCGGTGGTGCGGCGAACACGGTCGGGGTTGCCTTTAATGGTGCGGGGAACCCGAATGACGGATCGCTATATTATCAGACAGACACGAAATACATGTCGTTTCGCACAGCAAATGCGGAACGCATGCGAATTATGTCGGATGGCAAGATTTTGGTGAACACAACCACTCAGGTTCTGGATTCGAAGATGGAGCTTTGGTATGATGGGCAGAGTAGGCAAGGCATAACTTTGAAAAATACGGCGAACAGTGCGAATGGTGCGGCGATACGATTTATTGATAATCTGAATAACTTTAATATTGGTGGTATATTTTTCCAGCAAGGTGGGCCGATTAACTATGCAACGTCGTCGGATTATCGGTTGAAGCAAAATATTCAGCCGCTGGAAAGCGGGTTGGATCGTTTGATGAGTCTCAGGCCTGTGCGTTACCAGTATAAGGCGACACCTGATAAAACGATTGACGGCTTTATCGCGCATGAGGTGCAAGACGTTGTGCCTGAAGCTGTGGTCGGCGAGAAAGATGCGTTAGATAAAAATGGCCAACCCAAATACCAAATGCTCGATGCCTCTAAAATTATTCCTGTGTTAACGGCAGCGATGCAAGAACAGCAGGCCGAGATCGAGGCCCTGCGAGCGGTCAATGACAATCTCCGCACCCGCCTGGATGCGCTCGAAGGCATCCGCAAGGCCGCGTTGCCGTAAGCGGAAACCGCGCCTCAAAGGCGCGGCCCAGCCACTTGGCGGGGCGGATGCGTATCGGCAATTTGCTGCGCGTAGCGCTGCCGCGATTGCGTGACCGTTCTTTGGTGAAACGCGCCTTGGAGGGTTGAAATCCGTCTGCGGCGGCGTGTCTCCCGCCGCGCGATATCGTCGAGGATCAGCAGCGTCAGAAGCGGAGCGATATAAAGGCTCCAATCGGCCGAGGCGTTGAATTGTTGCGCGTTGAATTTCTGTGTCAGCGAGTCCATGTCGTCCTCCATTGGTCTTCCTGGAAGACCCGGCCAATCCGGGCCTTTTGATAAGACCGGAGAAGGCATGTCCCGTGACGGCTGCACCTGCCACCCTTCATGGCAGGCCGCAACGTCAGTGGAGGACCCGACCACGCCGTAGTGACACGAAGGCGGAGGGTTGCAGTCCGCAGGAACGGGATGTGCCAGCTTCATAGGTCAAAAAGGCACGGCTTGGCGGTTCGTATTCCGGCAAGACCGGGAGGACACCGGACGCGACTTAAAACACCGATAATGAAATCATGCACTGGCCAGCTTGAAGCCAGGCACGCGGACTCGACCGCGCATCAGCGCTCTCATATCTGCTGATCAAAACATCTTCATCCGCTCCTTCGCTCGCGTTTCCTAAAAAGCATGGCCGCGATCCTGGCCGCGTATTGAGCCTGCCCCCGGCTTGCCGGCGGCCGTCCGGTCAAGGCCCTGCCCGCACCACTCGCTTGCGCGACCGTGTTGGGCATGACCGGCCGCTCAAACCCGGCCCTTCGTCTCCGCGTCTTTAAGGAAAACGCGAACTGAGAAGGAGACGAACAATGAAGCTATTGACCAAAGACATCCATGAACGGCTGACGAAAAACGGCCGTATCCGCGAACAGCTTGCCGAAGGCGGTAAGGCGGAGGCCGATTTCATCCCGGTGGTGAAGCTCTTCACGCCGGACGCCGGTTGCACCTGGCTCTTGACCGAGCTTGATCCCGAAGACACCGACATCGCCTTCGGCCTGTGCGATCTCGGCATGGGCTGCCCCGAACTGGGCGCCGTCCGCATTTCCGAACTGGAATCCGTGCGCGGCCCGCTCGGCCTTGGCATCGAACGCGATATCCACTTCACCGCAACCAAAACGATTTCCGCTTACGCCGAAGATGCGCGCGTACGCGGTCATATCGACGCGTGAAAGGAGCTGTGCCATGACAAATCACAATCATTCATCCACCGCCCAACTCGGCTTTGACGCCCTGCTGGCGGATGCCGACAGCGACAATCGCGCCCGTGAGTTCGAGCGCGAAACCGGCTATTTGCCGGACAGCTACGATGAAGCCGTTCCGTTCTATCGTTCCCTGATCGAGCGCAATCACGCCGCCATGCTCGCGGCAGACATGGCCGAAACCACGCGCCTGCACGACGAGGCGCGCAAGCTCGCGCTGCGCCTCAATGGCGGCGATGGCGGAATCCTCGCGCATGAGAACGCCCCCGGTTACGTGCTGGCGCGTGAAACCGCCGCCCCATCCGGAACTGTCCCGCTATGGGGCCAAACCGGCGACTTCATCGTGCGCATTGGTGATATGCGCGTCCGCATCGAGCTGGACGGCATGTTCGGTATCGGCTCGGGATTTTCCTTCTGGCCCGGCTTCAGCGCCCATGCGGTCGATCGCGACCGCCCGTTCCTGAGCCAGACCGGCTATCGCAGCTTCCTCGGGATTTATGCGGAACCGCAAGAAGACCTGACACCCGATCTGTTCACGCAAAAAATCATAGCCGCTTACGTCGATCGCGACCTGAACGGCAAGCTCGTCACCATTGATGAAAAATACCGGGCCAAATGAGGTTGAATCCGGCGCGTGAGCCGCGCTCCCGTCTTTCGTCATGCCCGGCGTTGAGCGTGCCGAGGATCCCGCAAGGGATGAACGGCACGCCACCCGGCAAATAGTCTTATTCTGAAATACCGCGAGTCCCTTGCCCTTCGCTAACGATCCGTGGCCACCAATGTCCTCCCGTCCATAACCTCACCTCTTGCCGTGCATGCGTCGTGGCTACCGGCTGTGACCACGCCGGCGGGGGTGCTTCATAGCGGTCTGCCCATATGATTTTCACGCTTAGGACCGCGCCAGGAATGTCCTCGCCTTTTTCCGTTTTGGAAATTGCCTCATCGAATACGCCAAGACCTGACGGCGCGCGCGGGCGATTCCAGGCCAGGCGGGTTCCCCGTGCCGCCGGGGTATCCCCGACTTTCCGCGCTGCGCTTGTGCAAGCCGGGCGATGCCCCACCCCGGCGGGCAGCCTTGAATCGCCCGCTTATCCGCCCCGTCCAATCGGTCAGCGTCATGAGGCAAACCAAACAGGAAAAGGAGAAAACCAATGGCACGTAACCGTAACGAAAATCAGAAGCAGACCAAAAACACCCAGCCCCCGGCGTTGTTCGCCTACCATGTCGCCGAGCGCGGCGAGAAGAAGTTCTGGACCCGCATCGGGGCGGCCTGGGATCACGAGGACGGCAAGGGCCTGACGATCCAGCTCGACCTTCTGCCGGCGACCGGCGGCCGCATCGTCCTGCGGGAACCCAACGACGACGAGCAGGCTGAAGCCAACGGGGCGGGCGCGTAAGCGCCCCCCTTCCTCTTTATCCCCAACTAAGAGCGCTCGCGAGGGCGCTTTTTCTTTGTCAGGCAACCGGCGGCCGATACGATTCAATCAGGATGAAAAAACAAACGGGCCGCACCGGCACCAACAAGGATTACACCTTCAAGATCAAACTGCGCGGGCGTGACAACGCGCCCCTATCCATGCAGCAAATGCGCGAGGGGCTTCTTGACGCGGCGCGGCGACTTGAACGTTATGAGGCGGGCTATCGCGCCAAGTGGGTCACGATCTATCTGACGATGGTGGACGAGAACGGCCAGCCCGTGCAGATCGACCCAAGGGGCGAATGGACGATCTTCCCTTACAACAGCGCCGCCGACGAACACGGCGCCTGATGTGCAATGCGGCGACCAGCATTAAAGAAGGCCGCGTTCCGTCAGGAACCAGTACGCCGCGCCGGCAAGACCGACGCAGGTCATGAACCTGGGAAATTTCGCGCAGAACCCACTCACCACACAGCCTGCGATTACGCCCGCCGTCAGCACTTCCAAAGGACTCGAGCGAAGAGTCTGCTCCGCCCAGTACGCCGCGTAGATGCCGGCGCCAATGCCAAGAAACAAGGGTATGCCGCGAATGGAATTGTCGCCAAACACCGCCTCCCAGATTTGTTGCCGGCGCTGATTGAGCGCATCGGGTCCCCATCGTCCCATAAGGCGGGAGGCGCGCCGCTCATGCCGCTCTCGCAGCGATCCGCCATCGTCCCCCTGATTGTTCATGCGTTTGTCTCCCGACTTTTCTCGACCGGCGAAATTCTCGAAAACACATCCTGTTTTCGCCATAGAAGCCCGTGGAGAGGGTTTGTTGATTTTGGCCACACACCAGGCTCGATATTATGAAAACCCGTCAGCGGGCTTCCCTGATCAAAAAAGGAGCCAAAAAAGCCAGTGAGAACATCAACGCCCCCGGTTATGGCCCCCGCGACTGCGTTCCTGAATTTCGCGGGCGCGTTGCGCGGCCTGTGCCAGTTCCTCGGCCCGCCTACGGTCCCGTTCCTGATCGGCGGCGCGTTTCTCGGCCTGTTCGACCCGCTGTTCGATATCCTTCCGCTTCTGGTCATCGATCTTCGCGATACCCTGACCGTTGTTGAAATCGACAGTGCGCTCCGCCTGCTTTTCCATCCGCGCGGAATATTGCTGAAAGCTTTCAGCGGGGCCTAATGAAGTCGGGCGCGGCGCGGGGCCACCGCGCTGCCGAGTCAATCTGTTTTGTTCGGCCGCGATATCGGCCTGGCGCGTGCGCGCCTGCTCCTGCGCGAGCTGTTTTTTCTCATCGTCGCGCGTGCGCGAGATTTCATCGATGGCGGCGCGCTCGGCTTGCGGCAGCCGCGCAATGCGCCCCTCCATCGTCAGCATCACGTTCTTGAAATCGTCACGTGCATGCTCAGGCATGATCAGCGCTCCGCCAGTTATTTAAAAATGCGGCCCCTGAAATGCCGCCACGGCCGCGAGGCCGTCACTCTGTGGCTCCCACGACCTTGCCTTCCACGAACACGGTGCCGTGTAATCCGCTCACCGGGCCTACCTTCGTCCCCACGCGTGCGGAGTCTTTTGGCGCAAGCGTTACATCCAGCGTCGTTCCGGGCAGTTGGAACGTCGTGCAGTTTCCCCAATTCCCATCGGCCGAACGGATCATGCAATACCGCCCCTGCCATTCGATTTGTGCTGTCCCAAGTGTCCTTTCGCTCCCATTGGTAAGAAGGTAGCGGACTTCCAGCATGTATCCGCCGGCAACCTTTTCCAGCAATAATTTGCCAACGCGCAGGGAAAGCCGGTCCGGCGGGATGGCCGCCGGCTCATGACTCAAGAGCCTGACCACGGGGACGATAAAAAGGACCGTCGCGGCGATGCCGACGAGGGCATATCGCTTTTTCCGTTTCCGCTTTAGCTGCGTGTCACTGATTTTCTGTTCGATCGCCAGCCGCTCGGATTTCAGCGCATCGAGCGTCGGCGGTATTGTGTCCGGATGATCAGGATGGGGATCGAACTTGCCGATAAAATACGGGTCCCTGAAATAAATCGTCTGGCCCAGGACGATGGGCGGCGCCCCCGCGACAAACAGGATTTGCCGTCCGGTGCCGCGCCCGAAGAATTTCGCGATTTCGTCCGGGCGCATCAACGGCGCAACGGCGATGCTTTCGTTGCGGCTGATGCTGGTGCTGGTCCCAAAGGTCGATCCTTCCGTTTTTCCGAAGGTCTCGCCTTCGGAAAAATTCGATCCGTGCGACCAGCTCCTTGCGCCGTACCCGCCACTCTTTGAGCGGGAGCGTCCGCTTGATAGCGATGTCGATTCCGAGTGCGAAAGCGAGCTGGACTCGGATTCGGACGAGGAAGAGCCGGTTGTCTCCTGGCGCAATTCCGTTTGGCCGAGCCGGTTGGAGATATACTCCAGTGTCGTCATGTCGGAATTGCCAAAAAACTGCAAAACGCCGGCATTGCCGAGGAACGTTTCCCACCGGTCCTTGTAATTGGCCTTGAGCTGGTTGAGGTCCTGCACGATCACCCATAGCTTCACGCCGTAACCGGCGATGAAGCCAGCGGCCTTCTCCAGGCTGGACAGATGGCCGAGCGTGGCGAATTCATCGAGAAGGAACAGAACGGGATGGCCGGTCGCCGGACGGCTGCCCAGCCGTTCCATATGGCCGAGCGCCAGCATCACGACGGTGCGCAGCCAGCGTCCGTGCGTGTCCAGCCGCCGCGCAGGCAGACACAGATACAGGCTTAAACCCTCCGGCGTGTTTTTCAGATCGTCGAGCGTGAAGGTGGAGCGCGAGAGGATTTCACGCATGCCGGGGCTATCGATGAAGCTGGTATTGCGGCGCGCGGTGGAGAGGATCGAGCCGCGCTCGTTCTCTCCCGCGCCGCTAAGCGTCGTGGCGGCGGCGGCGATCACGCCGTAAAACTCCTCGCGCTGCTCCATGCGAGCGAGAAGAAGCAGGAACGGATCGATGCTATCGCCGCTCTCCTTCAATTCGGCGGCGGCCTCGCGGTCGCCGAGCGTCAGCAGCTCGCGCACGCGCGGCAAATGCCGCCGCTCCGGCGGTTCGGTGACGACGACATACAGGATCAGACCTTGCAGGAAGGAGCGGGCCGACTCGTCCCAATGGGCGTCTTTTGAATTGGTCGCGACGATCAGGGACTCGGCGACCGCGCCCGCGTCATCCACCGCTTCGGCGTTTTCCGGATCGATAGCGTCGAGCGGATTAAAACAACCGCGCATGTCGTCATCGACATGCGCGGTCTTGAACGGGTCGAGAACCCAGACCTGTTGCCCCATGCCTTCGGCATAGAGCGATCCCTTGCCCCGACGGGCGGCCGTAATACTCGCGTTCTCGCCCTTGGGATCGATGCAGATCAGCGAGCCGGGATGCTCACAGAGATTGGGAATGATTGTACTGGTGCCCTTGCCCGCGCGGCTCCCGGCAATGGTGACGACATGCCGGTCGTCGCTATATCCGAACGGGGCGGCATGAGCGGTGAGGGTATAGCCGAACCAGGTTTCACCGGGGGCGTAGCCAACCCCTTCGAGGACGGCCGGATCGGCCCATTGCGCGCTCGCCTGTGATGTTCGCGCGCCGGCGATCTGTCCAACAGGAAGATCCATCGAGCAGGCCCCCTTGGCGGCATGTCCCCGATTACATGAGGCGCCATGCCTTCCCCAAATCCCGCCAAACCCCTTCGGAGCAATTAATCGCTATGCGGGATACCGAACTACTTCCCTCAATTGAATTTCTATAGCCGACAGCTTCGGGCGAATCGAGTCTTTTACTAATCTGCGCGTGCAAAAGGCTAACTCACAAGTGTGTGTTCATCCGGTCAATATCAGCAGCCTGCGGCATGAAAATAGCGCGGAAACCCGCGTTCGGCTTACGCCGTTTACGTTTGTGCGGAGTGGCTGGTTGAAGCGGTAACTTGCTCTTAAGAAATTGATATGTAAACTAGTAGTTGTATGGAGGGCGCACTTTTGGGTTTTGTTCAAAACCCGGTGCGCCGTTCCTGGGGGAAGGCATTCCCCCGCCACAGGGGCGGCCCCCTTCAACGGCCCTTTTTCGTCATCGAGACGATGCGGGCCGTGGGCGCTTATAGCCGCTTGGGCCTAGTCACTCACACGCCGTGACGGGCTTATGCGTCCGCTCTTGTGGCAATGCCCCGCCGCTCGGGCATCCCTATCGCCCCGGTGGATTTCGAGGGGCGATCCGCAAAGGCCGGGCGTATTCGGCCTTCGCGGTTGTTGCGATCCAGACCATCGTTGAGAGTGGTCTGTGTCGCAGCAATCGCACCATGAGAGCCGCGTTGGAGTCGCGGTCATGGGACGATTGCATGCCGCCCTTTCCGGGCGGCGCCTTTGCGGGACATGCCGGCTGATCACCGGCAGTGCAAAGGCGTCCAGCACGGAGATGGGCGCGTCGCGCAATCATCCGGCCGTGCTGATGCATCCACGCGGGATTGCGGCGAGGAAACTCGACCGTAACCAACGTGGATACAGCCCATGGCGATATATAGCTGCAACCTGAAGAGCATCGGCCGCACGACCCACGCGCCAGGCACGGCCGGCGCGCATATCCGCTACATCGCCCGTGCGGAAGCCAATCCCGTCGTTATCGCGCAGCACATGCCGGGCGAGGCCGACGCCGCGCGCAACTGGATCGACCGCGCCGAACGGGCGTCGCGCAAGAATGCCCGTATGCTCGACAAGATCAGGATTGCATTGCCCCGCGAATTGGACGAGGCGCAGCGCGCGCAGCTCGTCCGCGACTTCATGGCCGACTTAAGCGGCGGCAGCCGCGTGCCATGGTTCGCCGGCATTCACCAGACCGGCGACGACTCGCATAATCCCCATGTCCATATCGCGGTTCATGACCGCGATGGTGAAACCGGCAGGCGCGTATTGCGCCTGTCCGATTCCACGCGTGACCGCATCAAGGCCGGACTGCCCGGTCCCAAGGCGGTGGACTGGATCAGGGAGCGGTGGGAAGAAGTCTGCAACCGCGCCCTGAAACGGGCGGGCCTTGAAGAGCGCATCGACCGGCGCACGCTCGAAGCACAAGGCATCGATCGGGAGCCGACCATTCATATCGGCCCGCGCGCCAGTCACATCGATGGCTATGTCAGGCGTCCGGCCTCGAAGGAATATGTGAATGGCTGTGGACGCCTGATCGATTATCCCTCCATCGACAAGGGCAAGACCCGCCGCGAGTTCAACGCGCATATCGTGGATTTGAATCTCGAGCGGGCCGCGCGTTCCGACAATCCGATCACGGCCGCATGGGCGGCCTTCGAAAAGGACCAGCTCGCCAAGGACCGCGCGCTCGAAAACCGGCTGGCCGGAGAGCGATACCGGCGCACGGCGGAAATGCGTAACACGGCCAAGCGCCACAATGCGGAAATCAGACGCCTGCGCGGCGAAGCCCGCGTGAAGGTGAGGGTCACGCGGAAGGAAGTGCGCGAGCGGTTCAAGCCGGCGCGCGACAAGCTTCGCGCCGAACAGCAACGCCAGCGCGCGGCGCTAAAGACCCGCCAGGGCCGCCTGTACCTCCGCTTCATCGCGGTGATTGATTTTACCGGTACGACCAAGCGGCGGCGGGAAGCCGAGAGAAAGGCGCTGAGCGCCACGCACAAGGCGCAGCGCAATGGTTTAAGTGAACGATACCGGGAGACCATGCGGTTCAAGCTCTCGGCCGTCAAAGACCGGTACGAGGGGCTGCTTAAGGCCGCGCATGCCAAGCGCCTGAAACATCTCTCCGCATTGCATGACAAACATGGCGCCGCCGACCGGTTCGCCGATTACGACCGCCAGGAACGCGAAACCGACCGCGAACAGTCCCGGCTCATTACAGAACGGAAAATTCAGGAGTGGGAGAAGCGCAGAACCACGTCATTTGCCGCCGGGCAGGACGATGGTGGTGGCAGGTCCGGTAAAAGCGGTGATGGCAAAGGCGACAGCGCGCTTGCCAGAGCGTTCAGACGCGCGAAGGAACTGGAGGAACAGCAGGAACGGCGGGAAGCCGAGCGCCGCGCCACCGAGCGCAAGGATCATGGACATGGAGGGGGACGCGGCGGAAGGTGATCCTGTAGGATGCCCGGTGTAGGATACGGAGCGTATCGATGTCCTTACACAGTTTCTTACACATACACAGAATTTCTGATTTTTTATCGTTATAAATCAGTATCTTATAATAAGAAGCGTGGGACTTAAAATCCCTCGGCCTAAAGGCCTTGTCGGTTCAAGTCCGACCGCCCGCACCATCCGCCTTCGCTTACGCTACGGCGCGATTAGCGGCGGAGCGTTAGAGAAGCGGATGCCGCGCTGTAGCCGCGCCGAAGCGCAGCGCAGGCGGGAGCGGAAGCGGGCCATGAAGTACGTATACATCCTGCAAAGCGAAATCGCCCCGGACCGGTATTACGTCGGCTCGACCGTCGATCTGAAGCGACGGTTGGGCGAGCACAACGGCGGTCACTCGGTCCATACCAACAAGTTCAAGCCGTGGCGGCTGAAGACCTATCTGGCCTTCGAGGATCACGCCAAGGCCGATGCGTTCGAAGCGTTCTTGAAGACCGGCAACGGCCGGGCATTTGCAAAGAAGCGGCTGTAGGAAGTGCCTACAGGCTGTAAATATGGACGATTAGCGTTTAGCGCGTGTACCTTGCAGCAGAGAGAGGGCCAAACCACGCCGTAGCTCTTAAAGCGAAGGCGGGGCGGCGAAAGTCGTAGCTGGCAAGAAAATCTCTCGGGCTTTTGTCCACCATGTGGGTTCGAGTCCCACAGTCCGCACCAAATCTCTCAATTGCCTTTCAACCACTTGGTGAAAGATGGCGTCAAATGACCGCACCTCTCGCGTATCGCAACATGTCGGTGCCCGTGAAATTTTTCCTCAACTCGCACCGGGCGCTCACTGACGGAAGATCGGGCATCAGATGCTTGGAGCAACACCTAGCATCAGAGAGTTTCCTTTTGTCCGACTGGAAGGTCATTTGGATTGGAGTTTGTGCCGTACTTCGCGTCGCTGTGACTCTCTTCCAAGTTGACGCCAAGTCCTGCATCAGCCGCGCGATAAGGGACGAAATTGCGAATGAATGGAATTCGATTGCCTTAAATAAGGCAGACCATCTCATCTTCTGGGAATTCCTTTGGAAGGAGCGCAACAACATCTTGCATCAGTACGAATGGGCAGCCTTTGAGGCTTGGATGCATGAAGATGGAACTATCGATGTATCCCCCAAAGGTCTGATGAGTATTAAACCTGACGAAACAATGAACGTGCTGCTCATGAGAGGCGGCCACTACCACGGCCGGGACTCGCTCGAACTCTTACAAGAGAGCGCTGATTGGGTTGAGGAAAGGATTTTCAGCGCGATTAGGCGAGCTGGTTTTGATCCTAATGAGAGCAGGACGTTGGGGGCCTTTACGCCCGCGCCCTCGACGATGGCACCTAAAACTATTTTGGGCGAGGCCGTTGAAACCAACTAGGCTCTAGAACTTCCGTTCCACTTACACAGCGGGACGAAAATCCCCTGTGCTGTTCGATGTTGCGGATTTGTTTCGGCCTTACGGCCTTGTCGGGTCAAGTCCGCCCGCCCGCCCCGCTTTCGCTTACGCTACAGCGCGGGTTAAGCCCGCGACACGAAGTCGTCACCCCGCCGCCACAGGATCGCCCCGTTGGGCCCTAGGATGGCGTACTGTCGGTGCCGCCGCCGTTCACAGGCTTAACGAGGGGACGCATTTCCATGACCGAGAACCTGCCCGCCCGCTTCCACGAACAGTTGGGCGGCGACGCCCTGCTGTCGGTTCTGGTGGAAGCGCAGAACACGGTTCGAAGCTACGATAACAAGGCCCAGATCATGGCCGTCGGATATGTTCTCGCCCTGCAGGTGGTGCTGCGCAGCGGCGCGCAGGTCCCGGTGCCCATCGGCTACGCGGGGCTGTACGTGTTCGCGGGCTGGGCGATCCTGGTGCTGCCCGTCATCATGTTCGCCCTGGTGCTCTATCCGTCCCATGCGGACAAGGTGTCCCGGAAACGCGATTTCGGGGTCTGCGAGGGGGCCATGTATTTCGAACCGCGCCACGTGGCCGACGTCGACAGCTATGTCCGCACCGTCGCCGCCGCCGACTGGGTGCGCGAGACGGCCTGCGAGATCATCAAGGTGTCGGACATCCGCGACAAGAAACGCACGCGCTTCCTGCGGGCCCTCTATTGGACCGGCGGGTCGTTCGTCATGCTGTTCCTGGCGCAGATGATGCGGGCGACGGGACTGGTCGAGGGATAACCGCCGCGAGGCGCCTCACGCCGAGGTCAGCTTCAACCCCGCGATGCCCAGCGCGATCAGGCCGATGCAGGCGAGGCGCATCGCGGTCGCCGGTTCGTTGAACAGGAAGATGCCGAAGGCCGCGGCGCCCAGCGTTCCCATGCCGGTCCACACCGCATAGGCGGTGCCGAGGGGCAGGCCGCGCACGGCCAGGCCGAGCAGCCCCATGCTGACGATCATGGCGATCACCGTGGCGATGCTGGGCAGCGGGCGGGTGAATCCCTCGGCGTATTTCAGGCCGACGACCCAGGCGATTTCGAACAAACCCGCGACGAACAGATAGAACCAGGACATGACCGCCCTTTCATGTTGATCCGGGCATTCATGAAGACGGGGAGCGGCGCCGTCAACCGGCGCCGTCACTTGAGCGCGGGATAGGTCTCGGTCAGGTTGTCCAGGTAGTACTCGAGCTTTTTGCGGAAGCCGTCGTTCAGGGTGACCAGCTGCGTGCGGGAATCGTTTTCCTTCTGCCGCTTGTTGATCACGCCGTCCATGGCCAACTGGGCGATCAGCTTCAGGGTCGTCGATTTGGACGCCGCCACCGACACGCAGATGTCCGAAACATTGAGGTTCTGTCCGGCGTACTGAGCCTCGGCGATGAGGAAGAGGACGTCCCAGGTCAGGTTCTGGGTTCCGGCGTTGCGGTACAGGCTGTTCTGGGTCGCGCGGGACTTTTGCACCCAACGGACCTTTTCCAGGTATTTCGTATACTCCGCCCTTGTTTGAGTGCGAGCGTTCACCATGCTGACCCCCTCCCCCGAAGGTTTTGCTTTAATGCACTGGATTCCTTACGGAACACCACTCGTATATTCTTTTACAATAGCAAGCGTGAGCAAAAAAAGGTCTAGAAATTAGAAGAGGTTCTCGTTTCGCGATAGTGGGCACCTGCCAATTCTCCGTGAAAATGAGACGCAGCCTCACCGCGGGGCATTCCGCGGGGGGGCTGTCCAAAAGCTTGCGCCTGAAATTCAGACGCGGCATCCTACGCCACAAATCATGCCCGTTGGAACAACCGACGGTGCTCTTTGAGGGGTGCTTTTGGATCGCGGCTTTACCCGCCCGGGTAAGGTCCAAATCGGCACTGGGGCCAACATGGAAACGAATCTTGCAGGAAAGACCTATGAGGTCCAAACCGAATCCGATGGTAAATGGACCCTGTTCGCCAGCCATAACGTAAAATCACAGGCCATCCAACAGGCGCAGGCCCTGCTGGATTCCCACAAATATTCGGGCGTCAAGGTGATCGCCGAAAGCGACCGCAAGGGCGACGAGGTCATTTTCAACGAGCGGGCCGAGGTCACGGACAAGGGCCTGACCGTCGTGCCCATCGATTCCTCGCCCGTGTGCGAGGCCGTGGCCGATTGCTACCAGCTGGAGGCCCGCCGCACGGCCGGGCGTCTGCTGCGCCAGTACCTGGACGACGTCGGCATGACGGCCATGGAACTGGCCTTCGATTTCGGCCGCCTGAAGATGCTGGAGCGCGACGACAAGCTCTACATCGGCGCACTGTCGCGCCTGGCCAGCCTGCAGGTCGACAAGGCCGCCGGCGAAAAGCCCGCCGACCGCCAGACCAAGCTGGAACGCCTGTACGGCCAGCTTATGGCCAATGCCCAGAAAATGATGCGGCGCGAGGACCTCAACGAGGCCCTCCAGGCGGGCGGCCTGCAGGCCCTGATCGACAAGGTCAACGCCGAGGCCCCGGCCGCCGAGCGCCACATGCTGATCCTGGCGGGCCTTGCGGCCCATATGGGCGAGCAGGGCGACTGGAACGGCAAGATCGAATCCCTGATCACGCTGCTGGACGGGCAGGCGGGCGTCGTCGTCCAGGCCTATGTCGACGAGGCGCTGGCGGAAATCCTCGACGGCGCCGCCGCCATCACCGAACTGCTGGGCGGGGTTCCCGACGCGGCATCCGCGCACCGCATGCTGGTGCAACTGTGCCAGGGCCGCCTGCCCGAGGTGAAGAATCCGCTCAGCTGCATCAACGAACTGAACAAGACCATGGCGGCCTACGTGCTGGAAAACGCGCGGGACGCCATTCTGGGCCGGGTCGCCCGCGGCATCGGCGGGGTCAAACCGATGACCCGCGAAGGCAAGGACGGCGAGCGCACGGCCCTGGTCACCCTGATCCGCAATCTGGAAGGCTACGCCGGCCTGCTCGGCGGCCCGCAGATGGCCGAGGCTCTGACCCTGCGCGCCAAGATGGCCCTGGGCGGTGCGGACGGCGATCTCAGCGCCGAGGATGCGATCGCCAGCATCCTCGCCTATCTGCCGTCCCTGCCGTCACGCGCCGGATTCGTGCTCGACCTGTCGGCCACGGACACGGGGGCCAAGCAGCAGGCCGCCGTGGTCCGCAATCTGGCCCAGGCCATGCGGGGGCTGACCGCTGCCGGCGCCCTGACCGGCGGCGGCCAGGATGCGAAGATGGCCAAGCGCGTGGCCGAGGTGCTGAAGGAAAAAATCGCCGCCGCCGGCTTGCCGGACGAACTGAAACGCACGGCTGCCGCGACCCTGGACAAGGCCCTTGCAAATGGGGCTGCGGAAAGTCCTGCGCCGAATGGTGCTGCCCCACAGGAAAAGCGCTGGGACGACGGGGCCCCAAAACCCGCACCGGCCGCCGCGCCCAAGCCGGCACCCGCCGCCGAAGCGGCCCCGGCCAACGGCGGCGGCAAGGGGCCGGAACAGCGCAAGCTGGTCAAGGGTCAGATCCTGTTCGAGGAAGGCGACGCCGGGACCGAAGCCTTCCTGATTTCCTCGGGCGCCATCGAGATCTACCGGCGCGGCGCCATCGAACAGAGCCTGGCCACCCTCGGCCCGGGCGAGTTGCTGGGGGAACTGTCGCTGATCGACGATCAACCGCGCGCCGCCTCGGCCCGCGCCGCCGACAACTCGGTGCTGATCGTGCTGTCCAAGGAATCCCTCAAGACCCGTCTGCAGCGCCTGGAACAGACCGACAAGGTCCTGCACCGGCTGATGGGCGTGCTGGTCAACCGCCTGCGCGGGATGGCGCGCTCGGCGGAGTAGGTCACCCCCAGGGAAACGCCGACCGGGGCGGCAGCGCGGCGGACCCCAGGGCATCGGCCACGCGCAGGCCTTCGTTCCACTTCACCATGCGCTCCGAGCGCGTGAACGATCCCACCTTCAACTGCTTCGCACCCCAGCCGACGGCCAGATGCACGATGGTCACGTCTTCGGTCTCGCCCGAACGGGCGGACACGATGGCGCCGATCCCGGCATCCCGGGCGGCGTCGAAGGCGGCCTTGGTTTCCGTCACCGTGCCGGCCTGGTTCGGCTTGATCAGGGCGCAATTGAGGGCCCCGTCGCGGGCCGCCGCCTGGACCCGGCCGGCGTTGGTCACCAGGAAGTCGTCGCCGACGATCTGCAGGGTCTTGGGGGCCGCCTGGGCGAAGGCCAGGAAGCCTTCCGCGTCGTCTTCCGACATGGGGTCCTCGACGGACACGATGGGATAACGTGCGACCCAGCCGAGCAGCATGTCGGCCAGTTCGCCGCTGTCCATGTCGCGGTCCTCGCGGGCCAGGCGGTAGCGCCCGTTCTTGCCGAATTCCGATGCCGCGATGTCGAGCGAGATGGAAACCTGCTCGCCCGGCCTCAGCCCCGCCTTCTCGATGGCCTGGACCAGGGTTTCGGCGGCGTCCTCGTTGGCGTCGAAGGCGGGCCAGAAGCCGCCCTCGTCGGCGACGCCCTGCAGCACGCCGCGCTCGGCCATGATCTTGCCGGCGGCGAGATAGACCTCGGCGGTCCAGGCCAGGGCCTGTTCGTAGTCGTCGGCCCCCGTGGCGATGACCATGAAATCCTGCACGTCGATGCGCCGCCCGGCATGGGCGCCGCCGCCGAAGATCTGGATTTCCGGCAGGGGCAGCACCGGCGTGCCGGGCGCACCGCCCTGGTCCCACAGGTGCTTCCACAGCGGCTGTGCGGCCTGATTGGCGGCGGCGTGCAGCACGGCCATGGACACGGCGATGGTCGCGTTGCCGCCCAGGTTCGCCTTGTTGGGTGTGCCGTCCAGGGCGATCAGCGCGGTGTCCACGGCGGCCTGGTCGCTTGCGTCCATGCCGTTGAGCGTCTTGGCGATGGCGCCGTTGGTCTTATTCAGCGCCTCCGTCACGTCCCAGCCGCCGAACCGGGGGCCGCCGTCGCGCAGGTCGATGGCCTCATTGCTGCCGCGCGACGCCCCCGCAGGTGCGATGGCCCGGCCGAGCGCGCCGCCGGCCAGGGTCACGTCGGCCTCGACCGTCGGCCGCCCCCGGGAATCCCAGACGCGGCGGGCCTTGACGGCGGTGATGGTGGTGGCGGAGGAGGCCGTCATTGGCGGAGTTCCCTTTCCCAGGCTTGGCGGACGTCCGCCAGGGTCGGCGGCGGTGTGGCGATCAATGGTCGGGCCGTGCGCCGCACGCGGTCGCGGTCGGCGTCGGCGGTGATGTATTCGACGGGAGACTTACCGTCCACGCGGGCCAGGAACAAGGCCGGAAGCAGGGCGGCGGCCCGGGCCTCGATCGCCGCCTCGGCCGCGTATCCGGCGGAGAGCGCGTCGAAGCAGGCGAGGAATCCGTCCGTCGCGGCGGGCGTCCACAGGCATTTCAGCAGCAGGTGGTTGAGGCAGAACGCCAGGTCGAAGGCGGGGTCGCCGTACCACGCGCATTCGGCGTCGAGGAAGACCGGCGCGGCGCCGTTAACCAGGATGTTCTTGGGGCTGACGTCGCCGTGAACCAGGGCCTCGCGGTGGGCCGCCGTGGTCGCGGCCAGGGCGTCCAGGCGCGGCGCGAGGTCGGCATGCGCGCGGCCGGTGGCGATCAGATAGGGCTCCAGGCGGATGGAATGGAACGTCTCGTCCGTGCGGAAGCGCTGGGCCACGCTGTCGTCGCCCGCCGTCCCGGCGTGAACCCGTTTCAGGCATTCGCCAATCCTGCGCGCGAAGGCGGGGTCCGCCCGCCCGGCATGCAGTTCGCCCTTCCAGGTCGGATGATTGGCCGGATCGAGATAGGCCATGGCGAACACGCCCTGGGCCGCGTCATGGGCCAGCACGCGGGGGGCGATGCCGGGCTGCAGGCCGTTGGCCGTTTCCATCCAGGCGACTTCGAAGGCGTTGCGTTCCACGGGCGCGAACCAGTCGGCCTTGACCTTCAGCTTGGCCAGGGCGCGCTTGACGCAGACCGGCCCGCGCGCCAGGTCCGCGCGCCAGATGTCCGACGACACGCCGCCGGCCAGCGCCGTGTAGGCGGGGGTTTCGTCCGGGGCGGCCAGGCCGCTTTGACGCAGGAAGGCCGTCAGGAACTCATCCGCGTTGGTGCTTGCCATGATGTTATTTCCCCGCCGCCGCCTGGGCGATGAACTTGGGCAGGTCGCCCAGCGGCAGCACCGCATGGCAGTCCCCGGCGGCGGCCACGGCCCCCGGCATGCCCCAAACGATGCTGCTGTCCTTGTCCTGCGCCACCACGGTGCCGCCGCCGTCGGCGACGGCCTTGGCTCCCGCCTTGCCGTCCGATCCCATGCCCGTCAGCACGACGAACAGGATGTTTTCCGCCCCATAGGCGGCGATCAGGCCGCGCATCATGGGTTCCGCCGACGGTTTGCAGAAGCTTTCCTCGGGCCCGTCGTCGATCTTGATCGTCACCCCGCCGGCGCTGCGACGTGGGACCATGTGGAACCCGCCGGGCGCCATATAGACCTGCCCGCCCTTGACCTGCTCGCCGTCCTTGGCCTCGGCGCAGGGCCATCCCGTGCGCCGGGTGATGTGATCGGCCAGGGCGGCCGTGAATCCGGGGGGCATGTGCTGGGTCAGGAAGATCGGCTGGGTCACGGCATGGGGCAGGGCTGTGAACAGGGAAAACAGGGCCTGCGGGCCGCCGGTCGAACTGGCGATGGCGATGGCCTTGGGGACATGGGGACGGCGCTGGCGAAGTTCCTTGGGGGCTGGATGCTCGAAGCGGTTGGCGGTTGGCGGCGCGGCGAACACGCGGGCGCCCTTGTCGCGGCGCGCCCGGCCCAGGCCCAGGGCCAGGTCGGCGATCTGGCGGGTGAACTCGGGCTCGGCGATATGCGGCGTGTGGCGGGCCGGCGCCTGGACGAATTCGGCGGCGCCGGCCACCAGGCCCGTCATGGCGTTCTTCACGTTGGCGAAGGTCAGGGTGGCGATCAGTACGATCTGGGCATGGTGATCGACCTTCAGCAGACGCGACAGGTCGGTGGTCAGCTTGACCTTGGGGTCGCCGATGTCGATGAAGATCACGTCGATGGCCCGGCGGCGCAGATGGCTGACGGCATCGACGCCGTCCGTGGCCTCCGCCGCCAGGTCGATCCCGCCCAGGCCGCGCAGCACCCCCTTGACGCGTTCGGCGACGACGTCGGACGTGCCGACGACCATGGCCTGGATTTTGCCGGGAGGGCTGCCCGAGTGGCTGCCTGACGTGCTGGTGATGTTGTCCGCCATTGCGGCTGTGCTCGTTTCCTCGGATTTTTTTCGACCATAGTCGCTGGGCCTGGGCGAGACAATGCCGCGCGGCGGTCATTGACCGAACCGGGGCATCGGGCGTATACCCGCCGTGGGCCAGGTCCCCCCAACGGGGCCGGACCCTTCTGGAAGCGAAGGGAGTAAAATTCGATGCCAGTTCCTCAGAAGCCGAGCACCCGCCCGGCCAATCCGTGCTTTTCCTCCGGCCCCTGCGCCAAGCGCCCCGGATGGTCCTTCGACAATCTCAAAGACGCCTTTCTCGGCCGGTCCCACCGCCATGCCACCGGCAAGGCGAAGCTGAACGAGGTCATCACCCGTTCCCGCACGATACTGGGCATTCCCGACGACTATTACGTCGGCATTCTGCCCGGTTCCGACACCGGCGCCTTCGAGGCCGCCATGTGGAATCTGTTGGGCGCGCGCGGCGTCGATATCCTGTCCTGGGAAAACTTCGGCAACGAATGGACCAAGGACGGCGTGCAGGAATTGAAGCTGGACAACCTGCGCACCTTCACAGCACCCTTCGGCGAACTGCCGGACCTTGCCCAGATCGACTTCGACAACGACGTGGTGTTCACCTGGAACGGCACGTCGTCGGGCGTCATGGTGCCCGATCGCGGTTCCTGGATTCCCGCCGACCGCGCCGGACTGACATTGGTCGATGCGACGTCCTGCATCTTCGGCGTCGATCTGCCGTGGGACAAGCTGGATGCCGTGTCCTGGTCCTGGCAGAAGGTCATGGGCGGCGAGGCGGCGCACGGCATGCTCGCGCTCAGCCCGCGCGCGGTGGAGCGGCTCAACACCTTCCACCCGGACCGCGCTATTCCCAAGGTCTTCCGCCTGAAGAAGAACGGCAAGATCAATCCCGAGCCGTTCGAGGGCTCGACCCTCAACACGCCGTCGCTGCTCTGCGTCGAAGATGCGCTTGACGGGCTGCGCTGGGCCGAGGATATCGGCGGCCTGCCGGTCCTGATGGGCCGCGTGCAGTCGAACTACGAAGCCTTGTGCCGCTGGGTCGAGCGCACGTCCTGGATCGACTTTCTGGCGGCCGATCCGGCGGTCCGCTCGTGCACGTCGGTGACACTGAAGGTCGTCGATCCGGCCTTCAACGGCCTGAGCGAGGACGAATTGCGCCAGACGCTGCGCCGCATTCCCAAGATGTGCGAGGCCGAGGGTGCGGGCTATGACTTCTCCGAGCACAAGTCCGCCCCTCCGGGGTTCCGCATCTGGTGCGGCGCCACGGTGGAAACCTCGGACCTGGAAGCCCTGTTCCCCTGGATCGAATGGTCGTTCCATCAGGTCCGCGCCGAGCTTGCCGGTGAAGCCGCCTAAGGGCGGGAACCGTCATGCCGAGAGTGCTGATTTC